>ERZ1673695.2-NODE-2-length-755347-cov-34.763327_pt1 | contig 755347 bp, 520 predicted proteins | sample MGYA00580225_ERZ1673695 | MGnify/ENA primary metagenome ERZ1673695 (study PRJEB41218, sample SAMN15661739) | gut metagenome | host: Homo sapiens | place: Canada: London | collected 2015-08-20/2019-03-30 | study: EMG produced TPA metagenomics assembly of...
CAAGAGCGATTAACCTACGCTCATTTCCAATAAATTACACTCTTTTCGTAACTTCAAAGTGCTAATTTATAAATATTCAACGAATTTACCCGACAAGAACCATCCTTACTGTAAAAGTTCAGACAGTTGTAAGGTTCGTTCGGGAAAACAAGATTGGTCATAGCCACCTTTCCGCCATCGAGGAAGACTTCGACAGAGCATTTATCTACAAAAATCCGAAGCGTATGTTCCTGTGCCGGAGATAACGGTCCCCAGGTCGCCAAAGCAAAATCGTCCACATAATTAATGGAGTTGGCGATACGGTTATCGTGCGCTTCCTTTTCATGCGGAACGCTATTCTTTCCAAAGTCCACGATACCGCTATGCACCCTGTCCATAACCAGCTTCTTCGCATTCTGGTCCAGATAAATATCCACATACTCACCTTTCCCGTTCACCAACTGAAAGCCTGCGATACTCGATTTACCGATTGCTACATTCATATTTATCTCGAATGCGCCATCATTTCCGGCAAACAGCGTATCTATGCTGACAGCTTTATTCGCCTCAACCGTGAAAGCTGGAATCTCGCGTGTCTCTTTCCGGAGCGATTCCAGTTCCCTGACCGGATTCACTGCCATATACACCTCTTTCCCTTCGGAATACATAGTCAATTCGCGAGGCAAAGCATTGGCACTACGATACTGCTGCGTAGGAATAATATTCGCATACTGCCAATTGCTCATCCAGGGCACGGCAATGACACGGTCGCCGGTATTGGAAAAGCAGACTGTCGCATAATGGTCTTTTCCCCAGTCCATCCATTTGACTACTTCCGGTTTCGTATCGCAGACAAACTTTGTTCCGTCGAAATCCCCGATAAAATACTGCGTAGCCGACCCTCCGAACAAACAACCCGGATTGATATTGACAATCAGCGCCCATTTCTTGATATTCAAATCCCCATTTACCGGCAGTTGCACCATATCCGGGCATTCGAACTGACTCGGCTGCACACCGTACCCGTCACCGAAAGCACTCATATACGTCCAGTCTTTTAAATCCCTGGAAGAATAAAACCGCATTTCCTTATCCGCCGACACAATCATCACCCACTTCTCTTCCGGAGCATACCAGAACACTTTCGGATCACGGAAATCTTTCAGGCCGTCGAACGGGGTAAGGACAGGGTTCTTTTCGTATTTGGTAAACGTACGCCCGTTATCGCTACTGTGAGCCATACATTGTATCTGTCCGTTCTTATCGCTGGCGGAAGTATAGAAGGAGACGATCGAACCGGCACCGTAACCGGCCGTATTATCCTTGTCCACAACGGAACTGCCGGAAAAGATATGCCCCATCGTATCACGGGCCAAAGCAACCGGAAGATGTTCCCAATGAACCAGGTCACGGCTTACGGAATGCCCCCAATGCATATTTCCCCATACCGAACCGTAAGGATTATACTGAAAGTAAAGATGATATTCGCCATCCTTATAAACCAGTCCGTTCGCATCATTCATCCAACCATACAACGGAGTATGGTGATAAAGAGGACGGAATTTATCACGGTTGGTCGTATCGAACGTGTCGGAGAGTTTCATCTCTTTCCAGCATACGGCATCCTTCGGCGTTTTGCGGATACGGACAACCGCCTCTTTTGCTCCGGCAGGCAGTTCGAAAGGGACGAAATAATCCGTTTCCTTTTTAGCCAGACGGATATCCATATCCGTATCCGCCGGATTCCCCGTCACAAGACACACCTGCCCTTCACCGGTATGTTCTTCTACCGGCAACAAGAGGTATTTGGCCGGACTCGTAATATGGACAAGCGTTAGTGTATCGCCCTGCTGCTCCAAAGTAAATCCTTCTTTAGAGGCGGACTGGCAAGAAGCCAAGCTTACTGATACGGCACAGCTCATCAGGAAATTCTTACTGCTACTTAAAATCGTTGCTTTCATATGATAATAGATTAATTATTAAAATGTAATGTTTGCACTAAATTCTACGGTGAAGGGACGGATATAGCTGCCGGCCATCCACTGCCCGTTATGCTTGGAGGCATCCTCCTTCTTATCCAGTTCGGCTCCCGAAATACTGCCGCGTGCTCCGGTCTGATTCAGGATATTCACGACTGTCGCTCCCAGGCTAAGATACTTATTTACTTTGTAATTAACACCTCCGAATGTTTCCCAACGGCCATTAAAATAATAGGCATTGTTGATATTGGCATACGTCTTGCTGAAATAACGGGCGCTCAACCAAACCCGAAAGTCTTTATAGGTGTAACTCGGATCAATCTCCAGCAGGACTTTCGGTATTTCCGTCACGATATTGCCGGTAGCATTGATACCGGCATAGCTGCCGTCCGAGAAATTCACGCCTGTTTCATACTTCTTATAAGTCGGATTCTGGTAAGTAAACAGGAAGTGCAGGTCGAAACCTCTGAACAACTTGGCAATCAGGTCAGTCGTCCACCCGATAGTTTTAATATCGTAGCTGAGCGGGGCTGCGTTGATATCTTTCGAGTTATTCGGATTAATCAGGTTCAGGGTAGAGTTGTTGTTCGTCTTTCCGATATAAGAGAACAAAGACGTCAGGCTCAACCAGTTATTATTATAATAGATACCGGCACGTCCCAACGGAATGGATACTTTCTCCACATTCGGCAATTCGGACGGGGCAAAACTGGAGATGGCAGGATGCTGCGTATTATAAGTGAAATCGCCTGTAAAACCGAACTGCCCGGTCAGCTTGTAAGTCAGGGCAAACGTATAGACCTGATTGAACCAGTTATAATCGAAATCCTGCGGAGCGACGGTTCCGGTCTGTCCGTTCTTATTATAAGCCGCACCCAAATGATAGTTAGGGAAACGTCCCAATACGCTGTCATTCCTCAGATAGACCGCTGCATTCTGGCCGTGCATCTTCTGATATTCGAAGCGGGCACCGTAGTAGACATTGATTTTGTCGTTGATATCCCAATCGTGGGTAAAATAAAGGGCCAGTTTATTTTCATACCCTTTGTAATATTCGGAAGCATTCTTGTTGAAGTCGTAGTAAACGCCATCGGTATAACCTTCTTTCATCAGCCGGCTCGGATATTCTTCCACTGTATGGTCGTACATGGTGGTATTGGAGGCATAATCAATCTTATAATGCCACTGGTTCAACCCGATACGCCAGGTTCCGTTTTTATATTCGCGCGACAGTTCGGAAGTCAGGAAGGTTTCATCTATATTACCGCGATTCAGACAAGACATGCGGCTTTGTACATAGCCTTCATAAGGAGTCAGATTGCCTTCCAGGTCTTTCAGGGAATAGCCGTCTTCCGAAGTCTTCTTTTCCAGCGACATCGGCGTCTGATAGACATAAGAGCCGAGCGCATGGTCGTATTTGGCATTCACAATCCATTTCAGTCCGTTGTCCCATTTATAAGCATGATGCAGGCTAATCTGGTTGCCTTTATTCAGGGAGGCATCATAGAGGTTAGTCTTCTTCAATTCACCGGAACGCATATCCATATAAACCATCTCGCCCGTTGTCGGCAGGTAAGAGCTTGTACCCAGTTTAAAACCGGGAATCTCCTTCACACTTCCGTCGCCCACATACATAAAAGGGGCATTGGTCGCAGCATTCGAGGGCCAGCGGCTGTTGCTGTAATGATAAATAACCGATAATTCACCGCGGTCCTGATTATAACGTTTAGTGATAGCAGCTTTATAAATCTGTGTACGGTCCTGATTGGAAGCAAAACGCAGCTTGAAAGTTCCCGGGTCGAAATCCTGATAAATACTTCCGCTGTAAAACCAACCTTTCCCGGCATTACCGCTGATATTCAGGTCGATTTGCTGCTTACCGAAATGATTTGTATTATAATTCAGTCTGCCCCGGAACTTTTCCGTCCCGAGCTGGGTATGAGAGTTTACTGCATATCCGACAGTACCGGTTGTGATAGCCGTTTCCGAAATCTTCAATAACCCGACATGCCCCAGGCTACCGTCACCGCGCCAATGGGTATTTACATTATGAGGATTGGAATTGTAGACGACTGGCAAACCATTTTCGAGGACATTAACATCACCACCGGGCAGTCCGATGGATATCTCGCGGGGACCATTCGCACTGGAGGCATTCAGCATCACATTGCGGCTGTTCGTTTCATTTGATTTTTCCTTATTCACCTGAACGGTATCTTTTACCGCTTCCTGTGCATATGTTGCGGCTGACAAAGTACAGCCGGCAACTAATAAAAGGAAAGACTTCTTCATGGTAATCATGGCAACTGTTTTCATATAGAATGTTTTAATGTTGTTCCTGCTAACAAGTTTTCGGGAGCAAATGTAGAGGCACTGAAAACAATCGGATATAACAAAACGAGCCAATCCTGTCACATTCGTCACATACCCTGAAATTCATTCCAATAGTATAATATCCGTCAGATAAATGCGACAAATGTGATAGGAAAAAGAAGTTGTTTTTTTGAGGTCTCCTCAAAGCCTCCTTTGAGAGCTCGTTGAAGCAGGCTTTGAGGGACTGTTAAAGCAGGCTTTGAGACGTCCTCACAGCCTCTTGTGACCGGCACTCACAAAATGTTGCCTATTCTGATGTATTCTGATACTCTTTCGGGGTTTGGTTATAAACGGCCTTAAAGCATTTGGCAAAATAGGCGGGAGACGAAAAGCCTGTGCGGTAAGCAATCTCGTTGATATTGTATTGCTTTTGTTTCAGAAGAACGGCAGCCTTCTTTAAACGGTAGTTACGGAGAAAATCGACCGGGCTGGTTCCGGTCAGGTCTTTTATCTTACGGTGGAGATGGCCGCGCGACAAACCGAGCGTATCACTCAACTTCTCCACATTAAATTCAGAATCGGTATATATCTCTTCAATCTGTGTCAGGAACCGGCGAAGGAACAGGTCATCCATATTCTCCACCTTCTCCGGTTGCGCCATCAGCATATTACTGCTTTGCAGCTTTTTCAGAAATGCTTCGCGCAACTTTTTTTGTTCATCGAGGATACGGATTATACGGAGTTTTACAAAGTTCACATGGAAAGGCTTCTGGATATAACCGTCCGCCCCGCCCGATATGCCATACATACGCTGACGTTCATCCGACAAGGCCGTCAACAGGATAACGGGAATATGGCTGATGGCGATATCCGTTTTTATACTGCGGCAAAGTTCGAAGCCATTCATTTCCGGCATCATCACATCGGATAAGACAAGCGATATTTCATTTTCCTCCTGAAGAAGATTCAAAGCGACCTTTCCATTGGTAGCGGTAAATACGCGGAAGTTCTCCGATAATTCCTTTTCCAGGAACGCACGGACCTCATCATCGTCTTCAACAACCAAAACGGAATAAGGATATGTCTGTGCCAGCAACGTTTTCTCTTCGGAATCATCCAGGTTCGAAGCATCATACGCCAAATGGGAAACAGGCAGTTCCGTGATATATTCGCCGTTCAGCTGCGTCTTATCTTTCCGAAGGCAAACGGAGAAAACGGTTCGCTGCCCGGGGACACTTTCCACTGTTACCTCCCCATTATGCATCTTCACATATTCATGGACCAGATGCAAACCGATACCTGTCCCCACCCGGCTGTTCTCCGAATAGAAACGGTTGAAGAGATAAGGCAAATTCTCCGGTTGGATACCCGAGCCATTGTCTTCGACATGTATCGTCACCCATTCGTCCGACTCTTCCAGCGCTACCCCAATCTTTCCCCCTTCGGCCGTAAACTTAAATGCATTGGATAACAAATTCACCAAAACCTTCTCAATCATATCCGCATCCATCCAGATACGGCAGTTCTTCATGTCCGAGGCAAAAGTATAGGTAATATTGCGCACCTTCGCCATACTATTGAAATATGACTTCACCTCACTGCTGAACGAAACGATTTCCGTCTCACGTATCTTCAGTTTCTCCTGCTTATTCTCCACCTTCTGGAAATCCAATAGTTGATTGATGACGCGGAGTAAACGCCCCGCATTCTTATGAATCAACTCCAGGTCTGACAGGTAGGGGGAATCGTGCAATAAGTTAAGCAACCTGTCCAACGGCCCCAATATCAGTGTTAACGGAGTACGTACTTCGTGGGATATATTGGTAAAGAACTGGAGTTTGGAGGCTGTCACCTCTTCTATCTCCGCATTCAGGGATATCAATTTACGGCGCTGTTCTTCCTCTTTCCTATTAATCTCACGCAATTCGCGGTTTTTTAGCCGTATCTTACGGTTAATATAGAATACATAGACCGACAAAGAAATGAAGCCAACCATCAAAAGCATGATAACACTCAATGAATCCCGGAGAAAATTAAAACGGTTCAGCAATTCATCCATACGGCTCCGCTGTGTCTCGATACGTTGTTGATAATTGCTCAACCGTTCAGATTGAAACAACAAGGTCTGGGCAGCCGATTTATCAACCAAACCGCTCAACAAAGGAATATATTTATCCACCTTCTCCCCTCTAAGCAACTGCATGGCGGTCCGTATCACCTGTTCACCGCCCGTCGGATAAAGGAAAGAGACATTAATCCGTCCATCCGCCACCGCTTCCAGTCCGGCATTGGCCACGGCATCCATCCCTATAATATGTAATTCCTTACCGCGCACCGGGTCTATTGCCTGAAAATGTTCACGGGCGGCAATAGCCATCATATCATTATGAGCATATACAAAGTCGATGGGTTGTGAAAAGTCTATCTCTTTCAGGCGTTTGGCTGCGACATCATACCGCCAGTCGCCTTCCACGGGGCGAAAGGTTAAATCCGTCCGTTCCTGCAAGGCATCCCGAAAACCATTGTGACGTTCCTGGGCGGGAGAAGAGCCCATCATTCCCCAAATTTCAAGAATAGTGGCATGAGGCGGTAAATGTTTGGCGGCATATGTTCCGGCGGCAAAACCCAGATCATAATTATTCGCTCCGACAAAGGTGGTATATTGGTTCGTGTTTACTTTGCGGTCGGTGATAATCGTTGGGATGCCTGCACGGAATGCTTCTTCGGCCACATCTGTTATCGGCGCTGATTCGAAAGGTGAAATAATCAGGACATCGACCTTTTGTGCAATCAGTTCGCGTATTTGTTCGATTTGTCGGTCGTTATCATTATCGGCATCCTTAATAAGGACTTTAATACTATCATAATTGGATGCCTCAATCCCCACCTCCCGAATCATTTGCTGCCGCCAGGCATCATCCAGCATACATTGGGAAATTCCTATCACATATTTCTTTTCCCTATCGGCACGGTCGCAACCGGCAAGCAACAGGCATAAAAGGAATAATATGGATAGGAAGTATTTCACATTTTTCTAATTATGCACCAACGTCCCAATATTCTCGCCGCTCATCACCTTCTTCAGATTCCCGTTGGTATCCATATCAAAGACAATGATAGGCAGATTGTTTTCTTTACACATGGTAGTCGCTGTCAGGTCCATCACTTTCAGGCCACGAGTGTATATTTCATCATAAGTAATATCTGAGAACTTAGTCGCAGTCGGGTCTTTTTCCGGATCGGCTGTGTAGATGCCATCCACACGTGTACCCTTCAGCATCACATCGGCTTCAATCTCGATACCTCTTAAAGAAGAACCTGTATCGGTTGTAAAGAACGGATTACCTGTTCCGCCGGACATAATCACCACATTACCCTGTTCCAACAATTCGATGGCACGCCATTTATTATAAAACTCACCGATCGGCTCCATCCGGATAGCAGTCAACACCTTTGCCTTTACTCCCTGTGCAACCAGCGCAGAACTCAAGGCCAAACTATTGATTACCGTTGCCAGCATCCCCATCTGATCACCTTTCACCCGATCGAACCCTTTAGACGCCCCACTCAGACCACGGAAAATATTACCTCCGCCTATGACAATGCCGATTTGGACACCCATCTCTGCAATCTCCTTGATCTGTGCTGCATACTCATTCAAACGAACTTCGTCGATACCATATTGTTTACCTCCCATCAGCGACTCACCGCTTAACTTCAGGAGAATTCTCTTGTATTGTGCCATCTTTCTGTTTTTTGATTTTTAATTGTTCTTCTGCAAAAATACAGTATTTCGATTAGCAAACAATATCGGGAATCAATTAATCCGGTTTTATTTAATAAAACTGTATAGCCTATGTAGCAACTCTGTAATGCCGTCCCCCTACTTTTGCTACCGAAATGAAACACACTTTATTCCTTATTTTGAAAAACACTAAGAAAACAACCAAACCTTCTTCCTAACTTTAGCATTCCCCTCCCCTTTCAGCGGAAAGAGACAGGGGAATGTTACTTTACAATTTCATATATCTTTTTCACTTTTAAAGCCTGAACAATACAGCCTGACGCACTGTTTCATAAACAAAGAGACATTAAACAAAAAGAATCATTTAAAAATTAAGCAGTTATGAAAAATGTATTGATTGGTATTGCTGCCGGTATCGCTATCGGCTATGTGCTTCGCAAAATGGAAGACGACGGTAAATTCAAATGTATCCACGACGACATGAGCGAACTGGCCGACAGAGCAAAAAAGAAAATCAAAGATGTAGTCGACAAAGGTGTTAACGAAGCCGAATATATCGGTGACCGTGTCGAACATATCACCGACAAAGTCAAGAAAGGGGCAACAAATTAATAGCTATTCAAGGATTATCGCTACAATATGTCACCAATTCCGTCAAACATAGCTTAAACAAGTGACAAAAAGACAGAATTAGGCATTAAATCCAACTGGCACAAAGTTTGCTTATTGATAGCTGAACGAAGGGTTCGGAAAGAGCCCGGAGTTCAGTAAATTATTGAATGTGTAACTTAAAAATAGGAGATTTAATTATGATGCCGATCAGAAAAAATCAAAATTGGTTACCGAGTATCTTCAATGATTTCTTCGATAACGACTGGATGGAAAAAGCTAATTCAACAGCACCTGCTATCAATGTAATTGAAAGCGAAAAAGATTATAAGATTGAATTGGCTGCCCCAGGAATGACTAAGGAAGATTTCAATGTCCGTATCGACGATGACAACTGCCTGGTTGTTTCAATGGAAAAGAAAAACGAGAATAAAGACGAAAAGCATAATGGACGTTATCTACGTCGCGAATTCTCATATTCTAAATTCCAGCAGACAATGATATTGCCGGATGATGTTGACAAAGAAAAGATCAGCGCTAAAGTAGAACATGGCGTATTGACCGTAGATGTTCCTAAAAAAGTACCTGTAGAAACGGCCAAATTACAGAGAAACATTGAGATTAAATAAGTAACCTCATCATTAAATAATGATATCCCCCGACGGAATTTCCATCGGGGGATATTTTTTATCCGGCTTCTCTCTTCGCAGGGATACTGACAGATGAACTTTATTTTATTACTTTAGTATTAATACTACCACTTGTTCGCCCGTCGCAGGTTAATTGGCAGGTAGTAGAGACATTGCATACAATGTCTCTACCCGACCGCATGGTGGTAATTTTAGAATTATCTATTATTTTACGATTGCTTTTACAGCAGCTTCGCCTTCAACAGCCACAGTCACATAACCTGCCGGAGCAGAGATAGTAGCTTCGTTGGAAGTGATTACCGTATTAGCAATAGTCTGTCCAAGAACGTTGCTGATAACAACTTTCTTACCTTCAGCGCCTTTAACGATTACGGCTCCGTTAGTTGCAACTACTGATACTGTTGATGTAGCAATCGTTTCGTTATCTGTTGCCATATCATCTTCTGAACCTATCTCGATATTGAATACCAATGCATTATCACCACCGGTTCTTGCATTTTCAAATGTAGATGATTTTGAATCCGACAGAACCAAACAACCGTTCTGACTCTTCAACCAAGCACCATTGATAGGAGCAACATCCAAATCGCTTGCTTCCTTGTCTGATTCAATCAGGAATGCAACATCCAAGTTTTCTACTGTTGCAGCAGCTGCCTTATCCGGATTGATGTAACGGAATGACCAAGTATAATTCTTGTGAGCATCTTTCTTCAATTCAGATTTCAAATCAATGATATAGTCAGCGTCAATTTTAGCTGCTTTGTAAGCAGCCTTAATTTTTGCCGTATCCAAATCAGCATTAGCCAGTTCTTCGAAACCATTTGTCAAAACATACAAGCTATCACCAATATGCATAGCATCCACAAAACCGACACGAGTATAGTCACCAAACTGATACAACTTATCTGCATCTTTAGCCTTCAGAGAATCTGCGAAACTTACCAGATATTTAGCTCTTGTAAAGCCAGGTTTTGCAGGAATAGCGTGAGGACAAGTCCATTCTGTAATACCGTTCAGGTGTTCGTGATCCAGTTCACAAGGTTTAGCCGGTTCTGCAATTTTTTCACTCTGACTCACATAGATGAAATACTGCGGTTTGATCTTTCCATTAGGAGCATTATCAATTGTCGCTGTATCAACCACAAATGACAAACCAGCTTTCGGATTAACTTTATCTTCTCTTTCGATACCCAAATAGCAAACTCCTTCATTTTTGAATTTCTCATTGTTTTCATCCATCAGATATTCACCACGATAATATTCTTTGAACTTCAGAAGCTTAGCTGCATCTTCCTGGCCTTCTACAGCACCATCTAATGCAGTATTGAAACGACGATACAGAGGAGCGTTATTTTCTACAATTGCAAATGCAGAAGTTCTTGTTTCTTCCAGCACATTATCTTTCAAGATTACGCTCAGATCTTCGTCAGCCGAACCAATCTTCGTTGAATCAGTTGCTGCGACATTGATGAATGCATAGTAAGGACGAGCTGCTTCTACAGATTCAGCTTTATAGAAATTATTTTCTTTCAGATAGAACTTCTTAGCTTTAGCTTCATCAGAAGTCATTTTGTATCTGCCCTCGCTATCTAATGTAATATAAAGATTACCCTTAGAAGTCTTCACATACGGAGTGTACATAACACGTTTCAACTGTTTCAAACCTGAAATTTTAGCTTTCAATGCATTATCCACAGTAATACCATAAGGAACTTCAGCTGTTTCTTTATTCATAAAGAATGACAATTCAGCATCTTTCACATACAGGATAGAATCCCCGTTCATACCGATGAATTTATCATCAGCATATGAATGCAGATAATTGAACTTGTAAGACATTACATCCAACACCTTGTTATCCAAGTTCAAATAACCTAATTTTTCATTACCTAATGCAGCAGCTGTTACAGGCTTGATATCCAGGGAGTCAATATTATGCAGACCACCTGCAACAAATTTGTAAGCACCGCCTTCTTCCTGACGTAACTGAATGCTTTGTTTTACACCGGCAAATTCACGGTTAATAAGTGTTACAGTTGACAGCTCGGCAATTTCCGAAGTTTCTTCATGATCTTTTAAGATAACCCACTGGTAAGCCGGCATGTTCATCACTTCCTGCTCAGAAGCTTTTACAGTAACCCATTTCGGAGCATTAGTCCAAGCATTTACTCCATTATCTTTCTTCGTATTATAAATAGGAACAGCCAAATACTGGTCTTTATCATTCTTGATTACATAAACACCGTTATTTTCTGATGTACGGTTTGTTGTACCTTCACCCAAGAAGAAACGAACGTTTGCAGGACCTGCATCTGCTAAAACAGTAATTTCACTTGTAGAAGTCAGTTTATTTAATGTAATAAGATGATTAGCCGCATTTATAGTTTGCCATTCAGAACCGGTTGCAGCATCAGCAGTACCTTTATCCATATAAGATTTAATGCTAACAGCAATACTGTCTGAAGTAGGATAATAATCAAACTTAAACATATAAGACTTGATATCACGGTTCTTAGCACCTGCACTCAAATAAGGAGCAGGAGTATGAGCTGTAGTTGTAAACTTATCACTTCCAAAACCAATTAGCTTCAGATTCTGGGAAGTACCATCAATATAAGCAGTATCTGCCAACAGATAAGTATCTTCATAAGGCTTATCATCCTTTGTTCCATCAACAATCTGTAGCAAAACATAACCATTTGCTTTTGTTATCTCAGGTACTAAACTAGCAGTTTCAGCATATAATTCAGAAGTATTATTCTCTTTACCAACAATTGCCTCACTATTATTACCATTCCAAGCACGGAAAGTTTTGTCAGCAAAAACGTTTCCTAAAACACTATTATCACCTACTTTCAATTCCGGAGTTGCTCCCAGTTTGAAAGAATCACCTTCCGGATCAGTACCTAATTTGGTATTCAAGTCTTTTGCACTCAGAGTTACAGCACCTGCAGTAATAGGAGCCAGTCTCAAATGACGACCTTCCCATTTATCTCTGCTGGCATGAGCTTTTACCAAATAAACATCTTCTGAACTAGTATAACCATTACCAGTTGCATTAGGAGTAGCAGTTGCGCCTGTTACCAAAGTAACAACAGAGTCTTTTGCAAAATAAGAAATTAAACCGCTTGTTCCGAACGAAGAAGACTGAGTTTCTGTTGAACTTTTCCATTTCCAGGAAGAAGCTGCTCCGTTCATTTTCACAAAACCATCTGCTGCTGCATAAGTTTTAGTTGCATCATACAAAGGAGCATCGCCAGGATTAACCATCAAAGGTATACCTGTTCCTTTATTTACAAATGTAAAATCAGGACCAGTAGCATTGTTGCTATAAGAATACTGAATAGACCACAGTGTTGAGTTTACATCTGTTACAGCAGTAACATCTTTCAGTTTCAGAGTGTAACCATTACCATCCGGTACCATAACAAGTACTTTGCCTGCAGTAGCGTCACCTAATTGATAAAACTTGTTAGTTTCAATCTTCGTTACATCCCTTGTACCTTGGCTGATTGTTGCAGCCTGAGTAGAAGAGAACAAAGTCGAAGCCATACAAGCAATCGCCAAAGTAGAAAACTTTTTGTTCATAATCTAAATTTTAATATTAATAATAATGTTAATGAAATAGTTCTTATCCAACCTTTTACGTCCTTAGTCAAAGTATAATGACTAGAAAAAACGATCCTTTAATCTAGCCAGTATTTATAGACTATTTGATATTCGTAATCGAAAGCATTAATTTTGTACATACTTTGTTATTCTCTTGATAAGAAAGGAGATAGTTATGCAAAATTTATTTGGAAAAGAGTTGTGGTTTCAAAAGTTATAATTAATTTTGTTGACGTATTTAAAGGATCGTTTTTTTAGTCACTACTTATTTTATATATAATTCTTATATTTCAACAGCTGAACCATATGTATATTATATTTCTTCCATAAAGAAAGTATATTATATTAATGTACACATGTACATTAATATATAGTTTTCACCGATTCAGTGTCAAAACAAAGAAAAAGTTAATATAATACTATATATCAATATATTACAAGTGACGCTGAAATATTATTCGGCATCACCTATTTTTACATAGCAAAAATAAAGCTACTCTCTAATCTATCTCCTTTATACCGGCCTACAACAGTTAACCCATTATACTATAAGAACTAAGCCCTATTGTAGTAGACTTTAACCATCTTCTTTACTAGTATTAAATATGTAAGCATATAAGTACATAAATGTAAGATCATATCTACATATATGTAAGGCTTACCTTTCTTTTTAGAAAAGCATATATTTCATATTTAGAATAAGTATGAAAAGGGCTTAATTGTACTATACTATATCCTTAAATATAATAGTGTGGCGACTTAAGCATCAATGGAGCAATAAGTGACGCTATAAAACAACAATGGTGACGCTGAATAACACCTCAGCATCACCATCATAATTCACTCTTTTATACTGAATAAGCATCCGTAATATAGCCAGTGACGCCACATTTCCGGAAACTTTATTTGTAACTACTCTTTGGGTATGAACATACTGATCCCTATCGGATAATGATCGGAAAGATAATCGTTGTCCGGACCGTTATAAATCTGCGCATCTACACAATCAGGACGCAGGCTGTCGGTTACAAATATGAAATCGATTCGCTCCTGCTGGCGGCGTAAAGCCTCTCCTTTCGGTGAACTGGTTAATATACGGGTAGGGTAAGAATAACGTTGGTTATCAGGAGTGAACATATAACAAATGTCATGCAACGAAGCTGCCATAAAAGTAGAAATCACAGCATAATTCTCCAGATGCTCATCCGTCCAGGAGGCATCGAAAGGGGAATGGGCATTCATGTCACCCATCAACAGGCAATTGGTTAACTGATTTTTATTGATGTAATCGATAATATTATCGGCTTCCTTTTTGCGTTTTAACCGATCATGAGGATTCAGATGCGTCACCAGGAAATCCATATTCAGAACTTTGCAATGTAACAGGCCATGGCCGTAACCGTCAATCTTTCTGTCGACAACCTTGATAGGCGTTTTCGAAGTGAGCCCGACCGGATAACCGTTTTCCTTTACAATAGCGGCATAAGGGTGACCATAAGAAGCTGCCAGTTCTTTCAGTTTCGCCTCGGTGAAGCCACAAAGTTCGTTCAAGGCCAGTACATCGGGGGATTGTTCTTTGACCCAGGCAGTAAAACGGGCGATACGATCCTTATCCGAGCCGTTGCTGAAACCATCCATGATGTTGTAGGAGATGATCTTTATCTTTTGGCGGTCGGTGCGCCAGTCACGTTCATAGGTACTTGAAGTCTGAGCATTCAGACCGGAAATAAAGAATAATGCAAAAAGAAAGAGAATACATTTGTTATTAGTTAACTGCTTCATTGTTATTTCTGATATTAGATTAATACTATGTTATTTAGAGAAGTGCCCCCCAAAGCGCTATTTTTAAGTGTTTACCACCGACACTTCCTTGAATGCATAGCGCCTCACTTCTCCGTTATCTGTTTTCAGAATCAGGTGTCCTGTGGGTTCTATTCCCAGGATACAAGCCTGGAAGACGCCTTGTTCATCCCGGTAAGGATGAAAGCCGTCACCGCGATACAGGGCTGCCATATAAGCACTCCGAATCTCTTCCTCCTTTTCCTGGAGCAGACCAAGGTAGCGGTCGTAAAGACGTTTCAGGAAACTGCTCAGGATTTCCTTCCGGTCATATTCCCGGCCCGTTATCTGTACCAGTGAAACGGGGTTCAAAGCATCACTCAGAAACTCCCGCTGGTTTATATTAATACCGATGCCTATCACGGAACAATACAGGGAATGCCCTGTCAAGTCGTTCTCGATCAGCATGCCGCATATCTTTTGGTCATGCCAGTAAATGTCGTTCGGCCATTTCACCGTTATACCGTCCACATAAGCATCAAGCGTTTCCTTTACACTCAGTGCAGCTATCTGGGAGATTAAGAACTGGCGGTTAGCCGGAAGAAAATCCGGATACAGGATAATGCTAAACATCAGATTCTTTCCCGGTTCCGACTCCCAGGTGTTACCGACCTGGCCTCGTCCGGCTGTCTGATATTCTGTAACAACGATACTCCCTTCCGGTAAGGATTCTTTCCCTACCAGTCCGCGGAGATAATTATTTGTAGAGGTTGTTTCTTCGAGCCGGATAATACGCGGCTGTTCATTTTCTTCATTCATCGTATGCTTCTCTTATTTTCTTCGGTAGTTTGGCTATTACCTCACGATAGGAATGACGAATCCAGTGGCGGATATCGTCGTCGGACATGTCGCGTTCCAGATAAACTCCGTTCCAGTATTTCTTATTGAAATGATAAGCTCCTTCGACTGCTGCATAACGGTCGCGCAACTCTTCCGTATAATCCGGATTACATTTCAGAGCCAAATACGGTTCCTCTCCATCCAGAGGCAAAAGGGCAAACATCTTGTTCTCCACTTTAAAGACGAGTGAGACATCATCGAAAGGAAAACATTCGGTAACGTTTTTCAACGACAAACAATATTCACGGGCTTCTTCTATATTCATACGTTTTCTCAGTTTTCTATTTTATCGGGACGGAGCGTAGAAAGCATCGTCTATATGCTCGATCCGGAAACCATCCTTCTCTTTTACCAGGGTGATGATGTCGAAACGGACCGGCAAATCCAGGTTAAAATAACGGACATAGGCATCTGCCGCCGCTACAATACGCCTGATCTTTTTATTATCGACAGCTTCTTCGGGCGAAAGGAGATAATCTTCCGAGCGGGTTTTCACCTCTACGACAACCAGATCCTTCTCCTTGACGGCAACAATATCCAGTTCGTAATGATGCCATCTCCAGTTGGTATGCAAAATCGTGTAGCCCTGACGGATCAGATAATCGCGTGCCCTTGCTTCACCATCCCTGCCTAAATCGTTTTGTTCAGCCATCTTATTAATTTGCACAAATATACTGTTTTTCTTTTTTATTTGGGCTTTCACTTGTACATTTGCACAATATGGCATTAAAACGGAAATATTCACCACCCCAACCCAATCGCCCGAGGGTGCATAAGGTTACTTTTATGCTCAACGATGAAGAGCAGAAGGCTGTCGACCGCTATCTTGCCAGATATAATATCGAAAACAAATCCCGCTGGTACCGGGAAACAATCCTTTCACATATACTCAAGACACTGGAAGAGGATTATCCTACCCTCTTCAAAGAAACAGAAATGAGAAGATGAATCCATTTAACGACGAATATTTTATGAAACAGGCGTTGGTGGAAGCACGTGCTGCCGCCGACGAAGGAGAAGTGCCCGTAGGGGCCGTTGTTGTATGTAACAATCAGATTATTGCCCGTGCCCATAACCAGACGGAGCGGCTGAACGACCCGACCGCCCATGCGGAGATGCTAGCCATAACGGCAGCCGTAGGCGTACTGGGTGCCAAGTATCTGACTAATTGCAGTCTTTATGTAACGGTAGAACCCTGTATCATGTGTGCCGGTGCCATCGGATGGTCCCAACTCAGCACCATTGTATATGGGGCAAGCGACGAGAAAAGAGGCTTTCAGCAATATGCGCCGAAGGCTTTCCATCCCAAAGCGATAGTAAAAAAGGGAGTAATGGAGAAAGAGTGTGCGGAAGAGATGCAGAAATTCTTTAAGTCACGCAGATAAAGCAATCATCAACAAGATTAGCTCCTAAATAATACAATACTGCGAGCAGAAAGCCTCCCAATTTCAACTGGGTAGTGACACTACCCAATTCATATCCTTCTTTTTTAACTCAGCTATATTTTCGTGTTATTGATCAAAAGCTTACTACTTTACTTCTTCGAAATCGACATATTCGCCTTCGTCCTTAGTAAAGATCTTTTTGCGATTGGCGGCCGCATAATCTTCCTCAGCGGTATTATGCGACTGACGTTGTCCACCGGAGTAACTACTTGTCTGACGACGCTGTTCCCCTTTCTTTGCATTGCTGCTTCCGCTACCAAACAACATATTCTTAAATGTACGCAGGATAGAGAAACCCATCAGGAAGACTAACAGGATGAAGAAGAAAAACATTACAAACAAAAACTTAAACATAATATTATTCGTTACTTAGTTGGTTTATAAGAGAAACACATAGACCAGACCTCTTGTTTACTGCCTTTTGTTAAAAATAGACAAGAGGATATAGAGAAGAATTGTTCCCGCTATACCAAGCATACCGAAAAAGGCAACGAACAGGACTGCGCAACCCACTAATATATAGCGTCTTTCATTACCTTTCCATGCAACCGTCTTGATCTTTAACGAGAACATAGGGATCTCAGACACAAGCAATAAGGAAGTAGCCAACGCCACCACCAGCGTAACCACTATAAATAAGACATTATTCGCCTGGCTCAAAGGAGACAATGAATATCCGACCGAAGCCCAGAATAACGCATGTGCCGGAACCGGCATTCCGATAAATGAAGTTGTCTGCCGCTCATCAATATTGAATTTGGCAAGACGCAAACCGGAGAAAGCAGGAATCACAAAAGCCAGATAAGGAATATAACGTCCTATCTCGCCAAAAGGAAGGCTTGCCTGTCCCAGCATCGAGAATACGATCATACCGGGTGCCACTCCGAAACTCACCATATCCGACAATGAGTCCAACTCTTTTCCCATCGGAGAATAAGCCTTCAGCAAACGGGCGGCAAAGCCGTCGAGAAAATCGAACACGGCAGCAATGATGATCCATATGGCAGCCCATAAATAATTATCCTGCAAAGCCATCACAGTGGCGATGCATCCTGATACAAGACTCAGACAAGTGATTGTATTGGGGATATGCTTTCTTATATTCATTCTTTCGTATATTTTCCGGATTCTATTCGCACGGGCATTTGCTTAACCGTGCAATCGGTGTCTGGTTACCGGTCACCTTCTGATCCATCTCAATCAAGACTTCGGTTCCCACCGGCAAATAAACATCTACACGCGACCCGAATTTGATAAAACCCATCTGTTCATCCACGTGACATTTCTCTCCGACCTTGGCATACGTAACAATACGCCGGGCAAGTGCTCCCGCAATCTGACGTGCCAGTACATCCACCCCGTTCTTAGTCGTGATAACAACGGCTGAACGTTCGTTTTCAGTACTGCTCTTCGGCAAATAGGCCGCCATGAACCGTCCGTTATTATGAGAGACATGTTTCACGGTACCGTTTACCGGAAACCAGTTGGCATGTACGTTAAACACGGACATAAAGATAGATATCTGCAAACATTTCCGGTGAAGGATCTCATTTTCCATCACTTCCTCGATTGCTACGATCGTACCGTCGGCCGGTGCAATCACCAGACCTTCAGAGTCGTAAGGGAAACGACGAAACGGACTGCGGAAGAAATTCAGGATCAGCAGGAAAAGAATAGTCGAAACTGTCGCAACAGAATAGAACAGCACTCCCTTACCTACGGTATGGTATAATGCGACATTTACGACAAATAAAACCGTAAATAACGTAAGTAGCAGGCCTGTTCCTTCTTTATGTACTTTCATCCTTCTTCTTAAACTGCGTTTTTATTACAATTTGCAAAAGTATTCATTTTTACGGAATAACAAAACAAATAAGATGACAAATCGGTTGACTGCGGACAGATGCGAAGCCGGACTGTCAACCGGGAGTCATCAACTATCTACAGATTCGATAGTTCCCAGTTCCACATACCACAGGTAACCCTCTACCTTTTCATATCCCATCTGCCGGATCAGTTTCATATAATTCTTCACCTGGTTATGATATCTCTTATCCTGTATTTCACCGAATTTATAGTCGATCACCACGACTTTATCTTCCGATATCATGACCCGGTCGGGACGTTTGGACAGTCCTTTTCCGAAAAGGATATCGACTTCATTCAGCACACGGGCCGTCCCGTCATACCAAGGATGTACTTCCGGCATTTCCAACAATTCTTCCAGCCGGACAATCAGCGTCTCTGCTTCATCCTTATTGATGACACCGGCCAAACGATAGCCTTCAACGGCCGCCGGAATATCCTTTTGTGTCCGTATCTGACTGAGCACCTCGTGCATCAGGGCACCGTGTTTACGACGGGCATTATCAAAGAAAAAGCCTTTGCCATGCAGACGAAGCTGTAAACGGTCGTCGGGAGAAATAGAGTTGATACGAGCCATCGCGATCTCCTCGGGACTGTGTCCATCCTGCTTGGCTGCCGCGGGATGCCACCAACTACCCAGTTCAAAGATCCCTTCTTTCGTATCAAAAGAAGAAGGCAATGAAACAAGCGCGTCTCCTTCCCGGGTATCCTTCACCTCCAGATACAAACCAGCCCATAAAGCATCGGCCATGGAAGAGATCTTTTCAACTTCGCCGGTCTCTTCCTTTATCTTTTTCGGACGGGGAGCAAAAACGATCAGTTCGTCTTTGGAGCGGGTGAAAGCGACATATAATGTATTCAGATTATCAATGAAAGCATGCAATCGCTCACGGAAATAGTCTTCTGCAAAAATGGTATTCCCCAGCGACTGGCTATAGCGGACAGGAACCAGATGCAGCCGGTTGAACGGTTTGGTTTCCGGTTTACACCACAGGATAACCGGTTTGCTGGGCTTATGGTCTATCTCCCAGTCACCGAACGGGATAATGACGACCTTGAATCCGAGTCCTTTCGACTTATGGACGGTAAGGATACGGATGGCATTCTGCGCATCCGGGGTAGCGATTGTTTTACGGTATCCCGTCTCATCCCACCATTTCAGGAAGCGGGTCAGATCGGCACTTTCTTTTTGGGTATACTCCGATACCATATCGAGAAACGCCTGAACGAAGACCTGTTCGTTATTCTGAAATTCTCCGGAGAAAAGACGGAAAAGTCCTTCTGATATTTCATACAGTGACTGGCGGGAAAGAGTCTGCAACTCCGATGCAATCTCCGGCGGAAAAGCCAGACCGGAAACGGTTACGGAATATGCCTCCGAGAGATTCTCGTCTTTCGTCGCTCCCTGTAAAATCCGGTAAGAGTACAAGGCTGTCTGTTCATTGATTTTATCTTCCGGATTTCTCAGATACCGCAACAGGGCAACCATAAAACGAACTGCCGGCGATCCGCTGACAAACAGGGCGTCGTCGGAGATTATGTCGTAATGATAACGGTCGGAAGGGTTTGCCTCCTTATAGGAAAGCAGCTTTTCAGCCACCATCGCCCCTTCCATATTGGTACGGACCAAAATGGCGATATCCTTCAGAGCATAACCGTTATCCTGTAATTGTTCCACCACACCGGGCAAACGGTCCAGGGCTTCTTCTTTCCAGTCTTTCTCTTCATCACCGACAAGAAATTCTATTTTGACATGGCCGTCTTTCTGTTTGAACGGCGGCGGAACCTGTTGATAACTTTTCGTATAAGCCGACATGATCTTTGTCAGATAGGCGGCACGCTGTTCTTCACTCAGCGAAGAGGTCAGCAGGCTTTCGTTATATACGCTTTGCAAGACACCGGGGATAGCAGTAAAGAACGTATTATTAAATTCAACGATATTCCGGCAGCTGCGCCAGTTTTCCTTCAATGTTTCTTCCCGTACTTCTTCCTGCGAGAAATCGGCTTGCACCTGTTCATCCAGCAATTTCCAGTCGGAGTTGCGGAAGCGGTAGATACTTTGTTTTACGTCTCCCACAATCAGATTGGCCCGGTCGTGTGCCAGGCTTTCTTCGATCAGCGGACGGAAGTTGTTCCATTGCATGCCGCTGGTGTCCTGAAATTCATCAATCATATAATGATCGACGTGCGTACCGGTCTTTTCGTAGATGAATGGGGCGTCGCTGCCTCCGATCACTTTATTCAGCAGCTCGGTCGTATCGGCAATCAGCATGACATTCTTTTCCTCCCGATAGGAGGCTATCTGGCGGGAAACGTCGGTCAGGATACCCAGCGTATAATAATAACGTACGATTTCACGGGCCGTATTATAAGCGGTCAGATTAGAGAACAGGGCGATGATACGTTTGATACAATCATTCAGACCGTCTTCAAAAACACAACCGATGACCTGACGCATTCCTATCGGAGTTGTTTTGGTAAAACAGCCTTCCAGATTATCGGCTAGGCCGATAAAGGTGGCTGTCGGCTCTTTCATCTCACCTTTCGCCAGACGGTCCAGCAGGGTAAGCGGAGAACGGCTTCCTCCCTTAAAATCGGTTGTACGGATGGCATATTTATTGAGTAAGGCAAGACCGCTCTCGCCCAATCGCTTCGCTTCGGCTTCTACCGAACGGATAATACCAAAGAGTTCATTTTTATAGTTTTCGAGTGCTTCCTTATCCTCGATATCTTTGGCCACTTCTCCACTGGATGCCTTGTAGCTTTCCTTAAAAACTTCACGGCTCAGGGACATGATATCTTTACGGAGGTTCCATTCGCCTCCATTCTCTATCTTATCTTCGGCGAAACGAAGCAGCCAGCCTAACAGCTCCTTGCTTTCCGGCTTTTCAAGGTCAGCCAGCAGGTTATCGACAGCTGAAGTGAGCACCAGCTCCTGGTCCATTTCAATGCCATAGCCACCCTGCAAACCTATTTCACGGGTAAAAGCACGCATAGTCTGCTGGAAGAAACGGTCGATGGTGCTGATATTGAATGCAGAATAATCGTGCAGGATATCGGTTAATATCTTTTTTGCCTGTTTACGGACTTGTTCTTCGGTCAGCGCATAGGTAGCCCGCAAAGATTCCACATAATCAGACTTACGACCGGAAGAGAGGTTGTAAAGTTCCTCCACAATACGGCTTTTCATCTCATCGGTAGCCTTATTGGTAAACGTCACCGCCAGGATACGGCGATAGGCTCCCGTCCCGCCAAACAGCAAGGTCAGATATTCACCGGTCAGCTTATGGGTTTTTCCGGCTCCCGCCGAAGCTCTGTAAACAGTCAGCATAGTTTTAATTATTAATGAGAGGTTTTAATATTGAATCTCCTCAAATAATCCGGCTCTTTACATAGCCTTCCTTTTGGAGGATTTCGAGTACTTTCTGACGCAAATCTCCCTGTACGATGATTTCTCCGTCCTTAGCGGAACCGCCTACCCCGCATTTTACCTTCAGGAATTTACCTAAAGCCTCCATATCCTCTGTCGTACCACGGAATCCGGTCACCAATGTAACGGCTTTACCACCCCGGTTCCGCTTGTCCAGCGAGATACGCAATTGTTGTTTCTCTTTGGGAAGTGTATCTTCTTCTTCCTCATTCCCTGTATTATATTGAAAATCCGGATTGGTGGAATACATCACCCCCAAACGGTCTTTCCAGTCATTATTCTTCATAATTCATTACATTTTATTTGGTTCAAAACTACAAATTAACAGCGGGATAAGCAAAAGAACGGAGAATAATACATATCTTTGCTTGAAACAGACTGATTTTCATAACTATTTTAATTATCACACTAGTTCGTATGAAAAGACTTTTTTTCATATTATCCCTTATACTACTGATTGATCGTTCCATGTATGCCCTGCCGGACGATAAGGACGGTTATATTTTAGTTATCCATTCCATCAACTTTAACGAAGTATGGACGCAAGGTATTTACGAAGCAATCAATAAGACTTTTACCCAGGAACATATAACAGTGCTTGGCGAGGAGTTATCTATCCCTGCTATAAAAGATACGACAGATGTAAATGAGAAACTGGAAATATTACGTAATAAATACCCCACCCCTCCCAAAGTCGTTGTTTGCATAGGCGATCCGGCCTGGTTGCTCTGTCGTCCCCTTTTTGATAATGAATGGAAAAATGTACCTTCCATCATCTGCCATTCGCAGGAACTGGTCCCGATAAAAATAGAATATTTACTAAAAAGAGACCTGGAAACTATCGAACATATGGCTCTTACGGAAGATGAGATAAAAGGATACAATACAACCAGACTGATCCAGCCCCTTTTCGTAAAAGAGACCATTGAAACAATAAAGAAGCTACAGCCTGAACTGAAAAAAATAATCTTTATTTGCGACAACCGCTACATCAGTTTATATACCAAACAGGAGCTTTCAAAAACAATACAGGCAAATTATCCCGAGTTAAAACTGGAAGTGTTGTCCACTCCAGCCCTCTCTACCGAAAATCTGTTGGACAGCTTAAGTATATATGACCAGAAAGCAGGTATCATCTATTACTCCTGGTTTGTCTTCAAGAGTTCCAAAGAGAATCATTACCTGATCGATAACATGCAAAAGATGACCAACAGTTTTTCCCTGCCACCGGTCTATCTTCTGGCAGACCTGAACATCGAGACTGGTAATTTTGCCGGGGGACATTATATCTCGGAAAATGATTTCAGCGAATCTGTTATTACCACCGTCCGGTTAATATGGCAAGGAACCGCAGCCCGGGATATCCAAACCCATATCGGAGGGGAACCGCACACCTATCTCAATTACCAGCATCTGCTCAATCACGGCATCGAACCGTCCCGCTTTCCACCCAACGCCATTTATTACCAGCAGCCACCGACATTCTTTCAGAAATATAAAATACATCTGTTCAGTGCATTTGCAATCATTATCCTGCTGGCAACAATTGCCGTCCTGCGCTTCCGGCTTTATATCCAAAAACTGAAACAGGAAGACGAACGTCGCGAAAAGGAAAAAGCGGAAGAGGCTAACCGGCTGAAATCTGCGTTTCTGGCAAACATGAGCCACGAAATACGCACTCCGCTCAATGCCATCGTCGGCTTCTCCAACCTGATCGCCCATTCGGAAAGCCCGGAAGACACTGCCGAATTCTGTAATATCATCGAAACCAATAACGAGCTATTGCTCCAACTGGTCAACGACATACTGGATTTATCAAAGATAGAGGCCGGTCAATTGGATTTTACCTTCTCCAACATCAATGTTTCTTCGTTATTCACCACACTGGCACAGACATTCAAAAGCCGGACAAAAGAAGAAGTAACACTGGAATGTTCAACACCCGTACATCCCTGTTTTATCTATTCGGAAAAGACACGCCTGACACAGGTCATAACCAATTTTCTGACCAATGCCTGCAAATTCACTTTCAGAGGAACTATAAGAATGGGATATGAAGAAATAGAAGGCGGCCTGCGTTTCTATGTTTCCGACACCGGCAAAGGTATTTCCAAAGAAAACCTTCCGCACGTGTTCGAACGTTTTGCCAAATTTGACAATTTCATACAAGGTACAGGACTGGGATTATCTATCTGCCTGACAATTGTAAAACGTCTGAACGGAGAGATCGGAGTCGAATCGGAAGAGGGGAAAGGAAGTACCTTCTGGTTCACCATCCCCTGCGAAGTTCATCATAAAGACATTGTCATTTCTGAATCAAGACAGTAGCATAAGCGGCTATCCCTTCCTGGCGTCCGGTGAAACCCAGCTTTTCTGTGGTAGTCGCTTTGATGGATATATCCTCTGCATCTACTCCCATCACTTCGGCCAATGTCTGTTTCATCAGCGGGATATGCGGATTCAATTTCGGTTTTTCAGCTGCGATCGTTGCGTCTATATTACCTAACGTATAGCCGGCATCACGAAGCAACTCCATTGTTTCATAGAGTAAAACTTTACTGTCAATACCTTCATACTCTTCAGCCGTATCAGGGAAATGATAACCGATATCACGCATATTGGCAGCCCCCAGCAAAGCATCACAAATGGCATGTATCAACACATCCGCATCGCTATGCCCTTGCAACCCCATTGAATGTTCGATTCGAATCCCTCCTAACCATAACTCACGGTCAGCGACAAACGCATGCACATCATAGCCGAAACCAACCCGTATCTTCATAATTTTCAGTTCTTAATATTCAATCTTCAATTATCTGAACAGGTTCTTTATCCCGTCCATATCAAACGACAGTGTGAAACGGAGTGTCTGGTCCAACGGGTTACTCTGAACGGTACTTACCAGATAGGCTGCATCCAACTGGAATACACTCATGCGGAAACCGGCTCCGACTGAGAAATACTGACGGTTACCCTTATTGGCATTCTCATAAAAATAACCTCCACGAAGAAAAAACTGCTCGTTATAACTATACTCGGCACCGATCGAGACCATCACTTCCTGCAATTCACCTTTGAAACCGTCAGGCGAATCACCGAAAGATTTGAAGATACCGGAGATACCGGATACATTATTATATTCTTCTTTTTTCTTATCGTATTCGGCTTTTTCTTCATCCGTATACCCTTCCTGCAAATAAGGCAGACTCGGAACCAGATACTTACTCAAATCCAGATACAAACCGATCCGGTTATAATCATCGATCGGATACAGCAAACCGGTACCCAGACGAAGTGTTGTCGGAATAAATTCATTATGCTCTCCCCCGTCATAAGAGATTTTAGTACCAATATTAGACACATTGAAACCGAAACTCCACAAACATTCACTGTTACCCAGAATCACATATTTCTCCAGATAACCCGCAATATCCGCAGCAAAGGCATTACCGGGCACGCGGCTTTCATCAGCCGGGTCGGTTCCCATATCCGAACGGATATAACGCATGGCCACAGCCATCGAAAAAGATTCAGACAATTTACGGCTATAACTTACATCGAAAGCCATTTCATACGGACTAACGGAATAATTACCTGTCGACTCTCCGGTAATAGGATTATAGGGTACATCTCCCAACGAGAAATAACGCAAGGAAGCACCGACAGCCTGCAAATCGCTGTCACCGATTTTATAGTAACCGGACAGATTCGCCAAAGCCACGTCGTTTACCAACTTACGCAACCAGGGAGTATATGACAAAGAAACGCCTGCCTTACTATACATAAACGCATATTTAGCAGGGTTCCAATATTGAGAGTTTATATCGGGAGTAGTCGACGCCCCGTTATCACCCATACCACCACCACGTGCATCAGGTGCAATTGATAGCGAAGGCACTGCAGTATTAACCGGAGCAAATGTATTTTTCTTCTGAGCCCACACGGATAATACAGCCAAAAGGCTGAATACTACTATAAATGTACTGATTCTTAATTCTTTTATCATACTATATCTGTTAAAAACGCGGTAAATACAATTTACCCTACCAACATATAAACTGATTTTATATTACTTTATTGTGCGAGGATTATTAATTTCTTTGCGTCTGTTGCCTCTTTGGAGCCACCCGAGCTGATCGCCGCACGATAAATATACACCCCGGGACGAAGACGTCCTCCCCGGTTATTCGTCAGATCCCAGGTTACCGTATAGGACTTGAACAGTTCGGAAGCGCCGGTCTCCTGATGCTTCCATTGCAGACGTCCCATCATATCGTACACCATGATACCGACTGTCAGCTGGCTTTCCGGACGATTATGGAACAAATGGAACTCCACCTGTTCACGTGCCGGACTGGGCGATGCCGTCAACTCCAACAGATAAGGCTTCAACCCCTCGACTACCTCAAATTCAAATTCATATGTCGTCGAATTGTTCTGTATATCCCAGACTTTAAACTCCGCGGTATGGATTCCCGGCGTTAAGGCTGGGATCAGGTATTTCGCGATCCCTTCTCCGTCACTTCCCGGAATCAGTTCATAATAACTGTTCAGATTAAAGCTGAACGAAGGATCGCCGTCGATAATCAGCATCATATCATGACCTATACTGCTACCCGTTATATTCACACCACTCTTATCCCAAAGACGCGCCACAAAGAACGGGGTTGTATTGACCTGGCCACCACTGACGAATGTCGAATCGTTCAGGTATAATGCACGGACTTCGGGCCCCTCATGATCGTCTTCCGCGTTATCATCGGTTCCTCCGACCCTATAATTCAGATAAGCACCCTGCGCCTCCAGATTATTTGTCTCATCCGATGCGTAGAGATTCATCTTACCGAACTCATTCGAATAAGAAATATCCTTCGGCACAGTAAACGTGAAACTGAACTTTCCGGCACGAACTGAATCATTGCCGATAAAAAGTATATTCGAATAATCTGTATATTTGAATTTCGTTCCGGTCTTATTATTATCCAATGTCTCATAAGATAGGCGGCTGTCCATGACGGTCGGGTTCAGCAGACCATTAAAGCCGGTTGCAATATTTCCTCCCGGATCCAATACTTCGCCTTCCACCGTTATCTTCTGCAATGCTTTAAAATCGACCGGTTCGTCCGTTACCGGATTCCCGTTTATAGCAGTCACCCGCATCCGGTACTCCGGATAAGCCAACTTTAATGCGGGATCGCCGATCAAAGCGAATCCCAACTTATAGCGGCTGGAACCCAATGCCTGTTTGGTCGCTTTCATCACCTCACCCAACGTTAGCCGGCGTCCGTTCTTTTTCTCGAACAAGTTACGGATCAAGTTGTCATTAATAGAAAAGTTAGGACTGGAATAAGCCACACGAGTCGTAGTAAACAAACCGATACCACCACTTACCTTATTCAGGAACACCTGCTCGCCGGCGGAAGTAACCGGAGCATCAAAACGGCAGAAGTCACAAGTCGCCGTAATCCACACAGGCAGACGGGTATAAGTAGACTTCGTTATATCACTTTCTGTCAATACCTTTTCATCACTCCAGGATACGGTATTACCATGACCTGTATAATTGATCAGCAACAATCCGTTCTTAAGCTGTTTCTGAAGATTCGTCTTTACATCGGGATAGGTACTTAAACCTCCGGAAAAGTCCTTTTTATAAGAATCAAAATAAATCTTATTTACCATGAACTCCGGATGACTGGTATTTATATATTCGCCCAGATCATCAGCCTGTTGAGCATGCTGTATCATGTAACCGTCCGCATTACTTCCGTCATCTGCGACAAAGCAGACGTTATTCTTCCACGATCCGGTCTCTTTATTATCCATATAGTTGATAACCTTATCCACCATATCGGTCGCCTCGGTCAATGTCCGGACAGGGAAACGTCCGATACCGATATCCACTCTGGCTGACACTAACCCCTTTCCGTTATTGCTGTCATCCAGAAAACCGAAATAGTCATCTACCACATATGATTTATCATCCAAAGATTCCTCAGTCTGATAAGTCAGCAGCATATTGTTCTTTGCCACATTCTGCCAACTTGAAGTAATGAAGCGATTATCAAACGCCCCGTCACCGAAAAGAAGCAGATATTTGGGAGCATCGGCCTCCGAAGTCTGCCGGTCATAAAACATCTTCATAAAACGACGGTAGGCTGTCGCATCCGGGGTTCCACTGGAAAATTCATTATAAATAGCATCCGGAGAAACGACCTGGACAGTCAACCCGTCACGGGTACGATGTGCTTCAGCCAGACGCTCTGCCTGCGAAGCCAAACCTGACTGGGCGATAATAACCATATCTGTCTGCGGCAAAGCATGCAAATCCTGATTCGCCACATCGCCTATCACTTCGGGGGACGGCAATGTCTGGTTTCGCTGCACCAGGGCAAATTCCCTCAACGTTCCTGCCGGAATAGAGAAAGACAATTCGCTTCCGCTCAATTCCGTTTCCATCCGTTTCGGGTTCAACTTATCGGTCACATCAAAGACCAACGTATTCGCATTCGCATTCTGAATAACGAAACGGGAAGCGTTATTTACCGAAGCCAGGCTACGGAAAAAAGTACAGGCGCCATAGGGTTGCAGTTCACGTTTCATCTGCAAACGGATAAAATCCAGATGTACGTTCTTATGCCCTAACTGTCCGTATCTTACATTTACTTTTACATTTGTACTTTTGTCGCCTTTCCAATCGACGACCTCATATACCGAACGTGCCATAGTATACGTTTCACTACCACCCGTACTGCTATAAGAGATACTCCTTTCCAACACTTTGTTTCCATCCACGCTCATGGTCACACTTCCGTTACCACTTGTCGGCTTGGCGATAAAACGCAACGTTACCTTACCGTCATCATTGGTTATACCGGTTATACCGTTAAATGAAAAATCCCTTGAAAGGGTCATATCCATCGCTTCTCCAAAAAGCTCACGTCCTGAATTATTAACGGAAACAAGGTCTTTTTCATGCAGAAGATAATCATCATAAGTTGTCACTTTCAAAGAAGCACCGGCAGCAGACGCCACAGATTCCATTTCTTTTGTACCCGTCGCATCCGTCAGGAAGTAATAACCGTAATTGGAATAGGGATTATTGGTATGAATAAAACTTCCTGTACTTTTATCATAATCCCATTTGATAACCCCGCAACCATAGAATAGCAGATAATCGTCGCCACGCCAGACCGGCACAGCAGGAACATCATCGATATAAGGAGTCGAGAAATCTTCATCCAACATACAACCGCCATACCCATGTACGGAAACCTTGACAGGATCAGAGAACCCCATTCCACGCAGGTCGGCATATGTCAGTTTATAAAATCCTCTGTCTTCAACCTGTACCTTCACCCATTTGCCGGACGACAATGCGGAACTGGCTGCATATTTGCTACCATCCGCCCAGGCAGAAGTAAAAAAGCAGATACTTATTATTAATGTATATAGTATTCGTAGCATAGTCATTCATTTCCCGTTATCTCACGTGGAAATCCAAAAGCTTCCGCTCGCCGATATAGCCCTGCAAATGATCATCGATCTTAACCGGCCCTACACCCACCGGCGTACCTGTAAAAATCAAATCTCCTATCTTCAGGGTAAAGAAACGGCTCACATAAGCGATAATCTTGTCTACCGGAAAAAGCATATCCGAGGTATTTCCCTCCTGCACTTTCTGACCATTTATATCCAGATGGAACGGGATACGGTTGATATCCCCTACTCTGTCCAATGGCACAAACGTTCCGATAACAGCCGAATTATCAAATGCTTTACTGATCTCCCAGGGTAATCCTTTCGCACGCAACTCTCTTTGCAGATCACGGGCGGTAAAATCGATACCGACTGTTACTTCATTATAGTAACGATGCGCAAAACGTTCGGCGATGTTCTTACCCAGCCGGTCTATCTTCACGACAATCTCCGTTTCATAATGTATCTCCGATGAAAAATCGGGAATGAAAAACGGTTTTCCATCCTTCAACAGGGAGGAATCGGATTTCATAAAGATAGTAGGCTCCGATAATTCTAACGAATGATGCAGCTCTTTATTGTGTTCTGCATAATTCATTCCTACTGCTATAATCTTCATTTCAGTGATTAATTGAGTTCAAGCGATTAAACATGACAGCCAGATGGGCATACATGGAAGTGTTCTGTACCACAATATGTTCCGGGACACGGATACGGAACGGGGTAAAATTCCATAAGGCTTTGATTCCTCCGGCAATGATCTGTTCGGTCACCTCCTGCGCTTTATCGACAGGCACGGTAATAACACCGATCGTCGCCCCGAATTCTTTTTGCTTGGCAGGAAAATCATCCAAATGAAATACAGGAATGCCATTGACTACCGTTCCGGCCAGTTCCTTGCGGACATCAAATCCGGCAACGATCTCCAGACCGTACTGATTCAACCCGGTGTCCTGCAATAAAGCAGCTCCCAGGCTACCAACACCAAATAAAAAGGCCTTGTGCTGCGCGGTAAAACCTAAAAAATCCTCCAACACATCCACAAGGGCACAAATATCATAGCCTACCCTGGTTTTCCCCGAAATATTTACAAACGAAAGATCTTTCGCCACCTGGCTGGGATCTACATTAATTTCTTTAGCAATCTGGGTAGATGATACAAACGTCTCTCCCTTACCTTTCATCAGTTTCAGAAAAGCAAGATACCAGGGCAATCTCCGAAGCGTCGGCTCCGGAATTTTCCAGGCTTGTTTCAAGTCATCATTAGCCATTTTCTTTACATTATTAATGTAGCCTACAAAAGTACAATTTTGTTCCTAATCCTAGGCAAAAGCATGAGTTTTTTGTTCCAAACTTATAAAAAAAAGGCAATCACTTTGCATTCAAAGGATTGCCTTTCTTTATTTCTATATTTTATTAAATTCTTTCCAGCGTAGCGACAATGAAGTCCCACACTTTTTGCACCGTCGCGATGTTCACCCTTTCATCCGGTGAGTGCGGGTGTTCCAGATCCGGACCGATAGAAATCATATCCATTGTAGGATAAGATTCCTGGATGATACCGCATTCCAGTCCGGCATGCATGACCTTTACCGAAGGTTTCTTTCCGAACAATTCCTCGTATGTCTGCTGCATTACGTTCAGAATCGGAGAATTGATGTTCGGCTGCCATCCGCCATAAGAACCGCCGTATTCCACCTTAGCTCCTGCCAAAGCAAATATACTTTCCAGGCTTGAACAAACAGAGGCCTTACGGCTCTCCGATGAACTGCGGACCAATATCTTTATTTCAATCAATTCATTGGATGACTTGACAATGGCCAGGTTGGAAGAAGATTCCACCGTTCCGGGGAAATCACTCAACATGCTGATCACACCATTCTGGCAACCTTCGATCGCATTGATAATATCATCCTGAATCTCTTCCGGAATCAATGTGCCGGGCAGATCAGTCATATCGGCAACAAAGCTGATATTATTCTCAATGCCTTTATATTCCTCCCGGAACATATCCTGATAATCGCTCACCAGCTCCCATAAAGCCTCCACATTATCACCGGGAATGGTAACAACGGCAAATGCCTCACGCGGAATCGCATTACGCAACGAACCGCCTTCGATAGATGACAAACGAGCCCCATAGTCGCAAACGGCCTCTTTCAGGAAACGGAACATTAATTTATTGGCATTGGCACGTCCCAAATGGATATCCACACCCGAGTGACCGCCTTTCAATCCTGTCAGGCTCAACTTTACAGCCACATCCCCTTCAGGAATATAAGTATCTTCTTTAAACTGAATCGAAATATTCAGGTCTGCACCGCCGGCACAACCGACAAACAATTCGCCTTCTTCTTCCGAATCGCAGTTAATCAATGTTTCTCCTTTCAGGAAACCGGGCTTCAAACCGAAAGCACCATCCATTCCCTCTTCTTCATCGATCGTGAAAAAAGCTTCTATCGGTCCGTGCTTGATAGTCGTATCAGAAAGCACCGCCATAGCCAACGAAGCACCGATGCCATTGTCGGCACCCAATGTCGTTTCACGGGCTGTTACCCAGTCGCCATCTATATAAGCATCAATCGGGTCAGTCAGAAAATCATGTTTCACAGAAGAATTTTTCTGGGGAACCATATCCAGGTGAGATTGCAGGATTACTGTTTTGCGGCCTTCCATTCCGGGAGTGGCCGGTTTACGGATCAGAACGTTTCCTGCTCCATCCCGCAAAGTTTCCAATCCCAATCCTTTTCCAAAAGCTTCTACAAAACGAGTGACTGCTTCCATGTGTCCTGTCGGACGGGGGATTTGTGTGAGGTCATAGAAATAACCCCAGACATGCTGCGGGGAAAGATTCTTGATTTCTGCTGACATAGACTTAATGTTTAATTTTAAAAACTCTTATTTTATACATATAGTATCTATTCTGAAACAACGGCGGGTGTCTCTTTGTTCGTAAGCGGCAGAGCCACAATGCCGAACAGGCCGCACAACACCGTCCATACCGTCTGCACCGTATGAACCACCAGGGCAAAAGCGGCAGCATCATTTTCGTTGACACCAAAGCAAACCAGCGTAGCGATCACCATGAAATGCCAGGCACCTATTCCCGCCTGTACAGGGACGGCAACCCCGATGCTACTCATGGTAAAAGCAATCAGTCCGACCGTTATTCCCAGATCACGGGTAAAGTCGAATGCATAGAACGTTATATAGAAATAACAGAAATAGCCACCCCATATCATCAATGTCTGTGCCACGAAACGTCCTTTCTGCTTCAGCAGCCAGATGCTCTTCATTCCGTCCCATACATTCAGCAACAACGCCTTTGCTTTCTGCACCAGCGTAAAGTTACTCATATATTTGAAAACAAACCAAATTCCGACCACTAAAATTACTGCACCGACGTAAATCCATATCGAATCGAACATTTTCTGAAAGCCTTCCAGCAATGCAGGGTTCTTCGCAAAGAAGCTGACAAAGAAGTCGAAATTGAAAATAAAAATCAACAAAGTAATCGATCCCACTACAATTGTATCGCTCACACGGTCGATCAGCAAGGTTCCCAGCAATTTGGTAAACGGGATCTTATCATACTTGGTGATAATACCGCAACGCCAGACTTCGCCGACACGCGGCAGCACCATATTCACGGCATAGTTTCCCAGCACGGCATAAATGATATTACTCATTTTAAAGCGCTCGCCCAATGAGGAAATCAACAACCCCCAACGCAATCCGCGAACCACATTGGCAAACAGGCCGAACAGTAAAGAAACCAATATGATATCATATCTTACCCCCTCACGGATGACACGCCATATCTCGGTGACATCCATATGACTATATAAAAACCAAAGCAGCAAACAGCCAAAAGCTAAGGGTAAAAATATCTTGACAAACGTTTGTAGGATACTCTTAAAATTCATTCTACGTAGGATACTTTAAATTATTTGTTGTATTTTTGTGCACCCGCAAAGATAAGCATTATATTTTAATACGAACATTTTACACCAAAGAACTGGATGAGATTAGTTAAGCCAAAGAAAGCATTAGGACAGCATTTCCTGAAGGATTTACAAATCGCTCAGCGTATTGCCGATACGTTGTCGGACTACAAAGATTTACCGGTTCTGGAGATCGGTCCCGGCATGGGAGTGCTTACCCAATACCTGCTGGAAGCGGGCCATGACCTGACCGTGGTGGAACTGGATATGGAATCGGTAGATTACCTGGAACAAAACTTTCCGGCGCTCGAAGGGCGTATCCTGGCAGAAGATTTCCTGCGATTGGATCTTTCCAAACTTTTCCCCGGCCAGTTCTGTGTGATCGGGAATTATCCTTATAATATTTCCAGCCAGATATTCTTTAAAGTCCTCGACTTTAAGGAACACGTGCCCTGCTGTTCGGGGATGATCCAGAAAGAAGTGGCCGAACGTCTGGCAGCCGGACCGGGCAGCAAGACCTACGGTATCCTCAGCGTCCTGTTGCAAGCCTGGTATACGGTAGAATATCTCTTTACTGTCAGTGAATTCGTATTCGACCCGCCTCCAAAAGTGAAAAGCGCAGTCATTCGCATGGTACGGAACGACCGGAAAGAGCTGGGATGCGACGAGAAATTATTCAAAACGGTAGTCAAGACCTCTTTCAACCAACGTCGTAAGACACTCCGGAACTCGATGAAACCACTGCTGGGAAAGGATTGTCCGGACTACGCCCTGCCGGTTTTCGACAAACGGCCCGAGCAGCTCTCGGTTGAACAGTTCGTCGAACTGACGTTGATTGCGGACCGGTGGCTGAAGCAGACGGGGACTATACAGAAGGAATAAAAACGGGGTTACAAACAACATGACCTATGATTGAACTGACGAAAGACTATATCGACAACCTGAAAAGTATCATCGCAGAAAAAGATGATGCCAAAGCACAGGCTTTACTTCACGATTTATATCCGGCAGATATTGCCGAACTATACCAGGAGTTGAATCTTGGGGAAGCAATCTATCTGTATTTGCTGATGGACGGCGACAAAGCCGCCGACGTCCTGATGGAACTGGATGAAGAGGACCGCCATAAATTACTGAAAGAACTACCCAACGAACTGATCGCCAAACGCTTCGTCGACAATATGGAAACCGACGACGCGGTAGACCTGATGCGTGAGTTGGACGAAGATACACAGGAAGAGATCCTTTCGCACATTGAAGACGTCGAACAGGCCGGCGACATCGTCGACCTGCTGAAATATGATGAAGATACCGCCGGTGGTTTGATGGGTACGGAAATGATCGTGGTCAACGAGAACTGGAGTATGCCTCAATGTATCGATGAAATGCGCAAGCAGGCGGAAGATATGGACGAAATCTATTATGTATATGTCATAGACGACGACGAACGGCTGAAAGGCGTACTTCCCCTACAGCGACTGATCACCAACCCGTCCGTCTCGAAGATCAAGCATGTCATGAAGAAAGAGCCGATCTCGGTCCGCGAAAGCGACAGTATCGAAGAGGTTGCCGAAACGATCGAAAAGTATGACCTGGTAGCCTTGCCGGTAGTAGACAGTATCGGTCGCCTGGTCGGGCGCATCACCATCGACGACGTAATGGATGAAGTCCGCGAACAGCACGAACGTGATTACCAGTTGGCATCCGGTATCTCGCAGGACGTGGAAACTTCGGATAATGTATTTACACAGACGGCCGCCCGCCTCCCCTGGTTGCTGATCGGTATGATCGGCGGACTGGCAAACTCAGTTATCCTCGGGGGGTTCGAAGGTAATCTGGCGAGTAATCCCAAAATGGCCTTGTTTATTCCCCTGATCGGCGGAACGGGGGGGAATGTCGGCATACAGTCGTCCGCCATCGTGGTACAGGGTCTGGCCAACAACTCATTGAAACAGGATAACATTCTTCCGCAGATATTAAAGGAAGGGATTGTTTCGTTGATCAATGCCAGCATCATCAGTCTGGTCGTATTCATATATAACTTCTTTATGCTGGGCGACAAAGGGATAACGGCTTCCGTCTCCCTGAGCTTGTTTGCCGTCGTTATGTTCGCCAGTATCTTCGGTACGCTTGTCCCGATGACGCTCGACCGCCTGAAGATCGATCCGGCATTGGCAACCGGACCATTTATCACCATCACGAACGACATTATCGGGATGATGATTTATATGTTCATCTCTTCCGCATTGACATAAGGGGCGGTTCGGTAAGGGCGGTTCGCGAACCGCCCCTACGGGGATCATCCTTGTTTCTTTCTTCCCAACAGGAACCCCAGCAGATCCATAATAAATTGCAGGATCGTTTTCACCTTGTTTGTCTTCTCGCTCATACACTGTCATTATTAAGATTATACACTATGGGAACCAGCGACTGTGCAATGCTCTCCAACATCTTGCAATAGGCCGCCCGGTTATCCCCGTTCACTTCACTGATATACCTGCTGTAAGCAATCTCACGGGCATACGCCCGGGGATAATGACTCACAGCTGCCGCCTGCTTATAGACCGTCGCTATCAGGCGGGCAAAATCCAGGAAACTGTTTTCAGGACTGTCGTAACGGCGAAACAGCAGACCGTCCGGTTTATCCAGATCAGTCTTGCCGCCATGCCAGTAAGCATTGGCTACACCATACCCCGTTAGTCCGAAAAAGTTATTGTAGCAGGTAGCCAGGGAACTCTCTCCCCAGCCGGTTTCGATAGCAGACTGAGCCAGGATCACTACCGGGTTCAATCCGTACAACTCACCCGCCATACGTGCGGCGGGGAGGTACTTACGGGTAAATGAATACTTATCCATACACAAAGGTTACAGAGATCATTCAATTTCAGGACGATCACTTCCACCGTCCGGTGTGGCAGGTTTCGATTCTTCGAGCTTGAAACGCTCGCTCTTGGCCGTCAGGATCAACTCACGCAACTTAGGACCGGGACGGAAGCGAAGGCGGGCGCGATACAACATATTCGAAGAGAACTCCTCAGCAGTCACACTCCCCGAACTGGTCTGCAACAGCTGGAAGGTACCCAGCTCGCCACACTGCACTACCTCCCCGCGGGCCAGGAACAGGAGCAGGAATTTGATCACACGGTCTATCACCACCTTCACATCACCGCTCGAAGCAGTGGAACTCTCTGCCACGATTTCGCACAACTCATCGAAGGAACACGTCCCCGTCGCCCGGGTCTGCGCATAGTAGAGTTTCTCTTTCCCCACCTCTACATTTTTACTAAGGTTCTTCCTCTGAACCAAATGAAACTGTAATGCCATACTTTATTCTTTTTAGTTGATTATTAATTACATATCAAAGATACGGCAAGCGCCTACCCACTTTGTAGACAGCGGTGACGTGGTGTGACGAAACGACATTTTATTTCCGATAAATATTGTAAAACCGCATTGAAATAATTTGACAAATCCATTGATTATTCGTATCTTAGATAGCACAAAAGCAATCTAACAATGAAACAAACAACCTTCGAAATACGAGCCTACGGAGTAGGTGAGCTGGCAGAGCTTTACAGCCCTCATATGAGTCACAGAGGAGCGATTATGCAACTTTGGCGGTGGATCAATTATCATGGCGTACTGAAAGCGAAACTGCTTGAACTGGGCTTCCGTCCCGGCATACGAAGCTTTACGCCCCGCCAGGTAAAATGTATTGTCGAACATCTGGGAGAGCCTTGAAGAAAAAGATAAGTGCCGCAGCTGTTTTTACCGGCTGCGGCAGCCACCGGAAATGGGTGCGGCAGCCGGTAAAAACAGCTGCGGCAGCCAATCTGTTCGGGGGCGGATGGGGGCGGCAAAAGGAGGGTTTTGAAAACTTTATAATAAGACGTTCCTTGTTCCTTCTACGATCAGATCGTAGAAGGAACAAGGAACACACTATACAGAAGTTTCCCAAAATGCCTTTTTGCCGCCCCCATCCGCCCCCGATCCTTAAAACGGAAGTGTTGGCTCAGGAGGTTCTTCCCCGTTATTATCCTCTCCGTCAGGCTGTTCCTCTCCATCTACCGGATCATACCCGAATCCCTTACGGCGGGCTTCTATCTGGTCATTCGTCAGTTCAATGACGGCAAAAAGACGCTTCCCATGTCTCTTTTGCGACTCAAAACCGGCACCTTTTAACACTTTTCCCAGTTGATTTACGCTCATTGTGGTCACGGAATAGCGTGTTCGTTCCGCTATTTGGGACATGATTTCGCTGGTGGAGAGCAAAATATACGCCTCGAAACGCACCGGTTTACGAAAATACGTGAAAAGCAATTCCGCTTCGGGACTCGATTGCTGGAAAGGTTCGTTGTTCTCGTTTATCTCCGTAATATCCTGGTCGGCAAACCAATAACGGAACCCCTGTTTATAAAGCGCCAGCGCCTGAGCATAAATGGCGGTATGGTCTATCCCGGAGGTATAATCGATGCGGAGCGTTTCAAAACAAAGGAAACGGCGCGAACCGGTACGGTCGGTCAGTATCTGGCTGTCGTTCACCGTAGCGGCAAACGAAGCACGGCGCACGAACGTCTCCGCATTGCGGGCATACGGACGACGTTCAAGGATAGAGTCTTTCGTAATCAACGCCTTCAACTGGTTCAACTCCACGCGGCTCTGTCCCGACAGTTCATCGAGGATGATCAGGAAACAATCGCTCATCAGCAACGACGAATCTTTTGCCGTAGGATCGAGATTGCCCGAATAGACATAGTTTCTAAGTGCGGGAGGCACCAGGTTACGCAACCAGGTAGTCTTGCCCAATCCCTGCGCTCCGCTCAGCAACAAGACCGTATGGTTTGCCTTCTGCTCGTTGATGGCACAGGCCACAACGGCCACCAGCCATTTCTTCAGGCACTTCCCCCAATATTCGGGGCAGGTGGTGGCGACAGTGGCGGCCAACTGCCCGATAGCGTCTGTCTTTCCGTCCCAGGCTGGCAGATTTTCAAAATAAGACCGGAATGGATTGTATTCGGGACTGAAATCGGAATGGATCACCGAACGCAGGTCAGACACACGACAAAACACATCCGCTTTCTGCAAGGCACACCAGACAGAGTTTTCCCAATAATCGGTGACAGGCTGATAAGCATCGTGTTTCGTCAGGCTCCGATACTCCACTATACGCCGAACGATATTGCGGCGAAGCTTGAAACTTTTGTTCAGAAACTCCTGTATCTGAACGACAAAACTATCCCCACGATGCGAACGAAGCGCCGTCTTCCCCGCACCATGCTCCTCCGTATGCATATAAGCGCTATCCACAGCTTGCAGACACTCTTCGGCCGGCAGGTCGGTAAAGGTTTTACAGGCATACTTCACAACTTCTTCTTTGGCCACTCCCAGACGGTTGCAGTTGGCGGCAAAAAGATGGACGTAATTGTTGCGGTTGCCCTCGGCATAAGTAAACTTACGAGTAGTCTGCTTACGGGCGGAAGAAATCAGCTGCATGACATCTTTTCCGATAACGGCTTCTATCGGCGGCAGATCGCCGGGCAAAGTGCCCTCCCCTCTCAGCCAGGGTTCGAAACGGGGGGATAGATAAAGTTGCGGATCGTACGAAACAATACAGAGACGACCGGCATCGCTTCCCGAAGTATCGGCTTTAATACCCAGCAGACGTTGATACCAGTCTTTCACCCGCTTGTAGATAGCCGGATGACTCTGAGGCACCAGTTCAAGCCCAACCACCGGGTAGACAATGACTTTGATGCCATGCCCGCGCGGACTGATCCAGCAGGCCACCGTATAGACAGCCTCACGCACCAGAGCGAGCAGGTGGGGTAAATCCTCTTTTTTCAAGTCATCAAAATCGAGGATAATCAATGGATTGTAGGCTGTCATATATTCTACAAGGCGTTGCCCGCGATAGGTCGCGGAAATTGTTATAGCCGGCAATGCTTTTTTCTGCATATCGGCCGCTTCGAGATCACCCTTGTCCATACAGGCACGGATACGGTTAATAGACGTGGCATATTTGCCATTCCGGATATCAGAAAGGACGTCTATCAGGTTGACGTCGCCCATACAGGTTTTAAACCGGGCAAACACAGTTACTTTTATCATACCAGTTCGTTTAAAATTGAGGTTATTATTACTGCTTTCAAGGTCGGCAATTCTTTACAAAGGGGCCCGTTATTTTCTCTTTTATTATGATAAACACGGGCCCTGTAAATTCAAGCACTTATCCGGGGAGATCGTCATCCCGGTGATTATCGAGATATTCCTGTACGACATTCGTCAGTCTGCCCAACGCCAGGTAGTCTTTCTCCGGATCATAGCGTATATGAAAGACCGAGTCGAGCGAACGGAGGAAGGGTTGCACATCGTGCCGTCCGTTCACCGTCCATTTGCGGCTCATCAGCAAAGGGCCGATCAGTTCCACGAAATCGGCCGTCAGTCCGTTGAAGACGATAGGTTCTTCCGCTATCATATCTTCTTCCCAAACGGCATGTTCCAGCAGGTGTGCCAGTTTGTTACATTGTTTTTTCACTTCCCGAAGTTCGCCTTCGAGCTGCTCGCAGCGGAGCCTCAATTCTTGTGCCGCCTCTGTCAAAAGGCCGGCTTCCAGTTTTTTTTCATTTGGATTGTTTTTTATTAGTGATTGACTGGTTGTTGGTTCAGAGTTTATCAAAATTGAACTATTTGTGCCTCTTTAATGGGGCTTTGCCCCATGCCGCAGGCTCTCTTTTGCCGTCAGTTTCAACTGACGGATAGATAATCTTTCCGGTTTTACCGGATTCCTCTGTGGGTTCCAACCCCTTTTCCAGGTATTATGAAAGGGGATAAATCCCACAAAGGAAGAGGCTTTGCCTCCTGTATTTAAAACCGTCAGTTGAAACTGACGGCAAAAGAAAGCCTACAGCACAAAGCGAGTCTTGTTTAAAAGACGCTGTAGATAGCTCAATTATTTTTAATAACGAAGCCCCGAAGGAAATCCCCCGGGGCTTGTTTTTGTCTGTCTTCGCTCTTCACAGAGATCGAACAGAAGAACTTTATTTCATTACTTTAGTATTAATATCGACCGCTTGTTCGCCTGTCACAGGGTAATTAGTAGAGGCGGACGGAAAGTCCGTCTCTACCGCACAGTCAACTTAAATTTATTGATTATAATAGTTTATTACTTTACGATTGCTTTGACAACAGCTTCGCCTTCAACGGCTACAACTACGATACCTGCAGGAGCAGAGATAGCAGCTTCGTCGGAAGAAAGAACTGTGTTAGCAATTTTCTGACCAAGGACGTTGCTGATAGTAACAGTCTTTCCGGCAGCACCCTTAACGATTACAGCGCCGTTAGTTGCTACTACTGATACTTCAGAAGTATTGATACCTTCGTTAGCAACCGGCTTGTCGTCAGTCTTAGCAATATTGAAGCGTTCTGCGTCAGCGATATCGTTTGTCAGTACGGCTACACCGTTAATCAGGCGAACGAATTCGTTATGCTGAGTTTCGATATAGAATTCAGCTGTCTGATCATCATTTTTAGTCAGACGGAACTGAATGGCTGCATTGTTGAATCCGTTCTTGCTCAGATCGATCGTATCATTCTTAGCTTCTTTTGTTCCTGTAAACTTAGAGTTCTTGATTACCAGCAAATCACCCTGGTGAACAGCATCTACGAATGCCAGACGAGTGTAAGTTCTGTTTTCATACATAAACTTATCTTTGATAGTCTTATCAGTATAAGCAGCTACAGAGTCTGACAATGTTACCAGATAGCTGGCACGAACCTGATCTACCAATTCATACGGATGACCATGGTCTACCGGGCAGAATGTTGTATCCGGAGTAAAGTCAGGACGAAGAGCCAACAAGTACTGAGGACGAGCAGTTTCATTGCGTACATAAGCTGTGTCGATAAACATGGCAGCTTTGTCTGCACCATTGAACAAAGCGCCCAGATAGTTGATGCCTGTAGGATCCGATTCGTAACCGGCTACCGAATTAGCTGTATTTTCATACAGATAGCGGTTAGCTTCACGGGTTACGTTGATCTTAGCTACATTAGTTCCCATATTTGTCAATTCATCATCCGGATTCGTTACACCCAGGCGACGGTATTTAGGAGCATCCTTAGCAACCAGACCGAAAGTTGAAGTACGACCGTTAGCAAGATATCCCCATCCTTCACCTACAACCGGTCTGTTTTCGCCTTCCAGATTTTCTTCTACCAAAATCGAAGGATAATCTTTTACGGAAATCTTTTCATTTCCTAAAATTGTACTATTCCATGTACCATTTACCCAGCGACCGGCTTCAATCAAGGCATAATAGTGAGCATTGTCTTCTTTGAATTCTTTCAGGAAGAAAGGCTGTTTTGCAGCCTGTTCGATTGTCTGCAATTTATATTTACCGTCTTCGGATTTTGTAATATACAGTTTATCCGTTTCCTTTATATTCTTATTAGCTGTTTCCAGTTGCAGGTAATAAGCGATATGCTTCAGTTCAGGAGCAATACCGGCAGCAGAAGCACCATAAGTTACCGAATCCGTTGCACGAACCAGGCGGAAATACATTCTGCTATCTTCGTCAGTCTTAGCTACATTCAACAGGGAATCAGCCTCGTTATAACCGACAAACAGGTCATCATTCAGGTCGTTCAGATATTTCAGAGAGAATACTCTCAATTGATCGTCAGCTTCCTTGTTCTTTTCAGGATCAATGAAGTAACCCAATGTCACATCTTTTACAAATTCATCCGGAACCTTTGTAAACATCAAAGTGTCACCATTCATATTTGTATACCAATCTTTGGTTCCAGTCTTATACATATACTGCTGTTGAACCTGTCCGAATTCATTAGAATAAGACAGTGGTTGAGCAGATTCGCGGTTTACGATAGAGTTCAGGTTTTCACCTTTAGCCTGAGTCACAATCCACTGGGCAGCAGGCATATGGTTCAATTCCTGATTTTCTACAGAAGCCATAACCTGATAATCATTTGCTAACCAATTATAAGTAATGTAGCGACCATTCAAATCTTTATTCCATGTTTCATTACTGATATATTTGATTGTGTAAACACCAGCAGGAATTGCATAAGATTCCGGGAATTTCACATTGAAACCGATACGGGTATTCAGTGTTGTTTTAGGATCTGCATTTGTTGCTTCAACGACTTCGTCAGCACCGATCGTTACTTCACGATGGTTTGTTACATCATTCAGGACAACAATTTTAACAATGTTTTCAGGAGTATCCTGACCTTGTACTTTCACAGTATGCAAAGTCCATGAATCTTCGATCTGCTTGTTTGACATATCCAAATACTTAACATCTGCCAACGGATGAGCAAAACCAGCCGAACGATAGATACCCTTTGAGTTATCTTCTAACGGAGTATTGATCACCAAAGAGTCCTCTGTCGGGAAGTAAGTAAACCGGAAATTGTAACGTGCATTGTAGTCATGCTGTACATATGTATCAACCAATTTACCTTTGGAATTTTTCAAAGCATTATCAAACTTACCTGTCATAAATGCCAGATGTTTGCTACCTCTGCTACCTGTCAGGAATGTAGTATCTACACGCAGATACTTATTCGGATTTGTACTCTTCGGAACATACAGAGAAACATAATTCTTATAAATAGCAGGATACAACTCGATCTGTTTAGGTGCTTCTTCTTTCACACCTTTCACAGCTACATCTAAGCTTGTGATAGCTTTACCATCCAAAGCATCCAAAGCATCTCCGGCATCTTCAATCACATCTGCTTTCATACCAGTGATTAAACCCGAAATATAAGTATGATCAACAGTTAATGCAGCACCTTCGGCATTGGCTGCCGTTGCAACGGCTTCTTCTGCTGTTGCAGTCTCCAATGCTTTAGTATACTCATTTACAGCTGCTGTAACAGCGCTGGCAGATGGTTGTACATAAGCATCTGCATCATCACCTGGCACCAGAGCGATAAAGGCATCCTGGATAGCAGCCACTACCTCTGCATCCAAACCATTAGTTTCGTTAATAGCCTGAACTGCGGCTTTATATGCGGCAATAGTATTAGGAGAAACTGTTCCCTGTTTTAAAGTTGCTCCATAAGCAGTTTGAATTGCTTTTGCATACGTTTCGGCATGTCCTGCATTCGTTTTTACTGTCGTATATTCAGCTAACTTAGCAGCAGCAGCTGTTTTTGCGGCAGCAGGATCAGCAGCAGCCTCAGCGGCAGCAGCTACAGCTTCAACAATAGCGATATCTCCGGCATCTTCATAATCAGCCTTAACTTCACGGATAGCATCAGCAATCGCACCACCCTTACTAGCTCTGTCTACGGCAGCAACTGCATCATTAATAACTTTAACAACGGCTTTGTTGATTTCGTTTTCACCAATAGCCTGAGTTGCTTCATAGCTACTTGTCCACAAGTTTGTTGAACCTTTTGTAACATCGGCATTGAAAGTCAGTTTCAAAAGTTCAGACACATTCTGAGTAAGCATCTTTGAGTTCAGGTCAGCTGCAGAAAGAATAACTCCATCCAAAGCCTTCGGCTGTAATTTCAAAGCAACACTTGTTCCCTCTTTTTGAGCATACTTGATAACACCTACCAAACCATTCGAATTAGTAGCCAAAGTCATCACAGAGTCAGGATTATTGAAACGGTATTTCAAATCAACAGCAGTACTGAAACCTGCATTCGACTCAATGCCATCTTGCCATTCCCATGTAGCGATTTTACCAGGAAATTCATAATTAACACTTGCACTCAAACTACCCTTACCTGCATTTTCAGTAGAAAAAGATAAAGGCATATTGTATGCAGCACTTTGAAAAGTAAAATAATACTTCTTGTTCGTGTCACTAGAAGTTGTCCAGCGGATAGTCCAGAGAGTTTCAGCCAGCTTTACAGTTCCGTCAGCTGCCACCATTTTCAAAGAATACTTGCCATTAGCATCTTTAACCATAGCCAGTACCTTTCCAGCCCCATCACTCAACTGAAAAGCTCCTTCTTTTTTTAAGGTCTTCACAGCTGCGCTTGAAGTCTGGCCTGCTCCGTACATAGTATACTGAGCATCCACTGTTCCAAAACTTGCGGCGAGCAGTAAACCCGCCACCAGAGTAGAAAACTTTTTGTTCATAATCTTTAATTTAATATTAATAATAGTGTTACTTAAAAAGCCTTTTAACCTTAGAATAGGAACGTCTTCAAGAGCAAATGACGAGATTAAACGTTCCTTTTTTCTCGCCATTTTTTGAGGATTTGTGAGCCGAAGAGACAATTTCGTACTAAGTTTGCTATTCAATTGATAAGAAAGCATATAGGTTGATAAAAAAATATTCAAAAAGAATTGCGGATTGAAAAGTTATAATTAATTTTGCTGGCGAGAAAAAAGGAACGTTAAAATTAGTCATTCACTTTTTATATTCAATCCCTTATTATTCAATAGTTTATTTATCATTTTCCATCCTCATCATATACATAAATATGTCCCCACGCGCATTTCATAATACACTGTGTTCCAACACCTACTTTTTCAGTTTTTTGCCGAGAATTGTTAAAAGATAGGATTTAGCCTGTTTTAGGGGGAATAAGCGGGGGATTTTCATTCATACAAAAAAGGCTATCGTTTGAAACGACAGCCCCATCATTATTTTTAGAACGGTTTTTACAGATTATTGATTTCTTTTCCAGGTTTATTCATATTCTTTTGATCCAAAGGCTACAGTATAAACATTTCTTCCAATACATCAATCAGGCTTTCTCTTTCATCTTCGTTCAATACACCTGCTTGCTTTCCTATCCTCAATTTATCGACAGTCCGAATCTGGTCGGTGGCTATCATACCCTCTTTTCCGTCTAAAGTACACTTCACCCGCCAAGGATAAGGAGTGAGTGTCGATGTCAAGGGAATAATTATAACCGTATTCAAATGGCGGTTCAACTCATCCGGTGATACGACAACTGCCGGCCTAATTTTATTAATCTCACTTCCTTTTGTCGGGTTAAGGTCGACCCAATAGATACCAAATCTTTCTACCATTCCAGTCCCTCCATCTTCTCATCCTCTAATATATCCGGCATAATCAGGTTATCATCTCCGGCTGCATGCATCTGTGATGCGGCAGCTTCCCAATTCCTACGCGGGACAGGCTTGATAATAATACTGTTGTTCCTATGTGTGATTGTTACCGGATCTTTAGCCGACAAATTCAGGCGCTTTAGAATACTAGCTGGTAATATAACGCCCATGCTGTTTCCGATTTGTACGATATTTCTTTCCATACTACTACATGTTATAACATTTGTACTACACAAATATAGTAATAAAGATATCTAGTTATAACATAACCCTGTTAAAGGTTGTTATCTAGCAGCCTCATTCAACAAGTATTTATGTTAAATTACTATGTTGTAGAACACATTTCCTGCAAAGCTGTTATCTTTGCAGTGTCTATTTAAACAGTAAAGAGATATGCTAAAACAAGCATTTTACATTCTGTTCTTCTATTTTACCGGAGAGTTTATCAGCTCTTTTATCGACGGTTTCATTCCGGGAAGCGTGATCGGTATGATATTGTTATTCCTGGCATTGGTCTTTAAGCTGGTAAAGCCTGCCAACGTAAAAAAACTATCCACGATCCTCACTGAAAACATGGGGCTGTTCTTCCTTCCCGCAGGCGTCGGGCTTATGACGTCGCTGGGAGTCATATCACAATATTGGGCAGTTATTCTTACTGCCTCCGTGGTCAGTACAATCCTGGTGATAGCGAGTGTCGCACTTATCCAACAAAAACTCGGCAAGGAGGTCGGAAGCAATGAATAACCTCGCGCAATCGGAAATATTTTCACTCACATTGGTGATCGGTACTTATATGGCGGCATTGGCTTTGTATAAGAAAACCCGTATCAGCCTGCTGCATCCGCTGTTGACATCTATCCTCGTTATTATTGCCGTACTGAAAATGATGGGAATCGAATATGAGTCTTTCCAGCGGGGAAGCCATCTGATCCATTTCTTGCTGGGACCATCGGTTGTCGCATTGGGATTTGTCTTATACGAACAGATGCAATACCTGAAAGGGAATGTGATCTCTATCCTCACCTCCGTATTCGTCGGAGCCATTATCGGCATCGTGAGCGTGATCGTGATCGGCGACCTGATGGGAGCCGACCAGGCATTGATCGCCACCCTCCAACCGAAATCCGTTACAACTCCTATCGCTATGGGTATTGCCGAAAAGGCCGGAGGAATGCCTTCGTTAACAGCCGTTATCGTTGTAGCAGTAGGTATATTCGGCAGTATTGTCGGCCCGTTCGTGATGAAAGTATTAGGTATTGAAAGCCGGATCGCCAAAGGGCTGGCATTGGGAGCATCATCACATGGACTGGGAACTTCCGTTGCCATACAGATCGGAGCTGTCGAAGGTGCACTGAGCGGACTGGCTATCGGCTTGATGGGAATTATGACCGCCATTCTGGTCCCGGTAATCAGTTTTATCATTTCCCTGTTTTAGGATAACACCTTCTTCTGTGCCTTCTGAAATCATATCAGACTGATTTGCAACCTATTTCTGAATAAAAACATAGGCATATATTGGTACTTTAAGAGGAAAACACTACTTTTGTACCCGAAAATGACCGAAGACAATTCAAAAAAACATTATAAATAAAAATATTCATATGATTAATTCACAAGACATTAAAAAAGGGACTTGTATACGTTTGGACGGTAAACTCTATTTCTGTGTAGACTTTCTTCACGTAAAACCGGGAAAAGGTAACACAATTATGCGTACTACATTGAAAGACGTAGTAAAAGGAGGCCAGATCGAACGCCGCTTCAATATCGGTGAAAAACTGGAAGATGTACGTGTAGAACGTCGTCCTTACCAATATACTTATGCAGAAGGCGAACATTACCACTTCATGAATCAGGAAACATTCGATGACGTAATCATCGACAAAGACTTGATTAACGGAGTAGATTTCATGATCGAAGGTCAGATTGTGGAAGTTGTTTCCGATGCATCTACAGATACTGTTCTTTTTGCTGACATGCCTACCAAAGTACAGTTGAAAGTAACTTATACAGAACCGGGTGTAAAAGGCGATACTGCTACAAACACATTGAAACCGGCTACCGTGGAATCTGGTGCAGAAGTTCGTGTTCCGTTATTCATCAATGAAGGCGAAATCATCGAAATCAACACAACAGACGGTTCTTACGTAGGACGTATCCGTGAATAATATTTATATATTGTAAGGGCGGTTTTATGGACTGCCCTTCTATTTTTTCTTATCCAAAACATATTGCTATGAAAATAAAAGAATGGGCAGCAGAAGACCGCCCGCGCGAAAAAATGTTACTCAAAGGTGTCGCCTCTCTCAGTGATGCCGAACTTTTAGCCATCCTCATTAGTTCGGGTAACAGCAATGAAACAGCCGTACAATTGTCGCAGCGTATCCTCAACACGGCAGACAATAACCTGAATGCATTGGCAAAACTGACAATCCGGGAACTGATCTCCGGCTTCAAAGGTATTGGTGAAGCGAAAGCGATCACAATATGCGCTGCACTCGAGCTCGGCAAACGCCGCAACCTGTCCGATCCGGTCCTGTGCCAGTCGATCCGAAGTAGCCACGACGCCTACTCTTTGTTTCACCCCTTGCTCTGCGATTTACCTCACGAAGAATTATGGATTGCCCTGACAAACCGGGCCGGAAAAGTGACCGGCAAAACCCGGATCAGCCAGGGAGGAACGGCCGAAACCTCCGCCGACCTGCGTATCATACTGAAAACGGCTATCAACGCACTGGCTGCCGGTATTATTCTCTGCCATAATCATCCTTCGGGAAACACTCACCCGAGTTCGCAGGATGACTCCCTGACCAAACGCCTGCATAAGGCCGCCGAATTACTTGAAATAAACTTATTAGACCATATTATCCTTGCCGACGGCAGCTACTTCAGCTATGCAGACGAAGGACGACTGGGGTTGTAAACATTTTATCTTTTCTATGGTTTACTATATAGAAGATATTAATGTATATTTGCATTCAAATTAAAAGAAGATGAACAACGAATTCCTCCAAACAGAAGAAGCGATTGTCGCCATGCTGAAAACGGTATATGATCCGGAAATACCGGTCAACGTATTCGATCTCGGCCTGATTTACAAAGTGGATATAGACGACGAAAAGAACGTCCGCATAGATATGACCCTGACGGCTCCGAATTGCCCGGCCGCCGATTTTATTCTGGAAGATGTCCGCATGAAAGTGGAATCGGTAGATGGGGTGAACAACGTGGAAGTCAACCTCGTATTCGAACCGGAATGGGATAAGGATATGATGTCGGAAGAAGCGAAACTCGAACTAGGTTTCCTATGAATACATCCCGGAAGAAAATATATTTTGCCTCGGACGCCCATCTGGGCGCCCGTTTTCATAAAGACCCGCTGGCCGTTGAGAAAAAGTTGGTGCGTTGGCTCGACAGCATCAAAGACGAAGCTATGGCAATCTATTTTCTGGGAGATATGTTCGACTACTGGTACGAATATAAATATGTAATACCCAAAGGATTTACCCGTTTCCTCGGCAAGCTGGCCGAATTATCGGACAGCGGCATCGAAATCCATATTTTTATCGGTAACCACGACATCTGGATGTTCGATTACCTGCCCAATGAAATCGGTGCAGTGATCCATCGGGACGTATTGACGACCGATCTGCTGGGCAAGCGTTTCTTTCTCGGCCATGGCGACGAAGTGGACTACCGCAGCAAAGCCTTCCGCTTTATCCGTGCCCTTTTCCGTAACAAATTCTGCCAGTGGCTTTATGCCGGCATTCATCCCCGCTGGACTTTCGGTTTTGCCCTAGGTTGGTCACTGAGTAGCCGTAAAAGCGGACTGGAAAAAGAAAATGCACTCGAATATAAAGGTGAGTCAGCTGAATATCTGGTTCTATTCGCTAAAGACTATCTGAAAACACATCCGGACATCAATTTCTTTATTTTCGGGCATCGTCATATCATGCTCGACCTGATGCTTTCACGCACCTCCCGCCTGCTGATCGCCGGCGACTGGATGACACTCTTTTCTTATATCGTATGGGATGGCGAAAATCTGTTCCTTGAACAGTTCGAACTAATTGAAGATTAAAAAAACTGCCCCAACCGGTGTCAGAGCAGTCTAAACACTAATCCTGTGTTTTGTAAGCTGTGAGGATTAGTTATTATTAACCGGATGCAAGTTACACAGTTTTCTCTAATTATAGACAAAAACAAGAGGATTATTTTTCCGAAGTCTTACCGGATAGCACAAAATCGCGTATCAGGCCAATGATTACCAACAAATAAAAAATAGTCATCGGTACTCCCAGATAATGAATCAATGTCTCGTTGAGCGAAGTACAAAGTGCATAAGAAAAGAAAGAGACAATAGGAATCCCCACTGCATAATAGAATTTCCGGGGGAAATACAACATATAAACAACAGCCAGCAAATCACCCGCATACATATATCGTTCATGCATTCCTGGCAAAATAAAAGGAAAAATCACAGCCGAAAGCAATGCCAACCGGACCAAATACTCGTTCGTCAAATTAACCGGACGTTTCCAGGCCAGATATCCACCTCCTATTAACGCGAACAAAAAAGTAAACAGTATTCCTATCCATTTTACCGGTTCGTAGTAATCATTGCTGATCCACATATAAATATTGGGAAACTGTAAAGAAAGTTCCTCATAATGCGATGACTGTTTTACAAACACAGACAATAAATCCATCAACGGCCGACCGGCTATATAAGAAGGAAAAACCGATACCAGATAAACAGCAGGAATCAACAAAAAATAATACCATTTAATCCTGTTCCTCAGCAACAAAACAAAGAAAAAAGGAAAGAGAAGTACAGCCTGTAATTTAAAGGAAAAAGAAATCCCCAGAAACAAAACGGAAAGAAGAGAGCGCTTCTTCATCACAAAATAAATACTTCCCAACAGGAAAGAGGCATAAATAGAGTCGCATTGAGCCCAGTAGGAACTATTAATCAGGACTGTCGGAAGAAGTGGCACCACGGCAAACGCACACCATCTCACCCAATTTTCCTTATATTTCTGATAAGCAATCGCCCCCACAAACCAAGCAGCCACATACTCAAAGAGAACAGACAACAATTTAATCCCCACTAAAGGAGCTACCCCAAGCTTAGCTATCAGTAATAAAAAATACAGATAAGCCGGTGTGTAATTAGCAAACGGATAACGGAAAGCCTCAAAATAACCGTTCGACTTGATAAATTCCACCCACGGCAGAAGGAAAAAAGTATAATCCCCCGGTTGAGGGTAAAAAGGAAGCATACATAATTTTACTACTATGCCGAACAAAATCAACAAAGCCAGAAACTTTTTGTTTCTGAAAAGAGAAAACAAAAAAGAGATAATTTTCTGCATAATAGTAGTCTTTAATGAAAAGACCGGAGAAAAGCTTTTACACCCTTCCTCGGTCTTTATCAATTACCAATATTTATTTACCTAATATATCCATTGTATCGGAAGCGATCATATATTCTTCGTCAGTCGGCACAACGATAATTGTTACCTTACTGTCCGGAGTGCTGATCACCATTTCTTCACCACGCATACCTTCGTTCTTTTCAACGTCGATCTTCATGCCCATGAATTCCATGTTTTCACATACAACACGACGAGTAGCCCATTGGTTTTCACCTACGCCGCCAGTCCATACCAGGATATCGCAACCACCCATAGCAGCAGCATATGCACCGATATATTTCTTGATGCGGTAGTTATAGATATTCAATGCCATGATAGCGCGTTTATCTCCTTCGGCAACAGCAGCTTCGATTTCACGCATATCGGAAGAAATACCGGAAAGTCCCTGTACACCGCTCTGTTTGTTGATCAGATCGGACAAACCTTTGGCATCCAGTTTTTCCTTATCCATGATGAATGTAAGTGCGCCGGCATCTACATCACCACAACGGGTTCCCATCAGTAAACCTTCTACCGGAGTCAGTCCCATAGAAGTATCTATACTCTTACCGTTTTTAACAGCAGCGATAGAACCACCGTTACCTACGTGAGCTGTAATGATACGCTGTTCTTCGTAAGGAACACCCAGGATATCGCAAGCACGTTTTGATACATAGCGATGACTGGTTCCGTGGAAGCCATAACGACGGATACCATATTTCTTATACAGAGAATAAGGCAGACCGTACATATAAGCATAATCCGGCATTGTCTGATGGAAAGCAGTGTCGAACACACCCACCTGACGGATTCCCGGGATCAATGCGCTCATAGCACGGATACCTTTCAGGTTTGGCGGATTATGAAGCGGTGCCAGATCAATACACTCAACCATCTTACCGATCACTTCCGGAGTAATTTCCACACTACTGCTGAATGCTTCACCACCGTGTACCACACGATGACCTACAGCATCAATTTCGTTAAACGACTTGATACAGCCGTATTTATCGTCAGTCAGCACACTCAGGATGAACTCGATAGCTGCATTGTGTTCAGGCATTTCCTTTTCGAGAATCACTTTCTTGCCATCCGGCTGAGTGAATTTCAGGAAAGAACCCGGCAAACCCAGCTTCTCTACGCCGCCCTGTGCCAGTACTTCGTGTGTGTCCATATTGAACAGCTTGTACTTAACAGACGAACTTCCGCAATTTAATACTAATATCTTCATATCTTTCTTGTTGTGTCTTTTTACTTTTTAGCAGCTTTTAAGCCGATAGACTGATTGCTGGCGATAGCAACCATCTTATAAATATCATCTACTGAACAACCGCGCGACAGGTCGTTAACAGGAGCAGCCATACCCTGAAGGATCGGGCCTACAGCTTCTGCGTCACCCAGACGCTGAACCAGTTTATAAGCAATATTACCTACTTCCAGTGTCGGGAATACCAGTACGTTAGCCTTTCCTGCCACTTCGCTGCCCGGAGCCTTCAATGAAGCAACCGATTCTACCAAAGCTGCATCCGACTGCAGTTCGCCGTCGATCTTCAGTTCCGGAGCCATTTCTTTCGCCAGACGGGTAGCCTCAACTACTTTGTCTACCATTTCGTGAGAAGCACTGCCTTTCGTAGAGAAGCTCAACATGGCCACACGCGGTTCAACACCAACGATATCGCGGGCTGTTGCTGCTGTTGCTACAGCGATACTTGCCAGTTCCGGAGCAGTAGGATTCGGCATTACGGCACAGTCGGCAAAAACCAAAAGACCTTCTTTTCCGTATTCCGGTTTCTTTGTAAACATAAGGAATGCACCTGATACGCAACTCATGCCCGGAGCAGTCTTGATGATCTGCAAAGCAGGACGAAGCACGTTACCTGTCGTATTCTGCGCACCGGCAATTTCACCGTCGGCATCACCGGCCTTAATCATCAGGCAGGCAAGGAATAAAGGATCTTCTACCATAACGGCTGCCTTTTCAGGAGTCATACCTTTTTTCTGGCGCAATTGGAAAAGCAGGTCGGCGTAAGCGGCTTTCTTTTCATGATTTTTGGGGTCAACAATGGTAGCCTGTCCGATGTGGTTCAGACCGTAGTTTGCTGCCAAAGAAGAAATCTCGGCAGGATTTCCGATCAAAATGATGTCAGCAACTCCATCGGCCAATAAACGGTCGGCGGCTTTTAATGTTCTTTCTTCTGTTCCTTCGGGAAGAACAATGCGCTGCTTGTCAGCTTTAGCGCGTGCAATAATCTCTTGCATTAAATCCATAGCGGAAGATATTTTTATAGAATTTAGTAATTGCTACTGTTTGCGGGTACAAAAGTAGACAAAATGCAACATAGAGTTTGCAAAAAGTGCAAAAGAATTGCATCCCGACCTGCCACTTTCAGAACATTTAACAGTAATTCACTACTTCACGCTCTCCGGAAAGGATTTGCTGGAGTTCTTCGGCTGAGATATTGATCGCCAACTTGCCGTTATGAGCCACAGATATCTTGCCGCGTTCTTCCGATACGATAATAATCAAAGCATCCGTATCCAGCGACATTCCCAGTGCCGAACGATGACGCAAACCCAGGTCTTTCGGCAGATTGGCGTTCTGCGCAACCGGCAGGATACAGCCGGCCGCCTTGATCCTTCCGTCTGCTATGATCATGGCACCATCATGCAAAGGACTATTCTTAAAAAAGATATTTTCAATCAGACGGGCATTCACATCAGCATTGAACATTTCGCCGGTATGTTCATAAACCGACAGGTCCACATCTTGTTGGATAACGATCAGGGCACCGGTCTTTTTACGCGCCATATTCATACAGGCCAGAACCACCGGAGCGACAAACTTACCTTCACTCTCCTTATCCGCTCCTCTTTTTGAAAACAGTTTCCCCAGAAACTTCCAGCCGCGGTGCGAACCGAGGGCCAGCAGGAAACGCCTGATTTCATCCTGGAACAATATAACCAGTACGACAAAACCGACACTGATAAACTTATCCAGTATGGCGCCCATCAAACGCATTTCCAACACCTGCGAAACCAGGATCCATACAACAATAAACGAAACGACCCCGCTAAAGATAGCCAGCGTGCCCGAACTTTTCATCAGTTTGTATGTCTGATAAAGGAAGAAGGCTACCAGCAGTACATCAATCAGGTCTTTTATTCCGAAATGCATCCACATAATTTAATTGAAAATTGAAAATTGAGAATTGAAAATTACGGATGAACGTGATCTTCGACTTTCAATTTGGTTATTATTTTAACTGTTTCTACAGCAGCTTTCACATCATGAACGCGGAGAATATCAGTGCCGTTCATTAGGGCAAAAGCATTCAGCACCGTAGTTCCGTTCAGGCTGTCGGCAGGTGTTCCTCCCAGGAAACGGTAGATCATACTTTTGCGGGATATACCGACTAAAAGGGGAAGATCGAACACGCCGAACTCCTGTAAACGATTCATCAAAAGGTAATTCTGATCGACCGTTTTACTGAAACCGAACCCTGGGTCAAGGATAATATCATTTACCCCCAGCAAACGAAGTTCACGTACTTTCGATGCGAAATACAGCATGATCTCTTCCATCATATCCGTATAACCGGTATGCTGCTGCATTGTCTGGGGGGTTCCGCGCATATGCATCATAATATAAGGTACATTCAGCCCGGCAACAGTACCGAACATAGCCGGATCCAGTTCGCCGCCCGATATATCGTTTATGATGGCAACACCATAATCCTCCACACATTTACGGGCCACATCAGCACGAAATGTATCGACCGATACGACAGCCTCTGGATAATGTGCGTTCAATATCTTTAAGGCAAAAACCAGCCGTTCCATCTCTTCTTCCGGCGAAACCTCCTCTGCATCGGGGCGGGACGAATATCCGCCGATATCAATGATCTGACCGCCTTCCGACAATATAGCCTGTATGCGTTCTTCGATATCTGCTTCCGTTTGTTTACGGCTTCCGGCATAAAATGAATCGGGGGTAACATTCAGAATCCCCATCACTACCGGGGTAGAGAGCGACATGAGTGTTCCCTTAATATTGAGCGTTTTATCTGACATTCCAATTTTATATTTCCAGCAAAGATACACGATTCTCACTGAAATCTTCCCTCTTCATTCCTCATTCTTCATTTAATTACTACTTTTGCTCTCCAATAATCAGCAAACGAAAGAAAGCTATGAGTATTTCAGAACTGTATGAATTATTTATACACCATCCGAAAATAACGACAGACAGTCGCAATTGTCCGCGTGGTTCTATCTTTTTCGCCCTGAAAGGGGAAAGATTTGACGGAAACCAATACGCAGAAAAAGCACTGGCTACAGGTTGCTCTTATGCCGTGATCGATAACCCGGACTATGTCACAGGCGAACGCACCATCCTGGTCGACAATGTATTGACAGCCTTACAACAGTTGGCTCACCGCCATCGTAAAGTATTAGGTATTCCCATTATCGGTATTACCGGAACAAATGGGAAAACGACCACCAAAGAATTACTGGCGGCCGTATTATCCACCAAGTTCAACCTGCTTTATACCGAAGGCAACCTGAACAATCATATCGGTGTTCCCCTGACCCTGCTTCGACTGACACACGATCATGAGATGGCAGTTATCGAAATGGGTGCCAGTCATCCGGGCGATATCAAAGAACTGGTAGAAATCGTTTTGCCGAACTACGGAATCATTACCAACGTCGGACGCGCTCACCTGGAAGGTTTCGGTTCCTTTGAAGGTGTTGTAAAAACAAAAGGGGAATTGTACGACTATATCCGCCGCACAAAGGGAAAGATATTTATAAAGAAAGAAAATAAAGATTTGCAGGGGATCGCTAAAGGCATCGAACAAATCACTTACGGGGCAGACGATACTTCGTTCGCTTCAGGTCATGTGATCAGCTGTAACCCGTTCCTCACTTTCGACTGGAAACAACAGGGGAAAATTCATACTGTAGATACGCACCTGATCGGGGCATATAATCTGGACAATGTACTTGCCGCCGTTGCCATAGGCCGTTACTTTAAAATTCCGGCAGAACGTATCAGCCGTGCCATTGCCGCTTACGAGCCGACAAACAACCGGTCGCAGTTAAAAGAGACAGCAAGCAACACCTTACTGATCGATGCTTACAACGCAAACCCCAGCAGCATGAAAGTTGCGTTAGAGAACTTTACAGCCATGCCGGTATCCCCTAAAGCCGTCATTTTGGGTGACATGCGTGAACTGGGGCCGGCTAGCGACGAATTGCATGCCGAAGCGATAGAAGAAATCAAAGCCGGAAAATTCGATAAAGTATTCCTCTGCGGAGAACATTTCCAAAAAGCAGGCAAAGACTTTGACACCTATGCCACAACAGAGGAATTGATCGACGCATTAAAAGCCAACCCGTTAAAAGGATACCATATCCTGATCAAAGGTTCACACGGGATGGCATTGGAAAAGACAATAGAAGTTCTGTAATAACTGTCTGTCCTGTTTGCTTGCCGACAATTGTCGGCAGGCCTGCTCACAATTATCGACAGGTTTGCTCATAATTATCGACAAGCCTGTCCATAATTATCGGTAGCCAATATGATCAAGTAGTTCCTTCCTCCTGATTATCCATAAACAATACCTTCTTCAGCTTCTGATACAGGAAAGACAATACGAGCAGGATAACTCCCAGCATGATAAATACAATGATCTTACCAACCGTCGGTAGTAACCACAGATCGACAACAGGAAAATCAATAAGATAATCTTAATTTAATGAACGCAACTAAGATACGGATTAATTTAAATTACAAGCTATCCATAATCCTTCTTTGTTTCTCAAAAAACAAAATACGCTGTTGTTCACCACTGACCGATATCATGGTAGAGGCTTTCAGCAATGACTGAAGCCAGTTACGGACAATCTCATAGGCCTTTTCGTCCTGCGAAACAACCGTATTCAAAATAAATGCCCGAATGATGCTGATCCGGAAATTCTGTGAATCCAGATAACTATAACTGGCATCAAAATTAATATTCGAAATATAAAACAAAACCGGATTACCAGTCTCATTATATACCCCACGGGTTGCCATTAATTCCATATTATCGAGGAAACGGAGTAAATCCTGTTTTAAAAGACGGATATTTTCAGTATCTATCAGATGGATACTGCGACAATATAATATATCATTCACTATGTATTGAAAAATCAACGGATCCCAGATATAAGTAGTCTTCCCAATATGTTTCGATTCCGCCGCAGTTATCCGCTGAACCTCCAACAGTTTCTCCGAAGGTTCTATATCGCAGAAATGAACCGCTCTATCCGAATGGCCATACTGATTATACCATTTACAGAGATAAAAACGGGTTATATAATCGTAATCAAGTAAGAAAGTGGTAGGAAGCACGTTCATACACTCCACCCCGCAGGAAGATGGATCGGTGCCAGCTTCCCGCAACCGTTCGTTATACATTTCCCACATTTTAAAATCATCCTCTATCGGTTCCACATACTCCACCAGACTCAGCTGATAAGGACGACTCTTTGCCGCACATCCTCCGACCAGATTATCCAACGAGACTCCAAACTTATTGCAGATCGCAGCTATCTCTGCAAAAGAAAAAGCCACATCGCCCCTCATACGGCGGTACACAGCTTCTCTTTCTATACACAGTAAATCAACCAAAGCATTGGTCAGGGTCGCTTTATGTGGCATTTTCTCTCTGATCGCGCTGATAAACTTTTCGTAAATCAGGTCTTTACTCATAATAACAATTTTAATGATTGCCAGTAGACAAAAATAATAAAAATAAAGAACCATTCCTACCAATACTCATTTTTGACTACTTTTGTATATTTATAAACAATATAATAATATGCACGATCTTTGTTGTATAGGTCATATCACACTGGATAAAATTGTGACCCCTAAAAATACAGTACACATGGCGGGAGGAACCGCTTTTTACTTCTCCCATGCAATCAAACATTTCAACGACATCGATTATTCGTTGATCACGGCTTTAGCCGAATCGGAGATGAAAGAGGTTGATAAGTTACGGTCGGAAGGAATCGATGTGGCGGTTATGCCCAGCAAACATTCCGTTTATTTCGAGAACATCTACGGAGAGAACCAGGATAACCGCACGCAGCGGGTTCTGGCGAAAGCAGACCCGTTCACAGTCGATTATCTGAAAGATATACAGGCCAAGATCATACATCTGGGAAGCCTGCTAGCCGACGATTTCTCACTGGATGTCGTGAAGTACATGGCTGAAAAAGGACTCGTATCCGCCGACTCTCAAGGTTATCTGCGCGAAGTCCGTGATAAGAAAGTCTACGCTGTGGACTGGACAGAAAAGGAAGAAGCATTAAAATATATCCATTTCCTGAAAGCAAACGAACATGAAATGGAAGTGCTCACAGGCCACGACGATGTTGTCGGTGCTGCATTGAAAATGTATGAATGGGGAGTAAAAGAAGTACTGATCACGTTGGGCAGCCTGGGCTCTGTTATATACGATGGAAAAACATTCCATAAAATACCGGCCTACAAACCCAGAGAAGTGGTTGATGCCACCGGCTGCGGCGACACTTATATGACCGGTTACCTGTATCAGCGTGCCAAAGGTGCTTCCATAGATGAAGCTGGCCGCTTTGCCGCCGCCATGTCCACCATCAAGATCGAAGCCTCCGGTCCCTTCAGCGGAAGCAAAGAAGATGTCATCCATTGCATGGAGACGGCGGAACAGAAGTTTCCGGAAATTTAGACGAGCCTGTAAAATTCCCCATATTTTTTATTGTGTGGGGAATTTTCCCCAACTAGAAAGGGGAATAATCCCCATTGCAATGGGGAAAATAGAATTATCTAAACGCCTTGCTGAACGTGGTCATCAACAGAATACAAAGTCCCAGCAAACCGACCACCATATAAGCATATTCCATATTAAAAGCCTGCGAGATTGCTCCGATCAGTAATGGTGCGACAAGCGAACCGATAAAACTGATACTTGAAAGAATGGTAAGCGCAATCCCTACCGGTGTTTTCGACTTTGCCCCGACAAGGCTATAAATAGTAGGAACCATACTCGAAATTCCCAGTCCGACCAACATGAATCCGAATGAGTTGACAATCACCTTCAAGACCATCGAATCAACTGTACTGCCTAATAAGGCAGAAGTAAAAAACCCGATAAAAATAAAAGCGCCGGACAATTGCAACACCCGCTGCTTTCCCCATATCCGGTACGCATAATTAGCCAGGAAGCGACCGACAGTCATCATCACCATAAACACCAGAAAGCCAATCTGCAAAGATTTAGGCACCTGCAAAACCGATTCAAAATAGATACCGCTCCAGTCAAACATCGCACTCTCAACCACCAAAGCGAACAAACCGACCAGCCCCAACTTAATCAGCAACATCTCCGGTTTCTTTATATATTGCCATTTCTCCGACTTATCTTCTACGGCTTCCTCCTTCACTTCTGCTGTAGATACATCATCCTGCAAATACCTGCGGCTCACCATGGTAAGCAACAGTATCAATGCAGCGATCAACGTAAAATGCCAGAACGGAGTAACATCCGAAACGATCATGATAAAACCGATCAACGCCCCCAGACAGGCAGCCAGACTCCATCCTCCATGGAAAGAAGCCATGATCGTCCGCCCATAAAGCCGCTCTATCCCGATCCCCTGTGTATTCAACGATATATCACACAGATTCCAGAACACACCGAAACAAAACAGAAACACCCCAAGCATATAAATATTCAATGCCGTCCCAATCGCAAATAGAGAAAGGGCATATCCCATAATACTGATCTGCACCATAATACGACTTCCCAGCTTCGACACCAGATAACCCGCCAGCGGAATCGCCACAAACTTCCCCACCGGAATCATAAACAGCACAATCCCCCAATACAGGGCATCATTCACCGTAAAGATCTCCTTAATATCAGGAATACGACTTGCCCAACTTGAAAAGCAAAGCCCCTGAGCAAGAAAAAAGGAAAGAACCGCAAAACGTATATGTTCTTTCGAATAAGCTACATGGTTATTAGAATCCATTTCATCAGATATTTATTGAACGGTTAAAAATAGACATATTTTCGTTATACCGGGCACCAATCTGTGAAACAAAAAATAAATACACAGTTCAAATTGTGCGTTTATGAACACTAAACGTGCGATAAAGCACTCACTCTTCAATAGCCACAACAGGACAAACTACTATATAACAAACATTTAATTCATGGCACATTTTTTGATTATTATCATTCAATAATACTTTATCATGATTAGACACTATTTCAAGACAGGATTCAGAAACCTGCTAAAATATAAAACCCAATCCTTTATCAGCATAATAGGATTAGCAATCGGATTGACCTTTTTCACCGTTGGATACTATTGGTATAGATATGAAACATCTTACGACAGCTTTTACCCGGAATCGGAACATACCTATAATATTTATACGATCGACAAACAGACTGGAAAAATGCAGCCGGGTGCCCCCGTCATTTTATGCGCTGAATTAAATGAAAACTTCCCCGAAGTTAAATATGCTGCTACTTTATCCAATGCTGGGGGCATATATACTTCCGATAATAAAACAATCGGTACCCCCTTATTTAAATGGGTAAATCAAAACTATACCCGGCTTTTTCCTCCCAAAGTTATAGCCGGAAACATGACTGATCCCATCCCTACAACCGAAGACGGAACAAAAACGAATCTGATGGTAACCCGCAAATTCGCTTTGAAATACTGGAAAACCCCGGAAGAGGCTATTGGTAAAATACTCACTGACCAGAATAAATTCACAAAGACAATAACAGCCGTTATTGAAAATCCACCCTCAAACAGTATTTTTCAGGCAGATGGCTATTATAGTATCCAAGTCGATAAAAGCCATTACACCAGCCGTTCGCCGGAATATTACTGGAATTATCCACCTAATGAAATGTATGTATGCCTCCATGAAAATACAGATGTAAAAGCATTCAGTCGGAAGCTACGCACCTATTCGATAAAAAATCAGCTAAACCCTAATTTATATATCGAAATAACCCCTATCACTAAAACAAGATACCAATTGGGAGCAGAGATGTCCTTCAATCTAAACTATATCCGGACCTTTGTTGTTTCCGGATTATTATTGCTATTCTGTACTCTGTTCAATTTTATCAACTTACAGGTCAATCGCATCTTTGAGCGTTCCCGCGAATTTAAGCTACGAACCTCTCTGGGAGCAGTAAAAAAGAATTTATTCTGCCAGATCATCATTGAAATTTCTATTCAGGTACTGTTAGCCTTGTTAGTCGGGGTTTCCCTGATAGAACTGACAACCCCTTATATCGAACAATTATTGGATACGTCTATTCAAAAACAGGAATTATTCATAGATTTATTACAGACAGGAATATTCGGCTGGACTCTTCTGTTATCAATCGTCCTGCTTATCATCAGCCGCTTTATCCATAAGCAATCAAACGATTTCAAAGCGGGTCCCCAATTATTCCATACGACCAACAATGAATGGATCCGCAAAATCAGTATCGGACTACAGTTAGGTATTTGTGTCGGCTTCATGTTTACCGCACAAATATTATTTCTGCAAATCAACCGGATGAAAAATACAGCGATGGGATTTGATACCGATAACCTTATACAGGTTAATATATCCTCACAAATCTACTCACAATTCATTGATGAGATAAAACAAATACCAAGTATTACTGATTGCATACGTGGAGGAAATTTCCGGCTAAGTCATGATAACTGGCATACCGAAAAAGAAATAGGATGGGAGAACAAACCAGCCAATGCCTCTTATGAAATCCAGATGATACAGGCAGGCATAGACTTCGCACAGAAGATGAAAATTACATTGTTGAAAGGACGTTACATGGAAGATACAGACATGCAATCAGATGATCCGTCCGGTATCGGATGCCATAAAGTACTTATCAACGAACAAATGGCCAATCTGCTTGATACCACCGATCCGATCGGCAAAATGATTAGCAGAAAAGACTATATCTTAAGAGGAACGGACGAGACACCTCCCCTTTATTTTGAAATAGTAGGAGTCGTAAAAGATTTCCACGGGCTAAGCCTTCGAAATCCAATACCTCCTACAATCATTGAATATTGGAATTTCTATGATTACTATTTATATTTACGGACTTTACCCGGAAAGGAAAAAGAAGCATTAAAAGCCGTAAAAGAATTGATCAGTCGTATAACCCCCGAAGGATTTCCGTTGAGCGAGACAATGACAGTCAACGATCAGTTGGAAATACTGACCCGCACTGAAAACGCCAGTCTCCGGTTATTCACCTTACTGGCTGTTTTATGCGCATTAATTTCCATCTTTGGTATTTATTCTATTTCTTCGTCCAATATGCAGCAGCGAAAGAAGGAAATAGCCATTCGAAAAGTGATGGGAGCCACTTCGCGAGAGATCATTGATATGTTCTTGAAAGAATACACAATAATCACTTTGACTGCCAATGCCATCGCTTTACCTGTCGGCTATCTGTTCGCCCAAAAATGGCTGGAACAATATCCACAGAGCGTTCATATCCAACTCTGGATGTTTATAAGTATCCTGCTGGCTACTATTCTGTTAGTTATACTGACAGTCTTAGGACAAGTGATTCGGGCCGCAAACGGAAATCCGGCAGAAGTTGTAAAAAGCGATTAAAAATAAATGATGAGGACAAGAACCGGAAATAACAGAAAAAATCCGTATGTTTGCCGTAAACCTTCCGAGTATGATAAACAGAATATTACTGATTTTCCTGTTGTTTTTCTGCAAAACTTTACTTTCAGGACAAACTATTGCAGAACGAATAATGCCTCCCGAAGGATATGTCCGAACAGAGGTAGCAGCAAATTCTTTTGCTTCATATCTCCGTCGGCTACCTCTGCAACCGGAAGGAAGCAAGGTTCTGCTTTATAATGGAGAGACAAAGCGTAACCAACAGGCTGCTTATGCCGTCGTCGACCTGGATATCGGGAAACGTGACCTTCAGCAGTGTGCCGATGCCGTTATCCGGCTGAGGGCAGAATATCTTTACGAACAGAAACAGTATGCAGCCATCCACTTCAATTTCACAAACGGATTCAATGCCGAATATACCAAGTGGGCAAAGGGCAGCCGTATCCGTGTGAACGGCAATACAGTGTCGTGGTATCCATCCAAAGGCGAAGATTATTCCTATAAAACATTCCGTTCCTATCTGGATATGGTATTTTCCTATGCAGGAACAACCTCCCTATCGAAAGAACTGGCTCCGGTCAACTACCTGGAGATGAAGATAGGTGACGTATTTATCCAGGGCGGTCACCCGGGGCATGCCGTTATTGTCGTCGATATGGCCGTTCACCCAAAGACAAAAAAGAAAGTATTCCTGCTGGCACAAAGTTATATGCCTGCCCAGCATATCCATATACTGACCAATCCGGTAAACAGGAAGAAATCCCCCTGGTACGAACTGAGCGACTCGGATGATGGAAAGGTCTACACCCCGGAATGGATCTTCAATAAAAAAGATCTGAAACAATTCAAATAAAAAAACGTTTCAAAAGTTACTATATATCAACGCCTTACATTTAAATATATTATTTTTCTCATTTATTATTCAATAAAGATGCAGCCTTTTTACAACTTCTACCATCTTATTAGTCGTACATAATTTATTAACACTAAAATAAAAGAAAAATGAAGAAGACGTTGAAATGGTCGCTTATGATGATGTTAGCAGTAGTTGGTTTAACTTTTGCTTCTTGCAGTGATGATGATGACACTCCAACAGTAGGAACTGTAGAAGATGTTAATGGCGAGTTTACAGGGAAGATGACTTATGCAAAAGAAGCAAAAGAAGCAGCAGCTACAGGTACGACTCTGGAACTGAAAGTTGCAAATGACTCAATTCAGTTTGAGAAATTCCCTTATCAAGCATTAGTTGTAGAACTTTTGGGTGAAGAAGCATCAAAGCCTATCATCGAAGCGATTGGCGATTCACTGAATTACAAAATAAACTATACAGCAACAATGAATGCGGCAAAAGATTCAGTTGTAATGACTTTAAAACCGGAACCATTAAAAATCGATGCTGCTGGTGTTGAAGTTACTATTGAAGCAGAAAAGACAGCTTCATATGCAGTTAAAGACAAAAACTTAAAGTTCACTATTAAAGCTGCTAATGTAAAAGTAGGCGGAATAGACTTCCCTGGTGGTTGGAATCCGATGGACTTGTCTTTCGATATGAAGAAGAAATAAGACTAATTCTATCCAATATAAACGGAGGATGTTTCATTGGAAGCATTCTCCGTTTTTGTATTCCAACAACAGGTCCTATATAATATATGTATAGTGCGTCAAACTTTTCTCTCCTTCTTTCCGCAACAGATTACTATCAACCGCCTCTTTTAAGTCCCTGCTGGCCGTAGCTGTTGATAACTCTTTAAAATATCTCAGATAGTCTTTACGGGTAAAAGAAGCATCTGCTATATAATCCTTAAACAAAGCAATTCTGTCACGCCCCGTAAGTGTTACATTCTGCGATTGCAGTAATTCTTCGAGCGACTCTTCTACTATTCTCAGCATAAATTCAACAAAGATAGTAGACTCCCCTTGTCTGTCAGCAACAGCCAAAATCCGATAATACTCTTCCTGATTTTCTTTAATGAGAGACTCTACCGGCAAATATTCAAACACCGGATTATACTTCATCAAAATAACACTTTGCCACAAACGTCCCATTCTTCCGTTTCCATCAAGAAACGGATGGATAAATTCAAACTCATAATGGAAAACACAACTCTTGACAAGCAATATTTCATCATCATTCTCCAAATAACCAAACAAGTCATTCAACAGCGATTTAACAAGAGTCCCTGAGGGAGCGACATGTGCCAGCTGTTTTCCTTTCATGATGCCAACTGATTTATTCCTCAGCCTCCCAGCGTTTTCTACCAGACCATCCATCAATATCTGGTGTGCCTCACATAAGGATTCTATGCTAAAAGGATCAAAAAGGCCAATATTTTCATAAACACGAATTGCATTTTTCACTTCGGTAATATCTTTTAATGGAGCTATTACACGTTTCTTTTCCAATAAAGCCGTAACTTGATCGAAAGTTAACGTATTTCCTTCAATAACAAGAGAAGAATGAATTGTGCGTATCCTGTTCCTTTTTCTTAGTTCAGTAGGAGGCCTATGCAAACGGGCCGCTTTAATTTCACCCAGTTTTTCTGAAATTGAAGCGACTTTAGCCAATATATAAGGTGTTATTTTATAAAGAGGTTTCATTGTGATAGTATCATTTGATAGTATCAAAGATAAGAAATATATTTATATAAACATAAAAAATCTCCTTCCGGTATGCGAATTAACATGTAACCGGAAGGAGATTCTTATATTCAACAATCTTTTCAGGATTGGTCTGCTACAATTTCTCTTTCAAATAATGCCCTGTATAAGACTCCGGGCACAAGGCCACCTCTTCCGGCGTTCCGGCACAAACCAGATAACCGCCGGCGTTACCTCCTTCCGGTCCTAAATCGATCAGGTAGTCAGCACATTTGATCACGTCCATGTTATGTTCAATGATCACTACCGTATGCCCTTTATCGATCAATGCATTAAATGCTTTCAGCAGGGTCTTTATATCATGGAAGTGCAAACCCGTAGTCGGTTCGTCGAATACGAACAAAGTCGGCTGCTGCTTTTCCTGCCCCAGGTAATAGGCCAACTTCACACGTTGGTTCTCACCGCCGGACAAAGTCGAAGAAGTCTGTCCCAGTTTGATATAACCCAGGCCGACATCCTGCAACGGCTTCAACCTTTTGACGATCTTCTTTTCCTGCGAACCGGTATGTGCTTCGAAGAACTCGATTGCCTGGTTGACAGTCATTTCCAGCATATCATAGATATTCACACCGTGATATTCCACATCCAGCACATCCTGTTTGAAACGCTTTCCATGGCAGCTTTCGCATTCCAATGTGATATCCGCCATAAACTGCATTTCCACTGTGATACGACCGTCCCCTTTACATTCTTCACAGCGTCCGCCTTCCTTATTAAAAGAGAAATAGGCAGACGTATATCCCAGCTGTTTCGCCAGTGGCTGTTCACCGAACAATTTACGGATCTCGTCGTAAGCACCGATATAAGTCACCGGATTCGAACGCGAACTCTTACCGATCGAGTTCTGATCGACAAACTCGATACCCTGTATCATCTTCATATCACCTTCCAGGCCGGAACAATCCACCATCAGCCGGGCCGCATCATCCAGATAATGCTTTACCCCTTCATAAAAGATATCCCGCACCAGCGAACTCTTTCCCGAACCGCTGACACCGGTAACAACCGTCATCACGTTCAACGGAAATTTCACATCTACCCCTTTCAGGTTATTCTTACGGGCCCCTTTCACCTCTATATAATTATTCCACAGGCGCCGGAAAGCGGGGACTTCAATCTTATCTTCACCGGTCAGATAACGGACCGTATAACTGTCGCTGCTGGTTTGCAGGTTATTCACATCCCCCTGGTAGACCACTTCGCCCCCCAAACGTCCAGCCTTCGGACCTATATCTATAATATAATCGGCTGAACGGATAATATCCTCGTCATGTTCCACCACGACCACCGTATTACCCAACGCCTGCAACTGACGCAACACCTTTATCAGCAAATCGGTATCTCTCGAATGCAACCCGATACTCGGCTCATCCAATATATACAAGGAACCGACCAGGCTGCTGCCCAACGAAGTCGCCAGGTTAATACGCTGACTTTCACCACCCGACAACGAAGCCGAAAGGCGGTCGAGCGTCAGATACCCCAACCCGACATCCAGCAGGAACTGCAAGCGGTTCATAATCTCCGTCAACAAACGTTTTGCCACGGCCGCATCCGTTTCGTCCAGCACCAGGTTGTCAAAAAAGGCTTTTGCTTCCGTGATAGGCAATGCCACCAGTTCAGCTATATTCTTACCGCCTACTTTCACATAGAGCGCTTCCGGTTTCAGGCGGGCCCCTTTACAGGAAGGACAGGTCGTCTTTCCCCGATAGCGAGCCTGCATGACACGGTATTGTATTTTATAAAGATTCTCTTCCACAAACTTGAAAAAGTCGTCGATGCCGTGCAAGCCGCGGGCACCATGCCACAACAGGTCTTTTTCCTTCTGCGTCAGGTCGTAATACGGACGATGTATCGGGAAGTTGTATTTCTCGCTCTTGGCGATAAACTCCTTCAACCACTCTCCCATCACTTCGCCTTTCCAGCAGACTACCGCCCCCTGAAAGACCGACAAGCTCTTATCCGGCACCACCAGGTTCTCATCAATACCCAGCACTTTTCCGAATCCTTCACAGACCGGACAGGCTCCCAGCGGATTGTTAAAGCTGAACATCATATCGGTCGGTTCGATAAACGTGATACCGTCCGCTTCAAATTTCTTGGAATATTCCTTTACCACCGTCCCTTCGGCAGCATAGATACGGATAATACAGGTATCATGCCCTTCAAAAAACGCCGTTTCCGCCGAATCGGCCAGACGGCTTTTCAATGTCTTATCGTCCGAAACCGTCAGACGGTCGACCAGCAATTCAATAGTGGGAGAACCGAGCAATGCCTCATCCGCCAACACTTCCTGGATACGGTAAGCCGTGTCGTTGATTGACAAACGGGTATATCCTTCTTTCTGTAAAATCTCCAGCTGCTCCTTCATGCCACGGCCTTTCGGCAGGACTACCGGGGCAAACACGGCAAAGCGGGTACCGGCCGGATATGCCAGAACCTCCTTCACGATGTCTTTCACCTGATGCTTTTTCACTTCCATCCCCGACACAGGCGAAATCGTCTTGCCTATCCGGGCATAAAGCAGCCGCAGGTATTCATATATTTCGGTAGATGTACCCACCGTCGAACGCGGATTGCGGGTATTCACCTTCTGCTCGATCGCAATAGCGGGCGGAATGCCTTTAATATAGTCGCACTCCGGCTTGCTCATACGCCCCAAAAACTGGCGGGCATAAGAAGAAAGACTCTCCACATAGCGGCGCTGCCCTTCGGCATATAACGTATCGAAAGCAAGGGAGGATTTTCCGCTGCCGGATAATCCGGTTATCACGACCAGTTTGTCGCGCGGGATCTCTACATCAATATTCTTCAGGTTATTAACACGAGCCCCTTTGATAAATATAGCATTATTTTCAGACATAAATCTTTTCCTAATAAGGATACAAAAATAGCAAAAAGAAACGAGAACCTGAATTTAGTACAGAGGTATTCGGGTTTGTTATTATTTATTATCTATTATCTTTGAACCGGATAAGAGACTTTCGCATATCTATCTGAATTACATTTTTTAATCTACGGAAACAGGATCGTTTTTTACCATTTTTTTAGCTCGGAAATAACTTCGATAATTACTGAATCCAGCATGAATAACAATCTCCATCAAAGATATTTTTTGCTTTCTTTGTACAGCTTCCGCCTGTAATCTTTCAACTTCCTTCAATCGGTAATTATTAATAAAACGATTGAAATTCATCTCATACTCTCTATTTATAAATGCTGATATATAAGTTCTGTTAGAGAAAAGATCCTTGGCCATGTCGGTTATTTTGAATTCCGGGTTTAGATAAGGTTTCTTATCCTCTAAATACTTCTCGACTCGCTCCCGCCCCAATTGCGCATAATTCCCCAACGCAGTCATTTCCTTTTCTTTGGCAGTAACAGGTTCGATAATCACATAATTCTCCGAAAGGATATTCAGGCACAGCACAATATGAGTAAAAACTGCCGGCAACGTTGTAAATATCCAAATAAACCCCAACTTATTGAATAGCCCGATACCCAATATCAATCCGGCTATCGGCAAGGTTTGCAGCAGGACCCTGAAGAGAATGATAAAGGATAGCCAATCCAGCGACATCCGGTAAATATCAGCGGAATAATCAGTTACCTGACGTTTATAGGATTTTATGCGGAGCAAGCTCAATACAGAATATAAAATACTCAGCAAAATACAGACAATAAACGTGATGTCGATTATCGCACTTGTCAGGCTTACCTCATTATCATAAATAGCAGTCCATCGTTGCCGGAACGGCACTATTAAGGCAATCACACAAATAGTTACAGTCAAACACGACGGAAGGATGAAATGGTATACTGGAAAACGCCTCTGCTCGCCTATTCCCGTAATAATATAGGTAATCAGGTACAGGAATATGGGAATAAAACTGAACGAGGAAAAGAAAACAGGTTGGTATGTTATAAAAGCGTCGCGGGCGACAGAATGCATAACCAGTCCACTCCAGTACAACATTATCAAACAGTATACAGTTATTATGCTGTAATGTATTTTCCGATTGATTGTATTGGAAGAACGAGTTATGTCGAGCGAAATCATGATGAGGCCGACCGCAGCGCTTACCACAGGTATTGAAAAAACTATTGCACGTCCGATATCTTGATTCATCCTTTTTTATTTATTGGTGATTCCTTGTCAGTCTGTTCTTTATATGTATTTTCCAATTGAATCGCACGCTGGAAATGCCTAGAGTCTTTGAACCCCGCCATGGTCATTACCTGATACGGATTTTTTTGTTCATTCGAAGGATGCGCTATCAGAGTCTGGTATTCCCTAATCCGACATTGGTTCAGGTAACGCCTGAAATTCACCCCATAAGTTTGATTGACAAAATTGGACATCACGGTACGGTTCACCCCCATCGCCTCGGCCATGTCAGTCAATTTGAAATCAGGATCGAGGAATGGTTTTTGTTGAGACAAATAGTTTTCGAACGCCGTCCTGTTCAATTGTCCGCGGGTGTCATCCGGCACAAGGTACTGTTTGGCGATCAAACCGTTGTTCCCGGTCTCATTTTCATTGCCTGAAAACAAATCAAAGGTCTTGTAAGAGAGATATTGCCTACGGATAACCTGATATGTAAGCAAGATTTCCTGAGCCATAATGCATAACGCGTTCAACCGAATAAGCCATTGACTTGCCCCGACCAACGAAGGCAAAAAAGCAATTAGAAATATAACGATGGAAAGTATGGAAAGCATGAAAAACATAATGAGCCAACGCGATGATTTAATACTGACATATTTTCGATCCGTATCGGCCATTTGAAGTACCGTCTGCCTATAATACCGCAGCAATAACAGGCCAGTCGGAACAATATAAGCTATTGCAGTGATAAACCGCAGTAAAGAACTGGATATAAAAAGCTCCGTATAGCGCTCAAATAACGACAGTCTGGTAAAAAGTCCTCCCTCGGGAGGTGACATCCAAGCTGTCGTTATCAGGATAATTGCCAATGTGGGTACCGGCCAAATGTAATTCAGTACGGGAAAGTTTCTCTTTTTCCCTAAATAGGCCAAGTAATAAACGATATTGTAAAACAATATGGGAATATAAATATACGACAGGGCAAAAGGAATATCGACCGGAAGGAATATCGGATCGTCAGAGAGCACATGCCATAAAGCGGATGACCACCATACGGCTATCAGGATACAATAAATGCTTACGACCCGCCTTAATTTCCTTTCGGCAAGATTGCGATAATTCCATATCAATAATAAAGTAAAGACCGAACATATGGCCGAACAAAATATCGGTAAAATATAGGTCATCAAGTTGCTGTATGTGACAAATGCTCCCATGTCAATCGAATTCAAATTATTTTTCTCGAGTGTGTGTTTCTGCTGGCTTTTTCCGATGCACTTAAATTGCTTAGGCAGACAGTCATAAACTCACTGACATTACGGTATACAAAGATAGCCTTTTTTACTGCACTTATTTGTATTACAACTGTTAATAATGACTCCGCGCACTTCTAAAATGAGTCAGACTTTGATGATTTGACATGCCCGTTACAAAATTGCAGCTTGTGTAAAATGGTCATTACGATTTTGCCGATATGATTTATACGTTTTGACACTATGCGATAACAAATACGCCGTTCCTTTGTGCAAAACAAAAATAAAGAAAGCGAGGTCACCGCAGTTGACCTCTTGAGACTGTCTATGCAAGAACAGACTATAAAATTTACAACGGAATAATTAACTATAGCCATAAAATATGCACAATGGAATTATAAAACGAATATTGGTCCTGCTGGTAGTTACTACCGCCGGTATGATGCAGGATACCAAAGCCCAGAACGTGGCTGTCAAGAGTAATGTTCTGGCAGATGCTTTCCTGAATCCGAATTTGGGAATAGAGATCAGACTCGCACCTAAATGGACTTTGGACGCTACGGGACAGTTCAACGCATGGACACTCTCGCACGACCGGCGCTGGAAACACTGGGCCGTTCAACCAGAGGTCAGATACTGGTTCTGCGACCACTTTTCAGGGCACTTCGTAGGTGCTCACATCCATGGCGGACAGTATAACATCGGAGGTTTTGACGGAAAAATCAACTTTCTCGGAACGGATGCCCGCAAACTGAAGGATACCCGTTATCAGGGCTGGTTCGTCGGCGCTGGTATCGCTTACGGTTATACGTGGATACTGGGGCGGCATTGGAACCTTGAGGCGGAAATAGGCTTTGGTTATTCCTATACACGCTATGACTGCTTCCAGTGTGCCGAGTGCGGCAGAAAGTTAGAAACGGACAAGCCGCACCACTATGTGGGGCCGACGAAAGCGGCAATCAACCTTGTTTATGTATTTTAATCGTGTGCAAAATGAAAAAGATAATATATATCCTATCAGCCCTTTGGGGCATGGTTACGGTAGCGGAAGCACAAACCGCAATCGACATGCGAAAACAGGACATCGTGGACGGTGTTTCCGTGGAGAATCTAAAAATAGAACGCAACGGCGGGTACATCGCCATAGACATGCTTTGGGATTTGTCAGGGCTTGACGTGGACGATAATCGTGCCGTACTTCTTACACCATGGCTAGTCAATGGCAACGACTCGCTCGACCTGCAACCGATAGGGGTTTACGGCAGGCGCCGTTACTACTTCTATGTACGCAATGGCGAAAGCATGCTATCGGGCAAGAATGAAAAGAGCTATAAGGCCTCGGAAAAACCCGATACCCTCAAATACCACCATATGGTACCATACGCCGAATGGATGAACGGAGCCGTGCTGTCGCTTCATCGTGACGACTACGGGTGTTGCAACACGTTGTTGGCAGAGCGGAATGACACGCTCGGACGACACACCGAAGCGTTTTTCCCCGAACTGGTATATATACGTCCGCAAGGGCAGATCGAAAAACAGGATTCACTCGAAGGTTCGGCGTTCATCGACTTCCCGGTGAATCAAACAGTGATTTATCCGGATTATCGACACAACACCGCCGAACTTGGGAAAATACAGTCATCGATAGACTCCGTGCAAGGCGACATGGACATAACCATTACTTCGGTATGGCTGAAAGGTTACGCTTCACCCGAAAGTCCTTATGCACATAACAAAGAGTTGGCTATCGGACGTACGGCAGCATTGAAGAAATTCATACAACAACTCTACCAGTTTGAAGACGAGGTAATAACGACTGACTACGAACCGGAGGATTGGGTAGGATTGCGCCACTACGTGGAACAGTCAGACCTTGAACATCGCACAGAAATGATTGCTTTGATAGACGGCAATTTGGAACCGGATGCCAAAGAGCTGAAAATAAAACAGACCTATCCGGCGGAATATCGCTTCCTGTTACAGAACTGTTATCCGACGTTGCGCCACACTGACTACCGCATAGTCTACACTATCCGCAGTTACAGCGACGTGGAGGATATAAGGCGAATCATACGTGAACGGCCGCAGAAACTGAACCTGAATGAGTTCTACCTCGTCGCACAGGAGTATGAACCCGGTACGGATGAGTTCACTGAAGTGTTCGAGACAGCGGTACGCATGTTCCCGGATGACACCATCGCCAACCTGAACGTCGCCAACGCTGCCATGCGCCGTGGCGACCTCACGGCCGCAAAGCGTTACCTTGCCAAAACGGACAATTCGCCCGAGGCTGTTTATGCCCGAGGTGCACTGGCCATCCGGCAAAAAGATTACAACAGTGCCCGACGTTACTTGAACGAGGCGAAATCTCTCGGATCAGAACAGGCCGGCATCACGCTTGAACAGCTTGAAAAAGGGAAACATTAAAGATAAACGAGATAATATATTATTAACAAAATTAGATTACAAACATTTATGAAGATGAATAAATTATTTTTAGGTATGTTCGTATGCATCGCATTGTGTGCATGCTCGAACGACGAATCAGGAATTATTCCGGATGATACACCGAATGCCTTCACAGGAGACGAGGCGTACATCAATATCCGCCTCGCTGATGCAGGTTCACTTACAAAGGCGCAAGAAGGTGGCTTTGAGTACGGAATAAACGAACAGTCTGTAAAAAACGCCTACTTCTACTTTTACGATGCAGACGGTGTATTCGTGACACAAGGTAATGCTTGGGGAGGTGGCAACGCCTCAACGACTGCCCCTGCCGGAAACATTGAATTTGTGAGCAACAACGTCGTTGTACTGAAAGGACTGGACAAAAAAGACTATCCTAAATATATGGTAACAGTGCTCAACAAACCGACCAACTTCGTGTATGGAAAAACACTCGACGAAATGCAAACAGTGCTTGCAGACAATAACGCGGAAGGTATTTATTATCCGGAAACGACCAATAACGTCACTACCAATTACTTTACCATGAGCACTACGAGCTACACCGAAACCAATCGGACAAAATATTTCGTGACGGAAGTTAAAGAGGAAAATTTCTCTCTTGAACCGATAACAGATGTGAGTGCCATTAGCAATGCGGTGACTGTATATGTGGAGCGTCTGGCTGCCAAAGTAACCTTGAATGTATCCGATGAACTTCCAAAGGATGTAAATGGGCGTTATCCGATAAAAGTCACTGTAGCAGGCGAAGACAACCCAGCCGGAAGCGGTAATATCGCTTCGGAAGAGCTTTATGTGGAATTGCTCGGATGGAAATTGAACGCCACAGCGAAGAAATCGTACATGATTAAGAACATAGATGCAACTTGGACGGATAATGACTTGGGCTTTACATGGAACAGATGGACCGACCACCGCAGCCATTGGGGTAAGTCGTTCAACTACGGTTTGTCCGGCTATCCTGAAAATGCGGCGGGAGTTCCCGCCAATTCCACATATCTGAATTATGTCGATTTGGAAAGCGACTTAACCGCATTGGGAACCCCTGCCTATTGCGCCGAGAACACCAACACAAACACCATCGTGACTGGCAACTTTCCTTCTACCGTTACGAGTGTCCTGTTGAAAGCCAATATATGCGATGCAAGCGGCAATGCACTCGACCTCGTACGTTACAATGGTGTACTTTTCAAACAAGACTCCTTCCTCGAATATGTGCTCAACGTACTGAAGACGAAAAACCAACTGAACATGTGGTATGAAGACGGTCAAGACGATGGAGGTAATACAAAATATACACAGATTGGTAAAGAGTATGTGAAATTGGAGAATATGGGCGACGGAAAAGTAAAAGTGGTATTTACGAATGAGAATGAAACCTCATTATATACAGAGGACGGCGCCAACAGTTCGGATCAAATCATCGCCGCTCTTAACGAAAATCTGGCCGCTGCTTCAGCAGATGCCATCGCTTACAACGGTGGATCGATGTACTACAATATACCTATCGAACACCTTAACAATGGCGATGTCGCAAACGGGACTATTCCGGAAGCCAAATACGGTGTGGTGCGCAATCACCACTATGTAGTCACCATTGACAAATTGGAAAATATAGGCAAGGGGATTTTTGACGAAGACGAAAAAATCGTTCCCGGCGAAGATCCGGACGGTGACACTTATTACGTTGGCGCGAAAATCAATATCCTTTCCTGGAAGATTGTCAGCCAAAATGTGGAACTTTAATTTTTCTTGAAACAATCTTTATCTTATAAAACAACCATTCCATGAGGAATAAACCCCACATGGAATGGCTTTAGAAAAGCGCTTCCGCTCCGGCGCAAAGAGAGGACGGAACCGGAAAGGGCGCATCTGCCATTTCCCACCGAAAATGAAAATCCCCTGCGGTATTTTCCGCAGCATACATATATAAAATAAATAATATAAATCAAATGAATATACGATCTTACATAAGAAAAATAAACGTCAAGTCGATGGCGGTCATCGCTTGCACCTCGATGCTATATGCCTGCGACAGCTTAATCTATGACGATGAGGGCGACTGCTCAGTGAACTACCGTGTGAAATTCCGCTACGATTACAACATGAAGTTTGCCGACGCCTTTGCCCACGAAGTGAACGTAGTGACACTTTACCTGCTCGATGTCGACGGCAAGGTGGTTTGGCAACGTACCGAACAGGGAGAATCCCTTGCGGCTGATGATTATGCCATGACCATAGATGTAGAACCAGGCGAATACGAGCTGCTCGCTTGGTGTGGCACAACTGACAAAGGTTCTTTCTCAAGACCTGCAACAACCGTCGGCAGAGAACTGACCTGCACGCTTGACAGGCAATACGATGCCGGAAACAAGGCATTCGTCAACGAAGATCTCGACCGCTTATTCCACGGGCGACTGCCGGAACAGACGTTCGGTGAAACCGAAGGTACGTACACTTATACCGTACCATTGGTGAAAAACACCAACAACGTCCGAGTGGTGTTACAACACCTCTCGGGAGAGGCTGTGGACAAAGATAAGTTCGTCTTCACCATCACCGATACTAACGGAAGCATGGACTGGGACAACACATTGCTACCCGACGAGCCGGTGACTTTCTTCGCATGGCATACCGACGCCGGGGAAGCAGGCATAGACTCCCAGTCCGAAGAAATACAGACTGTGTCTCGCGCCATTTTCAGCGCAGCCATAGCCGAACTGACCATACCACGTCTTGTAAAAGGACAGAAAACACAGCTCACCGTGACCAACAAGGAAACAGGAAAACCAGTTTTCTCCATTCCTCTTATCGACTATGCCTTGCTTGTGAAAGGTTTCTATAACCGGGATATGGACGACCAGGAATATCTCGATAGGCAGGACGTATACGACATGGTGTTCTTCCTCGATAAAGGTGACCGTTGGCTCGATGCCTACATTTACATCAACTCTTGGAAGGTGGTGCTGCAAAACAGCGAATTATAATAAAAGGAATGCGAATGAAAAATGTGGTAAAACATATCATCACGGGGACTCTGATGCTCCTTGCGTTGTGGAGTACCTCGTGTAGCCATGAAACGGAAGTTTTCGGCATATCCGAAAAAGAAACAGCTCTCAGCATCGGCTTCAGATTGCCCACAAGAAGCCCGGAGACCGGTAAAGGCTATGAAGTTGGCGAAACCTATGAAAACTACATAGACATAGAGAACAACAACTACAGGATTTATTTCTTCACCTCCGACAATAAGCTCATCGCTCGTTTTGAGCCGGACGGTTTCGTAGTAACTGAAAAAAGCGATTACAGGGATTATAGTGTACTTGGCAAAGCACCCGCCGCTTTGGCCAATCACAAAAACTTCAAAATGGTCGTGCTTGCCAACTGGCCGCAATATGGCGACGATACGATGAAGACCGGAGAAACGTTGCTTTCGGATATCTGCAATGCCGATTGGGGGCAGTTCGATAGTTTTTCTTCTTTCGAGTTGAAACCGGAACGACTGATTCCTTTCTATGGTGTCCATGAATACAACAATATAGAGTTCAAGTCAGGAGAGGTTACATTGTTACCTGAGCCTGTCACTCTACTCCGTGCCGTGGCAAAGGTGGAGATAATCCTCAAGACAGATGACTATTTTGACTTATCGATCAGTGAGGTAAAGGTTCGCCGCTATAATAAAAAAGGATATTGTGCCCCCAAAGATATTTTTTCACAGGACGACTACGACCACGGTGGTGAGTGGAGCAACGATTACGTTAGCGGCTTGCACCTCGTGGGAAATAGCAACGATACGGAAGAAAAAATACAAAATTTCCGCTTTGCAAGCCGGTGGGTTGGTACTGACGGAAATAAATATGAGAAATGGATTGCCTACCTGACCGAATACCAAAATATTGACGCAGGCGACAAATACGCGTGCATTGAAGTAAGGCTCGATGCCCAGACCGGTGAGGACGAACCGTATAAAGTCTATTTCGCAAATTACGATGAGAGTGGAAAGACAGATAATAAGGACAATACCAAGCGTTTCGACATCAACCGAAACATCCTCTACCGTTTCACCATCACCGTCCGCGACAACAGGCTCACCGTGAACGTGCAAGAATGGAAATATACTTATGATAATGAATATACTTTTGACTGATATGAAACATTACTTTTTAATCATACTTCTATTGGTAACCATCGTAATGGGAGGTTGCACAGAAGAACTGCAACTGGAGACAAGTGGAACAAACGGGGCAGGTCTTGATGAAGGTGAACTGACGGAAGCCGTATTGAATTTGTCCGTCAATACATTTGCCGTTGAAGCACAAGCAAAAACAAGGGCGTCTCTACCAAGCGACACACCAGAAAAAGAAACTTCGGAAGAAAAAGAGATACATAACATCTGGGTGTTCCAGTACGATGCGACAACCAAAGAACTGCTGATAAAGCCGCGTTACTATACCATCGCCGATCAGGCAATGTTACAAGACCTACCCGTATATCTGAAAGCCGGAGTTCCGTCCATTGTATATGTCGTAACCAACACGAGCTATGACAACTGGGCCAACGACGGCACGGATACTTCATGGCAAAAGTTCAAGAATCTGGAACAACTGAAAAAACAAACCCTGCCTACCGCTTTCCCTTTACGATCGATAGATAAGGTGTCGATACCAATGGACGGAGCAAGCGAGGAGGTGGAAGTAACGACAGGTATTAAGGTCACAATACCGGTTACACGTATGTATGCCAAACTCAAAATAAAAGTAGAGATGCTGAAAGCAGAAATGAAACTCAACAACGTCAATGTAAGGCAAATTCCGAATATTTGCCGGGTAGAGACATTGGCCGGCGACGGAAATGGAGAGCCAATGGATGCGGTTCCATTTCCTGTCGGAACGACATTCAGTTCGATAGCCTTTGCCGCCTCGGATTTGGAAAAGAACGAAGATAAAGAATGGGCTGTTTTCTATGTCCCGGAAAATCTGCAAGGAGAAATAGAGACTCAGGGCGGTAACAAGTCTGATGCAGCTCCTTCCAATGCACTTGTAGTCGATGTCACCACCGAAATCGGTGGTGAAAGGTATCTCTATGCAGCTTATCCCGGAGGAAACTCATTCAATAATTTTAATATACAACGTAATCAAGTTTACCGTATGACGGTGACTGTCACAGGAGAGAAAGGTCAAAACAATCCATCATCCAACTGTTTTGTTATAAAACCAAACGATTTCCTCTCTTTTGAGCCTTATTATCGTGTAGAGACAGGGGGCGGGTATAATTTTGCAGACTATTTAAACCCTCATGACGAGAATCTGAAAATAGCCCGTGTCGGTATTATCTGGCAAACCAAAGACTGCATTGGTAATAATACGAATGGAACGTTGGTTCAACTCGGTGAAAATACAGGCGACATTCATCAGAAAATCTATGTTAGAACGCAAAAGAAAGGTAATGCCTTGATCGGTGCTTACAATAGCAAGGGAGACATTATATGGTCTTGGCACATTTGGGTTACAGACCATGAACCGGACAATCTCGGTAAAGCTGTCACTTATTACACATACGACTGGGACAATAATGGTATACATCCTGAGAAACCGCGTATTCAAGGCTATGCTGTCATGTCATGCAATCTCGGTGCATTGGCAGATAATCAAAAAGGTATAGGAAATGGTCTCCATCGGTATCCGGATGAAATGACGCAGGCCTTCGGCATGTTATATCAATGGGGACGAAAAGACCCGTTCCCTCCTTTACGCAATATTATAAATGAACATCAGGATTATAACGACGGACATACAGATCTGCATTATGACAACTCCAACCAAATTGAAGTGCATAAGACATCCCTTACCGATGAAAGCATGCTGTTCCATTCGGTAATCGGAAGCACCCTGACCGGGGCTGTCAGACACGCCATCGCTAATCCTACGATCTTTATCTGTGGGACGAACGAAGTCAACCGAGGCGAAAGTTATGTGCAAACAAAGAGTAGCTATTTCAATTATGGCGACTGGTGCCCGACAGGAGAAAGCGACAATAAGCTTTGGGGAGGACTGGAACCGGCTTCCGATGGAATGAAAGCCTACACGATTAATCAGAGTAATAATGTACATATATACGATAACTACGGAACGGAAAAATCCATTTTCGATCCCTGTCCCACAGGCTGGAGAGTTGCCTCGGGCGAATTGTGGTTCGAGTTTACAAATACAGGACTCAATCCAGGATCTATGAGCGGTATCAATTATGACGATGGATTTCCGAACGGATATGGAATGAATATGTATATGCAGAAATGGAAAGAGGGTCCGACATCTTATTTCCCGACACAGGGAACACGTGTAGGCGATGGAGGAGGTTTTCGTGCAAGTAGTTGTGGAAACTACCATAATGCAACCACGGACACGGACAATCGAGTGAATATTTTGCATATCCATAAGGATGCCGGTCTGTTCCATATATTCGAATACCAATTCTATTTTTATTATGTAAAGTCGGTCGCAGGACCAATCCGTTGTGTACGCGATTCGAAATGAAACAGCCCTCTTCTACCTCCTGCGCTCAGTCTCACTTTTATTTATTATCTTTGCCGCAGGAAATGAAGAAAGTGTTACAATAATCTCAAACCAGACAATATTCATGAACAATCAGTATATCCGCCTGCTTCTGGCAGTGGTCCTTTGTGTAGTTACCTCCTGTTCGACTACACGCCAACTACCAGTCCGCGAGACAGAAGGAAAAGACAAACGGGAATTCAGGGGAGCCTGGATACAGACAGCTTTCCAGGGAGAATATAAGGATATGACTCCCGCCCAGCTACGGAAAGATTTCGTACGTAAGTTGAATTACCTGCAATCCTGCGGTATCAACGCCATCATCTTTCAGGTCCGTCCCGAAGCCGACGCTTTCTATAAATCGGACATCGAACCCTGGAGCCGTTTTTATACCGGACAGCAGGGCGTCGCTCCGGCAGGCAATTTCGATGTGATGGAATTTCTGATCGACGAATGCCACAAACGGAATATGGAGTTCCATGCCTGGCTGAACCCTTACCGCGCCAGCACGGCTGGCAACACCCGTTTTGCCGATTCGCATATTTATAACAAACACCCGGAATGGTTCGTTACCTATAATAAACAGATCCTGTTCGACCCGGGATTGCCCGAAAGCCGCCAGTTCATTAATAAGGTAGTACGCGACATTGTCAGCCGTTACGATGTGGACGCCATCCATATGGACGACTATTTCTACCCCTATCCGGCAGCCGGCATGCCTTTCCCCGACGATAAGAGTTTCCAGAAATACGGACTGAACAAAGGATACACCAATGCACAGCGCAGTGACTGGCGCCGGGAAAACGTGAACACGCTGATCCGCGAACTGAAACGGACCATCCTGCTCACCAAACCCTGGGTGCGTTTCGGCATCAGTCCCTTCGGTATCTACCGTAACAAGAAAAGCACACCCGACGGTTCCGGCAGCGATACCAACGGCCTGCAAAACTATGACGACCTTTATGCCGACATCCTCCACTGGGTAAAAGAAGGCTGGATAGATTACAACATGCCTCAGATATATTGGGAAATAGACCATCCGGCAGCCGACTATATCACCCTGATCCAATGGTGGAACAAGAACGCAACCCTCGAAGGTCCCCATCTCTATATCGGTCAGGACGTGGCACGCACCATGAAAGCCAGCCAGCTGACCCGCAAAATGCGTTACGAACGCGCCCTGTCGAAAGTCAAAGGCAACTGCTTCTGGCCCGCCAACGAACTGTTGTGGAACAACAAAGGTGTAGCCGACAGCCTGAAAAGGAACTACCACCGTTATCCGGCACTGATCCCGGCCTATACCCATATGCACAACCGGGCACCGCAGGAGGTGAAAAAACTGAAAAAAGAATGGACCGCCGACGGTTATATGCTGCACTGGAAGGCCGAACAAAGCCCGACAAACCCGGAGCTAGCCTCCTACTTTGTCGTCTACCGTTTCGAAGATAAAGAACCGATCGACCTCAGTAATCCGGCAAAAATCGTAAAAATCACCCGTAACACAAGATATTTAATGCCTTATGATAACGGAAAGAAAAAATATCGCTATATTGTGACCGCCGTAGACCGTTTTCATAACGAGAATACGGGAAAAAGTATAAAGGTAAAATTATAATGACCGTCTATGTTCTCTCCGGACCTTAGATACAGCAAATTTACGGATTGTGGCTCCTGTTCCGAATACAGGAGAAACATCTTTAAATATCGTTCCTATCCCAAAGGACTTATCATCCCACGGGAACGTTGTTTGCAGAATACATTGTATTTTCTGCTGAAAGGTTCCGTGCAGGTCAATAGCGAAGAACATCCCAATACCATTTTCAGTGCAGGGCAATTCATCCTGCAACCGATCGGCTCGAAGGTCGAATTCAAGATCCTCGAAACCGCCGAATGTATCCTGTACCTGTTTGAACGCCCGATCAATATCTGCAACGAACGTTTCAATAAAGGGGCCAGCATAGCAGAGACCTCCCGTATCGAACCGATTGTAATGAATATGTGCCCACCGTTGCAGTATTTCGTGGAAGGGGTACGGATGTACCTGAACGACGACCTGCTGTGCGCCGGTTTCCTGAATGCCAAACGGACGGAGCTAGTCTACCTGCTCAATTGCTACTATACATTAAAAGAACTCGCCGCTTTCTACTCGCCGATCTACCGGTACAGCAAAAGTTTCCGTTACTTCGTCATACAGAATTATATGAAGGCGAAAGATGTGGAAGCCTTCGCCCAGATGGGAGGCTACAGCACACCTACTTTCCGCCGCCTGTTCAAAGAGACATTCGGCGAGCCCGCTTACCAGTGGATGCTGAAAAAGAAATGTGAAGACATCCAGAACGACTTAACCACTACCGAAATGTCTATTTCAGAGATCAGCTACAAATACGGTTTCGAATCGCTTTCCAACTTTTCCCACTTCTGCCGGACCAATTTCGGCATGTCTCCCCGTGCACTTCGCAATAAGAAAGACGAATAACCAGTAAAAATCAACAACTTTCGCAGTTTTTACAACTTATTGAATAGAAAAAGCAATTTTACGTCTGCTTTTTCCCGATACATTTGCGTCAGAAACAAGAAGAATTGACTTTCAACGTATATTAAATGATGATAAGAAGTGAACTAGGTTGCTCGTGCGGAATCGCAGTCTGTATATTAATGATCATTACATGTTTCATTAAATGCAGTTCGGAAGAAAAGCCAGAGCAGTCTTCCTACGGTTTCATTTGGTATTCGTTGAAATGGGAACAGGCCATGAGCGGCTATGAAAGTCCTAAAAAAGTTCGTTATTGCTTTTATCCTTTGGAAAAGGGTGCAATGATACAGATCGAGAGTGACACAAGCGGTCTGAAGTTCACACTGCCACCGGATACATACCGTTTACTGGTTTTCAATTGCGATGCCGACAACATCCAGTTCCGCAATATGAATTCATTTGAGACGGCAGAAGCATTTATCCCGGAAACGAAAGCGGCCGGGGGTACGACATCGGGACGCATTCCTTTATATGGAATAGCCATCGACAACCTGGAAGTGGAAGCCAACGACGGAGCAAATAATAAACGTGAGTTCAGTCCGGCTTCATTGATCCGCGAAGTAACGCTCGACATAAAAGTCGAGGGTATGGAGTATATAAAAGAATGCAAAGGGCAGCTGACAGGCGTACCTGCCGCTTTCAACCTGAGCAAACAAGAGATCGTACCGGACAAAACAACAACAGTTAACTTTGAAACAACAACTTCAGCGGAAGGTATAAAAACAAATGTATTGATATTAGGCACTCCCCCCAAACAAGGAACACCCCCACCTGCCCTCCCTAAAAACGAAGTACAGCTGGATTTCACCCTCAATGACGGAAGTACCACCACTTCCACCCTCGACCTGGGCAACTCGATCGGAGAAACGGAAGGAAACAAAGTAAATGTAGACGTATCCGTAACGGTAGAAAAAGACGCTTCTTTCACTGTCACAATCAACAAGTGGGAAGTCTCTGCCGGCGATGACATGGTCATCGAATGAATTGAATGATAAGTAATAAGCAACGAATAAAATAATAACAATTAAATTTTTATAATTATGAAAACATTAGTATTAAGTATGATTTCAATTGCTGCAACAATTGCAGCAATGACCGCTTGTACAAGCGAGAGTGATCCGATAAATGACATTCAGGACCCGAAGGATGCGAAAACAGAGATTAAACTAAGCGCTGGAGTTATAAATGTAGAAACAAAAGCTCAAATAAATCCAGATCCAATTACAGGAACATCATTCACTAAAACAGTTAAACTGCTAAGAAACGACGTACCTGCAAAAGAAACTGCTCGAGAATGGAATACAGCAGACCCTAAAGATACTCCCATTGCAGGAACAGCAGTAACATTAGATAATGTTCATAAATTCTATACAGGAGACAATTATACTTATTTCATAGGTTACTATCCTGCTGGTACATATACTAATGGTGTTGTTACATATACAGGACTTGATGGAACATCCGATATTATTTGTACAGATGAGACAGAAGTTGGAAGCAAAGCAACACCAGCTGTTAATCCTTCATTAAACTTCAAACACATGTTATCACAAATTCAAATTAACATTCAAGGAGATAAAGCAGCCCAAACTGCTTTCGGATCAATAACCAAAATTGAATTAGTCGATATTCCGACATCTTTAGATTTAACATTAGGCACTACTGCTTCTATAACTCAAAAGGGAGCTGACAAAACAAATATCATTGTTTTTGAGGGTTCACAAGAGCTTAAACCGGATGCTCAATCAGCTGGAGTAATACCTATGATATTTAATGGTGGTAATACCGCACTTGGAACAAGTTCCGCCCCTTTAACTATAAAGGTTACATATGGTGCATCTAAAACAGCAGATGTAATAGTTAATAGTATGAGTACTGGTTTAGAACAAGGTAAAAAACATATTATAACTTTAAATTTTAAAGAAAAAATAGATGTTGAAGCAGCCCTTACTGACTGGGATGCAAGTCCAGGAGAAGCAGGTAGTGGTTCTGTTGAATAACAGTATAAAATAAAAACATTAAAGAATAAACACATAAACAAGAATGGATAAACAAAATTTCCTGTGTGTTTATTCTTTATTGATTTTTCAACTTATTTTAATCTGCATAACAATCATACTCTAAATTATATGAAAGGAACAATCTTCTCTATTATCATTTTAGTACTTTGTTTTTGTTGTAGCGAAGACAATGAAAATTTAAATACAGAAAAACAAACTTCTTCTATATTATTTAGCGGGCAAATCAATAACATCATTTTAGGTAAAAGTATTATTAACGATAACACTTTTCCTACAAATACTGCAATCGGTATTTTTTCCTGGGGTCACAAACTTAACAGTACAGATATGACTCTCCGCAAGGACCTCAACAACTCTCCCTACACCAAAACCACCGGTAGCAATGAATTTACCTGCGATACCCATGCCCATTACCCCATCAACCCCGACACCTTACTAAACTTTTACGCTTATTACCCTTACACCGAAGCAGCGACAGCCGCTCCGTTAAGTATCCCCTTTGACCTGAAAAAACAAGACGACATCATGTGGGCAACTCCCGTACTGGACCGGGATAAAACAACAAGTAATGAACCTGTCAACCTCTCTTTCAACCATATCCTTTCCGCCATTACACTTAAATTCAAGAAAGCGGATGATATTAAGGAAGAGATGATCCTGCAAAGCATTTCGATGGAGAACTATCCGTCAACCATACAACTGAACGTACAAACCGGCAAGCTAAGTGCCGCTCCCTCGACTACGCCTTATACACTTATCGACAACCTGAATAAAGAAATAACTCCGAACGAAGAAACAATCGTTACCAACTATCTTCTTTACCCGATAGAGAAACCTGTTTTCATTGTCCGGATGAGTAACAAAGATTACCGCATCGAATCGACAAAAGCATTCGAAGGAGGAAAAAAACAAACCTACTCTTTCACCATACAAGCCCAGGACATCAGCATCTCAGGCAGTATCAATCCTTGGCTGGATGGTGGTACCAGCGATGAAACAGTTTATTTCTAAGCATCATTTTTTACACACTCCAGAGTCACCCAACAATAAAACTCCTGGAATCCCTGTATTTATCAGCATCTTCAGGTGACGCTGTCCTGCAAAAGCAGCGTCACCCGAAACTATTTCGGATTCACCCCATGGCCTTATCCCTAAACAAGCTAAAACAACATCCTGTTTTGAATGCTTAGAGGAAATACTAGGAAATCTATCGGTTCAGAATTTGTCAAAAGTGAGCTATCTTGTCCCCGTGCTTGACACGGGGCCGCAGAAGAACCAGCAGTATCAAAAGATACATATAGGATACGGTCTGTGCCTTTGCGATCCCGTGTCAAGCACGGGAACAGGATAGCTCAATTATTTCTATAAGTAATCCTTTTATACTATATCACACTAATACAAAATATATAGCTAATTATCAACGAACAAGTAAGCCTTTAACCTTTCGACCAAGGGAAAACAACAAGTTGACCTAGGTCAACTACATATTTCACCCAGGTCAACTAATAGTTTCACCTGGGTCGAAAAGTTAGAAAGTAAGAGGATTTGAACTAACCTCCGCTTATATCTGCGGTAAACAATTATAGGCTTTCGGATAAAAACAGACAGTACCACCGGTGATCCCATTCCAACAGGGTGGCGTCACCTCAAAACCCTGATGAATACAAAGATAAAAGGCCTCACCCGGAGAGTGAAGCCTTATTTCGTAAAACTTTTTCAGGAAAAACTATTTTTCCTGCTCCTGACGAATATACAAACGATCGGTCAAAACATTCGTATAAGTCTGAACCGGGATATCATCGTAATCTGTCAGTTCACCGAGAAGGAGCAACTCTGCATTCTCCATCCACGGACGGAAAGAAATCTCTTTTTTATAGTTTACCTCCTGCAACAAGGTTGGAGCACTTTTCAACACTACATAAGCATTTTTATCGGCCATCTGTTTGCCTTGAAAAGCAACCGTGCGCTCATACATTTTATGTTTATTCGCCCCATTGATACGGATGGGTGACAAACGAAGCAGGTAATTATCCTTGCGCAAAACGGGAGTCAGTATCAATGTCTGATAACGTCCGACAGACAGGCCGCTCAGCAAAATATCCATATCCAGCTTCAAAAGGTTACCTTCTACCTCTGCCTTATTCTGTTTGATATTAATCAGGCCGTTATAAGTAGTAGCCGGAGCTTCCGTCTGTGACTGTGCCTGAACCGGGAACAGCAGTGCGACCAGCAGAAAAATAAATATATAGACCGGAGTTTTCATCGTTCACTTATTTAATTATATATACAATACTGACACCGAGTTTAGTCGGTCCGAAATAGTTATTACGGTATTTATAAGCCGGTTCCTTATCCGCAGGGTAAGCCGACTTGTCATACTCAAAATGCAGGAAGCCGACTCCCGCCGAAAACTCGATGTTCCAATGCGGAGAAAGATACAATTGATAGCCGTAAGAGATACCGCCGCCATAGGCATTGCCGTCGTAAGCAAAATCCTTTTTCATTACCGACATGAAATTCACATGAGACATATCGTAGTCCATATAAACGCCATGAACTCCGAAATAATGGCCGTTAAACTTTTCATGCAGCCAGTAACGTGCCTCGGGTTGCACCATCCAATGCTTCCACGACTTGTCGCTCGCAACATCCCAGCCATTATAATTGCCGGAGATATCCAGCGACCAGTGTCGGTTGAAAGCAATTTCGGCACCCAGGTTCACTGTTGCAGTTGCATCATACAAAATATTAGACTTGACTGCCACAGTCTGCGCTTTCGCTCCCCACCCGATACCGCACAACAACAGTGCGATGAATAATACTTTTTTCATATCAGTGTCTTTTCTCTACATGCTTTAAAATCTATTAGCACACAAAGATAGAAAAAAGAAATATAAAACATTAGAGACAACCAAATTATACGTAACTTTGTAATTTAAACAATAAGGCATGAGAATCAAATATATTATATATAGCGTTTTGTTCGCGCTATTACTGGGAAGTTGCAGTAAAGAAGACATCGAGATAAAAGGACCAGCCAAACGAACAGTACTTGCTTATATGATTGCCAGTACCAATCTTGGTAGTGATATACGTGCCAATATCAGACAAATGATGACAGTCGCCTCCAACAAAGCACTCAACGGAGGAAATCTGGTTGTATATTATTCGGAAAGCAAAAGCAGATCTTATTTGTTCCAGATAAAAGAAGACAAGAAAGGGAATATAGTAACAGACACCGTCCGTTTTTACGAAAACCAAAGTGCTATCCTGCCGGAAACCATGCACAAGGTATTCAAAGAAACAACAGAATTGTTTCCAGCAGAAAGTTATGGTCTGGTATTATCCAGCCATGGCACATCGTGGCTGCCAGGTAATTTCAGTTCTTTACGTTCTTTCGGAGAAGAAAACGGCCAATATATGGAAATAACTGAAATGAACGAGGCGCTGGAAGGCTTTCATTTCGACTTCATGTTGTTTGATGCTTGTTATATGAGCGGCATTGAATGTGCTTATGAGTTGAAAGACAAAACGGATTATCTCCTGGGATCGCCGACCGAAGTCCTTGCCCGCGGATTTCCTTATGAAGATTTCCTGCCTGCCTTGTTTAAAGACAAAGCCGATCTGGAAGCAGTTACCAAAAGTTTTTATGAATACTACAGCAATAACGATTATGCTCCATACGGCACAGTATCTCTGATAAAGACAAGCGAATTGAACGAATTGGCACAAATTGTCAATGAGATATTAAAAGACAAAACAGAAGAGGATATTTATACTCTTCCTTTGTCGAATATGCAGATTTTGGAATACCTGACTTACAGCAGTCCTCATATGCTTTATGATTTCGATGATTTTATCAAGTATCTAGCAAACGAGGAACAGTATCAGCGTTTTACCGCTTGTATGGAAAAAGCGGTCATCAGCAAATATGCAACACCTTATTCATACTATGCAGCATTATATGGAGCAAGAAAAATCGAGCGTTTCTCCGGCCTGTCGGTCTTCGTGCCCCAACCCTCTCTGACGAAGTTGTCAGACTGGTACAAGCAGCTTGCCTGGTATAAGGCGGTTTATTAACTAAAAAACAAAAGTAGCTGTGAAGGGATTATGGTTAAAGTCTCCTCATAGCTACTTTCACCCTATTATAGACTCGCTATATTATTCAGCTTTTTGCGTATATCATCCCAAGTTACCTTATTCTGCTTCTTCGAAGCTTCAATCATCTTCTTTTCATAAGCTAGTTTAGGTATTTCCACTTTGGCAAATTCGATCAACAACTCAGTTCCTTTCACCAAATTATTCCAATCTTGTTTACGTTCTTCCGGAGACATAACATCCAATCTTGCCTTGTGTTCTTCAAAATAAACACGTCGTCCGTCTTCATCAAGATCCATAAAACGTACGAAATCCTCATACATTTCCTGCGTTGGAAATAAACTTCTATATTCCGGATGCGATTCTAAATATTCTTTATTATCCATAAATTACTCCTCCATCTCAAAGGTAAAGGTTCCGGCTATCTTCAACAAACATAAAGCGATTTATTAATAAACTACTTATCCACATTCTTTTACCGGACAAGGAATACCTGTTTATATCTTTTTACTGTGCCGCTGGTATGATACAATTCGGCATAGAAGATATAAACACCTGTCTGTAGTTGTTTCCCGGACAGGGCATAACCGTCCCAGGTTAATTTTCCCGTCAAACCCAGCAGTTCGTGATTAGCAATTTGTGCTACACGCTGACCGGCGATATTGAAGACAAAAGCACGGCAGTTATATCCCGGCTGGTCCAGATAATAGGATATAGTATAATGGCCGGCACTTTCATCCCACTGCGGTGTCTTGATGCCGGTCGGTTCATCCGGAGTATCCGGATCATCGGGCAGGGAAATATCCGATTGTGAATTAGGATAACCGGGAGTTCCATAACCCACTGTAGCAGATGCAGAAGTCCAGTTCGAAGGCGATTGCGTTTCCGCATCGGGATCGATCCGTTCCAGGGAGACACCTTTCTGATCCTTTATCGAAGAGGCATGCCATTTGGAGGTATAGGAAACTTCATCGATCACTGTTCCGTCTTTGGTCCGGAACAGGACAAGCGTAGAGGAAGTATTCGCCAATATAGGAAGTTTAGGGACTTCAAACAGTGAAGACGGGGACTGGATCGTGTAAAAATCGGTAACGCCCCCCAGATTCTTCGTCAACAACACATAACCATCCGACTCGATTGTTGCAGTAACGGAGGATAACGGGTAGCGGGTACTCAATGTTCCATCGGCTTTCCTGACCGCGACCGATAAGCCGGATACCGGCAAGGCACGATCGGAACGGTTGTATAACTCGATATATTCGCTGCCACCGGCAAAAGGGTTGGGAAGAAGTTCGTTAAAAACAAACTCTCCCGGTTCGACGGTAATATCAGAGAGAGACGGATCGTCCGGAATATCCGGATCGTCGGGGTCGTCAGGTGTAACAGGTTTATCCGGTTCATTGGGTTTTTCCTCACCTTTACCGGACGAGTTAACAGAGCCGGGAGTTCCGCCACGCGGATCGGAAGAGAGATGCCAACCGGAAGAAGAACGCTCCCAGGATTTGGCGGGGGTGGCTTTTTCATAGGTTACTTCATCGATCAGGTTATTATCGCCATCAAACAGTTGCAACAACTTTCCAGTATTAGCCAGTGCGGACGGGAAATTATCCAACGGCACCTTCACCGCTGAAGGATCAGCCACAATATCCCTGCCGGAGCGATAAAGTACCGCATACCCTTTTGCTGGAATTTCAATGGTCGTCATAGGCTTCGCTTTTCCACCATATGAAAATTGCCAGTCTGTAAGCACTAATACATTCTCTGTAGTGTTATAAAGTTCTACATATTCTGTTTCCGGCAACTCTTCCAGTCCCTTGGGATCGGCCATTATTTCATTAATAAGAATAGAGCCTGATTCAGATGGTTCCTCACCTTCGTCTTCTTCCTCCACTTTTACTTTCTCTGAATAGCTGTCAAGTGTATTCCCTTTCTCATCCGTTACGCCGGAATAGGAAATTGTATAAATCTCTCCTGTCTTCATTTCTTCCGGATAATGAGTATTTACAACCTTCCGGCTTTCATCAGCATATACAATACGGTCAGCATTCCCTATGTCGGAAATAGAAAATGCAGCCTGCTCCGTTTTAACCGGAAGATCAAACACAAATTGTAAATCAGAGAGAGTCAAAGGTTCTATTGACAACAGTTTAGGCAAAGTGATATCGGGTTTTGAAGGATCTTCAGGTTCTTCAGCCGGATGCAGAGGCGTTTCCGTCAGCTCATGACGGACCAAAATATTATCAAAATAGAAAAACATGTTTTTAAGGGACTTAGCTTTGCAATAACAAATGATATTAAGACTACCGGAATCACGGATATCCTTCAAATTCTTATCATCCAACTCTCCTTCTTTTATATAATAATCTTCATCAGACATTCGAGTATAAAGAGTCCAACGGTTACATTCTTCCAAAACCAGCTTAATATGAACCATTCTCCCATCCATCCGGCGAGCACCTTTAATCAATCGCTGCGCATTCCCTTTTGGAGGCCATTTATAAAAAGATACATTATCATCATTACTTCCAACTTGAATATAATACAATAAATCACTTGGTTTATCAGTTCTATATAAATAAATACATGCTTTATTAAAATTAGACGGTTTAAAAGCTAATGTAATATCCATCTCCCACTCCATTGTCCGACCAAAAAGAATTGGTGTATGAAACGGATAATTACCGGTCAGACCAGAGCCGTCAAACGCCAATTGTCTTTCCTCATTAATTACATATCTACTAGAATCATCAATCCACGGATTATTCGAACCGATCTCCGGACCATCAAATGTTTCTGTAAACTGTGCGAATGCACAAACAGGAAGCAATACAAGGATAAAAAGAATAAATTGTTTCATAGTTATATAGTTTTGTTATAAAATTATCTATCTTTGCACGCTAATAGCTTACAACTATTATTGTGTTCGATTTTGGATGCGGTAAAGTTATAACAATTTTTTTATATTACAATTTAATTAGTGCTCAAAATGAAAGTAGCAATTGTTGGCGTGAGTGGTGCTGTAGGACAAGAGTTCCTGCGCGTGCTCGACGAAAGAAACTTCCCAATGGATGAGCTGGTGCTTTTTGGCTCATCTCGTAGTGCCGGACGTGTTTATACCTTCCGTGGTAAACAGTACACCGTTAAGGAGCTTAAGCATAACGACGACTTTAAGGGAATCGATGTTGCTTTTGTTTCGGCCGGTGGCGGTACATCTATCGAATTTGCAGAAACCATTACCAAACATGGTACTGTGATGATCGATAACTCCAGCGCATTCCGTATGGATAACGATGTGCCTTTGGTAGTTCCTGAAGTGAACCCGGAAGATGCACTGAATCGTCCGCGCGGTATCATTGCCAATCCGAACTGTACTACCATCCAGATGGTCGTTGCATTGAAGGCAATCGAAAAGGTATCGCACATTAAACGTGTACATGTATCAACTTATCAGGCCGCCAGCGGTGCGGGTGCAACAGCTATGGCCGAACTGATCAAGCAGTACGAACAACTGTTGAAGGGCGAAGAACCTACTGTAGAAAAATTCGCTTATCAGCTGGCCTACAACGTGATTCCTCATGTTGATGTGTTCACTGAAAACGGTTATACGAAAGAAGAAATGAAGATGTATAACGAAACACGCAAGATCATGCACTCCGATATCGAAGTAAGTGCCACTTGTGTTCGTGTTCCGGTTATGCGTGCCCATAGCGAAGCAACCTGGATTGAAACAGAACGTCCTATCAGCGTAGAAGAAGCACGCAAAGCTTTTGCTGAAGGCGAAGGAATCATCCTGCAGGACGATCCGGCAAACAAGGACTATCCGATGCCGCTGTTCGTTGCAGATAAAGAACCGGTTTATGTTGGCCGTATCCGCAAGGATATCAGCAACCCGAACGGTCTGACATTCTGGACTGTAAGCGACCAGATCAAGAAAGGTGCTGCCCTGAACGCTGTTCAGATTGCCGAATACCTGATCAAAGTGAAGAATATAGGATAATAATCTTACAATCTTTCTATATAGAAAGGGACGGTCTGTTGGAGATCGTCCCTTTCGTTTTTTATCATGTTTATCTTTCATGAACGATAAAACAAATGCCATTTTATCTTTTATAATCGACAAAATAGGACTACATTTGTCTTGTACAAAAGATAAAATAGCATGGAAAAGAATGTAATAAAGTCTCTAATCATTGAATATCAGCAATTCGTTGAGAAAATAACACTGATTGAACGAGATATTCATTTATCAGATCAGCTAAACTATGTATTTGTTGGTCTTCGTCGTGCAGGTAAATCTTATCTGATGTATCAACAAATACAACATTTGTTGAGAGAAGGACACTCAATAGAAGAAATTCTTTATTTCAATTTTGAGGATGATCGCCTGATAAACCTAAGCGTTGAAGATCTCGATCTTATAAAAGTTTGTTATGAAGAGCTTTATGCACATCGTCCTATCTTCTTTCTGGATGAAGTTCAGATTGTGACGCATTGGGAGAAGTTTGCCCGTCGGCTAACAGATCTGAAATATCGGGTGTATATTACCGGAAGCAACGCCAAAATGTTAAGCAGTGAGATTGCAACAACACTTGGCGGCAGGTTTATTATACAGAATGTATATCCTTTTTCATTTCGGGAATATCTAAAAGCCAATGACATAACTGTTGAACCAGCCTGGTATTTCAAAAACCGCACGGAAATAGTTCGTTCATTCTCTGATTATTTTTATTTTGGCGGATTACCGGAATTAGAATTGATAGAAGAGATAGAAAAGCGCCAATGGTTAAGCAATTTATTCAATAAGATATTTTTTGGTGATTTGATAACACGCTATTCTATCCGAAACGATTTAGCCATGAAAGTCCTAATCCGTAAGTTGGCGGAAAGCGTAAAACAACCCTCTTCATTCAACCGGTTGTCAAACATCGTTTCATCCACAGGAGTCAAAGTCACCACAGATACCGTTATCGATTATCTGGAGTTTTTGCAAGCAACATGGTTGATCTTTTCTATTGAGAATTATGCCAGTAAATTAGTAGAGAAAGTATCCAATCAGAAATACTATTTCATCGACAATGGCCTGTTGAATCTATTTCTGATAGACCCGGAAACCTCACTGCTAGAAAATTTGGTAGCTATCAGCCTAAAAAAGAAATACGAAGAAGAACTTTACTTTTATCATCAGAACATTGAAGTCGACTTTTATATACCGACAAAGAATCTGGCTGTACAGGTATCATATAGCCTGAAAGAAGAGGCAACACGCAAACGCGAAATAACAGCGTTATTAAAAATAGCCAAAGTCATGGATGTTGACAAACTACTCATCATTACTCACGATGAAGAAGAAATGATTGTGGAAGACGGAAAAGAGATCGCTGTTGTTCCGATTTGGAAATGGCTACTTGAACAGGACAGTCTGTTGGAAAACAGGTAGTGTCGACAGACGCCCGGAAGGAATGGATTAGCCTCCTGAACGAACCGACGAAGCCAAATGTAGAGTCAGCAAAATGCCAAAGTTTATTCATATCACATCTGTGATACAAAAGAAACTCAACTGTGATACAAACGGAATCCATCTGTGATATGAAAGGAACACAGATGTGATATGCATTAATCTGTGTTCCCTGAATAGTTATCCGTATCTGTTTACCCCATTTTCCAGGTTTCCGTCACATTCCTTCAGCATAATAGCTTTCAGTTCTTCCGCTTTCTCCGGATATTTATCAATCACGTTCTTGCGCTCCTGCGGATCGTCAGACAAGTTGTACAACTCATAAACACCTTGTTTTCTGTAATAACGGAGTTTCCAGCCATCGTTGATAACAATGCCCGGTCCGAGATTGGAGCCATATACGACATACCGTTTCGGATCTGTTTGCTTCCCATTCAGCAAAGTAGGCAGGAAAGAGATACCGTCTTTCTTTACCGGGAGCGAAACATTTAGCAGATCAGCCATCGTAGACAGGAAGTCGTAATTGGAAACCAATTCCTTGCTTTTCACGCCGGCCGGTATCAATCCTTCACCGTAAAAGATCAGCGGGATATGTACGCCGCCATCCAGATTACTCCGTTTCAGTCCGGCCATCCCGGCATTCCCGTTAAAAATATCGCCTGCCAGGTCGCTGTAATACTTATCTGTATAGTCATCAAACAATTGGCCGGTTTGCAGGTTCTTATAAGGTTTTTCGCATCTTCCTTTCTGCGAATAATAAATCTCATGCCCGTTATCGGCGGCAAAGACTATAATCGTATTCTTATCCAATCCGAGATCACGAAGCTCATTCATAATTATCCCCACATGATCATCCAGCAACTTAATCATAGAAGCATATTCTTTTTCTATCGGTGTTAACTCAGGGTTGGCTGCCAACTCAGGGTGAACGGCCGGGATAGCTACCGGACCATGCGGCAACTGGGTCGGATGAAACAGGAAAAAAGGCTTATCCTTATTCTCGCGGATAAAAGACAGCATCTTATCCAGAAAAAGGTCCTGCGAATAAACAGCTTTACCATTTCTTTCCCATCGCTCCCGCAAAGTCTCATCTGTTTCATTTTCCGTACTCTTCCCACAGTTCGGAAGAGTATTCCCGTCAATCGTTACAATCTCACCGTTGTCAAACAGAAACGGCGGATAAAAACCATGGCAACGTACATGGTCGAGATAACCGTAATAATAATCCCACCCATGTTCCTTCATCTGTTTGCGGGTAGCCGTAAAACCCCATTCCAGCTTTCCGATCTCGGCGGTTACATAACCAGCTTTCTTAAATACCTGGGGAAGATAACAGTCGCCTTCCCCTAGAAGAATATCCCCATCATCTATCTCTTTCTCAAGAACCGGAATCAATGAGAGGTTATCAGTCGGAGGAATAAACTGTCCTCCCTTCGATATCATCCATTTATCCGGATGGCAATCGTGATAACCGGTCAGCAGAGAGGCTCTTGCCGGAGCCGACAACATACAACCGTATGCATTATCGAAAGAAGTCCCCCGGGTAACCATCGCATCAATATGAGGTGTCGTGAAATGCCGTTGACCATAAGCGGACAGCATACCTTTTCCCATATCGTCGGCATAGATATAGATAACATTAGGTTTAACCGGCTGCTGCGCCTGTACATAATCGGATATGGAAACGCCTGCCAGAGACAAAACCGCTACAAATGAAGAGGAGAGAGTTTTATTCATAAATCGATCTTTAAAGCTATAGTATTGCGCCAAAGATACAAATTTACCTGTTAACTTTCACTTCATAAGGCATATCAACCGAAGTTTTCCCTGCCAACAGATAAAGCTGTTTTCCGAGAGTAAACCGTATAATAACCGTGATTTTCCTGTTCTATTATTTAAGGTAAACAGAATGGATAAGAATTCTTTCATCAGAAATCTTACCCATTTCATATGCAATCAATGATGGAACAAACGTACCCCTGTAAATGCCATCGTTATGCCATATTTATCACAAGTATCGATCACATGGTCGTCACGGACGGAACCGCCTGCTTGTGCGATATATTCGACACCGCTTTTGTGAGCACGTTCGATGTTGTCACCGAATGGGAAAAAAGCATCTGAACCCAGTGCTACCCCTTTCAGAGTGTCCAGCCAGGCACGTTTCTCTTCACGAGTCAGCACTTCCGGTTTTTCGGTGAAGAACTGTTGCCAGATACCGTCGGCCAAAACATCTTCGTGGTCATCGCTGATATATACGTCGATTGTATTATCGCGGTCGGCACGACGGATCTTTTCGATCCAGGGCAGGTTCATTACTTTCGAATGCTGGCGGAGATACCAGATGTCGGCTTTGTTTCCGGCCAAACGGGTACAATGGATACGGCTCTGCTGACCGGCACCGATACCGATAGCCTGTCCGTCTTTTGTATAGCAGACAGAATTACTCTGCGTATATTTTAATGTAATAAGGGCAATGATAAGATCGCGTTTGGCAGCTTCGGAAAATTCCTTATTCTGAGTCGGGATATTTGTCAGCAGGCTTTCGTCTAGTTTAATCTCGTTACGTCCCTGTTCGAAAGTGATACCGAACACATCTTTATGTTCGATCGAAGCCGGCTTATAAGACGGATCGATCTTAATCACGTTATACGTTCCTTTTCGTTTGTTCTTCAGAATTTCTAAAGCTTCCGGGGTATAACCGGGAGCGATGACACCGTCGGAAACTTCACGGTTGATCAGGCGGGCAGTAGCTTCGTCGCAAGTATCGCTCAAAGCGATAAAATCGCCATAAGAAGACATGCGGTCTGCACCACGGGCACGGGCATAAGCGGTTGCCAAAGGAGTAAGAGGCAGGTCGTCTACAAAATAAATTTTCTTCAGGGTATCGCTCATCTCGATTCCCACAGCGGCACCCGCCGGACTGACATGCTTAAAAGATGCGGCAGCCGGTAGTCCGGTAGCCTCTTTTAGTTCTTTCACCAATTGCCAGCTATTGAAAGCGTCCATGAAATTGATATATCCGGGACGGCCGTTCAATACCTCTATAGGCAATTCCCCCTGCTGCATAAAAATGCGCGACGGCTTCTGGTTGGGGTTACAGCCGTACTTCAGTTCTAAAGAGTTTTTGTTTTCTGTGCTCATATTGCTTGTTATATATGATTCTATCTCATCTCTGCCATTCCTTCTTCAAGGGTATGAGGAGTATAGCCTAATTCACGTTTTGCTTTTTCGATGCTCAGTCCGCTGAAACGGGGACGCGGAGTCGCTTCGTTCATTTCTTCGGTGGTGACCGGGATAATCAATGAACGGTCCAGCTTGAAATAATCGGCAACACGGTAAGCTATATCGGCTATCGAAAGGCATTCGCCTCCACAAATATGCCAGGTACCGTTTAGAGAAACATGCATCAGTTTTTCTACTCCGATAGCGATATCCTCTACCCAAGTCGGTGTACGGTACTGATCGGAAACGACCCGTATCTGCTGACCAGCTTCCAGGCGGTTCTTTACCAGTTGCAAAATATTGCCATGTTGCCCCGGCAATGCTTTTCCGTAGACAACGACCACGCGGACATTCGCATAATTACTGCAATTGGCAGCCACGGCCAATTCTCCCTGATATTTCGACAGGCCATAATAATTCACCGGAGCCGGAATATCTTCCTCGATGTATAAAGAACGATTCTTTCCGTCAAAGACAAAATCGGTCGACAGATGAATAAAACGGCTACCTTCCTGTTCACAGCAACGCGCCATATTTTCAACGGCAAGTACATTGGCGGCATGCGCCTCTTCATGATGGGACTCACAATAATCGGGTACGGAAAGTGCGGAAGCATTTATCACGACATCAGGACGCATCTCCCCGATCAATCGCCCGATGGCCGGATGATCATTGATATCCGCCTGAACGAAACGGGTATTACTCTCCGGCTGAATATCTTTATGCAGGGAGCATCCTGTCAGTTCATACCCACCACACAGGGACAGATGTTGCAAGATGCGTCTGCCTGTAAAGCCGTTTGCTCCAATTATCAGCGTTTTCATCAGAATGAATATATTAATACACCTAATATACGGTGATTGGTTACTGAATGGGTATCACGAATACGTCCGTCGGCAAGTGTACGGTCGCCATACCAGGCCAGAGACGGGCTGTACTCCACTCCTAGTTTCCAGTGAGGCAACACATACGACAGTTGCAAATTAGTGGTAAAGACCTGATCCACATCGAGTCCCACTCCATAAGTCGGTCCAACAATATCCTTGCCTGCCCCCAGGTTTTTCAAATACCCTACAAACAATCCGGGTTGCCATTTTTTACCATACACCACGTTCAACCAGGTCATTGAATGACGGTAAGACGTATACTCCTGTTCACCGGTGCGTTTGTCTATACTGCTGACGCCATAACCACCCAGCATACAGAGATGAGCCAGATTCTCTCCCATAATCGTCTTTGCCGAAATCTTCCAGTTATCATCCGTATAACGAGCATGCGCCTCGACAGAAACGGAGGTAACACGCTCTTTTACCTTATAAGTCTTATCACCGACTTCGGATTTTATACGTGGTGCCAACGAAATAAGATCGGCACCAATACCCACCATCCAATTGTTGGTTTTATAATCGACACCGGCATAAAATTCCGGTACACAACTATTCTTTATATATTCCTCGCTCTTTCCGTTCGGTCCGGTAGACAGATACTGCAACTGCCAGATAGCCGCCCCCGTCAGGCTCCACCCCTGATTGGTATAACGATAGCGAAGCATCGGGTTACGGCTGAACGGCTGGAAAGGTGCTCCGGTGGAAAGGTTCAACATTTGTGGAAAGATATCACCGAATAATGGATGCCAGGTCTGTCCGATCAGGACAGCCGATTTTCCCCAATCCAGATTTACATAGGCATGCCGCACACGAATCATGGCAAAGTTACTTCCCGAACCACGGAAATCCACTTCCAATTTAGCGGTTGTCTTAGCTTTGCCAACACTCGGTCCTGCCACATCAATCCCCAAGCGGGAATACAACAGGTAAAAGCTACCGTTTGCCGTAGCATTCAAATCATTGCCATCTGCATCCGGAGAGATATCTTTCGGATAGAGATGAAACAAACCGTCTACTATCTCAGAATTGGCCCGGGAATTATAGAACAAGTCACCACGAACCTGTCCGTAAAACTTATACGAAAAATTCTTCTTCTGTGCATAACCGGACGTTACAGCTAACAATCCGGCCAATAAAAACATACCTAGTCTCGTTCTCATTTAAAAGCGTTCAAATTAGAAATAATACATAACCAATCCCAATATGCGGTGATTGGTTATGGCGTGAGTGTTTCCCACTTTACCGTTCTTCTGGTCGATCGTTCCATACCAGGCCGTTGCCGGAGAATATTCCAGTCCGATCTGCCAGTGAGGCAGATTATAAGAAAAATTCATATTTACCGTAAACAACTGATCGATATCCAGTCCCATTCCGTAAACTGTTTTCGAGGCTGTCAGTTCATCATCCGTCCCCAGGTTCTTGGTGTATCCCAGGAATAATCCCGTTTTCCACTTCGTGCCATAGGTGAAATTCGCCCAGGTTGTCGAATGACGGAAAGGAGTATATTCCTGCTCGCCGGTCTTCGGATCGACAGAACTAATGCCATAGCCGCCGATCAGGGCCGTCTGGTCCAGACAGGAAGCCATCAGGCTTTTGGCTGCAAAGGTATAATTACGGCCGGTATATTTCAAGTGAGCTTCGTATGAATATGTCGTCATACGCTCATTTACTTTATATACTTTGTCATTTATCTCAGAAGTCGTACGGGGTTTTAAAGAAATAAGGTGAATACCGGCTCCTGCCAGCCAGCCATTGCCGGACGTATAATCGGCACCTACATAAAACTCCGGCACACAACTATTCTTTATATAATCTTCGCTCATCCCTTTCGGACCGCTCGACGTGTATTGCAACTGCCATATAGCCGAAGCGGTTAGTTTTACATTACCTGCCTTGTATTGATAACGAATCTGCGGACTGCGGTTGAAAGGTTGGAAAGGTGCGCCTGTAGACAGATTCAACATATCCGGAAATACGGAACCGAATAACGGATGCCAGGTATGACCGATCAATACATTACTCTTATCCCAATCCAACGCTACCCATGCCTGGCGGATACGCAACATAGTCGTACTTCCCGAAAAGCCGCCGAAGTCAGTCTCCAGACAAGCTGAAGTACGAGCCGAGCCGACATTCGGGCCGGTCACACTCAATCCCAGGCGGGAAGTGAACGTATAAAAACTACCGTTGGGAGTCGCATTCAGGTCTTTCCCGTCAGCATCCGGTTTTTCATCCAAAGGGAAAAGGTAGAAGTTTCCGTCTACCGGAGCCATATTTGCACGGGTGTTGTAGAACAAGTCACCACGTACAAAACCATAAAACTTGTAAGTGAAGTTTTTCTTCTGAGCAGTTGCGGAAAACAAAGTCAGCATACTTACCAATAGCAGAGCCAGCTTTTTCATCGTTGTCGTTTGTTATCTATTTGTCTAGTTTGAAGGCGCAAAGGTATATATTTTTGTTTATTCAATTTGAAGAACGAAATATTATTTGTTACTTTGCTTCCAAGTTGTAAGCCTGAAAGGCCAAAATGATTAATAATGTAAACTACATAAAGAATTATGAGTACTAAAAAGTTTTTATTGGAGGAGAAAGACATACCTACAGCCTGGTATAACATTGTGGCTGACATGAAGAACAAACCACTTCCTATTTTAAATCCGCAGACAAAGCAACCGTTGAAGGAAGAAGACTTGTATCCTTTATTTTCCAAAGGTGCTTCACACCAGGAAATGAACACGACAGATGCATGGATTGAAATACCGGAAGAAGTTCGCGAATTATATAAGGTATGGCGTCCGACTCCGCTGGTTCGTGCTTACGGACTGGAGAAGATGCTGGATACTCCTGCACATATCTACTTTAAGAACGAAAGCGTCAGCCCGATCGGTTCGCATAAACTGAACTCGGCTATCGCACAGGCTTACTACTGCAAACAGGAGGGTATTACCAATATCACTACGGAAACAGGTGCCGGACAATGGGGTGCCGCCCTATCCTATGCCGCCAAGGCTTTCGGCCTGGAACTGGCTGTATATATGGTAAAGGTCAGCTATCATCAGAAACCTTATCGCCGCTCTATCATGCAGACATTCGGTGCACAAGTGATCGCCTCTCCGAGTATGAGTACGAAAGCGGGACGTAAGATTCTGACCGACCATCCCAACTATCAGGGTAGCCTGGGTACAGCTATTTCGGAAGCGGTAGAACTGGCAATGCAAACTCCGAACTGCAAATATACATTAGGTAGCGTATTGAACCACGTCATGCTGCATCAGACTGTAATCGGCCTGGAAGCAGAAAAGCAGATGGAAATGGCCGGCGAATATCCGGACGTTGTAATCGGTTGCTTCGGTGGCGGTTCAAACTTCTCCGGTATTACATTCCCCTTCCTGCGCCATAAACTGACAGAAGGAAAAGATGTACGTGTTATTGCCGCCGAACCAGCTTCCTGCCCGAAATTGACACGCGGACAGTTCCAGTATGACTTCGGTGACGAAGCCGGCTACACACCGCTCATCCCGATGTTCACGTTAGGACATAATTTTGCCCCGGCAAATATCCACGCAGGTGGTCTACGTTACCACGGCGCCGGTTCTATTGTCAGCCAGTTGATGAAAGATGGTTTAATGAGCGCATACGATGTAAAACAGTTGGATACATTCCAGGCAGCCACCCTATTTGCCCAGGCGGAAGGTATCATTCCGGCTCCGGAATCATCACACGCTATTGCCGTTGCTATCCGCGAAGCATTGGAAGCGAAAGAAGAAGGTAAAGCCCGTACAATCCTGTTCAACCTGTCCGGTCACGGATTGATCGACATGGCTGCTTACGACCAGTATCTGGCCGGCGACCTGACAAACTACGAAGTAACAGATGAGGAAGTTGCTAACAATTTGTCAGAATTGGAAAAGATCATCAAATAAGAGACCTATTTACCAAAATAAAAGTGGCGCTAATAACAGGGACTCACGTCTTTTGTTATTCGCGCCACTTTCGTGTGTGTCTATGAATGTTTTAAAATAGGTATTATGAGAAAATTTCCTCATAATTGGTTGCCGGAACAAGCATTTTCTGTGTGTTCAGGCTATAATCTTTCTTCTTTTTGTCCCACATTCCGTATTCGGAAGTGATATTTCCGTCTTCATTATACTGATATGTAATCAGATAATAAGGATCCCATGTCTCTTTTGCCTGATTCCAGCGGTACGCTTTTTTCTCAGCGACTTTGCCGTTATCATTGTAGGCGAATTCATATTTCACCTGTTTGTTCAAAAGCCCTTCTTCCTGTAGGAATATTACTTTTGAAACGATCTTTCCGTTCTCTTCCTTCGTATCATACAGATAGTTTCTGGGAGAAGCGGCACTCATTGCCAGACCGCAAACGAACAAAACAACAAATGACAAAATTTCTTTTCTTAAAATTGAAGCTTTCATAAATATATTACTTATAAGATTTACTTTCAAATTGCGTGCAAATGAACACAGTTTTCGGGTAATAACCAAATATATTCTGACACATTGATAGCATAATAGCCTTATTTAACTATTTTAAACCATAACCCAACACATACAAAACAGCACAAAGCTTACAATTTATAAGAAAAACGATTTACAACATCAAAATAACATTGTTTTCAGTCTCTATTTTCTTAATAAGCCAAAAGAAAAAGCCAACTTACTTACGAATTGACACTAATAGTTTTTCTCATCATCAGCTGCATTATTCAGAACTAAATATACACTCACGATTGTTATTTAGAAATAAAAGAAGGATATTAGCATCCAAATTAAATCGGTATATCATGGAGAGAAATATTTTTAAACTGGAAAATGACCAATTGAAAGAGATTGCTCTTTCATTGCGACAGAAAGTAGAAGAAGGTCTGGCAAAAGACGGCCAGGAGATACAATGTATCCCGACATTCATCACCCCTAAAAGTACAAACATAAACGGTAAAGCCCTCGTTCTCGACCTGGGCGGTACGAATTACCGGGTGGCAACAGTCAACTTTAATAACGACAAACCGACTATCCATCCTGAAAACGGCTGGAAAAAAGATCTGTCGGTAATGAAAACTCCCGGCTTCACCCGTGACGAACTGTTCAAGGAACTGGCTGACCCTATCGGAGAGATCAAGCGGGAACAGGAAATGCCGATCGGTTATTGCTTCTCGTACGCAGCCGAATCGCTTCCCGACGGGGATGCCCGGTTGTTGCACTGGACAAAGGGAGTGCATATCAAAGAAATGCTCGGACAGCCGGTAGGGAAACCTCTGCTCGACTATCTGAATGACAGAAATACCCCCGGGTTTACAAGTATAAAGGTTCTTAATGATACAGTAGCCAGCCTGTTCGCCGGACTTACCGACAGTAGTTATGACGCCTATATCGGACTTATAGTCGGAACGGGAACCAATATGGCGACCTTTATTCCTGCCGAAAAGATTACAAAATTACCCTCTTCCGTACAGGCACACGGGCTAATCCCTGTCAATCTAGAATCAGGAAACTTCCATCCCCCTTATCTGACAACTGTCGACGACACGGTCGATGCCTGCTCCGACAGCCATGGCATGCAACGTTTTGAGAAAGCCGTCTCCGGCATGTATTTGGGAGAGATATTGAAATCGACCTTTCCGCTGGATGAATTCGAAGAAAAGTTTGATGCGCAGAAGCTGACGACTATCATGAATTATCCGGATATTCATAAAGATAAATATGTACAGGTTGCCCACTGGATATATAACCGTTCTGCACAATTGGTAGCTGCTTCGCTCGCAGGACTGGTCTCTTTATTAGTTTCTTATAATAAAGATATCAAAAAAGTATGCCTGGTAGCCGAAGGAAGTATGTTCTGGAGTATTAACAGGAAAGATAAAGATTACAATGTGCTCGTAATGGAAGAACTGGAAAAGTTACTGAATGAGCTTGGAATAGGCGATGTGAAAGTTCATGTGAACAAAATGAATAATGCGAATCTGATAGGGACGGCTATTGCGGCATTGTCTTGATAAGAAAACGAGGGTATATCAATCAGTTGAAATACCCTCGCTATTCTTTATACTCTTCCTAAAAATTCATCCACCGTATAATTCAGGAAATTATTAAACGGCAGTAACTCCTCGAATCGCTTTAAGGTCTGATCCATCCAGTCGTCCGCCATAAAGAACTCGTCCGGCAAGTTGGCCGCAAAACAGAAATCTTTATGCTTCATAATCTCGTCATATTTGAAATCGGTCGGATAACCGGCCGGCATACGCTTCAGAACCTCCCCTTCCATCACCGGGAAGGCTTCCTTAAAGGATGGCTTTTCAATGATACCGACAAACTCGTCGATGTGATCGTAAATATCCTGGCGAAGCATTTTCAATAATTTAGGCGGAGGACACCATACGCCACCGGACAGCATACAGGCACCCGGTTCGAGATGGATATAATATCCGCCCCGCTCGCTGGCACGTCCGCCCTGGGCCATATAAGCTGCAAAATGAACCTTATAAGGTGTCTTGTCCGGCGAGAAACGCAGATCGCGGTAGATGCGAAACTGGCAATCCTTCGATTCCAGGCCTGCTACCTGCGGATCGAACAGGGCAATCCGGTTGATTACTTCCTGCACTTCGTCGATAAATCCTTTGTGCAGGACATCGAAGCGGTCCTTGTTTGCCTGAAACCACTCCCGGTTGTTGTTTACGCTTAATTCCTTCAGGAATTGTATAATCTCTTTATTCATATTGTCTGTCTGTTTTACCCACAAAGATAGAGAATAATATCATTCATTCTTCCAGTTTCTGTCGGTACGGAAAGGAGCGACCGGCAAACCTTCCCTGCTGAACAGGTTGCCGATGGTCGCATCATCGAAACAATAGTGCACCACGACAGGCTTCTTCACTTTGGAAGAGGTTACAACGACCGTATTATCTTTGATCCGGACTTTGGCAGGCACAAAGACACCATCTTCGCCGGCTATCATGAACCCGGTAATTTCCTTATCTTTACACATCAAACCGTTACCGGCATGCAGGAAAGAGATGACAGCTTTGTTCTTATCGATGGTCATACTTTCAAACAGAGGGCTTTCATATCCGGAATCGAGCCGGCCGTATATCTTGCCCAATGCCATATTCGCCAGACGTTGTCCTACACTTTGCTTATCGGTCGGATGGATATTCTTTACATCTGCCACACAATCTGAAACAGCGACCATCCCGGCCCCCGGAACCGTACGGGCCACCCATTCCTGATGCTCGCGAACCAAAGCTGCGCCATTATCGCCGGCATTATAGGTAAACGGTGCGATCTGCACCAGATAGAACGGAAAGTCTTTTTTGAAACTCTTACGCCAGCTCTCGACCATCGTTTTCAGCAGGATTCCATACGAATCCGGATGATCGCGGTTGGATTCGCCCTGATACCAGATAGCGCCGGCAAGGGCATAAGGCACGACCGGACTGATCATCTGATTATACAGTACACCCGGCTCTACGGGCCACCAGGGATATGTTTTATCGGGCATTACATCACGTATCCGGGGATTGTTCATTACCTGTTCTTCGGGGACCCATACCTCGGCCGGAGTACCTCCCCAGGCAGATACGATCAGGCCGACAGGGACATTCAGGTCTTTTTGCAAGTCACGTCCAAAGAAGTAAGCTATAGCGCTGGTGCTCTTCATTCTGTCAGGGGTACAGGGTGCCCACGATGCTTCGCAATTATTCTGCGGGGTTGCAGCCCCGCGTTTGGGAATATGGAAGAAACGGATATTCGGATAATTGGCGGCGGCGACCTCTTCTTCGCTGTTGTCGATACCGTGCATCGGAGTCCATTCCATATTGGACTGGCCGCTACACAGCCATACTTCGCCCAGCATGACATCTTTCAGTTCGCGGGTACCATCGCCCAAGACCGATAAGGTATAGGGACCACCCGCCCCGATCGTTTTCAGGGTGGTATCCCAGGTTCCGTCCGAACGGACGACAGTCGTTGCCGTATCCTGCGGAGCCCAGCTTCCGACAACTTTGATTGTAGCACTTGCAGATCCCCAGCCCCACACGGGCACTTCACTTTTCTGCTGTAACACCATATGGTCGGTAAAAACAGCCGGCAGACTAACCTGTGCCTGCATACCGACAACCAGAAGGGACAGACCGGCGACTATCCCTGTAATTCGTGTAAGTTTCATGTATCTCTTTGTATTTGATTGATTAACGGATAACAAATGTACAACAAAAACTAGAACGAGAATCCCAGATTCAAATAAAATTGAAGGCTGGTGTTTTGATTGGACATGCTGAAAGTTGCGCTTAGCGGTCCCGCAATGCTGTTATACGCATATCCGAGACTTCCGCCCCATACGCTTTTCCCTTTCAGCAGGTGGAAGAAGTCATCATGATGAATCGCATAATTACCAATCAGGGAAATATAGTTATTCCCTGCAATACGCTGACGAAAATGCAGGCGGGCAACGGCTACTGAGTTATCGAAGATCTCCATCCGGTTGATTCCGGCAAACGGCAGCTGCTGGGGCACATACCGTCCTTCCACCTCGCCCCCGACTGCATTCAGGAAAGGATAAGCCAGATTACCACCGATCAGTACGCGGCCATACAGAGAAGGCAGGATACTGAAATGGGAAGTAACAGGTATGACAGAAGTGAAATTCAGACCGACCGCAGAGAACGGTGCATGCCCGTTATAACTGACGAAATTGTCCGTATAAAAAGAATAGTCCGCTTTCAGGGAAACGCCTTTGGTCGGGAAATACCGCTTGTCGAACGTCTCCAGATGTGCCATAGCGAAATAACTGATAAAACCTTCCGGCTTTACCTCGTATTGGTTATTATCACCGGTATAGAGGAAGGAATTATAATCATAATATTCATAACGCAATCCCAGCTTGAACTTGAAATTCAGCCAGTTCATATCCGAATATCCGAACTCGGCAAAATGATGGGTATAGCTGGTATTGAATGTTTTATCGCCTTTCTTGTAGATATCCAGATCCTGGTAAGTGAACTGGTAGGCCAGGTTCAGGTTGCGCAAAGGATTCCTTTCGATGGCATAATCCAGGCGGGCAAACGAAGTCTTCCCTCCGACACGCCCGGTAAATCCCAGCTTCGAATGGTTGCGGGCCCGGTGATCGAAAGTGGCATTCACCAAGACGCCGATGACCTCTTCCGAATCGAAACGCACACCCAGGTTCACAGAGCTGACTGATTTTTTTTGTGCCGTCAGCACCAAATTCTGCTGTTGCTCGCCGGTCAGCATATAATCTACATTCGAATAGGCATTGGAGCCGATCAGCACAGACATGGCATGATGGAGTTCGTGCAACGTGATCCGGCTGTTTTCCCGCAAACCACTGATCTTCATCAACCACTTTTCGTCCCTCGGATCGGTACCGACAAAGGAGATCGTCCGGATATAGAAACTGTCGGTAGGCAGCGCGGGGTAAGATTTCCGGACATGTCCATGCTCTTCCGGACAGGAATCTTCCGCTATTCCTATTTTCTCTTTCAGTGCAATGATCTCATCCCAATGGGCATAGGCTTCCTGCTCTCCGCGACGGATCAGCGTATCGAGTGCAACCGTACTAAAGCTGGCGGCATTATAAGAGGTCATATTCGGGCGGAGCAACAGGTCGGTCTGCTCCTTATTACGTGCATATTTATCATGTCCGTGTAAGGCGATAATCTGCCCGATCACATCACCGGGACTGTTCAGCTTGTCAAGCGTCTTCAAATCACTGGTACCCAGGTCTACACCGATAATCACGTCGGCGCCCATCTCCCGGGCGACATCTACCGGGAAGTTATCGTTCAACCCGCCGTCTATCAGCACCATACTATCCAGTCGGACAGGGGTAAACACTGCCGGAATCGCCATACTGGCACGCATCGCCAGCGGCAGGCTACCTTTACGGAACACATAATCCTTCCCATCGACTGCATCCACAGCGACACAGGCAAAAGGTATATTGAAGTTTCTGAAATCTACGGAATCATGATAACCGATCGTCAGGTTGGAAAAGAGGTTCATCAGGTTCTGTCCTTTTATCATCCCCTGGATGACACGGTCTTTCTTATCTTTCCCAAAAGGCAGGGAAAGAATGTATCGTTCGGAGTTTTCCTTTTCCGGAAAGGTAAGGCTGCTTCGTTTGATCCGGTCGCTGAGCAGCATGGTCCAGTCTTGCTCCAACACCATCGTATCTATTTCCGCCGGCGTATACCCGATGACATATAAGCCACCGACAATGGCGCCCATACTCGTACCCGCCACATAATCAATCGGAATACCGGCTTCCTCCAACACTTTCAACACCCCAATATGAGCTACACCTTTTGCACCCCCGCCGCCTAATACAACTCCAACCTTCTTCCGTTGAGCTGTCAGGGAAGGCAAAGCGACCAGTAACATCAGCAAAAAGCAAAGTAACTTTTTCATCTGCACACTATTTACGGCAAATGTAGTTCGTTTACGCTAAAGATGCAAACGAATCGGAGTTTACTGCATTTACTATACCGGATTCATAATTTATCATACGGGAGGAAACGCAATGAGATAAATAAAACACGAAGTAAACAACAGACTCTCCGATAAATGTATTAAATTTGAAGCCTATTTCTCACCTTAAGAAGAAAAACTCATATGCAAAAATCAGCATTCTGTCTATTACTATGCTGCTTGACATTTCAAAGCTATGCGACAGTAGATTTACTGAAAGGCTATCAGTATGCCTCAGAACAAGCGCCGAAAGGGAACGAGTGGGAATCACCCGAGAACCTTGCGCTGAACAAAGAACAACCCCGTGCCTGGTTCTTCTCCTTCCAGAATCTGGAGAGTGCCCGGAAAGTATTACCGGAAAACAGTGCCTACTGGCAATCTCTGAACGGAGATTGGAAATTCAATTGGGCCCGTACGCCCGAAGAACGTCCGAAGGATTTCTACCAGACCTTCTTCGATGTATCAGGCTGGGACAATATCCCCGTGCCATCCAGTTGGAACATAGTCGGTCTTCAGAAAGACGGGACACAGAAGTATGGTACCCCTATTTACGTGAACCAACCGGTTATCTTCCAGCACAAAGTGGCTATCGACGACTGGCGGGGAGGCGTGATGCGTACTCCACCAGAAAACTGGACGACCTTTAAAGACCGTAACGAGGTCGGCTCTTACCGTCGTGAGTTCACCATCCCGGAAGACTGGGACGGACGTAATGTATTTATCAGTTTCGACGGAGTAGATTCCTTTTTCTACTTATGGATTAACGGCCATTATGTAGGTTTTTCCAAAAACTCCCGTAATGCAGCTAATTTCAACATAACTCCTTATCTTCAAAAAGGGAAAAACATTGTGGCAGCCGAAGTGTATCGTAGTTCCGACGGCTCGTTCCTCGAAGCACAGGATATGTTCCGCCTACCGGGCATCTTCCGGACCGTTGCACTCTATTCGACACCGAAAGTGCATTTCCGCGATTTGGTGGTGACACCCGATTTGGATGCTACATATACCGACGGTTCGCTGACCGTCAAGGCAGACATTCGTAACCTCGATAAAAAAGCAATCAAGAATTATAAAGTGTATTATTCGCTTTATGCCAATAAACTCTATTCAGACGAAAATACACTTGTCGATGGATTCTTATCGCCTGTCATCGAACGGATCAACCCGGATGAAACAACGGAGAACCTGATGACCATCAAAGTAAAAGCGCCCAATAAATGGTCGGCCGAACAGCCCTACCGCTATACACTGGTTGCCGAACTGAAAGATAAAAAGAATAAAACGATCGATATGGTTTCCACCACTGTAGGTTTCCGCAAGGTAGAAATCAAGGATACACCGGCATCTGAAGACGAGTTCGGACTAGCCGGACGTTACTATTACGTAAACGGCAAGACTGTCAAACTAAAAGGTGTGAACCGTCACGAAAGTAATCCGGCTGTAGGCCATGCCATCACACGCAAAATGATGGAAGACGAAGTGATGCTGATGAAACGTGCCAATATCAATCACGTTCGTAACTCACATTATCCGGATGATCCGTACTGGTATTACCTGTGTAACAAATATGGTCTTTATCTGGAAGATGAAGCCAATATCGAATCGCACGAATATTACTATGGCCAGGCCTCCCTGTCCCACCCGAAAGAATGGCGGGATGCACATGTGGCACGTGTCATGGAAATGGTAAACGCCCATATCAACCATCCGTCTATCGTGATCTGGTCGTTGGGGAATGAAGCCGGTCCGGGACACAACTTCATAGAGGCCTACGATGCTTTAAAGAAAGCAGACCTGTCACGTCCCGTTCAGTACGAGCGCAACAATAAAATCGTAGATATGGGTTCCAACCAGTATCCGTCTATCTCTTGGGTGCGCGGTGCCGTGAAAGGCGATTATGACATCAAGTATCCGTTCCATATCTCAGAATATGCCCATTCGATGGGGAATGCCTGCGGTAACCTGGTTGATTACTGGGATGCAATGGAGTCGACCAACTTCTTCTGTGGTGGCGCCATCTGGGACTGGGTGGACCAGTCTCTTTACAACTATACCCCCGACGGCAAACGCTACCTGGCTTATGGCGGTGACTTCGGCGATACGCCCAACGACGGTCAATTCGTAATGAACGGTATCGTGTTCGGCGACCTGGAACCGAAACCGCAGTATTATGAAGTGAAAAAGGTATACCAGCATATCGGCGTCACAGAAGTCGATGCACAGAAAGGCCTTTTCGAGCTATTCAATAAATACTATTTCAACGATCTGTCCGATTACGATGTGAAATGGTCGCTTTATGAAAACGGCAAAGAAGTGGAAAGCGGCTCCCTGAATCCGGGTAAGGTTTCACCACGTAAACGTGTGCAGGTAGCCATTCCTTATACGTACAGCCAACTGAAAGCGGACAACGAATATTTCGTTAAAGTTCAGTTTCTGCTGAAAGAGGATAAACCCTGGGCCCCCAAAGGTTATGTAATGGCAGAAGAACAACTTCCAGTCAAAGCATCTGTGGGCAAACCTGCCATCAACGAAGTGGCAAATGCCTCAGCAGGAGAACTGTCTCTCGAAAAACAGTCGGACGCACGCTTCTCTACGATCAAAGGAGATAACTTCAATGTCACATTCGACAATGAAAGCGGTACGATCTATAATCTGAATTATGGTGGCGAAACAATCATTGCCGACGGTAACGGTCCGAAACTGGATGCTTTCCGTGCCTTCACGAACAACGATAACTGGTTCTACGGAAGCTGGTTCGAAAACGGCTTGCATAATCTGAAACATAAAGCTACCGCATCCAAAGTGATCAAGCGGAAAGACGGTTCCATGGTATTGTTCTACACCGTAGAATCGCAGGCTCCCAATGCAGCCAAGATACTGGGCGGAACATCCAGCGGCAAGAACAAAGTGGAAGAACTGACCGATAAAGCCTTCGGCGAAGACGACTTCAAGTTCACGACCGACCAGGCATGGACCATCTACCGTGACGGTTCCATCGAACTGCAAGCCAGCATCACCTCCAACAATTCAAGTCTGGTACTGCCACGTTTAGGCTACCGGATGATCGTTCCTCAGCGTTATGAAAACTATACATACTACGGACGTGGTCCAGTTGAAAACTATGCCGACCGTAAAGCCGGACAGTTTATCGAGCAATATAAATCGACCGTAGCCGACCAGTTCGTGAACTTCCCGAAACCGCAGGATATGGGTAATCACGAAGATGTGCGCTGGTGTGCACTGACCGACAAGGCCGGCAAGGGAGCTCTCTTTGTGGCAACCAACCGCCTTTCTACTTCTGCTTTGCAATATTCCGCACTCGATATGACATTGGCCGGACATCCTCATCAGTTACCGAAGGCCGGTGACACTTATCTGCATCTTGATCTTGCCGTTACAGGTTTGGGAGGTAACAGTTGCGGACAAGGTGGCCCATTGATTCATGACCGTGTATTTGCCGGACAGAACAATATCGGCTTTATCATCCGCCCGGCCACACAAGACCTGTCGACTGCCGCACAGGTATCGGCCGCCGGTGAGATTCCTTTCTCCATCACCCGTTCCCGTGTAGGTATGGTTGAATTATCATCTATTGATAAGGACGCTGTCTTCTGCTACACGATCGGCAAAGAGAAAAAAGCGAAAGAATATACCGGAGCTATCCCGATGCGCGAAGGCGGAACAATCACTGCCTGGTTAAAGAACAATCCGGAGATCAAGTCGACAAAGACTTTCAATAAGTTGGAAAGCATCCAGACAGAGGTTATCTACGCCAGCAGCGAAGAGGTTGGCGAAGGCGATGCCAAACACCTGGTAGACGGCGATCCGAATACGATCTGGCACAGTATGTATTCTGTCACAGTAGCCAAATATCCACACTGGGTAGATCTGGATGCCGGCGAAGAGAAAGCATTCAAAGGCTTTCTCTATATGCCTCGCAAAGACAGCAACAATGGTAATATCAAAGAATATTCCATCCAGGTCAGCTCCGATGGCAAGAATTGGGGTGAGCCTGTCTGCAAAGGCCAGTTCGCGAATAACCGGGACGAAAAGAAAGTCCTCTTCGACAAACCGGTAAAAGGACGTTACATCCGTTTCACCGCACTGAGTTCACAGAACGGACAGGATTTCGCAACGGGAGCGGAACTGACTATTTTGAGTGAATAAGAGATTTGTATCTTAGGATGTCTCTATAAGGGCGGGCTTTTGCCCGCCTTTTTTAATAATTGCCCAAGCAGCAATCAGCCTTACTGAATAAAGATTTGCCTCTATTTGGAAAATCAGGAAAAATCCTGTTTCTTTGTAAAAAGGTTATATCAATGAGTAACATAAGAGACAAAGTGGAATTTATAGCGGCTATGATTGATGCGTTTGCACAACGGAATAGCTTAAATAAGCAGCAAGCTTACCGTTATATCCGCCGTTTTCACGGGATTGACTTCCTGGAGCAGCACTATGAGGCTATCCATACGCTAGATTTTAAAGAAGCTCTTTCTTATCTGACACTTTATTGCCAACGCCAGGGAGGGGCTATCGCATGATACTTTACCATGGTTCCAATGTCATTATAGAAAATATAGATTTAACTCGCTCTAAACCTAACAAGGATTTTGGGAAAGGTTTCTATTTGTCTTCGGATGAAGAACAAGCTTTTCATATGGCCGCTCTTAAATCTGCTATTTTAGGTGGAGAACCGATAGTGACTCGTTACGAGTTTGATGAAACCTATCTTCACGGAACTGATCTATCAGTGAAAATATTCAGTTCATATACAGAGGAATGGGCGCAGTTTGTGTTTGCAAATAGAAATAGTAAAAATGGAAATGCCGTATTTCAATATGATATCGTTTATGGACCGATAGCAAATGATAAGGTTGGTTTACAGATCAAGAAATTAGAAGATAAATCTATTGATATACAAGAATTTCTCCATCGATTAAAATATATGAAAGGAATTACTTTCCAGTATTATTTCGGAACTGAAAAATCAATTCATTTACTAAGAAGATTATGACAGACTTTGATTATATGGTTGAATCGGTTACGGCAGACTTAGTTGTCTTACTGATGGAACGTTTGGGGATGGATTTACAAACCGCATTGGATACGGTTTATACATCGGATACCTTCGCTAAATTGTCCAACCCGGCTACGGAGTTGTATTATCAAAGTCCATATTATATTTACTCTTATCTCGAAACCGAAATAAGAACAGGCGTGATGGGATAAGGTATTATCTCGTCATAGTGAAGCCGGACAGGGGCCGGCTGTTCACTTAAACAAGTTATTAGTAGCGGAACAATAATAGTAATCAGTATTATTTTTTCATTGTAACGATTATCAAAACAGGGTTATCATCTTCTTTCAGGTTCTGTAAAGCTTTATGTTCCAACAAAGCAGGATCTTTTTTTGCCAGTTCCAGAATATCCGTTGCCTCCCACAGATTAATAACCACATCGTCCGTTGTCTGGATATTCGGATAAAAAGGTAACCGGCTATTCATATCATTTTTTATGTATCCGCCTTTTACATTATAACTACTTTTCCCTTTTTTATCGTATACGACCAGCTTGCGTCCTTTGATACGATCTTCAAATTTCCAGGGAGAATAAGGAACGAAAACCGAACGGGTGGTTTCCACCATATTAGGACGCCAGTAAGGAGCTGAGACTTCATTAAAGCGCTCCCAGTTTCCATCCAATACTTCAAACCGGTACTTATCGGGCAATCTATACTTTCCCATGTCAAGGATATAACGCGGTATAAGCTTATCCTTCTTTACAGTAAAAACGGTATCATTATAAAACTCTTTCAGACAGGTGTTTCCGGCAAACTGATACAAGTATCTGTCATAAGGGTCTGTATTATAAAACGTCATTCCGCTCGGGACAGTAAACTGATCGTATTGCGGGAAAGTATTTATCTGTTCTCCTTTCATATTAGACAAAACAATCTTCTCTCTTTTCTTTCCGTTACCATTATATACATAAGAAACATACGTATCTTGCCCCAACAGTTCTAATTGCCACACCATCGGGAACCGGGCTTCCCTCAAAGATTTACCTTCCGACGAGAAAACCAGTACTTTTCCATTAGTTAATAAATGGATTTGCTTCTGTACTCTATCAACAGCGACATAGCGGATATTTGCATATTCACCGGGACCTTGCCCTTTAGGGGAAACAGAGCAAACAAATTTACCGTCATCGGAAAATTGAAGCAGTCCCATATCACAAGGAATATAAATATCATGTCCGATCATCTGTATAGCACCTGCTTTCACTTTTGAGAGTAAACAATTCTCCGTTGTTTCCAACGGTACTATTTTCACATCCGCTGCAATCTGGCTCAAGACTAGTTCTTTCGTTGTATTTAATGCTGTTTCAAACGGTATTTTAACAGGGGATACATCTTGTGCATCCATATCATAGTAACTACTTAAAAGCAGTAACATAAACAAAAATAAGTTTTTCTTTTTCATAATGCCCTTGATTTAAAGTCGTGATTCAATCTCTCTTCAAATAAACAATCATCAATACCGGATTATCATCCTCTTTGAGATTTTTCAGCTGTTCATATTCCAGGATAGAAGGATTATCTTCCGCCAACTCCATCACCTCGGGTGCTTCAAGATAATAAAGCAATACATCATCCGAAATGCGGGTCTCCGGATAGAAAGGTAAACTACCCTGCATATCATTTATGATACGATTGTTTTTCACCTTATAGCAAGCGCCTTTCTTCTTATCGTACATGGCCAGACGGGGTAACTCATCTTTGTTGGTAACATCCCAGGAGGTATAAGGGAGAAATACCCATTGAGACGTTTCATGGAAATCCGGTCGCAGATAGGCTTGTGCCGGTTCTGAATAGGCTTGCCAATTTCCTTCCAGAACTTCAAAACGCCTTTCTTTCGGTATCTTATACTTTCCCAAATCCAGGATATAGCGGGGTTCAAGCCGTTCCGGGGTAACCGTAAAGACCGTATCATTATAATACTCTTTACAACAGGCTTCTTCCCTGAAAGAATAGAGATAACGGTCGTAATACCCCCACAAATAATAATTCAACCCATTGGCAATCGTAAACTGATCATATTGAGGAAAAGTATTCAGTGTCTCTCCCTGCCGGTCAACCAGGACAAGCCGGTCTTTCTTTTGGCCGGTATTGTTATAAATGTAGCCGACGTATGCACTATCTCCCAACAAAGTAAACTGCCAACAGAAAGGTATTTTAGACTCTCCTACATAGTCACCGCCTATTGTATAGGTAAGAATCCTTCCGTTATCCATTATATAAATTTGTTTCAGCCTGTCGTTAGCCGCTATAAACCGGATTATGCTGTATTCTCCCGGTCCTTGTCCCCGCTTGACTACCGAACGGACAAACTTTCCGTCATCTGTAAACTGCAATAACCCTTCGCTACATGGAATAAACAGGTTATGATCTACCATCTGTATCATACCCTGAGATACTTTGGCAACCAGACATTCGGGCTTTGTTTCCAACGGCACGACCTTTACTTCCCTGGCAATTTCACTCAACCGGACTTCCTGTTCCGTATCAATGCCCTTGGCAAAGGAGATTGTTATCGGATATTCAGGCACTTCCGATATATTTTCAACCGGCTGATCACCGGACTTCTTTCCTCCGCATGAGAGCAACAAAAGGGAAAATCCCCCTAAAAGCAAGTGTTTGATAGTTTTCATATTTGTGTATTTTGTTATTTATCTTTCAATAAAATGACCTGTATTACTTGATTATCGTCTTCTTGCAGGCTCGGCAAGAGATCTTTCAGAGATCCTTTGGCATTTTCAGGCTTTACTTTCTCCAAAAGAACAGAAGCAGAGACAACACCGATCATCTTATTGTTTTTGACAAAACGTGGAAAGATAGGACAACCACCTTCCATATCATCGGTAAAACCATCCCATTCGGCTTTCGGGGAACGGACACGGCAAACAGTTTCTTTCCCTTTGTCATACCAGGCTAAACAGCGACCTTGTCCCTGTGCATACTCCACACCTATCGCATGGGTTATCTCAAAGACATTGAAGAAACTGAATTTCTTTTCAGCGGCTTTATTGGGAAGGTTGGTTCCCGTATTCGTTTTCTTGTCTATAGCGATGATAGCATCATCTTCACCCGATAATTTTTCATATTGCGAAAGATCCAGTTTATATGCCGGAATTCTTTTTTTCCCTTCCAAGCGAAAGATTGTCGTTTCTAAAGGATTTTTATAATAGGTATTTTCCTGATAATCATAAAGAATACCATAACTGAAGATAATCCCCGGATAACGGACTCCTTGTTCCGGTCTGAAATGGTAGCTATACAATTCCTTTCCTTTAGTATTGTACACGAACAATTCTTTGCCTCTTTTGTCCTTCGTATACAGGTACTCATTGGTTATCCCAAACAGATTTCCGGTTTTATCTCTATAAGTAGTCATCGATCCACGTTGAGTATTGATGTCATACAAATATTTACCCTCAAAAGAATAGACCAGCACCTTGCCTTTTCTAAAATCAGATATAAAAATCTGTTTTGCATCTTCATCATAAGTAACAGCCAGAATAGATTTCGCATATTCCCCCGGCCCCTCTCCTGCCTTTCCTATCTTACGAATAAATTTACCTTCCGGCGTAAACTGGAACAGATTAACAAAATCACAGACAAACAGATAGTCACCGGCAAAAGTCACATTCAAAATATCTTTATCCAGCAACGATTCCGCTGTCGTTTCCAACGGAATATATTTCACTCCGGAAGCGACCTCACTTAACTTTATTTCTTTCTGTTCATCTACTCCTTCGGCAAAAGCAATCTTCTTTTGCGCCATAGCCGGACAAAAAAACAAAGCAAGTAATAATATTCCTATAATTCTGACGTGTTTTCCCATATCTATTTTAGTTTAAAGGTTATATTTCATTTTCTGCATCATTGGCATCCTCTATCGGCCGGTTTTTCCTTCGATATGGATGCCATTTGCCGAATCCCTTGCTGCTATCTCTTTTTTCTTATTTTTCTTTTCATATTCCTTCATGGCAGCTTTCATATCTTCACGACGTTTCCGTTCGAGGTCTGAAGGCTCTGGAAGTTGGTTGATAACGTTTTGTAAATCGGTCATGGTTAGTTTACTCTTTTTACCATCGGGAGCCAGCATTGTGAGTTCAGTAATATTACGGAAGAAAGCCTCCTGATATAAGTCTTCAAAGAAATAACGAAAGCCAAACAAGTTCTCTTTAGATTCTTTCCGCTTCATCATTTCAGTCATGTAAGTGTATTTACTGAAAAGGGTTTTCTGTAACAACTTCTCATCCTTAAACATTTCCGACTCCCTTAGCCAGTAGTGCTTATTGATTTCATATAGTAAATTCAACTGTGTCGGATCTTTCTTCCATGCTTCATAATAGACTTTCTCCGCTTCATTGAAACGACCGTCCCGTTCGAGTGTACTTCCTCTGAAAGAGGCCAATAGATTGACATAAAACTTCTTTGGTTTCATACACTCTTCTGCCTGGTCAAATAATTGATAGGCACGTTTGCGGTCATAGGTTTTACCCAATGTAGCTCCGTACAACAAGACTGTTTCCACGTCTGTCGAATCTATTTCGTAAGCCAGCTCCAACGGTTCCACGGCATCTATTGCATGGCCGGACATATAGCGGGAGGCACCTGCATATTTCAGATTGATAAAAGACGAATCACCTTCCGCTAACAGGCCGCTGTAAACGGTATCCGCTTTCAAATAATTTTTAGTCATATACAAAGCCATTCCCTGGCTTTGCCGAATCTGCCGGTTATCGGGATTATAGTACAAGGCGGTATCACAGACCTGTAAAGCAGTTTTTCCATCTCCTTTCCATAATAATGAATTAATCAGGGAAGAGGCCACACGGATATTCTCCGGATTGATTTCCATAGCACGGGTATACAGTTCCAATGCGATCAGCATATTCATACCGCCTTTTTTCATATGGCAATCCGCCAAACCGGCCAGAATAGTCGGATTATCACTCTCGTAGGATGCTAAAGTCCGGTAATGATCCATCGATTTATCATAATCACCCAACTGATAATAAAGACGTGCCAACTGATTATTGGCGTAAAAATTCAGACTATCCGATTCCAGCACTTTTCCATAGCAACGTTTGGCTTCCGTAATCTTACCATAATTAATTGCAGCACGGGCAAGTGCATTCAAAGCATCCACATTCGTTGTATCCATTGACAAACAATATTGAAAACAGGTATAGGCTTCCTTATACCGGAACATTCCCTCATAAGCCTGACCGATAGCCGACATAGTCGTATAACTGGCCGAATCGGCAGCCGTAAGACTGTCCGCCCGGGCCAACACTTCCGGGAATTGTTTTCTGTTCACCAACTCCTGTAAAGAAAAGTTTTGCGCCTGTGCAACAAAAGAAAGAATACTGAAAAAAAGGACAATAGTATATTTCATCATAAACTCTTTTAATTTTCCTATTTAACTCTACTTAAAATGAACGACCATCAGGACCGGGTTGTCATCTTCTTTCAATCCTTTCAACTGCGGATGTTCCAGAATAGAGGAATCTTTATCAGCCTGTTCTAATATATCCGAAGGAGTCCATATACTTAACAACAAATTATCACCTATTGAAGTATAAGGTATAAAAGGTAATTTCCCTTCCAGATCATTCTTGATTATATTGCCGGCGACTTTAAAGCAAGCCTGAGTATTCTTCTCATATATAAGTATTTCTTCCAAGCGGCTTTTTTCTCCTGCCCAATGGCTATAAGGCATAAAAAGGAAAGAGTCCGTTTCCATCACATTGACGCGAAGATAAGAAGAGGCTATCTTTGTAAATTTATTTTGATCGCCTCTTTGATTTTCCCACCGGGCTTCCAGCGGCATGGCATATTTGCCCAACTGAATAACGTATCTGGGCTGTAATTCATTCTCCGTAACAGTATATAAGGTATCACAATAATAATCTTTAAAACATAAATAATTATCATAATGAAACAGATAGCGGTCATTACTTCCCATCATCATATATGTAACCCCTTTTTCTATTGTAAACAGATCATGTCGGGGAAAAACTTTTACCTTATCGCCGGCTTGATTGAACAAGAGAATGCGGTCCTTCATTTGTCCGGAACTATTATAGATGAATGAAGCCAAAATACTGTCATTCAATATCGCTGCATATCTCACTTCGGGTAGAGGTATACTCTTTAAGTAATCACCGGTTAATGAGTATACGTTCACTTTTCCATTATCCAACAAATAAATCAGTTCATTCTCGAGGTCAACATCTAAAGATAAGACAAGGCTATATTCACCGGGACCTTGTCCTTGACGACCGATTCGACGGACAAATTTACCCTTACCATCAAACATATAAACGCCCCGGCTACATGGAATAATATAATTACCGGCTATATATTGAATATACCCTCTATAATTGGATAACAAACAATCAGCTTTTGTTTCAAGCGGAATATACTCGACTTTTTCTGCTATCTGGCTTAGAGAAACTTCACGCTCATTCTCTATCCCCATCTCAAAAGGGACAGTTATCGGAAATTCGGTTCCATGTTGTTCTTCCTCTAAAACAACTGTCTTTTCAGTCGACTGCTTTCCTCCGCATGCGCCCAATAACATACAGGTTATGACTAAATTATAGATACTCCATTTATTCATAATCGGATTATTTTAAAGTTATTACCTGTATAACGGAATTGATATAATTAGTCTATCCGTACTTATTTAGTTATTCCGACTTTTGCTCTTCTTTCTTTTGACTGTCAAGATACTTTTGAGCAGCTTTCATTCCTGCTTTAAACGCTTCCGAGTTCTCGTCAAGAGGCTCCGATTTTGTACTTCCGACTCCGTTTTCTTTCCTCTTTTTAAACACTTCTTCCATCTGTTGATAATGTTTTCTTTCTACCTCCGGAAGTTGCGAGATATCCGGCAACCGGTCTATTATAGACTTTAAGTCTTCAGCCGATATCTTACTTTTCTTATTGTCCGGGGCAATCATCACCAGTTCTGTCTTATTCGTAAAGAAAGCATCTTCATACAGATATTGCAGTATAGAACGATACCGCTGGAATCCCTGCATTTTCTTTCCGGTCAGAAAATATTCTCTCAGGAATGTAACCTTGGCAAACAAAGCCCTGCCCAAATCTTCTGCCGATTTATACTCCGGCCCCCAGTTGGAATACTCCCGTTCAATACGGAACAATAAGTCCAGCCGGTCCTTATTGGCAAGCCAGGCTTTATAAAGCAACCCTTCAGCTTCACGCTGACGCCCATCTTTGAACAAAGTCTCTGAACGGGAAGTCAACAACATATTCACCAACGCCTCATTCGGCTGCATCAACTTTTCTGCCTGATCGAACAACAGGAAGGCCCGTTTACGGTCATATGTTTTACCTAAAGCAGCACCCAACAACAGGTTCGTTTCTACATCCGTCGTATCTTTCCCATACGCCCATTCCAGCAGATCGATCGCATCCATGGCACGTCCGGCCAGATAACGCGAAGCACCCCCATATTTTAATGTAAGGAAAGAGGTATCGCCTTCTGCAAACAATTCTCCATATAACGTATCAGCCTGGGCATACTGTTTATTCATATAAAATCCCATAGCCTTACTGCGACGCAACGCATGATTTCCGGGATTATAAAACAACGCCGTATCACAAATGGATAATCCGTCCTGTATATTCGGACCTCCCATCCGGTACAGGCAATTCACCAAAGCACTGGCCAATCCGGCATTTTCACGGTTAACATTATAAGCCTGAAAATAGCAGATCGTAGCTGCCGGGATGGCATTCATTTTCATATAGCAATCAGCTATATTCCGGTAAATAACAGGATTTACCTTTGTCGTATCCTGATCGCGCAACACATTGAACTGCAACACGGCATTCTCATAATCGCCAATCTGGGAATACAGGCGGGCTAATTGATAATTAGCATAGAAATCGGTACTGTCGCTTTCGAGTACTTTCCGAAAACAATCCTGGGCTACGGAAGCTTTTCCCAGGTTCATAGCTACCCGGGCAACGGAACTTAAGGCATCGACATTCGTCGTATCCATTTGCAGACAATGCTGATAACACCGGTAAGCCTCATTATATTCCAATACACCTTCGTAAGCCTGGCCGATAGCCGACATAGTAACATAATCAGCAGAATCTGCCGGAGTAAGACTATCGGCCAGGGCGATCACTTCTGTGAACTTCTTTTTATTGAGTAGTTCCTGAAATGAAAGACTCTGTGCCTGCCCCATAAGGGACAGGACACTGAGAAGAAGCAAAACAGTATATTTGTGCATCATCTGCTCTATGTTTTAGTGATTACTGCAATGTGAAAGTAACAGGCATAGTATATTTTACACGAACCGCTTTTCCCCGTTGCGTACCGGGAGTCCATTTAGGCATTGCACTAACGATACGCAGCGCTTCCCTATCCAGAGAAGGATCAACACCACTAATCACTTCAGCATCTGTGACCGAACCATCCTGATTTATAATAAACGAACAAACGACCTTTCCCTGGATGCCATTTTCCTGTGCAATGACCGGATATTGCAACGTCTTTGAAATAAATTCATTGATCGCTTTTTCTCCGCCCGGGAACTGTGGCATCTTTTCCACTATTGCAAATACCTGGCCGGAAGTATCGGCTGATTTCTGTTCGCCATATCCCACAACAGTGATTTCATTATCGCCCTCTCCAGCAGGAAGAGGTGTCGGTTTATTGTCCTCTTTTCCTTGCAAACGAAAAGTCACCGGCACCGTATACTTCACACTGACCTCTTTCCCTTTCTGCATACCCGGTTTCCATTTAGGCATCATGGATATTACCCTGGTAGCCTCCAGGTCCAGCGACGGATCAACCCCGCGAATGACCTCGATATTCCGGATCACCCCATCTTTACCCACCACAAACGAACAGGTTACACGTCCCTGAATACCATTTTGCTGAGCAATTACCGGATATTTAATACTCTTTGCCAAAAATTGCAGTAAGGCACCTTGTCCGCCCGGAAATTCAGGCATCACTTCCACGACTGTGAAAACCAGATCCGAGGGGTCTGTCGATATCTGAGGTGACATAGGAGGAGGGGGAGGAGCAGACTGCGATCCCTGTGCACTTCCATCCGAGTACAACTGTACTTTCAACTTACCCTGCACATCCTTCACTGCGACTTCTTTCGCCTTCATACCCGGGAAAGAGAAGCGGAGAACAGCATTCTTTGTCGTTTCCAGCACAAAATAACCTTCCGTATCCGTAATGGTACCTACATTAGTACCCTTTACAATCACATTCGCGCCGATAACCGGCCCGTTAAAATCGTCAATTACCTGACCTGACACTTTCACATCATCCTCCGAAAGCACACTTATTTCAGTCGCTTCCTTTACTCCGGCAACAGCTTCAGCTGCGATTTCTCCCGTGATACGGGCAACCGCCTCAATGTTGCTCAACAGCATCAAAAATGCTGCTAGAGGGATGAATATCAGATATTTTGTTCTTCCGATCCCGTGGGATCTCTTTTTGTTCATCATACTGATTCTGTTTTTTAGATGTAATACGTTAAAACTATTATATAATGTTGCTGCAGCCTGATAATGGTGGGCAAGGCCTAACAGATGGTACTGATAGCTCTTGCAGTCGTATCCGGATTGGATAACGGTATTGTCTGCCAGGTATTCCAGGTTATGACGCACTTCGCGTTTCAAAAGCCACGCAAAGGGATTCACCCAACATATGACGGTAATCAGCTCGCAAATCATCACATCTACCGAATGCCACTGGAAAACATGGGTACATTCGTGTGTAAGTATCTCATCTATTTCTTTCTCCGAATGGCTTTCCGGATGTATGAAGATCATTTTGAAGAATGAAAAAGGTCCGGCAGGCTTATCCAGCCGGTAGACTGGTACGCCGTGTATAACAGTCCGTCTACTCCGGTAAGCCAGCAGCAGGATACTGCTTAACTGAATAAAAAAACGGACAAATAAAAGAGCCATGACACCCCAATACATATATGAACTTGCCGAAAGCAGGATTCCTTTCCAGTCTGTTTTAACAACGACCTCTGGGGTTACTGTCATCTCCGGCAGCATAGCCGAATAAATCTGTATCACCTCCGTCATCGGCTCCTGTTCCTTCACCCATTCCTGAATATTCAACAATGGATAAAGCAACGCCAAACCAAAGAAAGCAAGGAGGGAAGCCCTGCGCAACTTAAAGAATGTGTCCTTATAAAAGAGCAGACGGTAGAAGGCGTAAAAGAGCACAAAGGCTACATTCACCTTCAGAAAGTAGGCAAATTCCGGTGTCATGGTAATAAGGTGTTAAAAGGTTTATTCTTTTCCTTTTTCTATCAAATCGATGATGTCTTTCAAATCTTCTGCCGAAATCTTCTGATCTTTGGCAAAGAAAGAAACCATTTCTTTGTATGAATCTTCAAAGTAGTTACGAACAACACCGCTCATAAAGGTACGTTTATATTCACTCTCCGGGATCAGCGGAGTGTATTCATACGTATTTCCATAGCGTTTGTTCTTCACATACTTCTTACGTTCCAGATTTTTTACAATAGAAGCAAGTGTTGTATAAGGCGGCCTCGGATCGTCATACTTAGCCAGTATATCTTTAACGAAACAAGGCCCAATCTGCCAAATCAAGCGCATTACTTCTTCTTCCTGCATTGTTAATTTTTCCATGATCCCTATTTATTTACGATTATATCGCAAATCTACGAAATTATCGTATATCTGCAAATAGAAACAAGTTAAGAAGTATTAAAGATTAATACAAACGATTTCCTTTCGGTTCCAATCAATGTATCCGGTAAATCTCGTTTAAAACGAATCCTACACCCGTTTTAAACAAGATTTCGCCCGTTTTAAACGAAATATATCCTATTTTTCTGTTGAATGCCGATTCTCTTCTTTCCATTTATCCCGCATCTTCATCCGCTTAACTTGCAGATAGCGCAGCAGGAGAATGACGAAGAGGGATACTCCCATTACCGAGAAATACTGTACCCAGTCCGGATCGGGCTGTTTTCCGGGCCATCCCCATACACTCATCACAATCAGATAGATCACCAGAACGCCAGTTGTAATATTAATCTTCTTCATACGGCTTTTTTATTGTTTTGAACAGACAAAGATACAAGATAGTTTATTCTTTCATTGGGTCAGAACGCATTTGTGTTGGGCATGATAATGACCTGCCTCCACATTTATTATATAGAATCCTGCCGGTAAAGAAAGCGGAAGGGTTGAAGAACCCGGTGATACCGAATGGACAGACACCACACGTCCGGTAAAATCAGATACCCGCACAGTTCCAGTCGACGGCAAATCTGACAGATAAAGTATCTTTCCTTTCAAATAGCATTTCTTCTCTGTTCCTGAAAATACAGAATTATGAACAGCCACTTCTTCCGGCTCTGTAGCCACTACAGAGAAAGGAAAACCTGTTTTCAGACGAACTGCATTTGTTGACAATGCAGCAGCCGTCAATTTAATCTCCGTATCTGCCGATGCTTTGACAAAGAAAGCCGAGAAAGGAGGAAGTACATACTCGCTGCCTATCGGATAAGACTCGTAGGTATTTCCATCATATATATAAATATTTCCATCCAGCGCCGGATTTGCTGATATCTGCGACAATGAGATAGGAGAAGGCAATGGATTTCCACAAAGATACCAACCCTCATGCGCTTTGTCCGTATTTCCGGCAGATGCCGCATAGACCGGAACAGATGCCGTTTTACCAAAACTTTCAGGAATATCGTTCCCTGCGGTTGAAAAGGTCAATGTATTATCGGATGCAGCTGCATCCAAAGCGACCAGATAACCTTTTCCTTTTTCAAAGACAAGACCATCGGATAATCCCTCCGGGGAAAGCACCGTCCAGTTACCTGTCGCGTCATTGCTTTGGGCACGCTTCTCCCCGTCATAAACTTGCACGTACAGAAAATCACCTTTACCGGAAAAGGTTTTATCTTTCAACTGAAAACGTTTATCTATATCATTCAGATAGACATCAAAAGGGAAAGAGAGGAAATACCATTTACCTTTTTCCGGGAATGTATAACGGACTTCCAATTGCTTGTTAACCGTCAGTTTACCAGCCACAGTCAGTGAATTGTCAGTAGTTATCAGCGCTCTGTCAGTGTTTGTCAGTGGATTGTCAGTGCTATAGAGAACAAGCCTATCCACGATGAAATGGCCATTTTCTGAAATATGCAGACCACCGTTACCCAACAGGGCCTGCTCACACTGCACGGTAGAATTAATTTTTGCCTCACCACTGATCAGGGCACTTCGATGACGCAAGGGAGGAAAGTGAGACCAACGAATGGTATCATTCCAGTTGCCATTTCCGGAGAAAAGGGAATATTGGCGGATTGAGCCGTAGCTATAGACACTGTCTAGTTGAAAATAGCCGTTCTTAGAATTGCTAGCAGGTTCTGACACTGATAACTTCAAATAATATGGGTTTCCCTTTACGCCCCAGGAATCATGAACTAAATCTTCATTTTTAGATGCCGTATGTATAGCCTGCTTACGATTCTCTCCATTTTTATTACTGAATATAACAAACAATGCTTCATCAGCGACTAACGAATGAATAGTAAATCCGACAACCATATGCACATCATCATAACAGGACAGCGAATATTTTTCAAACTCAACAGAGCCGGATAATGGGACTTTTAACCACTTCTGATCTCCGGAAACAGCCGCACCGCCATCCAATCTATACCCCCAGTTATTACGCTCCGATGAAGTGAATAACTGCCAGCGGAACGTATCCACCACCGACGGATTCGCACCACTTTCTACAAAACTGCTCCATGTTTCGGGATTTGTTACCTGTGCCTGAACAGACACCATACTTGTTAGAGCCATAGTTCCGGCAAGAATATGCCGAAACATACGTAAATGTTTCTTTTTCATAGCTAAACTATTTTAGTCGTTATTGTGTTTGCAAATATAAAGAAATAATTGAAATGATTATCTTTGCCGCATGAAAGAATTTATTATATCAGAAGCACTGACAGAAAAAGCGGTGCTCGTTGGTTTGATTACCCCCGAGCAAAACGAACAGAAAGTTAAAGAATATCTGGACGAACTGGCATTTCTTGCCGATACGGCCGGAGCCGAAGCCGTCAAAAAGTTTTATCAGAAACTGGACTACCCGAATCCCGTCACATTCGTCGGTACCGGTAAATTACAGGAGATAAAAGAGTACGTGATCGAAAATGAAATCGGACTGGTTATTTTCGACGACGAACTCTCGCCTAAACAGCTTCGCAATATCGAAAAAGAACTTCAGGTGAAGATACTCGACCGTACCAGCCTGATCCTCGATATATTTGCCAGCCGCGCCCAGACTGCCAACGCAAAGACGCAAGTCGAGTTGGCACAATACAAATATATGTTGCCTCGCCTGACCCGTCTGTGGACTCACCTGGAACGTCAGCGTGGCGGTGTCGGCATGCGTGGCCCGGGTGAAACCCAGCTGGAAACCGATAAGCGTATCATCCTGGATAAAATAGCCAAGCTGAAACGTGACCTGGTGGATATCGACAAGCAAAAGAGCGTGCAACGGAAAAACCGTGGCAAGATGGTCCGCGTCGCCCTGGTCGGATACACCAATGTCGGTAAATCAACATTGATGAACCAACTGAGCAAAAGCGATGTGTTTGCCGAAAACAAGCTGTTCGCCACACTCGACACGACAGTAAGAAAGGTAATCGTTGAAAACCTGCCGTTCCTGTTGTCAGACACTGTTGGTTTTATCCGCAAATTGCCCACCGAACTGGTCGAATCGTTCAAATCGACCCTCGACGAAGTGCGCGAAGCCGACCTGCTGGTTCATGTGGTAGATATCTCCCACCCGACTTTTGAGGAACAGATCGAAGTGGTGAACAAGACTCTGGCTGAAATCGACAAGACCGAAAAGCCGATGATCATGGTCTTCAACAAAATCGACGCATTCACCTTCGTCCCGAAAGACGAAGACGACCTGACTCCGCGGAAACGGGAAAATATCGACCTGGACGAGCTGAAACGCACCTGGATGAATAAGTTGCAGGATAACTGCATCTTTATCTCCGCCAAGGAACGTACCAACATAGATGCGTTGAAAGCATTGTTATATGAACGGGTAAAACAGATACATATCACCCGTTTCCCATACAATGACTTTCTCTTCCAGCAATACGACGAAGAATAAAGCAATAGAAATACAAACAAGTTGACCAATGGAAAAAATCAGAAACCTACAACCCGAAGAGATTGCGGTATTGCAATCTCAGGGTTGTTATGCCGAAAACTGGGGACAAGTGCTAGTCCCTTTATCCTTCGAGACAAAACATATATATAATGTACATTTCTCCGGCACTGTTATTTTAGGTATTTTCGAAAAGGAATTTATCTTACCCGGCGGACTCAGAAAGCATAGCGGACTCAAGAATGCAACGTTTCACAATTGTAAGTTGGGCGACAATATCCTGATCGAGAATATACATAATTATATAGCAAATTACTTCATTGAGGACAACTGCTTCATTGAGAATGTCGACATAATCGTAACGGACGGGGTAAGTTCGTTCGGCAATAACGTACAGGTTTCGGTATTGAATGAAACCGGTGGACGGGAAGTTCCAATTTACGATAACCTTTCTGCTCCACTGGCTTATATAATCGCCCTTTATCGCCACCAGCCGAAGCTGATCGAACGATTGCAGGAACTAATTGCCGAATATACAAAAAGCATCACCACCGACTGCGGGACAATTAGCGAAAACACAAAGATAATCAACACCGGAACGATCCGGAATGTTAATATAGGCCAATACACCACCATCGAAAACTGCACACGCCTAGAAAACGGGAGCATAAACAGTAATAAAGAAGCCCCTGTATATATCGGTGACAGCGTGATCGCCCAGGATTTTATCATCTCATCAGGGGCAGTCATTGCCGATGCGGCAAAGATCATCCGTTGCTTCATCGGACAAGCCTGCCATGTGACACATAATTTTTCGGCACACGACTCCCTGCTATTCAGCAACTGTTCTTTTGAAAACGGAGAGGCCTGTGCCATCTTCGCCGGACCGTTCACGGTATCCATGCACAAGAGTAGCCTCCTGATTGCCGGCATGTATTCGTTCCTGAACGCCGGAAGTGGTTCGAACCAAAGCAATCATATGTATAAGCTCGGACCGATTCACCAGGGTATTGTTGAAAGAGGGTCCAAGACGACCAGCGACTCTTATATACTTTGGCCGGCACGTATCGGTGCTTTTTCATTAATCATGGGCCGACATCACCATCACAGTGACACGTCCGATATGCCTTTCTCCTATCTGATTGAAAAAGACGACGAGACTTATCTGGTGCCGGGCATCAATCTGCGAAGTGTCGGTACCATCCGTGACGCCCAGAAATGGCCGAGACGTGATAAACGGACCGACACGAACAAGCTGGATATGATCAACTACAACCTGTTGAGTCCCTACACCATCCAGAAAATGATAAAAGCAGTCGGTATCTTAAAGAATCTACAAAGCCTTGTCGGAGAAACTTCCGAAATATATTACTATCAGAATGCCCGTATTAAAGGCTCTTCTTTACAAAATGCACTGAAACTATACGGAATGGCAATTAATAAATTTCTCGGTAATTCTCTGATAAAAAGACTGGAAGGCACACAGTTCCAGAACATAGAAGAAGTCCGCAAACAACTGATCCCAACCGCCAAAGAAGGAACCGGCGAATGGGTTGACCTGTCCGGACTGATCCTTCCGAAAGATCAATTAAATGGTTTGATAGAAGATATCGAGAGCCACCGGATAAATTCTTTGGAAAAGATTAATGCCTTCTTCCAGTACCAACATAATTCATATTATGAAATAGAATGGACATGGGCCTATCAGAAAATAGAAGAATACTACGGAATCAAGCTAGGTGAGATCACCCCCGGAAAGATCATCGAACTGGTTGAACTCTGGAAATCATCCGTCATCGGTCTGGACGAGATGCTTTACAAAGATGCCCGCAAGGAGTTCTCCCTTACTTCAATGACCGGCTTCGGCGTAGACGGCACACGCAAAGAAAAAGAAGAGGACTTCGAAGTCGTACGCGGTGCTTTCGAACAAAACCCGTTCGTCACAGCCGTAAAAGAACATATCAGCACCAAACGGGCACTGGGAGATGAACTGATCGGAAGGATAGAAAAGCTAATACAATAGTAGCAAAAGATTCGTATCATATATTATGAGAATATAATCTCACATATTATGCGAATCAAATATCATATATTATGCGAATCCATTCTCATAATATATGATACATCTCATTCCCGCCGACGGCTTCGGGGATGGTGTTCCAGTATTTCCTTCCGGAGAAACTGTCGGTCGATATGTGTATAAATCTCGGTAGTCGTTATCTTCTCATGCCCCAGCATCTCCTGAATAGCCCGCAGGTTGGCACCGCCTTCCAGCAAATGGGTCGCAAAAGAATGCCGGAACGTATGCGGACTGACATTTTTATGAACGCCTGCCATCTCCGTCTGCTGCTTGATAATATGAAAAACCATGATACGGGAAAGAGCTGTACCTCGGCGACTCAGGAATAAAATATCTTCGAACCCCTTTTTTACAACCATCAGATTACGGTCCAGCAGATAATTCTTTATCTCCCGGATAGCCGTCTCAGAAATCGGAACCAGGCGTTGCTTGCTTCCTTTACCTTCCACCCTGATAAAACCTTCATCAAAATAAACATCCGAATAACGCAAAGAGATCAACTCGGAAACACGCAGGCCGCAACTATACAACACCTCCAGCATAGCCCGATTGCGCTGCCCTTCCGGCAAAGAAAGGTCTATCGTATCCAATATATCATTTATCTCATTGACCGTCAATACCTCGGGCAGCTTCAATCCGATCTTGGGCGATTCCAACAATTCCGTCGGGTCGGCTGTTATATACTCGTCGAGTAAAAGAAAGCGGTAGAACGATTTTATACCGGATATGATGCGGGCCTGCGAACGCGGATGGATTCCTATATCACGCAGCTGGGCTACGAACTGCTGTAAATCCTGATAAGAGATCGTAGCAAAGTCTTTCCCTTCACTTTCCACGAAGCGAATGAGTTTGTCCAGGTCAGTCAGGTAAGCTTCTATCGAATTGGCAGATAGAGACTTTTCCAGCCGGAGCCAGGTCTTATATTTGTCGATTATATTATTTCCTTGTTGCATTGTACACAGGCAATTATGTATGTATCAAATAAAATCATTACCTTTGCCGGATATTTTCAGCCCGTACCAGGTGGTGCAAAGGTAATAAAGTTACAGCAAATGAAGAAGATTCAGATTATTAACGGTCCTAATCTTAACCTGTTGGGCAAACGCGAGCCAACAGTATATGGTAATGCTTCTTTCGAAGGTTATCTGGACGAATTACGCGCCCGGTATCCCCAATGCGAAATTGCTTACTTTCAGAGTAATATAGAAGGCGAAATGATTGACAAAATCCATGAAACGGGTTTTGAATACGATGGGATTATAATGAATGCGGGAGCATATACACATACATCCATTGCATTGCACGACGCCATAAAAGCAGTGACTACTCCGGTTATAGAAGTACATATTTCAAATGTACATGCACGCGAATCATTCCGTCATGTATCGATGATCTCTGCTGCCTGCAAAGGGGTTATACTGGGATTCGGTCTGGATTCATACCGGCTGGCGCTCGAAGCGCTTATGCAGCAGCCAACGGCCAACGACTAAAAAGTAAATAATAGGTTATAATATTTAAGGTATATGTTAAAGCATACGAAGATTGTTGCTACAATTTCTGATCAACGTTGTGATGTGGAATTTGTCCGCTCACTGTACAATGCAGGAATGAATGTTGTGCGCCTGAATACGGCCCACATGATGGAAGAAGGTTTAAACCGTGTTGTTACAAATGTACGCGAAGTATCCGACCGCATCGGTATATTGATGGATACCAAAGGCCCGGAAGTACGTACCACTACGGCAAAAGAGCCAATACCTTTTACAACCGGCGACACCGTTAAGATAATCGGTGATCAGGAAAAAGAGACAACCCGTGATTGCATTTATGTTTCATACAGAAACTTTGTCGGCGACCTGACCATCGGCAGCGATGTCCTGATCGACGACGGCGACCTGGAACTGAAAGTCATCGAGAAACAGGATGATTATCTGCTCTGTGAAGTGCAGAACGACGCTACATTAGGAAGCCGCAAAAGCGTGAACGTTCCCGGTGTACGCATCAACCTCCCTTCACTGACAGAGAAAGACCGTAAAAATATTCTTTGGGCGATTGAAAACGAACTGGATTTCATTGCTCACTCTTTCGTAAGAAACAAACAGGATGTATTGGACATACAACAGATCCTGGACGAACATAAAAGTCCGATCAAGATCATTGCCAAGATCGAAAACCAGGAAGGTGTCGACAATATCGACGAAATCCTGGAAGTCGCTTACGGTATCATGATCGCCCGCGGTGACCTGGGTATCGAAGTTCCGGCCGAAAAGATTCCGGGAATCCAACGTGTGTTGATCCGCAAATGCGTGGAAGTGAAAAAGCCGGTGATCGTTGCGACCCAGATGCTTCACTCCATGATCAAGAATCCGCGCCCTACCCGTGCGGAAGTAACCGATATTGCCAACGCAATCTATTACCGCACAGACGCATTGATGCTTAGCGGTGAAACAGCTTACGGTAAATATCCGCTGGAAGCAGTCCAGACAATGACTAAGGTTGCCCGCGAAGCTGAAAAGACCAAGCTAGCCGCCAACGACATCCGTGTACCTATCGAAGGTAACGACCTGGACGTCACTTCATTCCTGGCAAAACAAGCGGTAAAATCCTCCAACAAGCTACATGTAAAGGCAATCATCACCGACAGCCACACCGGCCGCACGGCCCGTTACCTGGCCGCTTTCCGTGGTACCTCAACGGTATTTGCCATCTGCTATAACCCACGCGTAACCCGCATGCTTTCTCTGTCATATGGCGTATGGGCCGTATATCAGCCGTGGGATGACAGCCGTCGCGGTTATTTCTACAGCGCACTGAACGAATTGATTAAGAGCGGACGTATCACCCGTAACGACATGGTTGCTTACCTGAGCGGCAGCTTCGGTGAAGGTGGCGGCACAACATTCCTCGAAATCAACAACGTTGGAAAAGTGTTGGATGCCGGAAGTAAATATTCACTCCCGACCTTTAAGGAATAAATAAAATAAAACAGGAAAAGGTGTCGCAAAAGTCGGTAAAACGCTTTTGCTACATCTTTTTTCGTATATTTGAAGCATAAACATTCTTTATTTAAATGACATTAGACGAATACATTCTCAATCACAGCGACGAAGAAGGCGCATTGTTATCCGCGTTAAACCGCGATGCCAATGTCAATCTCTTGCGTCCCCGTATGCTGTCCGGTCATCTGCAAGGACGGATACTGAAAATGTTTTGTCGCATGCTTCGTCCCCGCCGTGTATTGGAAATAGGGACCTACACCGGTTACGCCACGCTCTGCCTGGCCGAAGGAACCGAAGACGACGCCCTGATCCATACACTCGAGATCAATGATGAAATGGAAGATTTCATCATGAAATATCTCTCACGCTCTCCCCTGAAAGATAAAATAAAGCTGCATATAGGCGATGCGATGAAAATCATACCGGAACTGGACGAAACATTCGACCTGGTATTTATCGATGCCGACAAACGCTTGTATTCCGACTATTACGATCTGGTATTTCCCAAAGTGCGTCCGGGAGGCCTGATTCTGGCCGATAACACCCTGTGGGATGGTAAAGTTTTGGAAAAACCTCACCCGTCAGATAAACAAACCATCGGGATACTTAGTTTTAATGATAAAATAAAAGAAGACCCCCGGGTGGAGAAAGTGATCCTTCCGCTTCGCGACGGTCTGACAATGATATGGAAAAAATAAATTGAGAACGATATGGAAAGTACAAGACTGAACAAGATAGGTCGTCTGATCCAGAAAGAATTGGGCGATATTTTCCAGAAACAGACCCAGGGAATGCCGGGTATATTGATTTCTGTAAGTGCGGTACGCGTCAGCCCCGACCTGGGCGTTGCCAAAGCATACCTGAGCATCTTCCCTTCCGAAAAAGGGAAAGAGTTACTGGAATCGATCCGTGCAAATACCAAAGCGATCCGTTTCGATTTGGGTAAACGTATAGGAAAACAGGTCCGCATTATCCCGGAACTGAGTTTCTTCATTGACGATTCGCTGGATTATATTGAAAACATTGACAAACTGTTACAGAAATAAGAGAATCAAGCGTTGAACCTTTCGTTTTATATAGCCCGACGGTACCTCTTTTCGAAGAAATCCCACAATGCCATCAATATTATTTCGATGGTATGTGTCTGCGGTGTAGTCATTGCTACCACCGCAGTTGTTTGTGCACTGTCGGTCTATAACGGGTTCAATGACCTGGTAGCAGACATGTTCAGCAGTTTCGACCCGGAGTTGAAGATCACTCCCCACACCGGGAAAGTGTTCGACCCGACAACTGCCGAATTCCAACAGGTAAAACAATTACCCGATATTGCCTATTTCGGAGAAGTTCTTCAGGATAATGCATTAATACGCTATCACGACCGTCAGGATGTGGCAATAATCAAAGGGGTGGACGACAACTTCAGCCATCTGACCCAAATAGACAGCGTACTGATAGACGGCAGCTTCATCCTGAAAGACGAAGTAACCGATTATGCCATTCTCGGAGTCGGACTGTCATCCAAACTGGGAGCCAAACCAGGATTCGCTTCTCCGCTTGAGATTTATGTCCCCAAACGGAATGAAAAAGTCAATTTATCCAACCCGGCTTCTTCATTCAGTCAGGAATATGCCTATATAGGCGGAGTCTTTATGATTAACCAGCAGGTATACGACGAAGGATACATGATACTCCCCCTTTCACTGGTACGTGAGTTATATAAATACGACAAGGAAGTCACCTCCATCGAACTGAAAATTGCTGACGGAGCCAACATATCTTCAGTCAAAAAGCAGCTCAAATCCATCCTGGGTGACCGGTTTATCATACAAGACCGTTACGAACAACAGGAAGCATCCTTCAAAATGATGCAGGTAGAAAAATGGATCACTTACCTGATACTTTCATTTATCCTGACAATCGCCTTGTTCAACGTAGTCGGTTCGCTGTCTATGCTGATGATAGAAAAGAAAGATGACGTACATACCCTTCGGAATATGGGGGCTGACAATAAACTTATCCGTCGTATCTTTCTATTTGAAGGCTGGATGATCTCCGGATTCGGAGCTCTGATAGGGATTGTGATCGGTCTGGCATTGTGCTTTTTACAGCGACAATTCGGATTGATTAAATTAGGACAAACAGCTGGTGCTTTTATTATCGACGCATATCCGGTACGGGTGATGTTCACTGATGCCCTGATTGCGTTTATTACGGTAGCGGCCATTGGATTCATGGCCGCCTGGTATCCCGTACATTATCTGGGAAAGAAATGGTTTAATTAAATTCTTTCCCGTATTTTATCTGTGCATCTGCCACAAACTGCTTGATACGCTGTTCATCATCTTTTTTGCAGATAAGCAATACATTTCCCGATTCAGCCACGATGCAATCTTCAACGCCCTGAATCACAGCCAGTCTTTTTGAATTACCTACGGCAATTACATTTCCTGAACTTTCATAAAGCAATGCATTACTATTCTTCAATACAGCATTATTATTTTCATCTTTCGGAGCCAAATCAAACAAGGACCCCCAAGTACCCAAGTCTGCCCAACCGAAATCAGTGCATAACATATACACATTATCCGCCTTCTCCATAATACCGTAGTCGATGGAAATCTTCAGGCAATAAGGGAAGTTCTCATGTATAAACTCACGTTCGTTTTCCGTATTGAACTTATCCTTACCCAGGTCAAACCGAACGGCAATATCCGGAAGATATTTGGCAAAAGCTTCCAGAATTGTATTTACGTTCCATACAAACAGACCTGAATTCCAGAAAAACTCACCGCTTTCATAAAAGACTTTTGCCAATTCCAGATTCGGTTTCTCCGTAAAAGTCTTCACCTTGGTAAATTCTCCCAGCATGGAATCGCTGCTCTGGATATAACCATAACCTGTTTCAGGACGGCTCGGTTTGATACCCAACGTAACCAATGCATTATTGTTCTTTACAAAATCCAATCCTTTCTGAACGTCTTTCAGAAATATATCTTCTTTCAGGATCAGATGATCGGAAGGAGCAACAACAATATTGGCATTCGGATTACATGCTCTTATATGGTAAGCAGCGTAAGCAATACAAGGAGCTGTATTTCTACGTGCCGGTTCCAGCAGGATCTGGTCTTCTTTCAATTCGGGCAACTGTTCTTTAATCAAGTCGGCGTAAGCTTCGTTAGTAACGATAAAAATATTTTCTACCGGGATGATTTTGGAAAAACGATCGAAAGTCATTTGCAACAGGGAACGTCCGGTCCCGAAAAAATCTAAGAATTGTTTTGGATAACTTTCTCTGCTAAAAGGCCAGAAGCGACTGCCAATCCCTCCACCCATGATAACGCAATAATTATCTTTCATGATACACAGGTTGTTTTTTAATTATACTCTTACAAAGTTAACGAAATAATCCGGTATTTATTCTCCTATCTTATATTATTCCCCGAAAGCTATAGATAATTTGAAAAAAAATCGCTGAACGCTTGCACAAATAAAAAATATGCGTACCTTTGCAACGCATTAGCAAAAAAGCAAATGCCCAGATGGCGGAATTGGTAGACGCGCTGGTCTCAAACACCAGTGGATTCACTTCCATGCCGGTTCGATCCCGGCTCTGGGTACACTACTTTAAATTAAGTTCCTGATTATCTATAGATAGTCAGGACTTTTTATTTTAGTGCGGAACGAATTACGGAACGTTTGATACTTATTAACTTCGGTATAGAGCTAAATTAACCGCATCACTTATTAAATGCTAATATGTATATCTGTTTTTCTGAAATATCGCCAAATGCTTCTTCTTCAAAACTCCCAAACTTATGGATAATCTCAAATCCAGCCCCTTCCAGATAGGAGTCTAATTCCTGAGGAAAAAACAATCTCATATCCAGATTTTGAATTGAATGAAACTCACCATTTATAAAGTAATGCCATTCTATGCGGTTAATTTGAGTTGCGTTTTCATAACGCATTGTCTGCTTTATCAAGACTTCCCTTCCATCATCAGTTGTATATGCTGCAATTTCCTGTTGTTCCTTTTCACCTTCAACAATATATTGAATATTAGGGTTAAAGCAATCTAACAGGAATAAACCTCCGTCTTTAAGATGATTTTTAACGACATTAAATACCTCAAATAAATCTTCATTCTTATATAAATGATGAATTGAATTAAATGGAATAAAAATAAAGTCAAATTTTTCATGCAAATCTAACGTTCTAATATCCGCTTTAATGAAATTAATCTCTACTCCTGCTTCAGAGGCTTTTACCTTTGCTTGTTCAAGCATGGATGAAGTGTAATCGACTCCACAAATATTGTATCCATCCTTTGCAATTGGAAGCGTAAGTCTGCCTGTACCACAACAAAGTTCAAGTATTTTAGCATCCCTATTTTTCGGCAGCCACTTTTTGTAAAACTGCAAATCAGACAGGAAGGTATTTAATCCATCATAAATACTTGCGTCATAAATCAAATCGCCCACCTTGTAATCTGTATTCATTCTGTTCTTTAAATTATATTTTTTGTGTATGGCCTCAGGCAAGTCTGTTTCCAATAAGACAAAGTTAATATCTTTTTCTCTTCATGACATTAACCTTGCAAGTAATAAGTACCATAACAAATCACAGCAATATCAAAAAGATAAAAAATTCCAGTTATCTGATAGGTAGATTTGGAAAGTTCCCATGATTTTATTTGATTATCAAAATGATATTTTATGTATATGGAGGATAAGCTATACAGTGGGATAGAATGTCGATTCATTTTTATGGAATTCTCGCGAGGTTTCCTCTGCTGTCTTTGTTCTGATTTATGTCATATTTTTAGCGTAATGATATGTATTGCTTATGGTTTTGGACAATATACTGCATGCATATCTATTATTGTTGGTATTTTGACATTTATCGCTTATCTGGATAAATGGTTGTTCTGGAAACAAAAAGTGCTTTAAAACATATAATTTCCTCTCTTAAAAGTACCGATTGACATCTTGCGCCGTCGTAAATTAACAAATATTTGCAATAAATTTCTGCTACAATAAAAAGACATTTCGTTTAAAATGAAAAAAATCTCGTTTTAAACGAAGTTCATGTTTGTTTATAGCAAAATAAAAAGTTGATATAAAACGCCCATCACGTTAATAAATGTATATACACCTCTTCCAGAATGACTGATTGAAAAATAAGCACGTTCTTATTCAGTGACATTTTCTATCATAATGTTTGCATATATCTTATTCGTTTGTCTTTTTGTCGTTTCATAAAACAAATTACAATTATAGAAAACCATTCTCTTTTCTTTTAAAAAAGCTTTGACATCGATCGCACATAATACACCTATCAGCCGCTAAAAAAATATTAAAGACTTCTGTTGTGCTTCTTTCAGGTCAATATTGATATTTAAATCCCGTACACTTATCACTTATTCATAGTGCTAAAAACATTTTGAACATCTTTTTGTGTCTATTCCAAGATATTTTCGGGAATTGCTGGTGTGGTATTAAGTACTCCCACTATCGTATAATTTGTATCATCTATCGTGGTTTTTAAAATTGGTTCTTCTATACCCACACTTCTGCTGAGAGTTTCATGTACAAGAGCTTTCCAATCCACACCTAAACAAACTTGTATCATATTGATGACAGTATTGCTACTTGTTTCTCCGTCAAGAAGTTCAAATCTCAGACTGTGAGGAGTGTGTGCTATAGCTGCATCAGTAAAATTCCCATTTATGTCCGAAGCATAATTTAATGTTAAATAAGGTATACCATACGTATTTGATGAGTTACCTATACCATATTCTATCTTGACTGAGAATTCGTATGTTCCTTTTGCTATCAGGGTATTAGTGGCTCCTGTTCCAGAACCTGTGTTTCGGAAGAAATAACAATCTTTTGCTTCATTATTTATCAAATAGACTAATGTTCCCTGTGAAAGTGCCGGATGATTGCTATTTTTTATCGCATAAGCCAAATAAGAGTCTGTTACTTTTATTTTCAATCCAACCTCCTCATTAACAATATTGTCTTTTATGGTAACGGTGGTTTCTCCTTTTTGCTTCGGGGTGATAACTAAATTTCCCATATCTATCGAACTTGACAAATCCACAGACACATCCAAGATATCTGTTTTTTCAACAGTTACAGAATAATTCCTGTTGCCACCTCTAATGGATATAGATTGATTTCCTAATAATGGAACCTCGTAATACTCTTTTTCAAACGATAGAGGGTATATTTCTTTTTTCTCATCATCATCACTTCCGCAACTACCAAATCCCATAGCCGAAAAAAATAGCAACAGTATTTTGAACAAAGTCTTTATATTCATGTTTTCTTTATGAATTTAGTTTATAGATTACAAATATACTTATTTCCTGAGATCTAGAAAGTAATATACTTTTTATTGAGAAGGATTTCAAGTGCTGTGCCCGGCAAAACTGCTTTTTACTCATTCCTCAACGCTCTAACCGGATTTCCGGAGGCTGCCTTGAAGCTATGCCAACTGACAGTTAATAACGTTATAATGAGAACAATTAATAATGACAAAATATATGTCCAGACGCTAAAACGCGCCCGATAAACAAAACTTTGCATCCATTGATTAAGCAGACACCAGGTTACAGGGACAGCAACAACGAAAGCAATCCCAATCCATATAATAAACTGACGATTGAGCAGTTTTATAATCTGCCAGGTAGTCGATCCGTTTACTTTTCGGATCCCGATCTCTTTTGTTCGTTGTTCGATAGCGTACAGCGCCATACCAAAAAGCCCGAAACAGGTGAGCAGAATACTGATAACTGAATACATCATCAATAAATCGGACAATTCGAAAAGTTTCTTATTATTTCCCAGCACTTTGTCATACAAGCTCTCATGTTCAAGGTAATTCCCAGGATAAAGCTGATCCCATTCCTTATAAATTTGTTTGATAACCGAAGCATTTCCGGGAGCTATGCGGACTTTTAAATCAGTTCCATCCCTGGCAAAGCCAATAATACCTTTATCGACAGGCGTTTCAAGGCTATTAGGAATATATAGCTTAAAATAATCTTCAACAACCCCGGCAATAACATGATCATCACCAAAAGGAGGACGGTCCTTCAACCGGGGTTCGTATTCTTTTATAAGATTCCCGACAGGCAGTTCTCCATCCGGAAACAGGCTCTGAGCCCAGGTACGGTTCAGATAAACCGGATGCGGATACCTTTCTATCGCTTCTTTCCAGGGCAGACCTTTCAATAGCTTATAGCCCATAACTTCCATTATTTCTTCATCACCATCCTCTGAAGTATAAGATTCATATGTACCATCCGGCGAAAACTCACCGAGAGGCCATTCATATATGGGATTGCTTAATGCCACCGCCTGTATGCCCGAAAGAGAACCGATATTTTCTTTAAGTCGTAACATAGATGTCTTGTTATCTCCGACTGAGAAAATATAAATACCTTTATAATTTTCTGCTTTATCATATAAAAGTGAGATTTGCCGCCGTACGGAAACATTACCGATTATCAGAATAAATGAAATAACGAACTGAACGATAGCCAGCGAGGTTATGATACGTCCTTTTGCTTTTCCCCGGTAGAAATTGTTATACCGGGAAATCGACATTTCCGGTAAACGCCGGCTCATATACAAAGCAGGAATACACGCCAATAAAAGAATAAACCCGAATGTAACCGGCAGCATCTGACTACTATACAGAAAATTAACCGGAACCTGAATAGACATGATGCGATTCATTATCCCCAGCAGATCGAATTGTATCAGTTGTGCAATCAGGAAACCGAAACCAACAGTCATAAATGTATCAGCAAATAATTGCATGCTCAATTGTCCGCTTCCTGCCCCCATCAGTTTCTGTATATGCAGGGAATATAACTGTTTGAATACACGTGAAAAGCTTAGATTAACATAATTGAAACAAGCTATGACCAATATCAGAATAGCAGAAAAAAGAGCGATAAACAGTAATGTCGTATTTGGTTTCTTCAACGATGACGGGAGCGTTACCGTATCAAAACAAGCCTGTTGAATAGTGAGGAGTTCATTCTCAAAATCCTGACCATCACTTCTCTGAAGAACCAAACGCCCTGTTTTAGCCTGTAAGTCGGGAACGGAGACATTCTTTTTCAGCAGAAAGAAGTTTAATCCGGAAGAGGGATCGCCAAAGAATAAAGCATCAAAGCCGAAAGCCGCCTGGCTATTATCTTTTACCACAGCAGAAACAGTAAACGCCAATAAACCTTTTTCATCCCCGAAATCACCAGGGCCGAATAGCATCTGAACCGTTTGTCCTATCGGGTCACTCTCTCCGAACAAACGTTTTGAAAAAGATTCTGTCAGGACGATCCGATCCGGCCCCACCTGGGCATCCGCAAAACTCCCCCTTACAATTTTCTGAGGAAAGAATGAAAGGAAAGCACTATCCGACTCTATTACTTTGATGTCTTTGAAGAAGTTCTCTCCGGCTTTACAATAGGTAACCATGAAATAAGGATGTACACGGCACGCCTTATCCAATTCCGGGACACGCTCGAGTAACTGGGAAGTGATATCCCGTGAGACCGTATTAAAGGCAGTCATTCCTGCCCCCGAAATAGTTTGTTTAACCACTACCATCCTATCCTTATTCGGATTCTCCTGTTCTATATTATACTCATGGATAACGAAAGCGGCCAGCAAATTGGTACAGGCGATACCGACTGCCAGGCTGAGGATAGAGATTACAGTAAATGTTTTATTACGCAACCAACTCCGAAATATAAGTTTGAATGATATGTTCCCCATGATATTTCTGTTTTGGGCCAAAACTAATCAGTCTCTGTCTGCCTGACAACAAAAATAGCATTCCTTTGTAACAACAAGATAAAATCGTCTAAATTTTAGACAACTCCGGGATTTGGTTACTAAAAAACCATACATCCAATTAAAAGCAGACCACTTTACATTTACCTTGTCGGTTTAAATTGTACTTTTGTGACAAAAGATATGTTGAATCGCAGATTACACCGGATCATTATCGGAGGAATAACAGGAATCGTGTTATTCTCACTCATAGGTGCCTGGCTTTTAATCAGCCGGACTTCTCTTTTTTTTGCTTTTGTCTGTATCTGTATGATCATAGCTTTGGCTATTATGCTGATAAGGAAAATGAACAAGACGGACCGCCAGCTGGAAAGTTTTTTCAGCGCAATCAATAACAACGATTTCAACGCCCACTTCACAGAAAAAGGGGATGATAAATTCCTGAACGGGTTATTCCGGGAGATGAACCGGATTATCACACAATTTGAAAACAATCATACCGAATTAGAGGAACGACGGTTCTATTACGAGAGTATCATTCGGGTATTGACGCATGAAATCAGAAACTCCATTACACCTATAGCCTCTTTGTCGGCCGACCTGATCAAATATAATGACGAATATGGTAAAGAAGGGACAATCGACGGACTGCAAACCATTAACCAGCAAGTGCAGCAGCTGAATACTTTCCTGAATGCCTATCACCGGTTAACACATCTGCCTGATCCGGTCAAGGCAAAAGTTCAAATCAGTATCCTATTTGATAAACTTGACCGTTTATTAAATTCGGAACAAGGCAGTGAGAATATCCGTTATATTTCACCGGAAAACATAGAAATCCTACTGGATCAAAACTTAATAACACTGGCACTCATTAATCTTATCCGTAACGCCTTACAGGCCACCGCAAATAACCCGGAGCCACAGATTAGGATTGAGGCAGGGAAAAAAGCCACTTCTTCATTCATACAGATAACTGATAACGGGGAAGGCATTCCGGCAAACCGACTGGAAGATATCTTCATTCCCTTTTATTCCACCAAAAAAGAAGGAAGCGGAATAGGGTTGCCACTATCCCGGCGCATTATGCAACTCCATGGCGGAGAACTTCTTGTGAACTCTGAACCCGGAGAAGGAACAGTGTTCCGCATGACATTCCCCGGTCATTGACAGATCTGAATTATTCATCCCCTTTCTTCAACAAATAAAAGCAACTTGTACTAAAGAAGTTTCTCAGATACGGAATGGAAGAAAGAACTCTACCCAGCTTTCGTGGTGATAATCCAAACTTAACCTCATAATGCGGATTTATAAAAAATAATTGCTGGTCAACAATCTGATATCCCGTCTGTTTTACAAGATTCCGGAACATTTCAATGGTGCATTTCGTTTCTTTAATACTCAGCAACTCCTTTATTGTATCTTCTTCTTCACCGCCTGTATCCAGTATCCATTTATATAAAGTCCGTGGAAGCAAATGTATGAAAGGAAGATGGGAAACAACCCTGCCCCTTGCTATCTGCTGATGCCCTCCGAACGGCATCTGCCAAGCAGGGAAGGCAATAAAAATGACCCCGCCAGCCGACAGATAACTTTTCATACCGGATAGGAACTTGGATTTGGTTTCGATATGTTCAATTACATCGTGTATCAGGATTAGAGGGAAATGTTTTTCCAGGTCTTTTAACCGAAAAATATCAGAAGCAATAAAGGTTCCTGTTTGATTCCTTTGGGCGAAGAATGCCCGGGCTTGTTTTATCCGCAGAGCGGCAATGTCCACTCCGACTATTTCACAACCTGACTCGGCAAAAGGAAGCAGATTACCTCCTTCGCCACATCCCACTTCCAAAACTTTCTCCGGAAGGTCGCCAACTATCTGCTTTATATACGGAATATAATATTTCCGGGTTGTCTGTGCCTGTTCTTCAAAATAACGGTCACGGTTGATATGTCGTTCCTGCATCTCTTTTCTGTTTTTAAATATCTATAAGTATGATATTCTTTCAGGCAAAAGACTGCGTGGTTAAATCATGTTATTGAAACTTATTGTTTTTCCCTACCAACTGAAACGCAAACCGACAGGAACCGTGAATGTCACCGGGTGCTCTTTCCGGATAGTACGCAACCCGCTTCCGTCAGGAATATAATAATTGACAGTAGGCTCTATATAGAGACTGATGCGGGGAGTGAAATGATATTGTACACCTGTACTGGCATTAATCGACCATTGTAGAGGTACATTCAATGACTGACGCCCCATGCTCATAGGTATACTGTCCGTTATATGAGAAGTTTGAAGTGTCCCTTTTAACGGAATATCAAGTTGCATACCGGCTGTCGAGTAAAGCGAGAAATTCCTGAAATTACCCCAGCGATAAGAGACACGGAAAGGAATTCCTATATAATGGATTCTTTGTGTTTCCTGAATACGGAAATCATTACCTGTGGTAAAGTCGGATTTCAGGAAGGTGTACTGTAACCCCGTTTCAAGGCTCCAGCGTTCGTTTAGTTTTTTATTTGCTGAAAGCCCAATGGTAACAGGAGAATAGTGGTGTTGACTTTCTACAATATCTCCCTGATTGTTTTTTGCGATATTTATTATCGTAACTGAATCGCCCAAAGTACCTTCCTGATAACGGGTGTTCAGGTAAGTGTAATAATCCTCCCAGGTACTTACCTGCTGAGGAAGATCAGCCCCTACTCCACTGTCAGAATGGGGAGTAGCAATCAGTTTGTATATATTCTGAGCCAGTTGTGGACCCAACGAACCTGCCAGCATAAACTTCCAAACTCCTGCTTTCTTTTTACGTTGCACGGAGACAAAGTTTCCTTCCGGACACAAACCGGAGATAGTCGCACTTGGCAAATCAGAAACAAACAACGGTTTATTGACAGGTGGCACACTTATCGTAATATTTCCGACTGGTAAGATAGGCGGTACTTTTCCTGCATCCGCCAGTGGTGACACACTAATCAGTTCTGGCAATTGTGAACGTTCTCCCGTACCGGGACAAACCTTCTGTTCCAGGGAATCGGTCTGCCTGTCTTCCTTCCTTTTTTCAGCTTTCGGCTGACGCATCGCCATCTTAGGCTGATGGCTTTGTTGTTTCTTTTTCCAGGGCAGATAATTGTAGAACAGCGGGACAAGAAGCAGCAGCAATATTATAATAACCAGGCGACAATCGACAATCATCTTTCTCAGCAACGCTTTCGCACGATGCAATTGCGAAGATGATGAATGAGGAGCTATATGCAACAAGTCACCTATCTCTTTATGAGGCAGTCCTTCAAGTACCGCCAGTTTGAACACCTTTGAATAACCATCAGGAAGCCCTTCCACCAATTCCATCAACCGGTCATACGATACCAAATCAGCCATGAAAGGACTTTCCGCCGGTTCATCTTCTTCAGACATTTCAGACAAAGGGATAGTATTAACCATATTGTTTTGACTGAGATAATGAAGTGCGATATTCTTCATCACGACTCCCATCCAACTTTCCAACCTCTCCGGATTACGCAATGAGCCGATGGAAGTAAAGATAACAATGAAACCGTCATGCAGCAGGTCTTGTGCAATTTGTCTGTCGGGCACATAACGAAGGCATATCTTCATCATCTTTCCCGAGTACGTTTTATAAAGCTGGTTTAATGCCTGCTCATCACCTTTTTTGCACAAATCTACGAAGTCCTCTCTGTCCATGTCCCACAACATCATATAACTATGATGCGCTAATATGGAAAAGACTGCATGGGGTTTGCACTTTTTTTATTCTCACATAAGAAAGATACTCAAATAGATGGATGTTAAAGCAAATTCGTTAAAGTAACTCAAAAACGCGTTGAATACTATGTAACGAACAGACGAATATGTATTTTCGTACCCAAATTCAGCTGTACATTATTGCATGGCATTTACGCAACATACGATTTATACTGTCAAAGCACGGGCAATCTGTATCATCATGTTATTCCTGGTGTTACTCGATGTATTCGGATACGTTGTGCCCAATTACGATACACAGACAGCAGACCAGACGGAAATTTCCAACCAGGCGGAAGATACCGATGAGCCGGGTAATACGGACGAATTGTTTTACCGCAACGGGAACCGCCCCGTTCATCCTCTGATTCCGGTTTGTTCCGTACCGCTTCCCGACCTGTTCACACAGCTGGTTCATATTAATTACTATACCCCTGTTAACAACAGGCCTGCCCCACGGCAGATACATTCCTTGTTCTGCACATTCCTTATTTAGTACACAGCCATATTCTTTCACCGGACGAAAGCATAATATCATATATTATAAGACTGCTGTATCATATATTGTGATACTCCGTTCTCATATATTATAATATTCTTGTATCATATATTATGATACTACCATCGTATGCAAACTCTCCGGCCCCGCCCATAAGACTTTTAAATAATAAACTAAAACAGTATCATTTTCATGAACGAAATAATAATAATCATTTCACTTATCCTATTGAACGGCATATTTGCCATGTCTGAAATCGCATTAATCTCCGCCCGCAAATCGAGCCTGAACACTGACGCAAAGAAAGGCAGTAAAGCGGCTAAACTGGCCCTAAAACTGGCAAATGAGCCGGACCGTTTCCTCTCGACCATTCAAATCGGCATCACACTGATTGGTATCCTGACCGGTATCTATTCCGGTGCAACTTTGACGGACGACTTCTCGGTTATCCTGAAGAATTGGGGAGTATCCCCTCTTTACGCATCCCTCATTGCCCAGGGGTTGATTGTTGTAGCCGTCACTTACCTGACCCTGATATTCGGCGAACTTGTCCCTAAAAGAATCGGTTTGAGTATTGCTGAAAAAGCCTCCAAAGTTGTTGCCCGCCCGATGTATATCTTATCGCTGGTAGCCGCCCCGTTTGTATGGCTGCTGTCGAAAAGTACTTCCTGCATGTTCAACCTGCTGGGCATAAAGGACTCGGATAATAAGGTGACGGAAGAAGAAATCAAATCGATCGTACAGGAAGGAAAAGAAGGCGGAGAAGTACAGGAAGTAGAGCAGGACATCGTCGAACGTGTTTTCATCCTGGGCGACCTGAAGGTCAGTTCCATTATGACGCAGCGGAATGAAATCATCTGGCTGGACCTGGATATGGATAAGAAGCAAGTGAAAAAGACTATCGAACAGGACTTATATGAAATGTATCCGGTGACCGGCAAGAAAAAGGGAGACGTGGAAGGAGTCATCTTCCTGAAAGACCTGGTTCTTCATCTGGATACACCTGATTTCAATCTGGAATGTATCGTCCGCCCGGCTTTCTATTTCCATGAGAACATGAGTGTATATAAAGTGCTTGAAGAAATGAAAGAACAGGGAATAAGCCGCGCTCTTATATGCGATGAATTCGGTATGTGCCAGGGAATTATAACACTCAGGGATATTCTGGAAGCCTTGTTAGGCACCATCAACGATACGCAGAAGGAACCGGAGATTATCCAACGGAGCAACAACGACGGCTGGTTGGTCGACGGACAGTGTTCTTTTTATGATTTCCTATCTTATTTCGATAAAGAAGATTTATATGAAAGATGTAACTATCATACGGTAGGAGGATTATTGCTGGAACAGTTGGGACATATCCCCCAATCCGGGGAACAAGCCGAATGGAACAACTTCCGCTTTGAGATTGTTGATATGGATGGAGCCAGAATAGATAAAATACTGGTTCAGGTACCCAACGATAATAATGCATAAAATACCCTATGGACTTTTCTGATCTGATCCAATGGTGCCTGGAGCACCTCAGCTATTGGGTGATTTTAATCCTCATGATACTTGAAAACTCGCTGGTCCCGCTACCATCCGAGTTGATTGTCACACCTGCCGCCTACAAGGCGGCAAACGGTGAGATGAATATTTTCCTCGTGATACTTTTCACAACCTTGGGAGCGCTCATCGGGGCGTTAATCAATTACCATCTCGCCCTCTTCGTCGGCAGGCCCATCGTCTATAAATTTGCCGACAGCCGTTTCGGCCATCTGCTCGGCATAAACCGGCAAAAGATAGAGTATGTGGAGGCATTCTTCCTGAAACACGGCAAGATATCGACTTTCTTCGGGAGGTTAATACCGGCCGTGCGACAGTTCATTTCCATCCCTGCCGGACTGGCACGAATGCGGCTTCCCGCCTTCATCCTGTTCACAACACTCGGTTCGGCCATCTGGAACAGTATCCTGGTTCTGCTCGGATATTACCTGGCACAGATACTTCCTGAAGACCGGTTACTGGAAGAACTGGAGAGATACAGCAGAGAAATAAGCTATGTTTTTGTGGCATTGGTAACACTCGCCCTCATTACCTGGTATCTGAAAAGGAAACTAAAAGCATGTCGATAAAACCCTCGCTACACGTAAAGAAAAATATACAGCCGAAGCACGGGAGAACTTCTCTGGGAATATTTTCGTCCCGGAGGATATGGAGATAATCAAATTATAGAACCGGCAACGATCATTTATTCAAAAGTCCCGCCCTGTTCAGCCACTTACCGACTGACGGGGCTTCGTATTTTCTCATTTTATCCAGCAGGTCTTCTATATTGTCGCTGACCAGAAGCATTTCCCTGTTTTCTTTTCGAAGGAATCCTCTGTCGACCATTGTATCGACCAATGCCAGAAGGGCATCATAGAATCCGTCTACGTTCAAGAGAGCCACAGGTTTCCGGTGAAGACCTAACTGGGCCCAGGTCAGCATCTCAAAAAATTCTTCGAGTGTACCGAAACCTCCCGGAAGGGCAATGACACCATCAGAGAGTTCATTCATTTTCGCTTTCCTCTGATGCATGGTATCGACCATCACAAGTTCCGTCAGATTTAAATTGGCAATCTCCACTTTCTTCAAAAAAGCAGGTAAGACCCCGATGGCTTTGCCTCCATTTTCCATGACTCCGTTGGCAACAGTACCCATCAATCCCACATTGGCCCCGCCATAAACCAATTCAATGTTTTGAACGGCCAACGTCTTTCCCAATTCGTAAGCCTGTTCTTCAAATATCCGCTCTGTCCCACGGCTTGAACCGCAAAAGACGGCGATTCTCCTGATTACTTTCTTCTCTGCATCACTATTTTGTAACATACGTATATATTTCGTTTGTATCCGTTTATCCGGTCATCGGACAACTTACAAAGATAAACTTTTTCCGGCAGCCTTTTCTATGAAACAAATTCAATAGATTTCCATTATCTCTTTCCAACCTGCAACTCTCCGGTAGGCAGAAAATTAGAAAATGATAAAAGACTATTCTTCCGCCCTAAAAGTAAACGAGATATTACCTGGCGAATTATCCAGGTAGTTTGCTAATGTGAATTCGAGCGGATAAATATGATCGGCTCCCGCATTAATTCCATCTTTGTAGGCATTCACTACATCCAGACTCCCTTTTTGGACCTGCACATTCTTATCTTCATCAAAATAAACATAGCAGAGATCCACTGTCGAAAGCAGACTGGTTTCTTCCGGAGACAACGGTTCATCAGCCAACACCTTATCTATCGCTAATTTAACATCGCGCGAATCTGTGTCCGATTCAACGATCAGCAATCCGACCCTGCCATAACCGACAGAAGAAACATACGAAGCGCCTTTTGCTTTATCTGCATCTTTCAATTCTTCCTTTATAAGCTTTTTCGGAATATCTATATCTAACGTAAAGAAGGTCCGCTTGAATGAATAAATTAATCCATACTTCCGAATCATTTCTTTTTCCTTGAAAGAAACATCCGACATGATTTCGTCCAGCTTCACTCCCAGGTTAACCATCCCGACAGTATGCAACTGCTTATGAGTATAAAATTCAAACTGGCCTTTATCTTCAACCAAAGTACCACTTTGGGTGGATATATTCCCAACGATTTGCCGGGCAAATGTTTCTTGCTCTATCGGTGATGGAATATAGGTTTTCATAACTTCAGCAACAGGAGCAGATGTTGAAACGGTAATCGGATTGAAGGTATAACCAGTTAATTCAGGTATATTGGTATTGGATTGGGTTGTATGACAGACAAGGTTTCCTACATAAATCTCATCTCGGATAGCCGGATTTATAAATAAGTTGTTAGTCAACACTGAATACAGATCCTGATTGGATGACATTTGTTTAAAACGGAAAATAGGCAACCACGGTAACCGGATAACATCACTAAGTCCAAACTGATTGATAAGCAAATCACTCTGCATATTTTCCCCTATAATTGACACGTATAAATGCCTCATACCCGGATTACGATTTTCTTTCACCTCGATAGTTATTTCAGCAGAACCTTCACCTGAAGAAGGACTGACAGAAATCCACCGATAGAAATTCTCAGACATTTTCCATGGTCTGTTGGTGGTCAGCTTTATACGTTTTATCCCTGCACCAGTAAACATTTGTACTGGATTTTGACTCAGTTCTATAAAAGGATCTGCTTCTGCCAGGCTCAATTGTTCCACTTCCAACGTCTCCGTTGCTTTTCCATGAGAAAACCGCAGAGAAGCCTTTCTTCGCTCAGCCCCTTTATTTTCTGCCACCTTGATAGTCACCATGCCATAACCATCGCCCGATGTAGGGCTGGCCGAGATCCAATCCGGAATATCCTGAATCTCCCACAGACCATTCGCCATAAGATCTATGCACTCTTCCCCTCCTTCCTGATTTATTAAGAGAGAAGTTGTATACAATTCGAGCATATCTTTTTCTCTTTCCAGCTTACTACAGGAAATGGATAATGTCAGTAGAAAAAGATTGATTATTAAAAATAGAAACGGTCTGTTATTCATTGTTCCAAGAATTTATACATCACATAGATAAACAGGCGGCAAGTTATAAAAATATTTTGAGAAACATGATCTGACAGTAAAATATCAACGAATTATAACCTTTTCCATCAAAATCATAGAAAGACCTCCCATCTTTTCTTTCGAAACGATATGGTAACCTACTTTTTCGTACAGATGTAAGGTATTATTATTTACCAATACCGTTAATTTCATAAATTTCTCAATTAAAAATTATAAAAGGCCTTATATCTCTCCCCGGCCTCTTCCAATAACTCTCTATCCAAATCCGGACATTCGACAAAGAAGGATGTTTCAAACGAAATTCCACCTTTCTTTTTTACTTTTTTCCAGTTACCGACAATCTGCCCGTTATATAAAATGACCGGATAAAATATTCCGAAATTATTAAAGGCCTTCGGATGGTGTTCTTTATCCATCGCAGCGGTACGATCTTTGTAACTGATAAGATATTCATCAAAAGGAGGCATAAAATGTAATACATTGCTAGCCCTGAACTTTTTGTCCCACAGCTGATGGAGAAACAATTCCTGCGAGGCAAATTTCTCTTTATTCAATTCACCGTCGATTGCAGCAATTGCCTGACGTGCCTCTGCCACAGGTAAGCCCGACCACCAGACAAAATCACTCAGGCTGGCCGGCGAATGGCTTCTGAAATACTTTCTAGCAAGCAAAGCCAATGCTTCCTCCTTATGTAATTCTTTAGCTTTAGGGGCACGTTCTTCCAATAGAGCATAGGTCGCCTTTTCTTTTCTATCTGCTCCGCTGCATATAATACCTTCCTGTTCTGCCCGTGTGAAAAGATAACCTAATTTAGGAGAATCAGGCATAATACCAGCCTTCACAATCTCATCTTCCAGTTCTTGTTTTGTAAGATGGTTATTACCCTCCAATACCTTTTCAAACAAATCATTCGCTTTGGTGTAGGTACTTTCAGGAATATCCACTCCGTTACCTTTAGCAAAGGAGTTGCACGCTGCTATGATCCGTTGCGACGATAACTTCAGCATCCAACGGATATCTTCCGCTGCTACCAGATGCCAGGTGGGACGCATCACATGAGTCCGCAGAATATCTCCCCGCTGATACGCATCGTTAATAGTCTGTAATGTAGCTGATTTCAGCCGTATTCCCAGCGCCCACTTAACCATTCTATACTCCTGTGCCTGGACAGCTCCCATCCAAGAAACCAAATCCTTGGGATCTTTAAATTCCGGACGAACTAATTGCTGACTTCGCAAACGGATATCGGTGAGCATCTTACTCATATTTTTTGAAGTTATACTTATTACGCAATAGCTGTTGCTCATCCGCATCCAACGACGTGAAATAGGCTTTCCAACCCGGACAATAATCAATGTGCCAACGCCAGAAACGACCTAATAATGACCGTGGATTTTTTTCAAATTTCGCCCGTATCGGGCATTTGCTGCAATTGTGTCCCATGATATTTTATTGATTAATATTTCTACAAATATAATTATTGTTTTCAGAATTGCACTTTTAATCTGTTTACCCTGTTTGTTTTCCTAATTCTTTCTATTTTTGTGACCAGTATTCTTCGGGGCAGGGTGTAACTCCCTACCGGCGGTGACAGTCCGCGACTCCTCTGCAAAACAGGGGACTGACCTGGTGGAAATCCGGGACCGACAGTTAAAGTCTGGATGAGAGAAGAAGACAATAACGATAGTACGACAATTCTACCGGCATAGTCATTATGCAGGAAAAATGTTGTATATAGTATTCCCTCCTGCCCTGTAGCAATATGTTAACGATTTAACAACTACTTAAATTACAGGGTTTGAAAATGAAAACGATCAAAAATTTCGGTGTTGACTACAAAGAACGTGTAGAAAAGGCGATCAGTTGTTTACAGGCAGGAAAAGGTATTCTGCTGGTCGATGACGAGAACAGGGAAAACGAAGGAGATATTATTTATTCCGCAGAAAAGATGACAGTAAAAGACATGGCTTTGATGATCCGTGAATGCAGCGGCATCGTATGCCTGTGCCTCACTTCCGAAAAATGCAGATCACTCGGTTTGCATCAGATGGTAGACGACAACACCAGTAAGAACCAGACAGCATTCACCATCTCGATAGAAGCCAAAGAAGGGGTAACCACCGGAGTCTCGGCAGCCGACAGGATACAAACGATAAAAACGGCAATTGCCCAAGACGCCAAACCGGAGGACTTATCCCATCCGGGACATGTTTTCCCCCTGCAAGCCAAAGATAACGGCGTTTTAGAACGAAGGGGCCATACCGAAGGAAGCGTAGACCTGGTGAAACTCGCCGGCCTGGGAGACACAGCCGTTTTATGCGAACTGACAAATGAAGACGGGACAATGGCACGCATGCCGGAAATCATTGATTTTGCAGAAAAACACGGGATGACAGTCGTCTCGGTCGACGACATATGCCGATTCAGGACAGAGGCTTAGTTTCGCAAAACAGCAAGGACCTTCACAAGCCCTTGCTGTCACCATCAATTATGTTGAATACCTCAATCTTCTGTAAGCACAGAAAATTCAGCAATTCCAACACGTTTAGCATTATCCACTATTCGTGTTGCCTTAAAGATTAATTTTTGACCTTTCACAGGATTAAAATGTATTTCCTGTTCTATCGGATTGTTTTTGATATTCGAAAATTCACCGGAAGCAACTATCTTACCATCTACCAGTAGCTGATAATTGGAGATATGACCACTCGCATCACGCCCTTGATTCGGAGTATAAACAAAACCTTTGATCACATGCGGTTCAGCCAGTTCAATCGCCAACTCATTTTTACCTTCCGGCAGATAATAAGTCGAATAACCGTTCCCGTCAAAGAGCAAAGACGTACGATCATCGACAGGGTTTACAACTTTATAATCAGTAGCCGGAAGATCGAAATATCGCATGCCGACCGGTCCCGTTTTACCCGATTGAGGATCGCAAGTAACGGCTTTTACGGTTCCTTTTGTATTCCATATAAACGGTGTCTCATATTTTGCAGATTGGGCAGTCGGTTCCGTTCCATCCGTCGTATAATAAATATCGGCGCCTTCACTTTCTGTTCCGATGCGTACTTCGTTTTGGGCATTACGCATAATATAGGGTTGTTCCAACAACGGAGGGGCCAGGAAAGCCTCCACATTATTGATACACAACGGACCTTTCGATTCTGTAAAACTTATACGGAGGGCATCCGCCGGAGTTGTTTTAAAACGAACGATACGTTTATACCCGATCGTCGAAAGCGTATCGGCTGTTTCAACAGGCATCCATTTCCCGTCTTTCTCTACTTCCAACGTAAAAGCACAAACACGTTGCCCCAACGGGATATATTCCTGTATCAGCACACGGTTCAGAGAAGTTCCGGCAGGTAACAGGAATGTCAATGCCCCGGTTGTCACCCCATCAGAGGTAGCCCAATAAGAATCCCAGTTACCATCCGTTACATTGGCAGCTTTATACGTTCCACCACGGGTTTCACTGGCTTTCGGTTTGATATCTTTCAGTAAATTATCTTTCAAATCAGCCGTGATGGTGTGATACCAGTCGACAGCGCGTGCCGAATCGACCGGATGAATCTGTCCGCTCAAAGCGACCGGGAAATTTAACAGGAAATTGGCATTATGACCGACACTACGATAATAAAGATCCACCAGATTAGGAACGGTACGGACCTGATGGTCTTCGCGATGATGATAAAACCATCCCGGACGGATAGAGACATCGCATTCTCCCGGCAGCCATTTATCACCGTCTTTCATTCCCCACTGGGCCTGGCTGTAATGTTCTTCTTTATCGTATGAATAAGGGGCCCAGTTCGTTTCGCCCGCCCAGCCCGACTCATTACCGATCCAACGGATATCCGGAACGGTTCCACCAAAGATCATGGCATCCGGATGCTTGGATTTAATCAATTCGCGGGCCGTCTCATAGCCGTAATATGCTTTCGGGTTAATGGAACGGCTTTCGTCGGCACCGCCGTACCATCCGTTTCCGCCATTCGCCCCATCGAACCAGAATTCGAACAGCGGACCATAATTGGAAATCAATTCGTTGATCTGTTCATGATAAGTTTTCTGATAACCTTCCCGTCCGTACTCGGCATTATGACGATCCCAGGGAGAGAGATAAAGGCCGAATTTCAGTCCGTATTTCTTACAGGCATCCGACAGTTCACGGACCATATCGCCTTTTCCGTCTTTATAAGGAGAATTTGAAATATTATAATCGACCGTTTTTGTAGGCCACAGACAGAAACCGTCATGATGTTTGGCCGTCAGTATCACCCCTTTCAGTCCGGCCGCCTTAATGACACGCACCCACTGTTCGCAATCCAGGTCAGTCGGATTGAATGTTCCGGCAGGCGTATTCCCATATCCCCATTCCAGATCATTGAACGTATTCAGTCCGAAATGTACAAAAGCATAGTTTTCCATTTTCTGCCAGGCAACTTGTTCCGGAGTCGGAACAGGCAAAATAGGAGCTGGTGGTTCCGCGTCTTTACAAGACAAGAATGTACAAGCACAAAGGCCAACAATTAATATATTACTTGTATTCATAGTATTTTCATGATTTAAAAGAGACAAAAAGGGGCTGCATGATACAGCCCCTTTTACTATTATTTATCCCATCCCGGATTTTGAGGAAGCAAATTCGGATTTCGCTGTAGTTCTGCTGTAGGAATCGGACGTAAATATAAACGATCATCCCATGTACGGCTCTTGCCGGCTTCATAAGAATAATCTTCATTCGTATAATTAGGATATACGATTGCATATTTACCATCTTTTTCAGGTTGGCGCTTACCCACATACGTTTTTATGTTATCACAAATCTTTCCGGCTTTCCAGCGCATCAGGTCATCCCAACGACGTCCTTCACCGGCCAGTTCAACACGGCGTTCACGACGGATTTCCTGCAACAGCGGGGAAAGTTCGTATCCCCACTTGGTCCAGTTCGGATCGGTAAAACCAACATTTGTTGTCAAATGAGGCATACCAACACGGTCACGCAGCACATTGATCGTTTTATCAAGATCTACTTGCGAGATTGTACCCAGTTCAGCCTTGGCCTCAGCGTTTATCAACAATGTTTCAGCATAACGGTAAGCGATTCCGTCGTACGTATTGTTATTCGCCTCAAAAGCTTTATCGGTCGGAATAAAATATTTGATAGACTTATAGCCGGTATAGCAATATTGATCGATAAACTTAGATTCCTCCGTTATGAACGTACTGTCATTTGTTGACACGGTTACACGAGTCGGAAAATCCCAAGTCAGAACAGTTTGTTTCAAACGGGGATCCCGATCTGCCGTTTCGTTACGCATATTGTCATCTCCTTTATAATAAGAACTTAAAGAGATAGGCTTTCCATCCTTACACAAATAGCCTTCCATGAAATCCTTGGAAAAACCGGTATTAGCTTCCCATAAAGTACGACTCATACCATGTTTTCTTTTTCCATCCAAATAAGTCACCGGAAGGATTGCTTCCTTAAGATTAGTCTTATCTTCCATGACGAACATTTCATAATAATCTTTTTCCGGTTTTCCCGTATTATAAATTTCATACCGTCCGCTGTTAATAATCGCATCGGTTTCGTCGGCTGCTAACTTCAAAAGACGTTCAGCCTTGTCCTGCCATCCCAGCTCGGTATGATATCTGTAATAAGTAGCTTCATGCAAACAAGTCCTGGCTTTTAAATGACGGGCAACATCTTTACCGATACGTCCGGCAGCCGGTTTTTCGGGTAACCATTGAATGGCAAAATCAAAGTCTTCTATGATTTTATCCATTATCTCATACCGTTTGAGTTTCGCATCATATAATTCCGGAGAATCAGTACCCAGTTCTTTATCGACCCAGGGAAGATCACCAAAAGTTCTCATCAATCCGGCATATTGCAGAGCCCTGAAAAATCGATTTTCACCCACATATTTATTTATATCCGCTTCAGAACCGACCACTGTCTTATAATGTGTCATAAAATAATTAGTCAGACGAATCGGTTCCCATGCACCTTTACTCCAGTTACGCCAGGAAGATGCTTCAGGTGTAGGTGTGGTATACTGTCCCCAGAAATACTGGCTTATACCGTTAGGTACCTGGTCGTCACTTTCCCCATCAGCAATAGAAGTCACGCCACTAGGCAGCCAACTATAAAAATTATTCACATAAGCTTCCAGGTCACTCGGTGTATTCCAGAACGTTTTATCATTGATACTCTGCGGAGAACGTTCCAGAAATGAGTCGTTACACGCCGTTAATGAGAGCACGGCTGCCACTCCGATATATACTATTATTTGTTTCATAATCCTTTATTTTTAGAAAGTTAGATTTAAACCGAAAGAGCAAGCGCGTTGCATCGGATACTTATAGGGGTCATCCAATTCCGGATCGAATCCTTCAGGAGTATTTGAAATAGTAAAGAGATTTTCTCCTGTAAAATAAACACGTAATTTTTCAATAGAAAACTTCGATGTAAATTCTTTCGGCAACGTATAACCGATACTCAAAGATTTCAAACGACAATAAGCTGCATTCAACAAATAACGAGTCTGGTTCTGCCCTATAGCCGAACCGCCATTAAAGCGGGGAACGGGGAATAAAGCACCCGTATTGTCTTTTGACCAATAATCCGTATTATAACCGGAAGGGACATTCCATTCGCTGGAATAACCATTACGGAAAGGTAGTCCCGGCATCATTATATCGCGCTTAGCCACCCCTTGGAAAAATACGGAGAAGTCCACACCTTTCCAGTCTGCTCCCAGGTTAATACCATAATGGAAACGTGGAGTCGAGTTACCGATTATCTTTTTATCACCAGGATTATCAACAGTGTTGTCACCCCAATCGATAACTCCGTTACCATCCAGATCAGCAAAACGGATATCCCCCGGTATCAATTGAATACCACCAGATACTTTATCCTGAGTAGGTGCACCGGCTATTTCATCCGGACTCTGGAACAATCCTGCTGTTTCATATCCCCATATCTCACCCTGTTTTTGACCTACATAAGAGTTGCTCAAACTTCTTTCTATATTGTCAAACTTTGTTACTTCACTCTGATAATCAGACAAGTTGAAACCGATATTATAATGTATACCATTAGGTAACTGATCATTCCAGCTTATTTCGAATTCCCAACCTTTCGTCAGTGACTCTGCTGCATTTTCCAAAGGTTCGTTGGCACCTAAAACACCCGGTAAGATTTTGCCTGCAGAAAGAATATCAGACGTACGTCTCTGATAATAGTCGAATGCACCCTTTAAGCGGCTGTTTACCATATTGAAATCAAGACCAATATTCCATTGGGTAACAGTTTCCCAGGTAATAGACTGACTCACCAGACCGCCCGGTCCAACTGCCTGCGGCTGGTTGCTCCCCATAATCCAACCGATCTGTCCGGTTCCATAATTGGATAAATATGCATACCATCCGTTATCCAATGCCTGGTTACCCAAACTACCATAGGAGCCTCTTAACTTCAATTCATCAAAGAAACTATTAGTCATACTTTTAAACCAGGCTTCTTCTGACAATTTCCATCCCACAGAAAAAGAGGGATTAAAAGCGGAACGGTCATGTTTCGGGAATTTGGATGAAAGGTCATAACGCCCGTTAAATTCCATCAAATAGCGATCGGCAAATGTATAGTTCACACGGAAGAAACCACTACGGGTAGCCCAGGAACCTTCGCCATTACTCACATATTTTTCTCCGGTAGCAGCATTCATCGAAGGTATATCATTCGCTATCAGACTTTCGCGACTGGCACTAAAACTACGTGTATGTTTACTTTCCTGATTATAACCGAGCATCACTTTGAAATAATGCTGTCCCAATGTCTTTTCATAATCCCCGAAGAAGTTGAATGCATTATACGTATCATTACTTTGCGATTCGGCTACAGAATTCGGATTTGTCCAGGTAAATATCTGAAGGAATTGTCCGTCCGCACCGTATTCATTAAATGATTTCATATGAAATTTATTATGTTCGGCATAATAATTAAACGTATAATCCATATTCACATTCATACCTTCGATCGGCGTTAATTTCAATGCAACCGTATTCCAAAAGTCATTCTTATCCGTTTTACGACTACCATTGGAAAGAACTGCCGGGAAATTGGTAAAATTACCCTGACCTGCCCAGTTCCCATCCGGATGCTTCACCGGCATGATCGGACGCGTATCGCCTCCCATAAAGTTATCACCATGCGTCTTGTCCTGATTCAACCCCGACAAGCTCGTACGGTTATAAGTCGTCTTCATTGATAAGTGCAACCAGTCATTAACATCATAATTAATGTTATTCATGATATTAAACTTCTTGAAATCTTCATTTCCGTATTTCAATAAAGAACCTTGATTCAGATATCCCAAAGAGGTATAATAAGTAGCTTTTTTTGTACCGCCACTGATATTCACACCATAATTTTGTACCGGATAAGTCTTTTTATACATCTCTTCCATCCAGTCTGTATTACCACAATAGGAATAACGGGTACCGTTTTTACTTAAATTCGGATTTGAAGAAACATAAACAGGAGAATTATTAACAGGATCATTATAATATGCCTGAACATGTTCCATAAATTCTTCATCAAACTCTGAATAAAGCGCACGGCCGGAGGTGTTATATTCTGCCGTATTCATCCAGTTCACCCACTCCATGGAATTCATATAAGTAGGACGGGTAGTCGGACCGTTAAAAGAAACGGATGCATCAAAAGAAACCTGCGTTGGCTGATCTTTGCGGCCCCCTTTAGTCGTGATAAGTACAACACCGTAAGCGGCACGTGTTCCGTAAATAGCAGCAGAAGCGGCATCCTTCAATACAGAAACTGATTTTACGTCCTGAGGATTAATCAAGTTCGGATCCATTTCCACACCATCCACCAAGACCAATGGACTACTACCGCTTAAGGCCGTCGTACCACGAATGTTGAAAGAAGAACCTGTACCCGGGCGGCCACTGGTCGTCACATTCAAGTTAGGAATGGCTCCCTGCAAACCTTGTCCCAGGTTGACGATAGGACGATCTTCGAGGACCTTACTATCTATTGCAGACACGGCACCGGTCAAATTGGCTTTTTTCACAGTAGCATAACCAACCACCACCACTTCATCCAAGGCTTTGGAATCTTCTTTCAGTACAATCTTCAAGGCTGTTTGTCCCGTGTAGGTGATTTCCTGCGTAACAAACCCAATGTAGGAGACCTGAATAACATCACCTTTTTTCACATTTTCCAATGTAAAGTTACCATCCATATCGGTAACATTTCCATTTGTAGTTCCTTTCACTAGTACAGTAGCTCCGGTAATAGGACCTAAGGCATCTTCTACCACACCATTAACTTTCCCGCTTTGTTGGGAAACGCTAACACTTTGCTTTTCAGGTGCAATCTCAGCAAAAGCACCAACAGGAACAGCTAAGGCCCCCGATAGCAAAATTAGACTTACTAACTTAGTTTTTTTCAGCATAAAGTTATAATTTAAAGAATACATCTTTTATAAAAAGGGCGGCAGTCTTACAGGTAAGTAGAAACATTCACTCTCAGACAATAGAACTGGGCGCACTTTTCATAGTCATTTGCTTGTCATTATTTATATAAGTTCTGAAAGAACTCTGTCACCCCATTCTCGTATTTCCATTCAAAAACTGGTTTTTATTTCAGTGAGTAAAAAATAGTAAGATGTAGTATGAAATTTCTAACTCTTTTATAGTGATTTTTACGCACACATCAGCATTATCTGTTAAAATTGAATTAGAATATGATATTTTTACATAATTACATCACGATTAAATAAATATTTCAATATATTTGCGAAGAAAAAACAGAGTTCTTTCAGAACTTAAATCATCTTACAACTATCACACCAATTCATATAAACAGAGATAATCAAGGTTTCTTCGCATAGGTCAACAGGTTACGCCAGATAAGGTCATTCTTTCCTCTAAAAATTTTCAATATATAAATTTCAAACATAATTAACGGTTACATATTATCTATTTCACTTTAATGCGATACAGTTTTTGAGAAAATATTAATAACAACAACGCTCGCAATAATCAATCCTACCCCCAGATTACCCTATGGTAGTTTCAAAAGATAATATAGATTGACTAGTAGATGTCAGTCATCATTCGGGATGTATTACGACAAGTATATAATAAATGAATCCCCATACCCTCTTTTTCAATTTGATGCATTTAGCATCAATAATCTATCATATTGATCCATTTATAAACATTTTCATATCAACAACATTACACAAGACAACCAAAGCAGAGGGACTTGCTATACAATATTTAACACTTAATTCATCAAAGCCAAATTCCAATCACCGTTTTAAATAAATTGCAAGTTCGTTTAAAACGAGATTTTTTTCATTTTAAATGAATTGGGGATTTATTTAAGAGAAATTTTTTGTTAAATTCGGTCGAAGAGATCTCTTTTCAGAGTCTTTTTACCCTCAAAACACATGTTTTACAGCAGATTATTTTTCCAGACGGAGACAAATATCGTATCAGAGCCAAATAACACATTCATACAGATAATTCATATTCAATATCAATATTCAACAATATCAGCACAATGCAGACTAAAAGACAGTCGCAATAAACAAAAACCGACATAAAGACACACAAACATTGCTCATAAGAGCAATAAAAAAGGACATGCTTGAGTAAGGACACATACAGTCCACTGGCAACAGGGTTAATTTGACATTTTGACAAACAACATTTACCCTATAAATCAATAAACGGAAATTTACGGGCCTTCTCCATTAGCTCATATGAAAGTCGCCCGGCATCTTCTGTCTACGAATTCCATGCTTACTTCCCTCCGATTTTGATCTATGTGAAGAATGATTTTACTTTAATTCGTTACCTTTGCGGCAAATAACAGACTTTTACCATGATAAGCCCATTGACATCGCTCCGTTTTTTATTTGCATTAATGGTTTTCGGAGCACATATTTACACTATCGATCCCTATTTCGACCATTTGTTCTATAAAGAAGGATTTGTGGGTGTAAACTTCTTTTTTATTCTTAGCGGATTCATTATCGCTTATACCTATCGCGACAGGCTTCTTGAACAAAAGTCTACCTTGCGGGAATTTTGGGTGGCTCGTATCGCACGCATCTATCCGCTCCATTTACTGACACTTGGCATATCGGTTTATGTGGGTGGATATATATCGGGTGATCTTATTGACTGGATCAAACATTTTGTTGCCAATCTATTTCTTCTCCAACCGTTTATACCAGCTGCCGATTATTTCTTTTCATTCAACAGCCCGTCATGGAGTTTGGGATGCGAACAATTATTTTATTTCCTGTTTCCTTTTATTATCGGATGCCTGGGCAAAAAGAACCGGATTCTTTACCTTGCCGGGGTTCTGGTTATCGCAATCCCAATAGCTATGTACTTCACAATGGATCAAGATATAAAAGCGATATGGTATGTAAATCCGCTTACCCGCTTACCGGATTTTCTGATCGGAATGCTATTGTTCCACCTGTATGATAAATTCAAACAGAAAGAATGGACTTATAAACAGGCTTCGGTCTACGAAACAGCCGTTGTCCTGCTTTTCCTTCTTTTTTATCTGCCCGCGGGAGAATATATTCCCAAAGTATTTCGTTATTCCTGTTATTACTGGTTGCCTATCAGCCTGTTGCTGTACGTTTTTGCACATCAGAAAGGATATATATCACGTCTTTTATCCAATAAATATCTTGTCATTGGCGGTGAAATCAGTTTCAGTTTTTACCTGATACATCTCTTCATAATAGAAGGATATAACTGGATAATCCGTAGCTACGATCTCCATATCCCGTATCAACTGGGGATACCCGTCATATTAATTATAGTGACCGGACTAAGCCTGCTGTCATATTACTATTTTGAAAAGCCGGCAAACAAATTGGTAAAGAATTTATTAAACAAAAAATAATAATCGACATGCAACAAACTCCAACTTCCAAAATTCCCCGTATCGAGGTGGTAGATGCTTTACGAGGCTTTGCCGTTCTGGCAATTATTCTGGTTCATAACCTGGAACATTTTATCTTTCCGGTATATCCGGATGCGGCCAGCCAACCGGAATGGCTGAACATTCTGAATGAAGGCGTCTTCAGCGTCACCTTCTCGCTGTTTGCCGGGAAAGCATACGCTATTTTTGCTTTATTATTCGGCTTTACATTTTATATCCAATATACCAACCAACAGAAAAAAGGGAAAGACTTCGGTTACCGTTTCCTCTGGCGATTGCTTCTGCTGGTAGGTTTTGCCACATTGAATGCCGCCTTCTTCCCGGCAGGTGATGTGTTACTGTTGTTCTGCGTAGTGGGAATATTCCTTTTTCTGGTACGTAAATGGAGTGATAAAGCGGTCCTTATCACGGCAATCATTCTTTTATTGCAGCCTGTCGAATGGTTCCATTATATCGCCAGCCTGTTCAATCCTGAATATACGCTGCCGAATCTGGGCGTCGGAGAGATGTACGGCAAAGTTGCCGCTTATACCAAAGATGGTGATTTCTGGAAATTCATTCTCGGCAACGTGACACTCGGACAAAAGGCCAGCCTGTTCTGGGCAATCGGTGCCGGTCGCTTCCTGCAAACAGCTGGCCTGTTCATGCTCGGATTGCTTATCGGCAGAAAACAATTATTTGTTACTTCCGACACGAATACCCGCTTCTGGGTAAAAGCCCTGATCATTTCTGCGATTGTATTCGGTCCGCTCTACCAGTTGAAGGTCATGTTATACGATAACAGTGATGCGGATATGATCAAAAATACGGTAGGTGTAATTCTGGATATGTGGCAAAAGTTTGCCTTCACAGTTGTACTGGTTGCCTCTTTCGTTTTATTATATCAGAAAGATTCATTCAAGAAACTGACTACCTCATTACGTTTCTACGGAAAGATGAGTTTGACAAACTATATCTCCCAATCCATAATGGGAGCAATCATCTATTTCCCGTTCGGTTTATACCTGGCTCCTTATTGCGGATATACCGTCAGTCTGCTGATCGGTTTCATCCTGTTCCTGTTGCAGGTAAGTTTCTGTAAATGGTGGCTGAAAGGACATAAACAAGGCCCGCTGGAAAGCCTATGGCACAAACTGACCTGGATCAATTCAAAATAAACGAAACCGAGATCAGTTTTAACTAAGATTTAAAAATAAATACTTTCAAAGAACCAAAATAATATAAAGGGAGGTCGGAGCAGATAGCCGGTCTCCCATTGGGATAGGATTAAAGGTAACAAAAGAAGAAGCATTTCTATTGAATAAATCTGGCAAGTAAAGATAGGAAAGTCGGATTTATGTATATCTTTATCGTCGATATAACCATATATGAAAAGCGAATCTGAGATATATTCTTTTAATCAGTTGTATGCTGATTACAAAAGTCGTTTTGTCCATTTTGCCAATACATACGTCAGTGATAGTATGATAGCAGAAGATATTGCGATCGAAAGCTTGATGTATTATTGGGAAAATAGAAGAAATCTTGCACCCGATTCAAATATACAAGCTTACATCCTGACCACTATCAAACATAAATGTCTGAATTATTTACAGCGCTTACGTATGCAGGAAGAAATAGTCGAATATCTAAAGGATTGCGATACCTGGGAATTAAACCTACGTATTGCTACTCTGGAAGCCTGTGATCCGGAAAAACTGTTTTCCGACGAATTGCAAACTCTTGTAGACAAAGCATTAGAAACATTACCGGAACAGACACGCGATATCTTTATCCGTAGCCGTTACAACAACCAAAGCCATAAGGATATTGCAGAAGCCCTGGGTGTTTCGACAAAAACTGTAGAATTTCATATAACCAAGGCCCTTAAAGTCCTGCGCGTCGCCTTAAAGGACTATTTCCCATTATTGGCATTCATTCCTAAATTATTTTATTGATTATTTACCAGCCCTTTTACGAGTCCATTTTTTAACCCTGAAATTTTTTTTCAAAAAAGTCACATTTTTCGTTAGGGATATTCCTGGCTTATTTGCTTTATAGATAGAAACGAAAAAAATGGAAAAAGATACATTATACAAATTCTTTGACGGCAAAGCTTCTCAAGAAGAGAAAAAAGCAGTCCGTGCCTGGTTGGAAGCCACTCCACAAAACGAGAAAAGGCTTTTCAGGGAACGCGAATTTTTCGATGCGATGATCCTGTCAGGCAAAACGCGGACAGCCACCTCAAAGAAAAAATCCCGCCCATTCTATCTGGCTATTATGCAGGAAGCCATGAAGGTTGTTGCTATCTTTGCCATTGTCATTACTTGCGGAGTCTATTTCTATCAATCGGAAATCAGGAAGATTAACCAAAGTATAAGTACAATCACCGTACCAGCTGGTCAACGTGTAAACCTGGCTTTGCCGGATGGCACAAGCGTTTGGTTAAATGCTCGTTCCAAAATGAGTTATCCTGCTGCTTTTACAGGTGATAAGCGAGAAATAACTTTGGATGGGGAAGCCTATTTTGAGGTTAGCCATAATACGGAAAAACCGTTTGTTGTACAGACCTCAAAATGTAATGTGGAAGTGTTGGGCACGAAATTCAATGTTGAGGCATATAGCGATTCGGAAGACTTCAATGCTGCGTTGATGGAAGGATCGGTGAAGGTTATAAATAATAAAAATCCGTCGGGAACAGTCCTGCTGTCTCCTAATTATATGGCTTCTTTAAAGAATGGCAAATTGTCTGCTTCCCCAATATCGGACTTTGATATCTTTCGTTGGAAAGAAGGACTGATCTGCTTTCGTAATATGAATTTTGAACAACTGATGTTACGTTTTGAGAAATGTTATGGAATACGGATCGTTGTAGAGAACAAGAACCTTATTAAATATGTATGTAGTGGTAAATTTCGTATTTCAGATGGGATAGATAACGCGTTACGTATTTTGCAGAAAGATGCGAAATATTCTTTTGAACGGAACAAAGACGAGTCCGTCATTTATATTAAATGATGTCTAACTTTAAATAGATTGCCTATGATATGATAGCTTAGTTAACCTTTTCATAAAAATGCCGACCAGTGTCCCCACACTCATCGGCATTCTACTAACACAATTATTTAAACTGTATTAATAATTTTGATATACAAAGATATGAATAAAGAATCTTTGCCGGATATTCTTTTGATTAAAAGATTCCGACGTAAACAATTTTTTAGAATCATGAAAATAACCACTCTATTATTATTCATGTTCATCTTTTGTCTTCATGCAGAAAATTCTAACTCACAGAATATCAGTGTGACGATTCAAGAGAATGATGCCAGACTTGAAAATGTCTTAAATGAAATCGAGAAACAAACTGACTACTTATTCATATATAATAAGTACGTGAACGTTAATCGGAAAGTATCAATAGATCTTAACAAATCTTCTTTGGAAGAAGCTCTCAAAAACTTGTTTGACGGAACAAATGTAAAATATTCGTTTGATGGTTCGTACATATTACTTACCCCAAAAAATGATGCGCCAAACAAGACTATATTATCGAACGCACAGCAAAAGGATCTTATTTCAGGTAAGGTTACAGATAATCACGGCGAAACAATTGTAGGAGCAAATGTTGTTGTCAAAGGAAGTACATCCGTAGGGACCATTACCGATATCAATGGGAATTTTTCCATACAAGTACCTGATAAAGCAGTTTTGATAGTATCGTATATCGGCTATTTATCGCAGGAGGTAGAAATAAAGGGCCAACGTCCTATACGTGTTGTTTTAACAGAAGACACACAAGCCTTGGAAGAAGTGGTCGTAATTGGTTATGGGACGGCAAAACGCCGTGACTTAACAGGTGCCATAGCAAGCGTAAAAGCAGAAAAAATGGAAGTGGAAGCACCTCGTGATATTACCGACCTTATGCGTGGAACAGCTGCAGGTTTGAATGTCGGAATGTCTACTTCGGCAAAAGGCGACTTAACACCTCAAATCCGTGGTGTAAATACATTAACTGCCGGATCAAGTCCAACGATTGTTGTGGACGGAGTTATTTATTATGGTTCTTTGTCCGACATAAATACAAATGATGTTGTGAGCATTGATGTTTTGAAAGATGCAAGTTCTGCTGCCGTGTATGGTTCACAGGCAGCTAATGGCGTTATTGTTATCACAACTAAAAAAGGCAAAGGAAAATCTGATGGCTCCGCTACTGTTACATTCAATGCTAATGTAGGGTTTGTCCAATCTGCAAATCAAATGCCAATATTGGATGGCAAAAAATATTTAAAGTACAGACAGGATTATCAAATGGGAAATAGTTCAAGTGATTACCTGACGAAATTTCCAGAGATTTATACTAATCCTTTCGAGTTGAATGGTACAGGTGTCAATCCTTTGGATTGGTATAATTATAATCAAAAAACACCGGTGTCTTCTGTCTCAGATGAGGATCTGACACGCGCATGGCTTTCCAGGTTGCAACTTTACACTCCTGAAATAGATAATTATTTAGCAGGAATAGAGACAAACTGGGCAGATCTTGTTCTTCACAAAGGTTTGCAACAAGATTATACAGTCAGTGTTTCCAACCGGACGGATAAAGTAAATTATCACTGGTCACTGGGCTATGTGGACCGGGATGGTATCATCGTAGGAGACAATTATAAGAATCTTCGCACCCGCTTGAATCTTGATTCTAAAATAACAAACTTTTTAACAATAGGGATGAATGCGAATTTTGCTATCCGGGATGAAAGTTCACAGCCTGCAGACTGGAAAGCAATGGCAAAAAATTCACCCTACGCATCCAACAATTTAGATGATCCCGAAAGTTTGTATCGCTATTATGTAGCAGGAGATAATTCAACTACGAATCCTTTGTATGCACGTGAATACAGAGACCAAAGTCAAAAGTATTATTCATTGAATGCCAACTTATATGCAAAGGTTCAATTACCTTTTGGCATCGAATATCAGTTGAATTATACACCTTATTTACAATGGTATCATAAATTCTACCATCAGTACGCGGACAGCGAGGTGGAAACTAAAGGGGGAACCTCCGAACGTCAGCATGATATTAAGTCCCATTGGACCGTTGATAATATTTTGCGATGGAAAAAAGAATTCAATAAGACACACAATTTAGAATTAACATTGTTGGCTAATGCAGAGAAAAAGGAAACCTGGTCAACGATTGCTGCAACATATGGTTTTAACCCAAGCGATGTTTTAGGATATCATAATTTATCATCAGGATTAAACCCTACAAACCAAAGCTCCGATACCTATTGGACCGGAGATGCCCTAATGGCACGTGTTTTTTATTCTTTTCAAAATAAATATATGCTGACGGCTTCAGTCCGTCGAGACGGTTATTCTGCATTCGGCATCAATAATAAGCGAGCTACTTTCCCCTCTGTTGCATTAGGCTATGTCTTTACATCAGAGAAATTTATGGAAAATACAAATCATTGGCTAAATTATGGTAAACTGCGTTTTTCCTGGGGGCAAAATGGCAATCGTGATATTGGACAATATGCCGCATTATCAAATATGAAGACAAACCCTCTGACTTATATCGGACCGGACGGGACCGTTTATACTTCCACGTATATTTACGTGAATACAATGGCTAATAACAATTTGCGCTGGGAACGGACTGAATCCTACAATTTAGGGTTGGATTTTTCTTTATTCAATGATATTATCGGTGGTTCATTGGAAGTTTACTCCGGTACAACAAAAGATTTGCTTGTAGAACGTTCTTTGCCTAGCATTACAGGTTTCTCAAATGTTACTGCAAATCTGGGAAAATTGAGAAATAAAGGATTAGAACTGACCTTGAATGCAAATATTTTCAGAGAGGCTAATTTTGAATGGTCTGCATCTTCTACATTTTCTATGAACAGAAGAAAGATTGTTGCACTTTATGGAGATAAAGAGAATGTATCGGACGAAAATGGCAATATAATTGGCCAAAAAGAATCGGATGACCCGACAAACGGATGGTTTATCGGTCAGGATCCCGACCGTATATGGGCGTATGACCGTATAGGAGTATGGCAATTAGGAGAAGAAGAAGCTGCTGCTGTTTATGGCTGTAAACCGGGTGACTTTAAATACAAAGATCAAAATGGAGATGGCGTTATGAACACGGAAGATAAGGTTTTCCAAGGATATAAGACACCTCGCTATCGTTGGTCAATGAGAAATGATTTTACAATACGTAAAAATTTTACAGTATCTTTTACGATGTACTCTTATTTTGGTCATTATGGCGCTTTCGATGAAGCCGCAAATTATAACAGTGGTGCACCTTACAAATTCTCATCTTATGATATGCCACGTTGGACAAAAGACAACCCGACTAATGATTACGCAAGAATCAGTTCTTATAATGCAGGAACAAACTGGGTGAAAAAATCTTTTTTGCGTTTGGACAATATTTCTGTTTCGTATAATGTTCCTAAGACTTTCTTACAGAAGTTTGCCATTCAAAACATGAGATTTACCGTCACTGCCCGTAACGTTGCAGTTTGGTCTCCTCATTGGACATTCTGGGATCCGGAAAATGGCAGTTTGTCTCCGAGATCGTTCAATTTAGGTATAAACTTTACTTTATAACTTCAAATATAACATATCATGAAAATCAATAGATATAAAACAAGGCTCTTGGTTTGTGCCATGATTTCCTTTTTGGGATGCAATGACGGTTGGTTGGAAACAAAACCGTTATCAATTTATACACCGGAAAATTCATATATTGATGCTGCTGGTTTTGAATCTGCTTTAGGAGCATGTATGCGGAATATTGTCAGTGAATTTTATGGTGACGGAGCACCTATTGTAACTGAAATGATACAATCAGATATCTGTGTAGACGGAACAACGAATAAGACCGGACCACAACAAGACATGGACCAGGCTCTTCTTCCCAGTGCAAAATTGACAGGAATAGACTATACGCAGGTCGGATGGTTTTGGACTTACACTTACAATGTCGTTAAATACTGTAATACTGTAATTTCGCGCATAGATGATATTGAATGGCAAAAACCGGAAGACCGTAATCATGTGTTAGGTTCTGCTTTTTTTCACCGGGCTTATCGTTACTACAGAGCTGTACACCAATTTGGGGATGTTCCTTTCTTAGAAGAAGAACTTACAGAACCTAAAACGGATTTTTATTCGAGTGACAGATGGAGTATTTTAGAACGCTTATATTCGGATATGGAGTTCGCTTATAAATGGGTACGGACCGGAGCAGAACGGGGAAAAGTAAATAAAGATGCCTGCGGCGTTCTACTGATGAAAATATGTATGAGTCTAGGGAAATTTGACCGGGCCATTGAAATCGGTAATGAGATTACTGCCAATCATCCGCTAATGACAGAACGTTTTACATCGAACAAGAATAAGGCACGAACTAACTTAATGCATGATTTGCATAGCGTAGAAGCCAAATTAGACATGAGTAATACGGAAGGGATCTTTTATACGTCTTCTTATCCGGATATAGATGGTTCTGTCCGTATTTATACGATGAGATGCGGAGTTCCTTCTTGGAATACGGGAGGTCAGGGAACTGTAACTCCGGATGGAAAAACTGGTACAGCTTGGAATGTGTCGACTATAGCAGATGATGTACGGGAAGATCCGGATCTGGATATTAATCGTGTGTACGGACGTGGTACAGGAAAAGCGAGACCGACCAATTATTTCCAATATGAAATTTGGGGTGAAAAAGAAAAAAATGATTTAAGAGGAGTTTATAATCGCGATAGCTGGAGGCGAACAGAAGATTTGAAATACAACAATCCGGATTTAAAAAAATCAGGAAACTCCTGGTACAGGAAAAATTTACAGAAAAATGCGAATATCAGTGTAAACGATTCCATCATGTGTTGGTTTCAATGGCCTCACTATAAATTGTTTGTTCCGGAAAAGGAAACGGTTACACAGTGGTATGGAGGTGAGACTCCCTGGTATATCTATCGATCTGCAGAAGTATATTTAATGCTGGGAGAATGCTATTACTGGAAAGACCAAAAGGCTCAGGCAGCAAATATGTTAAACATAGTACGTGCTCGTGCTGGTGCCGAGCCATTGACGGCTGCCGATATTAATATAGGAGAAATATTGAACGAACGTGCCAGAGAGTTGTATTATGAAGAATTACGCCATGTCGAGTTAGTGCGCATAGCATATACTTATGCAAAATTTGGTAAAACATGCGAAGTTTTTAACCGTACATATTCATTGGAAAATCTTTCTGGCCCCGGAGGAATAGGTGCTAATATAAAGGAATCAGGAGTTAATTTCTGGTGGGACTGGGTTATGGCTAAAAATAATTTTTACAGAGAACGTGTAACCACTTCATGGTACACATATCAAATAAGCGTTCATCATATTTTATGGCCAATTCCTGAAGAAGCGATCGTGTCGAATGTAAACGGAGTGATCAATCAAAATATTGGATATCCCGGAGCAGAGAAAAATGTCGCTTTGTTAACCGTCGATCCTGTATCCCCTCAAACAGAAGGTTATTAATAATCCGGTATAGAGATGAAGATCAAATACATATTACTAATCGTAAATCTACTAAGCTTTTGTTTTAATAGTTCAGGGCAACAGTTTGTGAATTTGGATGCGAAAGCTACCGAAGCAACCTTTATTTACACAAAAGCGAACGGATATAAAGGGATATGGTATAGGAATCAGCTTTCCAATAACGAGTATATATATAAATACAGTGGAGGAATGGCTGTATATCCTGCTAATCACAGACCTTTTGCGATATATTCTCTAGAAGCAGAAAAAACTTTTTTCTGCTTCGGAGGAACTGATAGGGATAATATTTCTTTGTTACATAATGTGTCGTATTTTGATCACAAAACAAAAATGCTGGCAAATCCGACAACAATATTAAACAAAGAGACAACGGACGCTCACGATAATCCGGTCATTTCAATGGATGAACAGGGATATATCTGGATATTTTCAACCTCTCACGGCGTTACCAGACCATCGTATATCCATAAAAGCAGAAAACCTTATGACATAGAAACCTTCGATTTAATCCAGGCTACGGAAAAGGTGAATGGCAAAGATGTTCCATTTAATAACTTTTCATATATGCAGATATGGTATATAAAAGGGAAAGGCTTTTTAGGATTGTTCACAAAATATAAAGGCGGGGTTGGTGATCGTGTGATCGGATATAATACAAGTCGGGATGGTATAAAATGGAATGAATGGAAAGTTATTGCCCATATAGATAAAGGGCACTATCAAATATCAGCAGAAAAAGACGGAAAAATAGGAGTAGCATTCGATTTTCATCCCGCAGGAAAAGGATTGAATTATAGAACAAATCTATACTATATAGAGACTGATGATTTTGGTAAGAGTTGGCATTTGGCAAATGGGGAAAAAATTCAGTTACCATTTGATCAGATTCAAAATCCAGCTTTGATAAAAGACTATACAATTCTGAAGAAAAACTGTTATATCCTTGATATAGCATTTGATAAACGAAATCGCCCGATGGTTCTCACTATTTCCAGTAAGGGATACCAACCCGGTCCGGAAAATGATCCTCGAAGCTGGGAGTTTTTCCATTATGACGGAAATAAATGGAATAACACGGAACTTACAACATCTGATAGTAATTACGATATGGGATCTGTCTATTCAGATAATGACTTGATCCGGATAATTGCACCGACAGAAAAAGGACCTCAGGTATATAATCCAGGAGGAGAAATAGCTGTTTGGGAAAGTGATGATAACGGGATCAGTTGGAAATTGAAACGGCAATTGACAGTTGGAAGCACGAAAAACCATACTTACGTAAGAAGTCCTAAAAACTGCCATCCAGATTTCTATGCTATCTGGGCAGACGGGCATGGAAGGCAGCCTTCCCAATCAGATCTTCACTTCTGTGATAAGAATGGGCGTGTTTTTAAGATGCCACGCGATTTTAATACAAATGCTATCAACCCTATAGAAGTAAATATAGACTTAACCTCTTTTCCAGAAGGGTTTTCTCCTCAGGAAGTAGGTAACAAGTTGAGCAAACATTTTATTTCCAGCCCACATTTTCTTCATGGCAAAAAATGGATTCATTATGCTGAAGTATGTACCTGGTTAGGGGCATTACGTTATGCACAAGTGGCCGCAGACAATGAATTGCTCAATATGTTAAAAAAACGTTTCGACCGTTTACTTTCAACAGAGAAATTCTACCTACCCCCTAAAAACCATGTAGATTTGAACATGTTTGGGTGTTTACCTCTGGAATTCTACCGAGTTACTGATAATAAGGATTATTACGATCTCGGACTATCTTATGCTGATACACAATGGGAGCTGCCTCCGGAAGCGAAAGACGAAGAAAAAGCCTGGACACAAAAAGGATATTCCTGGCAAACTCGTCTTTGGATCGACGATATGTTTATGATCACTATTTTGCAAAATCAGGCATATCGCGTAACCGGTGACGAAAAATATATAAATCGTGCTGCAAAAGAGATGGTCTATTATCTGAATGAATTACAGCGTACTAATGGTCTGTTCTATCATGCTCCTGATATCCCGTATTTTTGGTCACGCGGAAATGGATGGGTAGCAGCCGGCATGACCGAGCTACTAAAAGTTTTACCGGAAAATAATCCGGATAGAAAACGGATATTTGACGGATACGTAAATATGATGAGTACTTTGAAAAAATATCAAAGAAGAGACGGAATGTGGAATCAGTTGATCGACCAGGCCGATTGCTGGGCTGAGACTTCCGGATCAGCGATGTTCATTTATGCAATTATTACAGGCATTAAAAAAGGATGGTTGGATCGAACCGAATATACACCGATCGCCCGCAAAGCATGGTTAGCGCTAGTTCCTTACATTAATGGCGAAGGAGATGTTACGGAAGTTTGTGTGGGAACTAATAAGAAAAATGATAAACAGTATTATTATGATCGTCCCCGTGCAATTGGTGATTATCATGGCCAGGCTCCTTATTTATGGTGTGCCGCTGCTCTTCTGGAAAAATAACTGTTTTCAGTATTTAATTAAACATATTAATACATTATTAAGATGAAAAAGATATTATTGTTTCTCTTTTTATTCGTTTTTTATTCTCTTTCTGCACAGAAGAAAGGTGAATATAATAACTATAAAATAGACGGATATCGACCCATATGGTTCGATTTAGGGCAAAAGTCCGAATATGGTTCTAAATACTCCGGTGGTTTGGGGACCTACACAGTCAAACATAATCCTATGGCAATATATTCTCCTGAGACAAACAAAACATTTTTTGTTTTCGGAGGAACGATCGATAAAAAAGAAAGATATTTGCTTTGCATGATAGGTTGTTATGATCATACAACCGGGAAAGTGTGTAAGCCAACGGTCGTATATGATAAGCAGGGAGTAGATGACCCACACGACAATCCTGCCCTTTTGATTGATAAGGAAGGATATTTGTGGGTCTATATCGCCGGCAGGGGAAACCATCGTCCCGGATTTATATATAAAAGTCTGAAGCCTTACGACGTTTCTAAATTCGAATCGACTGGCTTTGAAGACATAATGGCTTATCCCCAACCCCGACTGGTTGAAAATAAAGGACATTTCATGTTTTGTACCCGTTATGACGGCGTACGAAGATTGTTCTACAGGACTTCACCGGATGGATTAAACTGGAGTGACTACCATCAGATCGCATCCATTATTCCGGAAGGTGAAAGCAAGTCCGGCCATTATCAGATTACAGGTCAATATGGGAACAAGTTAGTAACGACCTTTAATCGTCATAAAAACGGAGATTGCGATACCCGTACAAATATGTATTATTTAGAAACTACAGATTTCGGAAAGACCTGGACTTTAGCAGATGGTACACCAATTAAATTGCCGATAGTAGATAAAGATAGTCCTTGCCGGGTTATAGATGCCGAATCAAAGGGGCAAAATCTTTATATTAAAGATGTCAATTTTGATAAGAAAGGAAATGCAATTGTATTATACCTGACCAGTTATGGTCATTTGCCCGGTCCTAAGCATGGTCCCCGTGAATGGTTTGTCGCTCACTGGACCGGGAAAGAATGGGTACAATATCCAATCACAACATCAACCCATAATTATGATTCCGGAAGTCTTTACGTAGAAGGAAATCTTTGGAGAGTCATTGCTCCGACCGCAGCAGGCCCTCAACACTGGGGTACAGGGGGAGAAGTAGAATCCTGGATAAGTACAAATGCAGGGAAAACCTGGAAAAAGGAACATATATATACGAAAAACAGCCCGCGTAATCATTCTTATATGCGTCGTCCGGTAAATGCAACAGACCCGTTCTATACATATTGGGCAGATGGGAATCCTGATTGTCTGAGTATATCGAATTTTTATTTCGCCGATTCAAAAGGAAATGTTTTTCGTTTACCTTACAATATGAAAGAGGAATGGGAAAGACCTGAACATGTCGATTATACCTCTAATCTCTCGCCACAGGATTTTCAAAACTATGCGTATCTTTTTGAAAATAATTATATCAAGAAGATGATGGTCAAAACAACAGACTGGCAATTGGCACACCCCCGGCACGGACAAACGGACTGGACAAACGGTGCTTTTTATGCAGGGGTATATGCAGTATGGGAAACAACAGGCTCTAAAAAAATATATAATGCAATGATGGCAGTGGGAAATGATTCTACTCACTGGAAACCAGGTAAACGTTGGTTCCATGCCGATGATATCGCAATCAGCCAAATGTACATTGATTTATATCGCAAGGAAAAACATCCTGAAATGTTAAATGCGACTATTGAGGCACTGGATCGTTTCTTAAAAGAACCTTATCCTACTTCCGGGAAAAAAGATATCATAAAATGGTGGTGGTGCGATGCATTATTTATGGCACCTCCTACTTTAATTAAATTGGGAATTGTCACGAATAATAACTCATATCTGGAATATAATGATAAATGCTTCAAAGAATGTTATGACCTACTGTACAATAAGAAAGAACATCTCTTTGCTCGTGATCTGGGATATGTCGTAAAAGGAAATAAAGAAGACAGAGTTGAAGCCAATGGCAAATTAATATTTTGGGGACGCGGTAATGGCTGGGTTATGGGAGGTTTGGTCCGGATTTTACAGGAATTACCGGCCAATTACCCGCAGAGAAGTTTTTATGAACAATTATTTAAGGAAATGGCAATTCGTATTGTCTCCTTACAACAGGCTGACGGTTTATGGAGGGCAAGCCTTCTTGATCCGGAATCTTATCCGGGAGGAGAGGTCAGCGGTTCCGGATTTTTGTGCTATGCTTTGGCGTGGGGTGTTAATAATGGTCTGTTAAAAGAAGAGTTGTACATAAATGCCGCTAAAAAAGCATGGATTGGACTGAATAAATGTGTAAATGAAGAAGGACGGGTTGGCTGGGTACAACCTATCGGTGCAGACCCCAGGAAAAACTTTTCAGCGGATAGCTGGGAAGTCTATGGCACAGGAGCTTTCTTATTGGCAGGAAGTGAAGTAATACATTTACCTAAATAAAGAATTTCACTTCTTAGCAGAAATGAGCTATCCTGTCGTCAACCTCACTTGGTTATTACAGGCTCATTTGTGGAATACAATAAGGTGTTTTCTATTAAACTAAAGGAAAGAAGTTGTTTTTGGCGTCCTCATAAATGTTTTCGAGGACGCCAAAAATATTTATGAGGGCCTCGAAAACATTTATGACGCCCTCGTGAACAAAAATCTACCTGTTCATCTCATACAATAATTCAATTATTTCTTTTCATTCAATAACTTTTCCAGTAAAGCAACCTTTTCTTTTTCATTACCCATCATCCGTTCATATAAGGATGTATTCTCTTTGGTCAGTTCGATGATTTTTTCAACAGGATGAATTATTCTGTTATCATTACTCAAATCCGAAATCGATTAATGATTGACAACATAAACAAGATATACCCGTTTTTATTCCATTTTATACAAATGTTTTCGCACACACATGTTAGGAAATTAAATATAAACTACTACTTTTGCACTGGAATATAAAAGTTTATGCCATGGATAAAAAAGTAATCACCTTTGGAGAGATAATGCTCAGACTGGCCACACCAGATTATCTCCGTTTCAATCAGACAAATCAATTGAATGCTACCTTCGGAGGTGGCGAAGCTAACGTTGCCGTATCGCTGGCAAATTATGGGATCGACACAGAGTTCGTAACCCGTTTGCCGAAAAATGATATTGCTCGTGCCTGTGTTATGGATTTACGTAAATATGGTGTCGGAACCTCCCACATCGTTTACGGAGGCGACCGCCTGGGTATCTACTTCCTGGAAACAGGAGCCGTAGCCCGTGCCAGCAAAGTTGTTTACGACCGTGCCCATTCTTCTATTGCTGAAATAGAAGCAGGAATGATCAACTGGGAAGAAGTGCTGAAAGATGCCTCCTGGTTCCACTGGACCGGTATCACTCCGGCTATCTCACAAGGTGCTGCCGACGCTTGTCTGGAAGCTATCCAGGCTGCCAATAAACTGGGTGTACCTGTATCCTGCGACCTGAATTATCGTAAAAACCTCTGGAAATACGGCAAAAAGGCTTCTGAAGTAATGCCTGAACTGGTTGCCGGTTGCGATGTGATTCTGGGAAATGAAGAAGATGCAGAGAAAGTATTCGGTATCAAACCGGAGGGCTTCGACGTTGCACAGACTGAAGGCCAGGTAAATGCAGCTGAATTCGAATCGGTTTGCACACAATTGATGGAAAAATTCCCACGTGCAAAGAAAGTGATCATCACTTTGCGTGGCTCTATCAATGCCAATCATAATACATGGGGCGGCGTTCTGTATGCCGACGGTAAATTATATCAGTCACGCCGTTACGATATTACCCATATCGTTGACCGCGTTGGTGGCGGCGACTCTTTCATGGGGGGCCTGATCTACGGTTTGCTGACTTATACTACAGACGACCAGAAAGCACTCGACTTCGCTGTCGCTGCTTCCTGCCTGAAGCACACCATCTACGGTGACTTCAACCAGGTAACTGTCGACGAAGTGGAAAAACTGATGGAAGGCGACGGATCGGGAAGAGTGTCGAGGTAATTGAAAATTGAGAATTGAAAATTAAAGAGAAAGATGGCTAGATTTAGTAAAATGCAGGTATTGGATGCGATGATCAGCACCGGAATGGTACCTGTTTATTATAATAAAGATATAGAAACGGCTAAACAAGTATTAAAGGCTTGTTATGATGGCGGAGTACGTGCATTTGAATTTACCAATCGCGGAGACTTCGCTCATGAAGTATTTGCCGAACTGGTAAAATATGCTGCGGTAGAATGTCCTGAAATGGTTTTAGGTATCGGTTCTATCGTCGATCCGGCTACGGCTGCCCTGTTCCTGCAACTGGGTGCCAACTTCGTTGTCGGCCCGTTGTTCAATCCGGAAATTGCGAAGGTATGTAACCGCCGCCTGGTTCCTTATACACCGGGATGCGGATCTGTTTCGGAAATAGGATTTGCACAGGAAGTGGGATGTGATTTGTGTAAAGTATTCCCGGCCGGGAATGTGGGTGGTCCTTCTTTTGTCAAGAATATCAAAGCACCGATGCCATGGTCTATGATTATGGCTACAGGAGCGGTCGAACCGACAGAAGAGAACTTGTCGGCCTGGTTCAAGGCTGGCGTTACTTGTGTAGGAATGGGTTCCAACCTGTTCCCTAAAGAAGCCATTGCAGCCAAAGACTGGAATGCCATCACTGCTCTTTGCAGCAACGCATTAAGCATCATCAAAAAATACCGTTGATATATGAAACCTTTTCTTGATTCAGATTTCCTGCTACAGACAGAGACAGCCCAAAAACTGTATCACGAACATGCAGCGAAGATGCCGATCATTGACTATCATTGTCACCTGATCCCGCAGCAGATAGCCGACAACTACCAGTTTGCCGACCTGACAGAGATTTGGTTGGGCGGAGACCATTACAAATGGCGTGCCATGCGTGCAAACGGTGTTCCCGAAGAGTATATCACCGGCGACAAACCGGCATTCGAGAAATTCCAGAAATGGGCGGATACCTTGCAACATGCTATGCGCAACCCGCTTTACCACTGGACTCACCTGGAACTGAGCCGCATATTCGGTGTCGATAAGGTGTTGAATCCTTCAACTGCACGTGAAATATACGACGAATGTACAGCCAAACTGCAAACCCCGGAATTTCGTGCGCAGGCCATCATGGAACGCATGAATGTGGAAGTTGTTTGTACGACTGACGATCCGGTCGATTCACTGGAATACCATAAAGCGATCCGTAACACTTCGTTGAAGACGAAAGTTCTTCCTACCTGGCGTCCGGACAAGGCGATGGCTATCGAAAATGTAGTTGCTTACAATGAATACCTGACGAAGCTGGAAGCAGCTTCCGGCATGTCGATCCTTTCTTTTAAAGACTTGTTAGCGGCTTTACAGAAACGTCATGACTTCTTTGAATCTGTCGGTTGCCGCGTATCGGATCATGGTTTGAGTACATTCTACGCAACTCCTTATACCAATGCCGAGATAGAGGCTATCTTCATGAAAGCCCGAATGAATAAGGCATTGACCGGCGAAGAGATCGACAAGTTCCGCTCTGCCATGTTGTATGAACTGGCTGTTATGGATGCCCGCAGCAACTGGGCACAACAATTCCATATCGGTCCGACACGTAACAACAATGCCCGCATGTTCAAAAAGCTGGGTCCGGATACCGGATACGACGCTATCGGCGACCTGGAAGTGGCAGAACCGATGGTTCGTTTCCTCAGCCGCCTGGAAGAAGAAGGAGCATTAGCTAAAACAATATTCTACAACCTGAACCCGAAAGACAGTGCCGTAATGATGACTACGGCTTACAGCTTCAACGACGGTTCGCTACCGGGCAAGATGCAGTATGGCGCCGGCTGGTGGTTCCTGGATCAGATCCATGGCATGGAAGACCAGATGAACACGCTGTCCGACCTGGGCCTGCTGAGCCGTTTTGTCGGAATGCTGACCGATTCACGCAGTTTCCTGTCTTATCCGCGTCACGAATACTTCCGCCGTATCCTTTGCAATATGCTGGGTAAAGAAGTGGAAAACGGCGAATTGCCTGTTTCTGAAATTCCTTTCATCGGTAAGATGGTAGAGGATATCAGTTATAAGAATGCGAAAGAATATTTCGGATTTTAATAAAAAAGAAGTACGCCAATCGAATTTTCTTTTGGCGTACTTCACTAATCTAGTACTATGAAAAACGATCACTTGCCATAAATATACACTTCTGCAATGTTAGTAAAAGGTTCACGGTTACTATCCGGCAAGAGAATCTTCATGTAACGGCCCCGGTTTGTATCTATTGATGCGGGAACAGGCAATTCCAAACTATCACCATCACCGAACACTCCAGTTACCAACTGAATCCAATCTGTAGCTTTGGCATCCGGACTATTTCCTATATAAATTTCAACACTTTTCGTATCGGTGGTACCAGGACGGCGATAAACTTCTATTTTCGACATTTCTTTCGATGATTCCATATCTATCACAGCCCAATGCGGCAGAGGTGTATTTCCATCCGTATAATTGGAATGCCACCAGGTATCCAGTTTGTCATCAATGATCGCATCTTTCCCACCGCCGTCACTAGCAGTTTCGTCGGAAACGGTTACCGTCCATCCGCTACGATCGAACTTGTATTCGGCAGGGAAAGCCTCATCATACTTACTCCATGCCGTATAAAAAGTATCGATTGACTCTTCTTCCGGAATAAATAAAGAACGGAACTCAAACTCTTCACCCGCCTTGGCATCCGGACAGAATGTCGTATATTCTGCCGACGACATCCGGATAATACTTTCCGTACCATCATTTTTTACGTATCTGACTTCATTGGCTAATAAGCCTTCTGCAGCCGAATACCATTCCACCGAACCGCCTTTGTCCGTAAGTGAAATATCCTTTATACGACGGTCCATTAGGGAAACCTGATAATTCTCACCATAGGAAGTTCCAAAATCTGTTACAGACAAAGAACGATGGTCGAAATTATCCACCAGTTGTACAGTGAATGTATATGACTTCTCTTCCATGTTATCCAATACGACCTCGATGCTGTCATAGCTTGAATTAAAGGATACCGGAATAAGCAATGAATCCAATCCGTCGTTCCAATACAGATTTACCGATTTCACATTTGGAGAATTATATGTCCTGCAAAAAAACAGAATACGCTCTTTTCCCGCAATGAACGCAATTGAATCCGGTTTAGGAGCATAAATGATCTCTCCGCCTTCAATATACTCTTTATGCACATCCATAAAATCTTCACAGGAAGTAATCAGGAGAGTGCATGCTATAAATACTAATAAACTATATATTCTTTTCATGGTTTATATATTCTTTTTTAATTTATACTATTCAACCACTTCCCCATACAGATCCACCTCTGCCGGATGAGTAAAGGCAGAACCACCCCAGGTACTCAATATCTTAAGACGGATATAGCGTATCGGTTCCTGTGACAATTCAAAAGCAAATTCATGTCCTTCTTCAGCAGCCGTAATATCTTCATCCGTCACTGTTCCGCTCGGAGATCCGGAAGGTTTGACAACCAGACAATCCATCACTTTTTCCCATTCACTCCAGTCACCGCTCTGCGAAGGTGTTCCCGTCCCTTTGAACACATACACCTCGAAATCCAACGGATTTCCCCAGTTATAATACGAATCGGAATATTTACGCTGGAACATCACAACACGGCTGGGTTTCGCAACACATCCCAGATCGATGGTAAATGCGGCAGGCATGGAATTGGATGCCGAATGGCCGAAAGTATCATGGTCGTCGTCGATCAGATAGCTGTCCATCCCCTCCCAATTGGTAAAGCTGGCATCAGAACCCAATTTCATAACGACCATTTTCTTTTTATTCAGTTTTTCTTCGAAAAGCGGTGTTATCTGACCTTCCGAAGGGAAAATAGTATCGGAAGCGTTGTCAAAGTTATCCCGCATGATCATCCCAAAATAACGAGGCTCGGCTTTATAGCCGCGCAAACTATAACGGTTCGAATCAGCTTCCGAAGTCATAATACGCATAGTCTGCATTTGCCCCAGCGAATCCTGTGCAAGAAACTCCATCGTCAAGGGAGCTTTGTCTTCATTCCGCCAGTTATATTGGGCACCGCCAAAATCCTGTACGATCGATATTGTCTTGATAGCTTTACTCAAAGAAGACTCCAATGGAGTAAAAGTCACTTCCACAGGATCCGACAATTCCTGAGCACGATTGATCACATAAATATTCGCTTTATTCGGGATGGTATCGTTATATCCTTCTATTTTGATCTTATTCTCATAAAAAGAAGCGACTCTTTCCGTCTCTTTTCCATTCGTAAGCGTATAAACGGCTTTTACAGCCAGGATATCTTCCGAATTGGGAATGCGGTAGGAAACGACGGCACCACCGGCTATCGGTTCCACATTTACATCGGTCACCACTCCGGGTTTTCCCAGACTTCCGGTTATAGGTTCCAGTGTCTTTTCCGAACAAGAGCAAAGCAATAGAACCGAAGTCAGTATACTGAAATAATATTTCGTTTTCATAATTCTGTATTACATTATTAATTACCACCCCGGATTCTGTACCAATTGCGGATTATTCACAATATCAGACTCTGGTATCGGGGCAAAATAGTTTTTATAAGTAAATGACTGCGTATAGACCGTAGTCAAAGTATAATAATCCACGACCTCTTTGGCATTGACATTCCAACCCTGTATCAGACGGTTCTGCTCTTTCTGGGCTGTTTTCCAGCGGCGGCTGTCCCAATAATAAACACCTTCACAAGCCAGTTCGATTTTACGCTCACGCTGAATGATCTCACGCATGCCGACTTTCGTAGACGGTTTATTAGCCTGATTCGAATATTTCTGCCAGCTTTCCACCACTCCTTTCAAACCGGCACGTTCACGTACCATGTCCACATACTTATAAACTTCCGCGTCGGGAGCATCTTTCGATTCATTCAAAGCTTCGGCGCATAGTAAGAGAAGGTCGGCAAAACGCATATCCGGAAAAGCATAGTTTTCCCAGCTGATATCATTGGCATTACGGAAACTGGAATTGATCGAAACCAACTTTTTGGGCCAATAACCTGTCGCATTATAATTACCCGGATTGGCTACCGAAGAAAATTCACCGAACCGATTTTTGGGATATAGACATTCCGCATCGTCATCCGGTACGTTCTTATATGAGTTCCCATACCATTTACCACGGTCAAAACCTAATGTCGAATAAAAACGAGGCTCACGGTCAAAATTCATAGCGGCAGTCTGCTCACCTTTCTGAATATAATATTTATGATCCTCGTCTCCGGTCCGCACATTGAAACGATTCGAATAATCATATTCTTTGTCTTCCTCAATAGGAACACCATTTTTAGAATAAAACTGTTCGACCGTCGCCATCGACACACTCATACGTGTTCCATAGTTTAAAGAGGTTGCCTGCTCCAGATAACAGATGCATTCTTCCTGCAAACCACTATTTACCGGATAAGAAGAATTTCCCCATACCAACTCACAATTCCAGCGGTCACTTACAGAACCACGCAATGTCTGTACCAATTGAGTTTCATCCGAAAGAGTTTTAGTAGCAATATAATCGGAAATCTGGTACAGACGGATACCAGCACTCTCACAAATATCGACAGCCTCTTTACAAGCCTCCGCAGCCTTTTGCCAACGTGTTTCATCATACGTCTGATTAAAGAACGGTTCCCCGTTATAATTACGGAAACTGTTATAATCCGTATTCCCGTTAAACAACGGACTGGCCCAATAGACCAAAACTTTTGCTTTCAACATATAAGCTGCCGGACGGGCAAAACGGCCTAATTCACTAGTCTGGTTTTCAATCACCAAAGGAAGCGGATCGCCTTCTATTACTTCATCCAATAATTCCAGGATATAGGCAAAGCAATCATCAACTTTTTCACGATATACCCTGACACCTTGTGTTGATTCGTTCACCGGTATATTTTCACGCAAAGGACAGATAGGGCCGTAATAGGTCAGCAAGTAAAAGTGCATATAGGCTTTAATCAGTTTAACTTCTGCAATCATACGCTTAATTTCGTACTGGTTCAGATCTTTTACACCAACAATTCCTTCCATAAAAGTATTACACTCACGAATACCTGCATACAAAGAACGGATCATGCTACCTGTACCACCCCAATAATTGATCAAAGCACTGGTAGGACTATCGGTTCCCAGCCCGAATTTCATACCACCGGAAGTACTCCCTTCTTTATTAAAGATCATCTCTAACGATCCGAATATTCCCGGATTCTCGTTCCATCCGGCCGACTTTGGCATTCCCCAATAACAGGTAGCCAGATATTGTTCAGCTGTATACCGATCTGAAAAGGCATTATCCAATGTCGGAACATTGTCCGGAACAACATCCAGATAGTTACAGGAGGCTATTGAAAAAGCCGTACATATATATATTAAATATTGATATATCGATTTCATATTTTCCGTTTTATTAAATTAGAATCCTAAATTAAGTCCCACATTGATCACACGTTGAACAGGATAACCTAATCCGTTACCTGCCATTTCAGGATCCCATAGTTTAAATTTGCTCCAACAAAGCAAATTAGTTCCACTCACATAAAAACGTAAGTTCTGAACCTTGAACTTCTTCACCAAATTTTTGGGTACAGTATAACCTATTTCCACAGATTTCAATCGAAGAAAAGTAGCATCCTGCATAAACCAGGTACTTGTCTGATTGTTATTTTCAACTGACTGATTTGCCAAACGAGGCCAGAAAGCATAAGGATTCCTGTTATTTTCCGACCAATAGCTATTAGCTATCACATCCAGCACTGCATTTTGTCCCAGCAAACCATCTTCACCATTCTCTCCGGCATCTCCATCTAAAAACGGAGTGATCTTTTTAAGATCCAGCCTGAAAGACTGGCGTCCCGACCCCTGGAAAAAGAAAGAGGCATCGAGTCCTTTGTAACCTACCGACAGACCGAAACCATAATTAATCTCCGGGGTTGTCGGATAACCGATAGGAACTTTATCCAATTCCGAAATTTTACCGTCACCGTTTACATCACGATATTTAATATCACCCGCCATATATTCACCGAATTGGGTAGGAGAATTTTTTACTTCTTCTTCATCAACAAACAAACGTTCTGCTATATATCCCCATGTCTGTTCCAACGATTTGCCAACTTTCAACAACCAAGGAGTTTCACTGTAATCCGGTTCTTCCCATTCCACAGCCTCGCTCGTTGCATACGTAAACGTTCCGCGTCCTGTGATCCATAAATCTTTATTGAAACTCTTCTCATAATTCAGTTCCATATCCACACCTTTACCTTTCGCCTTTCCTAAATTAGCCTTTACATCAGGAATGATCCCCATTGTATTCGGGATTATACGGTTCAGCAAAATATTTTCCCGCCGTTCCGTGAAATATTCAACATTGGCTGAAAGCCCAAATACCGTACGCATTTCTGCTCCCACATTCAATTTATAGGATTTTTCCCATCCAATCTCATCATTGGCATAACGGTCTACAATAATTCCCCCCGGATTGTAATTCAATTGAGTACCCCAATTCACATTCCGGTCACTGCTATTCAATGTTACTTGCGACAGATAATAGAACCGGTCATTACCATCTCCAATCTGATCCTGGCCTGTCAAACCGTAAGAGGCCTTAAACTTAAACTGGTCAAACACTGTCGTCAGAGGTTCGAAAAAGCTTTCTTTTGAGAGCATCCAGCCACCGGCTACAGAAGGAAAGAATCCCCAGCGATTATTTTTGGAAAAACGTTCCGAACCATTATATCCAAAAACGAACTCACCGAAATAACGCCCATCATAATTATAAGCTGCACGTCCGGCTAACCCCATATTACGCCCGGGTAAAGACAATTGAAGATTATCGGCTATACCCGTCTTTTTACTTTGCATTGTATAAACTAACAAAGCATTTACCCCATGTTTGTCAAAATTACGGGTGTATTCTGCTGCTCCTTCCAGATAAAAATTCGTATTTACATATCTATTTCCCGGATTATAATTAATCCATTCCGTACCGGTAGCCGGATTCAAACGATTCAGTTTATAAGTATTATTCTGAAGATTATAAGATGATATATTATAAAAGAAAGGAGAATAAGCACGGTCTACCGAATATTCAGAATAACGGTCTATATTGATCTTTGCACGGATAGCAAGTCCTTCGGTCAACATATCCAACTTCTGCTTACCTTCGAATTGAACCAGCATCGTATTCTTACTATAATCATTATACCCCTTCAATGCCTGTGCATACGGGTTTACATAATTACCGGCACCATAGTTACCGAATAAGATATGCTTGGAATATGCGTACTGTTCATCCGGTTCATAATAAGGTTTGAATAATACGGGATTGGCCATCATCACTTCCTTGTACATAAAAGAACCGCCGCCGATAGGTCCTGTATATTCATCAAACGTTCCGCTCATACGCAATACCAACTCCGTTGTTTTTGTCAGGTTGATATTGATATTCGAACGGATCGAATATTTCATCAGGCTGATATTAGAATTAAAATTATTTCTTTTATCGACTTTCATGTTACCATTGTCTTTCGACACATTGGCAGCCACATAATAACGGGCAACCGTTCCACCACCGCTAAGGCTCAGATTGGCACGCTGGTTGGAGATCACATCGTTGAACATGGTATCATACCAGTCCGTTGTCGGGAAAATATTCGGATATAATCCACGTTCGGTCATCGTTATTTTTTCTTCCGAATACAAAGCCAATCCCAGTGGGTCACGGGTTTTAATCGCTTCATTCTGCATCCGCATATAAGTAACAGGATCGGTCTGGCTGATTTTTTTGGTCGGAGATGAGAAAGAGTTTTCCACACGGGCGTTAATGGTTACTTTTCCTTCTCTACCTTCTTTCGTTGTAACAGAGATTACGCCATTCGCTCCGCGTGCACCGTATAATGCCGTAGCCGTAGCATCTTTCATGATCGAAAAACTGGCAATATCATCTGTATTCAAACGTGCCAGGTCATCCGTACTCAATTCAATACCGTCGATCAGGATAAGCGGATCTTTCTTTGCCTCAGCACCAAAAGTCGTAATACCACGGATAAAGAAACTGGCGTTATCCTGTCCCGGCTCACCACTTGTTTGATAAGAGATCAATCCGGCAACACGACCGGCAAAAGCCGTTGTCAGGTTACTGCTCGGAATTTTTAACTCCGTCGGTTTCACAGTCGTAATGGCGGATACCACACTTTCTTTTTTCTGTTTGGCGAAAGCGACTACGGTTACTTCTTCCAACTCATCCGTTTTTGCTTCCATTACAATATTCAGGAATTTCTGTCCGGTATACTTTATTTCCTTAGTTTCCATACCGATATACGAAACAACCAGGGTACTGTTAAGAGGACAATCATCAAACTCAAAGTTACCATCCATATCGGCAATAACCCCTTTCGTACTACCTTTTATCTGCACCGTAGCACCAGGTAAAGGATCTCCTCCCGTATCCGAGATTTTACCTTTGAATTTCGACGATTGTTGAACTTTGGCTACCACGGGAAATACTTCAGCCCGAAGGTTTCGACAGGGTAGTCCCACAACTGTTAATAAAAATGCCAAAAATATCCATCCATATGAATATTTTCCAGGCTTCGTGCTTTGAATCTTCTGAGGCTGACAGCATTGACCGCTACACCTCTTTCGCAATCTAATCATTACACTTGCTAATTTAAGGTTAATAAACAAAAAACAGGTCTAAGAATTATTTAATATGAACAGTCATTTTATCATCATAGTTCTTGGAGAACTATGGCTACAATATAACCTGCTAAATATTAAGCACATAAGCATATTGATTGAAATATAAGACAGACAGAGAGATGATAGATGAAATCTGAGAAGGCTCTAATTGGTTAAATATAGTTATATTATCGCATATAGTTTTGTTTTAATTTCTATTTTTATATAATTTTGTTTTCACAATGTGATATAGTCTTTAAATGAAATAGTTCTCCAAGAACTAATATCCGGAAAAATATTCTTTACCTTACCAATATCCTCTCCAATAGTAACTAGATAAGAACAAAAGGAGATCATTTCTATCCGATATTTACAATAAATCTATTCAGCATTCACCGAGAGACCATCTACTGTCTACCAAAAGTACGAAATCATCCGACAAATATGCTCTAACGGGTATGTAAAACAATTTCTGAATCTTTCCGTACGAAATCGAACACGCCATAATGAACATAAAAAATAGATTTGCAGCAGATAAAAACGTAAATTAATAAACAACAAACATTATGAACAGAATACAATTTCAACAAAGATTACTCGGATTACAAGATCACATGATGAATTTCGCTATCAAGCTAACAGCAAACAGGGATGACGCTCTGGATCTGTTGCAAGATACTACACTGAAAGTGTTGGACAATCAGGAAAAATTCGTAGACAATGTCAATTTTACAGGTTGGGTTATGACCGTAATGCGCAATCTTTTCATTAATAACTATCATAAGATTGTGCGTGAACAGACTGTAGTAGATCAAAATACTGATTTGTACAACTTAAACATAACCAATGACTCCATCTCAGGTTCTCCAGACAAAGTCTATCAAATTCAAGAGATCACAAAAGCTGTTGCAGAATTGAACGATGAAGTAAAAATCCCATTTTCCTTATTTTTAAATGGCTATAAATATCATGAAATTGCAGAACAACTAAATCTCCCTTTGGGGACAGTAAAAAGCCGTATTTTTTTCGCACGCAAAGAATTACAGCAAAAGCTGAAAGACTACCAATATGCATAAGAAAAACTGTTTTGTCATGGCAGACTCGAGCCATGACAAAACAGGGGTATCTGTGCAGATCACCTCTTACGTGCCGCCTCTTTCGCTTTTTGCGCTTCGCGGCGGGCCTTTTCTTTTGCTTTCAGTGTTTCTTTATACTGTTTTTCCTTCTGCTTACGCTCTTTTTCCTTTTGTTTGAGCCTTTCCTTGTATTCGCGCTCTTTTTGTTTGCGAAGCTCTTCACGGGCTTTCTGCTTCGCTTTACGGTCGGCTTCGGCCTGTTTCAACTTGTTCTTACGATCCTGTTCAAGTTGCTTTTCACGGTCGGCTTTCGCTTTCAGAAGGGCTTTCTCTTCTTCTTCCTGTTTCTTCAACAGGTCAGCACGTTCCTTGGCTTTCTGCTCCTGCAATTCTTTCTCGGCTTTCTGTTGTGCTTCGAATGCTTTGCGGTCAGCTTCCTTACGGGCTTCTTCGGCTGCGGCTTCGCGTTTGCGGATTGCTTCTATTTCTTTTAATGTAAGCTCTTTCCGTTCTTCCGGTGCCTGCACGGCAGGGACAGTATCCTGAGGAGAAGCAACCGCAACAGTATCGGAAACAGCCGGCTGTACGGAAACCGTATCAACAGGAGCTTCAATTGCCGGAACATTGGCAACAGTATCCGGGACAGATATCTCCGGAATGACAGTATCTTTCGGAGCAACCTGTTCTACTGGTTTTTCAGCTTCTTCTTTCTTTTCTTCCTCGGCTTCTTTTCTACGTACCGACTTGATTTCTTTTGCCGGGGATTCATCTTCCGGTTGAACTGTTTCGTCTGGTTGATCTTCGCCCGGAAGTTCTGATTCAGTTTCAGCTTCAGCTTCGGCTTCTTTCACTTTTTCTTCTTCCACCAGCATACGATTCTTCCAACGTGTTGCCAGCTCCGGAGCTTTGTCGCCAAAGTTTTCTTCAAAGAAGTTGATATATTCTTCCAGCGTCTTACCTCGCATCAATGTCTCGTAATTGTCCTCGGAGATCGGAAGGATAGCAACATTTTTATCCAGAGCCTGGGCGTAACCGTCTTTACTATAAATCATTTTATAGTATTGCAGGATTTCCTCTATACCTGTAAAGCCGCTGATGTTCAGCATTGACATCGGGCCTGCTTCTTCAAAAGCCAAATCAAACTCCTTCACCATAAAGTTGGCAAAGTTGTAAGCTGCCACGGCAAACAGCAACTGGTTTTTATCCACACTTCCGGTCGGATACATCAAGATCATACGGTAAGGAGTATTCGGTTCAGCTGTAAATGTACGAGCAGAGTCGGCTGCCGACAAAGAACCGTCTTCACCCAGACCAAAACGCAGGTTCCAGGTCATACCGGTCACGCTGCCTTGCATCAAGGTACGGCCGCGAAGGATACCTTTCAGCATCTCACCTGCCAGTTCCGTCACATCGGCTGTCGGATATTTCTCTACTAACGCTTTCAGGGCCGTTTTGAAACCTTCGGCATCACCGGCTTGTACATAAGTCAACGCATCCAGGAACATAAATTTCGGCATCAGGGTTGCCAACGGATATTTAACACTGACATCGCGGAAATTCCGACGCACGGTAACGGTATCGCTTGCCAGATAACTATTATAGGTCTGTTGATAGATCGAATCCTGTACGGAATCCATCATACGTATATTATATTCATAATTCGGGTCAGAGATGGCAATCGTATAATCCTCATTCGGGAAGGCATTGATCATCTTCGTCTTGTACTCGGCAGCCAAAGAGGTATTACCCGTACGGAGCGCCATCAGATAGACCTGGTAATAACTCTCCAAGCGGTGCGAATTATCCGGAAAACGACGTTCCAGTTCTTCAAAAGCCTCGATCGACAAAGGCAAATCCTCCAGTTTATCTTTATAGATCATCGCCATATTATACAATCCGTCCTCAATAATTATATTCGAGGCATCCACATCTTCCTGCGTGAAAGGTAACTGCTGCAAATAATATTCGCGTGATTTCGGGTCATCGGCAGCAACCTCGGGCAAACCGGCCTCCAGCGAGTCGGTCGGCAAAGGCTGACCATCCGGTCCGACGGCTCCGGCTGCTGTCTCCGCCAGTTCACCCTCTTCCAGAGCATCTTCGTTGAAGGTCGACATTTCTTTTTTACGGCGCCGCCAGTTATCTTCCAGTGTACGACGTCCCCACTTGCGCTGGAACTGCGCCTTACCCTGCGATACGGTCGAAGGATTATAGAAGTAAAAAGAAGTCCCGCCCGATGCAGTCGGGAGAACGATACCGCCGGTTTCTGTCCCGGGACGGTTTATACCCGTTCCTTTGGCAGCCTGGTCAGCCAGATAAGCCTCTTTCTCAGCCAAAGCCTTGGCCTCTTCTTCCTCTTTCTTTACCTGTTCTATGATCTTGTCGATGACAGCCAAACGTTCCGTCTCCGGCATTTTTGCCAGGGTCTGCAAGCTATCCTGCAAATGGACAGCTTCCACATGTACGACCAGCTCGTCCAGGACTGCCGAAAGTTTCGACACACGCTTAAAGTCTTTGTATTCTTTCTGGATGCCGGACAATGCGCCACTGAAACAGGGCTGAGCCTTTACATAATCACGCATGGTGAAATAGATATCGCCCAGTTTGATCTGGCAGATAGCTTTCTCCAGTCCGTTCTGTGTGCTCTTTTCGATACCCAATTCATAATTCTTTATGGCATTTGCCGTATCTTCCCGGTTCAGGTAAACATTTCCGAGGGCATAATAAACCTGATCCAGATAATCCTTATTCTTATCGCTCTTCGCCATGCGTTGAAGCATCTTGACTACCTTCTGATAGTTAGCGCCTGAGAACACTTCCGTCTGACGGATACGGGCTGCAAATTCAAGTTCATAGGGAGGACTGGCTTTGGCTACTTCGTTGAACATTTTATAGGCAAGGCCGTCCTGTTCCTGCGCAGCATAGATTTGCCCCAGCAGGTATTTCATACGGGTACGCTGAAGTTTGCTTTTCTCCGATTTGATTGCCGTCTTAAAATAAGGGATAGCATCTTCATACTGTTTGCTTTTGACCAGATAATCGGCATAAACGGCAGCATACTGGTTCAGGTTCTTGCGGGGTATTCCATTGGTATTCAGCTTACCCAAAATATCTTCGGACTCATAGAACCAATCCATTTCCGAATAACAACGGGCCTGCCACAAACGAGCTTCGGCCACTACTTCCTCATCATGGGAATAATGGCGGGCAATATAAGAAAAAGTGGCAGAGGCTTGCAAGAAATCAGCATTATAGAACTGTCCCTGTCCGATCAACAACCAGCATTTCTTCAGGAAAGGGTTATATTCTTCCTGTTCCTGCAAAGCACGTTGTTTGGGATCGTTACGCCAACCCGGTTTCTTTGCCGGCTTGGCTTTGATGGAATGAAGTTTTATGGCTTTATTACCTTTCTCGATGGCGCGGTCGAAGGGGCCGCCGGTTTCCTTTTTATCTTTCGGCTGTGCACTGATCGGATACATGTGGATCATTTCGGAATAACTTTCCTTGTAGCCTGTCTCCATAGATTTCAGGGCTTCATCAAAAGAAGTTTTTCCGTTATAATAGATATTGTATCTGGATGTAAAGGAATGGTAGAACCGGCTTGCTTTGGTGTTTTTCTTCGTACTGCACGACCAAAGCAAGAGAACCACGAATATCGAAATTATATAGTAAAAACCTTTCTTCACGTATTATGTGCACTCTTTATCATATAATAAACTGAGAAGAACCTGTTTTATTGCCTCTTCGTAAAGAATAATACTCCTTTCAGGATCAAAAAGACCAGCACCAGCACCAGGATGATAAAAGCTCCCGACGGTACATTCAGGAAATAAGACAGAACCAGCCCCACCACACAACTCAGAAAGCCAAGGACAATACTCCCCCAGATGATCTTCTTAAAGTCGGAAGTAAACAGATTCACTGTAATTTGCGGCAAAGTCAACAAGCTCATCAGCAACATAATACCGACCAACCGGATGGAAAGGACGATAGTCAGGGCAATAAAGAACATCATCATATATTCGATCCACTTTACATGGATATGCTGCGTCTTGGCAAAGTCGCTATCGAAAGCGACATAGACTATCTCCCGCAGATAGAGGGAAAAGACTGCGATCAGCACCACCGCTAAAGCAGCTATCCAGATAATATCGGACAGGGAGATCGTCAGGATATTACCGAACAAATAGGCAGACAGATTAGGAGAATAGCCGGGAGTAAGAAATATAAAAATCACTCCGAGCGCCATTCCAAGCGCCCAAACACCGGCAATTGCCGAATCTTCACGCACATCCTGTGTCTTGCTCGCCCATTCTACCCCGAAAGCGGAAAGGACAGAAAAGACCATTGCCATCAAGATCGGGTTTGTACCCAGATAAAAGCCAAGTCCCAAACCACCGAAAGAGGCATGAGTTATACCGCCACTGATAAACACCAGACGGCGTGCGACAACGTATGTCCCGACAATACCACAGGTGATGGCTGTTAGCAAGCTGCCCAGCAAAGCATGTTGAAAAAAAGTATATTGTAATAGATCCATATTCATTCCATATGATGGTTCGTCTTATTTGTGCAATCTTATCCTTATATCCGATACGAGGTACAGAAAGTTTCACTATAAAGAAACAACTGTTTCACCATATAGAAACAAGTGTTTCATTAGGTAGAAACAATCTTTATGTTGAACACTGGTTGACGTTCTCTACCGTTTAATGTATTCTTCTCTCACCGACAATAAGAAATGCTTCATCCTTCAGTGCATCCGGCAGGTTCACGCCACGAAGTTGCAGGCTACGGAGCCACCCGGCCACCTCTTCCGATTGCAGGGTATAAAGTACCTCGCGGAACTCATCGACGGCATCCTCTTCATACTCATCTCCCTCCAGCCCCCGGAAACGATCCAGTTCCTCGTCATCATAATATTCAATCTTTTTGCTGACGGCAGCCAACAGACTGTCACGCTCACAAGTCTCATGCTGGCCACAGCATTCTTCGGGAATTTCACGCGCTTCAGGTATCTCGCTGATCTCCCCGCGTTCCAGCATCTGCTGTAATTTTTTATTCCTGAAATAACCGGCTATGGCAGCAATAACGCCAAGCACGATAATACCAATGATAATGTACCACATGTTAATTTTCAATTAAAGCAAATCCTGCTTTGCGCAAGTCTTCCCAATAGGCAGGATAACTCTTTGTCACCACTTCTGGATCAGCCACTTTAAAACCTTTCGGCAATACCAGCGCAGCCGGGGCAAATGCCATTGCCATCCGATGGTCTTCATATGTGGCAATAATCGGATCAGCTTCCGGTTCGCAACGTTCCCCGTTCCATTCAAGGATACTGTCGTTGCTGTCGGTCAACAGATAGCCGAGTTTACGAAGTTCCGTTTTCAAAGCTTCGATACGGTCGGTTTCTTTTATCTTCAGCGATTGCAATCCGGTGAAGCGGAAGGGGATATTTAGTAACACGCAGGTGACAACAAATGTTTGCGCCAAATCGGGTTCGTTGACAAAATTATAGATCAGTTTTTTTACCGCATTACCGTTATATTTCAGTACAACGCCCCGATCGGTAAAGGTCGTACCAACACCCAGTTGGGCAAATAGTTTTGCTCCGGCGGCATCTCCTTGCAGGCTGTTCTTAAAAAGGCCCAGCAGTTCTATTTCGGCATTTTTCGACAAAGCCATGATTGCATACCAATAGGAAGCGGCACTCCAATCCGACTCCACGGTAAAACGGATCGGTTTATATTCCTGGGGAAGAATCTTGATGGTTTGTCCGTTCCAGGTAGCTTTCACCCCAAACTGTTCCATCAATTGTAACGTCAGATTGATATAAGGACGGGAGATGATATTTCCTTCCAGATGTAATGTCAATCCCTTTTCCATCAAAGGAGCGATCATTAACAAGGCTGAAATATATTGTGAACTGACACCTCCAGCCAACGATATCTCACCTCCCTGCAAAGCACTTCCAAAGATACGCAAAGGGGGATAACCTTCCTTCTCCATATATTCAATGCGGGCGCCCAACGAGTTCAATGCATCGACCAGCAGTTTGATCGGGCGATTCTTCATCCGCTCCGTTCCGGTGATCGTCCATTCACCCACTATTTTAGAAAGGAAAGCAGTAAGGAAACGCATAGCCGTCCCGGCAGCCTTAATATCGAAATCACGACTATCGGAGTTCAGCGCCCTAACCATCACTTCCGTATCATCGCAATCGGAAAGGTTCTGTATATCATACGGACTATAACTTAGTGCATTCAATATCAAAGCACGGTTACTAATGCTCTTGGAAGCAGGAAGTTGCACAGAAGCCCGAAGTCTTTCTTCCGAGGCCTTTATCAGATATTTCATTGCTTTTGTCTGTTCGTTTTAAACTGATGACAAAAGTACGGAAATTTCCGGATAGTTAGGTCTTCTTTTTACGAATACGATTATTCGTTTATTATGCATTTAACTTCAATCAAAAAAGAAAGTGTTGCAAACCCTTCTCCCATCCCGACGGACAAGGCAGTTACTTTGCAACACTTTCATCATACATTCAGAGAAAGATCACTCGATCTCCGGACGGTCTTCACCGCCTCCTTCTTCAGGAGTTGTCTCGGGTGCGCCATTCAATTCCATCCAAAAGATGTTGTTGCTGATAAGCGAGCGGTTCATCGTCTTACTACCGCTGTTTTTCGTGGCTTCAGGAATGAAACGGACACGAACGCCGGTGATCTGCGATGCATTCACCTTATCTGCCGAGTCAGCTCCATTGCCGTTAGAGGTGCAGGTGTAGTAGAAAGTACCCAGACCATCGATCTTCACGCTGCGTCCCTGTGCCATATAATCGGCCAAAACGCCTGCCAGATCCGTCAAGACAGCATAGACGTCAGCACGACTCACGGTAGAAATCTGCGACAGGCAATCGGCTACCTCTTTCGTCGTTACGGGTTTGCCCACGGTAACTGCCTGCGGATGCCACTTGCCACCCATTTTTTTAAGAACCTTTTTAAAGAATGCCATAATTGAACATTTTTAAAAGCCTCCCCTTACTCTCTGCACATACAACAAGTCTGAGGATCGGTATAGCGACCTATAAGAAGTCACCATGTCACCTATAAGAAGTCACGATGCCACCTAAGATTAGTGGCATTACCGCCCTACAGAACTGTTCCAATACATCAAGTAACGGGATAAATCTGATTACCGGAGTTCCCACGCCATCTCCGACTTAGCGTGTCGTGTTTAAATTCAGTCATTTTGTATTTCGTATTTACTTTTTATTACAGGAGCTTCCATAACTGCTTTCCGAAGGTTATAGGGATTAATATTTACTTTTCCTTTTACCAATTCGGGAACATTATAAGAAGTCAGACAATAAATATAAAAGTCTGGGTTCTCCTGAGGCAAAAGAAACGGTTTGGAAGCCTTCCCGGCATCATTGATTTGTGTAAACCAAGGGTACGTATAATATCCGTCATTCCGACGACTGCTAAATACCACCCATCCACCCACAGACGACCAGGAATGAAAACTATCCACATCCTCCGAGTTTATCTCGTCTAGCGTCCTATGTGTCTTATTTTTTAAATCATATAAAGCCAAATCAGATGATTTATGATAATTGGAAAACGAACCGTATTCCACCTCCGTATAAAGCAAAAAACGTCCGCAGGGAGAGACTCTCGGATGTAACATACTTTTATTAATCCGAGAAGCTGACACTAATGTATCCACCGTTTCCCCAAATTCCATTTTATCCGCATCAAAACGAATCGCACAAAGAGATAATTTTAAATCACTCTTATATTCAGGAACCTGAACTGCTTTACCCCCACAATAAATCAAGGTTCCACCATCGGGCGTAAACACAGGATAGTTATTATGCAATGAATCTGCAAATAGTTCCGGAATTGTATAACTTTTCTTGTCTTTCAAATCATATACTATCACATCCGACCCCAAGTCAAAGACCTCTATGGGAGTCTTCCCTTCATAAAAAATTTGTCGCGTCTGACTAACAGAAAAAGCAATGTAGTTGCCCGACGGATGCCAAAAAGGATATCCGGCGGCCTGTGACATTTCTCCCGCCTGAGTATTCACTTTCTCTATTTCTCCATGTCGGATAAAATAAGTCCCAGGATTTTTCTGACGTGAATGAAACAGCATCTGATCCGGATCATTCTGACAAAAAGAATGGCAGTTTATACAGCCGGTTTCCGATTTCATATTATCGATTAAAACTTCATCATTAAAGTTTGTCAAATTCCGCTGGTTAATCGACATAGTATTAGTAGTTGTATACCCTGGTTCTATTTTTCGATAAACCAGTACCGGATCGATTGGAGCAATCGACACCTCCCAGTCAAACGGAACGTATTGATATGTCTTTCCATCCCATTCGGCTTTCAATGTCACCGATATATGACCTCCTTTAGCCTTTTCAAGCCATTGTTTCCACTTCTTTTCCGGGAAAATAATCTTTTCTTCTCCTGTAAGTACCCAACTCTCGTCAGAAAACCGCAACACAGCCTCAACTCGCTCAGGGCGACCAGTCACTTTAAAGTTCAACGGGGCAATATTATAGGGTATGACAATATCGGTATAATCGGGAAACAACTGAGGTTTCTGCGACAGTTCCTCAGTTATATACTTGGATACAGATTGACACGAAATACATACCCATACCAATAAACAGAAATAACAATACCTATTTATGAACATCGACAGATTCATAATAATAAAAGTAACTGGATTTATAATCATTATTCATTACAAAATAACCGGATATCGTATTTAGCGGACGTTTTCCCTGAGTACAATACTCTTTGAAACGTGCCAATACGCCTTCATCATAGTTTATCTTTAATTTCCGGTCTTCACTGATTTTATTCTCTCGCTCATAGATTAAAATTCCTTCCTGACACAGGATCGGAATTTCCGAGTTCGGAGAAAAATCCAATCTATAGCGGACCATCCTAGCCACCCAATCAACCTTTTTCTCCAGTAATGCCAAATTCCAAGCATATTCCAAGGCCAATGTTTCAAATGGTAATTGGATAGCTAGGTTTGTTATATTTTCTAATGGCCTGTTCATGCCTATTTGGAAGCCATATGAAGGAAGCATCTTCCGGAAACGAATGATCCAATCGACCTGTTCCAGATCTGGATCATGTTTCATCCGGTTCAACAAATCGACAGCCCAGCGATTATACATCACCGTTTTTTTCAATATACGCAGAAGTTTTATTGCCAAATCATTTTCCCGATAAATCAAATGGATCATCGCCAAACGTTTAAGATGATAAGGGTTCACCCCCGTATCCAACATCGACATGGCTTCAGTCGAGAACACCTGACTAGCCCGAAAACAACCTAAGTTCCAATAGATATCGCTCAAACGAGTTTTCGAAACATACGATTGCTCACCCGCTGAGACCAATGATTTCGAATAAGGGAATCCATCCCGAAACAAGGCATTGCTCAATTGTCCGGTTTGTGCCAATGCCATATAATAATAATTCAAGGTTCTAGAGTTCAGTTTTTTGACATCACCTATACTACCCAGTAATTTATTCCATTCACTTTGTTGCATTAGGTAAAAAAATTTTATCTCAAACTCCCTAATACGGTCGGTATTCACATAACAAGTATATATAACCAGCAGAAGATAACCGGAGGCAACAAAAAAATACCTCCGTGTGCAACGCAATAAAAAGATACAACCGACAAAAGAAGTCATATAAATCAGATACCAAGGATACCAATCCAATTCCCATTCAGCAACAAACACTTCTTCCATTGGGAAACAATATTGGAGCAATAAAGTCGTGAACAATGCTGAAAAGGCAAAAAGAGAACAAAGAGAGATCAGGTAAGAATAATTTCTCATTCCTTTCAGATACTCATAAACAAATATATACAAACAAGCTACAAACGCTGCTTCTTTACAAATATACCAAAGAATACAAGCAAGGCAATAACTGAACAAAACACGTATGCGCTTATCGGATAGTCCGATATAAAGACGGCAACAGATAAAAGAAATCAATAAAGTTAGATCTTTCGATAAGGGATAATCGGAGAAACTATGTAGAGACCAAACAAATGTCGTCGAATATAAAAAAGATAAAAGAATGCGGTAACGAGATTCTGTAAAAGGTTTTAACAACATATTTATCAGAAGTCCCAAGAGAAAAGCCAGACTTATCAAGACTCCGATTCCGAAATACCTAATCACATAAAATTGTACAAGAAAAGAGGCTAGATAATCTACAATTCCTTGTATCCGAGGAAGAAAAGATGTGAAAAAATCAGTTGTTGCTAAAAAACAACCAACCTGTCCAGATAAAATAATCCGGTAAGATTGGGTATAAAAGAGATATGTTACCATACCTACGAATAGAAACAGGACAAATAATATGTCCGCAACCTTCCTGTTCATAATGAATTCACTTTAGAAGAAAGGAGGGTATGTTGTACCCCAACACACCTCTCCTTACATTCAACATGTTTATCTACAAGTTATAAAGACTACTCATTCAGGAAAATCCCTTGAATCTTCTTTCGTATTAAAGCTATCCGGTGAATTAGCCGCCGGTTTATATATTGTATAATACGTAAATGAAGATCCGCTTTGGACATTCTGAATGATATCTTCCAAGACCGTAGCCAATACCTCACGAACCTGCTGCTGACCGGTTGCATCGGTATAAGTCAACACACATTTCTCCGCACCATCATTTGCCGCGCCCCAGGTTATCAATATATTACCATCTTCCGTCTTCGAAATGTTTTCAATATGACGGTTAGGTAAGGTATTCCGATAATCTTCACCGCAAGCTCTACCTGTTGCTTCAAACGGAAGTGAACGATTTCCATATTTATCAAAACTGACGATTTGGAACAAGTATTCCCGTTCCGGCAGATTTTCAATCATAAGAGAGAATTCACCAACTTGTCCGCCGACATTGAAATCAATGGAATCCGTATAAGCATTCCAATAAATACGAAGCTTCTCAATACGTTGGGCATTAATAAATAATTCCATCTTAACACGACCGTTACCCGGACCGACGGATGCACTATCCACTTTCGCCGCATAAATAGTTTCGCCTTCTTCCAGAAAACCAATATGTAAAGCGTCCATATCATCACAAGACGTAGAAAATACCCCAACACAAAAAATCAGGAGGGGAATAATATATTTTACTATCATATTTCTATACATTTAATAATAACCTTACTTATCCTCACCAACCTGTCCATAGACCTCTATTTCAGACATATGGAAAAAGTCACCATTAGACCAAGTTTGCAAAGCATGCAAACGGAGATAACGAACCTTAGGTTTACTTGGGTCACAAACGAACTCTTCACCCGCTTCGGCCCATTGCCTGTCTTCATCGGATATCTGTCCTAATGGTAATCCGGAAGGCTTAGTACTCTTACAATCCATCATCAAAGTCCAAACCGAAGGATCATTCAAATTTTCAGCATCTGAGGTTCCCCAGATTTCAAAATGTTCCAAATTTCCATGTTTATAAATCCAGTCACCCAAACGTTGCCATACTTTGATACGGCTGATCTTCCCGGTCACACCTAAATCGAATGTAATCCATTGCGGCCAAACACCTGACCCATTAGCTGTATGAAATCCGTTACCATCACTTTTCGTCCCATCAAACAAGTTTGCGAGAACCCATCCCCAAGCCGAAGGTTGGTCGCCTTCAATAGACATACCTGTGATTTTTGTTCGATCAAATTGTTCCTCAAACAGAGGTGAGATGGTCGTTTCCAAAGCTTCACTTACATTTCCCCAACGATCCTGTATATAAATCTTAAAATCTTTCGGATCAGTATCCATTCCACGAGTCGCGGCACTACCTTCTACCACCGTACTATAGTAAGCATCGATCCGGTTGAACTCATTGTTATTATCTTTTTGTTCCAAAATAACAGAAATTTCAGATCGCCCGGGATTATCCCAATAGGCATGTACACCACCAAAGTCGGCAATCAACTTTAAAGTACGTCCGATCGTAACAACAGGAGCCTCCAGTGGCTTCACGGTCACTTTTACAGGTGACGATTCATTCAGACTACGATCTATTGCTACCAGTTCCACGATACGTTCATCTTCCGTGCCGAAACCCTCGATCTTAAGAGTATCCACAAATAAGGAAGCTTTCACTTCACTTGAAACACCTGATTTCAATTCATAATTAGCTTTTACACAAAGTAGATCTTCATCGTCCGGCAAAGTATATTTCAAAATAGCACCACCCGGAATATTAGTAACTTCTACATTGCTGACAGGTTGCGGAGCAACAGAATCTGTTTTAACAAACGTACGTTCCTCTTCCGAACATGCAATCAGAAGCAAAACGGAAAGTATATATAATAAATTCTTTTTCATTGTCCCATTTATTATGATTACTAATTACCAACTTACCAATCAAAATTCTGAACCAGATTCGAATTTATCGAAATCTCTTTTTCATTGATCGGCCAGAAATAATCTCTTACTGAAAACTCAACAGGAGTCTGGGCCACTGAAGTCACTGTGTAGAAGAGATCTTGAGTATCTCCCTGAATGACATTCCATCCTTTTGGCTGTTCATTAAGATCCTGAATTCTCTTCCAGCGTCTGAGATCCCAGAAATGTTGTCCCTCAAAAACCAATTCGATTTCACGTTCATGCTGTATAATTTCCCGTAAGCCTTCTTTGGTTGCAACTTTAGAAGGAGAAATGGAATATTTAGTCCAGGAAGCCTGAACTCCTTCCAAACCGGCGCGTTCACGAATCATATCTACATATTTATATACTTCACCGCTCGGACCGCTATATTCATTCAGTGCTTCAGCATACAACAAATACAGATCTGCCATACGCATGATCGGGAATGGATAATACTCTATACTATAATCGTTCGCCGTCATAGCATCTTTAAAACTATGCATTTTCTTAGCTCCGTATCCTGTAACAGAGAATGCCTCGGAAGCAGAAGCTACTCCTGAATATTCTTTCGCACAAAATTCGCAATGCTTTACATTATCCGGAAACTTATTATAACCGTTACCGAAATAGATACCTCGGTCAAAACCTATATTTGCATAGAATCGGGGTTCACGATTATAATGTAGATTAACAGTCTTCTGCCCCTCCTTTACATAATACTTTTCAGCACCGGAAGAGACTTCCGGACGAATTTCGTAACGTTGGCTATACCAGTTGTTCTGTACCCAGTCTCTATCTTCATTGATAGGTACGCCATGGGATGAATAGAATTTTTCAACCGTATTCAATGTTGGGGCCCACTCGGTACGAACTACTGTTCCCATTTCTGCACCAACACGCAAAACACGGGATTGACATCGTTGAACAAATGAATATTGGTCATTATTAGTACTCCCCCAAATCAGTTCACAATTCCAACGATCACAAATAGCCTGACGTAAAGTGGTTTGCAATTTGAAGGTATCGTTCTGCGTACTCAACAGTGGATCTACACTCGTATAAAGCCGTTTATTCTGTGCATGAGCCATATCAATCGCCTCCAAACAAGCATCTGCTGCTTTTTTCCATTTTTCAGGATCATACGTTTGAGGGAATAATTGTACTCCGCGATTATCGACCAAAGAGGCATAATCCGTATTTCCATTAAACAATGGACTTGCAGCATATGCCAGAACTCTAGCTTTCATTGCTTTAGCCACCAGATTATATACTCGTCCGGCTTCAGTGCCTTCCACCAAGTCGTCATTAGAAGGAAGACCTGCAGCCGCTTCATCCAGCAGATTTACTATATAATCAACAACATTATCTACCGGTTCACGATATACTTTTACCTCTTCCGGAGTAGCCGATACCGGCAGATTGACATCCATAATAGGTATAGGACCATACATTCGGAACAAATAAAAATGATAATAGGCTTTCAGGAATTTTACTTCTGCTATCCAACGGTCACGTTCATACGAAGGTAAATCTGTTACTTTATCCACATTCTCAAGAAATATATTACAGTCACGAATACCATCCCACAAAGCCGGAATGACAAAGGAATCCCCTGATTTAGCTCCGCTCCAGAAGTTCATATAAGGATCATTCACTTTCTGCATGCCACGAGCTATATAACGCCCGGCAGAATTAATATAAGAATGGCACCAAACTTCATCTGTAGCAGCAATCGCCGGATCCCACGAGAAATCGCCATGCCTCGGGCGATAGCTATAACAAGTATATAAATACTTTTCACATGCTGTACGATTACGGAATGCATAATCAATTGTCGCCATATTATCCGGAACAATATCCAAATAATTACAAGAGATACATTCCAGTAATACGATACAGAACAGTAAGCTTTTTAATAATATATTTTTCATCATCTTATTTACATTTTAGAATGACAACTGAACTCCGGCATTAAATACTCTCTGGATAGGATATCCCAAACCATTTCCACCCATTTCCGGATCCCACAATTTAAATTTAGAGAAAGTCAGCAAGTTGGTTCCGCTTAAATAGAAACGTAAATCACTTATATGGGCTTTATCAATAATATGCTTCGGAATACGATAACCGAATTCCAATGATTTCAATCGCAAAAATCCGCCATTCTGCATAAACCATGTAGATTTCTTATTGTTATTTTCAACTACGGATGTAGACAGACGCGGCCACAATGCTTGTGTATTACGATCAGCTTCCGACCAATGGCTATCGGCATACGCTTGCAACAATGCACTTTGGTTTCCAATAAATGGGGAAGTTTTTTCTACATCAATCCAAAACGATTCCCTTGCCAATCCTTGGAAGAAACAAGAAAGGTCAAAATCTTTATATCCCATAGAAAAACCAAAACCGTACACAATTTCAGGACTGGTAGGATAACCGATAGCTGCCTGATCTAATTCCGTTATTTTCCCGTCACCGTTCAAATCCTTATATTTAATATCTCCAGCCATATAATTACCAAACTGAACCGGAGAGTTGCGGATATCTTCTTCATCAATGAATAAGCGTTCAGCAACATAGCCATATTCTTGAGCCAACGAATGACCGATACGTGATTTCCAAGGCGTACTACTATAATCTGGTTCTTCATATACTAAAAACTCACTAGTTGCATACGTGAAATTAGCACGCCCCGTAATCCATAAATCTTTATTGATCGAGTGATTATAATCAAGCGACATATCAATACCATGGCTCTTTGCTTCTCCAACATTTGCTCTCAAACTACTTTGAAGCCCCATCGTCTCCGGTATGGCAGCACGATCCATCAAAATATTCCAACGCTTTTCCGTGAAATAATCTGCCTGGATTTCAATTTTGTCAAATAAGCCTAATTCAATACCATAATTGGCCTTACGTGCAATTTCCCAAGTGATGTCTTCATTCGGATAACGACTAATGGAAATTCCGCTCAACCCACGCCCCCCTCTATTACCTAACGTACCGAAAGATGAGCCCAGATATGAGTTATTCATATTCACATTAGATAAATAGAAGAAGCGGTCGTCTTCACTACCGATTGCATCATTACCAACTAAACCATAAGTTGCTTTCAATTTTAACTTGGTCACTGTCTTTTTCAAAGCCTCAGGAAAAAAATTTTCATTGGAAATGAACCAACCTAAACCTCCGGAAGGAAAGAAACCAAAACGTTCTTTTTTTGCAAAACGTTCAGAACCGTTATACCCAAAGTTAAATTCAGCGAAATAACGTCCGTCGTAAGCATAAGTATAACGTCCTGCCAAACTGATATTTCGTGAAGGTAATGACTTTTGTAGGTCACTTTCATTTCCATTCTTCGATTCCCTCATCGTGAAAACCAACAAGCCGCCAACATTATGTTTTTCATGGAAAATACGATTCCAGTTCAATGCACTTTCAAAATAAAGAGCAGAATTAACCTTTTTTTCTCCCGGCACATAATTCAAATATTCCGTGCCGCTCTGTTCATTCAATATATTCAGTTTGTAAGTATCTGAGGCCTTGTCGTACATACCTGCTGAATAATAAAAAGGATTATAAGCACGTTTTACTTCAAAGTATGAATAACGACTCGTATTAAACAATCCCCTCAAAGAAAGACCTTCGGTTATGAAATCCAATTTTTGCTCCAATTCAAACTGGGCAAACATATTGGAAGTCGAATATTCTTTATACCCTTTTACCATCTCTGCATACGGATTCATATATTGTGCCTTATCTGCATTACCAAATAAAACATGTTGAGTATATTTATTCGCTTCATCAGGCAAATAATAGGGCGGAAACAACGCCGGATTGGCATTCATCACTTTCTTATACAAATCATCTCCGCCATCCAACGGACCACTATAATCGTCAAAAGTACCCTGCAAACGAACCTTTGCTGTTGTTGTAGGTGTTACTTTAATATTTACGTTGGAACGTAAAATATAACGATTCAAATTGACATTATTATTAAAGTTACTTACACCGTCTACTTTCTGATTTCCTTTATCTGAATTATAAGTTCCTGTGATATAATAACTTGCAACTTTACCACCACCACTTAAGTTGAAATTCAAGCGACGACTATGAGCCTGTTTTTTAAACATAATATCATACCAATCATTAGCCGGGTAAACATACGGATTTCCTCCGGCAATCGTATTATCGATTTTCTGTTGTGAATACATAGTTGCTCCCAGTGGGTCACGTGTTTTAATGGCCTCATTGTGCAGCTTCATATATGTTACCGCATCTGCCAAATCAACCATACTTGTAGGGATTGTGATAGACTCTTCATAACGGACATTCAGTCTGGCTTTTCCTTCAACACCTTCTTTCGTTGTAACCAAAATAACGCCATTTGCTCCACGCGAACCATACAGGGCTGTTGCTGCAGCATCTTTCATAATATTAAAACTGGCAATGTCATCTGGCTGGATTTTTGACAAATCTGAAGAAGATATTTCATTATTATCCAACAATACCAATGGATCTTTTTTATAACCGAATGTTGTTACACCGCGAACGAAGAATTCTGCATTGTCTTGTCCAGGTTCTCCACTTCTCTGATAAGCAATCAAGCCGGAAATACGACCAGCCAAAGATGTTGTCAAGTTACTACTGGGAACTTTTAAATCAGTAGGTTTAACGGAAGTAATAGAAGAAATAACCGATTCTTTTTTCTGCTTGGCAAAAGCAACAACAGTAACCTCTTCCAATTCGTCAACTTTAGGTTTCAATGTAACATTCAGTTCTTTTTTACCTATAACAGGAATTGTTTGCGTTTCCATTCCTAAATAAGTAAAGACCAATTTGTCTGATTCTTTTACTTCTATAGAATATGTCCCATCAACATCGGTAGTTACCCCCCTCGGCGTTCCTACAACCTGAATAGCAACTCCAGGCAAAGGTTCACCTAAATCATCTGTCACTACTCCACTGATTTTTTTCTGTTGTTGCATTGGAGCAGGAATAAGAGCCATTCCTGCTTTTTTGACTTTATTATCTGTAATAGTAGATTTTTCATCAGCTCCAGTGGCAAAAGCCGAATCTGCCAAAACAAATAAAAATGTCGTAAAAACGAATATAGGAAGGGATCTTTTAGCTACCATCCCTATTTCAATTCTTTTTTTATTCATAATAATTACTTAGTTTAAGAGTTTTAACCAGTTTTACATTTGGTTTAATCTTACGTGAACCGAATAATTGTGTAAACATTATCCGTTTTTAGCATACTGTCCTTTTCTTTATATCATAGGCATTAAATTTAGGTTTACAAATTCTTTTATATTCATTAATACTATAGCTATATCTCATCCACCTTCAATTCGTATTGAGATTAGAGATAAGGTCAAACAAAAGTTAATCCAAATATCAAACGACTATTCATAAGTCTAAACCATAAAAATCATCACCTTTGCAATCTATTATTGCATACTTATAAAAAAAGTCTCTGAACCATAGTCTTTGTAGAACTATGGTTCAGAGACAATAATTATTTCGAGATAATCAGTAAATTGCGTCAAAAATATGCAGACAAAACTCAACAAACGTTTTGTTAAAGGTTAAAACTTCACCTTTTACCCCTCTATTATTAGTTTAATATCGGATTTTGCAAAAAAAAGAACGGATTTTTTAAACGATTTTATCGGATGTTTTTCTATTTTTGCAAAAAGATACGTAGTTCTACAAAAACTATGATCATTATTTAACTAATCATCAATCCCTGCCTATATATATTGAATCACATTTTATTCTTTAACAGACGGAGGAAACAGTGCTTTCGTTATTTTCCGACGTACAAGTCAAACAGAAAGTACACCCCCAAAAAGCATTGTTTTTTTTATATTTTCACATCATCAACTTCATTTATTATTAAACTCTTTCACCGCATCAAACATCGCGATAATATTCTCCGGCGGAACATCCGGAAGTATATTGTGCACGGTATTAAAGACAAAACCACCTCCGGACGACATGATCTCCAGACGCTCCAGGACTTGTTCACGAACTTGAGCCGGTGTACCGTTGTTCAGTGTACCGACGGTTTCTACACCACCGCCCCAGAAAGTACAATCCTGTCCGAACTCTTTTTTCAGAAATTCGGGAGACATATCTACGGCATTGGTTTGTACCGGGTTGAAAACTTCAATTCCTGCCTCGATCATATGCGGCATTAATGAAGAGATGGAACCGCAGGAATGGATAAAGGTATGCATCTGACTATGCGATTTTACATAGTCACATAACTGTTTATGACGGGGTTTGAAAAGGGTTTTATAAGTATCCGGATCCATAAACGGACCGGTTGTCATCCCGAAGTCATCCCCGAAGCGGATAATGTCAACTATATCGCCGACCGAAGCACAAACCTTTTCAAGTGTTGCCAGGTGACGTTCCAGTAACTCATCCAATACACGTTCCACCTGGTCCGGATCACAAAGCAGGTCCATCAAGAAATTATCCATCCGCCGCAGGAAAGTTCCCCATTCAAAAAGATTGCAACCGCAAACGATCATCAATGCCTTATCCGTTGTCTCCCGCAAATGCAAGGTATTTGTTCTCAACTGTTCCCAGAAACCATCATCGGCAGCATGATCCCAGGGACTGTGTACATAACGCGACCACAGGACACGTCCCATCTCTTCATCCAGACCGTCGTAACTATCAGGATAGCCATCCACGTAAGGGAAATAGGACTGGTCGAAGAATGTGGCACCTTTCGGCATCATTGCTAACAGGCGTTTACCATCGGTATCATAACAATGCCAGGAACCGTCGGGTTGTTCTACAGGATTAAACCAGGCGGGATACAGGGCTTTATCGCCATTAGCCAGTATTGTCTCCTGCCAGTCGGACGGACTCACATTAAACGTACGGCCGATATCGAGGACATCAATACCGAACTGATCGATAATCGACAGATCCGGCTGTGCCAGTTGCTGTACCACATCGTAAATCTGAACCGGGAGGTCGGTACGCCCCAGATGTTTTAATAAATTGGAATAGGCAATTGCCGAAATACCCGAACTGGGAGTTGCTCCCATATCGACCGGAACACGGTCGGGCTCTTTATGAGCTATAGCTGATAAAACACGTTCTCTTGAAGTCATAATTTTCAATTCTCAATTTTCAATTTTTAATTATCCTCACTCTCCGCCACTCATTCCTATAATGAAAGAGGCAGCAACCAATACGACCAGTCCGGCATACATCCATGCTTTTGTCTTTGTATCCGTAGCCTTCCATTCGCCCCGGTACAATCCCCAAAGGGTAGCAAAGACAATGGTCAGCGACATCAATATTCCCCAGGCCGTAAACGAAAACTCTCCCATCCGGCTTTTCCCCATACCGTAAAAGATAAAGTTGACAAACCAGAGAAAACCCGCCAATCCGCAATACAGGTAGTTGCCTGAAACAGCGATATCCTTTGTCTTTACAAAAGCTTTCAGGTTATTATTCTTTTTCGACAGGAACAAGCACCAAAGCGCAGTCGCCAGAAAAGAACCGCCGAACAATACGAAAAAGACAGGTAACGTCTGGAATAGCGGATCGATACCCGAAGCGACCAAAGCAGATGAAATCCCCGTACCCTGTTCTATACCCAGGGCTTGCGAAGCACCGGTTATTCCGACAAAGAAAACCAGCACCAGTCCTTTTCCGAAATTAAGTTCCGGATTCGCTTCCGGTCCGGCACCTTTATCTTTCCGGTAACCGGCATATCCACTCAAAGCAATACCGACTGCGGCAATCAACAAACCAGCTATCAACATAGTCCCTCCGGATTGCTGCAAGAGAATATTCAACCGCCCGTCGATAGCCGGAGGAATGATCGTTCCCAGTATCATCATCAATCCCAAAGAAAGCGAGAAGCCTAACGAAAGCCCCAGATAACGCAGGGAAAGTCCGAAGGTAAGATTACAAATACCGTAGATGATCCCCAGTAAAAAGATCCATCCCAACGTCTGTGCCGAGACACCGGACAGCACATTCATAAAGCCCGGACAAAAAACATAGCATGCCACCAACGGCACGATCACATAAGCAAACAAACTATATATCAGCCAATAGTTTTCCCACGCCCAGTTACGGGTCTTTCCAAAAGGGATCGAGAAACTTCCCGACGAAAACGCCCCGATAGCTATCAGCCCGATTCCGAATAATAATTCAAATGTCATAACTCTTAATGTTTTTTTCTTCTAATATTCCGATACGCACAAGAGGCACTGTTACAGATATCACAGCCATAAGGTCGCTTTCTGACCTCATCCCCTATTCCTATAATTCCGCTAACCGATTTGATCGGCTGCATCAGACAAGATTCATTGATAGTAATCCCGGTCGGGTGGTCGCCGATATAGGCAAACAGATCGCGCTGCCCTGACAATGCCCATTCGCAATAGCCCGGACTGTAACGGTTCGTGATCTTCTTTCCCTGTTCCGTCATCTCTTCTTCCAAATACTGCTGCACTTTATCCATTGCATTTTCAACGGTCGCCGAGCCGATCGACTCGACAACGAATGCCTCCAGAAAATCACCGTTCTGCTGATAAGCATGTGACAACCCGGTAAAAGTTTTCCCTGCGGTACAAAGAAATAAAGCTATCCGGCCGGATCCTTTCATATAACCGCTAATCTTACGCCCTGTATGCAAATACCCTGCAGAACAAGCGACTATTCCTTCTCTCACATTTACTTCCAGACAATCCAGTACGCAGTATCCGCCAATAATCTCTTTCGAATCTTTCAATTCGTCAAAGGTTTTCTCCACAATCTCCGAGACGAGTGCATAACTCTCTGAATCCGGGATTTGGAGGTACTCCATCAATACCGGTATTTCCGGACGAACCTCTTCAAACGAAAATGTGTATGACCGGAACATCATTTCCCTATATTAAAATCGGCTATTGCCTGATAGAAGGCTTTGATATTTGCATCCGGGACCAAAGGCGGCATATCACAACCGGAAGAGATAACAAAGTTTTTATACTGCGATGTCTTTGACAACAAATCAGTAGTAATCCGGTACACCTCTTCCGATGTGGCCTGTTTCAGAATGCCGACAGGGTCGATGTTTCCCATCACGATGAGGTCTGACGGGCATTGTTCCAACGTCTCGACCATATTTACGGCATTTCCGAAATGTAAAGCTGCAGCGCCGGAATCGATCATTGCCTGGGTACATTGTCCTTTATTTCCGCAATTATGTAAGATCACGGCAAAGTTCTCATCCTGTACCGCCTCCACTATCTGCCGGACATAAACGGTCGAATATTCCTGACAGTCTTCATTGGAAAGTAATCCGGCAGCCGGTTCGGCCATGATCACACCTGTTGCGCCGATCGCTTTCAGCTCCCGGCAATAAGCTGTAATATAAGCTGTACATTTATCCAACAGCGTTTTTACCACATCCGGTTCGATATAAATACCGACCATAATCTCAGACATATCATAGAGTCTTCCCGCTAATGAGAAAGGACCGATACAGCCGGACAGGACAGGTTTGTCTTTTATGTTTTCCACTGCCAGGCGGTTCGCTTTCAGATATTCCGGCATCCGGCCTGCAGACAAAGAAGGGACCTGCAGGCTATTCACGGTTTCTTCGTCATACACCAGACGCCCGGTAACACTGGGTTCCTCGTGTTCCGGCATACTGATCGCACAACCAAAAGCCTCCGCCTCGACAGTCAAATCCATAACGACGGTACAAGCCGTTGTAGGATAGGTTTCCGTCACCTGTTTGATTGCCTGATAATGAACCTCGCCGTCCGTAACGGCATCGATCACTTTTTTCCCGATCGCTTCAATTCCGGGATGGGTCATGATAGGGATAGCGATCCGCTTGTCGCTATCCTGTAATTGCTCGATAAACTTATTCATACGCTATCAGGCTACGATTGATTCCAACCAGTTGATATTATCCTGCGGATCACGGGCATAAGCATCCGCCCCGATCTTTTGAGCAAATTCCGCATTCAACGGTGCGCCACCGACAACCACTTTAGTTTCGGGATATTTTGCACGTATAGTGGCGATCATCGGTTGCATATTACTCATGGTAGTAGTCAGCAAGGCAGACATACCGCAAACAGCTCCGGGATGTTCGTCCAATGCCTGAATATATTTCTCGGCCGGCACATCCGTCCCCAGATCGATCACTTCCCAACCGGAGCCTTCCACCATCATGCCTGTCAGGTTCTTGCCGATATCGTGCAAATCCCCCATAACGGTACCGATAACAAATACACCTTTCCGTTTGATCTCGCCATTCTGAAAAAAAGGTTTCAGATGCTTCATGGCACTATTCATCGCTTTAGCCGATAACAGCATTTGAGGCACGAATATCTTCCCTTCCGTAAACTTATTGCCGACCCGGTTCATTGCCGGGATCAGGGCGTCATTCAGTACGGATTGAGGAGATAAGCCGTTCTCCAATGCTTCCCGGGTCAATTCGTCAGCACCCGGTTGTCCTTTCATTGCCGGTGGATAGGGCGATGCAAGACTGATCTTGCCGAATTCCACGCATTCGCCAAGTTTAATAATAATGTCGTTCATGTTCAATAATATTTAAAGCCTATTCTATTTATATGCTATTCAGTCTGTATGGAAAACCTCTTCCATAGCAGCCCACCATTCGCCGGGAGCACGGTTCTCTACCGGTTGCTGGCAAGGGTCGGTGAGCTTCCACCATTCCTGTGTGGTCGGATCGGCAGCCATTCGCTGCATATCCTTTTCATAATCATTTCCGATATATTCATAATAACTATACAGCATTCCGTCTTTGTAATAAATGGAGTAATTGCGGATATTACACTCACTGATCATAGCCAGCACCGCCGGCCATACAGCAGCATGCAATTTCTTATATTCCTCCAGTTTTTCAGGCTTTACGCCGATAACACTTCCATAACGTTTCATATTTTTCTGTTTATTAGATTAAGTATGAGCAAAAATAGCAGAAGTAAAAGAGTTGAAGTTTTCATTTTGCGTGGTTCTTTTGACTGTTTCCGAGATTTGAAGAATTACTTAGTTCATAAAGGACTAAGTCACTTTATATCTAACAGAGAAATTATATGGAAGACGGACGATCTGAATTGGTCATAAAATATCTGCAAGGGCAACTGGATACACAGGATATAAATGATTTTTACACCTGGGTGAATGAGAATGTCGAAAATAAAAAGGTATTCTTTGAAATCAAAGCGGTCTATGATGCCTGCTATACCAATAGAATGCAGAATGATATGGAAGGAAGTTGGGATCGCCTTCTGAAGAAGAGAAAGGTGTTTTATCCACGTAAGAAAAGCAGATGGCTGCAATTGGGTAATTATGCAGCAGTCTCTTTTATAACAGTATGTCTTACCTCTTTATTTCTGACTTTCAATAAGGATGAAGACAAAATAGCGACCCGATATATCGGTGGGGACGGTTTGGATGCTGATGTCGTCGAATTACCGGATGGAACACAGGTTTGTCTGGGATCGAAGACTGTCTTTCATTATGAAAATGATTATGGTCGAAAAGAGAGAACCGTCTACCTGGAAGGTGAAGCTTATTTTGAAGTAGCAAAAGATAAAGACAAACCCTTTATCGTAAAGACAAAGGAACAGAATATCGAAGCCCTGGGAACAAAATTCAATGTTACAGCTTACGCTTCCGACTCACTGCTCACTACAACCCTGCTGGAAGGAGCCGTTCGTCTGAAGACAGAGAATATTCTGCATCAAACCATACTGAAACCTAATCAGCAGTTTATTTACAACCGGAATACACATGCTGGTGATGTCAGGAATGTGGATGCCAAACAGTTCACATCCTGGACTACCGGTTATTATTATTTTCCGGAACAAAGCCTGGAAGCCATACTTTACCGGCTAAGTCATGTTTATGGAGTACAATTTACCGTCACGTCCGAAGCTCTGAACAAACGAACTTTTACCGGAACTTTTTACCGGGGACAAAGTATAAAAGATATCATGGAAATCGTCAATCTTTCTATTCCAATCAAATATAGGATTGACGACCGTCATATAACCGTTTCTGAAATATAAATAATAGCTAATCTTAAAAATGTATTAATATGAGCGAGTAAAGAGGTAAAAAAGAAAAGAAGAGAAAATCTTGCCGGATTCTCTCTTCTAAAACGTGTGATTCAATTAAACTCCCATTGCCGTGGGATTATGTTTAATCTTAAAACATTCAAAAGTATGAATAATCAACGTATAGTTGTTTCTGTAAATCTGAAAAGAACTATAAAAATTATGAAATTAACCGTGTTAATGCTAACCGTTTGCTTGTCGCAAATGGTCGCCGCAACTTATGCGCAAACAACAAAACTAAATGTTTCCGCCAAAGAGGAGACATTAGAAAATGTGTTAAAACAAATAGAAAAACAATCAGAGTTCTTGTTTTTCTATAATCTGGAAGAGGTCAATAAAAATGAAAAGATCTCGATCAGAAAAAAGAATGCCAATATCCAGGACGTTTTGGATGCCATTGCCACCAAAACAGGCTTGAGATATACGATCAAAGACCGTCACATTGTGCTGACTACAGAACATGTTTCAAATGCTGCTATTTCACAACAATCACAGAAGGTAACAGGTGTTGTCAGTGATCTTATGGGACCGGTTGCCGGAGCCAATGTGATTCAGAAAGGAACAACCAATGGCACGACTACCGATCTCGACGGTAAATTCTCTATCGAAGTACCAGCCAATGCAACATTGCAGATTTCTTTTATCGGCTATATTTCACAGGATATTGCCGTAAAAGGACAGAGTGTTATTAATGTAACCTTGAAAGAAGATTCACAGGCGCTGGAAGAAGTTGTCGTTGTCGGTTACGGTACGATGAAGAAAAAAGACCTGACAGGTGCCGTTGCGTCTGTTAAAATGGACGATGCCCCCGTTGGTACGGTTTCAACCATCAGTCATGCGCTGGCTGGTAAAGCTGCCGGTTTGCAGGTAAGTACGATCAGTGCACAGCCGGGAGGTCAGTCTACTTTCCGTATCCGCGGTGCTGCCTCTTCAGACAAGGCTGGGAATGATCCGCTGATCATTATCGATGGTTTTCCAGTGAGCGATCCGGGATCATTGGACAGCGGAAACCAATATAAGGATGGAAATAAGGATAATATCCTGTCTTCAATTAACCCGAACGATATAGAATCTATCGAAGTACTGAAGGATGCAAGTTCTACTGCTATTTATGGTGCACGTGCCGGTAACGGTGTGATTATCGTAACGACGAAACGAGGTAAAAGCGGTGCAGCAAAAGTACAGTATTCCGGTTCTGCATCTGTTCAGGATATTTCAAAGTCTTATGAAATGTTGGATGCTTCAGGCTTTATGCAAGCGACAAACGATTACAGAAAAGAGCTTTGGCTGCGTACGAATGGCGTGGGCATTTATGGTGGTAAATCCGAATCAGAAGTGTCTTCACCTTTTGTTCCCGATTATACTGCTGAACAAATTGCCAATCCTACATATAACACAAATTGGTTTGACGAAATCTCCCGATTGGGATTCCAAACTTCACATAATTTATCCATTACCGGCGGTAATGAGAATACGAAATATCTGGTTTCCGGTAACTATTTCAAACAAGATGGTGTAATTAAAAATAATGCCATGGAGCGTTATTCTGCACGTGTAAATCTGGATCAGAAACTGAGTAAATATGTAAAGATGGGAGTAAACCTGAATGTATCCCGTAACCAATATGATAATATTCCTCTGGGAAATGGGCAGAATGAAAATGCAGGTATCCTGGTTTCGGCCGCTCAGTTTAATCCAACATTGCCTGTACGCGATGAAAACGGTGAATACTCAATGAATCAGGACGCCTCTTTCCTTCCCAACCCAGTTTCTTTATTGGATATTACAGATAAGACAACTAAAGAAAGATTACTAGGTACGGTCTTCTTTGAAGTTCGTCCGATTCAGGATTTATTGTTGAAAGCTAATTTCGGTATCGACCGTAACTATCAGAAACGTAAACAATACATGCCTACAACAACGTTGTACGGAGCAAGAGAAAATGGTTCAGGTTATATAGCACAGGCTGACAACTCAGACTATCTGATGGAATTAACAGCTAACTATACTAAACAATTTGGTGATCATAATTTAAATGCATTGGTTGGTCATTCTTATCAGTTGTTTGATTATGAATTTCTGTCAGGAAAGAGCAATGACTTCATTACAGATGGTTTCTTATATAATAACCTGGGAGCAGGCAATGCAAAACGTCCGACTGTAGGTTCAAGTGCAACAAAATCACGCATGGCCTCATTTTTTGGTCGCGTGAACTATTCATTCAAAGATCGTTATTTATTGACTGCCACTCTTCGTGCCGATGGTTCCTCTAACTTTGCAGACGGAAACCGCTGGGGGTATTTCCCTTCTGTTGCTGCCGGATGGAGATTCACGGAAGAAGAATTCCTGAAGCCTTTGACAAATATCTTATCAAACGGTAAATTACGTTTGAGCTATGGTGAAACAGGTAATGCCAATGTGGGTGACAAAGCATATAGCTACTATAAAGTGGGTAATAATAACTTCTTTGGCGGTAGTGCAGTCAATGGTGTTTACCTGGATCAGATGGGTAACAATGAACTTACCTGGGAAACGACACGTGAATGGGACCTTGGTCTGGATTTAGGTTTTCTGAACGGTCGTATTAATGTAACAGCTGAATATTTCCACAAAGTAATATCAGACCTTTTAAACGAACGGACTCTGTTATCTTACAACGAAGTGAATAAAATTATAGCTAACGTAGGTAAAACTCAAAGCCAGGGTTTTGAATTTACACTCAATACTACCAATATCCGTAACAAAAATTTTGAATGGACTTCCGATCTGACATTCTCTTTATACCGGGACAAATGGAAAGAACGCGATCCGAACTGGAAGCCGAGTGCATACAGCGAATACAACGGTTATATCCGTTCTTATGCCGGTTATCTGTCAGATGGCCTTGTACAACCGGGTGAAAAGATCGACCATATGCCAGGAGCTCTTCCCGGACAAGTAAAAATTAAAGATATCAACGGATATGTTTACAATGAAGACGGTTCGATTAAAGTTGATGAACACGGTATTCCAATGAAGACCGGTAAACCTGACGGCAAACTGGATGATGCTGATAAAGTGATTTATGGTTCTGCCGACCCTGGGTATCTGTTTGGTTTTAACAATACATTTCGTTATAAAAACTTTGATCTGAATGTTTATTTCTACGGACAATTTGATAAATTATCAGCCGGTAGCTATAAGAAAACCTGGATTAGTAATAACGTCAATGACTTACGCCGTGGTTACAACCAACCGGTTTCAGTAGGCGATATTTGGAGTTCAACGAATCCTAACGGCACATTGCCTGGTTATTTCCAAACTGAAAGCGCTTACGGAACGGGGGATTATTATTACGAAAAGACCTGGTTTATCCGTTGTCGCAATATTACGTTAGGCTATAATATACCGATCAAGACCAGCAAGCACATCTTATCTAATGTCCGCGTATATTTTGATGTGAACAACCCGTTTGTTATCACGCCGTATACAGGACTTGACCCGGAAACTGACATTTCAAGTTCAGAAAGTACTCCTTCAAGTCTGCAATGGGCTTATCCGAATGTCCGTACTTACAGCTTTGGTTTGGATATTACATTCTAATTTATTAATCAATAAAAGAAGATATAAGATCATGAAGAAATTATTATATACATTAATGTGCTGCTGTACATTAATCTCATGTACTGATCTGGAGCCGGAAAGATATGATGCCATCAACCCCGGATTTTTCCCAAAAACAGAGAAAGATGCGGAAGCATTGATCACAGGCGGAGTTTACGCCCCTTTTCGTTGCGATAACTATAGTGGTATCTTCAACGTGGCAACCGGTGTACAGATTATCGGAGATATGTCGACCGATCTGGCTGTTTGTTGTTGGGTGAATGATGCATGGATTCCTTTGACCAGTCACAACTGGACACCCAATCACCAGTATTCGACAATAAACTACACCAATTATGCCAAATATCTGGGGACAATGACATTGACGCTTGAACGCATTTCCGGTGTGGAAATGACAGATAATGTGAAAGCACGTATGAATGCCGAAATCCATATGGGACGTGGTTGGCTAGCCTTCCTCTTATATGATTTCTATGGTCCCATGCCAATACCTACACTTGAACAGCTAAATAACCCGTTGGCAGAAGAGATCATTCCCCGGGCAAGCCAGGAAGAAATGACAACATTTATCGAAACAGAATTAAAATCAGCACTGGAAGGCCTTCCTACCCGCGCTTCTGCATTCGGACGTTTTGATAAAGGTCTAGCATATACAGTCCTAATGAAATTCTACATGCACGAAAAGAACTGGGCAAAAGCTGTTGAATGTGGTCGTGAGTTGATGAAAGCCGACTACGGATACGGATTAATGGATTCCTACCAGTCTATTTTCACCCTGGAAAACGAACAGAATAAAGAAATCATCTTTGCCTGCACCGAAGAAAGAGGTACCCAACTGGAATTATGGCACGACCATTGCCTGCCGGGCAACTATCCCTGTAAGAACAATTCTATCCAGCGTTGGGACGGCTTCAAGGTTCCCTGGCCTTTCTATCGCACATTTGACAAGAACGATGATCGTCTATCCGTATTGGTTGGCGAATATATGGGTAACGACGGCGTATTATTCAATGAAGAATCTGATATTATAAAACATGGTAATACCTATTCAGGCGCGGTTCCTGTGAAATATGGCGAAGATCCGGAATCAACAGGTGATGGCAGCCAGATCGATTGGATCGTTTATCGCTACGCAGATGTGCTGACTTTGCTTTCAGAAGCAATCGTCCGCCAGGGAAATTCGGTAACACAAGAAGCTGTCGATTTGTTAAATCAAATACGTGTACGAGCTAAATTGTCTCCATATACTATGGGAGACATAAAAGGCGTCGATGATTTTCTGGATAAGATGCTTCAGGAACGCGGTCACGAATTTTGGTGGGAAGGAAATCGCCGTGCAGACCTGATTCGACATGGTAAATTCATCCAGAACGCGATCGACCGTGGTTCAACGACGACGAAACCCGAATTTGTTCTCTTCCCGTTGCCACAGGCTGTCATCAACGAGGGGAAAGGAATTATTATCCAGAACCCCGGATATTAATTCGTTCCTCCAAATAAAAAAACTATATTTGCATTTTTAAGAAAAGGCCGCTTTTAACTGCGGCCTTTTTTCTCTAATAAAACTAAATATCATGAAACACTTGTTTTACACATTTCTCTCCGGTTTACTTTTTATAAGTAATATACTACCTTCCAATGCTCAGGACTATCCTCCCAACCCGTTGGAAAAAGAAGGATACCGCTTAATTTTCCATGATGAATTTGATGGTAAAGAAATTAATACCGATAAATGGATTCCGGAGTATTTGCCGTCATGGCCTAAAGACAGATCCGTTTGTACCCCGACTTATGAAATGAAGAATGGTATTATCAGACTTATCATTGACAAGAACTCAAAGAATGAATTTGATAACGGTATGTATATTTCCGGTTTCATGAGTGCCAGTCGTACCGGGCTGCATCATTATGACCCAAAGAAAAAAGCACTTCACCAGATAAAAACCGAAGCAACTCAGATCAATCAGTACGGATATTACGAAATGCGTGCCAAGATGCAGGATGGCGGAGGTGTTCATTGTGCCTGGTGGCTCATCGGTTTCGAAGACGATCCGAATCAAAGTTGTGAAATCGATATATTCGAAATACTGGGAACTGATGTCAATCGCATTTGGGCAACAGTACATAGCTGGAAAGATTCTACCATTCAATATCATACGGAACATCCGTGGTTTGCCAATAAAAAATTGGCAGAAGAATTCCATATATATGGCTTCGACTGGACACCGGAAGGTGTCACTGTTTATGTCGATGGCATACAGGTTATGAAACATAAAGCAGCGATTACCTATCCGCTCATCCAAATCATTTCTTTTTATGATAACCGGAAAGCCAAAGATGGTTGGACAGGTACTTATGATCCAACCATTCCCTATCCTAAAAGTTTTGATATCGACTACATTCGTATGTACAAAAAAATACCGGAAGGATACAAGAGCATTCCGGAGAATGATTTGTGCATTACCTCTATCGAACCTGCCTGTTTACAAGTTGCCGAAGGGAAAGCTACTTTACGGAATATTGACGGGCACATTACCCGCGAATTGTTATATACACCTTCGTTTGTCAATGTACATTATAATGACGGTACTACAACTCAACAATTTGTGGAATGGGAACCTTTAAATAAGGAAGCCTTTGAAAAAGTTCAAAAAGAAGGAACTGTTATTGTAGATGGCCAGATCAAAGGATTACCGGAGTCATTATTGAAAGGGCAAAAAGCTACGTTAATCATCACTATCAAATAAGATTAATTCTATGAAAATAATTCATCTCTTATGTTTACTATTCATCGCGGTGATAGCCAAAGCTGCATCACCCGTCGAGGCTTTGTTGGAACGCATTGACAAAGGAGCTTCCGGTAAATTCATTATCGAACAGATCAAATTCCCGGTCGATTTTTTCGAACTGGATCAGAAAGGAAACAAAGTCGTCATCCGTGGAAATAACCCGGTAAATATAGCGGTAGGATTAAACTGGTATCTGAAATATCATGCCGGAATCCATCTTTCCTGGAATGGCATGCAAGCCAAGCTTCCGGAAGTTTTACCAGCTGTCGTCCGAAAGGAACGTCATGAAACAGATATGAAATATCGCTACGATTTCAATTATTGCACCTATTCATATACCATGGCTTTCTGGGATTGGGAACGTTGGGAAAAGGAAATCGACTGGATGGCTCTGCATGGAATCAACCTGCCGCTTGCCATGGTCGGGACGGACGGCGTCTGGTATAATGTACTTAAAAAGTTAGGATACAATAAAGACGAAATCAACGAGTTTATTGCCGGCCCCGGTTTTCAGGCCTGGTGGCTGATGAATAATCTGGAAGGCTGGGGTGGACCGAATCCCGACAGCTGGTACAAACAGCAGATCACCTTGCAACAGCGTATTGTAAAACGGATGCGTGAATACGGCATCGAACCTGTCTTCCCCGGTTATTCGGGAATGGTTCCTCACAATGCAAAAGAAAAACTGGGACTGAATGTTTCCGACCCCGGACTATGGTGTGGTTACCACCGCCCTGCATTCCTGCAACCGACAGATCCCCGCTTTCAGGAAATAGCCTCCCTGTATTATAAAGAACTGAACAAACTCTACGGCAAAGCTAACTTCTACAGCATGGATCCCTTCCATGAAGGCGGAAGCGTAGCCGGAGTAGACCTGGAAGCCGCGGGAAAAGCAATTATGCAGGCTATGAAGAAAAACAATCCGAAAGCCGTATGGGTGGCACAAGCCTGGCAGGCAAATCCACGCTCTCAAATGATTGAGAATCTGAAAGCCGGCGATATGATCGTCCTGGACCTGTTTTCCGAAAGCCGCCCGCAGTGGGGGGATCCCGAATCTACCTGGCATCGCAAAGACGGTTTCGGCCAGCACAACTGGATTTATTGCATGTTGCTGAACTACGGCGGCAATGTAGGTCTGCACGGTAAAATGGCGCACGTGATCGACGAATACTATAAAGCCAAAGAAAGCTCTTTCGGCAAAACATTGCGTGGTGTAGGAATGACAATGGAAGGAAGCGAAAATAATCCGGTCATGTTCGAACTGTTGACGGAACTCCCCTGGCGCCCGGTACATTTCGATAAAAATGAGTGGCTTAAAAACTACACGGTAGCCCGTTACGGAAAAGCGAACCCAACCGTGCAGGAGGCCTGGATTCTCCTAAGCAATTCCATTTATAATTGTCCGCCGGAAAATACGCAACAGGGTACTCACGAATCTATTTTCTGTGCCCGCCCTTCCGATCATCCTTATCTGGTATCGAGTTGGTCTGAAATGAGTGACTATTACAATCCGGATGACGTTATTCGTGCCGCAGCCATGATGGTTTCCGTAGCTGACCAGTTTACAGGTAATAATAATTTTGAATACGATCTGGTAGACATCGTCCGCCAGGCCATCGCCGAAAAAGGCCGTTTGGTAGAAAAAGTAGTGGAAGCCTCCTTTGCCTCCGGTGATAAACAGCTTTACAATACAGCTGCCAACCGTTTTCTGCAACTTCTCCTGTTACAGGATGAGTTGCTGGGAACCCGTCCGGAATTTAAAGTCGGAAATTGGATCGCCCGGGCCCGCTCTCTCGGAAATACCCCGGAAGAAAAAGACCTGTATGAATGGAATGCCCGTGTACAGATCACGACTTGGGGGAACCGCAATGCTGCCGATAAAGGCGGTTTGCGTGATTATGCCCATAAAGAATGGAACGGTATCCTGAAAGACTTCTATTACATGAGATGGAAAACATGGTTCGACTATCAGAACGAATTACTGGATGGCAAAAAGCCGACTGCAATCGATTTCTACGCATTGGAAGAACCCTGGACAAAATTGACGGATTCTTATTCATCCGAACCGGAGGGTGATTGTATTTCGACTGTAAAACGTATATTTGCAGAAGTATTTGAACAATAACTTGAAGATAACACTATGAATCTCAAAAAAATCTGTCTTTTTTTGCTTCTCCTGGTAATAACTTCCCCTTGTTGGGCCGGAAGTAAATATGAATCAAAAATCAGTTCTCTGGAAGGAGAGAAATGGTGGGGAGGTATGGTTGGATTAGGCTCCCAAATGCCGTTCAAAAGCGATATGCGGCTGTTCGACTTGTCTGCCGAGAATCTGAACAATCAGAATGTACCTCTTCTTCTTTCTTCGGAAGGCCGCTACATCTGGAGTGACAAACCTTTCTCTTTCAAGATAGAGGGCGGAAATCTGCATCTGTTTTCAGATTATGAAAGCTTAGAACCTGTGTTAGCAGGAAATACACTGAAAGACGCTTATATGGCAGCCTCTACCAAACATTTTCCTCCTTCCGGACAGTTACCGGATTCTTTGTTCTTTTCAATGCCGCAATACAACACCTGGATTGAACTGATGTACAATCAGAATCAGGAAGATATATTGAAATATGCAGATAATATAATGAAAAATAACTTCCCGGTGGGTGTTTTCATGGTGGACGATAACTGGCAGAAGCATTACGGTAATTTTGATTTCAAACCGGAACGTTTCCCCGATCCGAAAGGTATGATCGACCAATTGCACAAAGACGGATTCCGTATCATGTTATGGATTTGCCCGTTTGTCAGTCCGGATAGTCCCGAATTCCGTGAGTTGCAACAGAAAGGCTATCTGATCAAAAAGAAAGGAACTAAGCAGGCTGCAATCATCCCTTGGTGGAATGGTTATAGTGCTTGTTACGATTTAAGTAACCCTGCCGCAGCCGAACATTTGAAGAAACAATTGCGCAATATGCAGGAACAATACGGAGTAGACGGTTTCAAATTTGACGCCGGTGATATCGGTCATTACAATGATCCGACTCTGGAGTTTTATGACAAAGCTGCCACCTCTGTGGATATGTGCGAATACTGGGCTAAGATCGGATTGGATTTCCCATTTAATGAATACCGTGCCGGCTGGAAAATGGGCGGTCAGGCTTTAGTACAACGTCTGGGAGATAAGGATTATTCCTGGAATGCGGTAGGACTCCTGATTCCCGATATGATTGCTGCCGGATTATTAGGATATGCTTATGCCTGTCCCGACATGATCGGCGGAGGCCAGTTCGGTTCTTTCCTGGGAGTAGACCAGACAAAGCTGGACCAGGAGTTGATCGTTCGTTCCTGCCAGGTACATACACTGATGCCGATGATGCAGTTCTCGGTTGCCCCCTGGCGCATCCTGGATGAAAAACATCTGGCTATTTGCCGTGATTACGCTCATTTACATGAGAAAATGGGAGGTTACATTCTGGAACAGGCTCGCCACTCCGCAGAGACCGGAGAACCGATCCTCCGTCATATGGAATATGCTTTCCCACACCAGGGACTTATCGACTGCAAAGACCAGTTTATGCTAGGCGACAAATATCTGGTAGCTCCCATCGTAACAAAGGAACATAAACGCAAAGTAATGTTACCCAAAGGACAATGGAAAGACGACACCGGTAAAAAAATCCGTGGGCCTAAAATGATAGAGGTGGAAGCTCCGCTAGAGAGGTTGCCTTGGTTTGAAAAAGTGAAATAAAGAGAGTGTCAAAAGCCACACTCTCTTATAGACCTTTCCGGTTGATAAAAATGCTTACCCTTGCCAGAAAACTTTGAAATCAGGATTTAGGTTGTTCAACAACATTCGTATTGCCTCCTCCCCGAAGAGTCAAATCCACGGGATGATTTTTTAGCCATGCTCCCCCTGTAAAATCAGGGATATCGATAGAGTTAGAACGGTTAGCTACGGACCAATAGCTCAACGGAGTAATAGAACACCAGCTTGCCGCATCATATACATCCATATCGAGGGGAAGACCATTTCTCAAACAATCTATCATACGCCAATCCATAATAAAATCCATCCCTCCGTGTCCACCAATAATTTTGGCAACTTCAGAAATGTGTTTGACAACTTCAGGCGTATACTGAACTTCCAATTCCGCCAGTTTCTCTGGAGATATATAATCATGTCCGAACGCAATCTTACCCGGCTCCGGATATTTCCGGCATGATCCTTTTGTACCCGTCAAAACATGTAAGCGATCGTAAGGATGTGGAGTACTTACATCATGTTGAATCATGATTGTTTTTCCTCTAGTTGTACGAACCGTTGTCGTATTCATATTTCCCCGGTATTTCATTTCTGCCATTGGTTTGTAATAATCATTTTGGGCGGCTAATTCTTTGGCTTTTGCTTCCATCAAGAAATCATCAGTCGACATAGAAGTCAAATATTCCATCTTATCTCCCCGATTAATATTCATTGCCCAACAAACCGGCCCCAGTCCATGAGTCGGATAAGGATTCCCACTTTTATGATTTTCATCCCATCGCCAGGTCGGCCATTGCGGTTCTCCAAACATACCACTCAATAACTCATGTATATAAGCCCCTTCCCCATGTATAACTTCTCCAAACAATCCCTGTTGAACCATATTTACAGTTAATATTTCAAAGAAGTCATAACAACAATTTTCCAACTGCATGCAATGTCTTTTTGTCCTCTCCGAGGTTTCTACTAATTGCCAGCATTCTTCCAGAGTTTTTGCGGCAGGAACTTCCACTGCTACATGTTTTCCACATTCCATAGCATATACAGCGATAGGAGTATGCCATTCCCAGGGAGTTGCGATATAGATCAAATCGATATCTTCCTGTTCACATAATTTTTTCCAAGCATATTCATCTCCAAAATATTCTTCTGCCGGACGCTTATTAAAATTCTTCAAGGTTTCCTGATTCTTTTTTACCGCTTCTTCCCGGAGATCACACAGTCCTCTGATTTCAATCTCTTTGATATTGAGAATACGGGTAACCGCCCAACTTCCACGACTACCTATCCCTACATAACCTATACGAACAACCGGAATAGGGGCAGCGGCATAACCGCACATGTTAAATAACTGTTTTCTGTTTTTCCCTTTTTCAACACATTCTTTTACAACAGCTTCAACCTCCGATTTATTCGTTGAGGTACAGCCCGTAAAGCCGGTTAATGCAACACCGGCTCCCAGCAAAGAGCCTTTCAAAAAGTTACGACGATTTATACTCATGATAATAAGTGTTTATTGGTTTGATAAAAATAATCCTGAATGATTTACCACTCAGGATTATAAAGTCTAAAGAATTAATCCCAACCTGGATTTTGTTTCATAATATCTTTGCCGATCAAATCTATTTCATCCTGTGGAATCGGGAACAGATAATGGTAAGATGGATCAAAACGACGTTCCATTACAAGAATATGCTCCTTTCCATCCTTTTCTATCGGAATTCCATAGCAAGCTCCATTCATTAGTTTTTCTGCGGTTCGCCAACGAATAATGTCGTCCCTGCGCTGTCCTTCAAAGCAAAGTTCTATCATTCGTTCATTGCGTACTATTTTTCTCAACTCTTCCTGGCTTCCCCCTGTTACAGCCGGATATTTATCCGTCTGACTGATGTCTACACCATAAGCTCTAGCTCTCAACATATTGATAGCGTCATAAACGGACTGATCGATTGAACCTGATTCGATTTTCGCTTCAGCATACGTCAAAAGGACTTCTGCATAACGCAAAATAATCACATTACTTTCCATGGGGATCAAAGCATACCTTGCAGCTCCTTCATCCAGGAATTTACGAGTATAATATCCTGATTGGGAAGAATTACCTGTTGCCCCCGGATAATCGACATCTCCGTAAACCGGGATCTCGACACCTCTATAAGTTGAACCGGGATAAATCACAGACATATAAAAACGAGGATCTCTGTTCTCGTAAGGTTTGTCCGGATTATAAACAGCTGATTCATTAGACGGTTTACCATCTGTACAAAGAATTCCGTCTACAAACTCCTGTAAAGGATTTGTTCCCCCCCAGCCTCCGAAACTTGGAAAATGCATGTATATCTGCGTATAATTGGCCATATTCTGACCGACATATTGCCAAGCATACAAAACTTCCTCATTATATTTATTGCTGATTTCAAATAAATCTTCATAACTGGAGAATAAAGAGTGTACTCCTAAATCCATCACGGCTTTTGCCGCAATTGCAGCTTCTTCCCAACGTCCGGCATATAATAACACACGAGCTTTCATTCCCAAAGCAGCTCCTTTAGTAATGCGTCCGGCATATTCGGAAGACCATGTTTCCGGCAATACTTTGGCAGCCTCATCCAAATCTTTCAATATAAAATCCAAAACCTCTTCTGCTGTATTTCTCGGGCGTTTCAACTCTTCCAGCGTTAAAGGTTCCTCAATAATAGGAACACCTCCCCAGTTGTTCAATAAGAAATGATAAGCGAAAGCACGTAAGAATTTTACTTCTCCTTTCATCTGTTCACGCTTTGTATCATCCATTTGAGGTTTATCTATGTTGGTCAAAAAGACGTTACATGTACGAATGATACGATAACGAATAGACCACAATTCTTTTGTATACCACATTGAAGGACTGTTATTTCCCGCACCTAAGTTATTATAATCATTACCTTTCCACACATTGACAGCTTCATCACTACGGGCAGGAAGTCCAAGAATATGATCATAATACATCCATACATTATCTCCATCCGTATAACGGGAATAAACACCTACCAGCGCATTAAAAGCATCCGTTTCCGTTGCCCAGAATGTCTGTTCTGATAACTGATCCCTTGGATTCAAATCCAGGAAACCATCATTACAAGCAGTAAATAAGGGAAACATTATCCCTATAATCCATATAAATATATACTTTTTCATGTTTGTCATCATTAATGATTAGAATACAAGATTTAAACCAAATGTATAAGAAGTAACCATCGGATAAATATTCCCTCCTCCCCAGGGTGTTTCCGGGTCAAACCCTCTGAAACTGGTTATTGTAAACAAATTGTCTGCATTTACATAAAAACGGCACTTTTCAACAAATAGGTTACTTAAGATAGACTTAGGCAGTGAATAACCTATTTGCAAATTCCTCATCTTTATATAACTTGCATTTTCCATAAAGAATGAATTTGTCTGAGTATAATTCCGGCTGGCATTATTCAGCGAAAGCCGCGGATAAGAAGCATTCAGATTATTGGGAGTCCAACGATCTTTTTGAGCTTCCAATGCACTAGCTCCATTAGCAAATGCCTGAGCAGCTGTACCTGTCAAATAACCCTGCACATCAGCAACAGCGTGAATAGTTGTCGCGATATCAAAGCCTTTGTAACTGGCCCCCAATTGTAAACCGAAAGTAACTCCAGGGAAAGTATTACCTAAATTAACACGATCTTCAGCCGTAATCTTTTTATCTCCATTCTGATCTTTATACCTGATATCACCAGGAGAGGCTCCTCCTGTATAGTCTTGATTAGGAGCATTTTTTATTTCTTCTTCTGAGGCAAACAAGCCAATAGCTTCTAAACCAAAAATATTATTAATCGGATCTCCCACGGAACGCCCCGGAGTATCAGCCCCCTTCAAGTCAGTAATTTTGTCTTTTACTCTGGATACACTTAAATTAGCATAATAATTAAAGTCTTTCAACTGATCATTCCACCCCAGTTGCATTTCAAAGCCTTTATTGCGCACGGCACCGGCATTGATTACCGGAGCATAAGCCCCTAAAATAGTGGGTTGAGGCAAGCTCATTAAAATATCACGGGTGTTTCTTACAAAATAATCGAAAGTGAATGATAATCGGTTATTAAGTATGTTCAAATCCAAACCGGCATTCACCATTTCTGTATTTTCCCAACCGATAGTGGAATTTGACATAGAATAATTTTCTGCGATACCGGAATACATTATATTTCCAAAGCCATATAAACGGCCTAAAGAATATTTGTTCTGATAAGCATAATTTCCAATTTCCTGATTTCCTAAATGTCCCCAGGAAGCTCTTAACTTCAAGTTGGATATCGGATCAAAATTGAAAAAGTCTTCCTCAGAAATACGCCATCCGGCAGAAACAGAGGGGAATAACTCAAAACGATTGTTTTTCGGGAAACGTGAAGATCCATCATATCTTAGTGTAACTTCAAGCAAATAACGTTCTGCGAAATTGTAATTTATTCTGCCAAATACTGAACGGATGCTATTCTCATCCATACCACCATCATTACGTTGATCAGATGCATCTCCCGCATTTATTTGGTCCAACAAGTTGTTCTCCGGAAGATCATAACGGGATGCAGCAATAGAAGAGTTTGTATATTTACGCTGTTCATAACCTAATACTGCTGCTACATTATGCATTCCGAATGTTTTGTTATAATTTAAAAATGCTTGTAGATTTATATCGGAAGACTCACCTCTATTTTCAAACAGATAGGGTCTGAACTTCATACCGACAACGTCCGGTGCATTATAAAGAGATAAATTATATTGCTGTCTTTTGGTATGAGTAAAATTACCATTCATCGCAGCAACCCCTTTTACAGACAATCCGTCTATAAGCTTTATTTCTAGTGTTCCAATTGCTGTCAGGAAGTTATCTGTATAATGGTCATATCCTCCATTTTCAGCTTCTGCCACCGAATTATGTTCATTCATAAAGGCTGCCCAATTTCCGTTAGACCATTTGATCGGAGTTACAGGAGTTTCACGGTATGAACGATGAACTAACTCACTAATACTTTGGTAGGGTTGTGATTTTTCCTGTCTGATATAAGAAAAATTCACCCCAAAGTTCACACGTTTACTGATATCAAAGTCAAAGTTTCCTCTGATAGAATATCTTTCCAGATCTGTTTGTGCTATCAAACCTTCTCTGTTCAGATAACCCAAAGAAAAATTATATCTTGTTTTTTCCGTTCCTCCATCTAACTGAATATGGTGACTGTGTTGAAAACCGTTTTTTGAAAACAAAGCATCTGTTTGATCGGAGTTTGGATATAAATCCGGATCAGTTCCTTTACGATAATTGTCAATATCGGTTTCTGAATACTTCGGAGCTAATCCGTCATTTGTCAAAGCTTCATTATATAGTGTAGCATAATCTGCTGAATTCACCCATTTAGGTAAACGTGTCGGATTTTGAAAACCGATATACCCATTGTAAGAAACTTTCATGCGACCTTCCTTTCCTTTCTTTGTGGTTACTAAGATAACACCGTTACCAGCACGTACACCATAAATGGCAGCAGATGCAGCATCCTTCAAAACACTGATATTTTCGATATCATTCGGATCTATTGCATTCAAACTACCGGGAATTCCATCGACTATAATCAAAGGAGATGTTGAATTTAATGTACCGGGACCACGAATAATAAATTCAGCACCATCAGCACCCGGCTGTCCGGAACGTTGAATGGCTGTTAATCCCGGAGCTATACCTGTCAGCAAATTTGTTGCATCAGAAGCTGCTCTATTCGCGATCTGTTCTGATCTTACGCTGGCCACTGCCCCCGTTAAAGTTGCTTTTTTCTGTGTACCATATCCAACAACAATAACCTCATTCAATCTCTGAGAATCTTCTTGTAATAAAATATTCAACACAGTTTTATTTCCTACGGTAACTTCCTGTGTATTATAACCGATATAAGAAATCTGTAAAACAGCCGATGAAGGTACACTCAAACTATATTCTCCATCTATATTTGTTACTGTACCATTCGTCGTACCTTTCACTACTACATTGGCCCCAATAACAGGAATTCCCGCTGCATCTTTTACAACACCTGTTACTCTATGTGATTGTTGTGCAACAGCAGGTGATTCATTATTCACCATCAATACAATATGACGATCCCTTATTGCATATTTCAGTCCGGTTTTTTCAGCAATCGCGTCCAGAATTTCTGAGATATTCGTATTTCTCTTATCAATTGAGATCCTTTCATTCTTGTTTATCTCTTCCAGATTATAGAAAAACAGGAATTCAGACTGTTCTTCTATTTGTTTCAATACATGCTCCAGTGTTTCATTTTTAACAGAGACACTCAATTTGGTAGTTTGTGCATAAGTTGCCGCTACCATTTGTGATAGACAAACAACAAGCATTAACACGGTTAGCTTCATAATTTTAATAGTTCTTTTCAGGTTTACGGAAACAACTATTCGTTGATTATTCATACTTTGATTGTTTTAAGATTAAAAACACATTCCACGGCAATGGAAGTTTAATTGAATCACACACTTTAGAAAAGAATATCCGGCAAGATATTTTCCCTTCTTTTTTTAATTTCTTACGTTATCCACTCATATTATTGAATTTAAAAGTTAACTACTCTATTATAACCTATTTTTCCGAAATCGTCACATGACGGTCGTCAATCTTATATTTGACCGGAATAGAAAGATTGACGATTTCCATAATATCTTTAATACTCTGTCCCCTATAGAAAGTTCCGGTGAAAGTACGCTTATTCAATGCCTTAGAACTTACAGCAAACTCTACACCATAAACGTGACTAAGACGATCTAAAATTGCTTTTAGACTTTGTTCATGAAAATAATAATAACCGGAAGTCCACGATATGAATTGCTGGGCATCCACTTTTCGAAGGATAGTAGATTCTGTATTCCGGTTATATACAAACTGCTGGTTGGGCTCCAATATCGTTTGTTTAGCAATATGCATTGTTGTCAGACGAACTGATCCTTCCAGCAACGTAGTGATCGTCATAGAATCCATTGGATAAGCCATTACATTGAACTTGGTTCCAAGGGCTTCGATATCCTGTTCTTTTGTCTTTACAATAAAAGGTTTATTCTTTTGTTTGGCGACTTCAAAATATGCCTCACCTTCCAGATATACAATACGTTTATCTTTTCCAAAATTCTTATCATAATGGAAAGTCGTTTTTGAGCCAAGACTAACATGTGTACCATCTGGTAACTCTATTACATCTGCCTCCAGGCCGTCACCTCCTATATACTTAGAATATAAAGTCTTGTCGTCATCACGGATAAATAAAAAGAAAACAGAACTAATCGCCACAGCTATCAGGGCCACCGCTGCATAGCTACTTATTTGGTACCAAAGATTGAACCGGCGAGTTTGTGAATTTTTCTTTTTATTAAGCAAACGCTGCCAGCTGGAAGCCGTATCCAGCGGTTTTCCTAAAAACAGACCGGCATCATATATTGCTTTGATTTCAAAGAATGTCTCTTTGTTGGAGGCACTCTCATTCACCCAATCGTAAAAAAGGTCTGTTTCTTCTTTGGAAAGATTACCTTGCAAGTAACCTATAACTAACTCTGTATAATCATGTTCCATACTATTCCCCTGTAATTCGTCGTCTTTAGTGACTTAGTCCTTTATGAACTTATAACGAATGGGACATGAAAAGTACTCACACGAAAACAAACTTTTTTTAAAATAAAAAAATGCCCCCTTTTAAATCAAGGTAAAAAGATAAAAGAATAAATGAGAACAGTGCTTACGGAGGTAAAGCAAGGAACGATACAATTGGTTCTCTACCGTACGGACAGATAAACCCAGTTGTTCAGCGATCTCAGCAGCTTTCATTCCTTTCAGATAAGAGAGACGGAATATTTCCTGGCTTCGTTCTGGTAATTCCGCCACTTTCTTCATTAGAAGCTCTAACAAATCTTTCCGCATGAAAAGTTCGTCGGACGATTCGAAATAATCCAGTTCTTCCAATTTTAGCTGTACAGCACGGTGGTCAAGTATCTCCTGCTCCATGTTAGAACGACGCAGATGGTCGATGCAGGCATTACGCACAGCTACAAAAAGAATCCTTTTCAAATCGTCATCAGGAAGAAGGAAAACCTGCTTATCCCATAATTTCAGGAAAACATCATGCACAATATCCTCTGCAAAGAATCCGGAGACAAACTTGCCCGCAAAACGAAGCAACATAGGCGCATATTCCATATATATGCGCTGATAACAATTTGTCGTCTGATCTTTTACTTCCATTTTGCAAACTTATTAAAAATCTCGGAAAACGCCCTGTCCCAACTCTATTTTAACGCTATACCCTTTATAAAACACCTATATACATCTGCCGAAAAAATTATTGAATCCTCCAATCTGTACACTAATCGGGGCAATAGCAACCATCCATCAAAATATTCAACTACAGGAATTAAAATTCAAAGGCAGCAAGCAACTAAAAGATAAAATATCTGTTAAAGCCCCCATAGTAAACAATAAAATAGGATAAAAACAGAATAATACCATACCCAAACAAGCTGTTTATAACTACTAAAACCTATCTTTAGCCTTATAAATTAACGAAAGGATAACATTTAAAACATTCCGATATGAAAAAACAAACAGTCATCCTATTCTTACTTCTGGGTCTCAGCCATACAGCATTCGCCCAACGCGTCATTGAAAACCCTGCTTATGAATTTAAAAGCACAGGTATCAATACGATCACTCAGATAGAGCGAAACAAAGAAAACACACGGGTACAAGTACATTGCGAATTTATTCCCCACTGGTGGATTTCTTTCGACAGTACTACTTACATCAAAGATGCGGATACCGGAAAGAAATATTTTCCGACCGGAATCGAAGGAACCGAGTTCGGTAAAAAAACATTTATGCCTGATTCCGGCGACTCCACATTTGTCCTGATCTTTCCTCCTTTCGATAAAAAAATGAAGAAATTCGATTATATCGAATCAGATACTGGAGAAGGTTCAATCTTCGGAATCTCACTGAAAAAAACAAAAGATCAGAAAAAGAAACCGGTGGAAGAAAGCATATACGGGACATGGGAAGATATGGAAAAGCAGCTGGCAGCAGAAGCTGATCCGTCGACCGGTTACGGAACCGACTTCTTCCGGAAAGACACAGCCCATTTACGCGGTTTTCTAAAAGGATACGATCCCAGAGCCGGCTTCAGTACCGGCATGATTTATACTGGTAACGAACTAACCCGCGAAGACTATCCGACTGTCATACAAATCCATCCTGACGGACGTTTCGAGGCTGACTTTCTTTTAAATCATCCCTGGGAAGGTTATATCTCTTTCAAAAGGACTTCCATTCCATTTTATATCGAACCGGGAGAAACCTTATTTATTTCTCTCGACTGGGAAGACTTCCTGATGGCAGACCGATATCGCGATCGCCGGTATGAGTTTAAAAACATAGATTTCAAAGGAGCCTCAGCCGGAATAAACAAAGAACTTAACAAGTTTAAAGTGAATACTTTCAATTATCGGAATTTCGAAAAGCAACTAAAAACCCTTGCCCCGGCGGAATTTAAACAACAGCAATTGAACGCTTTGAAAGAGGCTGATAACTCACTGGCAGAAAAGCTGAAACAAAATACTGTTTCAATCAAAGGCCAGCAATTACTGAAAAATAAAATACTTCTATCATTTTACGGAGCTTTGTTTGATTATGTTATGACACGGAGGTATTACGCCTCTCAGGACTCTACCAATGAAATCCTGAAACAACCGATTCCGGATGATTATTATAACTTCCTTCCGAAGATAAATAGTAACGACAAAAGTTTACTTGTCTCGAACATGTTCAGTTCTTTCATCAACCGTTATGAATATATGGGACCTTTCAACAACGCAGATATGACATTCACCCCCGAGAATAAGCTTGAAATGTTTAGCAAGGGATGGTTACGCAAAGATTCTGTCTTACGGAATGAATTGCAAGTCACGCCCGGTCTGCTGTTTGAGATTACAAAGACCCGTTCGCTGAATTATGCACTAGAAATGCTTACACCCAAAGAAGGACATTTGCTGGCTGAAGAAATAAACAACAGCATCTCAGAGCCTTTCCTGAAAGAAGAAACGATGCGTATGTATGCCAAGAAATTTCCGGAGGGCGAAAAACAAGCCTATAAACTTCCGGAAGGGAAGGCTACGGAGATTTTCCGTAAAATGACAGACCCACACAAAGGAAAATTTGTTTTAGTCGACTTTTGGGCTACTACCTGCGGACCTTGTATTTACGGCATTAAACATATGCAGCCACTAAGAGACAAATATAAAGGCAGTCCGGACCTCGCCTTTGTCTATATTACAGATACAGGCGGTTCTCCGGAAGAGTCTTACAATAAATTTATTTCGGAAAATGATATGGGTGACAACCTGTTCCGTTTACCGGAAGATGAATACAACTATCTGCGTCAACTATTCAAATTCAATGGCATACCTCGTTATGTAATGCTGGATCGGGATGGAAATGTGGTCGACGATAATTTCCCCGGACACAACGCAGAGTATGAAATACAACAACTATTCCCAGATAAAAAGTAACCATCTCAAAAGAGTTCATCCTCATTGAATATACCTGTTAAGAGGGTTTATCAGAGGTACTATTTATCAGAGATAGATAATGCAAATCTTATCAGATATGAATTTGCCCTTTCCCCATGCCTATGGGGATTTTTCCCCACAAGCATGGGGAATACGCCTCACCAGTATGGGGAAAATTCCCCACGCTAATAAAAACGTGGGGAATTTCTTACAGGAAAAATAGAGGAGAATATTCTATTTTAAATCAACTTGACAGAGATACCTTATTTTTCAATACCCAACCGTAATCACATGAACAGAAGGGCTATCCAGCACAACAGTGGTTGTCGTTCCTGTTTCTGCATTAAAACAACGGATTGTATCTTTCTCCGTATTCTGTACGGTTACTTTCCAACTGTTACCTTCTTTATTTATGCTTAAAATATCCGTCGTATTACTACCGGGATTAATCGCTAAACCGTTAGCGCAATGAACAGTTTCGATATGATAACGTCTGACATCAACAGGGAATTTCTTTCCGTTATAGACGAAGGTTGCCGTATGTTGCTGTTCAGCACTTTGCCAGTCAGTGTTCAGCAGATAAATCGTGCGATGGTCTTTGTTATCCCAAACAGTAAAACCTACAGACGGAGCAGATTCGATCCAACCGGAGGGAAGTTCCTTGTTCACGGTTTCCGTAGCTAACTCACGCATTGTTTCTTCATACTGGCTTCTCAAAGACGATTCTGCCGGATAAGCTGCCTGCGGGAAGTAGATGATCTTTCCTGATCCAAACGGGATAACGGTCTTTCCATTCAAAGACTTGTAGTTATCACCCAACATTTCACGGATGACCGCATCGTTAGTCGGGAACTTTGCCGGTTGGTCGGGTTGAAGTTCGGCATTCAGATGGGCGGCCGTCAGGACAAGCGTTCCGCCGTCAAATACATAGTTGCGGATGCGGAGGAAGTCGCTTTCATCGAAACTGTTCCAACCGAGGAATACCATTGCCTTATATTTATTCATCACATCTTGCGGAGCCTCGATAGGCAGAATGTCGATAGTCCCGTAAGGCGTAGAAGTGAACCAACCGTTAGGACCGCAACCATCCACGATATTATTGGGATAGAAGACTTTCAGGAGGTCAAAACTTTCCGTAGCCTTATTAAATTGCCACTTGTCACCCTTCTGTGACCATAAGCTGCCGCGACCGAATGACTTCCAGGCATCATTCCTTCCCTGGATAACAGCGACGTTACTTTTCAATTCACCGCGACGGGTATGTGTTTCTATGAAATCCAGCACACGATGCTGTGCATATAAATGTTCTTTGCCCGATTGGGAATAACGGTCGTTGGCATATTCATCCAGCCACAAGGCTTCTTCCGTATTCATATGGGAAGAACCGTGCATATAGGCTACGGCAAGCGACATATACAAACGTAAAGAATGCTTCGGATCGGTAAAAGGTCCTGAACCCCATTGCATAGCATGCAACGTTCCGTAATCCCGCTTGCTATAAGCACGTGAAGCACCGCGCAACGAAGACAGGATAATTTCTTCAGGGCCGTACATCTGCTCGGCTCCCAGCCAGTTATAGCCAGCCTGATACAAATAACGGAACAACGTGGAAGGACCTGTATGGCGGCTGCTCTCTCCTTTTGAGTAACGGAAATTCTCAACCAGCTTGCGGGCACCGTCGGCCATATCCTTGACACCATACGGGTCATAATGGATAAAGGTTCCGTGGTCGGTATAAATCGGGCGATGTTTAGCAAAAATACCGCCGTAAGGACGGTTACGGGCAGCCATATCCGAGAAGACTCCCTGATACAGGAAATGTTGCCAGTAATAATAACCGCCGTCATTTTCGTGCGCCTGCTTTCCGCGGAACATCGGGGAAGCCAATGTTTCCAAATCCGGATTGATACGTTTACCGGCCAATGTACGGCCTTCTACCTGCCAGGCATAAGGAACCCGGAGCTTATTCAGCAAACCGGTATAATGACGGATAACTTCGGGACGGGCAACGCGGAAACCGCTCCACTGATAGGAAGGACGGAACTGATACCAGTTTCCGACCCGCTGGGAGATATACCATTTAAAGAAATAATCATAAGGCGCATATTCCTTATCTATATAAATCTCATCCCCGGAAGAAATGTAAACCTCATCCGGTTCCTTTTCTATTATCTGACGAATTGTTACTTCCGCTTTACGGCTTCCGTCATCAAAAATCATCGGAACGGCGGAAGCATAATTGCCGGCACGAAACTCAATCACGTGCAAACCTGTTTCTTTTAATACCACTTCCTGGGATGACGGGATAACAGAAGACGGAGCCTGTACCTTCAAACGGACATCCGGCTTATTCGTTTCTACCAGTACACCGAAAGCCGCTCCGGCAGAAACATATTCAGGCACGGAAACAACTTCAAAATCACGGGCACTCTCTTCGATAATCTCCAGCGAACGGAGTTCATAAGAATACGCTGCACGGTTATCCTCTTTGAGCAAAGTCAGTTTCAAATCGCCGTTACCCTGCACGGATGCAGGCAGAAGGATATAAAAGTCCGCTATATCAGAAGCTCTGTCGAAAATATTTCCTTCGTAAACAGTCGTACCGTTGAAATCCAGTTTCCAACGCGGCCAGCTGCGGGTAGAAAGGTTACAACCGGTCCAGTAGTTATAATCGTCTGTCTTATCGGCAAACTTAGCAAAAGGTATGGAGCAGACCTGTTTCTTGTTCTGCACCAACCGGGGTGCCTCCACCCAGCACTCGCCACTGAAATGAGTTCCCCCGATACGTAAAAAGGCACATGCGACGTTATCAGGAAGCACGAATGTTTGCGTTACTTGTTGATATTTGCCGGAGCCTGCGGGTACCGGGAAATAAAGCAACGAATCAGGGCGGTCGTAAATATCGTCTTTATAGCGTCCGGGCTTTTTATAAAACAATTCAATCTGTACGCCAAAGTCACCACCCGCAGAAACAGACAGGTCCTGACGTTTCACAACCGGCAAAGTCACCGTCAGTTCGCCAGGTTTCAGCAAGTCACCCGAAATACGGTAATAGGCATGCCGCTCGAAGTTATTGTCTTCTCCTTTAAAATATAAGGAATACTTATCTTTCTTCACATGGACGGAATCCAGATTGTCGTCAATATAAAATTCCGACCGCCTGAACATTTCCTCTCCCCTTTTCTCAAAAGGAGCCGGCATTTTTACTCCGCCGACAACACGAAGGAGTCTACGAACAGGATAGGCTTCCTGTTTAAAGGATACTGTTTCGGAAACACTGCTTCCGGGAGTTAACAAATGAACCTTTTCCCCACCGGAAGGTGTGAAAATCACCGTTCTGTTCTCAGTCTGCACACCATCGGCAAAGAGATAGGAGACGGATAAAAGCTGGCAAATCAGAAGATAAAAGACTTTTTTCATAACTAATACTCAGAGATGTCTGTTAATAAATCAGGTCAAATGTACGACTAATTTCCATTGGTTTTATGTACTTTTGCCTTTTCATTGAATGAATAGAAAGAAAATGATCGTTATCAGAGATACGGATTTATTAAAAGGGAAAAGACTGGTTGCTACCATCGGTTTCTTCGACGGAGTTCATCTGGGACATCGGTTCCTGATCAATGAACTGAAGGAAGTCGCGAAGACGAAAGGCCTGCCTTCGGCCGTTATTACCTTTCCGGAGCATCCGCGTGCCGTATTGCATTCGGATTATCAGCCCAAATTACTTAATTCATTTGAGGAAAAACTGGAACAACTGGCTACTACCGGCATAGATTACTGCATCGTTCTCGACTTCACGGTGGAGCTATCCCGCCTGACGGCACAGGAATTTATCAGTTCCATACTGGCGGAGAAATTACATATAGCCGCTTTACTGATCGGTTACGACCATCGTTTCGGCCATGACCGAAAAGACGGTTTTGAGCAGTATGTTGTTTATGGTGCAGCCTGCGGGATGGAAGTTATCAAAGCATCGCCTTACGACGAAGGACGTACGGCAGTAAGTTCTTCCGAGATCAGGAAATTATTGACAGACGGTAATGTGGAAGATGCCGACCGGTTACTCACCTACCCTTATCAGCTGCGGGGAACGATTGTAAACGGTTATAAAGTCGGCCGCAAACTGGGATTTCCAACAGCCAATATACAGGTGGACGAACCTTTTAAAATTGTACCGGGGATCGGGGTTTATGCAGTCTGGGTCTATCTGAAAGGAGAGAAATATAAAGGAATGCTCTACATCGGCGACCGTCCTACACTTCAGAATGGCGACAATATTACACTGGAAGTGAATATACTGGACTTCTCCGGAGATATCTATAATAATGAAATAACTGTTGCGTTTATATATTATGTACGGGGGGATGTCAAATTTAATTCCCTGGAAGAACTGATAGAACAACTCGGACATGACAGGGAGACGGTGGACAGACTATTGACGGAATGTAACACACCCCCTACCCCCTCTCAAGAGGGGAATTGAGATACAACCGGTAACAAAATTCAATAATCTGAATAGATGGAACTTTACTACGAAGCAATAGATACTTTGAAAGGGATGATCAGCCGTCCCTCTTTCAGCCGGGATGAAGCGGCTGTAGCCGACTTTTTACAACAGACATGGCAAGCTGCGGGACATACGGTACACCGTAAAGGGAATAATCTATGGATCGTTTCTCCCGGTTTCGACCTGAATAAACCAACACTGTTGCTGAACTCACATATCGACACCGTAAAACCGGCCTCCGGCTGGACGAAAGACCCTTTCAATCCCGAAGAGAGCGAAGATGAAAAGTTATACGGCCTGGGCAGCAATGACGCCGGGGCAAGCGTAGTCTCCCTGTATTCGGCTTTCACACTACTGACCGGAAAAGAACAGGCTTATAATCTGATTTTCCTGGCATCCTGCGAGGAGGAAGTATCAGGAAAGAACGGATTGGAAAGTACACTGGCAGACCTCCCGCCCATCGCTTTTGCCATCGTCGGAGAACCGACCGGCATGCAGCCAGCCGTTGCCGAAAAAGGGTTGATGGTTCTTGATTGCGTAGCAACCGGAAAAGCCGGTCATGCTGCCCGTAATGAAGGAATCAATGCTATCACATTGGCAATAAAAGATATTGAATGGTTCAACACCTACCAGTTTCAGGAGAAGAGTGATTTCCTCGGACCGGTAAAAATGAGCGTTACAATTATCCATGCCGGCACACAACACAACGTTGTTCCTGACCGCTGCGAATTCACGGTCGATATACGTACAAATGAATTTTACCCCAATGAAAAACTGTTCGAGCTGATCAAAGAGCAAGTGAAATGTGAGGTAAAAGCACGCAGTTTCCGTTTGAACTCAACCCGTACGGAACTGGATCACCCATTTGTACAAAGAGCCATCATGATGGGAAAAGAACCGTTCGGTTCGCCTACGCTCAGCGACCAGGCACTCATGCCGTTCCCTTCCGTCAAGATAGGCCCGGGAAACTCCGCCCGTTCGCATGCGGCAGACGAGTATATCGGCCTGATGGAGATCAGGGAGGCGATCGATACGTATGTCCGTTTACTGGATGGATTGAAATTATAATCGTATGTTGAAAAAAATACTGGGGACAATTGGAACACGCTATCTGATTGCCTTTCTTAATCTGATGCTCATTTTCATTAATGCCAAAGCATTGGGTGTGGAAGGGGTTGGCCTGGTGGGTATCATCCTGGCTTCAATAAATATAGCCGTTGTATTCAATGGGGTACTTTCAGGCAATACGATCGTATATTTTATGAACCGTTATTCCATACATACTATTTTGTTCCCGGCTTATGCATGGCCTCTGATAGGATCCGGATTAGCGTGCGCCGCCATGTTGCTGTTCGGACTATTTCCAAAAGAGTACCTGACAGATATATATGTGCTGTCATTGATCTCCTCTTTTATTACAACCAACGCCCGCTTTCTGCTGGGCAAAGACAGGATTACAGGATTTAATCTGACTTATATGCTGCAAGGCGGATTATTGTTCTTCATCCTTTTATACTTTTATTATATAGCAGGAAAACAAGAAGTTTCATCCTATATTTACGGATTATACATCACTTACGGCATTGCTTTCATCGGCAGTCTGATATTACTTTTTCCCTTTCTGACCAAAAGAGAAAATAAGCCTACAAACAAACCGTTTATCGCAATCCTAAAAGAAATGTTTACCTATGGACTTTGGGGTAGTGCCGACAATATAGCCGAAGTACTGACCACCCGGCTGAACTATTTCCTGATCCAGAGGTTTGCCGGACTGGGTAGTGTCGGATTACTCGATGCTGGGACAAAAATATCGGAAAGCGTCTGGCACATCAGTCGGAGTGTCAGCTTCATCGAATACAGCAGCGTAGCACAAACGACCAATGCAGGAGAACAAAAAAGGACTACATTAAAACTATTCAAACTTACCTTCTGTGCAATTACATCTACAACCATCTGTATTCTGTTTATACCGGAATGGGTTTACACCAATTACCTGTTCAGTCCCGAATTTATCGGCATGCGAAAAATTATATTCGGCTTGTCCATCGGAATTATTGCATTAGGGTGCAACAGCATACTCAGCCATTATTTCATTGGAAGCGGGAAAATACGTTATAGTGCAGTCAGTTCATGCGTCGGCCTTACAACTTTATTCATAGCAGGTCACATACTGATACCTGTTTACGGTGTCGTCGGCTCAGCCATCAGTACCAGTATTGCGTTCTGTGCCATGTTGATATTCTCAGTTACAGTATTCTGCCGCCAAAACCAAACCAGGCTAAGCGAATTCATTCCCGATAAAGAAGATTTTCGGGAACTGATAAAACGGATACGGGAAAAACTCGAAACAAAATAAAAAGGGCGGCATACAGATACTCTCTGCATACCACCCGCATTTCTATTATAATTCAATCTGTTTTCTTAATACCGGAAACTTCCTCCCCCCAGGAACTCGCGTAAAAGCGAAGTGCCGGGCAGGCCGACGTCCGGAATATAATTAAAGTAACGGAGGAAACGCAACAGGCGATAGGCTTCTGCGTTTTCTTCATCACTCTCACGTACTTCGGCCAGGATCGGTTCGGCAAATTTGCGTAAAGCTGCCAACTCATACAGCATGGCGCTGTTGAACATAGCGTCCGCATTTTCCTGGTAAGGGAAAATCCATTTGTCCTCTCCCCGGCGCACACTCGGCCAGCGGGCAATCGTATCTTTGGCCGAATAACCGCGGAAACGGTAATCACGGATGATACGACGCAACAGACGGTTATCGGTAGTCGGTATCCAGTTATGGTTATCCAAAGAGATGGATGTCAGGACGGAAACATACACCCGGTATTTATATATGTCTTCGATCATGGATGTCAGTTCCGGATTCAACGCATGGATACCTTCAATCACCAGGACCGAATTTTCACGCATCTTCAGTTTCTTACCTTTATAGACACGTTTACCCGTACCGAAATCAAAAGTAGGCACTTCTATTTCTTTCCCCGACAACAAATCCTTCATCTCGCTGTTAAAATAAGGCAGATCGAGGGCATAAAGCGACTCGAAATCATAATCGCCCGTCTCGTCTTTCGGCGTATCTTCCCGATTGAGGAAATAATCATCGAGCGAAATAGCCACAGGATGGATCAGATTCGTTATCAACTGGACTTCCAAACGCTTGCAGAAAGTTGTCTTTCCGGAAGACGAAGGTCCCGAGATCAGAACAATACGGACACCTTCTTCATATCTCTTCGCAATCTCTTCCGCAATCTTAGCAACCTGTTTTTCCTGCATTGCTTCCGAAACCATTATAATTTCGGAAGTATGCCCCTTCTCGATAGCCCGGTTCAGATCGCCCACATTATTCAAATCCAGTGTGCGCTGCAAAGTCAGATGCTCTTTATAAGCCTCGAACATCTTATCCTGCGTGATAGCCGGCTCCAGTTCCAGCGGATTACTTCTCTTCGGTATCTGGAGCAACACCCCGTCGAAATACGGAACGATATCGAACAACTGGATATAACCGGTGGAAGGCGTCAGGCAGCCATAAAAGAAATTGATATAGCCATCCAGCTCATAATACGAAGTGTAAGGCATCCCGGCAGTCTCGATCAGACGCGCCTTGTCATTCATTCCCCGTTCACGGAAAAGGACAGCCGCATCCACCGTCCGGACTGTTTTATGCAGGAAAGGCAGATCGGCATCGATAATTTCACGCATACGCTTCTTGATCTTGTCGATTGTTTCAAGATCGATCTTTTTGCCGTTATGGATTACACAGTAGTAACCTTTCGATATCGGATGTTCCAAATTTAATGTTGCGGAAGGCAACACATCATTAACCGCCTTTGAGAAAATATGACAAAGGGAACGGACATACGTACGCAACCCGGAAAGCTGTGTATAATCCACAAACTCAACATCTTTCGGATGCCAGCAATGGAAATTCAGGCCTTCCACCTTGTTATTCACTTTTGCATTCATCGGGCGGTAACGCAGAGGCGCCCCCATCATCGTATAAATATCCAATAAAGAGGAGCCGATTGGTACCTCTTTATAAGTATTGTTATTTTTGCAATAAATTGTGATTGTTTCAGACATATTATATCAGTTATTATTTGTAGTTTTGCTGCCTAAAGTTAGGAATATTAATCGGATATACTTCCAGGTATAACTATTTTTTGATGGATAATACAATTTTTACCGTACTTAAACTGCTCGGCTCGCTGGCTCTTTTGATGTATGGAATGAAAGTTATGAGTGAAGGTCTCCAGAAGTTAACAGGAGACCGTCTGCGTAATATCCTGGGCGCCATGACTACAAACCGGTTTACCGGATTGCTCACGGGAGCATTCGTTACAGCCGCTGTCCAGTCATCCACCGCTACCACCGTTATGACCGTTAGTTTCGTAAACGCCGGTCTTCTTACCTTGACACAAGCTATATCCGTTATTATGGGAGCCAATATAGGGACGACAGTCACTGCGTGGATTATGTCTGTCTTCGGTTTCCAGTTTAATATGTCCAATGTCATTTATCCCCTGTTTGCATTATCCCTCCCCTTAATATTCTCTAAAAAAAGCGGACGCAAGTCATTCGGTGAATTCGTTTTCGGGTTCGCTTTTATGTTTTTAGGACTAACGACTTTGCGGGAGAATGCGATGCATATGGACCTGGAACACAACCAGGTACTCCTGTCTTTTATCGCATCCTGCAAGGAATGGGGAATGTTTTCCGTACTGTTGTTCCTGCTGATCGGAGGCATTATAACAATGGCGGTACAGTCATCAGCGGCCGTTATGGCTATTACATTAATATTATGTTCAAGCGGCGTATTAGACCTGTATCTGGGTATTGCGCTGGTGATGGGAGAGAACATCGGAACGACGGTAACCTCCAATATCGCGGCTCTCACCGGTAATGCACAAGCACGAAGGGCGGCATTTGCCCATTTCATATTCAACTTTTTCGGGATTATCTGGGTGCTCTGCATCTTCCACCCGTTTATCGACGCCGTAACGAATCTTGTCAATTACCTTGCTCCCAATACGCCCAAAGACATTGCAATCACCTATATGTTGTCGGCATTCCATACCGCATTTAACATTTGCAACGTACTGATATTAATATGGCTCATTAAACCGATTGAACGATTGGTTTGTTTAGTGATCAAATCAAAGCCGGAAGACGAAGAGTACCGCCTGCGTTACATCACAGGAGGTTTGCTTTCTACCGCGGAATTGTCTATTCTGCAAGCGAATAAGGAGATATCCCTTTTTGCCGAACGGACAACACGCATGTTCAGCATGGTAAAAGATGTGTTTTACGAGAAGGACGAGGACACCTTCATGAAAACGTATAACCGGATTGAAAAATACGAGAACATCAGCGACCATATGGAGATAGAGATAGCCAACTATCTTACCCTCGTTGCAGAAGGCCGCCTGAGTTCGGAAAGTAAAGAAGAAATCCGTATCATGCTACGTGCCGTATCGGAAATAGAAAGTATTGCCGACTCCTGTAACAATCTGGCTCGTACCATCAAACACAGGAATGAAGGGAAGTCTGTCTTTACCGACAAACAGAACCACAACATAGACAAGATTTTCGAACTGGTGACGAAATCGTTGTATCAGATGAACTCGATACTGAAAAAGCCGGAATTGTCGCACGACGACATCAACCCGTCTTACAATATCGAAAACGAAATAAACAATTATCGCAACCTGTTGAAACAACATAATGTAGAAGATATCAATAATAAGGAATACCAGTATCAGGACGGGGTATATTATATGGATATCGTCAGCGAAGCTGAAAAGCTGGGAGATTATGTCCTGAATGTTGTACAGGCCGTTATAGAGAAGAAAATATAAGTATGCATACATTCATTTTAATCGGATATTTATCCACTTAAATTTACATAAATGGACTATTCTTTTTTTGATTTTCTTACGCTTGTAGGAGCATTAGGTATGTTCCTATACGGAATGAAAGTAATGAGTGAAGGTCTGCAAAAAGTCGCAGGAGACAAGTTACGCAGCATTCTCTCGGTAATGACGACTAACCGATTTACAGGTGTTCTGACCGGGATTCTGATCACAGCACTCATTCAGTCATCAAGTGCCACTACCGTGATGGTTGTCAGTTTCGTTAATGCGGGACTTCTGACGCTAACCCAGTCAATCAGTGTCATCATGGGAGCCAACGTCGGTACGACGGTTACGGCATGGATCATCTCCCTCTTCGGATTTAAAGTCGACATCAGTGTCTTCTCCCTGCCGCTCATCGGATTATGTATTCCGCTGATATTTTCCGGCAAGAGTAAACGAAAATCATGGGGTGAATTTTTAATGGGTTTTGCTTTCCTCTTCATGGGGCTATCCTATCTGAAATCTTCAGTGCCCGACCTGCAAAGCAATCCTCAAATCCTTTCTTTCTTACAAGATTATACCTCTTTGGGATATCCTTCCCTCCTTATATTCCTCCTTTTAGGAACCATTCTTACAGTTATCGTTCAATCATCCAGTGCTACCGTTGCCATCACATTGATTATGTGTACGCAGGGATGGATTCCTTTCGAGATGGCGGCAGCCATGGTACTGGGAGAAAATATAGGAACAACCATTACAGCGAATATTGCGGCTATTTCGGCGAACGTTTCGGCCCGGCGTGCTGCAATCGCCCACCTGATGTTTAACGTATTCGGGGTATGTTGGGTGATGGCACTGTTCTATCCGTTCACCAGCATGATCACCTGGATCGTTACAAACTATGGCCCGGGCGACCCGAACGAGATGACACAGTTCCTGAGCACACTCGATCCGAAGACGATCTCCCTGATCACTTCCAGCGCGCAGATCACAGACCCGCACCTGCTCGCTTTGCAAAAGCAATTACTCACATTACAGGTATCCGTTTCCTACGGCCTTTCCCTGTTCCATACCGTATTCAATATAACAAACGTTTGTATCATGATCTGGTTCGTGAAGTTCTACGTATATGTTTGTTCAGCCCTGATCAAACCGAAGAACGTAAGCGACGAAGAAGAGTTCCAGTTGAAATATATTCCTTCCGGCATGCTCTCCACTTCCGAGTTATCATTGATGCAGGCAAAGAAAGAGATTGCCGTATTCGGAGAACGTACACAACGTATGTTCGGCATGGTTAAAGACCTGTTCTATGAGAAGAACGAAGACAACTTCCTGAAGATATACAGTCGCATCGAAAAGTACGAGAACATCAGCGACCGTATGGAAATCGAGATTGCCAACTATCTGACATTCGTTGCTGAAGGACGCCTGAGTTCTGAAGGTAAGGAAGAAATCCGTATCATGTTGCGTACCGTGACGGAAATAGAAAGTATCGCCGACTCCTGCAACAACCTGGCACGTGGTATCAGACGCCGCAACGAAGGCAAATCCGAGTTTACCGACGAGCAGAACCACAACATCGACCAGATGTTCGCCCTGCTTGAAAAGGCCCTGACCCGGATGAATGAAATCCTCCACATGCAGGAAGTCGTTCACGACGATATCAACCAGTCTTACAACATTGAAAACGAGATCAACAATTATCGCAATCAGTTGAAGATACACAATATGGAAGATGTCAACAATAAGAAATACCAGTATCAGGACGGTGTTTATTATATGGACCTTGTCGGTGAATCCGAAAAGCTGGGCGACTATGTATTAAATGTAGTACAGGCCGTTATCGAAAAGAAAATATAACCATAAACTTTTATGGTTACCAAGTAAAAGCTCTTTCCGTTTATCCGGAAAGGGCTTTTTCATTATCCGATAGTCCCGGAGAGAAAACTACCTTATTCTTCATAGTATCATATATTATGATACAACATTCTCATAATATATGCGATTATAATATCATAATATATGATACATCAAATTCCTTATAGAGTAATCCCATACAGGTCAGGAGAGAAGTAAACAGGGAGAGTGGCAAAGAGAAGGAAAGGTCTATAAACAATTAAAGCCTGTCTCACGACAAGCCCTAACCAACTTTGTTAACCTTAAATCTAATACTATTATGAAAAAACCACAATGCAAAGATAAGGCTGTAGCAAGCCTTTGTCAAGCCTTTTACAGACAATATATGTTAAGCTATCCGGGCATTGTAGCTAAAAATTGTTTTAGAACACAAAACTTTATACAATACAGACAAAAACTGCTAATTTTAACAGTTTAAAGGAGCATTTTCCACCCTTTTAGCACCCTGCAAAACTTATAGCATATCTACTATCCGCCGCTGCTCTTCAAAAAAGACGATACGGTCTTTCTCTCCGCTACGGGAGATCAGGGTAGAAGTACGGATCAGGGATTGCATCCACTGCTTCATCCGTTGGAATATAGCTTCGTCAGGAGATGTCGCGTCGTTCAGTGTGAAAGATTTAAGCATCGTCAGATGGCAATGTTGCGTTTCCACATAACTGTAACTGGTTTCAAAGTTAACACTGCTGACAAAAAAGTGGATATTCTTGCCTTCCTTCCAGAAACCTCTGGCAGCCAAAGTCTCCAGATCATCAATAAAGATCATCAGTTCCTTCTTCAGGACATTTATTTCCTCCCGGGTAATCAGGTAGATGCTGGCAAAATATTTAATATCATTCACCAGGTACAGGAATGTCATGCTATCCATTATATGGTACGCATTGGCTGCCTGGCAAACCTCCGTTACAATCTCGCTGTTAATCAGTTGTAGCCGGACAGGTGGTTCAATCTGGCTGTACCGGGCAGGCATAACATTCCCACATTGATAAATCCATTTGAACAGGTAAAACCGATAAATATGCCTGTAGCCTAACACCAACGACTGAGGAAGAATATTCAACGCCCCGCCCACTTCTGAATTCGGATCATCCTTGAGATACCTCAACTCATTCACAAAGTTTTCGAGCATCTCATAATCCTCTTCGCTCGGATTCAGGAAGTTTACCATTTTCATCTGGAACGGCCTGCTCTTACCCGAAGAACAGCCAATGATATGATCCAACGAAATATCCAGCTTGGCAGCAATGGTAGCAATTTCGAAGATGGTAAAAGGGACATCGCCTCTCAACCGACGATAAACGGCTTCCTTTTCCAGCATCAGAAGGTCGGCCAACTTATTTGTCAGCACGCCTCGTCCCGGAAACTTGTCTTTAATAGCCGTTACAAGATTTTCATATAACAGGTCATTTTTCATACATAATCGTTTTTCAAATTTGGTCTTAGTTCCCGGCGTCTGTCCTAAAAACACGTTCTGTTTTCGACAAATATATGCAAAAACTTTTGATTATGTAGCTCTTATACCTGTTTCCTTTCTTTCTTTTTTATTCACAAGGCAGTGTAAACCAGAACCTTGATCCCACACCAGGCGTTGAATCCACACCGATCTCACCGCGTAAGGCATTGACGATCGTTTTACAAATAGACAAGCCTAAACCAGTACCTTGCTTGAAAGAATCGACTTTGGTAAACCGTTCGAAAATCGTTTCGATATGCCTGGCTGAAATACCGATACCGGTGTCGCTGACTTCAAACAAGACATGATCCTCTTCCACACGATAGGAAAGGGTGATAGATCCTTGTTCGGTAAACTTGATGGCATTCGACAGTAAGTTGGAGACCACTTGCGTAACTCGCTTGGGGTCGGTATGGAGTATTTTGTCCGGCAAAGCATTCAGGTCGCACCGCATAGAGACGCCTTCCTGGACTTTCAGGGAATGTACTTTATATTGTTCTGCACATATTTCCTTTATATTGACATCTGCCAGCGAATAATCCATCATTCCCGATTCGATCTTTGAGAAATCAAGGATATCGGTGACCAGACGAAGAAGCAGGTCGCAATTCGTATTGATAATCTTCACATATTCATCCTTTCCCTCTTCATCATCCATTTCAGCAATGATACCGGAGAAACCGACAATGGCATTCAAAGGCGTACGGATCTCATGACTCATATTGGCCAGAAACGTAGATTTCAGCATATCTGCCTCACGGGCCTTTTGCATTTCCAGTTCATTCTTACGCGATTCGTCACGGGCCTGCTGCAAATTCTCTTCCAGCAGTTTCTCTCCCGTTATGTCCGTTATATAACAAACGACTTTGCTGGGATGCCCGTCTTTATTGATTTTGTGTGCCTGGGCATTTATACGAATCCATGTGGGAACCGTCCGGACAAACATTTTACATACAAAACTACAATTATCAGTCTCTCCGCGGATAACCTGCAAAAGAGGTCCCATATCATTCCCGGGGATAGAACTGAATTGCCCCAAATCCCACAACTCCTGAATAGACAGATAATTATGTGTCTTCAGATAATTAAACAAAGGATTTGAACTGGAATGGTCATTCAACACAGGGTCTATATACAGTTCATCCTCCTCCACGCTATACTCACCGACTATTGAACGGCCGGACAACAGAACGGCTTTCAAAATAGCCAGGTTGTTACGGGTCTGTTCCGCTTTAAGTTGCATATCCGTGTTATCTGAAATGATTAGCAGGTATCCGACCAGCCCGAACTCCGGATCATTCAGTCCTATTCCCTTTATCTGAAGATATTTGACCTGGTCTACGAAAGCCGATGGATAATAGCTGGTATTCTGTATGATACTAAAATCATAGACGAATGGAAAACTAAACGCCCGTCCGCTCTTTATCCCCTTCAGTATTTTCTCCGGAATAGCCGGGTTCCTGAAAAGATTAATGCCTAAAAGATCTTTGCGGGCAGAGCCGAAAATACGGGCATCAGCCTCATTGAGATCGATCAGATAACCTTCGGAGTCATATAGTTCCACCCCGATAGGCAAATTATTGAAGAACTGTTTAAATTTGATGCTGAGTTCCGCCAAATGTTTCCTCGATTCTTCCAGGCTGGCTTGTGTCTCCCGACGTTCGATGATCAGGGAAAAGATACTTGCTATAATATGTAAGTCTTCGATTTCCGTAGCAGTCCAGAAACGTTGTACACGAACAGAGTCAAAACCAATAAACCCTTGTATTTTATTATGGAAAGAAAGCGGAATAATAAGCATGGATTTCAGGTGCTGCAACTCAAACAGTTTTTTATCCGTTTCCGCTTCCGGAGGCAGGTCGCTCATGCTGCACATGACGATATCACGTCCGTCCTTCACTGTTTCCATGATCCAGGGGATAGTCTCGTCCGTCAGTTCCGAATGGTTCTCTTTGGGGACTTCCACCCATTCGCTCATCACTTCGTAAGGGAAATAGGCTGTCCGCCCGTCTTTTTCAAAAATAGCTACATATCCCCAGTCTGCATTGAAAAAGTTCAGGAGCAAACTCATGGCCTTCTCTATCGGCTGGCGTTCTTCATTAAACAGCAATACAAGTACCTCGGAAATAATACGCTTGATATTGGAAGCTTCAGCAAAAGAACTGCCGGTATCGGCCTTCCGTTCATTGTCGCGTGCTTCTAATAATAGTATCAGTTCCTCTTTGGATAATCGGTTATATTTGTTCTTTGTTAGTGTTGACATCATATGGTAATTCTTTATAAACGCAAAAATATTGAATAGTTTTGATTTTTAAGGCATTTCAAGGAACTAATTCACGTCGAGACATGTTAATATTCACTGGAAATCGCCCGGAAGGCCGTTTCTTTAGAACAATTATGCTTTTAATCATAAGCGTGTTCAGCGTAAAAAGTTATATTTGCATGTTCTAATGTAGACGATTTTAAATATGTTGAAGCAACAGTTACAACAAAAGTTACAGCAAAAGCTATCTCCGCAGCAGATCCAGTTAATACGGCTTCTGGAACTTCCCGCTATCGAGCTGGAAGAACGAATCAAGCACGAACTGGAGGATAATCCTGCCCTGGAGGAAGGAAAGGATATTGCGGACGACTTTGAACGGACTGACGACGAGGGTGTTGATGATATAACTACAAACGAAACAGACACAGACCTCTCACTCGGAGACTATATGAGTGAAGACGATATCCCGGATTACAAGCTCCGCGAGATAAGCGAGAAAACCGACCGCAAGGAAGATATTCCTTTTTCCGTAAGCCAGTCATTGAACGAATATCTGCTGCAACAGCTCGGATTGCGTGACCTGCCGGAAAAGGAAATGAAGATTGCCGAATATATTATCGGAAATATAGACGACGACGGTTACTTGCGTCGCGAACTCTCCGCCATTGCCGACGACCTGGTTTTCCAGGCCGGACAAGACGTTAACGAGAAAGAAATAGAAGAGGTGCTCACCATCATACAGGATTTCGACCCCGCCGGAGTCGGAGCCCGCAACCTACAGGAATGTTTATTGCTCCAACTCGACCGTAAAGAGTCGACGCCCGGAGTAAAGATGGCTATCCATATCCTCACGGAATATTTCGAGGAATTTACCCGCAAGCACTACGACAAGATCATGCGCGGCCTCAACATCAGCGAAGGCACGCTGAAAAAGGCTATTCACGAAATAATTGCTCTCGATCCTAAACCTTGCAGCAGCTGGGGTGGTTCTATGGAAGCAGCCATGAGCCAGGTCATTCCGGATTTCCTGGTCGAGGCGGTGAACGGCGAATTGATCCTGAGTATGAACAACCGGGATATTCCGGATCTGAAGATCAGCCGTGAATATGCGGAAATGTTTCAGGACTACACCGGCAATAAGGCCAACCAGACTTCCAAAATGCGTGAAGCAGTGCAGTTCGTAAAACAAAAGCTGGATTCCGCACAATGGTTTATCGACGCTATCAAACAGCGCCAAGAAACATTACAGCGTACGATGGAAGCCATCATCCTCCTGCAACGGGACTTTTTCCTGACGGGAGACGATGCGACCCTGCGCCCGATGATACTGAAAGACGTGGCCGAACGTGCGGGATACGACATATCGACCATTTCGAGGGTTAGCAACAGTAAATACGTGCAAACCAATTTCGGCATCTACCCTCTGAAGTTCTTCTTCTCCGAATCGATGCAAACCGACAGCGGCGAGGAAATATCCACCCGTGAGGTGAAGAAGATAATGAAAGAACACATAGACAGCGAGGATAAACGCAAACCGCTCACAGACGAGGAACTCACCACGATCCTCAAAGAGAAAGGTTATGTGATCGCCCGCCGCACAGTGGCCAAATACCGGGAACAACTAGACATTCCGGTTGCAAGGCTCAGAAAAGAAATATAAATTTGAAGCGTTATGAGATTGTTTTCAAATATAATATCCGGCATGTTCCACCCGTTACTAATGATAACGTATGGAGTCATTCTGGCATTGTCATTCACATACCTGGCGATCTACCCGCCCACCATGAAGTTGTTTCTGGTTGGCGGAGCCTTCCTGTCGACAGCCGTCGTTCCGGGAATTTTCATCTTTCTGATGGTCAAGAACGGGGCCGCCGGCGACCTGGAACTGACAGACCGCAAAGAACGGGTAGTTCCCTACCTGATCATCATCACCTCCATCATGGTCTGTATATTTTATATGTACAAGATGATGATCCCGTTCTGGTTCCTCTCGTTGCTGATGGGGGCCTGCGTAGCATTGCTCTTTTCCCTGTGCATTAACTTCTTCTGGAAGATCAGTGCCCATGCGCTGGGCATCGGAGGACTTCTCGGAGGAATCATGGGTGTTGCGCGCATCCACCTGATAAATCCTTACTGGGGATTCATTATCATACTGCTGGCAGCCGGGCTGGTCGGTACTTCACGTATCTTTTTAAAACGGCATACTCCTATGCAGGTATATGCCGGCTTTTGTCTCGGTTTTATATGTACCTTTGTAGCCTCATTATTGAGTTATATCTATTTATTCATCTAATAAAAACACTAAAGTTATGAACTTTCCTGCTGATTTAAAGTACACAAAAGATCACGAATGGATTCGTGTAGACGGCGAAGTTGCCTATATCGGTATCACTGACTATGCTCAGAGCGAATTAGGCGAAATCGTTTTTGTAGACATCACCACTGAAGGCGAAGTCGTTGCCAAAGAAGAAGTTTTCGGTACAATCGAAGCTGTAAAAACTGTTTCCGACCTGTTCATGCCGGTTAGCGGAGAAGTGATCCAGGCAAACTCCGAACTGGAAGACAAACCTGAACTGGTAAACGAAGATGTTTACGGAAACGGATGGTTGATCAAGATTTCCATGTCTGACCCTTCTGAACTGGACGACCTGCTGTCGGCTGCCGAATACGAACAACTGATCGCAAAATAAATGACACCGGTAGTAAGTATTATCATGGGCAGCACTTCCGACCTGCCCGTAATGGAAAAAGCAGCCAAGTTGCTGGACGAAATGGAGATTCCTTTCGAAATGCACGCCTTGTCTGCCCACCGTACTCCGGCTGAAGTGGAAGCCTTTGCCAAAGGAGCCAAAGACCGTGGTATTAAAGTTATTATCGCCGCAGCCGGTATGGCTGCACACCTGTGTGGCGTGATTGCATCCATGACTACCGTTCCGGTAATCGGTGTGCCTATCAACTCTACACTCGACGGTATGGACGCCCTGCTGGCTATCGTACAGATGCCTCCGGGAATTCCTGTTGCCACTGTCGGTATCAACGGAGCATTAAACGCCGGAATCCTGGCAGTCCAGATGCTTGCCGTAGGAGACGAACAACTCCAGGGCAAGCTGGCCGATTACAAGGAAAATCTGAAGAAAAAGATCGTAAAAGCCAACGAAGAGTTAGCTCAGGTATCTTTTAAATACAAAACTAATTAATCAGATTGTTGGAACATAGCCTGTTTTTAGCGACTGAAAGGTAACTTTTCCCCTCTTGAGAGCGGGCAGGGGGTGTGTTAAAGCAGTAAATAAGGCGAAAAGATAACACACCCCTTATCTCCTCTCAAGAGGGGAAACAGATACCACCGGACGCTCCGGCCATGTTCCCCAAAACAAACTAGTAAATGGATTATTTTAATTACAGTCGCCGTAAATCATCTGTTGTCAATATAGGAAACACCCCGTTGGGGGGCGAGAACCCGATACGTATCCAATCCATGGCCAATGTATCCACCATGGACACCGAAGCCTCTGTCCGCCAGGCCATCCGCATGATCGAAGCCGGAGCCGAATATGTGCGTTTCACCGCACAGGGAGAACGCGAAGCCCGCAACCTGGGAGAGATCCGGAAAGAACTGAATGCCCAGGGATATACCACCCCGCTCGTTGCCGACATACATTTCAACCCCAGAGCGGCCGATGCCGCCGCCGAAGTGGTAGAGAAAGTACGTATCAACCCCGGTAACTATGTTGACAAAGTAAAAACATTTGACCTTCTGGAATACACCGACGAAGAATATGCCGCCGAATTACAGAAGATACGCGACCGTTTTGTCCCTTTCCTCGACATTTGTAAAAAACACGGAACCGCCATCCGCATTGGCGTAAATCATGGTTCACTGTCCGACCGTATCATGAGCCGGTATGGTGATACCCCCGAAGGAATGGTTGCCTCCTGCATGGAATTTCTGCGCATCTGCCGGGACGAGAATTTTCCGGACGTGGTAATCTCCATCAAAGCATCCAACACGGTTGTCATGGTCCGCACCGTACGTCTGCTCGTCCGCACCATGGAGGCAGAAGACATGCACTACCCGCTCCACCTGGGAGTGACCGAAGCCGGTGACGGTGAAGACGGCCGCATCAAAAGTGCTGTCGGTATCGGTGCCCTGCTGACCGACGGAATAGGCGATACCATCCGCGTATCCCTCAGCGAAGACCCGGAAGCAGAAATACCGGTTGCCCGCAAACTGGTAAACTACATACTGGAACGCCGGGAGCACAGGCCGATTACCGCCCAGGCAGTTCCCGGATACGACCCGGTAACAGCCACACGCCGCATCAGCCGGGTAACGGAAGGCATCGGAGGCAATTTCCCTCCCGTCGTCATCTCCGACCGTAGCAACGGCGACTTTGAATTCGACTATTCTTCCCTGCCCGATTACATATACATCGGCAAAGAAGACCCGGACAATCTTCCCGACAACTTCCGCATGCTGGTAGATGCCCATTTCTGGAAAGAGCGTCCGAATGCCTACCCTTACTTCATCGCTTCCGAAATAGAGGAGATGAAAGAATACAACTCTCCGCTGAAATTCATCCGCCTGACATACAATGACCTGACGGACAAGACGCTGGAGATACTGAAACAGGATAAAACAGCCGTGGCAGTCCTGAGCACCCACCACCGCAACGGTGTCGGATCGCAACGTGCAGCCATGCACAAATTACTGGCAGCGGGCTGCGATATCCCCGTCATCCTTCACCGCGACTATCACGAACCGGACAAAGAAGCCCTGCAACTCAAAGCGGCAGCCGACTTCGGCACCTTGCTGCTCGATGGTTTCGGCGACGGCATCATGCTGCATAATAACGATGAATGCGAAGCCCTGGTCACCGACAGTTACATGTTCGGCATCCTCCAGGCAACCCGTTCGCGCATCAGCAAAACAGAATATATCTCCTGCCCGAGTTGCGGACGTACGCTCTATGACCTGCAAACGACGATTGCCCGCATCAAAGAAGCCACTTCCCACCTGAAAGGATTGAAGATCGGCATCATGGGCTGTATCGTAAACGGTCCCGGCGAAATGGCTGATGCCGACTACGGTTATGTAGGTGCGGGACGCGGGCAGATCAGCCTCTACAAAGGCAAAGAATGCGTGCTGAAAAACATCCCCGAAGAAGATGCAGTAGAACGTTTAGTTCAGTTAATAAAAGAGAACGGTGACTGGCAGAACTGATATTTGTACTATCTTCGTCCCTCAAAATCAAGATATAATATGGAAGTAAAGATAATTAATAAATCACATCACCCGCTGCCTGCCTATGCAACAGAATTGTCGGCAGGTATGGATATCCGTGCAAACCTGACAGAACCCGTAGTGCTGAAACCATTGGAACGTAAGCTGATCCCGACCGGATTATATATTGCCCTGCCCGAAGGTTACGAAGCACAGATGCGCCCCCGCAGCGGCCTGGCATTGAAACACGGTATCACTCTGTTGAATACGCCGGGAACGATCGATGCGGACTACCGTGGCGAGATCGGCGTTATCCTGGTCAATCTCTCTTCCGAACCGTTCACCGTGAACGACGGGGAGCGTATCTGCCAGATGGTAATCGCCACCTACAGCCAGATCGACTGGAAGCCGGTAGAGGTACTGGACGATACGGAACGGGGAGCCGGAGGTTTCGGACATACGGGCAAGAAATAGCCCCTCCTTTTGACGGTGATCGTCAAAGGGCGTTGACGGAGGTCGTCACCCCTCGTTGACGGAAGCCGTCAGTTACCGTTGACGACTACCGTAACAAATCAGATTAAATAAGAACATAGAATAAGATATATGTTGAAACAACTAATATACGGGATACTTTTTTCACTCCTCCTGCTGACGGGAATCAACCCCTTGCATGCAGAAGAGACCCGGAAAGACACTCCCACCAAGGCAAAAGAATTAAGTGAAGCCGAACAACGGAAATTCGACTATTTCTTTTTCGAAGGGCTGAACCTGAAAACAGCCGGAAAGTTCGATGCCGCTTTCGACGCTTTCAACCATTGCATGGCCATCGACTCGACGGCATCTCCTGTACTGTATGAACTTTCATCGTTCTATGTGCAGATGAACCGGCCGGAAAAGGCGGTCGAGATGTTACAGCGTGCCGTAGCCAATAGTACGGACAACTTCACCTACCGGATGGCACTGGCTACTATCAGCCGCAACCTGGGTATGTACGGAGAAGCAGCCGAGGAATATGAGAAACTGGTAAAAGCCTTTCCCGGAAAACCGGAACTGAACTATTACCTGGCAGAAGCACTGACACAGGAAGGCGAAACCGGCAAGGCTATCGATGCCTACAACGCCCTCGAATCGTCCATCGGCATGAACGAGGCGCTCTCCATGCAGAAATACAAGCTCTACAACCAGCTGGAACAATCGGATGCCGCTTTCAACGAAATAGAAAAGCTGGCTATCAAATATCCGATGGAAGCCCGCTACCAAATCATCCTGGGTGACCTTCACCTGGAAAAGAACGACACGATAAAGGCCCGCGCCTACTACCAGAAAGCCCATGAGATCGACCCGGGTAACCCTTACTACATCGTCTCTATGGCCAACTACTACGAAGCGACCGGCAACAAGGATGCCGCCGAAACGCAGATACGCAACGCCCTGATCAATGAAAAACTCGACGTAGACACCAAAGTCGCCATCCTCTCCCGTTATATCCTGAAGTTGCAACAGACGAAGAAAGGGACGGACAGCGCCAACGCTTTGTTCCAGACATTGCTCGAACAACATCCGGAAGACACCGACCTGAAACAGATGTACGGCAGCCTCCTGATCGCGCAGGGGAAAACAGACGAGGCCCGTTTCCAGTTCCAGCTTATCACAGAGATGGAGCCCGAAAACGCCGCCGCCTGGCAACAATTGCTGAATATGTCGCTGAAAGCCGAAGATATTCCCGAAGTGATCCGTATCTGTACCAAATGCCAGGAACTGTTCCCGGATGCACCCGAATATTATTTCTATCTGGGTATCGCTTATTACCAGCAGGAGAAATACCAGGAAGCCCTGAACACCTACTATGCAGGTATCAACATCATCCCGACGGATAATCCCCGGCTTAAATCCGATTTCTACGGACAGATCGGCGACATCTACTATCAGATGAAACAAATGGACCAGACATACAAGGCTTACGACGAAGCACTGAAATACAACGACAACAACATCGTTGTCCTCAACAACTACGCGTATTTCCTTTCCCTGGATAAAAAAGACCTGAAAAAGGCGGAACGCATGAGCGCCCAGTGCATCAAGCTCGAACCGGACAATGCGACCTATCTGGATACATACGCATGGATATTCTTCGTACAGGGCAATTATACCCTGGCCAAGATCTACATCGAAAGCGCCCTGGAGAAAGACACGACGAAAAGTTCGGAACTGGTAGACCATTACGGCGACATCCTGTATATGATAGGAGACAAGGACAAAGCCGTAGAACAATGGAAAAAGGCCCGCGAAATGGGTAAAGAAAGCGAAATACTCGACCGCAAGATCATAGAAGGCAAATATATCGAAGAGGAGGAAGCAAAATGAAAAGGATGACAACTCTTGTCCCCGCGATCCCGTGTCAGGCACGGGAACGGGTAAGTTTAGCTTTTATCTTATTGATCATCCTGTTCTTGTCCGGCTGTAAAACATCAAAGAAAGTCGGGACGGTAACCTCCGGCAGTGCCAAGGCTCACGACGAGTTTTTTGAAGCCATGGAAGAACATTCTTTTCAGTTCAATACGATGACGGCACGCCTGAATGCGGAACTGAAAACGGCCAAGAACAACATGAGTTCGCGTGTCGACCTGAAGATGGTCAGGGACAGCGCCTTCCAGCTATCCGTACAGCCATTCCTGGGGATCGAAGTTTTCCGCGCCGAATTTACCGTCGACAGCATAAAGGTAGTAGACCGCATGAACAAACGGTATGTCGCCGAACGTTATGCCGACCTGAAAGGCCAGACACCGATCGAATTTAACTTTTATAACCTCCAGGCACTGTTCACCAACCATATCTTCCTGCCCGGCAAGCAGGAGATAGACCCCAAACAGTACAAACGTTTCAAGCTGAACCAGGAAGGTTCGACTGCCGAGATCAAGGTCAAAGACACGATGGGATTGCTTTACACCTTCTTTGCCGACGGCGAAGAGAAGTTGCTTTCCACCTATATCACCGATCCGTCCGAGCAATATGCCCTGCAATGGGACTATTCCGATTTCCGCGTGGCGGAAGGACAGCCTTTCCCGATGCTGATGGACGTACAGGTCCTGGCAAACGGTTCGTCGCAGGGAGGCATCGCTTTCCGTTTCTCCCGCATCCAGACGAATGTTCCGGTTAATCTGGACTTTTCCATTCCGGCTAAGTATAAACGTATTACCTTTGCACAAATCATAAAATCAATCAGTAACAGCCAGCAATAAAAATGAAGTACATTTGGTTTGTCATATTCACGTTATCTGCCCTGACCGCCTTCGGACAGAAGTCCGCCCGGGTGAGACAGCTTGAAGAACAGCGAAAGAAAGCGCTGGCCGAGGTCGAAATGACAAACCAGTTACTGCAAGAGACAACGCAAACGGCCCAGAACACCCTCAACCGGCTGAATCTGCTCTCCCAGCAGATCCTTTCCCGTAAAAAGGTGATCAGCCTGCTCAACCAGGAACTAGGCGAACTGGATAACCAGATAACCGCTTCCCGCCGTGAGATCAATAAGCTGGAAAAAGAACTGGACGGTAAACGTGAGAACTACGGCAAGTCTATGCAAAGCATGTACAAACGCCGCAGTTCGCAGGATAAACTGCTCTTTATCCTCTCCGCCGATAATTTCGCACAATCCATGCGCCGTATGCGTTACCTGCGTGAATATGCCGACTGGCAGAAGCTCCAGGCCACCGAGATCATCGACAAACAAACCGAGATCACCCTCAAACAAAAAGAACTGGAAAAGACACGTTCCGAAAAGAACGCATTGCTGGGAACCCGCGAACAGGAGAGCCAAAAGCTCCAGACCGAGGAAACCAGCCAGAAAGCCGAAGTACAGCAACTCAACAAAAAACAAAAGCAGCTGAAAGAAGAACTCCGGAAGAAGCAGCAGCAAGCCAATGCCCTGAACCGTCAGATCGAAAAGCAGATTGCCGAAGAGATAGCCCGTGCCGAAGCCGAAGCTAAAGCCGCCCGCGAACGTGAACGCCGTGCCCGCGAAAAGGCCAAAGCAGAAGGAAAAGAGCCGGTCAAAGAGCCCGTACAGGAAGAACGCGTAGCCGATACCAAAGGCGGTTATGCCATGACACGCGCCGAAAAGAAACTGTCCGACGACTTCGCCGGCAACCGTGGCCGCCTACCCTTCCCGGTAGCCGGACGTTATACGATCGTCGGAACCTTCGGCGAACAACAGCATCAGGAACTGAAATACGTACGCACCAACAACAGCGGTATCGACATTCAGACAAATCCCGGAGCCGAAGCCCGTGCCGTCTTCAATGGCGAGGTAACCCGTGTATTCGTAGTGCCCGGCTACAATAATTCCGTCATCATACGTCATGGTAATTACCTGACCGTATACAGCAACCTGAGCCAGGTCTATGTAAAGGCAGGCGATAAAGTCAGCACCCGTCAGACTATCGGAAAGATATTCACCGATACGGAGAGTGGCAATGCCACCATCCTTCATTTCCAGCTTTGGAAAGAAAAGACCAAGCTGAACCCTACTCCGTGGCTGGACTGAGCAGTTGACTAAAAAAAGTTTCCTACCTTTGCCACTGACTTAAAAAAAAATGACAATGTATTTGACACTCTTTCTTACTTTCCTGAAAATTGGTGTGGGGACGATAGGCGGTGGCTATGCAATGCTACCCTTGATACAACGGGAGGTAGTAGACCGCGGCTGGCTGTCGAAAGAAGATTTCATCGACCTTTTCTCCGTAGCCCAGTCGTTACCGGGTATCTTCGCCGTAAACATCTCCATCTTTGTCGGTTACAAGTTGAAAAAAAGTATGGGAAGTGTAGTTTGCGCACTCGGGACAATCCTGCCGTCTTTCCTGATTATCCTGCTGATCGCCACGTTTTTCACCCGCGTACAGGACAATGAATGGATTGAAAAGATATTCAAAGGCTTACGTCCCGCCGTCGTGGCGCTGATCGCTGTGCCTTGTATCACTACGGCACGTTCCATCAAACTGAGTTATCTCACGATGCTTATCCCTGTTGCAGCCGCGTTGCTGATCTGGATAGGAGGCGTTTCGCCGGTATGGATCATCCTGATTGCCATTGCAGGCGGGTTGGTATATGGTTTAAAGATAAAGAAAAATTGATATGATCTGGTTACAGTTACTTTACGTTTACCTGAAGATCGGGATCTTCGGTTTCGGTGGCGGATATGCCATGCTTTCACTGATACAGGCTGATGTAGTGGACCGCTACAAATGGATATCCTTGCAAGAGTTCACGGACATTGTCGCAATCTCTCAGATGACACCCGGTCCGATCGGGATCAATAGTGCGACTTATATCGGCTATACGGCCATACATAATGCCGGATATTCGCCATTTATGGCTGTCCTCGGTTCCTGTCTGACCACATTTGCCGTATGTTTGCCGTCGTTCATACTGGTACTGGTCATCTCCTACTTTTTTGCCAAGTTCAAGAACAACAAATATGTCGTTGCCGCCTTTACGGGTTTGCGTCCGGCCACAGTCGGACTGATCGCCGCCGCCGCACTCATGTTGATGAACAAAGAGAACTTCATCGACTACAAAAGTTTCCTGATCTTCGGTGCCGCCTTCATCCTTACCTGGAAGTTCAAGGTCCATCCGATACTGATGATTGCATTGGCCGGGGTTGCGGGGTTGATATTGTATTGGTAATTATGAGAAGTCCAATTGCATGGCCGTATGCTTTAATTTATCGGAGATATCGAGCAATGCAGACTTTAGAATATTAATTTCTTCCGGCTTCAAACTAACCCTGCGCCCACGAACCTTGTTTTCGTGCAATCTCTGTGAGAGCCATCCACGCGACTTACCAAAATAAGTTTTAGATATCTCTGACAGGGAAATGAAAGGTGAAACATTTTGGACTTGTTTAAGAATAAAAAGTTCCTGCAATTCCTCTACTGTATTTTCACCTGCTTTAATTGCATCTTCAACACGTCGCTTATGGATATCTGCAGGTTCTTGCGCAAACTGTTCTTGCTTTTCAGCCATAAATTTATCCCGGTCTGCTTCATTTAATTTCTCATATGTCAGGAAATCTTCCTGCATCTCTTTGGTGGGAAATATTTTTTTGATCAAATCTTCGTTCATATTATTATGATATTTACTCCGTAAAGGAGTGTCGTTTCACTTCTTTAAATTTCTCAGCCGGATTATTTCTTCCAGCAACATATCCAGTTTTATTTGTTGTTCTCTCTCCGAAAGTCCAAGGGACTTATAATACCTCAAGAGATAAGGTATCAACTCTTCATTTAGATACCGGATCTGTTCGTCAATTTCTTCATTTATCATTGTATAATTTTTTATAGTTAATGTTTTGTTCTTTCAGACACTGCAAAGCTACATATACAATTGTATATACGCAAATACTTTAGAACTTTTCTTCAGTGATCCTCCACTGTTTCCCTATTTCATACGAAAGCCCCGACAGGAAATTCTGCCGGGGCTTTGTTTTTGTCTGTTTTCACTCTTCACAGAGGTAGAACAGAAGAACTTTATTTCATTACTTTAGTATTAATATGACCACTTGTTCGCCTGTCGCAGGTTAATTAATTCCATACGGAATCACGCAGTCAACTCTAATTTATTGATTATAAATAATTTCTTATTTTACGATAGCTTTAACTGTTGTCTCTCCTTCAACGGCTACTACAACTATACCTGCAGGAGCTTTGATAACAGCGTCATCAGAAGTGATAACAGTATTAGCAATTGTCTGACCCAGCAGATTGTTGATAGCTACTCTCTTGCCTGCTGCACCAACAATTGTGATCTGACCTTCGCCAGCAACAACCTTCACAGCAGAAGCATTGATTTCATCGTTAGCTGTAACAGTACCTTCCTTGCCAACTTCGATTTCGATTTCACCTACATTGTCACCAACGAACTGAGAAGTAGGAATGAATTCTTGTGCTAACAAAGTTTTACCATCAGCAAACAGACAAGGATGATAAGCTGTAACTGTTACATCATACAAGCTATTCGGCTTCATGTTCTTAACATTTACAGTTAAGTATTTGCCATCCTTCGTATAGTTAGCTTCGTTACCAGCATGAATTTTTACAGATTCTGCACCATCAACCAAGTTGAACTCTACGTTTTCAGGACCTTCCCACCAATAAGAAGCAATACCGTTGCCATCAACTAAAGAAGTATTGATAGTTTCCCAGTCAGTGATGTCGAATTCACCCTGGTTTTCAGGCATACCGTTATAAGCCTTACGTGCTAAGTGAGCACCAGCTTCACCGAATGTGAAGACGTCGATCTGATTTTCACCTTCCATCAGATATACATTATAACGATACTGATCGCTAATTGTGATGTTTACAAGGTTACCTGCGTTTTCATCTGTACCCTTCTTATCGCGGAATTCACTGATGATCACAGCACTGTTTGTCCAACCGCCTTGCAGATTGAATGTATTGATAGTTGTATTCTTGAAGTGACCATAATATACTTCTTCGTCACCAGCTTTATCTGTACGAACTACTTTCAGATAATAGTTAACAATCATTTTAGGATTGATTACTTTACCTGTACCGTTGAACAACTCTACAGACAAAATATCACTATTCTGGTTAGAACCTTTGCTCTTAGCCAATACTTCAGACATGAAGACATTCTTAGATGTATTCTTCGGAGCCAAGTGACCTACCTGTACTACATAATAGTCAGCACCCGGAATACCTTCCCATTTCAAGACAGCTGTTGCACCGTCGATATCACCGTGTACCATCGGTTGCAATACAGGAAGTTCATCTCCAACAGTCGGTTCTCCAGCAATTGCCAAATCATTCGTTAAGCAGTTAGCCTCTACGATCACTACATTTTCTTTTGCACAAGCAGTAGCAGCAGTCGGAGCATACTTAACAGTAGCTGTAGCAGTGAAAGAACCGTTCACATCAACTTTCACATTTGCCGGAGCTGTCAAAGTAAATGGATTATCATAATTTACTGTACCCAAAGAAATCTTAATAGCTTCTGTTGCAGTCAGCGGGTTGAATTCTTTACCTTCGATAAGAACCTTCACCTCTTTTTCTGTATCAACAGCTGCTGTGATATCTTCAGCCGGAGTGATTGTAATTTCAGGTTTGTAAATGAAGCCATATACTTCACCTGCATTTTCATAAAGAGTATAACCAAATTTTTCGTTTGGATTCAACTCACCTCTCGTCCAGTTTATTACATTTTCGTTAGACTTAACAGTGAACAAATCTTCAGCTTTATGCATAGCTCCATTTTTGGTAGCTTGATTGAATGTTACAACCACTAAACCTAACACTTCTCCATATTTGTTCGGAGTCAGCTTTTCAACAGCTGCACCACCATTCAACATATCCTTAATTACATAAGTAAATGCATTCGGATATGCGCTTACATTCGCTTTACGAGTTACATTTACTACTTTTTCCAAGTTGTAACCAGCCACATAGAATGAGTCTACAGCCAAGGGATTTACGTAACCACATTCATCTTCATAAACTTTACCAAAGTATTTCTGGAATTCAGGATATACTAAGTTCGGTAAATTAGTATTAAATGTAGGACGATAAGAGTTGTGCATTTCTTCAATAAGATTCAATTTATTGATATTACTCCACAGATTTGCGCGAGTATCACCATATAAACCTGCAACTACACCAACTCCACATAATGGACAATCACTTTCAGACTCAACCCCTACTGCCCAAACTTGCAATTCGTATGTATCAGGATTCCATTCTTTTTTTCCTACAGTTTCAGGAGCTTCGAAACCATCTTTATTCGGAACAAACTGTACATAAATAGGGAGACCTTCTTCACGGAACTGTTTCATCTTAGCATCGTCCAATGTATTGATGCTGATTTCCAATGTATCCGTATTGTTATTTACCCAAACACCATCTTCACTCAATTTGAAACGGAATTCCTGGTTATCTGTATCATTCTGGTTTGCATTTGCAATATTCTGTAAAGTTACGCGAACTTTAGCGATACCGTCATTTCCTGTAGGTTTCAATTCGCTACCATGCAACACCAATTTCTTAACACGTGAAGCATAACGAGAGTTATCCAATGCATCTTTCTTATTATAAGGAGCAAAGAATACATTGTCGGCAGTATAACGACCTACTGTACCGTCAAAGTTTTCGCCTTCATAAGTCAACCACAATGCGCCAACTCTAGCAGCAGCCAATGCCCAAGGGAATTTAGCCTGAGCGTCATATTCCTCTACTTCATCCAAATAATCAGGATCTACTGCAATCTTCCATGCTTCTTCACGAGTAATGTCATTTGTCCATTCTCTCAATTTCAAAGTCAAAACGGAACCATCTGCAATCACACCACAGTCAGAAAGAGTGATATTATCAGTAACATCAACATTTCCATAGGAAGTCCAAGTATAATCCCTATTTGTTTGATCTGTTGTCTGTTTTTCAAAAGCTAAAAATGCCAACGGATACTTTTCCAAATCAGGAATATTCTTACCTGTAACACCTACAGTCTTTGTCTGACAATTTTCATTAAAGAAAATGTGAGTTTCTGCAAAGTTGAAATCAGGAACAGAGTTTGCAGAAATTGTTTCTGTTTCTGCAGATAAACGAATAGGATTCAATTTATCAGTTTCATCTACCTTAGCAGCATATTTTCCAGAGAAAGTAGCGATTGATTTCGGTTGGAAATCATATGTTACTTCATCTTCCAACTTAACGCCATCTGATTCTTTTTCAAATTCAGCACGAACAACATCGTTGTTATTTGTTACGTTTGTCCACGCAAAAGCATTTTCAGCAGTTTTTTCAGTAGGCAACTTAACATTTTCTGCACTGATCTTCAAAGTACCCTTATTGCAGCTCTTTAAGCCTAAACCTGCTTCAAAAGATGTTACATCAGCAGTCAAAGCCAAAGTCGGTTCGTCGAAATTCATCTGGAAACCGCTAACAACCAATGCCGGAGCAAAATGACTCTTAGAACCAGTTTCTTCTACATCCTTAATTGCAACAATATCAGACCACAAAGTCACCTGGATCAACTTGTTATCCAAAGAACCTTCTTTAAACATCTGCTGATCAGTAATCGGGTCAGTTACTACATCGAACAGATTGATTACTTTATCTGTTACATCAGCAGCACCTGTTTCAAAGATTGCACCATTTGATTTAAAAACAGCAGCGTCATCAGTACCATCTTTAAAGATATCACTTTTCTTTACTGCGTTACCTTCCAAATCAAAAACAGAAATTGTTACATGCCAATCAGCAGAAGAAGTTGCAGCCAAACCAAAGTTCTCAGCACTTAACTTAACTTTCAGTTCACGTACATTTGTCATGTATTTAGTAGACAAATCGAACATCAACTCACCACTCTGACTGTCACCCAAGAAGATACCTAAAGAGTCAGTACCACTTTGCCATACTGTAGTAGTAGTATAATTATTTGTCGGCTTTTCGGTAATATTAGGATAATATACATCATTTACGTCCTTATTAAAAGCACGGAAATAAACACCATTACCCCAAACTTTCTTTCCATCTACAGTTTTTAAAGCCTTACCAGGGAAACCCGGCAGAACGTCATTACCTTCAGCTTCATACAAAATAGGTTTTTGAGCAGCAGTCAAACCTGCGTATTTGGCAGCATCCCATGGAAGATCTTTTCCTACCTGTTCACCCTGTCCAAATACCGATGCTGAGCCCAAAACCAACATAGCGCTAAGAGTTAGCACTTTTGTTTTAGTAAAGTTTCGCATACGAAAAAATTTAAAATTAATACTTTATTTATATGTCTCAAATTTGATTGATTCTATAAGAATGACTAGAGAAAACGTTCCTTTTTTCTCGCCATTGTTTTTCGCTTCTTTTATCTTTGTGTTCAAAAGAGCGATTTTCGTACTCACTTTGCTATTCTGTTGATAAGAAAGGATATAGGAAAGAAAAAAATATTTTGAAAATGATTGGAGGATTAAAAGAATGTGGTAACTTTGCTGGCGAGAAAAAAGGAACGTTTTTTTTAGTCATTCAATTTTCCACATATACTTTATATTTCAAAGCATACATAAATTTCACCTTTCAGGAATATTCTATCCGGTGCCTACCCATCAGAAATGGCTGCCTATTCGTCAGAACCCCGATGCCTACTCGTTTTCAGGCCAGTTACTACCCGTTGGGAGAAAAGGGGGTTTTGGGAAAGTGATTGTTAACTACAGTTAATTGCGTCAAAAGCCTCAAAAATTCCCTAAGGTATTATCGGTACGGTAATCTCCCGGCCTTTGGTCGTTTTATGAAAATAACCGGCTCCTAATGAAATGATTAACCCGTTTTTCTCAGCCGAAGTCAATAAGCGGTCGACCGAAGATTTGCTAAGAAGGAGGACATGTCCCGCGTCACGAATCTCCGCACGCTTGAATTTTAGCGGCATCTCGGCAAAGATTTTCTGCGAAGTGAATGGCATTTTATAACGCAGCTCCTTTTTATTCCTCTTCAGGGAAGTGCTCACCACATAGGTGTGTTGTAAACAGATCGTACCGATATGGAAAGCCACTTCAAAATCATCGTCACGGATCACCCAATCTTTTTCCTCACTCAGTGCCTCCCCTTTGCGAATCGCCGTGAGCACCATACCAATACGAAAGATAGCCAGCCGGTAACGCAACACGGCGGAAGCCACATCTTCATGCCCGAACACACGTACATTATTATATTCTTGTTTGAAATAACGGTTCAGCTGTTTACGCTGCGTATCACTGAAATGAACCCAGGTAGGATGCTTGTCCAGATGCACGCCGATATCCAGTACCCGCTCCGCCAGACTATCGAAATAATGGGCTGCCGCCGGAGTGTCATCTTCCGATGTAAGCGGACGGTATTCACCGTGCCCGGCAATCTTATAGACCATCAAACGGCTGAACAAACCGCTTTCCGCCGAAGGGACCAGGCGACGGAACATCTCCGGCGTACCCGTCAGCAACATGCTCAGCAACGGATAAGAAGCCAGCAGGGAACCGTTCGTCTTGGTGGAATTGCCGATCCGTTCGTGATGGGCCGCCTGGTTCAGCAGATAACCATAGTTACCATACTCCTGAAACAGTGTATTGGTCACCGCCTCCATCTCGGTTTCAAACAGGCAGGAAGCATAATGGCTGTTCGTTTCCAGTTGCTCGATCATACGCGCCAGCGAGGTATAACCGGAGATATTCAGGTTCATCTGTTTCACCGGTTCCGGATTTTCGGGAGCCAGTCCGGCCGGTTTCTTTCCTCCCGAACGCAGCAGTAACTTCTGATACAATTCATACTCTTCCTTTTTCTTCAAATATTCCTTCACCTCGCAACGTGAATTGTCGTACACATAGCGTTGCCACGAAGCTATCAGCTTAAAAAGGGATGCGACACAGCCCTTCCCGCTTCCGGATTCGCCGATCACTACTCCGTAAAAAGGAGCCTGATACTCTTTCCGCGCAAAGGAACCCTGTACATGGGGCGTTACGCTGCTCAACATGGCCAGCGACGACAACAAAAGGACGCTTCGCTCGGTATCATCGCGGGCATACGTCAGAATGTCCCGGATAAGGGACGGCAACGATTGGAAAAACTCTTCCCGGAAAGGAGGAAGAAGGGTTTCATCCGGTTCTATATCAACGCCTTCGTTCTCAAATTCGTCCGCTTCTTCGCAATCGGGACGATCAGGTAAACTTTTGGGGCTTTTGAGTTTATGATGCGGTTTCTGGTGCTCGGGAGGGCAATAAGGGTTGCTTCCGTGGGACGAACGATAACGGGTATAGATATCCGAAACGATACCGGCAACCTCTTTTTCCGTAAAACCCGGTTCTACGTAGCGGCTCAGGCATTCTCTTTTCACTTCGGACTCTTCGAATCCGGCAGCGTTCAAGGCCCCCGAAAGTTTCATGACAAACGTATGGCGATTGCCGGAAGAGAAAGAATTGTCGATCTCAAACTTATCCATGTAATTGCCCAGCGCTCCGTCGGAAGACGGGATAGCTGAAGCCGGAACATGTTTCTGCGGTGCCGGCGGAGCTTCCACCTTGACAGGAACGACTTCGGACTTTTCCTTATAAAAAGCAGTAGGGTCATAGCTGACAAAGCATCCCCTGTTAGGATCTTTCCCGCAGTAATCGACCATGATGCCGGGCAGGTCGTTTTCCAACTTGCGGCAGACGGCCTCGAAAGCCGGCAAATGAAGATCGAGGTCACTGTCCACCAATACGAAAAGTTTATCGCCTTTGCCCGAAGCACTGATATGCCCGGCTTTAACATAAGGCAACCCCTCTGCCCGGCGAAGAATATCTTCTGCCGAAGTCGGCACGCCGTCGATATCGACAATGATACAACGGCTGTAGTGCACCAGGTGTTCGCGTTTTCGTCCCCCTTTCATGATTCCTCCGGCAACAAGCAACGGCAGTTTCTTTTTACGCTTATCCCCTTCTTCCGTATGCCCGGCAAGATATTCGGCACGGAGGCGGGTGATAGCGGAGGCATACTTTTTACTTCTGATCTGGTCGATGTACTGGTCTAAAGTTGTTATTTGCAGATCGTTGACGTTGAATGCAGAAGCAAAGAAAGTACATTCAACGGTTTGGTTTAATTCCATGTTCATAATACTAAGTGTTTAGGGCGGACAGGATGCCGCGATGATTATTGGCAACAGATCGTAAAAGGTCTGTGCATTAAGGCTCTCCCAGATGGTCGATCAATACCGCCACTTGCTTGGGTGTGTAAAGTTTCTGGAATTTCCCCCATCCGGCAGCTTCCAGTTTCGCTTTCAGCCCGCGCGAAGTGCGTATCCATTCCCACATACGTTGATAGGCAACCACCGGTGTACGACCCGGAAAATACAATTGGGCGAATTCGGTCACTCCATACGCTCTTTTGTAATTTGTTTTTTCGCAATACATTTCTTTCATAAGTCTTAAATTTTAAGCGTTGTTCAATGGTATAAATATAGTAAATAATACAATAAGACGCAAGAAAAAAGAGATATTTATCACCACCGATTAAACCTTTTTTTATTCCGTTTGTCTATATCTCGATTGAGTTGTGTATATTTACATGCCTATTGATAAGTTTTAAAGTAGATACCATTGAAAATATGACGAAGAGAGTGAAGTGGGGCGTTACCGCCGCAATCTTCCTGATGATTGCAGGAATGATTGTTTATCCACAGGTTAAGAACCAGTTGACAGCATCAGGCAAGGATTCCGTTGTAGTTCCCGCACCAGGTACAGGCGTACGGAAGCAAGTGCTGAACATTAACGCCGAAGTGTTGAAATTCCAATCACTGACCGACAAAGTAATCAGTACTGGCAGTATCATTCCCGACGAAGAAGTAGACTTATCCTTCGAATCGTCCGGAAAAGTGGTGAACATCTATTTCAGCGAAGGAACGCATGTGAAAGCCGGCGACCTGCTGGCCAAGATCAACGATAAACCCTTACAGGCACAGCTCAGGAAGCTGGAAGCCCAGATCCCGCTGGCAAAAGACAGGGTATACCGCCAGCGCACCTTGCTGGAAAAAGATGCGGTCAGCCAGGAGGCCTACGAACAGGTAACGACTGAGTATGAAAAGCTGATGGCCGACATCGACCTGGTAAAAGCCAATATCCTGCAAACCGAACTGCGCGCTCCCTTCGACGGAATCATCGGTCTGCGCTCGGTCAGCGAAGGGGCCTATGTCTCTCCGACGACCGTCATTACCAAGCTGACTAAAATATCTCCGTTAAAAATTGAATTTTCCATTCCCGAAAGATATGCAAACGATGTGAAGAACGGAACGATGATCGTCTTCCGCCTGGAAGATTCGAACGGTATCATGCGCGACTACAACGCGAAAGTATATGCCGTCGAAAGTAAAATGGATATGACGACCCGTACCCTGAAGGTGCGCGCCACGTATCCCAATACGAACGAAAGCATTTTCCCCGGCCGTTACACTTCCGTAGAGATCACCAAGCGTGAGATCAAGGATGCGTTGGCTATCCCGAGCGAAGCGCTGATTCCGGAAATGGGCAAGAACGTTGTTTACCTGTATAAAGACGGAGTAGCCGAACCCGCAGAAATAGAGATCGGCCTGCGTACAGAAAGCCAGGTACAGGTACTTAAAGGCATACAGCCGGGCGACACCCTGATCACTTCGGGCGTGATGCAGCTACGCACCGGCATGCAAGTAACAATTGATAATCTGTATTAAATTCCCCTATGGCAAATATATCGGAAACCAGTATAAACAGGCCGGTACTTTCGACGGTAATGATGCTTGTCATCCTGCTGTTCGGTATGATCGGCTACAAGTTCCTGGGGGTTCGCGAGTTCCCCAGTGTGGACCAGCCTATTATCTCGGTCAACGTATCCTATCCGGGAGCGAATGCCGAGGTTATCATGAACCAGATCACGGAGCCGTTGGAGCAAAATATCAACGGTATACCGGGTATCCGTTCGCTGAGCAGTGTCAGTAGCCAGGGTAGCAGCCGTATCACCGTCGAATTTGAACTGTCGGTGGATATGGAAACGGCTGCCAACGACGTGCGCGACAAGGTGTCGCGTGCACAACGCTATCTGCCGCGCGACTGCGACCCTCCTACCGTATCGAAGGCCGACGCCGATGCTACCCCTATCATGCAGATCGGCGTACAGAGTAACAGGCGTTCGCTGATGGAACTGAGCGAAATCGCCGAACTGACGGTGAAAGAACGTTTGCAGACGATCTCCAATGTGAGTGGTGTGGATATCTGGGGACAAAAACGTTACTCCATGCGCCTGTGGCTCGACCCGATCAAGATGGCGGGTTACGGGGTCACTCCTTTGGACGTGAAAAACGCGGTAGATGCGGAAAACGTGGAGTTGCCCTCCGGTAGTATCGAAGGAAATACGATCGACCTGTCTATCCGTACACTGGGACTGATGCATACGGCAAAAGAGTTTGACGACTTGATTGTCAAGGAAGACGGAAACAATATCGTCCGCTTTAAAGATGTCGGGCGGGCGGAATTGGCACCGGAAGACTTACGCAGTATCCTGCGTAAGAACGGCGAACCGATGGTTATCTGCGTAATCGTTCCCCAGCCGGGAGCGAATCATATCGAGATAGCCGACGAGGCCTACAACCGTATCGAACAGTTAAAGAAAGACCTTCCCGAAGATGTGTCGATAGAAATGATCTACGACAATACCCGTTTTATCCGTGCCTCCATCTACGAGGTGGAAGAGACGATTTATGTGGCGCTGGCGCTGGTTGTGTTGATCATCTTCCTGTTCCTGCGCGACTGGCGTGTTACGCTGGTGCCCTGCGTGGTGATCCCGGTATCCTTGGTCGGCGCCTTCTTCGTGATGTATATCTCCGGTTTCTCCATCAACGTATTGACCATGTTGGCAGTCGTGCTCTCGGTCGGTCTGGTGGTAGACGACGCGATCGTGGTGGCCGAGAATATATATGTCCGTATCGAACAAGGGATGAATCCGAAAGAGGCGGGTATCGAAGGTTCGAAGGAAATCTTTTTTGCGGTAATCTCAACGACCGTTACGTTGGTATCCGTATTCCTTCCGATCGTATTTATGGAGGGGATGACCGGCCGGTTGTTCAAGGAGTTCAGTATTGTGATCGCCGGTTCTGTGACGATCTCTTCGTTTGTCGCCCTGACCTTCACGCCGATGCTTGCCACCAAATTACTGCGCAAGCGGGAAAAGAAAAACTGGCTGTATGTAAAGACCGAACCTTTTTTTGAAGGGTTGAATACTATTTATTCCCGGTCGCTCAATTATTTCCTGAGCCATAAATGGTGGGCTATCCCGATCGTGGTTGTCATGTTCGGTTCGATCGGATATTTCTGGAAAACGATCCGTTCCGAATTGTCACCGCTGGAAGACCGTTCTTCCATCTCCATCAATATGCGTGCCCAGGAGGGGGCCACCTTCGAGTTCATCCGCGATTATTCCGACCGGATAGCCGAACTGGCCGATTCCATTGCACCCGAACGCAAATTCCTGACGAACCGTGCTTCCAGCAGCAATGCCAACATCAGTGTAATTCTGCCGGACATCAAAGAACGCGAACGCTCACAGATGGAAATAGCCGAAAAACTATCGGCTGCCGTGAGAAAAGAGACTCAGGCACGTGCATTCGTTCAACAGCAGTCCACCTTCGGAGGACGCCGCGGAGGTATGCCGGTACAGTATGTACTACAAGCTCCCAGCCTGGAAAAACTGGCGGAACACTTGCCTACCTTCATGCAAAAGGTCAACGAAAGCCCTATATTCCAGATGGCGGACGTGAACCTGAAATTCACCAAGCCGGAAACGCGCATCGAGATCGACCGCGACAAGGCTTCTTCGCTGGGTGTCAGTACCCGCAACATCGCCCAGACATTGCAGTATGCACTGAGCGGGCAGCGCATGGGATATTTCTATATGAACGGTAAACAATACCAGATATTAGGCGAAATCAACCGCCAGCAGCGTAACACACCGCTCGACCTGAAGTCGATTTACGTACGCAGCGACAACGGTTCGATGATCCAGCTGGACAATATGGTGTCATTGCTTGAAGACGTGGCGCCACCCCAGCTATACCGTTATAACCGTTTCGTTTCGGCAACGGTATCCAGCGGACTGAACAAAGGCTATACCATCGGCGACGGCCTGGACGAAATGGACCGTATTGCGGCTGAGACGCTCGACGGCAGTTTCCGTACCGCCCTTTCCGGCGAATCGAAGGAATTCCGTGAGAGTTCTTCCAGTCTGATGTTCGCCATGATCCTGGCGTTGCTGATGATCTATCTGGTACTCGCTGCCCAGTTCGAGAGTTTCAAAGACCCGCTGGTGGTGATGTTCACCGTGCCGTTGGCTATTGCGGGTGCTTTGATGTTTATGAGTTATTCGGGTATCACGATGAATATATTCAGCCAGATCGGTATCATCATGCTGATCGGTCTGGTGGCGAAGAACGGTATCCTGATCGTGGAGTTTGCCAACCAGCGCCAGGAGGCGGGATTGAGTATGGCCGAAGCGATCCGTTCGGCATCCACACAACGTCTGCGTCCGATCCTGATGACCAGTGTGTCTACGATCCTCGGATTAGTTCCGCTGGTATATGCCAGTGGCGAAGGGGCACAGGGACGTATTGCGATGGGTGTTGCCGTTGTCGGCGGTATGTTGGTTTCCACCTTCCTGACCTTGTTCATCGTCCCCGCCATGTATAGTTTTATATCAACAGACAGAGCAAAAAAGATATGAGAAGAATCCTGATAACGATACTGGCTGTTTCTGCGGCTTTAGGTGCAAAAGCGCAGGAGGTGTACAGCCTGAAACAATGCATCGAAACCGGATTGGAACGGAATTATTCCATCCGTATCATACGTAACGAGCAACTGATCAGCGATAATAACGCCACACAAGGCAACGCCGGTTATCTGCCTACAATAGATTTAAGCGGCGGATTCAGTGGTACGGTCAACAATAACCGTAACAAACTATCTGACGGTACGACCGAAAGGGAAAACGGTGTGAACAGTGAAACGGGGAATATCGGATTGAACGTAAACTGGACGGTATTCGACGGCTTCGGCATCCAGGCCGAATACGCCCGCCTGAAAGAACTGAAAAAAATGGGTGAACTGGATACCCGCCTGACGATAGAAGATTTTGTCGCTACGCTTTCCGGCGAATATTATAATATGATCCGCCAGTATATCCGTCTGCGCAACCTGCGTTCTTCCCTGGACCTTTCCCGTGAACGTGTCCGCATCGCAGAAGAACGCTATCATATCGGTTCAGGTTCGCGAATGGACCTGCAACAGGCGCAGGTCGACTTCAACGCCGACAGTTCAAACGTGCTGAACCAGTTGGAGGTCGTCCACACTTCCCGTATCCGGCTGAACGAGCTGATGGCATTGGATAATATCGACGAACAGATCGCCTTAAAAGATTCGGTGATACGCCCGAACATATTCCTGGACGAAGTAGATCTCTGGCAAAGCACGCTGGCTTCGAACGCCTCCCTGCTGATCGCCCAGAAGAATCAGACACTCTCCGAGCTGGATTACAAGAAAGTAAAAAGCCGCGATTACCCGTATGTGAAGCTGAATGCCGGCTATGGCTACACAGCCAACTGGTACGAAGTAGGAGCAACCGACCTGCAACAGCGCTTAGGATTAAATTACGGACTGACTGTCGGATTAAACCTGTTCGACGGTTTCAACCGCCGCCGCGAACGGCGCAACGCCCGCATCCAGATAGAAAACAGCCAGCTGAAAAAGCAGGAACTGGAACTGGGCCTCCGTGCCGACATGAGTAATCTGTGGATGGCTTACCGGAACAACCTCGACCTGTGGAGCCTGGAAAAGGAAAACGTTGTTGTCGCCCTCGAAAACCATCGCATCGCAATAGACCGTTACAAACTGGGTGAATTATCCGGCATCGAATTGCGTGAAGCCCAGATCAGCTTGCTGGAAGCCGAAGAACGGCAATCCATCGCCGAATATTCGACCAAACTCTGCGAAATCTCCCTCCTCCAACTGAGCGGCCAGATATTAACGTATGTGGCACCGGAGCCGGAGAAAGCGAGTTTCTAAAAACAGCTGAGTTATGAAACGTAATATTTTGCTACTGCTTTTAATCCACCTGTTTGCTGTTACCACACTTCAGGCGCAAGAAGTCATCCGGCTAGGAATCATCGGGCTGGACACCTCTCATTCCGAGGCCTTTATCAAACTGATAAACGGAGAAGCTCCTGCCCCCGATTATGCGGGCTTTAAAATAGTAGCTGCTTATCCATATGGCTCCAAGACCATAGAAGCAAGCTATAACCGCATACCGAAGTACACGGAAACAGCCAAACAGCATGGAGTACAGATCACATCATCCGTTGCAGAACTTCTAAAACAAACAGATTGCATATTATTGGAAACAAACGACGGCACCCTTCATCTCGAACAGGCTACAGAAGTCATAAAAAGCGGCAAGCCTCTCTTTATAGACAAACCGGTTGCAGCCAGGCTTTCCGATGTTCTGGCTATTTATAAACTGGCTGAAGAAAAAAAGGTGCCTCTATTTTCATCTTCGGCATTACGTTTCTCTTCCCGGAATCAGGAACTAAGGGCAGGCAAAGGTCCGGAAGGGAAAGTTCTCGGCGCCGACTGTTATTCTCCCTGTACAAACGAACCCTCACATGCAGGATTCTTTTGGTACGGCATTCATGGCGTAGAGATATTATACACTCTGATGGGAACAGGATGTCGATCGGTCTCCTGCACTTCTAATGATGATTCCGACCTGGCTGTCGGACTATGGGAAGACGGACGTATAGGAACCTTCCGCGGATTGAGAAATAGTGCCCATACATACGGTGGTACAGCCATCTGCGAAAAGAATGTCGTACCCGCCGGAGGATATGAAGGTTACGAAGAATTGTTGAAATCCATCCTTGCTTTCTTCCGGACAGGTATCACTCCTGTCAGCAAAGAAGAAACGATCGAAATATACACATTTATGGAAACAGCGAATGAAAGTATTCGTCAGGGAGGAAAACCTGTAAAAACAAAAGAGGTATATGAAAAGCATTCTATGGATGCTAAATATTGCCAATAAACAAGAATATCTTACTTTTGTGTGACAAATACAAAAGAGAAATGCAGATTATACCCAAAGCTAATACCCTACGGAAAAGTGTACTTTTATACCGGGGCATCCGTTATCGTAAAGGATACGGTGTCCATTCTCCGTTCGTCTTCAACCTGATCACCAAGGTTATAGAAGAACATTGCTCGTATTATAGCTTTTATGATATAGAACTGATCCGGAAACAGTTACTTTTCCGGGACAATATTATAACCTATCCGGACAGGCAGCAGAAAGGAAAGCTGCGTCGCCGTACAGTCGGTGAAATAGTGAAACGCGAAGCAATCAAGCCCAAGCATGGTGCCCTGCTCTTCCGCCTGGCGAACTATTTCAAGTCGCAAAACATTCTCCAGCTGGGACCGTCGATGGGGTTATCCACCCTGTATCTGACCTCCTACGCCCCCGGATTGAGATGTATTGCCCTCGAGAATATCCCGGAGTTCGCTTCCATCGCCCGAATCGCTTTTGAAAAGGCTGCCCGCAACCCGGTCGACCTGCGGACGGGAACCTATAAAGAACTGCTTCCACAGGCACTGGAAGAGATGAAGCAGGTGGATTTTGTATTTTTTAATACATTATATGAACAACAAAACAACGTTTGGTTGTTTAATGAATGCAGTAAACATGTTCACGACGGTTCAGTCTTTGTTTTTGAGGGAATCAAAGCAAGCCGTAAAATGAGAGAATTTTGGAAGGAGATATGTTCGCACCCCGAAGTAACGGTGACTATCGACCTCTATTCGATGGGTATCGTATTCTTTAACAGGAAATTACATAAACGCGACTATATAGTCTACTTCTAACGGCAGAGAGCAGATAATAAGAGTGTTGAAAATTAAAAAAAGAAGTATATGAAGAAAAGCCTTATTTATACCGGTGGCGGCGACAAAGGAAAAACCTCCCTTGTAGGAGGCCAGCGGGTATCGAAAGCGCACCAGCGCATAGAAAGTTACGGAACCATCGATGAACTGAATTCATTCATCGGACTGCTTATCACAGCCCTGGACGATCAGGCCGACATCGATTTCCTCTCTTTCATACAGCATAAACTGTTCACCATCGGTTCTTACCTGGCAACCGACCAGGAAACAACCGAACTGAAGATCGAGAGCAAGGTAACCCCCGAAAGCATCGAACGTATCGAACGGGAGATCGACCGCCTGGACAGCGAACTGCCGCAGATGAAAAACTTCATCCTGCCTGGAGGAAGCCGTTCCGCTTCGCTGGCACATGTCTGCCGTACCGTCTGCCGCCGTGCAGAACGCCAGATATACCGTTTGGCCGAAACAAATCCAGTCGAAGAGCCTGTACTTATTTTCGTCAACAGATTGTCTGATTATCTGTTTGTTTTGGCCCGTAAGGAGTGTATTAGGAATAATGGTAAAGAAATTATTTGGGATTATACTTGCATCTAAGAAATATTGTTTTATTTTTGCGGGAAATTTGAGAACCTGACTGTCTTCGGGCAGTTGTTAATACTAGATAACTATGTATTGGACATTAGAGTTAGCTTCGAAGTTGGAAGACGCGCCCTGGCCTGCAACCAAGGATGAATTGATTGACTATGCACAACGTTCTGGTGCGCCGTTAGAAGTAATAGAGAATTTGCAGGAAATGGAAGATGAAGGTGAGATTTATGAATGCATGGAAGATATCTGGCCTGACTATCCAAGTAAAGAAGACTTCTTCTTCAATGAAGAGGAATATTGATGTGCTTTAAAATAAAGTATTGAAATAAAGGCGAGGTAGCGGGCTTGCAGAAGTCCCCTGCCTCGTTTGTTTTTTGCGGTCCATACAATTTATACCTGTTTGCCGCGTTATTGTAGGGGGTGAAACATCTTTCACCCCGTTAGTTATAGTTTAGATGAAGAGAGTCTTCCTGTTTATTATCGCATTGATTACCTGCACAATGAGCGTGCGGGGTCAGATTGATATGCAGTTAAGCCAATACTTCCTGGGACTGGGATATTACAACCCCGCCTATGCCGGAACGACGGGAGATCTGAATATGCTCGGATTGTTCCGCCAACAGTGGATCGGCATGCCCGGAGCCAGTACCTCTTTCTTTGTTATCGCCGATATGCCCTTCAAATTAGGCAGTACGAACAATGGAGTCGGACTGGTTGTAAACACGGAAAGTATCGGATTATTCCAGTATACAAAAGTAGGGGCACAGTATGCCTATAAGCAGAAATTATTCGGAGGAACTTTAAGTATCGGGTTGCAGGCAGGCATATTCAATGTCGGCTTTGACGGGACAAAGATATATATCCCGGCAGATAATGACTATCACACTCCTGTAGATTCAGACCCCGCTTTGCCCTCAACAGCTGTGCAGGCAATGGCGATCGACCTGAATGCCGGTATTTATTATTCCCACAAACATTTCTATGCCGGTTTCGGAGCTACCCACCTGACAGCGCCCGAAATGGCATTGGGTGAAACGACTAATTATTATATCCCTATGGGATTAAATTTAGTAGGCGGATACAATATTCAGCTCAGGAACCCGTTGTATGAATTACAGCCCTCTGTATTCCTGAAAACAGACATGCAGAGTTTCCAGGCGGACATTACCGCCCGAATGGTATATAATAAAATGTTTAACGGAGGTCTTTCCTGGCGTATAAACGAGTCGGTAGTAGTATTATTGGGAGCCACATTCGGCAGATTTCAGGTTGGATATGCTTACGATTTCCCTACCACGGCCATATTAAAAGGGAGTTCCGGTAGCCACGAAGTGTTGGTGCGCTACCAGTTGAAGTTGAAGAAGACAAAAACAGGAAAGAACAGACACAAAAGTGTACGTATATTATAGTATATGAAAAAAGTATTATTAGTACTTATGGCAGTAGCCTTGCTTACCTCATGTGGTAAATCCCTTTCCGGAGCGGGAGGAGAAGTTACCGGGGTAAGATCTGTGGCTTTTAACGAACCTTCGCCCTACGGCATGGTTCTGATCAAAAGAGGTTCGTTCGAAATGGGACCGGCAGACAAAGACTCCTTATGGGGAATTAACCCTGAAACAAAGGGAGTTTCGTTTGACGCGTTCTGGATGGACGAAACGGAAATAACCAACGCCAAATACCGCCAGTTCGTTTACTGGGTGCGCGACTCCATTATCCGCGAACGCCTGGCCGACCCGGCTTACGGTGGCAACGACCTGTTTAAGATCACGGAAGACCGTTACGGCGAACCCGTCACCCCGCATCTGGACTGGAGCCGCCCGATCCCCTGGAAACGGGCGAACGAAGATGAGTTGCGCGCCATCGAAAGCGTTTACTATGTACACCCCATCACCGGCGAAAAACGTCTGGACGAAAAGCAGATGGTCTACAAATACGAATGGTATGACTACACCGGTGCCGCCCTGCGCAAAAACCGCCTGGACCCGGGCGAACGCGTACGTAACACCGATATACAGGTCGATATGAACGAGGTCGTTATGATCTCCAAGGATACCGCCTATATCGACGATGACGGCAACATCATCAACGAAACCCTTACCCGCCCGCTCAGCGGTCCGTGGGATTTCCTTCATACCCGCATCGTAAACGTTTATCCGGATGAAACCTGTTGGGTGAACGACTTCAATAATGCTTACAACGAGCCATACATGCGCATGTACTTCCAGCATCCGGGATATGACGATTATCCTGTCGTAGGTGTCTCCTGGGAACAGGCTACCGCATTCTGCGTATGGCGTACCGATATGTTCAAACAATCGTTGAACTTCCCGGCCGGACAAGCCATCGAGCCGTTCCGCCTGCCGACAGAAGGCGAATGGGAATATGCCGCCCGCTCCGGAAAGAACGAAAACAAATACCCCTGGTCGTCCGACGAACTTCAGAACGCCAAAGGTTGCTTCATGGCAAACTTCAAACCCGGAAAAGGGAACTATACCGAAGACGGTCACCTGATTCCATCCCGCGTAGGCTCTTTCGCCCCGAACCAGTTCGGCTTGTATGACATGGCGGGTAACGTGGCAGAATGGACTTCTACCATGTATTCCGAATCGGGCCCGAGCCAGATGAGCGATATGAACCCCGACCTGCGCTACAATGCAGCCAAGGAAGACCCGTATGCGATGAAGAAGAAAGTCGTACGCGGCGGTTCATGGAAAGACGTGGCACAATTTATCCGTTCGGATATGCGCACCTTCGAATACCAGAACGAAACCCGTTCCTATATCGGTTTCCGTTGCGCACGTACACAGATCGGTTTCTCCCGTTCAAAAGGTAAAAAATAATATAAGAAACATACAACATTATGGGAAAATATAGAAGATATAAAAACAGAATTGAAATGTTCCTTTCCAGCGACATGGGAAAGAGAGTACTGAACTTCTGTTACAGCTGGGGAGCATCTATCGTAATCATAGGTGCCATGTTCAAGTTGCTTCACCTGCCGTATGGTAACCAGATCCTGTTTATCGCCATGACGGTGGAAGCATTGGTATTCTTTATCTCCGCTTTTGAACACCCTTCAAACGAATATCATTGGGAAGAAGTATTCCCCGTACTGAAATCGAAGAACCCGATGGACCGTCCCGACTTTGCCGGCACAGGCATGTCCAACCTGATCAACTCATCGGACAATATGGATGACGACAATACCTCAGGCGGCATAAACATCCATGTAGGCAACGGCAGAAAAGCAGGTGTCGCAGGCAACCTGGGCGGAACCTCCGTACTGAGCAACCTCGATGTCAGCGAAGAAGATACAAAGAACCTGTCGGAAAGCATCAAGAAACTGAGCGGCGCTGCCGAACAGATCTCCAAGATGGCGGAACTGACCGAAGCAACCCAGAAATACCTGGAACAGCTATCCGGCATGTCCGAAAATATGGAACGTTTCAGCCACGTCACCAACTCGCTGACCAACGTATCCGACACATTGCTTAACTCTTATAAGAGCATCACAGACAACTCTGACGGTATCAACCAGAACTCACGCGGCTACGTGCAGCAGATGGAAATGTTGAACCGCAACATCTCCGGTTTGAATACTATCTACGAAATACAGTTAAAGAGTATCAGTTCGCAGATCGAATCGATCGAACATATCAACGGTGGCTTGAACCGCATCCGCGAGATGTACGACGGTTCGGTAACCGACAGCTCGGTCTTCCGCAACGAAACGGAAAAGATGACCCGCCAGCTGGCCGAACTGAACCAGGTATACAGCCGTTTGCTACAGGCAATGACGGTCAATATGGGTCCGGCAACCGCTTACCAGCAGCCTGCCCCCCAGCCGCAACAGCCCAATTACCAGCAACAGCAGCCTAACTATCAGCAGCCCTACCAGCAACAACCGTACGGCTACCAGCAGCAGGCTCCGTATACAAACAATCCCGGACAGCAATCCGGCAGATAATAAACAAACGAAACTGAAAGAAGATGTCCGGAATAGCAAATAATCCCAACTCGCCCCGTCAGAAGATGATCAACCTGATGTATCTGGTGTTCATCGCAATGATGGCACTGAACGTGTCGTCGGAGGTTCTCGACGGTTTCGAGCTAGTGGAAGACAGTTTACGCACCTCCATCAGCAACTCGGCTCACCGAAACGAGATCGTGGCAGGCGAACTGGATACCTACTACCAGTCCAACCCCGAAAAGGTGAAGGAATGGTACGATAAGGGTAAACAGGTAAAGTCCGCTTCCGACAGCCTGTACAACTACGTGCAGGACCTGAAGCAACGTATCGCGGTAATTGCCGATGGGAAAGATGCCAACGTAAACAAGATAGAGCATAAAGACGACCTCGAAGCCGCTTCACGCATCATGCTGGGCCCGGTTACCGGAGAAGGAAAGAAGCTGCGCGAAGCCATCGACGCTTACCGCGTGATGATGGGCGAAATGGTACAGGACAGTGCCAAGACCCGCATCCTGGAAGCAAGCCTGAGTACCACACCGCCTCACAAGGCAGGGATCAATACCCGCACCTGGGAAGAAGCGTTGTTTGAAAATATGCCGGTTGCCGCAGCCGTAACATTACTGACGAAACTGCAAAGCGATATCCGCTACGCAGAAGGCGAAGTACTGAACAACCTGTTGAACAGTGTCGACGTAGGCGACTACCGCGTGAACCAGATGACCGCACAGGTCATACCGGAGAGCCAGATCGTCATGCGCGGAAGCCAGTACAAGGCGAACATCGTCCTGTCTGCCGTCGATTCAACCAAACGTCCGGCCGTATTCGTAAACGGCAAGCAGTTGCCGGAAGACAGCCGCGGACAGTTCACCGCCATTGCCGGTGCCCCGGGTACTTACCCGATCAAAGGGTACATCGAGATGCCCAATAACGATGGCAGCATGATGCGCCAGAACTTCGAAAGCGAATACTTCGTAACAGAACCGAGTGCAACCGTTGCCCCGTTACTGATGAACGTATTATATGCCGGAATCGCCAACGAGATGCGTATTGCCGTACCGGGCGTACCGAGCGGAAACGTAACGGCCACCATGACAAACGGAACCCTGACACGCAAAGGCGATATCTGGGAAGCCCGCCCCTCAAAAGTCGGTACCGACGCTGTTATATCCGTCAATGCCCGCATGGCCGACGGTCGCAGCGTGGAAATGGCCAAGAATACCTTCCGCGTACGTGCCCTGCCCGACCCGATGCCTTACATCGAGTATAAGGACCAGAACGGCAATATGCGCAAGTTCCGCGGCGGAAACATGACCAAGCGTAATCTGATCGAGACGGAAGTACTCCAGGCAGCTATCGACGATGAAATATTGAATATAAAGTTTGACGTACTACGTTTCGAACTGTTGTTCTTCGACTCCATGGGAAATGCAATACCTGAAGTTTCTCAGGGTCCCCGGTTCTCGGACAACCAGAAAGACAGGATACGTCGTCTGACAAGAGGAAAACGCTTTTTCATCAGAGGTGTAGTAGCCAAAGGACCTGACGGCCTGGAACGTACCCTCACCCCGATCGAAGTCATTGTAAATTAAGTAGGGGCGGTTCGCGAACCGCCTTCAAACTAAGAATATAAAATATGAAACGTTTTTATTACATACTGGCAATTGCAAGCGCCCTGTTCTTCACAGCTACCTCCATACAGGCACAGGAAGAAACAGGAAACACCCAGCAACGGGCAAGAAGAAGCCCGCAGGCCACCCGCGGAGAACGGGCTAATGATAAGAAAGACACCGGTATACCCGAACTGACCGTGCGGGCACAGGATATGAACGAGCGTATGACACAGGAAGTGGGCAACGCCCGCTGGATGCGTGTCATGTACCGGCAGATAGACCTGATGAAAGAGAAGAATGCTCCTCTGTATTATCCGGTCACCCCGATGAACGGACAGATGAACCTTTTCTCCATCATCTTCAGTCTGATCAGCGAAGGTAAAATAGATGCATACCAGTATGAAGACGGTTACGAAGATTTCAGCGACAACAGCAAGATCAATCTGAAAGACATGCTCGACCGCTTCGGCATCTATTATGAGGAAGTACCCGGACAAGGTAACCAGGGAACCACTTTCGTGATCAACGAAAGCGATATTCCTTCCGAAACCGTCCGCTCTTATTATGTAAAGGAAGCCTGGTATTTCGACCAGAATAACTCCGTATTCGATGTAAAGACACTGGCCATCTGCCCGATCATGACCACTTCAGGTGATGTCGGCGAGTTAACCATGCCCATGTTCTGGATTCCTTACGAAAGCATCCGCCCGTATATCAACACGGCATTTATCATGACATCGAACATCAACAATGCCATGACCTTCACGCTCGACGACTATTTCCGCCGCCGTATGTTCGAAGGCGAGATCTATAAGACACAGAACCTGATGAACCAGCCGTTGATGGCTTACTGCCCGACTCCCGATTCCCTCAAGAAAGAACAGGACCGCATCGAAGGCCAGTTGGTTGCCTTCGAAAAGTCACTCTGGTTCCAGCCCGACACTACTCAGGTAGAAGACCCGAAAGCGGCTAAAAAAGCAAGAAAAGCATCAGCCCGCGGACAAGGCGGAGCCACTACCGAAAAGGCTGTTAAAGAAACCAAAGAAAAAACAGTAAAGACAAAAGCGCCGAAAGCCGAGAAATCTTCTCCGGTTCGAAGCGTACGTCGCAGAAGATAAGAACATATAAACTCAAGAAAAAGTAAAGGCTATGTCATCACGATGTAGCCTTTACTTTTTTTATCAAATTCTATCTAACAAACCATAGTTTTTACAGAACTATGGCCTTTTGTCCTATAAGAAAGTAGGAGATAAGTAAAACAGGGGGCATTTAGCGTGCAAAACACTCTTCTTTAAAGAAAGAACAGAGATTCTATAACTTATTTTTCACAATTTAATACCTAATAAGAAAAATATTATTATTTTTGACACGATAAGATATCATAGTTCTGTAAAGACTATGTCTCTCATCTAAATTACAAGTTTTCACTAGTATAATATTGCGACTTATTAACCTCTTAAATCACAGGCTTATGTTAACTCAACTAAAACTGACCAAAGTGTTGATTATCCTGTCAGTATTCAATTTGTTTGGGAATATTCACACAGAAGCGAATACTCTTTCCCGACAAGCTGCGGTAACTCAACAAAAAAGCAAAGTGACCGGTATCGTAGAAGATGAAAACGGAACCGTTGTCGGAGCCTCCATTTTCATCAAAGACAGTTCCACCGGAACAATTACTGACTCAGAAGGAAGATTTACCCTGACCGATGTCAAAAAAGGCTCGACACTCGTATTCTCTTTCGTCGGTTTAAAAACCCAGGAAATAATCTGGAAAGGGGAAAGTATACTAAACGTCAAAATGGTCAGCGACACCCAGGATTTGGATGAAGTTATCGTAGTAGCCTATGGAACAGCCAAAAAATCAGCATTCACAGGTTCAGCCACAGTTATCAGCGCAGAAAAACTGACACAACGCTCAACCACCAATGTCGTACAATCATTACAAGGACAGGTTGCCGGATTACAAATGACAACTGGTTCCGGACAGCCTGGCGGAGGTTCTCCATCCCTTATCATACGAGGCATAGGTTCTATCAATGCTGATATCGACCCGTTGATTATTGTCGACGGCATGCCTTATGAAGGAGGTTGGAACAATATCAACCCTTCTGATGTAGAATCGGTTTCCGTATTGAAAGATGCTGCATCGAATGCTCTTTACGGAGCAAGAGGTGCCAATGGTGTTATTATTATCACCACGAAACAGGCAAAAGTGGGAGAAGCAAAAGTAACAGCTTCCGCCAAATGGGGCGTAAATACGCGTGGCACCATCGATTACGACTACATCAAAGACCCCGGAGAATACTACGAAGCTCATTATAAAGCATTATATAATCAACTAAGATACGTCAAAGGATTATCTGAAAATGACGCATATACGCAGGCGAATATCAATATGGTAGGCAATACCAAAGAAAACGGCGGCTTAACCTATAACGTATTCAACTATCCGGAAAACGAATACCTGATAGGAAAAGACGGAAGACTAAACCCCAACGCCAAATTAGGACGGGTAGTGAACGGATATACGTTATCTCCCGACGACTGGGTCGATGAAGCATATAGCAGCGCCTTCCGGCAGGAATATAACGTCAATATATCCGGAGGAACCAACAAAATGCAAATGTACGGCTCCTTTGGTTACCTGAACGACGAAGGTATTGTCCCCAATGCCGGATACGAACGCTATTCTGCCCGCTTCAAAGGTTCTTACCAGGCAAAGAGTTGGTTGAAATTCGGTGCTAACGTAAACTATACACACAGCGAAACATCGACCTTGTCAGAAGACTATAGCACAGATATGGCAAGTGTCGTAGAACAAGTTGCCCCTATCTACCCGGTCTATATCAGAGATGAGCATGGAAATATCATGACCGATGAAAACGGCAAACTGTATGACTACGGAACAACAAATACCGCGTTGGGATTAGCCCGCCCCGTTCTTCCGAACTCATCCATACAAAGCTCCATTCTCAATCTGTCGGAAACAAATTCGAATACTTTCAACGGTAACGGCTTTGTCGATATTACCTTCCTGAAAGACTTCAAATTCACGTTCAACGCAGGAACGACAGTACGCGAACAAAGATATTTCAAAACCAGCAACCCGTTCTACGGTTTCGGGGCGGAGCAAAACGGTACCATATCCGTGTTCCATTACCGCACAACCACACTAAACTTACAGCAGATCTTAAACTATAACCGCAGTTTCGGTAAACATAACGTATCGGCCATGTTGGGACACGAAAATTATAAATACAACTATGTCCAATTATCTGCCGAAAAAAAGAACATGTTCTCTTACTGGGAGAACCATGAATTGAACGGAGCCATCATTGACGCCGCTTCTGCCGACTCCTACGCAACGGATTACAATACGGAAGGATACTTCTTCCGCGGCCTCTACGATTACGACGGCAAGTATTTCTTCTCCGGTTCTTATCGCCGCGACGCTTCTTCACGCTTCCATCCGGATCATTGGTGGGGTAATTTCTATTCCATCGGAGCTGCTTACCTGATCTCGAGAGAAGACTGGTTCAAAACAAACTGGGTAGACTTGTTAAAAATCAAATTCTCGATCGGACAGCAAGGTAACGACAATATCGGTAACTTCCGGTATATCGATACCTATACCATTAAAAACAACAATGACGAGTTATCGCTCGCCTTTGCCAGCAAAGGAAATAAAGATATCACCTGGGAAACAAATACGAACATGAACCTGGGAGTTGAATTTGAATTATTCAAACATAAACTGACCGGTAGCTTCGAATTCTTCAACCGCAAGACGACCGATCTGTTAAACTGGTTCACCGTTCCTCTGTCGTTGGGTTATGCAGGTTATTATGACAATATCGGAGACATGAATAACAGAGGTGTCGAACTCGATTTGAGATATACCCCGTTCAATAAAAAGAACTTCTCATGGACGATCAACTTCAACATGACTCATTATAAAAACAAGATCACCTATCTGCCTGCCGAGAAAAAGACTACAGAGATGGAAGGCCACGGCGGTTATATGGACGGAAGCAGGTATTACGGAGAAGGATTACCCATCAATACATGGTATATGCGTCAGTATGCCGGTGTGTCGGAAGAAGGTCTGTCCATGTGGTATTACACCGACAAGGAAACAGGAGAAAAAAAGACCACAACCACCAACTCCAGCGCAGACTATTATCTGTGCGGCGACCCCAACCCGGACCTGTACGGAGGTTTCGGTACGACACTGAATGTCTATGGTTTCGACCTCTCTGCCCAATTCAGTTATACGATCGGAGGCAAAACCTACGACTACGGATATGCAGGCATCATGGCTAATCCGACAGCATCGAGCGTCGGTAACCGCTGGCACAAAGACATCGCAGACGCATGGTCGCCCGAAAACACAGGGTCAAACATACCGCGCTGGTATTTCAACGACTTATACACCACCGACATGTCGGATCGTTTCTTGATGGATGGTAGCTACCTCAGCTTGCAAAACGTACAGGTAGGATATACCATTCCCAAGAAATATACCTCTTATCTGGGCATAGACAATCTTCGTTTATACTTTGTATGCGATAATGTATATTACTGGTCAAAGAGAAAAGGATTGGATCCCAGACGCTCCTACAAAGGGGAGGGCGCTTCCGGAAAAATCTCTCCGCTCCGCACTTTCACCGGTGGCATCAGTTTACAATTCTAAATTCACACAAATTCCATAAAGCATAAAACAATGAAAAAGAAAAATATATTTAAAACAGTAATTGTTTCCAGCGTGTTTTTCCTGGGATTAGGCATGAATAGCTGTATCGAACAAACATTCCCCGAAAGTTCTACGGCCACAGCCGATCAGGTAGCCAACTCGCCAGCCGGTATGCAGGCTATGATGAGTGCAATCGTCGGATATATCAATACGTATGATTCTTATGGTAATAATTATAGTTTCGACTTCGGCTATAGTGCGTTCGGCATAACAAGAGAGACGATGTGCGAAGATTTCTTCGTCTATAATTCAAATTACGATTACTTCAGTTCATTCGGACAATGTCTGGCATTGGCGGAAAACAGTACAGTAAACAGTCTGTATTACTACTACTACAAATTCCTCAATAACACCAACAACCTGATACGCCTGATCGACCCGGAAACGGCCACCGAAACCAACAGGCAGTATTTGGGGATCGCCAAAACATTCCGGGCTTTAATCTATATGGATATCTCCCGTTTCTTCGAGTATAAGAAAACAGGCATAGCCAAACTGGACAACGAAGCCGAAGCGAATAAGATATACGGCCTGACCGTTCCCATCATCTACGAGAATATAACGGAAAGCGAAGCCCGCGACAACCCCAGGGTCCCTTTCTACACCATGTATGAATATATCCTGAAGGATCTCGACGATGCCGAAGAATACCTGAAAGACTACACCCGGCCTGCCAAGAATATGCCGGACCAGACAATCATCTACGGGTTGAAAGCACGCCTATGGCTGGAAATGGGTACGCGTTTCGAAAAATACCCGAATGATTTGTCAGCCCTCACCCAGAACGTCGACCTCGGTGTCAACTCTGCCAAAGATTGTTATGCAAAAGCTGCTGAATATGCCCGCAAAGTCATCTCAAACAGTGGAGCACAACCGTTATCAGAATCGGAATGGTTCGGAGGTAAAAACTATACGGCCGGATTCAATACCATTCAAACCGGCGCCTGGTTATGGGGTTCGATCATGAACCAGGAAAATATCCACAGCACATGGTTGAACTATGCCGGAAATATATGTACCGAACAGACATTCGGTGTAGGCAACTCCACCTACTGGGCTATCCGCACGATCAGCAAGGCCTTATACGATCAAATACCGGATACGGACTGGCGTAAAATTACCTGGATAGCCCCGGAAGATGCCGGAAAAGAACCGGGAAATAAATATCGTACCATATTATCCGATGTCAATTTCAAAAAGCTACCAGCTTACACGAACCTGAAATTCAAACCGAAAGAAGGCAACATGATCGATGCCAACATAGGAGCAACGATCGATTATCTGATGATGCGTGTCGAAGAGATGTACTTCATCGAGGCCGAAGCATTAGCTGCAAGCCAGGGAGTTGCAGCCGGCGTAAATGCCCTCAATAGCTTTATGACTACCTATCGCTATCCGGAATATAATTGCCAGGCGACTACATTGGATGATTTCCGTAAAGAACTCATACTGCAAAAACGTATTGAATTCTGGGGAGAAGGTATCATTTTCTGGGACTACAAACGTTTGGAATTACCTGTTAAAAGAGGATATCCCGGCACCAACGCACCGGTAGGCTACCGCATGAACTCAATTGAAGGGTATTGCGTCCCCTGGTTCAATATCTTCTTCAGTAAATTCGAGTCACTTAAAAACACAGCCATCGTTTTGAATCCGGACCCGTCGGCCGTTATTTCAGACTGGACCGAATAAAAGGGATGAAACATTCTACTTTTGATTAACAGAAAAAATCGAACGCGGAAAACTCATATCGTCCGCGTTCGATTCTTTTTTTAGTTTGCCCCTCTACGTTATCACCTCATCATCTTCACCAAACAACTCCCTACTGCACACAGCATCAGGGTATATCCGGCCGCGACGGTAAGCTGTTTCCGGAATCTTCCCCGGAATCGTTTCCGCACCCCGAGAGTGTCAACAGGGCCCCGATCGAGGCCAGGACAATTTCTGTACGGTCCGCCCACAAAGCCGTCATCCCCAGTATCACCAGGTAACACACGAGCCACCTCCGGCTGATTATCCGGCATAGCCACTTTCTCTTTCTTCTCATCTTTCTCCTTCTTTTTCAGGTTCAACAAAAAGCCCAGCAGGGCTCTGATAAATTGCAGGATTTGTCTTAATTTATTCATTGTTTTAAATGTTTATGTTGTTATCAAATGTGAACTATCTAATTATTGACTGGTTGTAACTGGCTCCCCTCTTGAGAGGGGGAAGGGGGTGTGTCATAGTTTCGCCCTATAACTAGCTTTAACACACCCCTTATCCCCTCTCGAGAGGGGAATTGGTTACTCCCGGCACTATAAACTGATAGCTCAATTATTTCTCTAATTGGCACATTGGCATATTATCCCATTAGCACATTATTTTGCCCTTCCCCGCATCCAATCATACATATCCTTTAATGTGATGATCTTTTCGGTTATGGCAATCAGGTTACGGCGGTATAACTCACGGTTATCGCCGTTCTGCTCGCTGATATAGGGGCTGTAGGCTATCTCTTTCGCATAGGCTTCGGGCTGGCGGCTGAAACTCCAGGCACGGTGGTAACCGGTGCGGATCAGACGGGCAAAATCAAGGAATGAGAACTCTACACCGGCATAATGACGGAAATAATGTACCCCGCCGGTCCCTTCCACCTTCGCCCGCTCGCCATGCCAATAGCCGTTGGATGCCCCGTACCCCATGATACCGAAATAGTTATGATGTTCCCTGGCCAAATGTGAAGTACCCCAACCGCTTTCGAGCGCACCCTGTGCCAGGATTACTACCGGGTTCATGTCATAGGTCCCACCCGCCTTCTCGGCTGCCGGCAGACATGTCTGCAAATACTGTATCTGTTTATCCATTTTATATGATATTAGTTAGTACTTTATTTGAATATGTGCATAATAAATCGTATCTTTATTGGTATATAAACCTTCAAATACATGCCGTATGGAAAATTCATTCAATCAGAACAGAGTATGGGGATGGGGCGAGCTTGCCCTGCAATACTTTCCCAATATTTCACAGAAAAGTGCCACGATGCAATTGTTGAAATGGGTCCGCGTAAGCAGGACACTCGTCGACCAACTGGAAGAATCAGGCTGGCATCCGGGAAAGAAATACCTCACTCCCCGACAAAAGGACTATATCGTCCAGCACCTGGGTGAGCCGTAAAAACGGCCGGCAGGCTATTCGATCTCCGGGCGGTCTCCACCACCGCCTTCCTCCCCTTTTCCTTCCTCCGACGGATCAGGAATCTTTTCGAAACTGAAATTGGCCACCGCTTCACGCAACACCTTGCCGGGACGGAAAACGATCCGTTTACTTTTGATCAGCGACTGGTTGAATTCCTTTTTCGTAGCCGTCCCGCTACTGCCGAACTGCAACTGGAAATTTCCCAGTTCGCCCACCTGTACCACCTCGCCTTTACCCAGGCTGCGCTTCATCACCTCGATCAACGAATCGAGTATCAACCGCACGTCACCCGGCGAAGCGGTAGACGAAAGTGAAATCAGGTCGCACAACTCATACATGTCGCACGTTCCCGTCGCCTTTGCGTTGGCATAATACAACTTACTCCCTTCCACTGCATCTTTACGCAAGTCCTTGCGCAATACCAATGTGTACTTTGCTGGCATAATCTTCTTTGTTTTTAATTAAACACCTTGTTTATAATCACATAACAAAGATACAACCGCCCGACCCGGACGAACGGAAAGCCGAAGAAGGAGGGGGAAGGAATGGAAAGATAAAGAACAAAAGAGAGTTATAAAGAAAAAACTTCCGCACGAGGCATATACAAAGACAATTTAGAAACCGGCAACTTACTGCCTTGCCGCAATACATCTGCGATAAACCGATCGCACGCCTGTTCGGTCATCACTTTTCGATGGCAGGCCAGATACAATAAATCCATGGTTGAAAGATAAGTGATCCGGTTTTGTTCACAATAGCTTTTAATATCACGCAAATTACTACTAGCCAGGACATTCGGATGATACTTACAGTATACCATAGAAGCGCTTTCTCCCACTCCCAGTGTTTTAATCAGCATATTATATTCATAAATCATTTCATAATTCGGGTTCCAGCCAATCACTTCGATATTCTTAAGTATACGAATATGGCTGTTCAGCTGCGTACAAGTCTGCGGATGCCTCCTTAACTCCCTATCCAACACAATATCCAGAATGGCAAATTGATAAGCCGGCAGAATATCCGGCAACAACGACAAGCACCCCCCCCTTTATAAAATGGATAACCACATCCGCATCTAATAATATTTTTACCTTCTCACTCTTCATCGCCTATCCCAAGATTTATACCAATCTTAGACAATAATTCACGATAATGCCCTTCGGAAATCTTCTCACCGTCAAAGAGTCTGCGGGCCTTATCCCCATAATCACCAATAAACAGATTTTCATTGCCCGGACGATAAAGGGCAAGATCCGAATAGCCATATTCGAGTGCAGAACGAAGCACCGGTATAACCTTCATTTTCTCATACTGCTCCGCGGACAACAGGGACAAAGCACGCAGCCTGACAAGCATGGCCGAACGCGAAACAGAAAAATAATGCTCCAGTTTCAGAACCGTGGAACACGATATTTGCTTATTCCACAATTCCTCTTCCGGTATCATCGCACGGATCCCCATCTCCGGCATCAACAAAACAGAAGCAAAATAATCAGCCTCCACCTCCCGGGGGTCTTTGTTTATACCCGGATTGCAAGCATGCACTTCATGGTTTTCCTGCACAAACAAATGATAAAACTCATGAGCAATAGTAAAATGCTGGCGGCCACGCGGATGATTGGAATTAACAAGAATAAATTTATACTTGTCCGTCTTCAAGCACATTCCCGAAAAATTATCCGACAGGGGCTGATACTGCGTCAAAATATTCAAACGGCGCAAGACCTGCTTGATATAGATCGGTTCCACCGGATCTAGTCCGTTTTCCCGACGGAATTCAAACGCGCGGTACTCTAACAGAGAAATTACGTCTTTCTTCATTTTTCCGCTTCAATTGTACACATTTTCAAATAACTTTTCACCACATCTTTAAAAGCCGAAACTGCCTTCAGATCCGCCACCGACAAATCCGCTATACGAAAAGCACACGCCAAAGATTCTTTTCGACGACTTTCATCTGTTTCAAAAAAGACATTGCCATCAACGCCATACAAGTCCGCCAGCTTTTCAAGCACATGATACGGTGCCTCCCGCGCCCCTAATTCATAATTAGACAAAGTACCTCTTTCTACACCTAAAAATTCAGCGACCTGAGCTTGTGTCAGCCTATTAGCTTCTCTGATTTCTTTTAGATTTCTTCCGACTATTTGTTTCATAATCTTTACATATTAACGTTGCAAATATCGATATAAATCATCTTAAAATCTAATTTTGCAACATGTTTAACATTATCTATCGACTCTATTTTTACCCTATACCCCGTCCCTCTCCCCCCTATATCCCGTCCCCCCTCTCCCTATACCTCATTGCACGACAGGGTATAGGGAAAAATGTTGTTTTTCAAAGGGAGATGTTTTCAAAAGGACAAAACGGCCAATTTGGCCACCGCCACAATTTGGACATGGAGGGAGACAGGTCAAGCAGCCGGAGGGGTGTTCTTGCGATAAACGCCGGGAGCGATACGGGTGACATAGTGCGGGTCAAGCCGTTTCAAATGACGACGGATACTACGTTCTTTGATGCCGACAGATTCGCCTTGCGTGTATAACTCCGACAGGGTGAACTCTTCCGGCAACTGCTCGAAAAGGCGGCGGAAATAATCGGGACAGGTCAGCTCCGGTATATCGGCAGAAGCAACCAGCTGCGTCATCAACAGGCGGCTATGCGCCAAGCAGACTTCGATGATGGCGAGGGCGGCATGAAAGTGGGCATCGCTGCAAAAAAGCTCGTCCACCCCGTAATCGAGCTTGGCCGCCTCTAAGGCAGTAAAGATCATGCAAAGGCGGTAGGCCATCAGACCGTGGCGCTTCACCGCCCCGAGAAACGACTCGCTGCCGAACAGGTAGGTTTCACGTAACAGCCGGCCGAAATGGTTGTTCAACTCACGCCACTGCTCACCGGTCAGCCGTACCCGCAAAGGCCGTTTACGCAACAATACTGCCATCTCCATCACCTGCTCCGACAAGGCATCGAGATGTTGCTCGTAACGGTCGGCCTCACCTGCCGACGATACATCCTGCCAGACCGCCGCGCTACGGCAGGTATAGAGCAACAGGCGGCTCGCCAGCCCATTCTCGGCATCGGGTATCAAGCGGGAGAACTGCCCCGGCGTACCCGCCAGCAAGACTGCCAGACGCGGACGCGGGATACGGATCATCTCGTTGTCGGTCTTGCGCGACGAAGCAACCGGCTCATGGTGGAACGCCTTGCGCAGCAGGTCGTCGAACTGCCCGTAGTCCTGGCGTCCGGCGCTGATCAGCGTGTCGATCTCGCTATCGGCCATCAACCCACCTATCTCGCCATTGTCGGCCAGATGAACCAGCAGCTTAGCCTTGGTGATCTGTGTAGGGATGAAGAAGTAGCAGGTCGAAGCCTTCACCGGGGCATCAGCCACACAGACAACCTGTTTCTTCTGGCGGGCAGCCGCTTTCTTCACTTCCCATTCTTCCAGCTCCTGGCGGTATGCCTCTTCCTTACGTTTCGTTTCAGCTTCGATCAACAGGGCATAGCGGTCTGCCAATCGCCGCATGTCGTTGATGCAGCCTTTCCCATTGCCCGCCGGTGCCACTTCGACGGTGAACAGGTGCGGATATACTTTCTTTCGGTTGTAAACGCCCCATACTCCCGGCAGGCAGGCGCTGAGCACCGTGCAAGCTGCCAGAAGAGCCATGTCGCGTTCACGCGGATCGGTATAGAAACAGATGGCCTTTTCAAACAGCAGAGGCAGATTGGATAGGATCTCCAGAGGCAACAGCGGAGTGCGTTCGCGCAGCTCCTCGCCCGAAATTGTGTCGGTGGCCAAATTGGCCGTTTTGTCCTTTTGCCCTTTCGGGCGGGTGGCATATTCCACCTTATTACCCTGATAGGCAGAAGATAACGCCTGACGGATCTCTTCATCGGCGAAGTCGGGAGCGTGCATCAGGGGGATACAGAAAACGGCTGTTTCATCGCACCCGAACCCTCTGCGATTCGCCTCACAGCCGAGGCGGTAGACAGTCTGGTTGCGGTTGCCCTCCACCGCCGGATGGGCACGCAACCAGTCGTGCACAAACAGTTGTGCGGGCAAGACGGAAGCCGTAGTGAACACTTCCGCCTTCGGATCATAGTACGCCTCCGGATCGTTGCTCACGTAGCAGCAACGACTGATATCCTTGCAAGCCCGGTCGCAGAAGATCCCCGCCAACTGCTCGTAGCAAGCAGCCACCGCTGCAAAAGCAGCGGCATGTGCTTCACGGGGGGTATCGACACGGACAAACACCTTCAATCCCTCCCCACCGGGACTGACGAAAAGGGCCAGTGTACAGGCTTGCTGACAGAACAGGGCAGCCAACCCTTTCGGGTTGGCCACATGATCGAAATCAAGCCCCACGATGCCGCTATACCGCTCCAACTGGCTGGCACGGTGCCCACCCCGGAACACACCCGAAGGGGTGAAACCGGGGAGTTGCCCTTTTTGTTTACGGGCTCCCTCCTTATCGCCCGCTACCAGGGAGGCACGATAGGCTGTGATGACAGCCTCCCAACGACGGGTACGGATCAGGATGATTATTTCTTCCAATGTACAGGGGACAGAGCCCGGCAGATACAATTTCTCGAAAAAGGAAAGAGTAGGTATTGCATTCATATGCTTTAGATTTTAAGGCCGAGAAGCCGATTAATAATAGCCAAAGGTACAGGCTTCCTTCCGAGAAAACAAGCCTATTAAACGACCGGCTACTTCTATTTACTAATCTTGATTATCAATAATTTAACAGCAAAATCAGAGAGAAATCACCCTTTTAACAGCAAAAAGCGGTCGTTTAATAGGGGGAAGGGGAAGAAATTTATTTTTTTACCCCATAGAACGTTACCGGTTTCCCTACAATAACTCCTGTTCCTCTTCCGAGATATAGTAGTTACGCTGGACGGTACCTAGGGAAACCCCGAAGTCTAAACAATTGCACATCAAGTGGAAGAAACAACCGTCGCGTTCAGCTCCCGAATGTTTTTTCAAGAAACGGTCAATGCGTTTCAATTCTTTCAGTACATCGGCATGGCTGCCTTTGGGAATTACCTGCCGGTCTTCGGGATAGATGACCGTCGCTCCGAGGCGTTCAGACAAGATGGATTTATACTTGGCCAGTTGCCGTTTGTTACTACGCGACAGTGTGCCGCACGATCCGTTCATGCTGCGCAGACGATCAATCTCATCGCAAAGAGCATCCAAGGTCAGCGATGCCATTAGGATTTCTTTTTTTTCATGCTGTTTACTGATATTAAATAACGAAAGCCCCGGCAGAAATAAATCCACCGGAGCTTTGTTTTTTTGCCTGCCGCCGTTCTTCGCAGAGAGACGGCAGAAAGAACTTTATTTCATTACTTTAGTATTAATATCGACCACTTTTTCACCTCTCACAGGTTAATTAGTAGAGACAGACGTATCAATCCGTCTCTACCTCGCAGTCAAAATCTATTGATTATAAATAATTTCTTATTTTACGATTGCTTTAACAGCTGCTTCGCCTTCGACGGCTACGACTACTACACCTGCAGGAGTAGAGATCTGAGCTTCGTCGGATGCAACTACTGTGTTGGCAACAGTCTGACCAAGTACATTCGTGATTACTACGTTCTTACCAGCTGCACCCTTAACAGTTACTACACCGTTACCAGCGATAACGCTGATTGAAGATGTTATAATATCTTCGTTGGCAGTAGCTTCTTCTTCTGTTTCACCCAAGTTGAAGATCTGAGCCTGATTTACCAACTGAGACAATGATGTAGTTCCGTCAATAGCCGTATGATCGCCATTAATATTCTTGCTCTGAGCTAATACAGGAACACCATCCATGATCTGTACCCAACTATTTTCGCTGAATCCGCCGATCTTAGACACTTTATTTTCATCATTGCCTTTAGATTCCAGTAATACATCCTGATGATCATCGTCTGTGTAACGCAAAGAGAATGCATAGTTCTGATGCTTACCATCTAATGTTTTACGATCAATCTTACCATCTGTGAATGCATCATTGAATTTCTTAGCATCGATCACTTTATAATCACCTACAGTAGTAATCAAATCTTTCAACTTCAAATCACCTTTCAAGATGAACAACCATTCTCCAGCAGGCTGAGCGAACGCAGTGTTAGCTTCTTCAGCTGTGATATTCATATGGATACCTTCTACAAATGCCAAACGAGTAAAGTTTCTATAACCGAACTTCTTAGCTTCATCCAACATGTTAATAGAAGTATGCAATTCTACGGAGTCATTCAAGTTAACCAATACGCGACCAGCTACATAACCATTATAGAAGATATGGTGAGTTGCATCTTCTTCATCAGCAACATCCTCAGATGGGAAGTAACCGTGTTTATTTGTATTACACCAGCGACCATCTTTTACGCTATCAGTATCTACCATGAACAAATATTGCGGCATACGAGGATTTGAGCTGATTACAGAATCCACATACAGAGCAGTAGTAAATTTTTCACCTAACGGTTTAACGCCTTCCGCTGTGATACCCAGATACTGGAAGCCCTTGATATAAGAACCTTCCGCAACATTGCTTTGGTTGTTACCATCCTCGAACAAATATTCAGTAGCCTGACTGATACCAGCATTACCTCTCTTACGGAAGATATTGATTACAGTATTCATTTCACCGTTAGTAATATCCAATCCGATAGGCATATACAACGGACGATTTGTCGGAACAAATACAAATGCATCATTTACTGTTTCAGGATCAGTATCCAATGTTACATAAGTCGATTTTGTAGTCTGAGACTTAACACCCAGCTGTTTGAAACCGTTGCCAATGTATAAACGTTCAGGATATTTAGCATAATCATATTCATTCACACTATTCAAAACACCAGTGAATGTAGCCCAACCTTCCTTCTTGAAATCAGCGGTCTTAGTCCAACCTGTTGCATCAACGAATACGTAAGAAGTATCACCGTCAGCAGTCAGCTGGTCTGCCTTGAAATAGAATGTACCCAGTTTAACGTTCTTTCCGTCTACATCTTTCAGATGAGCCATCTGATAATACGGGTTACCTTTTTCGTCATCTTTCACAACAATATATTTCCAGTTATTGTCGATCAAGTTGTTATCACGAACTTTCAAGGTATAAACTGTTCTGCTCAAAGCTGCAACACCTGCTTTTTCGCTACCATAGCCGAAGTTATTTTCAGCCAATACAGCCACTTCGAAATCTTTCCACTGACTATTTTCAACAACCAAATAACCGTCTTTTTCGTTTACATTCAGATATTTGTCATTGTTCAAGCCTTGGTATGTATCTGCTGTAGAATACTTAACGCCCCAAGTTTCATAAGCCAATGCTTCTTTTGTGAAGTTCTTGTAGCCTAATTTACCATTTTCTGTAACTGATTTATCGGTAATCTGATCGAATACCAAAGTATCGCCACAAGAGAATTTCATATCAGGGAACTTACCCACATTGTTAGACTTGATGTTATAATCCTTATGGTTAATGAAGTAATATGTATTTTCACCTGCTTTATACAACTGTCCATGGAAAGCGATATTGCTTTCAGATCCATATTCACGGTTGCGGATTGTCACATACGGAGTCTGGTCAGGACCTATTTCACAAACATCTTGTTCTACTACCCATTGAGTAGCCGGCATGTGTTTGTATTCCTGATAATCATCCTGCTTGTCATACATCAACTGGCCCCACAAGTTCATAACCAAATTCATACCATCTTTACGATAGTCTGTCTTATGAGCTGCATCAACTTTAACCTTGATGAAATACAAACCATTTTCAAGTGTTGCACGCTTCATAGGTGTATAGTCGTGTTTGAATCCCAACTTGATACCCATTTCTGCAATATTATTAGTCAAGACCGGACGACCATATTTCTCTTTTGCATAGTCTTCTTTTCCCACAGCCGTATTTTTAGACTGGCCTACTGTCAAAACAGACTTGTCATCAATACCGCTAGTTTGGTTCATGATCTTTAATGCAACAGGGATATAAGCGTCTTTGTTAAACGGAACGCTTGTCGTAGCAGAAGCTGCACCGGAAACATGAGCTGTAGCGGCATTAACCGTATTATAAAAATCCTTAACAACTGCATCTTTCAACGGAGTATCAGCCCACTTTTTATCGGCTTTCTTATCTTCGGCACCAATGAAAGAAGCATTCAGCGGTTCCAACACCAAGCTGTCAGGAGTCGGATAATAAGAAATCTTCCAATAATAACGAGCTTTCAAAGCTGTCATATTTCCTCCTAACAGAGCATTCAAGCCACCTGTAAAGTTTTTATCATGAACTTGCAATCCACCATGCAATGTCGGTTCCTGTACATTTTCATAAGTCATATCTTCATCTACCATGAAGAATTTGTCATCAGCTTTCTGCAAAACGATAGAATAACCGGCATATTTTTCTGTTGCATAGTTCTTGCTCTTGAATGCTTCAATAGTTGTGTTATGAGCCTTGTAGCTACCAGTAAACAAATCGTTTACAACTGCAGGTGCGCTTTTGAAAAAGACTCTATCTCTTTTTTCTCTATCAGCCGCATTCATCCAAGAGCCATCTGCGTCAATCATTGAATTGATGTCTTCAGCAGTCAAAACACGCACACCGGCATCACGGATTGTCAATGCCAAGAAATCGATGTTTGCCATACGGTCTGTAACCTTATCTTTGGCAATCTTTACAGAAACAATTTCGTCATTATCGTTTCTCACAAGACCCATCACTTCCTGGCCTTCATGGATGTAAGCATATAATTTTACAGATCCAAAACTTTCACCTGTTTTAGAAATATCATCATCGCTATACCACTGCCAAGCACTGATGTCACTCTTGATGATAGATTTTTCTTTATCGATCTTACCGCCAGTTACATCGCTCTTATCATTCAGCTTAACAGCAGCTTGCGGGTCGACTGTACGATCCGGGCAGTTATAAGATAGCATATACCCAGTTTCCTTATTTGTGAAAACATAAGTTTTACCTCTCTGATAACCACCTTTGTCTTGTACTTCGATTTTCCACAAAGAAGAAGTCAATGTCGGGTTTCCTTCCGGTTTTTTACCAGTCGTCAAACTCTTCTGAGGAACAACCTTCAAATACAACTCACCAGTCGTGTAATCGCGAAGCTGAACCAGCACTTCGTCTTCTTCACCGACTTGCAGCTGGTACCACTTCTCACTTTCAATTTTGTTTACAGTCCATTTATTGTACTCATCTACGTTAGTATCGTCAGTGCCGAATTTATCAAAAACATCCGACAGGGTCAGTTGAGTACGATAAGCTGTCTCACCACCTACAGGTCCGCTCGGTGTCGCTGTATGGACAGTCCCATAACCGATCCCCTGAACCTGCGCATTCACGGAGAACGCACTTGTCAGCAAAAGGCTGACAGCCAAAGTAGAAAACTTTTTGTTCATAAATCTTTAATTTAATATTAATAATAGTGTTACTTAAAAAGCCTTTTAACCATAGATCCAGGAACGCATCCAAAAGCAAATGACTAGAAAAAACGTTCCTTTTTTCTAGTCATTGTTTTTTGCTCATTTTATCTTTGTGTTCAAAAGGGCGATTTTCGTACTTACTTTGCTATTCTGTTGATAAGAAAGGATATAGGAAAGAAAAAAATATTTTGAAAATGGTTGGAGGATTAAAAGAATGTGGTAACTTTGCTGGCGAGAAAAAAGGAACCTTTCTTTTAGTCATTACTATACATTCGTAATTACACTATAACACAATATATTATCTACTATTTTACATTATAATTATATGTATGGATTTAAACACGCGTACATATATTAATATGCTGATACACAGCATACCTCTTTGTAGGTATTTGGCATGCAAATGTTAAAAAGGTTATTTCAGGCCATTTCAGGCACAAAAAAAGGCCATCGTTAAAAACGATAGCCCTGACTCATTGATCCTATAAAAAGGACTCACAAGCTATTAATCTCTTCTTCGGAAAGGCCCGAAGCTGTTGCGATTTCTTTAATAGGTATTCCCCTTTCTTTCAACGTTAAAGCGAAACCTTTTTTACGACCTTGCTCATAAGCATAGTCAATAATATTCACACAGTCACGATAAAATTTCAATAACTCATCATATTCTAGCTTCTCTTCACGAGTTAAATAAGGACGCTGATCCATTTCCTGAATTCTTTGCAAAGCCCTTTTTTGGCCGGGAAATACTAGTTCTCTCATTTCTATTATAGATTACAAATTATTAATCGTTCCCCAATAGAGCTACAAAAGTATCTATATCAATTAATTCTACTTTGGGAAAATCTATATTCTTCAAAATATCAAAATGATGATCCTGACTGACGATATAAGATGCATTAGCTACAATAGCACAATCAACGAACTTATTATCATCAACATCTGATTGAATTAAATTAAAACGGAAGTGGGCATCAAACTTTAATGTATTCTTACGAGTTATAATCGCCTTAATAACATTTTGAGCTATAACAGGTCCCATCTTTAAAGTAAGTATTTCCTCATATTCTGTCAGTATCTCATTAGTATAACACAATGTATACTTTTCAGCAAAGAAATCTTTCCATACCTTATAATAGCAACCTCTCTTAGACAGAGAAATCAGCAGGCAGTTCGTATCTAAAACTACTCTATCCATTATTTGGTCTTATAAGGTGTACGCATATGCTCATGCTTCCATTCTTCTATTATGGTATTGCTGATTTGGCCATTATCCCATAGCTTATCGATTTCTCTCTCCGCTTTTTGAGCAAAATAATTCGACAACATATCTTTTATTTCGTTCAATGTATCCTCACTCTCAACATATGCCATCAAATCTAATATCTGTAGCTGAGCAGCATTAAAAACAGTTCTTTCCATAATGCCTCCTTTTTTATTACTTAACTACAAATATAACAGTTTTTCCATGAAAATGGTGTAAAAGAAAAAATAAACCCCGGCAATCAGTAGGAAATTACTGATTGCCGGGGCTGAATATTTACTTTATGAATGTATTACAACTTATGTATCACCTTCATCAACTGTTCGCCCAGGCCGATGGTGTATCCCTGGGATACGAATACGACACGGTTGAAGGTATCGGCGATGATGAAGATCGGAAGCTGGCTGGCATTCTGTAACTTCATGGCCGATGCGATCTCTTTCTGGATATGACCATCGGCATCGATACCGTATGTGATTGTACCCGGCAGGTCGCCGAACTCTTTCGGATCGAAGTTTTTGTAACCCTTTTCATCCGGGAACAGAAGCACCATGCTACGGCCCCATTCTTCCAGATCCTTCTTCACGGCTGCGATATCGCGCATAGCGTGGTTGGTCGGTTCCTGACGGGCGCCCAGGATGGCTACAACGAAATAACCACGGCCGGTTGTTGCCAGTACGCTGGTTTCTTCACCGTTATCGGCACGTTTGAACTTGTTTTCCGAATTGAAGTTACCGATTACCTGTACTTCGTCGGTGTTCTCACGCATTTCCAGTTTAGTATCTGTTGTCTTGTCCGGTTCTACGTTGAAGAAAGATACTTCAGCCAGGACGCTGCCGTTTGCCATACGGGTTCCGGTTACCATCATATAGTTACCTTCGTCCATCGACAACGGTTTCTTCAACATACTGCTCCAGGTATCGCCAACGCCCATATCTACATTGCCGGTACGTTCGAAGTTCAATGTCTGCAACTTCGCATCCGGAAGAATCTTGGCAATCGTGAAGTGGCTGTAATATTTCGGATCCTGCAAAGCCTTGATCGGACTGTAGGAAGCGACCACCTTACCTTGTTTGGCTGTAGTCTGAACGGCTGCTTCGAAGTCAACGTCCATCCAGTTGCCATCCTTCATATACTGTACCTTACGGGCTACCGGTTCGATACGTGCCGGGATACCCAGGCTACGGGCAACTGCGACAAAGAAGATATTACGTGAACCCTTATCGGCAATGCGGGCCTTGAACACACCCATCGGCATAACCGGAATACGCTGCGGATTCAATGCATCATTGATTGTGATATTCTTTTTCACCCACTCAACCAGAGCCTGCGGGTTCTCTTTTGCCTGTTTCGCCAGTGCAGCATCTACATTTGCCTGGAAATAGCTACGATATGGAGTAAGGAATTCGTTAGCTACGCGCGGGTTCAATATATAATTATTGAACTGTTCGCTCTTTACTTCTTCCGTATTATTCAGGTGATCTGCCAGAACGGAAGCCGGCGTATCACGGAGGTCTTTAGCCGAAATCACATCCAGTAACGCCATAGCAACCGGACGTTTATCAGCCGGGGTTTCACGCAGGAACTTTTCGATTTCCATCCAGTTACCGCGACTACCGATCAGAAAGTCGGAAGTCTTCAGCGGGTCGATACCGAGTTCTTTAGCCAATGCTTCGGCTTTTTCTTCGGTATAGAAAGTTGCTACATATTTGTTACGGATAGCATCTTCTTCCAACAGGCGTTTGGCGTTGGCCTCTTTCTGTTCCGGAGTTACTTCGGCAGGGATAGAGCCTTCTACCGGAGGAATAATGTCAAGAGTAACTGCTCCGAGTGCATCCCCCGGTTTCTTATCCAGCTTGATCGTCGCGTCACCTTTTCCAAAAGATACTTTATCGAAACCGAATTTACCGTCTTTGGTTGCCCATACGAACATATCACCTTTACCGGCGGTCAGGAAGGTCTTTCCTTCGGCATCGGTTTTCTTATTGGCTACAGTATAGAATTCTGCATAGTTGTAGATTTTAAATTCCACGTTTGCATCGGGGACAGGGTTACCGTCGGTATCGACTACGGTCACGATGGCTTTGCCTGTCGGTGCGTAGTTGTCGATCACATTGATTTCTGTGTAACCGTCTGTTTCAAGCATTACTTCTTCCGGACCGTTATATTTGCCGAATACTTTCGTGTGCATCAGCATACCCCGGTAAGCCGGACCGTTAAACCATCCCAGATTCAGGACCGGTTCCGGTTCACAGGCACCCAGGAAATACCATTTGCCGTTCACCCAGGCTTCTACCCAGGCATGATTGTCGTCGGTATGTGCCCAACGCGGGGTATATACCTGGCGTGCAGGGATACCTACCGAACGAAGCGCAGCCACCGTAAAGGTAGACTCCTCACCGCAACGGCCGTAAGCTGTCTTTACAGAAGCCAACGGGGAGCTGGTACGGGCATCGGAAGGCGTATAAATTACCTTTTCATGACACCAGTGGTTTACTTCCAGCACGGCATCGTATAAGGACATGCCTTTCACACGGTCTTTCAGTTCGTCGAAGAAGACCATACGGCTTTCGTCCAGGTTCTCATTGTTTACACGGATAGGAAGAACAAAATGACGGAAGATGTCTTCAGGGATACTGTCACCCCACGGCATTTCCTGCTTTGCCTGGAAAGAACTGCGGATATTATCCAGGTAAAGTTTTCCATCATAGTCGGTAATATCGCCGATCGGCATATAGGCGTACAGGAATGTAAGCGCCTCTTTTTCTACCGGCGTCATTTGTTGATTGAAAACTGCAAACAGATCTCCGTCAGGCAGGGCTGCCTGTTTGGCCTGGAAATCTTTTTCTACTTCGGCTCTGAATGCATTGTCAGAGATGAAGTGCTTCTCTTTGTTACACGCCGTCCCTATCAGGAGAGCGAACAATAATACGAATAAATGTGTTTTATGCATAGTGTTTATTTTACGCCGGCAAATATACGTAATATATTCATTAATCAGTATATAAGCTTGTTTTTTCGGCATTCAAACCATTGTAGTTTCAGTTTTTTTTCGTTATTTTGAAAGATAATTTAGAGTAAACCGTTTCCGCTTATGTTCCACGACTTAGACATTTTACATAATGCGGAGGGAATCTTGTTGATTGCTTCCGTCATTCTTTTTTTCAGTATTTTCGCCGGTAAGGCAGGTTATCGTTTCGGACTCCCCGCCTTGTTATTATTCCTGGGAGTCGGTATGTTGTTCGGCAGTGACGGACTGGGTATCCAGTTCAGTAATCCCAATGCGGCACAGTTTATTGGTATGCTGGCTTTGAGTATCATCCTGTTCTCGGGTGGTATGGACACGAAGATATCAGAAGTAAAACCGATTGCTCCACAAGGGGTTATACTTGCGACGATCGGGGTATTGGCTACCACCTTTATAACGGGTGGTTTCATCTATTACTTGTCCAAACTGGTCACCGGCTACGAGACGCTGACACTTCCGGAGTCGCTGTTGATGGCGGCCGTCATGTCGTCAACCGATTCGGCTTCCGTATTCTCTATCCTGCGAAGCAAAGGGGTGTACCTGAAAGAACGGCTTCGTCCGACATTGGAGTTGGAAAGTGGTAGTAACGACCCGATGGCGTATATGTTGACTTTGTTACTGATCGCTTATATCCAAACGGCAGGGATGAACCTGGCTGATGCTGCCTTATCGCTGGTTATCCAGTTATCGGTGGGTGCTATTGCCGGTTTCCTGTTAGGAAAGATAGCTGTATTTATCATTAACAAGATAGATATCGACAACGAATCGTTGTATCCGATCCTGCTGCTGGCTACTGCATTCTTTACTTTTGCCGCCACTACGCTATGTAAAGGAAACGGCTACCTGGCCGTATATATAGCCGGCTTGGTGGTAGGAAATGCCAAGATTGTACATAAAAAGAGTATCGGTACGTTCTTCGACGGTTTTGCCTGGTTATGGCAGATCGTGATGTTCCTTACGCTCGGATTGCTTGTCAACCCGCACGAACTGCTGCCGGTGGCCCCCATCGGGTTAACGATCGGTATCTTCATGATTATCTTCGCCCGTCCGATCAGCGTGTTCCTTTGCCTGATTCCTTATAAAAACTTCTCCTTTAAAGGAAAGTTGTATATATCGTGGGTAGGTTTGCGCGGTGCCGTACCGATCATCTTCGCCACTTATCCGATGATTGCGGGAATAGAACATGCCGGACTGATATTCAATGTGGTATTCTTTATCACCATCCTTTCGTTGCTGATACAAGGCACTACCGTAACACAGGCTGCCAAATGGCTGGATATGATCGACGAACCGGAACGAAAAGATGTATTCGGTATCGAACTGCCGGAAGGCATCAAGAGCGCGATGAGTGAAATCGACATCACTCCGGAAGTGCTTACGCATGGGAATAAACTGATGGAACTCACCCTGCCCGACCATACGCTGGCGGTTATGGTGATGCGCGACGGACGTTATTTCATCCCTAAAGGGAATACAGTCCTTATGGAAAACGATAAGTTACTGATGATCTCCGATAACGACGAAGCGTTGCTCCAGGCTTATGAGGCACTGGGGATTACGGATTATACGCTGACAAAGAATTAATATTACTATAATCTGAATCTTCGTTTCTCCCGAGGAAACCTTTGTTTCTTGCGGGAGAAACTTTTGTTTCCCGCCAAAGAAACTTTTGTTTCACCTGGAGAAAATAGGTGAAACACCTGGAGAGGAATTGAACAACTTCCTGAAGACGTTTTCTCGTTCTCGAGTACTTTTTCAATGACACTAGTTCGATTTTAATAGCTCATCTATTGCTTGGGTTATTTCTTTCCCGGTATGTTCCAGATTATAACCTTTTATGATTCGTTTTATAACTCTGTTCTCATCCAGTATGAAGAAAAAAGGAACGCCTCGGTCGCCATTCAGATAAGTATTCACTATTTCATCGTTACCGGCAAGAAACAAGTAGTTTATATGTTGCCTATTTGCATAATTCTGAAGTGACGGCATTTTCCGATTCCAGATTTCAACGGCAAGAACCGTCAGTTGTTCTGCGCTGTATGTCTCTTTCAATTTATTCAGGAAAGGGATAGAAGCTGCGCAAGGGCCGCAACCGATTCCGGTAAATTCCATTACAATGACTTTGCTACTCAGGTCGAACAATGAGACTTGCAGATCTTTGGTATCCGTCAAAGTCCAATCGGGAGCTTTTTGACCAGTAATATTTACCTCTGGCTTGGTGTCATATTTCTTGCCATATTCTCTGACCTCGTAATCTGCCGGGATGTAGTCGGAGGCAGTAATTCCTTTAGCGCTCAGTGTATTAAACTGGCCTTCTATATAAGTATATTCAGTTATGTTATGTGACATTTCTCTTCTGACCTTGTAGGGTAAATTATCCGATTTACGGATGTGTACCTCATATATGGAAGTCGGGTCTTGGTAGAACGGCGGCTTGGGAAGATGGTAAGGTCGTCCGAAAAATTCAACTTGTACATCTTCGTTAATAACCAAACTAAGCAGATATTCATCTCCGCAATCTTTCATGTCCACGGAGATACTGTCCTGGGTTGTCAGCACATATTTAATAATATTCTTCGCATAGTTGAAATAAGGAGTTCCTACGCCTACCAGTCTGAAAGGCAGGTTTCTGCGAGTAAAATCATCAACCATAACTCCGTGTTTGTCATGGTAAAAGGATAGACGTACATACCCATCATAACAGGAACTTATTTGCTTTTTCTCAGCATCCGAATAGTCCGTATAACTGGCTCCTACCGCAGTGTCTGCCGGATTATCATATTCTTCTACAAATGTATAGACAGAATAGCCCGGTATTGTGTCGCCCGGTTCCCAAGCTTCACTCTGCAAACGGTAAGTAGCCGTTTTTATCTTCTCCAAATTATCTAATACTTTTCTTAAGTATTCACTCCTGTCCTCCGTTCCGTTCCCCGTCATTACTGCTGACAAAAAGAGAACGATAAATAACAATTTTGTTCTCATGGTATAATTATTAATACTATATGTTCTCTACTACGATATGTACGCAAATGTACGACAACATCGTATTTACATGATAAATAAACAATTAAATTATATTAAACAAGGAATATTACGTAGTTATCCATAACAAAAAAGCCTGTAACCAATAATACGGCTACAGACCTTTTCTTTAATTAACAGGCTGAATACTAACGGACTTCAATAGAAGTATCAGCCTTTATATCATGTGCAGAAGTAGCCAGGTTCAATATGAAAGTACCCGGCTCTACCACAAACTGTTTCTGTGCTTCACTATAAAATGCCAGAGAACTTATCGGGATATCGATCTCGACCTGCTTACTTTCATCAGCTTTCAGGAATACCTTTTTAAAGCCTTTCAATTCTTTTACCGGACGCATAACGGAACATTCCGGGTCGCTTACATAAAGCTGGGCAACCTCTGCCCCATCTCTTTTCCCGGTATTAGTCAGAGTGAAAGTTACTTTGACCGTTTCATCCGGTCCGTAGCTTTTCTTATCGGTAGATAAACCGGCAAAAGAAAAGTCCGTATAAGACAATCCATATCCGAAGGGATAAACAACCGGTAACTGTTTCGTGTCATACCAACGATAACCGACCAGGATATCTTCCTCATATTTTACTTTCAGGTCTCTTCCCGGGAAATTACCCAAAGCGACATCGGGTGACTGCTCTAATGTAACAGGTGTCGTAAACGGCATTTTGCCACTGGGATTTACCTTTCCGGTAATAGCATCTACCAAAGCGTTACCGCCTTCCATACCGTTATACCACGCCCACAAAATCGAAGGCGCACAAATATCCAATGCCGCCATATTGACCGGCGAGCCGGCAACAATCACCACAATCGTTCTGGGGTTGGCTTTCACGACCTCCTGAATCAGCTGGACCTGCCCGTAAGGAAGTTCCATATATTGGCGGTCAGATGATTCCGTGTCATAGTCATGATTCAAACCACCTATAACGATAGCTACATCACTATTGTGTGCAGTCTCCACCGCCTCTTTCAACAATTCTTCATTCAACTGGTTGCCATCGGTAAAGCTCCCGGCGTTTTGTCCGTTATTGCTTCCCTCGATAAAGGTGGAAAGTTTTTCATATCCTTGTGCGTAGTTGACCTTTACACGGTCGCCCAACTTTGTGCGGATTGCTTCCAGCGGAGTTATTTCATATAAAGCCTTGATCTCCGAACTCAATCCACCGTTCGAATGTTTACGGGTGGCATTATCACCAATTACGGCAATGCTTTTAACAGAAGAGACGTCCAGCGGTAACAAATCTTCCTTGTTCTTTAACAATACAATGGCTTCGGCAGCAGCCTGATAAGCGGCCTGCTGGTGTTCCGACGTATTGATGGAACCCTGGTTAAAACGTTTCTTCGGGTCCAGAATCTTTGTCTTGATCATTACACGAAGTACATTTCCGACCTTTTCATCTACCAGGCTTTCGGGTATCTCTCCCTTTTTAACCGTTTCGATCAAAGGATTGGCAAAATACCAGTCATCGTAGTTTTCGATATTGGTACCCATTTCCAGGTCGAGACCGGCAATTGCTGATTTGACCGTACTATGCGCAGCACCCCAGTCGGTAACATAAACGCCTTTAAATCCCCATTCGTCACGGAGAATATCACGGGCCAGGTATTTATTTTCAGCACACCAATCACCCAGATACTTATTATAGGCAGCCATCACAGTCAGAGCACCGCCTTCCTGTACAGCCGCTTTGAAGGCCGGCAAATAGATTTCACGAAGGGCACGCTCGCTACATTCTACCTCAACGGTCGTCCGGTTCGTTTCCTGGTTATTCAGGGCAAAATGTTTCACGCTGCAAGCGACATCACGGCTCTGCAATCCTTGAATATACTGAACAGCCAGAACCGAGTTCAGATAAGGATCTTCACTCATATATTCGAAGTTACGTCCGCACAACGGGCTACGGATGATATTTACACCGGGGCCGAGCAAGACGTCTTTCTTACGCCACCGGGCTTCTTCCCCCAACACTTCTCCCCGGTAATAGGCCAGTTCCGGATTCCAGGCGGCTGCAAAGGCAGTACCGGTTGGGAAATAGGTGGACGAGTCGGTCGTCCAGTTGGCATAGCCCCAGTCGTGCCGGTTGATTTCCGCGCGGACCCCGTGCGGACCGTCACTCAGGCTCCATTCAGGAATGCCCAGGCGTTTAATCTCCGAGACGTAGAATTTGGAGTTCCCGTGTAACAAACTAACCTTTTCTTCCAATGTCATCTTACGGACCAGCTTCTCAATCCGTTTCTCGATCTGCTGATCGTCTTTATCTGAGGGCTGTGCACCCGATACCGCAGCGGTCATACAAAAGGAAAGCACAGCCATAGTTATCAGTTTCTTCATGTTTACTAATTTATTGAACTTTAATCTCTGTTACGGCATCCGGCAATCCGTCGGCTGTCGCTTTTACACGGATAACGCCTTTCCTGCCTGTGTTCTGCACCACGACAAGGGCTTTTCCATAGAAAGCATTCCGCTCCGGTTTCTTCAAACTGTTCGGATCATTCTGGTCACCGTTATCAGTTCCTGCGATAAAACCGTCACCTTCTACGGAAAAACGGAGCAGGTTATTCGCACGGGGAACCAGGTTTCCTTCTTTATCCCTTACCTCAACGGTTATGAAGGAAAGGTCTGTACCGTCCGCCTGTATAACGGAACGATCAGGAATCAATGTCAGCTGAGCCGCTTCGCCCGCAGTATGGATTTCCTGCGCCAGGACTTCCTGACCAGCTTTGCGGGATACGGCTTTCAGTGTACCCGGTGTGAACGGTACGCGCCAGGAGACATGGAACGTACTATCGTTTTTACTCCTTGCCCCCAGACTCTTTCCGTTCAGGAAGAGTTCCACTTCGTCCGCCTGGTTATAATAGGCCCAGATATCCACCATCTCCCCTTCCTTCCAGTTCCAGTGCGGGAACAGGTGCAAAGTCGGCTGGTCGGTCCATTCGCTCCGGTACATATAATAGACATCTTTCGGGAACCCGGCCAGGTCTACAACACCGAAGAAACTGCTGCGGCTCGGCCACCAGTAAGGAGTCGGTTCGCCCAAATAATCAAAACCAGTCCAGATAAACATACCGGAGGCATACGGCAAGCGTTTCACTTCGTACCAGGTCACTTCGTGCGTAGAGCCCCAAGGGACATGGCAGTTATCATATGAAGAACACAGGTGTTCCGGACGGTCGAAAGGTTTATCCCATGACTCAGGCCAAATATACATTTCGTCGGACGGCATCTGATAATAGCCGCGTGTCATCAATGCCGAAGTCGATTCACTGACGATCAGCTTCTTTCCGGGATAGACCTGCGGGAAAGGTGCAAAATCCTTTTCATGATAGTTGAACCCGTAGACATCGAGCGCCCCGGAACGGAACAGATGGTTGGTGGGATCTACACCGTTATTTCCGGCCGTTACCGGACGGGTAGTATCGAGCTTCCTGACAATATCGGCCAAAGCAATCGTAATCAGCGACTGTACACTCATCGTGCTGTCTTCCAACAAAGCCGGGTCGATCTTATGGCCGGCATTCAGTATCAGGTTCGCCTCCTGCAAGCTCAATGTATCGGCATCGGCATGCGACCACTGTTCGAGTACTTCATTACCGATACTCCACATAAAGACGGAAGCATGGTTACGGTCGCGTTTGATCTGGTCCGTCAGGTCACGTTCATGCCATTCGTCGAAATACTGCGCATAATCGTAAGGCGATTTACGTTTTCTCCACATGTCGAACGATTCATCCTGTACCAGCAACCCCATCTCGTCGCAAAGTTCGAGCAACTCAGGAGCAGGTGGGTTATGGCTTGTACGGATCGCATTGACACCCATCTCCTTCATGATCTGTAACTGGCGTTCGATTGCTCGTTTATTGACAGCTGTTCCCAGGCAGCCCAGATCATGATGCAGGCAAACGCCGAGCACTTTGGTCGGCTCCCCGTTCAGATAAAAGCCGGTCGCTTCATCCCAACGGAAAGTACGGATACCAAAGGTCGTTTCATACCGGTCGGTCAACTGACCGCCGGATCTTACTTCAGTGATTGCCGTATATAATGCCGGATTCCGGGTACCCCACAGTTCAGGATTCTTTACTTCAATTGTCTGGCTGAACGATTTAGTCCCGTCTTCCGGTAGTCCGGCAGGTTGCGTAACCTGGACTACGACGTTCCCGGAAGGGTCTTTCACGATTGTTGTATATTCGGCGGAAACGGGGGTGGCCTCATTATTCTTCAATGTCGTTTCAATCACCACTGTTGCCTTATCCTGAGTGACTTCCGGAGTTGTTATATTTGTCCCGTAATGATCCACATGGACCTGTCCGGTCTTCACCAGCCAGACATTACGGTAAATACCCGATCCTGAATACCAGCGGGAGTTGGGCTGTTGCGAATTATCCGCCTGCACAACCAGTACGTTTTCCTCCTGTCCGTATTTCAGATAGGGGGTCAGGTCGTAACGGAACGAAACGTATCCGTTCGGACGGAAACCCAGCAGATGACCGTTCAACCATACTTTACTGCAACGGTAAACACCGTCGAAATCAATATAAATCTTCTTCCCCCGGTCAGTCTCCGGCATGTTAAAATGCTTCCGGTACCATCCCATACCACCGGGCAAAGCCCCACCACCGGGTGTTGCCGGATTCTCTTTGGAAAAATCGGCTTCGATACTCCAGTCATGCGGTAGGTTCAGTGAGCGCCAGCCCGAATCATCTGCATCGGGAGCGGAGACATCTGCCTGGTTATCGGTCAGGGAGAACAACCAGTCATGATTGAAAGAAACTCTTTCCCGCCCCTGCGGGCCGGCCGAACAGGCCGCCAGCAACAGGCTCAGGAATACAATTGCTATTTGTTTCATACGCTATAGTTTATCAGGGTAACGAAATGGTTAACTGTTCACCTTTATAGACGGCAGAAGTTTCTTTTCCTGTCGGATATTCAGGTGTCACAAAGATAACCTTTATGTTCCGTTCTGCCGCCATTTCGGGGAAAGAACCGGAACGGTCACCGATCGTTAATTCCTTACCGGACTCTTTATAAGAAAGCGGTATGGTACTGTACTCTCCTTTCTCGTAAGCGTAGGTAATTCCATTATCCTCATACAAGGAGAAAGAAGCATCCGTCCCGGTATACACATACACCGTCAGGTCTTTCTGTTGCTCGGCTGTCGACTGTATCAACTTTCCGGTTGGAATGATAGAACCGCCACGCACAAACAATGGCATTTGTTCATAAGGCGCAGACACTGTGCCGGAAGTTCCTCCGGAAATGCTCTTGCCCGTATAATAGTCATACCAGGTTCCGGCAGGGAAATAGACTTCCCGGTCACGTTTCTTATACTGATGAACCGGACAAGCCATAAAAGCAGGACCGAACATAAACTGATCGTCGATATTATAGGTATTCTTATCATCTGCATAATCCATTACCAGAGCACGCATAATCGTGTAGTCGTTGAAATAAGTCATACCAGCCAGGCTGTAGATATAAGGCATCAGACGGTAACGCAGTTCGGTATAATATTTCATGGACTTATACGTCAGTGTTCCTTCGGGAGCTATATTGTATATTTCGCGGCACGGATACTGACCGTGACTGCGGAATAACGGGCAGAACGCTCCGAACTGATACCAACGGGTATTCAATTCGCGCCATTCGTTCAGGTCTTCACTGCCCTCTTTCGCATGTTCATACCGTTTTTCTACACAGAAACCACCGATATCCATCGTCCAGTAAGGAACACCCGACATGGCAAAGTTCAGTCCCGCACTGATCTGGGCTTTCATATCTTCCCAACGGGTACCGATATCGCCGCTCCAGGTTGCCGTCGAATAACGTTGCTGTCCGGCAAACCCCGAACGGGTCAGCAGGAAGACACGGTTATCCGGATTCACACCACGCTGTCCGTCGTAGATAGCTTCCGCATTCATCAGCGCATAAGCATTAAAATATTTGGTAGAAGGTCCCAGATAAGTCGGTCCGCACAGTTTCTTGCGATACTCCATATCCGTATTATCCTGTACGTTCGGTTCGGAAGCATCCATCCACCAGGCATCGACACCCAGACTGTAGAGATGTTCGTTCATCTGATCCCAGAACAGTTTGCGGGCTTCCGGGTTATAGGCATCATAGAAAGAGCCGATATATCCCGGATAGATCCAATCGCGGATGCTGTCTTTAATCGCTTGCTGATACATCGCTCCGAGTTGGTCCAGTTCCTTATAATGCTCTGTCGTCGCATAGAATTTAGGCCATACGGAGATCATGAAACGGGCATCCTTATCGTGTATCTCCTTAATCATACCTGCCGGATCGGGGAAACGTTCCTTATCGAACTCATGGCTTCCCCAGGCATCCTCCGGCCAGTAGCTCCAGTCCTGAACGATCACGTCCAACGGAACCTGCCGCCGGCGGTATTCATCCAGTGCCGTGAGCAATTCTTCCTGTGTCTTATAACGTTCGCGGCTTAACCAATAGCCCATTGCCCATTTAGGCATGACCTGGCTTTTACCTGTCACGGTGCGGTAGCCGCTGATTACGTCATCCATGTTTTTACCGTTGATGAAGTAATAGTCGATCTGGTCGCCCATTTCGCTCCAGAAAGCCAAACGGTTCTGTTCGGCTTCGGGCAACGGACTCAGCACCTTCAATCCTAAATAAGAGACACCGCCATCCGGAAGCCATTCGATCCAGATCGGATAACGTTTCCCTTTTTCCAGACGGACTTTGGTTTTATAATCGTTCGGGTTCCAGGCTGTACGCCAGCGTTCGGCGACCACTTCTCTCCCATCGATAAAGACTTTCGTATATCCGGCATAATGTAGTTTGAAATGATGTACACCACTTTCTGTAGGTTCTATCTCTCCTTCCCAGGTGGCATAAGCCTCATTGGATGGAAATTTCTCCGGGAAATTCTTGATCGTTACCAGATCTTCATAATTGATTTTGTCCTCTTTTCGGATCAAAGGTTGTACCGAAGAGGTCCGATCCTTATAATAAGTTGCAGTCAATGCACCCGCCTGTCCTTCCTTATCATACAGTTTAAAGACATCGGCCAGTTCCGCATAAGGGCGTTTATCCCCGAAACGACTCAGGGAATAATTATGCCAGAGTATTCCATACCCTTTGGTGGAAACGATAAAAGGAACGCTTACTTTCGTATTGTACTGGAACAGTTCTTCGTTTTTTCCTTTATAATTGAACTCGTCGCTCTGATGTTGCCCCAGACCGTACAATCCTTCCTCTTCGTCATTTTCAAAAATCTGACGGAACGAATAGCCATTGGTTCCTTCCACCCGTACCGGGGTGAATTCTTTCCCACCTCCATTCTGTTCACGGAGGATCAGGTTCCCTGCTTTATCCGTGAACCAGACTTCACCTGTTCTCTGTAATAGACGAGCCTGTAAAGTAGCTGTTCCAAGCGTGATGGTATCTCCGCTCCGGGTGATCTCAAACGTAGGGACAGGTAGCTGACGCGTATCTTTGATCAGATTTGCACTTTCTTCAAATATGCCTGTTGGCGATGCCATCACCCGGATTACATCGTCGGTAATCACTTCCAGCTTAACGGCTTTAGTCTCGCCGGAAGTAATCGGGACGATTATCCCGTTCTCTATCTGTCGGACAGCATCCGAATGGCAGGCAGAGAACAACAGCGTTCCGAAAGTAAGACATACAATCGCTTGTTTCATATTCTATCTTATTAGTCTGTCACTTTAAATTTCACTTTTCCTTCCAGGCCGTCGGCTTTCACCTGATGCCCCTTTACAGAGACAGTCAACGGATGAAGCTGATTGTCGGACGGCAGGCACACCAAGCCGGTTGCTTCGGAAGCATCGGAAGCATAGACTTTCAGTTCAAGCTGGGTCCAATCCATCTCGCCGGTATTCTGTGCCAGTTTGATATGTGGCAATACGGAACCGTCGCGTACCAGGATCACTGCGGGTATTGTTCCTGTCTGAATAGTATGCCAACCTCCGGCATACGTTTTTCCGGTCTGGTAATCGATCCATTTACCTTCCGGCAGATAGACATCGCGTTCGGAACCGCTTTCCATCATCGGGGCAACCAACATCTGGCTACCGAACAGGTATTCATCTTCAACCAGCCATGCACCGGCATCATGCGGGTATTCCACAAAGAGAGCACGCATCATCGGAAGACCTTTCTCCGTACATTCTTTTGCCTGTGCATAGACATACGGCATCAGTTTATATTTCAATTCCGCATTCTGACGGAAAGCTCTCAGGAATCCTTCATTATACAACCAGGGTTCTGTAGGAGGTGCACCGTGTGCGCGGGTGTGGGAACAGAGAAATCCCAGCGGTAACCAGCGGCGGTAGAGTTCTTCCGGGGTAGATGTTACAAAACCTCCGATATCATGGCTCCAGAAAGAGAATCCGCTCAAACCGAACGACAGACCGCCACGCAATGTTCCCAGCATACCCATATCTGTATTCTCGGCATCACCGCCCCAATGCAACGGATAACGCTGTGAACCAGCCCAGGCACTACGTGCCCAGATAATATTTTCACCATGCACTTCCTTGATAATATCGGCAACAGCCTTGTTATATCTCAACGGATAAAGATTATGCTCATAAAACCCGCTTTTACCGGAAGCATAGATGCCATTGAACGGAGCGGCTTCACCGAAATCGACCTTGATAGCACCTACCCCCATCTTGATCAGGTTGGCCAGTTTGTCCTGGTACCACTTAACCGTATTCGGATTGGAGAAATCCAATACAACATCTTCATAAGGAAGTTCCCCTTTACCGTTCTTCACATACAGGTCTTTTTCGATCAGCGCGCTAAAGAAACGGTTCTTCGGCGTGAAATAAGGCAACTGCCACAAACAGGTATGGAAGCCCTTCTTTTTCAGATCATCCAGCATCTGTTGCGGATCGGAGAAGCGGTTCGGGGCAAACTGGTAATCGCACTGCCAGTCGGTTTCAAACCAACCGGTATCAAAGTGAATCACATCGGAGGGGACCTTATGCTTACGCAGGTTCTCTGCCACATCGTATCCGTCTTTTTGGGAGAAATAAGTGATGCGGCTCATCCACGTTCCAAATGACCAGAGAGGCGGCATTCCCGGCTTACCCACAATCTCCGTATATTCATTCAGAATATCTTTCGGTTCTCCGAAGAAAACGAAAAAGTCCATCGTCTCATCACCCATAAATAGCTTATTGACATTGATATTGGTCGCACCAAAGTCGCAGGTCACCGGGGCAGAGGTATGCATGAACATACCATAGCCGCGGTTACTCATAAAGAAGGGGATGGGTTTATATTGCTGGTCGGTTTCAGGTCCTTGGGGGTCGGTTACAAACAGGTGTACTCTCTGTCCCACTTTATTCAGAGGGCCGAAAGACTCACCGCAACCGAAAATCTTTTCGTTCGGAGCGAGAGAGAATACAGGATTAATGCTCCGGCTGTTATCCGATCCGCGTTTGATAAAATTGAATGGGACAACCTTAGCCTGGGTCGAGTCGTTATCATGCAATGTACGGGTCTGCGTCATGATCTTGCCATTCGCATCACGCAAAACGATACGCCAGGGGTTCTTTTCAATAGTTATACTGCCATTGGCATTGGCGTATGTCACGGCATTCCCCGTTTCCGTTCCTTTCCAGGAGCTGTCTTTGCCCGGCTCTTTGGCAAGCATCAGGGATGTTTCATCCTTCGGTTCCACCGGTGTCGTTAACATCCGGACGCGGACCGTGCGGGGAGAGACAAAGTCGATAGAAAATCTTAATTCGGGATCATTTACATAAGCTGTAAAGGGGAAATCCTGCATTTTCAGCGGTACAGGCAATACGGTATTTGTATTGAACGCCTGGCGGCTTTCCAGCGTGTACCGTTTCCATCGAACGGTACCGCTGGCTTTTGCTACATCAAATGATGACAATTCATCTGCAAAGAAAAAGATGTTGGTGAAGTCACCGAAATCGGTGCTCATATCTCTCGCCTGGTTCATCAGATACTGTGAACCCGAATTAATCTGAAGCTGTGCCTGCGACTGTCCGGAAAGTCCTCCTAGGGCAGCGAGGGTCAATGCTAGAAATAGATTCTTATTTTTCATGATTTATCTTGTTTAATATTTAAATACACGGTATGAATGAGGCATAAGCGTCAGGCGGAAGGACTGGTTCTTTTCCTCTTTTTGGTAATGACGAACTCTCTTGGATGAAGTTTCTTCACTCACTGGAATCACAACGGAATCGTCGACGATATCAGTCAGTTGCTTTACTCCTTCATCTGTGATCACCCGGATTGTGACAGGCTCATCATTGAATGATTCCACAATGAATGTCCCGTTATCATAAAGAAACAGGCTCACTTTGGACGGTGCCTCGATATGTATAGGCAGATCCTGGCTCATTACCCGGCGGAATATATTCAGTACGCCTTCGGGAAGATCGTATAGATTTCCCATATCGTCCGGAATAGTGATCACATACAAACTACCTTTCGAATAAAGAGCCCGAAGTAACATCGGATATCCACTGACACCACCTTCGAGAGGACGTCCGGCACTTGCCAGCTCCCAGGCATCGTTTGTCTGGTAACGAACCTGAGGGATCAACAGGTCCCGAACGGATTTACCTAAAGGCCCGAAATCATTCACCAACGCTTTCAGATCCGAACAACGCAATTCTGCAATCTCGGCGATCTGTTCCGGTATAGCTTTCAACAGGCTGCTGGTAATCACTATATCTCCGCCTTTCTGCAACTGGGCTTTCATCTTCGGAAGCAGTGCCGGATCATATTTAGCCTGTTCAGTCAGCAAAACGACTTGCTGATCTGTCGGAAATTCGGGAAACATATCCATCGGCAAGCCGATCATTCCCAGATAATTCGGAAGAAAGTCATCCCCCAGCGAATGATAAGGTTTGTAAGACTTGATCCCGACCGGCTTCCCGAGTTTATGGACAAACTTGTCTATTTGTTCGAAAGTCATACCGGCTGCACGGGCGATCGTGGTTGGCTGCACCTGCTGTCCGTCGGATGATCTGACCGGTTTCATCATGTCATCGTAACTGAAACTGATTTCCTGTCCCTGCCAGGAAGTACGGTGTTCCGGCCTGATCTTTACATCCAACAGTTGGTTATAAGCAAAAAGGATCATTTCAGGAGCTTTGGCGAACATGGTCAGCCAAAGTTGTTCTGCATATCGGTCCATCCCCAGTTCGGAACCACCGGCATCCACCCAACCACCTCCGTTATGACCGGGGCGCAGATTCTCATAATACCGGATCACATTATAGCTCAGATAATTCTGCAAATGCTGTGCATTACCCGGATCACGGGTTTCCGTTCCGGTCCATACACCGTCAAATAACCGGGGACCATTTTCAAGGTCGAATCCCAATCCCTGGAAATGATCGTACCAGTTCGGATATTTGATAATCACCTTTACATTCGGATTGACTTTCTTTGCCGGTTTCAGAACCAGGGTCTGACCGGCTTCAGTCATCAGTTTAGTGCGGTAATCACTCCAGCTCTGACTACCTTTGGCCTTGATTTCTATATCCGACTTACAGCTGCTAAAGAAGAAATCATCCAGGATAAAGTCATCGAAATGCCTGGCTGTATGTTCAGCTATCTCCTGTACCATCTTCCGATGTTCGGGATCAGAATAACAGAAGGTCTCGAAGTTATTCGCTTCATTGATTGTATAGGTGATACCGCCACCCACTTCGATTCCCCGGTCGAGGAAATACTTCTTTGCCTGTTCCAGGGTTTCATCGGGAACGATCAACAGGTCACGGTGCGTCTCCAGATAGATTTTATCGACCTTTACCTGTTGAGAGATTACACGCCAGGTGGAATCCAACCACGCAAGATCCTTCATCTTTTCTACCTCATAAGCACGGGTGTAAACCGACACTTTGAAGCTCCGGTAATTACCGGCAAAAACAGAAGAGGAGATCAGCCATACTGACAGAAGATAATATATTCGTTTCATATCCTTTGAAATAAATGCGTTCTACAATATTATTTATCATTCAGTATCTTCCGGGCAGCCAATACCATGTACATAAAATAAGAAGCTTCGCCCCCCATACAATACTCACCTTCCTGCCAGATGAACGGATACGGCACCAGTTCCGGCAGGTCGGGGCGGATCAGGACTGTTCCCGGAGTAACTCCACCCGGTATATAAGAACCATCGGCGCGATTCACCCCATAAGCCACTGTTGCCGAATTCACTCCGATACCGGAAGCAAAAGAGACTGTGTTACTTCCCGGATGGCAACCCAGGATAAAGTTGATTGCATTGAAAATATAGTCAGGCGTGAACAGATCAGGATAAGCATCCTGCAGGAAGCAGTAATAATAGCCCAGTGTCTGCACATCCCAGGAACCGGAACTCAGGTTTCCACGATCTTCGGGTACACCGTACGGAGTCTGCAACTTCATTTTCTCATACTGGTCACGAACGGTAACCAATGCTTTACGGATAGACTGCGAGAATTTCTTATCATTCACCGCTTTATCGAAACGACCGATAAACCAGCCGAGACGATCGATGTGCTGAACGATATAATCCTGTTCGGCCAGCACATATTCCTTATAGGAATTATCGCCGGTTGTCAGATACAGTTCGACTGCCGCATGTATTTTAGCCCCTTTAGTCCGCTCATCAGTCCGGGTGATCCGGTACAGTTCTTTCGCAGCATCCAATGCCTGTGTACTCAATGTATCGTTAAAGTTTTTCAAAACCCGGGAGATTGCTGACAACTGGGCAGCAGTCGTCAGTTCGCGATACGGGTTATCCTCTGTGAATACCCAACGATCGTCTTCATTTCCAGCCACATTGTCGGTGTGGGCACTGGCATCTCCCAGATGGACGTACTGGCGGACACTGTTACAGATAATCCCGCGGTAAAGACGTCCGAGAGCACGATAACCTGCCACAACGGTCAATGCACCGTTCTCCACCTGCTGCAACAAGTCAGGTTTGCCGTCCGGCTGATGAATCTCGGTAACCCTTTTATGATGGTCGATCGTTGTCGCGTCGTAATCGATACCGAAATGTTCATACGCCAATGCCAGGATATAAGCCTCTCCTGCCTGCGATTCCACGCGGAGGTCATAGTCACCAGCATCATGCCAGCCGCCGATGGTCAGACCGGGTACGATATCACCCGGCTGGTATTGTGTCAATGTAGACGGCCCTGAAGAATATCCGTCGATATGGCTCAGGTTCACAGGAGCCATACGGGCATCATCCATATGACAAAGGTCATGCCAGACACGATATTTTTCGTTTACCCGCATATGACACATCTGGATCGGCAGGAAGTACTCCAGTTCCGGCTGCCAGACGCCACGTTCATAAATGTCTTCAGCAATACGGAATACAGGAGAAACGGATTCACCGTAACGAACCTGATACAAACCTTCTTCCCGGATAGACGAAAAGTCGAAACGGAGATAGTTGTACCGCAAGAATTTACCCCATTCCTGTGCCGGTCTGTCCAGGATAAGTTCCTCACCCGCATCCGTAATTTTATAAAGAGCCGGTTCACCGATCTGCTTATCACGGCTATCCAGTTCGATCACAGCTATCTTCGGCTGATCCGGATGGTAACCGACCTGCGAGGTCTGTACTACCGGCGTATATAGCCAGTCTTTTACTACATTTGGAGTGATCACCCACTTGATCGCGTTCCTGGAAACACCCGCCGGTATCTCTGTCCGCAGAACGAACCAGCCGTTGTTATGATTCATACGTCCGTCATAAAGGATCAAGTCTCCGATTTCTGAACGGACCGTCACTTTGTTGTAAGGATCAGCCGGATTCATGGTGAATTTCTTACCACGGGCATAAGGGGCGGCTATAATATCGTCGGCAATCATCGGGTTGTAGGTTCCGTCGCCCAAAAGATGTTTCAGGTCGACCTTCCCTTCCGGGTTAAAGTTGCCGAGCCATTGGGTATTCGATTCGCAGGAGATTGTCGGACCATTCGCCTGTGGAGGGAAAATACCCGCCTTGTGATCCATGATCCAGGGTTTTCCCAGAAGGGAACCCGGGTAAAGCTCGAGGTTAAAACCTATTTTTCCTTCATATTTCTGAGGGACCGGGGTATCCAGGTCGACTGTTACGACGACATCGTCACCTTCTCCGGCTACACGGACCGTATACTGGAATACAAAATCCGGATAAAGGGTCGGGTTAAAACCTGTCATGTGCCTGGACGAATCGGGATAACTTAACGTAACGGTTATGCTGTTGTCCGCCTCATTCACCTGGCGGCTCCGCAGAACGGGAAGCGGTTGCCACTGCCCCTGAGAGGTCTCCAGGCGGATATCACCACTGGCGGCTACACGGTTGTTGTTCATAATAATGGTCACGCCGGTTTGTTTGCCCTCCGGATAGACATCGCTGAAAGCCATTACGTCTACACCTTCATTACGAAGATAACCGGCAGGATCGAGTTTGAATTCCTGCGCCTGAAGAGGCTGGAATTGTATCAATGCCAATAAGCCGATGCTTGTCAATATGTTCTTCATGATATGTATTCTTTTATATGTTGGTATCTGTTTGTTAGCTCTTATTTGTTTTCCAATAACTGACGGGCGGCGAGCACCAGGAACATATAGTGCGAGGAACCTCCTCCCATCACATATTCTGTCTGTTGCCAGAGGAAAGGAAAAGTCAGCAGTTCGGGGAAGTCCGGACGGATCATGGCAGTCCCGGAGATCACACCACCGGGGATATAAGACCAGTCCGCACGGTTCAACCCATAGGCTACCGTTGCCGAATTGGCTCCCACACCCGAAGCGAAAGAGGCGGTATTGCTTCCCGGATGACAACCCAGCACAAAGTTGAGCGCGCTGTAAAGCAACTCCGGCCCGAACAGGTCAGGGTAAGCCTGCACGAGAAAATACTGTTGATAGCCGAACGACTGGATATCCCAGCCTGCTCCCCAAATGCTCGGCTTATAAGGGACGCCATACGGGGTTTCCTTTTTCTGTTCTTCCAGTTCGCGGCGGAAAGCGGCGAGTGCCTTGCGTATGTTCTCTGCAAATTTTTTATCCTTGATGGCCTGATCGGCGCGTCCGATAAACCAGCCTGTACGGGCGATGTTATCAACGATCAGTTTCTGTTGGCCGAGGATATATTTTTTGTATCCATCCTCGTGAGTTGCCAGATAAAGTTCTACGGCAGCCTGTAACTTATTTATTTCCGAACGATCAGTCACACGAGTCCGATCAAACAATTCGCGGGCGGCCTGCAAAGATTGCACGCTCAGGGTGTCGTTAAAGCCTTTCAATACACGGGAGACGGCAGCCAGGGCGGCGGCAGTACTTAATTCACGGGAAGGATTATCTTCGGTGAACACCCAGCGGTCGTCGGCATTACCGATCACATTGTCGGTCATGGCACCGGCATCGCCCAGCATGACATACTGGCGCAGATCGTTACTAATAATTCCGCGATACAGGCGACCGAGGGCACGATAGCCCCCCACTACGGTTAAGGCACCATTCTCAACCTGCTGCAACAGGTCCGGTTTACCATCCGGCTGATGGATTTCGGTGATCCGGTTATGATGATCGATGGAGGTAACATCATAGTCCTCGCGAAAAGCCTCATAAGCCAATGCCAGGATATAAGATTCACCGGCTTGCGATTCTACGCGCAGGTCGAAATCACCCGCGTCATGCCATCCGCCGATATTTAATCCCGGAACGATATCCCCCGGGGCATACTTTGTCAAAGTCGAAGCATTCTGCGTATATCCGTCAATATGATTCAGGGCGGGAGCCATACGGGCATCGTCCAAATGACAATAGTCGTGCCAGACCCGATATTTTTCGTTCACCCGCATATGGCACATTTGTACCGGAAGAAAATATTCCAGGACCGGCTGCCATACGCCCCGTTCATAGATATTCCGGGCGATGCGGAAAACAGAAGAGACCGAGTTTCCGTAACGAATCCGGTAAAGCCCTTCCTCCTTCACGTCCGTGAAATCAAATTTAAGATAGTTATAACGCAGGAAGTTTCCCCACGACTGTGGGGTTGCGGAGCGGATTATCTCCTCTCCTTTTGCCGTAAGACGGTATAATGTAGCTTCAGGACGTGCGCTATCGCGGCTATCCAACTCGATTATCGCCTTTTTCGGCTGCGCCGGGTGGTAACCGACCTGTGAAGTCTGGATAACAGGCGTATACAGCCAATCTTTTACTACATTCGGAGTGATAGTCCAGCAGACAGCGCCTTTCGTCACTCCGGCAGGAATTTCGCTGCGGACGACAAACCAACCGTTATTATGGTTCATACGTCCGTCGTATAGTTTTAATTCTGTGTTTTCCGATAAGATGGTAAATTTGTTGTAAGCATCGTCAGGGCGGACGGTGAAACAATGTCCAACCGCATAAGGTTCGGCTATCAGATCGTCGGCGACGATGGGATTATAAGACGAACCGTCTCTCGCCAGCTGTTTCCGGTCAGCCAAGAGGCCGCTTTCTTTTGTAAAAGAACAGTAATCACCGGTATGTTGATGATTGGAACGTACATTTAAAGTAGGTCCGTTAGGCTGTTGTGGGAAAATACCGTCCTGTTCATCCATGATCCAGGGTTTGCCGAAAAGATCGCCCGGAAAAAGTTCGAGATTAAAACCGACCTTACCTGCGAAGTCTGCCGGGATGGGTCGATCGAGGTCGACCGTTACTACGATATCCCCGCCTTTTCCTTCTACACGGACCGTATAATTGAATTGGAGGTCAGGATAAATCATCGGATTGAAACCGGTCATATGGCGGGAAGAATCGGGATAGGAAAGCCGCGTGATGATCGTGTTGGAAGTATTATCTACAATGCGATCCTGTTGTTTTGGCACCGGCTGCCATTGTCCCGGTGTTGCTTCGAGACGGATATCACCGTTGGTAGCGATCCGGTTACCATGCATGATAAGGCTGACGCCCCCCTGATGGCCTTCGGGATAGAAATCGTTGAACGACATTACATCTACTCCCCCGTTGTTGAAGTATCCGGATGAATTGAGCTTGAACTCCTGAGCCGTCAAGGAGAAGACAGAAGTCAGTAAATATATGCCGATAAGTGTTCGTTTCATGTGAATAAGATTTAATAAAGACCTATCAATCCCAAATAGCATAATGAAATGCAACAAGTTATTTTACCGTCTTTTTGATACGTTAAAAAATATTACCCGGTGAGGTAATCTGAAATACATGGTATAGTAATCTGATTTACCCGATAGGGCAATGTCATTTTGATAGTAACGGTTTTCCTCCGCAAAAGGAAATAGAGGGGGTGTTATAGGTCTTTCCTACAACAGACTTTAACACCCCTGCCTCCTCTCCAAAGGGAAGAGTTACTACCAAACTACAATAAACACTTACAATCAATAACCTGGATTCTGATCTTCCGGTCCGATCTCCGCATTCGTTAAGATTTCCTGATAAGGAATCGGATAAAGCATCTTATCCTTGTTATAATCGAATGTACGATAGGTACGCCAGTCCTGATAAGCGGCATCCGATCCCGGAGCAGTACCTACTCCCTTCGGATATTCCAGGTTGATAAACTCTTCGACCATTCCGGTACGCTTCAAATCATAGAACAGGCTGAATTCAGCGTTGAACTCATGGCGGCGTTCCATATTGACGGCAACCATCCAGACATCGGAAGAGTAACCTTTTTCCGCTTTGTATTTCGTGTAATAGGTTTTAGCGTCAGGCACTGCCACAGTTTCAGTCTGCATCGGAATCGGATATTCTGCATCGCTCAGACTGACTTCATGGTTACCCCAGGCACGTTCGCGTATCTGGCGGATCGCATCCCAACCACTTGTTTCGTCGCCGGTCTGGAAACTGCATTCTGCATAATTCAGCAAGATGGCGGCATAACGCAACAGGTGCAGGGTAAACGGCTGGTTGATCGTCGTCCAATAGTCGCAGTTGGCACGCCAGTATTTCAAACTGGAGATGTTCGGCATATATTCGGAACCTGTCTTCACATTCGGGGCACCGTTTGCACCGATCGTCTGCCCGGTCCAGGGGTTTGTTTCTCCCAAAGCCACCATAGAGGCGGCACGGCGGCGGTCGCCATCCTCAAACGAGTTGTAACATTCCCAGGAAATAAACAAGGACCCCCAACCGTTATACTCCATCGAAGCGGCACAATAGCATGCTGTCATGTAATGATCTTCCGTTGGCGACCACCCTTGCACACCCGACATGTTATTACCATTGTCAGTCCACATCACTGTGGCAAAGACGTCTTCTGTTTGCCATGCTTTTTCAGGATCATACAAATAACTGAAGCATGGAACCAGCGAATAGGTGTTGCTGTCGATTATTTCCTTCAGTAATGTCTTGGCTTCCGCATATTTTTCCTGATACATCAGGGCCTCGGCCTGATAACCTAAACAGAAACCTTTTGTTATACGTCCGTATTCGCCGTTGATCGGTGTCCAGTCGAGAACGGAAGTGCCAAATGCAAGGTCGTCGATGATCACCTGCCATGTTTCATCTTCCGTATCCGGGCGCGGCTTGGAAGGTGTATTTACATACGTCTCGCCAGCCATCAGCATGGGCACACGTCCGAAGTTTTTCGCCAGAGTCAGGTAGTTGTAAGCACGGATAGCACGTGCCTGTGCCTCGATCTTCTTCTTGCCGGCCTCTCCTTCGCTGAAGAGATCGTTGCTCATGCCTTCCAGACCATCGAGCAAGGTGTTGCAACGGGAAATCGCCTTATAACAGCCTACCCATAAAGAGAGGAACTCGGAACTGGAAGAGGTCCAGTCTTCCGTACAATAGGCTTTATCCCAACCGCTTGCCTGTGTGTCGAGGGTCGGATGGTTCGACAGCATGTATTGTGGCTTAAAACCCCACATAGAACCGTCGGCACCGGCCTCGTTGTCTTCTTTGGAGGGATAGAAGGTATCGTAACAACCGATCAGGCCACCTTCCACGTTTTCTTCACTCTGGAACATGAAGTCGCCAGGGAGAATATCGTAATGGTCTACTTCCAGATAATCCTTACAGCTGTTTGTCGTAAGCAAAAGGAATAACGATAAGGCAGATATAACTATTTTTTTCATAAGACTCGAATTATAAGATTAAACAATTAGAATTGTACACTCAAACCAAATGTGAATGTACGCGGATAGGGGTAACGGCCACCGTCGAAACCGGTTTGCAAGACGGCTGCATTACCGACTTCCGGATCGCCGAATTTATTATAGCCGGAGAAGCATGCGAGGTTCTCGACAGAGGCGAAGATGCGTGCATTGTCCATGCGGAGCGGCTGCAACCAGCGTCGCGGGAAGGTATAACCGATCTGGATATTGGCAATTTTCAGGAAGTCACCTTTCTTCACGTAGGCATCGGATGCTTTCATGTTTGTATTGTTATCGACGATGGTCATGCGCGGATAAACGGCATTGGGATTCGATTCGCTCCAGGCGTTGTCGATGTATTCCTTCAATGTATTCTGGATACCGCCGCCGGTCTTATATAGCTGGGTCATTTTCATGGCGGCATACGAGTTGATCTTCATACCGGCAACACCGTACATATAGATCATTGCATCCCAGTTCTTCCAGCTGGCATTCAGGGTGAGGCCGTAATTTAGTTTCGGGAAACCGTTCCCCAATACTTTCTGGTCGTTACCGTCGATATGGCCGTCGCCGTTCAGGTCTTTGTATTTATAATCGCCCACGGTGGTGGCATTTACCTGGTAAGCGTCGTATCCGTTCTCCTTTGCCAGGGCATTCGCTGCATCTACTTCGGCCTGGTTCCGGAAGATGCCTTCCACTACATAACCGTAATAAGAACCTACTGCGTGGCCTTCCATTGTTACGGAGTGGTTGGTCCAGTTATCGCCGTCGTCGGTGATCAAATCGCCGTTCGCATCGAGGTTATTATAGATAGGGTCGCCCACTTCGATTACTTTGTTCTTCAACGTAGAACCGGTCAGTGTAGCACCGAGGTTCCAGTCGCCGAAACGTTTGTTATAGGATACGCTAAACTCGAATCCTTTGTTCTGGATATGTCCGGCGTTGGTATAAACCTGTCCGTGTCCGGTAGACGGGCGCATGTTGCGATAAAGTAAAAGGTCTTTGGAGTCACGGATGAAGTAATCCATCGTAATGTTCAGATCGTTATTAAGCAGGCCCAGGTCCAGACCGATATTTGTCTGTGTATTCGTTTCCCATTTCAGGTTGGTGTCGATCTCTTTCAGTTGGGCGAAGCCGACTACCTTATTATAGTTGGAAGATGAACCGCCTAACTGTCCCCAGTCGTAAGCAATGCGGTTGGAAGAGAGTTGAGCAACGGAAAGGCTGGTCGCACTGCCTGCATTACCGGTTTGTCCCCAACCGAAACGCAGCTTCATGTTGCTGAATATATCCAGGTTCTTGATAAAGTCTTCTTCAGACAGACGCCATGCCAAAGCGGCAGAAGGAAAAGTACCCCAACGGTTACCCGATCCGAAGTTGGACGAACCGTCGCGACGTACGGTAGCGGTAACGATATAACGGTCCATCAAAGTGTACATGGCACGGCCGTACCAGGAGATGTAGCGCGTCTTCAGATTATAGCCGCCGTCACCGATACGTGAAGTCTGGTCGCTGGTCAACGACATCTGGCGGTAACTGTCTGCCAGGAAGTTGCTCGCATTGGAAGATACCCAATGGCCCCAGTAATTGGTGACCGAATTACCCGCCATGACCGTCAGGTTATGGATATCGTTCTTCCAGTTATAGGTGAAATAGCTTTCGATCTCGATGTTATTATCCTGCGACTGGTTCATCCAGAAAGAGTTGGTCTGTGCTGCGGTGATGGTTCGCGGATTTACGATGTTGAAACCGCTTCCGTCCACTGTCGACAGGGTATAGGAGCCGATCGTACGGAATTGTAATCCCTTGAACAGGTTCAGGTTCAGATAGGCACTGCCGACGAACTTGTTTTCATAGGTAGGGGTCTTATCTTCTTCCATCTTAGCGGCATAGGGGTTATCCTGGCCTTTCTGGATATCGCCTTCACCGCTGATCTGCATGAAAGCGTTGTAAGTTCCGTCTGCATTGGCACGCCAATCATTGCTGATGAACTGGCCGGTGGTTTCATCCACATAATCCATAGTCGGAGTCAACGTCGCATAGCTGCGGAGGTTTCCGCCTCCCACCTTTTCGGAATGAACGAAAGCGACGTTACCGCCTACTTCGATAAAGTCTTTTACCTTGTGGGTTACATTGGCACGGGCCGTCAGACGGGAGAAGTTGGAATCCAGTATCACACCGTCGTTATTCAGGTAGCCGACCGAGAAAGTCGATTGTGTCTTATCGTTGCCACCGGAAACAGATAGCATGTAATTCTGCTGTAAAGCGGTGCGAGTCATAACGTCCTGCCAGTCAATGGTGCGCAGGCGGCCTGCATAGTCATCGCCGAAGGCTTTGTTCTGGATAGCGGCCTTATCGTTGGCACGTCCCTGGCGAACAGAGTAGGCAAAAAGGTCGGCATCGGCTACGTCCAGCTTACCGGTCATGTTCTGGATACCGAAGTTAGCAGAGAAGTTGAGCTGAGTTGCACCTTTCACCCCTTTCTTCGTTGTGATCATAACGACACCGTTCGCACCACGGGCACCGTAGATAGCGGTGGCGGAAGCGTCTTTCAAGACTTCGATGCTTTCCACATCGGCTGGATTTACAAAGTTGGCATTACTGCCGACCTGTACTCCGTCGACTACATACAACGGATCGGCCGAGCCGTTCACCGTCGCAACACCGCGGATACGGATCGTCGCCGTCCCTTCCGGGTCACCCGAGTTTTTGGAAACCATCACACCGGCTGCCGACCCCTGCAATCCCTGCGCGAGGTTCAGCGGATTACGTTTCATCATCTGTTCCTTGTCGACCGAAACAACGGAACCGGAAATGTCGCTTTTCTTGATCGTACCGTAACCGACAACGACTACTTCGTCGATCATCTCGGAGTCTTCTTTTAATACTATATTATAAGAAGTCTTCTGGGTTACTTTAAAACTTTGAGGATTATAACCGATATAGGAGACTTTCACCTCAGCGCCTTCCGGAACTTCCAGTTCGTACTTGCCATCCATATCACTGATTATACCGATCGTTGTACCGACTACAGCAATGTTCGCCCCGATAATTGGTTCGCCCTTCTCATCTGTAATGATACCAGAGATTTTTTTCGACTGCTGCATAGCAGTTGTGCTTGCCGGATTCACATCACCGTTATCTACTGCCGCATGGGCAACAAGACCGGTACTAAATAAGAATGCAAATCCCAAAGACTTCAGCGTCAACAAAATTTTAACGTGTTTATTCATACTGAATTGATTTAAAGTAAAAAATAAATTTTTAACTGAAACAAAATTAGTTCATGTACCTCTAACACGAAGGAAATAATGTTTCACGATGCGGGTAAAACGGTAAATGAAGAGGGATAAATTGTGTCTTTTATGGGGGAATTTTGTTTATTCCCCCGTTTTTACCTCCATCATTAGTGGAAAAACACATAGATTTATCGATCTGATATATAGCTAATAAGGGTCGGCATAAACAATTCCGCGTCCATGCGAACCGACGTATACTCTCCCGTATCTTTTCGGATCTCCGGAGATGTGCAGCACCAATCCGTATTGGTGGTCATCATCATTGATACGTACCCAGCCACGGGCCGCATCGTCGGAACGAAAAAAGCCCGATATCCCGTTCACGATCCCTGCCAGATATAACGACGGATAATCCGAACCGGGCGCGGCTTTTCCAAAACCGAAAGCGTAGATGCGACACACCTTATCCAGGGGTACGAATGCTTCTCCGGGAAGACCATGATATAGGCCGTCAAAAGCGGCAATCCATAAGTCGCCTTCCTTTCCCGGCGTAGCATACACACGGTCCTGTCCTCCCCGGCGATCACCACGGGCATTGCGTGCCTTACTGTCAAATGGGGCAAAAGGCAATCGGCGGGACCGGAAACTAACACCGCCATCCATACTTTCATATAAAACAGCGGCAGAAAGATCGAGAGCGTAAAAACGTTTCGGATTGACACGGTCGGCAATCACACGGAGATTCTCTGGGATTCCCTCTGCAGTCGACCAGGTTACCCCCCGGTCATTCGTATAATAGACAGGCATGCGGTCGGGTGTCCATATCCAGGTTCGTCCGTCAGAAGAAACAGCGACATGTCCATTTTGAGCTTTTTCCTGAGGCAGGGAAACCGGCTCCAGCCAACTCTTTCCCCCATCCATCGAATAGGCTAACGGCTTGCCTTCAGGGTGATGATGCGAAACAGTCCCCACACGGACAACCAGATCCGGTTGATCTTCTGCCCCGGTAATATCGGTCGTATTGGAATAATAGGGATCGGCATGGCTACCGGACGGAACGGGACGATCCAAATCCAAATGGGTAAAGCCGCCATAGTCACCTATCGCACTGATCAGTTGCGCACCCTGTTTCGGGCTGTATAATTCCAAAGGAACAGTTTCCTCTATCCCCGTACTCATCACTTGCCACTGTGTCGGTTCTTTTTTATCCATATTACCGAGATTGAATGTCTCCCAACCGCCATATCCGGTTGTAAACAGGGCATGATCGGGATCAAACGGGTCTATTTCAATATCGAACATCCAATGTAACGGGGTAAACTCCACATAAGGAGCTTTGCCATAATCGAAGCGGGCACCTCCAGCAAAAACAGGTTTCCAGTTTTTTCCGCCATCGGTAGTCCGGTAAATATCATCTTCCGCATACGAACCGGCGACCGGACGATTGAAGGTACTGACAATAAGATGCTTCGGATTCTGCTGATCGACAGACACTGCGGCATATCCAAAAGCAGCCCCTTTATCCGGATCAACCTTTACCGGAGAAATATCCTGCCATTTTTCAGTGCGAGGATCATATTTCCAGACCGCCCCGTCATTCATCCGCATCGGACCGGGATTACTGCCATACGTAATATACAGATAGCCGTCTTCTGAAAGGGCCGCCTGAGTGGGGCGGTATTGTACCGGCTGTCCCGCAAGCGGTTGCCAGCTTTCTCCATAATCATGGCTGACAAAGAAATTGTTGCGATCTTTTAGCGAAACACCGATATACAAAGTCGAACAACCTTTACCGACTGTGCCGCCCGATGGATCAAACAAAACTAAATTAATACCGCAACCACGATCCTGCATCCACGGATTACCTCCTTCGGGAATAACTTCCGTCACATCCGGAAACGAACGAACCTGTTGCCAGCTTTTTCCCCGGTCCGCTGAACGCCAAAGACCATCCAGACGGGTACCCAGATAGATTATATCGCTATTCAAAGGGTCTACCATCATGCGCTCGCCATTACCGCGGCCATTTTCATTTCCTCCCATGGTAAAAGGCATATCGGTACGGGTAAAAGTCCGTCCTCCGTCATTTGAACAAAGGACAGCCCCGTTCGTACTGCGGGTATAGGTTCCGCATGAAAGATAAACGGTTTGAGGATCATTGGGATCGACCGCAATACTCTCCACACCGACCAGATTGTTATCGTCATAAGTGATCCAGTCGAGCATAGAAACCCACTGTTGCGTATCCTTATCCCAACGATAGGCACCACCCATATCGGTACGGCAATAGCGTACGTCTTTTTCCTTCGGATGAAAAACAATCCCGTCTACAAATCCTCCGCCTACGATCTGAACACTTTTCCAGCGATAGTGTTCCACAGGAACGGAAGGGCGAAGCGATTGGGCAATAATTCCCTGGCTGCCCATTGACAGAAGGATCAGAAATCCTGTAATGGTCATTGAAATGGCTTTCATGGTAATTGTATATTAATGATTACTCTTTTTTCATGTAATCGGACGGCAACGTCCCGAATTCATCTTTGAAATATTTACGGAATAATTTGATGTCGTTGAAACCAACTTCACTGGCAACCTCGTTGATACGCATCTGACTTTTCTCCAGCAGTTGCGCTGCCCGTTTCATACGGATGGCACGAATCAGTTCGACCGGTGTTTTACCCGTTATCGAAAGTGTTTTCTTATAAAAGTTCACACGGCTCATCCCCATCTCCCGGCTTAACCGCTCGACAGAAAGTTCCGGATTAGCTATTTGTTCTTCGATATAGGCTATTGCTTTCCGCATCAACTGCTCATCCATCGAACTGATCGGGATATCGGCCAATTGAATACCGGTTTGCGATGATTGCATGAACTGCTTCTGCAACCGTTTCTTCATTTCTACCAGATGCTGTATCTTCAGAATCAACATATCCATATTGAACGGTTTGCCGATATAATCGTCGGCTCCTGCTTCCAGACCGGTCATTTTGCTCTCTTCTGCCGATTTCGCCGTCAAAAGGATTACCGGAATATGAGATGTACGGATATCCTGTTTGATTCGTTTACACAAAACGATCCCATCCGTTACCGGCATCATCACATCGCTGACTACCATATCCGGAAGTTCTTCCAGGATAACTTTCCAGGCCTGTTCACCGTCGTCAACCGTAAAGACATGGTATAAACCGCTCAAACTCAACTTCATAAATTCACGGAAATCTGCATTATCATCGACAATGAGTAAAGTCGGTTTATTCGGCTCCGTACGCATCTCCGTATTTTCTTGCTGTGTCTGTCCGAATATTTCGTTTTCCTCTGATATTCCTGTCCTTTCCCCGACTCCGCCCGTATCCGATTTATCCGGTGAAGAGATAATCTCCTGTATCTCCGGAAGTTCGATCGGAAGCGATACCGTAAACGTACTTCCTTTTCCAACCTGGCTCCTAACGGAAATCGCCCCGTTATGCAACTTGACAAACTCACGGCATAAATGTAATCCGATGCCTGTTCCAACCACCGTTCCGGATTTATCTTCCGACGGTATCTGATAGAAGCGATTGAAGATCAAATCGTATTTATCTTCTTCAATCCCTATTCCCGTATCAATGACCTGGATCAATAACATGCTTTTTCCTTCCTCATCCTGTTGCATGCTCAGGTTAACAGATATCTCCCCTCCTTCAGGTGTGAACTTGAAGGCGTTACTTAATAAATTGGATACGATCTTAAAAACCTTATCCGTATCGAATTTCATAACCAACGAAGGGAAGGAAGTCGTATACGAAAAACGAATATTCTTTTTCTCCGACAGTTCCTTAAATGAATAAGTAATATTCCTGACAAACAACACGATATCTCCGGAGGACAAAAGTAACTGGACACCCTGCACATCGATCTTCCTGAAATCGAGTAACTGGTTTACCAAACGTAACAACTGGTTTGCATTCTGGTAGATCAACTTCAGTATCATCTGATTCTCCGGGTTACTTTCGCTCTTCATCAGCTTCTCTATTGGTGTAATGATCAAGGACAAAGGTGTACGGAACTCATGGCTGACATTGGTGAAGAAGCGTAATTTCATCTCATCCATTTCATGAAGCTGGTTAACCCGTATCCGTTCCTGTTCTTTCTCGAATTTACGCTTCTGGATATGAAGAATACCCCGGATAATAGCGAACACGATAATGGTAGCCAGGATACAATATAAAAAGATCGCCCAGTTGGTCCCCCAGAAAGGAGGCATGATCGTTATCTTTAATTTTATCGGCTCCTGTCCCCAAACACCGTCATTATTTTCTGCTTTCAACAGAAAGGTATAGGTTCCGGGAGAAAGATTGGTATAAGTAATGTTCCGGTTTACCGCATCAATGGTAGCCCATTTTTTGTCGAAGCCTTCCATTATATACGAAAAGCGGTTCTTCTCCGGAAGAAAATAGCTAAGAGCTGCGATATTCAAAGAAAAACTACGTTCATCGTATTGCAACGACAACTCGTTGCAATAGCTGATATCATTTTGCAAGATGATGCGCCCATTATATGGCTGTCCGGGCAAAATCTGATCATTCTGTACCAGGAAGCCCGTAACGGCAACTGCCGGAGGATAGAAATTATATTTTATCCGGGAAGGATTAAAAACAGTCAGTCCGTTCGTTCCTCCGAAGATCAGTTCTCCTGAAGCAGAGCGGCATACACTGTTCCGGTTAAAAACACGACCCTGCACACCCTCATTCTCATAATAAGTGACACAATTAAACCGATATGTTCCGTCCTTCTTATAATGTGGGGTTAGCTGGAGCAAACCGTTCTTCGTCCCAAGCCACAAAACATAAGTATCATCTTCCCGGATAGACATAATATCGTTGTCAGGCAAACCATTCGTTTTATCCAGTTGATATAGTTTATCGTGGGAAGGGTCATAAACGGTCAGTCCGTTATTACTGCCGATCCACAACAGATTACGGCTATCCCGGTAAACTGTATTGATCGCTTTATCATTGAACACTTTCCCCCTGTTCATCTCCCCTTTAAAAGAAGATACACGCCCGCTTTTCGTATCGAGCATATTCACACCCAACGAGGTACCTATCAGTAATTCATCCTTATTACCTTTGGATATGGAATAAATATAATCGGAGCCCAATGGATTCTCCGGGTCGCCCGAATGGAAATGTGACCATTCCCCCGTCTTCAGCTCCAGACAATCCATACCTCCTCCCAGCGTGCCGATCCAAAGATTGCCGACCTCATCTGCATAAAGACTGTAGACACTGTTATTCGATAACTCTTTCAAACTGTCGGTCTGAGGACGGTAATGTTTAAAACGGTTCCCGTCAAAACAATCCAGTCCACCGACATAAGTACCGATCCAGAGATTACCGCTGGCATCATTTTCCAGACAAACAACAATGTTACTGCTGATACTCGACGGATCAGCCGGATCATGGCGATACTTCCGGTATTGTCCGGTTGTCCGGTTATAATATAACAATCCGTTCCCGTTAGTCCCGATCCACAAATTTCCGGAACGATCTTCCAGGACGCAATTACAGTCATTGATCTCCGCATCCTCAGCCTCCATAACCGGATAACGGAGCGAACGGAACTTAAAGATACTTTCATGATAATAATTGATACCGTTCTTATAAGTACCTGTCCAGATAATTCCCGTATCATCCTTATATAAACTGATCACACTGTTTTGGCTGATACTCCGCAGGTCGAACGGATTATTCTTCAGGTAACGGATCGTTTCCGTCTTCTTGTCCAGCAGATTCAGGCCACCATGATCGGCAGCAATCCAGATCACACCTTCCGAATCTTCCTCCACTCCCCGTATCAGTGAAGAATTCAGGGGAAGAGACGAAGAAGTATTATATTGTTTCCACCTGCCATTCCGCGGAGTGAAACGGTACAATCCCCCATAACTTTCCGGATCCGGATAAACCCAGATCTCGTTATCACTATCTATGAACAACATGAATCGTCTGGCTTTACACACTTTTTTCAGATGGCCGTTCTTCAAGATGGACTTTCCCTGCTGCAAATCGATCATCTCGATTACACCGGAGGTATGGATCACATATAGAATCTCCCCTTTCTGATAGACATCGCACACCTGCCCTTCCGACGGATCAACCGGATAAACGACCGCTTTCCTTGTGGAATAATCATAGGCGTACAATCGGTTATCTGAAGTACAGAATATCAATTGCAGGTCTTTCCCTTGAAAGACGCCTGATATATTAGCTGGCAAATCCAATTCTTTTCGGGCCTCATCCAACGTCAGAAATATATTTTTAACCGGATTATAGACCCCGACCTTTCCGTCTTCATAAGAGATCCACAGATTTCTGTCTGCTGTTTCCGTAATCTGGGTCACATAGGCTTCCGAAAACAACGCACCGTCCACTTCATGCCGGAAGGTGCGGAACTCATAGCCGTCGAAACGGCTCAGTCCCGAACTCGAACCAAACCACATAAATCCTTTCCGGTCTTTATAGATACAGGTCACTTCATTAGACGATAACCCGTTGTTCACATCCAGACGGTTAAACAGGATTTTATTCTCTACCCCTTGTACGAAAGTAATCGTACAGAGTAAACAGACAATAATATATATAAATCGCATTCTATTCATACAACAGTAATAGACTAATCGGTTTCATCTCCTTTATCCCTGATAACAGGTTTACAAACTTATCATTTTTTGTCTGTACAGATAGGGGATATTTGTAACTTTTTACGGGCTATTTTGTTATTGTAATCAGAATATCAGGGATAATAAGTATTATTATTCACCTATTATCATGATATTTACAAAATAAAACACAAGGATATAAAAGACCGTAAAAAAACAGGGATCAATATACAAAACCGGAACAAGCATCGTTATTATGTAAACTATTCCGATTAAATTTGTAAGAAATAATTTAGGTAACATATGGCAGTAAAGAAAGACAGAGTACTTTGGGCAGATGATGAGATCGATTTGTTGAAACCTCACATTTTGTTCTTACAGGATAAAGGATATGAAGTGATTCCGGTGATCAGCGGGCAGGATGCTATCGACTGTTGCAGGGATCAATCGTTCGACATCATATTCCTGGACGAGAACATGCCGGGTCTGACCGGTTTGGAGACACTGGCACAGATCAAAGAAATCAATCCCAACGTCCCGGTCGTCATGGTTACCAAAAGCGAGGAAGAAAGCATCATGAACCAGGCTATCGGGAATAAGATCGCCGATTACCTGATCAAGCCGGTCAACCCGAACCAATTGCTTCTTTCCATCAAAAAGAACGTTCATAAAAATGTGATTATTTCGGAAACGACGACAGTCGGCTACCAGCAGGAATTCAACCGTATCGGCATGCAGATCAACGATTCGCTGACCACCGACGATTGGATGGAGTTATACAAGAAACTGGTTTACTGGGAACTGGAACTGGAAAGCAGCCAGGTACAAATGACCGATATGCTCCGGATGCAAAAAGAAGAGGCTAATAACGCTTTCGGTAAATTCGTAAAAAAGAATTATGTAAACTGGATACAGAACCCCGCCGAACGTCCTTTGATGAGTCCGGATCTTTTCAAGAAAAAGGTATTCCCTTTACTGGACAACGATGAAAAGGTGTTCTTCATCCTGATCGATAATTTCCGTCTGGACCAGTGGCGTGTCGTCAAAGACCTGCTGGCTGAATATTTTACATTCGACGAAAGCCTGTATTACAGTATTCTTCCTACCGCCACACAGTATGCCCGCAACTCTATTTTTTCGGGCCTGATGCCTTTACAGATAGAAAAGATGTTTCCGGACTTATGGGTGGATGAAGAGAGTGAAGAAGGAAAAAACCTGAACGAAGAGCCTTTGATCCGGACACAGATCGACCGTTTCCGCAAGAAGTACACCTTCTCTTATAACAAAGTACACGACTCACAATACGGTGAAAAGCTGTTGAATATGATCTCTTCACTGACGCACAACCAGCTGAATGTCGTTGTCCTGAACTTTGTGGATATGTTATCGCATGCCCGGACAGAAATGAAGATGATCCGTGAACTGGCACAAAGCGAAGCTGCCTACCGCAGCCTGACCCGTTCCTGGTTCCAACACTCGACCACCCTGGAGTTGTTCAGACGCATCTCCGATAAAGGGTATAAAGTGATCGTTACGACCGACCACGGAACAATCCGCGTCAATAACCCGATCAAAGTGATAGGAGACAGGAATACCAATACCAACCTCCGTTACAAAGTTGGTAAAAATCTGAATTACAACCCCAAAGAAGTATTGGAGATACGCGATCCGGAAAAGATAGGCCTGCCCTCTCCTAACCTGAGCAGCAAATATATATTTGCGATGAACGATGACTTCTTCGCTTATCCGAACAACTACAATTATTATGTTTCTTATTACAAGAATACATTCCAGCACGGAGGTATCTCGATGGAGGAAATGATGGTGCCGTTTATTACCATGATACCAAAATAATTGAAAATTGAGAATTGAAAATTGAAAATTAATATACCTTTGCGGGTAGATTACAAATGATCAATAATCAATAGACATCATGAGTATTATCAAGATTGAAAATTTAGATACCATCCGCCAGGCAGCCAAAGAATTCATTGCCGGAATGGATGACCGTACCGTCTTTGCCTTCTACGGAAACATGGGAGCCGGAAAAACAACATTTATCAAAGCGATCTGCGAAGAGCTGGGCGTAGAAGATGTGATCAACAGCCCGACATTCGCCATTATCAACGAATATCGCAGCGATACGACCGGCGAGTTGATCTATCACTTTGACTTTTACCGCATCAATAAGATCAGTGAAGCAGAACAGATAGGAACCGAAGATTATTTTTACAGTGGCGCCCTCTGCTTTATCGAATGGCCGGAAAAGATCGAAGAGTTGCTGCCGGGAGACGTGGTAAACGTTACGATCAGCGAAAATTCCGACGGATCACGAACCGTAGAAGTGAAATAACCGATGGAACCTACCGATTATTTCATACTAGCCATCTTCATTGCCCTGGGAGCATTTTCCCTGGTCGCTGCCATCTTTAACTTCGACTGGTATTTCGAAACCAGCGGAGCAACAACTTTCGTAAACAAATTCGGAAGAAAAGGAGCACGTATATTTTATGCTTTATTAGGATTAGCGCTAATTGGCTGCGGCACACTCGGTTTGATTTACTGGTAAAAAAATAATGCATCATAAACAAGGAACAGAAATCTGTCTTAGGATTTCTATTCCTTGTTTTTCTTACCTTTGTACCCAACTAGTATTGCTATTGTATTTACCTGTCTAAATAAAAAACTTATGAAGCGAATTAATTGTATCCATTACATCGTAGCATGTATGCTACTTATGTGTATTACTGCCTGTGATAAAGAGAACTCAACAATAGAAGATGAGATTCCCGCAGCAATCAAAAGCGACTTCTCCAAAAGATATCCATCTGCAGAGATCACTTCTTTCATGAATTATTCGGATGGCATCGACCAAATAAAATTTAAAGATCCGGAACAAAATGAGGCATTGATCTCCTATGTCAATGATAGCTGGAAAATGACCTATACAGAGATCAGCGATATCCAACAACTCCCCATTGAAGTTCAGACTTCTTTCCTGCAAGCCGGATATATTGGCGTACAGGACATTGAGATATTTAAAACAGAACGAGCAGGGATAACAAGGCCTCTCTACACGTTACATTTCACGTATCCCTGGAAAAAATCCGACAACATGCAACATTATATTTATATCAATGACGACGGACTTTACTTGAGAACCCTTAGATGTACTCCAAACGATACACGCTGGTTTGTAAATCTGCCCGAAGACCATTTTAATTTTATACACGAAAAATATAAAGGGGCAGAGATAAGAGGATACATGAATGACGGAGAGCATGAATACTTCATCCTTCACAATGATACAATTAAACATGTTTTCTTTCATGGGGAAATAGCAACGGACAGAGGTTTCTGGAGAAGGACAGTGTATGAATTAAGCATGGATACTCCTATCCCGGACAATGTTGCCAAAGTATTAAAACATGACAACCCGGACTTTATCTATACAAACCTTTACTATATCGAATCTGAAGAAGGAAACTCATATCTTTTCCAGGATAAAAAACGAGATGACGAATTAGGATACACTATCGGCGAAAACCTCCAGCCTGTTGAAGAATAATACGACTTTATCACTTTCTATATAAAACAAAAAGAGACAACTGATGCATTAATGACCGGTTGTCTCTTTTTGTTTTATCCAATAATATCTTCTTTATTCCATCAACATAAAGTCAAGCTGCTTACGTTCCAGATTGGCATTTGCGATCTTCACCGTTACAGGATCACCCAGACGGAAGCGGCGTTTCTTACGACGGCCGATCAGGCTGTATGTCTCCTCATCCATATCGTAGAAATCATCTCCTAAGTCACGGATAGGAACAAGGCCTTCGCACTTGTTCTCATTCAACTCAACATACAATCCCCATTCGGTAACACCGGAGATCACACCGTCGAACACCATGCCTAACTTATCCTGCATAAACTCAACCTGTTTATACTTGATAGACGCACGTTCAGCATTTGCCGCAACCTGCTCCATCGTAGAACAATGGTCACATTTTTCTTCATATTTTGCCTTTACCACGCTGCGTCCGCCTTCAAGATAACGTTCTAGCAAACGGTGCACCATCATATCCGGATAACGGCGGATAGGAGAAGTAAAATGAGTGTAATATTCAAAAGCCAGACCATAATGGCCGATATTCTCTGTCGTATAACGTGCTTTCTGCATCGAACGGATTGCCAATGTTTCAATCAGATTTTCTTCCGGTTTATCATGTACTTCATCCAGCAAACGGTTCAGGTTGCGGGAGATATCGATCTTACTGCTGCCTTCCGTTTTCATCTTATAACCGAAGCGGCGGATAAAGGCGGCAAAATTCTCCAGTTTATCCGGATCGGGCAGATCGTGGATACGGTAGACAAACGTTTTCTTTGTCTTTCCTTTAGGCACTTTACCTACAAATTCTGCTACTGTACGGTTCGCCAGCAACATAAATTCTTCAATCAGTTTGTTGGCATCTTTCGATTCCTTGATATAAGTACTGATCGGTTTTCCGGTTTCGTCAATTTCAAACCTTACTTCAAAGCGGTCGAAGTTAACGGCTCCGTTCTTAAAACGTTTTTCACGCAACTTCTTTGCCAATGCGTCCAGGATCAGTATTTCGTCTTTATAATCACCTTCGCCTGTTTCGATCACCAACTGCGCCTCTTCGTAGGTGAAGCGGCGGTCGCTCTTGATCACGGTACGTCCGATACGTGATTTCTTCACGTTGGCCTCTTCATCCAGTTCAAAAATAGCGGAGAAGCATAACTTCTCTTCGTCCGGGCGCAAGGAACATATCTGGTTACATAACCGTTCGGGCAACATCGGAATCGTACGGTCCACCAAATAGACGGAAGTCGCACGGCTTTCCGCTTCACGGTCGATCAGACTTTCAGGTTTTACATAGTGAGTTACGTCGGCAATATGCACGCCCACTTCCCAGTTTCCGTTATCCAGCTGGCGAGCCGAAAGGGCATCGTCAAAGTCCTTGGCATCTTTCGGGTCGATGGTAAAGGTCAGGACTTTACGGAAATCCTCACGCTTGGCAATTTCTTCTTCCGGAATAATCTCCGATATCTTATTTGCCGCCTTTTCCACATTTTCCGGATAAGTATACGGCAGGCCGAATTCTGCCAGTATCGCATGCATTTCGGCTGTATTCTGACCGGCCACACCCAGGATATCGACCACTTCACCCAGCGGGTTCTTGGCTTCGTCCGGCCATTCAACGATACGGACAATGGCTTTATCGCCATTCTTGCCGCCTTTCAGTTTTTCTTTCGGGATAAATATATCGTTTGCCAGCGTCTTGTTCTCGGTGATGAGGAAGGCAAAGCCTTTCGTTACCTGCAATTTGCCGACAAATGTCTTTTTCTGGCTTTCCAGTACTTCGATCACTTCGGCTTCCGGTTCAGCGCCCTTGCGTTTGGCAAACAACTGCACCTTCACTTTATCACCGTCCATCGCATGTCCGGAATTCCGTTCCGCCACGAAAACCGGCGCACCCCCATCTTCCGGTATAAACGAGTTTTTCCCGTTGCTCCGGCGTCCGAATGTACCAATCGCAGTGGTACCCAGACCGTTATACCGATAACGTCCGCGGTCTATTTCTGTAATAAAATTTTCGGCAGAGAGATCATACAGCAGGTCTACAACCTGTAGCTTCTGCACCTGGCTCTCTACGCCAATCAGTTTGCTAATCTGTTTATAGTTAAATGGTTCCTTGGGAGAGGATTGAAAAACGGACATAACGGAATGGAGCATGGCTTCTTTCTTCATACGTTTAGCCTTGTTCTTCTTCGGTTTGTTTTCTCTATTATCCTTCTTCCCGGATTTGTTTTTCGTCATATATTTTTTGTAATTAAATGAGAGATAAATCATCTCTCTCACAAAATAAACAAATATAATCGATATACTGTTTACAAACAGGTTAAATTATATTGTTCACTTTGCCGGTTGTTTAAATTTGTAAGGCTCCGGCCCGCTTGCTCCGGGTTTACAAACAAAAAGACTACCGCTAAGGGGATATTCTTCCAGTTGTTGTTCCGAAAGTCCGGCCCGTGCCGTTGTAATGTAGAGCGTATCCATATCCTTGCCGCCGAATGCACAAGAGGCCACATTGGGAGCCGGAACTTCTACCTTTCCCAGTAACTCACCCGTATAAGGATTGTAGCAGTACACACCGAAACCGCCCCACTGAGCTACCCATAAATTATCGTTGCTATCGATCGTCATCCCGTCAGGAGCCCCAGAACCGGGAGGTAAGGTGACGGCAACGCCATCAAACAGGATTTCGCCTGTCTTTTCATCATACCGGTAACGAGCCACCTTACCGGTCGGAGTATCATTGTAATACATGTATTTCTTATTGGCCGACCAGACAATCCCGTTAGAGATGGTAACTTTCTCCAACTTGGTCTCCACCGTTCCGTCAGGCACAACCGTATATAATGTTCCGGCACCTTTAGGCGCCCCGAATCCCATCGTTCCGATCCATAAACGGCCTGCCGGATCACATTTTCCGTCATTACATCTTACTTTTCCTTCATAATCGGGAATAGGTGCCACAGATGACAAACTTCCGTCATTCAAGTTCACCCGTACAATCTCATCCTGAAGAGAGACAACCACCGTGCTGTCCGTCTCCGGCACCACTGTCGAAACCATACGGTCGAACTCCCACGTTTTACAGTCCTGCTTGTCCGGATAATATTCATACAAGGTCTTTCCTTCGATATCAACCCAAAACAGGGTATTTCTGTCCGGATGCCAGATAGAACCTTCACCGGTTGTTGCTTCTGCTTTAAATGCCAGATCCGACTGGATCATTTTAGGAGCTGAGGAACATGATGTTCCTGAAAGAAAAGGGACTGTTAACATAAGGGTCACTATTAAATTTTTCATGGTAAATAATCAATTTCGCTGCTCATTATATCAATGCAAATATAAAGTATTTTAATCATTCATAAAGAATAGGCAGGAATTTATTCCTAAAGAAAAAAAGTATTCGTCCCGCCCGGTAACCCGCAGGCAACAGTGTTTTTAACCTGCAATCAGATCGTTTCACTTATTACCTTCAGGAGAAACAGTTGTTTCATCATAGTGAAACAACTTGTTCCTAGTAATGAAACAACTGTTTCTACCTAATGAAACTATATACACATGCCTAGGTAATACTATTTTCCTCCTAAAACAGATCCGAACAGGCACAGGGTATCATGTTAAAAGTCCTAATCTTAAGTCTAAAAGGTCGATGTAACGAATTTATTATGTAAATTTGCCGTTCTAATAAAAATAACCAATGGGTGTAGTAATTAAAGAAGTTACCAGCAAAAAAGAACTGAAGAAATTCGTTAAGTTCAATATTGATTTATATAAAGACAACCCCTACCATATACCGGGATTGATCGAGGAGGAGATGGTTACACTGGACAAGAAGAAGAATCCGGCATTCGAAGTTTGCGATGCCATCTATTTTCTTGCCTACAAAGACGGTAAAATCGTCGGCCGTATCGCCGGAATGATTAACCGCCGTAGTAACGAAGTGTGGAACCAACAGCGCGCCCGCTTCGGTTTTCTGGATTTCATCGATGACGCAGAAGTCGTAGACGCTTTGTTCAACGCCGTTGAAAAATGGGCTAAAGAACAAGGAATGAAAGAGATTCACGGCCCGCTGGGATTTACGGATATGGATCATGAAGGTATGCTGATCGAAGGATTCGACCAACTCGGAACCATGGCCGCCATCTATAACTTCCCTTATTACCCGCAGCATCTGGAACGTATGGGATACGAAAAAGATCAGGATTGGCACGAATTTAAAATATATATCCCGGAAGGTGTACCCGACAAACACCTGCGCATCGGAGAAATAGTAAAAAAGAAATATGGCCTTAAAACAATGAAGTTCAAAAAGACGAAAGAGATATGGCCGTATGCACAAAAGATTTTTGAAACACTGAACGAAGCGTATGCACCATTATACGGTTTTGCTCCACTGACCCAGAAGCAGATCGACTATTATGTAAAAATGTATATCCCGATGATCCGTCTGGATCTGGTGACTCTTATCATCAGGGAAGAGGATGACACCGTAGTCGGTTTCGGAATCTCATTACCCAGCCTTTCACATGCCATGCAAAAGGCAAAAGGACATTTATTTCCTTTCGGCTGGATACACCTGCTGAAAGCATTGAAAACAAAGCCCAAAGTAATCGATTTGTATCTGACGGGAGTATTGCCTGAATATCAGAACAAAGGGGTAAACGCATTGCTGTTCAACGACCTTATTCCCGTATATATCGGTTTGGGTGTCGAATATGCCGAAAGTAATCCGGAATTGGCAAGCAACAATGCCGTACAGGCCCAATGGGACTATTTCAAACGTGAACATCACAAAACAAGAAGAGCATTTATCAAAAAATTAAAATAAGGATTTTCTATGGAAGAACTGAATTCAACAATGCAACAACCGACAGCGTATAATGACGACGATATCAAGACGCTGGACTGGATGGAACATATCCGCCGGCGCCCTGGTATGTATATTGGTAAACTGGGAGATGGTAGCTATGCGGATGATGGGATCTATGTATTGCTGAAAGAAGTACTCGATAACTCCATTGACGAATATATGATGGGGTATGGCAAAACTATAGAAGTGACCGTCGAAGAAGGAACTGTTTCCGTCAGGGACTATGGTCGTGGCGTTCCGCTGGGAAAGGTGGTCGACGTATCCAGTAAAATGAACACAGGTGCCAAGTACGACAGCAAGGCATTTAAAAAGTCTGTCGGACTGAACGGTGTCGGTATCAAGGCTGTGAATGCCCTGAGCAGCTATTTCCTGATTACCAGCTTCCGCGAAGGAGAGTGTAAACGGGTCGAATACAGCAAAGCCATCATTACAGAGGAGTCTGGAATCCAACCGACTGAAGAAGCAAACGGAACACTTATCTATTTCATTCCGGACAAGGAAATCTTTAAAGAATATCAATACAAGGACGAATTCATAGAAAGCCTTTTGAAGAATTACGTCTTTCTGAATTCGGGCCTGACCATTATGTTCAACGGCAAGAAATTCCATTCACGCAATGGACTGGTCGACCTGTTGAACGAAAATATGACCACCGAGCCCTTATATCCGATCATTCATCTGAACGGAGAAGATATCGAAGTGGTTATCACACACAGTAACCAATACGGTGAAGAATATTATTCGTTCGTAAACGGACAATACACGACTCAGGGCGGAACGCATCTTTCCGCTTTCCGCGAAACGCTGGGACGTGTCATCAAAGAATATTATAATAAAAACTTCGAATATTCGGACATCCGTGCCGGTATCGTTGCCGCCATCAGTATTAAGGTGGAAGAGCCTGTGTTCGAGAGCCAGACAAAAACCAAGCTGGGTTCGAAAGATGTCGGTCCCGAAGGTCCTACCGTGGCAAAATTCGTCGGCGACTTTATCAAGAAAGAACTCGACAACTACCTGCATAAGAACACAGATACTTCGGAAGCCCTGCTTCGCAAGATCCTTGAATCGGAAAAGGAACGTAAAGCGATTGCCGGTGTAACGAAACTGGCCCGTGAACGAGCTAAGAAGGCGAACCTGCATAACAAGAAACTCCGCGACTGCCGCATCCACCTCAACGATGCCAAAGGCGACCGGACAGAAGAAAGTTGTATCTTCATCACCGAGGGTGACTCGGCCAGCGGATCGATCACCAAAAGCCGTGACCCGAACTTTCAGGCTGTTTTCAGTCTACGCGGTAAACCGCTTAACAGCTACGGCCTGACTAAAAAGATCGTTTATGAGAACGAGGAATTCAACCTACTGCAAGCCGCCCTCAATATTGAAGACGGACTGGACGGTCTACGATATAACAAAGTTATCATCGCTACCGATGCCGACGTCGACGGTATGCATATCCGGTTACTGCTGATCACGTTCTTCTTGCAGTTCTTCCCCGACCTGATCAAACGGAATCATGTCTATATCCTGCAAACCCCGCTTTTCCGTGTACGCAACAAACAAAAAACGTATTATTGCTACACCGAAGAAGAACGTCTGGCTGCAATCCAGGCAGTAGGAAAGAATCCGGAGATCACCCGATTCAAAGGCCTGGGAGAGATTTCACCGGACGAGTTCAGAAACTTTATCGGCAAGGACATGCGTCTGGACCCGGTAACGATGAAAAAAGAAGACTTGGTTAAAGATATGCTCGAATTCTATATGGGTAAAAACACCATGGAAAGACAGAACTTTATTATTGACAATCTGGTTGTAGAAGAAGACGTTGTCAATTGAAAATTAAATATTGAACATTGAAAATGAAAAAGCGTATCGCTTTGTTCCCCGGAACGTTCGATCCTTTTACGATCGGACACCAATCGTTGGTAAGCCGTGGGCTAGCCCTGGTTGACGAGATCATCATTTCTATCGGTATTAACGATAAGAAGCAGACTTACTTCACACTTGAAAAACGCTTGGAAGCGATCCGGTGTCTTTATAAAGACGAACCACGGGTAAAAGTGATGTCGTATAACTCACTGACTGTCGATTTTGCAAAAGAAGTCGGTGCCGAATTCATTATGCGCGGTATCCGTACCGTCAACGATTTCGAGTATGAAAAAAGTATTGCCGACGTCAACCGGAAGTTGAGCGGTATTGAAACATTCATTCTTTTTACAGAACCCGAACATACACACATCAGTTCCAGTATTGTACGTGAATTGTTGCGGTATGGCAAAGATATTTCTCCCTTCGTTCCGAAGGAGACCAATTTATATTGACTATTTACGAAACAAAAATTAAAATGAAACGAATCGTAGTATCCCTGCTCGTTGCGATGATTGCCATCACAACGGCTGTGGCCCAGAAACCGAATCAGGATGCCCGCAAATTATCCATGGCTTTATATGCCATCTCGAATCTATATGTAGATCCGGTGGATGATTCCAAGCTGGTAGAAGATGCGATCACCGGTATGCTGGAAAAGCTGGACCCACATTCAAACTATATGGATCCGGAAGAGACAAAAGAGATGACCGAACCCTTGCAAGGCAACTTCGACGGTATCGGTATCCAGTTCAATATGCTGACCGATACCTTATATGTCATTCAGGTAATTCCCGGCGGTCCGTCCGAAAAGGTCGGCCTGATGGCTGGCGACCGTATCATCATGGTCGACGACACCCTGATAGCCGGTGTAAAAATGAAGACGACCGACATCATGAAACGTCTGCGTGGTCCGAAAGGAACTGAAGTGAACATCAAGGTATTACGAAATAAGAATCCGGAACTGATCGAATTCAAGATCATCCGCGGAAAGATACCCGTAACCAGCCTGGACGCCGCTTATATGGCAGACAAACAGACCGGCTACATCAAACTGAACCGTTTTGCCGCCTCATCAGCCGATGAGTTCCGCGACGCACTTGCCAAGTTGCAAAAACAAGGTATGAAAAACCTGATCCTCGACCTGCAAGGTAATGGGGGCGGTTATCTAAATATTGCCATCGAACTGGCAGACGAGTTTCTCGATAAAGACAAACTGATCGTGTATACCGAAGGTAACAAACAGCCGCGCGACGAAGCCAAATCGACAGCCAAAGGCAATTTTGAGGAAGGACGCCTGGTCGTTATGGTAGACGAATCATCTGCCTCTGCCAGCGAAATCCTTTCGGGTGCCGTACAGGATTGGGATCGTGGTGTCGTAGTAGGACGCCGTACATTCGGTAAAGGTCTGGTTCAGAAACCGATCCCGATGCCGGACGGTTCTATGATCCGTCTGACAGTAGCCCGTTATTATACGCCTACCGGACGTAGTATCCAGAAACATTACGAAAACGGTAAACTGGAAGATTACCAGCATGACCTGATCGACCGTTATAATCGCGGCGAGCTAATGAGTGCCGACAGCATCCATTTCCCGGATTCTATGAAATATAACACACTGGAAACCAAACGTATCGTTTACGGCGGTGGCGGTATCATGCCGGACGTTTTCATTCCGGTAGACACAACCCGTTATACGGATTATCACCGCAACCTGGTTGCATCCGGTCTTGTAAACCGTGTTTCCATGAGTTACCTGGACCGTAACCGTGCGGCAATGAACAAGAAATATCCGAAATTCAGCCAGTACAAGAAAGACTTTGTTGTCCCCGAAGAAACTCTTCAGGAGTTAATTAATCTGGGTAAAGAAGATAAGATCGAATATAAAGAAGAAGAATACAACCGTTCAAAACCGCTTATCGCCTTACAGATAAAGGCTTTGATAGCCCGTGACCTGTATGATATGGCAGAATATTTCCAGGTAATCAATGATGATAATGCCAGCTTCAAAGAAGCACTCCGCATTATTAATGATGAAGAAGTCTATAATAAAGAATTGGGTAGGTAACACGTACATTCATATATATAAGAAGAGGTGGTACATTGGCTTGAAGCCTTTGCACCACCTCTTCCATTTTTTACCAGCCCGAAAAAAAGCCAGGAAACACCTCAAAAAAGTCAGGTCTTTACATTTCAAAACATAGGACCTTTATCTGACACTCACCACTTCACCACGTAAATACTTATATTTTTTCCAACAGATGCAACTATCCCAATTACTATCGCATCATATTTATAAAACTATAAACAACTAATTATTATGAAACTATTCATCCATACCCTTGTCTCGACAGCTCTGATTGCTGTAAGTTTTTGTCTGTTTTCCTGTGATGACAATACCGAAGGCTTCGGTTCGACAGGGAGAGACGGTCTCCCCAGTGCATTCAAAACAGAGAATCAAACAACCTACCTATCGTATTCCGGTAACCGGTTGCTACAAATGATGAACCAAGACGGTTTCACCACTACTTTCAACTACGAAGGCAATGAACTTCGCGGTATCTCCTACGCTCCTCCTGCAGATCCCAATATTGCTGACGGAAACGGCTATACAGGCTTCGAAAAGGAAGGAAATAAAATCATTGTAAAACAAAGTGGAGAACCAAGCATGGATATTTCCTATAATCAGGAAATTGAACTGGACGGGAACGGCTTTCCTACAAAAATAACAGATCTGGGTGCATTTCAAATAACTAGCGAAGGGTATAAGAAAGTATGGGATGGAAAATATTACTATGCCTTAACTTTCGAGCCATCAACGAAAAACCTGTTAAAACTCGAAAAGTTCAACCTCAAAGATTCGACACTTATCACGACCTCTAGTTTTCAATACAGTGACCAACCCGGTTCAATGAGCCAAGTGGAATTACCGTTATGGTTCTTCAGTTATCATTCACTTACATCAGGAATATCTTCCCGCCAGTACCTCAATTATCGGAACACACTTACGGAAGAAACCGTGACAGATGGAAAAACCGGCAACACCCATACGACTTATTACAAATATACTTATAATAAGAACGCATATCCGGTAGCTGTTGACAATGGAGAAGAAAAAATGGATATAAGATATTGACCGGTAATTATAAATCTACAATCAGTATATCATCTTTGTAGGCTTCACATTCCCCGACAATCTTCCCTTCGGGAGACAAGAGGTAAGAATCGCCTGCATAGATGATACCTCCCAGATCAGTCCCGGCACAATTGACTGCGATAATATTGGCCTGATTCTCTATAGCCCGTTCACGAAGAAGACGATTCCAATCATCACGCCGGGACTCCGGCCAGTTCGCTATATAAATAGCCGTATCATAGCGGCCTTCATTCCGGCTCCAATCCGGGAAACGGAGATCGTAACAGATATAAGTAGCCAAACGGTGTCCTTTCCAGTTCAGAACCAACTGCTTTTCTCCGGGAGAAAAACTTCCTTTCTTAAAACAGTTATGTTTGTCATAATATTCATAATGCCTATCAGGAAAGACAGCAAGTAAGCGATTATAAAATTTCCCTTCTTCTTTATATATTGTAGAGCCGATTATCAAGGCTCCGCTACCAGCCGCCCATTCCTTCATTTTCTCAATGACAGTCGGGTAATAACCCGCTATTTCATCTTTCGTCTGTACAGCGACTTCCTTATCCTTCTTTTTCATTTCGCATCCGGAAACAAACAACTCGGGGAACACAATCATATCACATCCCCGGCATTTCTCTACCCGCTTCTGAAAAGCTTCAAGGTTTGCATCAACATCTCCCCATGCAAGATGTGCTTGTACCAAGGCGACCCGACAGGTTTCTTTCGTTTGTGCCTGAACGGCCATATTAGCCAATAAAATAAGAACAGTCAGCAGACATTTCATACATTCACAGGATTTAGAGACAGGCGCAAATATAAAAATAATGTACCACAACGCGACCGAAACAACCGGATTATATAAGAAATCTGCCTATCTTTGTCTACTATCTTTCTCCAAAGAAGACGAGTAAAACACTTAAACTAAAAAAATGATTTTATCAGAAACAGAAACTTTAATCTGGGATTGGAACGGAACGTTATTAGACGATGTAGAAGTAAACGTCAAGGTTATCAACGAAATGCTCTCAAAAAGGGATTTACCCCTGCTGGATATAAATACCTATAAAGAGATATTCTGCTTCCCCGTCAAACAGTTCCATATCCGGATAGGCATCGACTTCGAAAAAGAATCGATCGAAGAGATATCCGCAGAGTATATGGAACGTTATAAAAACTACGAGAAAGATATAAAGCTGCATGCTGATGTCCCTTTTATCCTGGATGCGATCAATGCAAAAGGCATCAGCCAATATATTCTATCTGCTGCCGGAACAGACGATCTATTGCGCATGCTTGACCGTTTCCACCTGACGGATAAATTCAAAGGAATATACGGTTCAGATAACATCTGTGCTACCGGAAAAATCGGGATCGGCCAAAGACTGATAAAAGAGAACTCCCTGGATCCGGGAAAAGCGCTCATAATAGGAGATACATTACACGATGCGGAAGTGGCAAAAACTTTGGGAATAAACTGTATTCTGTATTCGGGAGGACATAACAACTACAATTTGTTAACGAACAAGTCTAAAACAATCAGAAATCTGAAAGACATCCTACCTCATTGAATAGCATGCAGAAAATCCAGCCTATAGCAATGTAATTTTCAAAGCTCACCTTTCAGGCGTCAGTCGTAATCTCCCATTGAAAGATAAACGGTCCGACTGAAAGGTGATATAACCGGACTTAGATTCCGCCAGATAGTTATCCGTTTGCCAATCAATAGTTATCCATTCTCCAACCAATAGTTATCCATTTGCCTGCAGGTAATTATCCTGCTCGTAAAACATAGGTGTTTCGAAATGTTAAGTCAGGACCTTTGACGACAAAACATATATGCTTTGAGGACAAAAGTCATATGCTTTGCTGGAAGTTATTTTACCTCGAATTTCCGTATACACTTTTTCACGGTTTCATCCCTTCAGCCGGATAGATTGAAAAAACAGGCCATCCCGAACAACTGAAAGCTGAAAGCAGTAGTCTGAAATGACATAGAGAACAGCCCAGACATACAAACTGATTTCAGCTATATAGTATTAATTCTAAAAAACAATTGTTTTTGATCCCGAAAATAGTTGTTTTAATTTTGTGTTAGAATTCCGAACGCACAGTAGTTGTTTCAACACCAGGCTGAAAGGAGTTGATAAAAACATTTTCGTAGAGGATTCCGAGTGTGCCGGAGACTACACAGACAGTCTTGTAAATAGTGCCATCGCATGTCCACTCTAATTCCACCTCTTCCAATCCAAGCCGCAACCGCAACAATTGATCCAAAGTCTTCCTTACATCTTTCCTCATATTTTCTGCCTTTTCTTTGTCGATGGAAGAGAACTCTTTCAAACTCATCAATTTTGTTTTTCCATACGCAACAGCAGGATAGCCTGTACCATCAAGTATAGCAAGCTTTGCCCTCTCCAGCTCCTCTTCCGTAGAAATCTTGCCGATGTATTTATAACCTGTAAGGACATACCCCAGATGATATTCAGCCGTATTTTTCTTTATCATATCCAGTTGTTGTTTCCATAAAACGGAATCGGCCGGTTGGCCACCGGAGAGATAGGGCGTAGCTCCACACAAAAAGGATGCGCCCATGAACAAGCAAAAAAAGAGACTGATAATAATTGCTTTTGTCTTCATGATGTTAGAGTATATAAAAAGTATGTCATGCACAAATGTAACAAGATTACAGACTAATAAGCAAAACGCCCTATGTTTTAATTAATTTTAATCAATTTATTTAAGAAATGAAAGCAAATATAGGAAATGACAGCATTGAGGCTCTCTTTTAGTATGTAGTTAAAAATAACAATACAAACAACACACCATACATTTTACGAATAAACGATTAAATAACAAGGATTATATAAACAACAAAATAAAATTTAAAGGAACAAATCATTCTTCATACCCAATTCAAATTAAGTAAAAACTGAGACAAATTAATTTGATACAGCATAATTCTTATTGATAACAACACCATAGTCTTCGTAGAACTATGGCATTATTTCTCATATTATTTAATTAATAATACAAAAGAACAAGCTTTTTAAAGGCATAAAAATGGACAATATCACTACAATGATGGACAATATTTCGATTTTTCATAAATAAATGAAATAAATTGCCATTTATGTCTCCCAATTCTTCGCCTAATGCCATAGTTCTACGAAGACTACAGCATTAAAGTTAACGTATACTAATTACAAACCAGAAAGACTACAGTCTTTCACAAATAACATTATAACATGACCTGAAATACCCTTAGTCGCATTATTCAATTACATACTCTAAGAGAATGTGTAATCTTTATTTGTTAAATTAGATCTAATATGATCCTCTTTTGCTATACCATGCAAAAGCCTGCTTACATACAATCATCATTATTCAGTTGCAAATGAATAATTACTGATTGTACTAACGATACTTTGCACCTAGTATTAAACATAGTACATTAGACAATGAAAACCTCAAAAATTAATGTAACCTTATTCTATCTATTTACCGCATTTCTTTTCATAGGAGGACTTACAGCTTGTAATGATGACAACAGTTCTTCTGAAGATAATCCGTATTCCCCTGATAAACCGTTGGTTGTATCAAGCATAGGTCCCGAAAAAGGAGGAATAGGAACCCGTGTAGTGGTGAGTGGCTCCAACTTCGGAAATGATATATCCAAAGTAAAATTGTTTTTCAATCAAAAAGAGGCCTTGATCCTTAAAGTACAAAACAACGCTATCTATGCCATGGTCCCCAAACAACCCGGAGAACATTCTACCATCAAAGTAGCAGTAAAAGATGGAGTAAATTCAGACGGATCACCCAAATACAGGGAAGAAACGCTTAAAGATAAATTATTTAAATACAACATTAAAGCCACCGTTACTACTGTAGCCGGACAATTAGACGTGAAAACGGCTAAAGACGGCCCGGCTCTGGAAGGTTCATTCGGACGTCCCGTCATGCTGGCTGTCGATGATGAAGGGACTGTATTGATTGCTGACGATGGTGGCAAGATGGTTAGGATGCTTTCCATTCAGGACAACAAACTCAGCACTGTAGTTTCCGGGATGCATGAGCCTTGGCAATGTTCATTCAATCTGGACTTTACAAATTATTATGTACTGGAAAGACGTACATCCATGCGCCCGCTTCTTTTCTACGGATTGTATAAATCGAGCAACTGGCAGGAAGCTGAAGCTTATTATGATCAAAAAAACGACAAAGGTGACTACATCGCCGGAGCCATGGATTATTTTGGGCTGGCTGCCGACAATGACTATGTTTTCCTGTTATCCTCTTCAGGTAAACGCCTGATCCGTGTAAGCATTGCAACAAAAAAGGTAGAGCTGATCGGAGAGAATCTGAATATGGATTCATGGGCACACATCGCCTATAATAAGAAAAACGGATATCTCTATATCACTTCCGAAGCCTGGGGACGCCTCTATCGCCTGAATCCTTATCATACTCCTGCCGGACATTCTACTCCATGGATTACACAAAACGAGATAGAACATATCGTTGGAACAGGTAAAGGCGGGGCTAAAGAAGGAAACGGAAAAGCCGCACAACTCGGAGAGATCGAAGGAATGGCCGCCGATCAGGAAGGAAACGTCTATCTGGCAGACTACACCAACCATGTAATCTGGAAAGTAGATGAGGAGTTCAATGCAACCATCTTCGCCGGAGTTCCGGGAGAATCCGGATATAAAGACGGTAAACCCCAGGAAGCACTTTTCAATAAACCTTATGATGTAGCAGCTACCCCCGACGGTATCCTATATGTGGCCGACACCTACAATTATTTGATCCGTTGTATAGCTATTCAATAACCATAGATTAAAGTACATAAAAATGAAAAAATATATAGCATTGATCGTCTTGTTTTTGACGATGCTGCCGGCTTTTGCCTCAGCGCAAAAAACAATTAATATTCAGGGAGTAGTCACCGACTCTAATAATGAGACCCAGATCGGTGTAAACATATATCCGCGAAACGACCAGTCGCATGGAACCGTTACAGATATAGACGGCAAATATACCATTCAGGTCAAACCTGGCACAACGCTCGTTTTTTCTTATATCGGATTCAAAACACAAGAGATCAAAATCGGCACGGCCAAGGAACAAACAATCAATGTGGTATTGGATGCCGATGCGCAGCAACTGGAAGAAGTCAGTATCGTAGGATATAGCACACAACGAAAAGTCAGCGTAGTCGGAGCCATTACAAGTATTAAACCGACGACATTGAATGTGGGCGGTGTAACTTCAGTCAGTAATGCGCTAGCCGGACGTGTAGCGGGGCTGATCGGCGTTCAGCAGAGCGGCGAACCGGGCAGCGATGTATCCGAATTTTGGATCCGGGGTATCAGTACATTCGGAGCCAATAGCAGTGCCTTAATACTGATAGACGGGATAGACCGCGGAAGTTCCAGCCTGAACGAACTGGCACCCGAAGATATCGAGAGTTTCTCCGTTCTGAAAGATGCAACAGCAACTGCCGTATATGGTGCCAAAGGTGCGAATGGTGTGGTACTGATCAATACCAAACGCGGTGTTGAAGGAAAAGTTTCGATCAACGGCAGTGTTAAGACGATGATAGAAACACTACCCAGACTTCCCAACTATCTCAGAGCTTACGACTATGCCAGACTGGCCAACGAAGCCAAAGTAGTGAGAGGCGATAAATCGGTTTATTCTCCCGAGATTTTTGATATCATAAAATACAACATGGATCCGGACCTCTATCCGGATGTTAGCTGGCAGGATGAGATATTGAAAAAACGGACACTGGGTGTACAGGGCAATATCAATATTTCCGGCGGTAGCAAACTGGCCCGTTATTATATGAGTGCCTTTTACCGGACCAACGATGCCATTTACAAACAAACCGGCATGGAACGCTATCACTCGAATGTAAGACGTAATCAATATACTTTCAGAAGCAACATCGATGTCGATCTGACCAAAAGTACACTGATTAGTTTACTCTTATCCGCCAAATTGGTTGATATGAACCGTCCGGGCATGGGCACGACCAAAGAGATATGGGGTGCACAAGCATCCTTAACCCCGTTGACTGTTCCGGTACGCTATTCGAACGGACAGCTTCCCGCTTACGGAAAAGGAGACATGACCTCTCCTTCCGTATTGCTAAATGAAACCGGCTTCCTCACTGACCGTGATAATTCTATAGAATCTTTATTGAAAATAGAACAATCGCTAGATTTTATCACGAAAGGCTTAAAAGCGACGGCATCTCTGTCGTTCGACAACTACAACAATCATCTTACCAGCCGTACCAAAATGCCGGATCTGTATAAAGCGACTGATCGCAACTGGAATACCGGGGAACTGATGACACTCAAAACTGTTGTTGCCGAGCCAATGACTTTCAAAAGTACTTCGTACGGTATCCGTACGATTTATGTCGAAGGTAAAGTGGAATACAACCGGTTATTTGCCGAAAAGCACCGTATCGGCGGACTGTTCCTCTACAATCAAAAGGACTACCAACGCACGGATGCAGACGGTGAACTGGCATCTATCCCGCATCGTAATCAAGGGATAGCCGGACGCCTTACTTATTCTTATAATGATATCTACTTTATAGAAGGTAACTTCGGATATAATGGTTCCGAAAATTTCCCGAAAGGAGAACGCTTCGGATTTTTCCCCTCAGCCGCTTTGGGGTATGTTATTTCCAACTATCCGCTGGTGAAAAAGAAATTACCGTTCATCACGACCCTAAAACTCCGCTATTCATACGGATTAGTAGGAAACGACCAGATCAGTAACGATGTCCGTTTTCCTTATCTTACAACCGTAAATATGAGTGCACCCGGATATGTCTTCGGCGACCAGTACCAAAATTCGGGAGGTGGAGTAACCGATGCCGTACTGGGTTCCACCGGCCTTGTCTGGGAAAAAGCAATCAAACAGAATTTCGGTATCGACCTTACCCTTTGGGAAGCGCTTGACATCACGGTAGATGCTTTTATCGACAAACGAAATAATATCTTCATGGAACGTGCCACACTGCCCGGAACCATCGGTGTAGGCACAAAACCCTGGGGAAACGTGGGCAAGATGAAGAGCTGGGGAGCAGACGGTACAGCCTCTTATACCCATCGTTTTGGTAATGTAGACGTTGAATTGCGCGGAAACTTCACACTGACAAGAGATAAGATCATCGATTACGACGAGGTACCTCCCCGCTACCCTTATCTGGCTAAAAAAGGAACCAGCTATGGTGTGACCCGTGGTTTAATCGCTCTGGGGCTCTTCAAAGATGAAGAGGATGTTAAAAACAGTCCTACCCAATTCGGTAAAGTTCTCCCCGGAGACATTAAGTATCAGGACATAAATGGCGATGGCCGTATCGACGATTATGATATTGCTCCTATCGGTAATTCCAACATACCAAAAGTTCAGTACGGATTTGCGACCAGTGCCAAATGGAAAGGTTTCGACATCAGTGTATTTTTCAGAGGAGCAGCACAGGTTGATTATTTCATGGGAGGAAACGGATATTACCCGTTTGCCGGAGGTGTGACCGGCAACGTTCTTTCCATCGTGAACGATCAGAAAAATCGCTGGACACCGGCTTCTTACTCAGGAGACCCGTCGACGGAAAACCCTAACGCCCGTTTTCCCCGCCTTACCTACGGAGAAAATGTAAACAACAATCGGCCCTCTTCTTTCTGGCTTGCCGATGCAGGATATCTCCGTTTAAAAACTCTTGAAATAGGATATACGATCCCTAAAAAAATATTATCGAAAATAAACATGAGCAATTTACGTATATCTGTGCTCGGAGATAATTTATGTGTCTGGGATAAAGTAAAATTATGGGATCCCGAACAAGCAAGCGACAACGGTGCCGTTTATCCTATTACCCGTTCTTATTCAATGGTCTTACAAGTCTCATTTTAATTCATCGAATCATGACAAGCAAAAAAATAAAAACAAGTCTATTTGCCTTCTTATTCGTTATCCTCAACAGTGCAGGAATTACTTTCCAATCGTGTAACTTTTTGGATATAGATCCGTATGTAGCCGATCTGTTCACCCTTGACACTGTGTTTGCAAAAAAAGAATATACACAGAAGTATCTGAATAACGTATATAGTTACCTGGTTGACTACGGTTCGCCAAGCGCATGGACAGACAATGCGCAACCTTGGGTGCTTATCAGCGATGAAGGTGTAGCAGGCTACAAGAGAAACAGACACAACTACAATTATTTCTGTAACAATGAAATGAAAGCGGAAGATCTGGACCACTTCGACTATTGGAATTATTTTTATGAAGGAATCCGCAAAGCCAATACTTTTATTCAAAGAGTAAATGAATGTCAGGAAGTAAGCGCTTTACAACGATCGGAATGGATCGGACAGGCGACATTCGTTAAAGCGATGATCTATTTTGAACTGATGCTGGCCTATGGTCCCGTCCCCATTGTTCCTGATACGCCTGTCGACTTCGACACACCTATCGACCAGATGATGGTCGAACGCAACACATGGGATGAATGCAGCGATTATGTATCTGCCTTGCTGGAAGAAGCAATCAAACTATTACCCACACAGGTCAGGGATAATTCAGAAATCGGCCAGGCAGTAAAGAATTCTGCACTGGCAGTACTGTCACGCCTGACGCTTTATACGGCCAGCCCGCTTTATAACGGTGAAAATTCAGAATTCAGCGATTTTATAAACAATGAGGGGGTACCTTATCTCAATCCGGTAAAAGACATAAAAAAATGGGCCATCGCTGCTGCCAATGCTAAACGATTGGTCGACATCAAACCCAACGATCTCTATACTGTTCCCAAAATGGAGAATACTCCGACTTTCCCTGTACCGGCAGCCGAACAAGGTGATTTCCCGGATGGCGTAGGAGGTATCGATCCTTACCATTCTTACATAGATATGTTCAATGGCGAATGTGTATTAGCATCATCTAACCGGGAGATACTTTTTAGCCGCCAAAGTACGGGAATCAACGGCATGAATAAATATGCCGCCCCGGGTGTACTGAATGCCTGGAATGTATTCTTCGTACCGCAATCACTGGTCGATGCTTACTACATGGCCGACGGACGTACCATCAATAATGCAAGTGAAACCTATCCTTATGAAGAAGGTTACACAAATACGGATCTGGTATTTTCCGGAGAGAAAAACAGTAATGGCTTTACGCTGCTGAGCGGAACTCATAAATGGTATGCGAATCGTGAAATGCGCTTTTATGCAACGATTGCCTTCAATAACTCCTACTTCCCCTCCACCTCAACTCCTCCCGACAAAGTGGACCAGCAGGATGGCAAAGTGGCCAAATATTTCAGCGACTCAAAAAGTGGACGGGACTATGCCCTGAACCGTCCTCAAGGTGAAGCCGAAGAATACCCGATGACCGGATATCTCTGCCGGAAATTCCTTCATTACGAAGATTCATGGATCAGCGGCGGAAGGCAGAAAACCAAATATTGTCCGGCCTACCGTATGGCTGAAGTATATTTAAACTATGTAGAGGCGATGAATGAACTGGATCAGGCATATACCATCAACGACATTACAGTGACACGCAACACAAGCGAAATGAAACGTTGTTTCAACCTGATCCGTTACCGGGCCGGATTACCGGGCATCACCGACGCCGATGTTGCCAATGTAGAAAGAATGAGGGAGTTGATTGCACGGGAACGTCAGATCGAATTTGCCTGGGAAGGACGCAGATATCATGACCTGCGACGTACTAAAAAAGCAATTATCTACGAGAACGCACCGGTTATGGGATGTGATGTAAGCGCAACAGAAGCAGAAAAGGATAAATTTTACAACATTATCCAGGTAAAAGAAAGAGACTGGATCTACAAGGTCTTTACCCGCAGACAGACTTTCTTCCCCATACCTAAAAGTGAAGTGGATAAAAATCCTAATCTGGACCAGATGCCCGGATTTTAATAACATGTTTTTAGACAAATACATTAATACAGTTTATTATGAAACCAGATAAATTAAAGCTCATATTATTTTCCCTGTCAGCCTTCATATTTTGGAGTTGTTCAAGTGAACCGGCTGATTTTGGTGAACAATATAAAAAAACACTCTATATCGTAAACAGCCGTGATATGCTCTACGTGGGTGAACATGCGTATGGAAGTGAAAACAATTCCATGTCATTTTCAATTTATTGCGCCTCTTCCGAACCTATCAAGTCCGACCTGACGGTTCAACTGGCGATCAACCCGAATGCGCTTGATTCGCTCAATAAAAAAAGTGCATTGGGGAACCCTCTATACATCGACAAAAAATTGTTACCGGAAGCAAATTACACATCGACGGATTTATCGGTGACCATTCCGGCAAATGCTCAATACGGAGTACTTCATATCCCCTTAAAGCCACAAGGGCTTGATCCCGACATCTCGTATGCCCTACCTCTCACGATCGTCTCAAACAGCGAAGGGTATGATGTGAACGAAGAATTGAAAACAATGGTTTACGAAGTTAAAATGGTCAACGGATTCTCTGGAAATTATGCGGGTAGTTCTATTGAGTTACCTAAAACAATCCGTTCGGTACAGCCAACCCTGAAAGCCATGTCTTCCAATTCTGTACGGATGCCTATCCATTCATTGTCCGGAGAAGCCAAATACATAAAAACAAATTTTATGCTTCTCACTATCGGCGCGGATAGCACATCTGTTACTATAAAACCCTGGCTGGATGCCCAAATAACTGATCTGGGTAAAAGTACTTACGATAAAACAAGACAAAGTTTCTATCTAAGATACAGTTACACAGATGCAGACGGCAAAACATTCGATATAGAAGAGAAAATAACGAATCTCGACGCTCCTGTAATCGATACGGAGGAATAAGGAAGATTGAAGAAAAAGGGCACATGCTATTCCGAAAAAGCATGCGCCCTTTCTAAAAAAAGCCTGCATCCCTTTGCAACATTTTTATTTATCTGTAACTTCGTATATTCTTCCATATAAGGGAAGTACGAAGTCGCATGAAAACACATTACAACGTTATCAACTATATTTTTCTCTTACTATTTTGCCTTAAAGCATCGGGGCAGGAACCGGACATTGTACTCAATAAACTAACCCAGTTTATTCGTGCGACCGATCAGTTTTCCCAATATATTCCCCACGAAAAAGTCTACCTGCATTTCGATAACACCAGTTACTATCAGGGCGATAATATTTGGTTTACATGTTACGTCGTAACCTCCGAATTGCACCAGGCAACCGAACTGAGCAAAACCCTGTATGTCGAACTGCTCAATCCCGGAGGAGAAATAGTGGACAAGCGTGTCTTGAAAATAGAAGACGGCCGGTGCCATGGTGATTTCACGCTAGGCCAGCTTCCCTTCTATTCCGGATTTTATGAAGTCCGTGCCTACACGAAATATATGTTGAACTTCGGCGAAGACGTTATCTTCTCCCGGCTACTGCCCGTATTTAACAAGCCCAAAGAAGAGGGAAACTTCGAAGAGAAAAACATGCTGAAATACGGATACGGCAAATACCCGAAGAAACGAGAGAAGCCTCAAAAAGACAAGAAAGTAACCCTGAAACTCTATCCGGAAGGAGGAAACCTGATCCACGGCATCACCTCACGGATTGCATTCGAAATAACCGATGCATTCGGTAACCCGCTGGAAGCCTCCGGAAAGATCATCAATGAAGACAAAGAAGATATCTCCACCTTTTCAACAGTTCACGAAGGACGAGGTTTCTTCGACTATACACCTGACGAAAGCAAACGAAAAGCAATAGTCGACTACAACGGCAAACAATACCAATTTGATATGCCCAAGCCATTACCACAAGGATTCACCTTCCATGTGGACAACTTGTCTTCTCCTGACAGTCTCGAAATCTCCCTACAGAAAAATAAATATACTCCCGCCGAGAAACTGGGCCTGGTTTTTATCAGCAGAGGACAACTACATGGCTACAGCCTTATTAATGTCATCCATAATGAAACAATCCGGTTCAAAGTAGATAAAACAAACTTCCCGGCAGGTGTTGCACAAGCCATATTATTCAATTCCGATGGAGAAATACTTTGCGACCGCCTCCTATTCAACAACAAAGACAACCAATTTAGTATTCAGTCAAAAACCTCGAAAGAGACATACGAGCCTTACGAAGCAGTCGATATGGAATTTACCCTAACCGACCGGGAAGCCAATCCCGTACAAACACCTTTCTCCTTATCGGTGAGAGACGGCATGAACGAAGTTGCGTGGAATCATACTATCCTGACCGATCTACTGCTGATGTCCGAAATCAAAGGGTACGTCCGCAACCCGTCTTACTATTTCGAAGCGGACGACTCTACCCATCGCTCAGCTCTCGACCTTCTTATGATGGTGCAAGGCTGGCACCGTTATTCCTGGAAGCAGATGGCAGGTATAGAACCATTCGACTTGAAATACAGGCCGGAACAAGGTATCGAAATGCACGGCCAGGTAGTTTCATTTGTCAGGAAAATACCCAAACCGAATGTCACCGTCTCTTCCTTCTTGCTCAAAAGGGGCGAAGAGGAAAAGCCCGGCAATGCGTTCGAGGTATTTGTTACAGACAGCCTGGGACGTTTCGCTTTCCGTACAGATATTACCGGGAAATGGAATATGATACTGGCTGTAAGCGAAAAAGGGAAAAAGAAAGACCACCGGATCATACTGGACAGGCTTTTCACTCCGGAACCTAAGAGATACCGCTATGCCGAGATGCAAGTGAACATCGCCGATAGAGCGGAAGGAGATAAAGAAGAAAAAACTGAGCCGGAAGATGTTCCCGATATTCAGGAACCGGAAGAAGATATCAACGCCCTGCTGACTTCTTACGAAGATTCATTGGCCAAAGTGGGAAACAAAGAAAAAATCCTCCGCCTGAATGAAGTAACCGTAACCGCCAAAAAAAGATCACGTGAAAAGGATATCTACAACAACCGATCGAAATCTATCGCCTATTACGACGTTCAGTCAGAATGGGATGATATCACGGACCAGGGCAAATACATCGGAAAAGATATCCATGAACTGATGATTAATATGAATAATAATTTCAGAAAAGCCTTCTCCAGACAGGACGAATATCTGCAATACAAAGGCAGAATGCCTCTTTTTGTAATCAACTATGAACCGACGATGGCTACTGAAATGGATTACAACAAATACAAACTGATCCGGCTCGAAGCCATCAAGTCTATCTACATCAACGAGGATATCTCCACTATGTGTAAATATGCAGACCCAAGAATATCTCCGCTGGAAATAGATAAGATATATGGTTGTGTCGTTTTTGTTGAAACATACCCGGAAGACAAGATTCCGGCAGATGCAGGTAAAGGGGTACGAAAAACCTGGCTGGAAGGTTACAGCCAGGTCAAAGAATTTTATAGTCCCGATTATTCAGTGCTTCCTCCCGAACCGGATTACCGACGCACTTTATACTGGAATCCCTCCGTTACTCCGGATGAAAAAGGCAAAGCCAGTATCCGGTTCTACAATAACAGCAGATGCCGGAAGTTCAAGGTAAGTGCCGAGACAATTACAGCAGATGGAATAATCGGGGTTTACAAGTAATCAATACAAGTATAACTGTTTCATCTTCTGGATATCGACTCCTAACGTTTCTGTCAGAAACTTAGTCATGGAGCCATACTTTTCGTCTATCTTATCATAGGCGGCATTCAGATATTTTTCATCGACAGTTACTAACGGGGCGATCTGAGGATAATATTTCAAATACGAATCATATTTACCCTTAATATATTCTTTACTAAGCAAATAATCCTTCATAATCGTCGCCTTATCCACATCGAGAGCCGACAGGATAAGCATGGTCGCAACCCCGGTACGATCTTTACCAGCTGAACAATGATAACTTAACGGTAAAGAATTTTCATCCTGAAGATATTTAAAGAACTCTTTGTATTTGGCCACATAATCATCATAACTGATCATTTCGATATACCCGTCAATCATGATCTGTGCAGTTTCTTCCTCACTAAGTCCCTTAGATATACTTCCGATAATTTCATCAGAAAATATATTACCGGCATTGATCTCTAAATCATAAGGATTCTTTACAGTAGAAGGCAATTTATCCGGAGCAGCCGGCATCATACCACCAAATCCACCTTCTTTTTCTGTTGCAGTACGAAAATCGACAACGGTTTTCAGTCCCGTACTTGCCAGATATGTCAGGTCGGCATCAGTCATCTTATTCATTTCGTCCGTACGGAACAATTTTCCCCAACGAACAAACTTCCCCTCTTTATTTTTTATACCGCCCAAATCTCTGAAGTTATACGCAGTGACCGGCAACAATCTTTCTGCTAATAAAGCCTGACCTTCAGCCGTCTTAAACAAGAATACGGATCTTTTTCCGGCATCGACGCTCAAATCGAAAGAGCCTTTTCCGTCACCGGTCAGACAAGGTGTATTCATATCGATATCTTCAGCTGTAGAACCGGCATATAATTCCCAGGCTTTATCGGTATCCACACTCAGCACAGCCTTTTTCGTCTCTTTATCACGGGTAATCCCAGCATCTCCGCTTATATCCTTACCCGAATATCCAACAGTCGTTTTCTCATCATCGTCCCCACAAGAAACAAATACTCCGGAGGCACAAAATAGTAGCAATAAACAGCTAAACAAATTCTTCTTCATAACACGCTTTTACTCATTAATAAATATTTTAAAAGGCGCGCAAGATACAGGTTTAAAACCAATTACACAAAAACAGAACCGGTTTTAGCCCTATAAATGAAATTTAGAATATCGTTTATTTATTTTGGAATATAAAAAAAGGTAACCTCGTTTGTCATCTTATTTTATCAATGCAAAGCATTCATTAAATTGCAATATAATTGATTTCTGGTCAATCAGTATTTCCATATTCCTTAATTTTCTCCTCACAAATCCGCATTGTAATATCTCGAAGCATTTCCACCTTTGGTATAAGTGCATCAATATCTTCTTTTGTGACTACAAAATGAGGATTATAGCGGGCATCCACATAGGCAGCTTTTAATAGTTTAAAAAATCGTTTCTCTTCGGAGGTGTTTTGAGGAAATACATTATTCAGATCATCGGAATAACGTCTTACAGAAGATATTAATTTGGAAAGGTTATGCTGTTTACTGTTTCGTAGTGTATGTGTTAAACGGATAGCATAGTAATAATTTTCACAGGATTGATGAAGAAAAAAAGATGCCTCTTTATAATCTGTCTCTTTGTCAGCCATTATTGCATACTTTAAAAAGTTATTTGCTCTCACACACTTTTCATCAAAATACTCTTGTGCCTGCTCTCTGATCTCTTCAAAGTTTAATTTCCGACGACGAGATAATTTATATCTCCCACTATCATAAAGAATAATTCCTTCCTGCTTTATTTGTGTATAGAAATACCGCCCCTCTTCAATGAACTTATTAAGCTGCTTAATATCATCATTGATAAACTCAACAGGGGTATCGCGGTCAAAATCTTTTCCGGCAAAGAAGATATCTTCTACGTTATCCAAGATGGTTTCCGCTTTTTTACTGTTTATTCCGCTTGTTATCACGTAAATGTCATAATCTGATATTTTAACGGTAGGAATACCGCCGTCTTCAATCCGTATACTACGGCGAACATAATTGCCCCTCGCATAACTTCCATACAGAATAATAAACTCCGTCTGAGGTAAGCGACGAAGTATCTCCGTTACAAGAAAATTCAGTTCTTCCTGTTTGTCTTTGGGCAGATAAGCGATTGAATCTTTCATTATGCTTGATTATGTACAACGTTAAAATACAAAAGTACATTATTATGTGAACAACTGCTACTTATTGGATCTTTCTTTGAATCTGTCGGCAAGAATTTCTTTGCAGACTTCTTTAAGCTGACCGATAATCTCTTGTCCTTTTTTACGGGAAATACGGATACCCTCACCCACGACAAGCATGTCTTCAATAGTTGGATTTCCGCTGCCGTTAGCAGTTGTAGCGTGTTCACCATTATAACCGCCACTACATCTTGTCAAATCGTAGGCTGGTGCCAATTCCCATTGGGCGTTCCTATAATAAAAACTGAAGTTTTTAGCATGGTCGTCTTTGTTTTCAGCCAGTATATTAAAGACCATTCTTCGGAACATTTCTTCCACCTGAACAGGGTCTTGCGTGATGACTCCGGTTAAAGCCAATAAATTCTCATAAGTCAATGCCGGATAATGGATAGATTGGTTAAGTAAAGCTCCGGCTGTTGCGGTGTGTAAACGTTGACCATCTTCTATATCAAATCGTTTTGTAGCAAAATATTTATTTTTAATAAGTTTAAAGTCAGGCACATTGATACCTGATGCACGAGCAGCTTTATTATATTGATATTCCATTTTACCCATATCTTTCGGATCATTGATATGACGGAATTTCAATATCCAATCTCCTTCCTCATCTTTATAAAGTGATTTTGGGCGACAGCCACCTGAATTACCACTATTAAAATAAAGAACATCGACATCCTTATCCGTTTTCTCGGCAAGCACCTCGAGAGCTAAATTTTGCATATAATCTAATTCCGGTAGACCTTTTGGCTCACCGATATATAATTCAGGCACATACGATAAGGCCCCCATTCCGGAAGCGCCAACAATACTTAAACGTTGCACAGGAGTCAAGCTGGTATCATCTATCCCCTCTTTTTGCAATATTCTGTTTAAAAGATAACGCCCGTACCCGTCAGGCAGGCTGTCTTCAAAAATTCCAAAATTGCCATAGAAAGGTTCTATGGGGGCAATAAACAAACCTTCTTTCAAGTCTAATTGCCTTGGAGCAATAGAAAAACCAGACTTTAGCCATTCTTTATCATATTCAAAAGCACACCTTTGAGTAGGAGTCATAGCAAGTTCACCCACCTTTTTGTCTCCATAGAATACAGACACTTTATTTATCTGTCTGATTTTCTCCAAAGACCTTATCTTCCTGGTTTCACTCTTTTTCTTTCCTGACATTACGGCTTCCTCTTTTCCTGTTTAAATTCCTGTTTATCTCATCCAGTTCAGCCATTGTGTTGTATAATGGTTCTGACAATAATTGTTTCAAATCATTGGTATATCCCAACGCTTTTGCCAATGCAACAAAAGAAACTAAAGATATGACATGCTTCGTTTCAAATTTCGCGATTGTAGCAGCAGGAACCTTACTCAAATCTGCCAAAGCATCTCGTGAGAGGCCTTTTTCCAAACGTCTCTTCTGACAGTTTTGTGCCAGAACCTTCATTATGGCTTCTGTCTTATCTTCGTCGAATGTATATAATAAAGTCATACTATAGTAGCAATAAACGGCTTAATCAATATTATTGTATTAGTTACAAAGATAATATTTATTTCCAGTAAATACAAAAAGGACAACTATCGAAAGTGTCGATGTATCTATATACCACTCTGCTCCCCATATTCCTTAATTTTCGCCTCACAAATCCGCTTCGTTATATCCCTAAGCAATTCGACTTTTGGGATAAGCGCATCGATATCCTCTTTAGTCACGACGAAGTGAGGATTATACCGGGCATCCACATAAGCGGCTTTTAATAGTTTAAAAAGTCGTTTCTCTTCAGGAGTGTTCTGAGGGAACACAGTACTCAGATCATCAGAATAGCGCCTGGTGGTAGAAGATAATTTGGATAGATTATGTTGTTTGTTATTTCGCAAAGTAAATGTCAATCGGATAGCATAGTAATAATTTTCACAGGATTGATGAAGATAAAAAGATGCCATTTGATACCTATCTCTTTCTTTATTTGTTATGGCATCATCAAAAAAGAAATTTCCTTTTTCAAACTTCTCATTAAAATAGTCCTGTGCCTGTTTCTTTATCTCATCAAAATTGAGTTTTCTCCTACGAGACAATTTGTATTTTCCACTATTATAAAGTATTACTCCTTCCTGCTTTATTTGTGTATGGAAATACCGGCCCTCTTCAATAAACTTATTAAGCTGCTTAATATCATCGTTGATAAACTCGACCGGAGTGTCGCGGTCAAAATCTTTTCCGGCAAAGAAGATATCTTCTACGTTATCCAGAATGGTTTCCGCTTTTTTGCTGTTTATTCCGCTTGTTATCACGTAGATGTCATAATCTGAGATTTTAACGGTAGGAATACCGCCGTCTTCAATTCGTATGCTACGGCGAACATAATTACCCCTCGCATAACTTCCATACAGAATAATAAACTCCGTCTGAGGTAAGCGACGAAGTATCTCCGTTACAAGAAAATTCAGTTCTTCCTGTTTGTCTTTGGGCAGATAAGCGATTGAATCTTTCATTATGCTTGATTATGTACAACGTTAAAATACAAAAGTACAAAAAAAGCAGAATTGCCTTTAGCTTTTTGATTCTAAATCATATATTTACACAACGTTCCTGTTTTTATTTGTTTTGTTTGATAGTACAGAATGAATAAGTCTATATAATACAGGCAATTAAAATATCATAGTATTAATATAAGCTCGATTCCTCCGAATCAGGCTTAGAAAGGAACGTATTCATATGGACAATAATAATATAACTGGAATAAAAGGCTATTACTATCTGCTACAACAAATTACTTCTTTATTAAATCTGTCATTACCAGAAATTAGACAGAAATATATAAACTATCCATATTGCTTGATAGACTATTTCGAAAAAAATGTGGAAGAAAAATCGATCGAGATACGATTTGACCAGGAAGCATTTACGATGACTTGTCTTTTCAGCAACGAAGGTAAATGTGAGTTTGTTTATTTATTCCCTGATAAAAATGAGTATGTAAAGGGATTCATCTCTTATCTGGAGATAACCCAAAACTACGACTATTTAATGAATAGATGGGCGATACCAGGTTGTTACATAAAAGCGAAGGCAATAGAACATCTATCCAATAATATTTGCCTGATGTTTTATAATTAACCGGTAGTCCCTAAACCATAAGAAGACTATAGCAAAAGCCTTTTTATATTTTCTTACAGGCACGGATTATACGGATTTGACAAATTGTTTATTTATCTAAACAATGAAATCTGTATAATCCGTACTTGAATTATATTATTATGAAGAACTCACGAATATCAAACTGTCAATTCAACCCTCCTATGAAAAGGCTGCACGGGAGAGAATCAAGACCTGCTACCTTTTACACCACTGTCAGCAACTTAAGAAATAACATATCATCTTGCCTGAAGCAAACAAAACAGCATTATGCTGCCCATATCAAATAAAACAAAACAATCGACCAAATATTTATCGTATACACTACATATTGTCAATCCACTTACAACACTCATCCGCCTTGTTATAGAACACAAAAAGTGTTATTCAACATGCTTTTATACTACAAAATAGCTTCAAAAGAGGCCATAATCAACACTTATTAACAAAGAATTTCCCTTTAAATAAATCCCTATCTCATTTAAAATGAAAAAAAATTCGTTTTAAACGAGATGGAAAATCCTTTTAAACGAATTGCAAAAGTCATATACCTAAAGGGGATTGTTAAATATTGTATTCAACACTCTTCTATAACACTAATTTGACATAACATACAAGTTACTAAAAGAGCTATAATGAAATCTTTTTATTCAAAAGAAAAGCAATATTACCTCATTTTGTCAAATTCCATAATTTCACTTCAAAAGTTCGTGTTGTCATCTTATCATTTCACGTAATATCCCACTTTAACACATTGCATTAAAGGATAAAACAGCTGTTTTCCAAATATTTACTATCTTTGGAGATGAGTAAAAATTGTATTCTTAGAAAATACAATTGCCACAATGGAGTCTTAAATCAAATAAAAAGAAAAGACATATGCTTGAATCCAAAAACGTTGATAGAGCAGGTACTACTTTCGGCAATATTCTGACCGACAGGTTGATTATACGGTTAGCAAACCCGGATGATGCGGAAGAAATATACGCTTACCGCTCTGATACTATTGAAAACCAATATCAGGGCTGGTTCCCCGAATCTGTGGAGGAAGTTCGTAATTATATAACCAATATGCCGGTGACTATAGATATAGCCGACATATGCTTTCAATTTGCCATTCTTACCAAGAATGAAAACCGTCTGATCGGAGATTTGGGAATAATCTTCACAGGACACGAAAGAATGCAGGTAGAGGTCGGTTGTACGTTGAATAAAACTTTTCAAGGCAAAGGATATGCCACCGAAGCATTAACGGCAATGGTAAACTATTTTTTCACAATCCTAAAGATACATCGTATTGTAGCATCTATTGATCCAAGAAACACCGCCTCTATCCGACTTATCGAACGACTGGGATTCAGGAAAGAAGCTCATTTCAAAGAGAGTTATTTCCTTCGTGGCGAATGGGTAGACGATATAATTTATGCCATGCTCGATAAGGATTGGGGTAATTGAGTAGGGGGAGCTAAATAAATATCCACATATTGTATTTCTAAACAAATTTGTTTATTTTTGTAGTGATATGAAAGATCAATTAGAAATATTGAAAGGTGTTCACCCTGGCTTATTTTTAAGCAGGGAGTTACGAAATCGTCAATTAAGAAGTGGTGCATTTGCAGAATCCATAGGAGTTCATCCTCAAACGTTAAGTGCCATCATTAAGGGACGAAGAAATATGAACATACCTTTGTCTCTAAAGATCGAGAGATCACTCCATTTAGACGAAGGACTACTAATGACCTTACAGGTTTATTATGATATTGAATTGGAAAAGAAGAAAGAAGCTCAATCATATCATCCTGATCTTTCTATATATCGTAAGATCTTGTTTTGGGATACAGACTTTGATAAATTAGATTGGAACACCAATAAACGGTATATCATTAATCGTATTTTTGAACGGGGAAATGAAAAAGAAATACTTGAAACAATTCGTTTCTATGGTAAAGACACAATCCTGTCGTTGCTGGACTTAAATAATAAGTATGCAGTCAATCTAAAATCTAACATTCAAAAATATCTGAATTATGCCAACTAAACTCAAATATCAAACAGTAACGCCATTACTAAAAAAGGTATTGACACAATTAATGTCCAATGACCTTTTTCACCCCTTCCAGCTTGTAGGTGGAACATCATTGAGTTTACAGTTAGGACACCGTATCTCTGATGATATAGATTTATTTACTGATTACGAGTATGATTCTATTGATTTTAGGGTTATTCAAGACTGACTAAGAACTCAATTTGCATACTGTAACGGAGATTGTGGTGAAATTGTTGGTTTCGGATGTTCCTATATAATAGGTGACTCTGTTGACGATTCTGTCAAACTCGATCTATTTTATACAGATCCTTTTATTCGTCCTGCAAAAGTCATTGATAATATACGTCTAACGTCTTTTGAGGATATTATAGCCATGAAACTAGATGTAATCGGGCGTGGTGGACGAAAGAAAGACTTTTGGGATATTCACGAATTACATAATACATATTCGATAACTGAAATGTTAAACTTATATGTAGAACGTTTTCCTTACAATCATACGAAAGAAGAAATTATTCAAGGTTTCACTAATTTTGATATTGCAGATTCCGACCCCAATCCCAAATGCTTAAAAAAGAAGAACTGGCAACTGATAAAATTAGATTTCATTGATTGGCTAAAACAAACCTAGCAACCAGCACAAATCAAAAAATCCCTCTAAGAGCATCTTAGAAGGATTTTACATTTTGTGCGGCTGAAGGGACTCGAACCCCCACGCCGTGAAGCACCAGATCCTAAGTCTGGCGTGGCTACCAATTACACCACAGCCGCATTTGGTTTGCGGTGCAAAGGTAAATCTTTTTTATTAATCTGCAAGTATTTCGGGGGAGATTTTATTTATATCAGGCTCTGACAATTCTGAACCGGACAAAAGGCGTGAGATAGCAGCTTCTATAATAGTGTCTTTTCCTTTCTGCATATCTTCTTTGGTCATGGCTACTTCCTGATCCGGGTCAATGCCAAACTCTGTATGTTTCTTGTCTGCATCAAGGATCGGGCAAGCGGAAAAACGGACACTCCACCCTATGGGTAACTCCGTTGTAAAGGGAAAACCGCTACCACCTCCGGTACGGTCACCCATAATCATTACGTGGGGTAATAAACGCATCGTACTCACAAAATTATTCGTGGCACTGTAACAATGACGGTTCGTCAAAACGATAACCGGTTTCTGCCAACGAAGCCGGTCGGACGGAGAAAGATATAAAGGATAAGGAGTGGAAAAGTCATTATGCCCATTCCCTTTTTTATACATGACATAGCCGGTCAATATCTTTTCTTCCAGGAAACGTTGGGTGATCCGGTCCGAATTTGACATCGCACCTCCCCCGTTATTTCGTACGTCAAAGATGATACCTTTACAGTTTTTGAAATGCAGGAACATATTATCCAGATTACTTTCGCCTACCCCGCTGGAGAAATTACCATAGTAAACATAACCCACCTGGTTATCAGACAGACATTTATATTTCAGGCCACCGGCTATTTTATAATCTGTTCCCAGATAATTCTTCTGTATGTCCGAATCGAAATTAGCCGGATAATCCTCATACCAAGCCCAGTAACGGGCTACATCGAATGAAGAAAACAGATTCGTATGTCCGTCCTTCAGTTCCGCCAGCATTTTACCCAATACATCAAATAGGTCGTACTGGCTCATCTTATCATCGATCTGAACACTGTAACGGTCGTGCACTTCATCCCAATCAATATTCTTAAATTCGAAGAAACAATAATTCTCATCCAGAATCCGCCAAAGCGCCTCAAAGTTATCCCTGGGAGACGGATTATACTTATCCGCCTTCTCGCAAGCCGAAAGAAGGATACCCGTCAGGAATAAATAATATAGAATATGTAATTTCATTTTTTCGCTTTCAATAGTAGGCACTGCTGTACTTATGCCTCTGTTTCAGGCGTTTCCCTCCAAAGGAATAAAACTCCTTCACCAGGCCGATCATAAAGGAGTTGGATAAAACATGCGTCTTAATCCCGTTCACATCTGTCCGGTACATGCTGTTCAGATAGCCGGCCCTCACCGTAAAATTTGCTATCGGAAAGTCGAAGGTAAAATAATTCCTCATGGCGAACTTATTATGAAGCGAACTGAACTTTATCACACCGCTACGGTCTCCCTGGCTGAGATAATAATAAGGTTGACCTTTATGGATGGCAAACAGGGCACCGATAAACGGTATTTCCATCTGGTAACGGAAAGTCACCGGATAATTCCCGAACTTAAAACCATAAATCCCCATCGCCGAGAAGTTCAAATCCAGATCAGCCTTGCCCGAAGCCGGATTGTTCGTGTTACGAGTATTATAAATAAAACCACCCGACAAACGACCTGAAAGGCCTGTCAGAACTTTCAGATTCGGCAACAGGTTGGTAAATCGGTAGTGATATCCAAGCGAATAGTCCACAAAACCCACATAATCGGTTGCCACGTCCGCAGCATTCCGGGTAGATGCAAACTCGACATTGAGAAACTGCTGGCGCGATACCTTATAATCCGCCAGCCGGACAATCTTCATCCGTTCATTCTGTATCCGTACACCCCATCCCGTATATTTCGTTTCTATTCCGGGAGTCAGGTAGGTATCCATGACATTGTAACCGCCTATTCCTATCATCGTCGCCTCATTGACCGATCGCGGAATTTCGTCTTCCACATTTTTGTCTGTCTGAGCCGCAAGCGGAAACACCAGACAAAACGACAAAATCATCAGAGAGGCCAACGTCTTCATAGGCTATTCATCAAACAGCTTCATCTGCCCGGTTATTTCGTCTATAATATCCGAATCACTCTCTGTTTGCCCGGTATCGTCATTATCCGGATTACCTTCTCCACTCGTATCTCCCGGCTGTTCCGCAGGAGCGAAGCGGGTTGGTTCAAGCTCGTTGACTGTTTCCACCTCAAAGGTAGAGATACGTTTGCCTTTCGCTTTGAAGCCTTTCACTGCGATAAACTCTTCCGCGTCCAGCACAAGAGGCTCGCGGAAAGCGTCATGACCACCGAATACCACCTCAATACGGGGATAAACCTCATCGGTAAGCAACATCAGGCGGCTCTTCGGATTCTCACCCAGGAAGTTCTGCTTCTTGCTACCGGCTTCCAGCACGAAACGTTTCAGATACGGATATTTCTGGTCGGCATCATATAAAGCGGCCGTCCAAACTTTATTCGAGTTAAATTTCTCTATAATCTGTATATTGTCGTCGTAGTGATTGCTCAGATCAAAGTTCGTCGTATAGAAATCGCCGTTGCGTAAAACTACCAGGATCAGGTCATCGCTCTGGAATTCGCCCAGTTCGTCACCGCGACCGTCATAGTTCAGGCGCAGCACATCCCAGTCGAACCAAACCTGGCGTCCTCCCAACGTAGAACTACCCTTCTGTTTCAGGCTGATCTTATGCACATCCGCCTTTGTCAGGATATTTCCCATCGAGCCACGTCCCTTAATGGCGATCTCGCTGAAATCCTTTTCAAACACAAGCAGTTTCTGGCGGGGTTTCGGTTTAAGGATCACCTTGACCGTTTCAGCTTCCCCATTGGGATTCGCACTGAAATATAACACCCGTGAGCCCTCCGTTCCTTTCGTCACGTCATACTCCTTATCACGTGTCACACCGGTGACGGCAAAGCGTTTGATGTAGTTATAACCGACTTTTCCATCACGGTAAATAACATTGTAAATAGTGCGGGTATCGTTACGTTTGAATACATTCACATACAAAACATCTTTCCCGACAAACATTTTATCGCTGACCTTCACAATCTTATACGTTCCGTTACGATAGAACAGGATGATATCGTCTATATCCGAACAGTTACAAACATATTCATCTTTCTTGAGGCTCATTCCCATGAAACCTTCCGCACGGTTGATATAGAGCTTTTCGTTTGCTTCCACCACCTTCGTTGCTTCGATCGTGTCGAAGTTACGGACTTCGGTCATACGCGGATAGTTCTTGCCATATTTCTCCTTCAACATGGTAAACCAGTTGATCGTATAGTCTACGATATTATCCAGATGATGATTGATGCGCTCGATCTCTTCGCGAATCTGGGCAATCAAAGCATTGCTCTTTTCCGAGTTGAATTTAAGGATACGTCCCATCTTGATCTCCATCAGTTTGAGGATATCTTCACGGGTTACTTCACGGATAAAATCAGGCTTGAACGGAGTCAGGCGCAAGTCGATATGAGCCACGGCCTCATCCATATCCTTCGAGTTTTCAAACTCTGCATCCTTATAAATACGTTCTTCAATAAATATCTTTTCGAGGGAAGCGAAGAAGAGTGTTTCTTCCTGCTCGGCTTTCTGTATCTGTAATTCAGTACGCAACAGATGCAGCGTATCGTCTGTCGAATGACGCAACACGTCACTCACTTTGAGGAAGTGAGGTTTGTTGTCCATGATCACACAACAGTTAGGCGAAATGCTGATCTCACAGTCCGTAAAGGCATACAAGGCATCGATCGTTTTATCTGACGATACGCCCGGAGCCAGATGCACCAGGATTTCTACATCTTTCGCCGTATTGTCATCGACTTTCCGGATCTTGATCTTTCCCTTGTCGTTTGCTTTCAAGATGGATTCGATCACGGAAGAAGTCGTTCTTCCGTATGGAATTTCGCTGATTACCAATGTCTTGTTATCCAGCTTGGTTATTTTAGCACGGACTTTTACCGAACCGCCGCGCTCACCGTCATTATATTTAGAGACATCGACATAACCTCCTGTCTGAAAATCAGGATATAAAGCGAAGTCTTCCCCCTTCAGGTAAGCTATCGAAGCGTCCAGTAACTCGTTAAAATTATGAGGAAGTATTTTAGAAGAAAGACCGACGGCAATACCTTCCACTCCCTGGGCCAGCAGCAAAGGGAATTTCACCGGCAAAGTAACCGGTTCTTTATTACGCCCGTCATAAGATAGCTGCCAAAGAGTAGTCTTCGGATTAAAGACTGTTTCAAGAGCAAATTTGGAAAGACGTGCTTCGATATAACGGGGAGCAGCGGCACCGTCACCAGTAAGGATATTACCCCAGTTTCCCTGGCAATCGATCAGCAGGTCTTTCTGTCCCAACTGTACCAGCGCATCCCCGATAGAAGCATCTCCATGAGGGTGGAACTGCATGGTATGCCCCACGATATTGGCGACCTTATTATACCGTCCGTCATCCAAACGCCTCATCGAGTGCAAGATACGACGTTGCACAGGTTTCAGACCGTCATTGATATGCGGCACTGCACGTTCCAGGATCACGTACGAAGCGTAATCCAAAAACCAATCCTGATACATCCCCGACAGATGATAGGATACGCGGCCTTCTCCCTTCCCGGGTATTTTATATTCCGAATGTGTAGTAGAATCAGATTGCTCACCATTTTCCTGTGAGTCTGTATTTGTCTGTTCTATTTCCTCGTTCTCGTTTTCTTCTGTGAAATCTTCAATATCCTCTGGTTTCATATACTTATATGGTGCTCTATCTTCTTTTTCAGCCTCTGCCGGAAAGTAAATTCCAGCGTGTAAATATACGAAATATTGGCGAGATAATAAAAAAGCATTATTGTTTCGGTGAGATATCTGAATTCTCCCTATATTTGTCTCCTCAAAAATTTAGCGTAATGCTCACACTCGATAAGATTTATCAGGCATCTTTTGCCTTGAAAACAGTTATCCGTCGCACCGACCTGATCAGTGCGCCCAACATCAATCCGGATTCTCATATCTATCTGAAACCGGAGAACTTACAGATTACTGGATCATTCAAAGTCCGCGGTGCCTGCTTCAAAATCGCCCAACTGACAGAAGAAGAGAAGGCCAAAGGCGTCGTAGCCTGTTCCGCCGGTAATCATGCACAGGGTGTCGCCCTGGCTGCCACCACCCATGGCATCAAGTCACTGATCTGCCTGCCGGACAATGCACCGATCTCCAAGATAGAGGCAACCAAATGGTACGGTGCCGATGTTTGCCTGGTCGAAGGCGTGTACGACGACGCTTATCAGAAAGCCCTGAAGCTGAGAGATGAAAAAGGATATACGTTCGTTCATCCTTTTGATGACGAAGACGTTATTGCCGGACAAGGGACTATCGGACTGGAATTATTGGAACAGTTGCCCGACCTGGATGCCGTAATCGTTCCGATAGGCGGAGGGGGACTTATCTCCGGCGTCGCCTTTGCAATCAAACATCTGAATCCGAATGTAAAAATATACGGCGTACAGGCCAGCGGTGCACCAAGCATGCTGAACTCCATCGAGCACAATAAAATCGAACGGATGGGATTCGTCCGCACCATCGCCGACGGTATAGCCGTAAAAGAACCGGGTGAACATACATTTGAATATTGTAAAAAGTATGTGGATGAAATCGTTACAGTCAACGACGATGAGATTTCGACCGCTATCCTGGCTCTGATCGAACAGCACAAATTAATCGCCGAGGGAGCAGGGGCGGTAGCCGTAGCGGCAGCCATGTTCAATAAAGTTCCCATAAAAGGTAAAAAAGCGATCTGCCTGGTATCGGGAGGAAATATCGACGTAACGATCCTCTCTCGCGTTATCGGACGGGGCTTGCAGAAATCCGGCCGATCCTACACCATGACGATCGAACTGGTCGACAAACCCGGACAGTTACAGCACGTTTCTGAAATTATTGCCCGCACCGGAGCCAATGTGGTATCCGTCCATCACGAACGAGTTAGCCATACCGCCGACATCAACGGCTGCTATCTCCGTCTGGAAATGGAAACACGTAACCAGGAACATATCGACCAGATACAATATACGCTGACGGCAGCGGGGTATAAGATTATTCCGGGATAAAAATTATCCTCAATCAGTAGCATGCCTGTGGTAAAATAATAGCATAATAGTGTCAGTCATCCTAACACTATTATGCTATTACTTTCAGCACTACTGTATCAATGGTGCGAAACCTTCGCCTCTTTTCCCATCTCAACTACAATCTTTCCCCCTTTCAACACTTCCTCCTGGGGTATTTTAAAGCCGTTTACCGGTTTACCGTTCAAGGTAACCGATTGGATGTATTTATTCTCTTTGGATGCACCGGGAGCTTCTATCACAAAAGTCTCGCCACGATTATATTTTCCATCCAGCCGGATCGTGATCTTGGGATAGCGCGGAGAAGCCAATTCATAATACGGCTTTTCAGAACATCCGCCATCCATCTGGAACAGGCCAATGGCACTCATAACGAACCAGCTACTCATCTGTCCCAGGTCCTCGTCACCCGGATAAGCGTCGTAAGGAGTTGTTCCGTAATACTGTTCCTGTATCGCCCGTACCCATTTCTGCGTCAAATGGGGAGCACCTGCCCAATTAAAGAGATAGGCAACTTCCATAGAGGTTTCATTTCCGTGGTTGATCGGGAAAGCGGAAAAGTTATCGCCTGCCGCATTAAAATTGGCATGCGCCGACTGCTCCATTGCTTTATCCAAACGGCTTACAAAACGGTCTTTACCGACCATACCAATCAATTTATCCGGATTATGGGGAACGAACCAAGAATAATTGAAGGCATTTCCTTCAGTAAATCCGGGTGTATGATACGGATCGAAAGGCTCTATCCAGTTACCGTGTTCATCTTTAGGACGCATAAAGCCGGACTTCGGATCAAATAAATTACACCAATTGTTCGAACGTTCATCAAACCATTTAAAGTCATCGGTCTTTCCCAATACCTTGGCCATCTGTCCCAGGCACCAATCGTCGTAAGCATACTCCATCGTATTGGAGACAGTGCCTTTTCCAGCGGGAATATATCCGTACTTCATATAAGGAACCAGGTTCTCAACTCCGACTGTTCCACCGCCTTCATACTTCTGTGGAGGTGTTGTCACCATCTTTTTCAAACCGTCATACGCCACCTGCAAGTCGAAGTCACGTATGCCGCTCTGCCAGGCTCCCAATATCTGGGACGCCATGTGCATGGCAACCATCACACCGGTATGTTCCACCCCGGCAGGGTCCGTATTGAACCATCCGCTATTCTGATAAAGCTGAATAGCCGAACGCGCCCACGTGCTGGATATTTCCGGAGCCATCAGATTGAATAATTGTTGATTATTCCAGAATGTATTCCAATATTCACCGCTCACGATACAATCGTCCGGTTTCTCCAACTGCCTGATCCGCTCGTCTTCATCTACAAAACGACCATCCGCATCGCTCCAGGTTGCTTTGGCTGCCAACGCACGGTAAAGGTTGGTATAGAACTTCTTCTTTTGCAGATAATCATCCGTTTCAATCGCTATTCTTCCCAGGTATTCATCCCAGACGGCACGGGCATTGTCGACCACTTTCTCAAAATCCCATCCGAAAGGATCGGCCAGTTCCTGTTTCAGGTTATTCCGTGCCCCAGCCATATCTACCAAAGAAACACCGGAACGGACTAAGATTTCTTCGTTCTCTTTCGTCTTATAATTCAGGAATATACCGAGATCGCCTTTGCCCTCTATCTGCGTGATATTCTGTCGGATCTCCGCCGGAGTCTCAAACCGATGATTACGATCCCATCCGGGGATATAACCGGTTACCGGCTGAACGCCTTCATTCACCCAGCCACCCATCGAATCGAAAGGCTTACTGAACTGGAGAACGAAATACAACGTATAACTCTGTTCCAACGTATATCCGGTAAAGGCATTATAATAAGTAGCATACCCTTCTATTTCCGTATCGCTGACTTTTGTTACACGGGCATTGACCAAGTTATGCGGATATTCATTAGGCGTAAACATATCAATCAGGATACGCGCATCTTCCCTGGCGGGGAAAACATATCGCTGTAAAGCCGCCCGGCGGGTTGCCGTGATGTCCGCCTGTATCTTCGTATCCGTCATATAAACGGAATATTTACCTATCTCCGCCTTTTCCGATGATTTATCAATCCGGGAGCGGTATCCCTCGTCCGGAAAATCTTCCCTGCCGGGATCGACTTTCAGTTCGCCGCAGGTAGGCTGCATCAGGAATCCGGTCATGGTCCAGTCGCTGAAATGATTGAAGCCCATGATATTTTCAATCGTATATTCATATCCGGCTTTCCATATCTCATCTTGGTTATCAGGGGCGATCTGCACCATACTTAAAGGAAGGCTCGGTCCGGGTTTAAACATCCAACGGGAATTACCCGTTCCCATCAGCAGGTCTACATCATCCGAATAAGCATGTAACGGTTGCGGACTACGAATCACTTCACCTTTATAAATGACATCTTTGCCATCCCGGATTGTAACTTGCAGCTTTTCCTGTTTCCCTTTCGCTTGTGCAGCCGGTATCAATATCTCCTGGATACTCTCCCCTACTTCAATCGTACGTGAAACGGGAGTACATCCATCTACAGTGAAAGTCAGTTCCCGGGATATATCAAACTGGTTCATATCCACTAGGACCGGTTGCATACGTTCCCCGTTTTCTTTCCGGTATTCGAACGGAGCTGCTTTGACAGAACGTATCAGGGAAGAAGAGGCTTTCCCCAGCCGGATACCGGCCGGTGTTTCCAAACGGATACAATCGAAAATCGCCCAGGTTCCTTTAATTGTTCCCAACTGGATTTTATTCATCCCGGAAGTGAGCCATGAAGAGGGAAATTGTATATGTATCTCTTTCGCTTTTCCTGTTACTTTATTTTCCAGAAACTCCACAGTATTCTCACCGTTCAGTTCTTCTTCAAACCGGTGACCGTTTACTTCGACGCGGATTTTAATCGGTTTGCTGTTATGCGCTCCGGTAAAAAAGATAGTAAGAGAACATTCCCCTTTTCCGGCAGCTTTATCCAGATTAAAATAAATAGAAGGAAAATGCCTCGGATGGAATCCCGCCCAGTATCCGCCGCCTGCCCAACTGTCCAACGGCCCAGGCAACACATACGGCCAATGTTTTTCCGGAGTAGAATATCCTACATAAAAAGATTTCTCTCCCCCGAAGTTCGCCAGAAAACTTTTGTAATTATCCGGATAGAGGGCAAACTCCGCTGCGGAATTATCCTGCTTGCCTATTTCAAAGAGTACTTTATTTCCTCCGTATATACCGGGAGGCGATAGAAGAATAAAAAGAATTAAGAATAGATGTTTCATGATCTTTAGCTTTATTTCAAATTAACACTCATGGGAGTGTGTTAAAAAGACGATATTTACCGGACGCAGATTACAAAATAAAAACAACCATCATTACCCTACAATAGCAAATAACTGTCTATTCCGTGGATTATTCTTGTTTTCTGTATACAATAGTTAATCTATCCGTTCGATCGTAAAACGATAGGTTAACGATCCTTCGTTCCACATACGGAAATTCGTATTCCAAAGGTTATTACTCAGATTAAAATGAACGCCGCCCTTTTTGTCAGGATATTCCAATGAGTAGTTTATACCTCTCGCTTCACCTACATTAACTAGGAAAGCAGCTTCACTCCATATACGGATGGTTCCCGATGAAGTCACCAAATCCACATAACGGTCGATACCATGCTGCTGACGATTTCCTTTTTCTACCACATCGAACAGGTCTACACGTTCTCCGACCTTCTCCGCCACGACCGAAAGAATATCATCCGTATTAAAAGACAACCAATAGGCTTCCGGCAGGCGGACCGCGGGTTTATCTTTTATTGTCAAAGTGACTTCCGCTTTCTTTCCATTCCTATATTCCAATACATCCACATACATCTTTTCAGGATATACCTGCCGGTCGACTCCCGGACGTTCCGGGAAAACAAGTTCACTCACAGTCCGTATTCCTTTCTTCTCTTTACGAACCTCCTGCTTAATGGTCTGTGCAGGAAGAGAGACACTTACGGCTTTCGATTTATCCAGTCCCGGCTTACCTATATCAGCCAAAGCCCATCCGTAATGAGCACGTAAGTAGTTATCCAGATAATGCTGATAGTCAGTGGCATCATACATTTGGTACGATAATCCTTCTATCTTCAAAATGCCATTTTTCAATACAACTGCTTGCCAAGGCGTTGAAGCTACCGACTGGGATTTTTCCGTAAATGAAGGAACAACCGGCTCGTCGATCTCTTTCATTTTAGCCAATGCCTCTGCCTGCAAATTCTGAGGCAGGTATTGAATCGCATTATAAATATAATCGTCCAACTCCTTCCACGATGCTTCCGCTTTTCGGAAAGGTGCGGTAGAACGAGCCGAAAGGAAAAGATCCGTATCATATTTGTCCCAATTCTGAAGATGTGTTTTTACATCAACACCCTGCGTATGCTCTGCTATCAATCCTAGTTCCAAAGCAAAATTGAGTGCCGCATCGCTGTTCTTATCGATCTTCTTTCCACGCAACCACTGGGAATAGAGTTCAGACAACGCCCTGAATTTTGCCATTCGTATCGGAGCACTTCCATAACCGTAAATCCAGGTATCCCCTATTTCTGATGTAACTACCGGCAACTGGTCCTGCATAGCAATCAGCTCTTCCGCTATTTCATTGAATGAAGAGGCTATCAGACGGGCTTTCGGATAACGTTTATGCAGATCGGCATAAATTGCTTTCACTTTTTCATAAGGGTGAGGTCCGTGATTATCTCCGGTAAAATTAATCGAGATCACCGCTTTTCCTCCCGGAAGAATATTCTCCGAACCATAATCCTGCTGATAAACCAATATCAATTCGCTTCCATCCGTATCCCTCCAACGGCAAAATTCCGGTACGCCAGGAATCGGACAAGCCGGATTCACGCCTATGTGCAGGAAACGAATCCCTGCACGGCTCATCGGAGCCACAATACTGCGTGTATGCCCCGGTACATCCGTCATCTTGGCGGCAATCGTTTTCTTTCCATATTTTTCATCCAGCTTATGTGACAAAAGCAGACAAGTCTCAAACAAATCCCGGTTCATGGATTCCGACTCGACGGTATAGGGCACTGAGTTCCAAACAATATCCCCACGCCGGATAGCCGCTTCCAGGCGTTCCACTTCTTTAGACGATGCCGTATGGAGATATTTCCAGATCAGCCATGCTCCCGTTGTCCAGACATATTTTTCACTTGCATTCTCTGCACGCAACTTTTCCGATACATCCAATGCTTTCGGTATAAATTCCGTTATATAACGCTGAGTAACCACGGAACTCAAGTCGGTAAAACCGACATCCAGGTGCGTCTTGAAAACAACATACACTTTCTCGACAGAGGTATTTATTTCCTGTCCTTTGAGCTGGACCATTCCTAAAGATATAATTAAGAGAGAAATTAAAATTCGTTTCATGTGTAAATGATAATTATGTTCATAAAAACAGCATACAGATACTATGAATAAATACCAGAATATATCTTCTGAGATCCATCGATGTACCCTGTATGCTGTTCCGGTTCTTACAATCAATCTCTAAAACACCAATTCATATTAGTATCCGGGATTCTGCTTAATTTTCCCCTGAGATTCATCTATGATATTCTGTGGAATAGGGAATAACACCATATGCGGTTGAGCTGTCGTATATCCTTCTTCATGAGCTGTAGTAATTAACTTGTCATGACGGATCAAATCCCGACGGCGATGCCCTTCACAAAATAACTCCCTGCCTCTTTCATCCAAAATGAAATCACGGAATGCCTCTTTATTTGCAGTAGCAGCTGCCGGTATAGAGTTGGGCAAACCTACCCGGGCACGAATCTGTTCTACATAAGAAATTGCTTCTCCCGTAGGACCATTTTGTTCATTTATAGCCTCTGCCAACTCCAGTAAGACATCTGCATAACGATGAACAACGACATCGTTTCCTGAGTACTCGGTTGTCTGCTTGGGATCTTCGGGATATTTTATCGGAAGGGCACCTTTCTTCAAGTGTTCAAAATTATCACGAGTAGCCAGCACAGAATCCGTAGCCCCTTCAGGCAAATATTTAAACTCTCCGACCAGAGAATTCAAACGATCATCTCCCTTTTCATATTTATCGTAAAAGCTCCATGGAGTATTATGCACATACCACCGCTGAATTTTATTGTTTGCCAAAGGATATCCCGGAGGAACAATATGAGTCAACCACATATTACCTTCTCCTCCTTCTGCAAGACAAGGTATAGCCCATATAATCTCATTATTCTTTGCATTCTCAACTGAGAAAACAGAAGAATAGCTCGACTGCAAATCATATCCCAGCTTCATAATCTCCCGACAAGCGGCTTCAGCATCCTGCCAACGCTTTTCCTGCATGTACAATTTCACCAATATGGCATAAGCTGCCCCTTTCGTAAAACGTCCCCAGTCGTTTGCAGCATAAGTCGACGGTAAAACAGAAGCTGCACTCTTCAAATCACTTTCTATCAATTTAACGAACTCCTCTTTAGAAAGACGTTCCAGAAAAATTTCATTTTCCGGATTCCGCAATACCTCCGGATCTGTAACTACACCTGCTGTACCATAAAAATCATACAACATAAACATATACAACCCACGTGCACATTGTACTTCGGCAGTTAACTCCTGTTTACGGGTTTCATTCATCGGAGTGCGTTGCAAGTCATCCATTAAAAGAGTAGCCCGACTCACATGTTTAATGAAGTTTGTATAATGTTTCGTTACATTGCTCTCTGTTGATGACCATAAAAAACGTTCAACGACCTCCAGATCATTTCTTGTTAATCCCATTTCATCCGTTACCAAATTGGATTCCATCAAATAGCTAGCCACATGAGCACTAAAGATACTGCCGCTCCAACCGGCTATAAACGGACGATATACAGCAGTTACAGCCGCACGGGCATCGTCTTCGTTCTGGAAATAGTTTTCCGGAATAATTTTATCATTCACAACTGGATCCAAATCCAGACAAGATGTTAGCCCTAAAGAACAAACAGCCAATAATGATATCGCATTTTTTAAAATAAGTCTTTTCATATTCTATAATTATCAGAAAGTTATATCTACACCAAATGAAACTGTCAATTGAGTCGGATAGGCTGCCATGCTATCCATTTCAGGGTCCACACCGCTATACTTTGTAATAATGAATGGATTTTGAACATCTCCGTAAACGCGAAGATTCTGTATAACCTTATCCAGATTTTTAATCTTAGGCAATGTATATCCCAATGTGATATTCTTACAACGCAGGAAGTTTGCGTTCTCCAGCCAAAAATCAGAACTCCGGTCGTACGGATTCATTATACTGGTCGGATATTTACCGGATTGATTGTCATGAGCCCAACGATCTCTTACAGCCGTAGCCATATTCACACCGTTCTTCAGGAACCAGGAACGTTTCAGATACCAGTCGTAAGCCGGATTTTCCAGTTGTCTGCCCAAATAACCATAGAAGAATATATTCAGGTCAAAACCTTTATAAGCAAAAGTATTACCAAAACCCAGATAGAACTTGGATGTTTTTGTCCCCAGGTAAACTACATCTGCATCGTCCAGCTTACCGTCCGGTCCTTCCATCAGGTTTCCGTCCTCATCACGCCCGTTCAAATCCTTATACTTGATCATACCGGGCTTGGCATTCGGCATATGAGGTAACTTACATGTACCGTCCGGATTCATATCGCCCGGCTGTACCAAACCATCAGAAATATACAGATAGTAGGAATTCAACATATCCTTTTCATTCTCATAAATCGCTTTCTTCCATTGGGGATTTCTTTCCAGCCAACGGTCACGATACAAAGAGAACACGACATCTGTCGACCAGGAAAACTCTCCAATCAAATTACGAGTATTGATTCCCAACTCAAAACCTTTACTACCCTTCGCTCCGATATTGGCCATCACTTTGCTTATCGGATTATATTGCATCAATACTTTTTCATCCAACAAATCATCCACACGACGAGTAAAGAACTCCATCGAACCGGTAATTCGATTCTGGAAAAATCCAAAATCAAGACCAACATTCAATTCAGTTGTCGTTTCCCATTTCAAATTCGGATTTGCCAACTGGCTTTGTGCTACACCTATCGATTGCTGGTCACCGAAATTATAATTATATCCTGTTGAATATAATGCCAATGCATTATTCCCGATATTAGAGTTACCGGTCTGCCCCAAACTAACACGCCATTTCAAATCGGAAACAATCTCTTGCTCCTGCATAAATGACTCATTGATCATACGCCAAGCCAAAGCCATAGACGGAAAATATCCCCACTTATGGTTCTCTGCAAACTTCGAAGAGGCATCACCACGCATCGTGGCTGAAATCAAATAACGATCTGCATAATTATAATTTACACGGGCAAAAACTGACCCCAATACCTCTTCACTTCCAAATGAACCTACAGAAGGTTTGGTATTCTCACCAGCGGCTAGATTATTCCATTTGAAAGCATCCGTAATAAAGCGACTGTTACCTGCATTAAAACCATTAGAAGAAAAATGTTGATAAGAATAACCCGCCATTGCCGAGAAGTTATGTACTTCATTGAATGTTTTCGTATAAGAAGCTGTCAAATCAAACAATTTGCTGGAACGGTTCGAATAAGCTTTAGATGCTTCACCTCCTGCTTTTTGACCATACAAAGTTGTTTTAGGAACATACGTATTACGTTCCCCTTTTTCCTGTTGGAAACCGGCATTCATTTTCACGTCCAGCCCGTCAAACGGCGTAACAATCAAATAGAAGTTCCCTAATAACTGGTTCACTGTACTCTCATCGGTCATCTCCAACAAAGACACCGCATTTGCCAAATAGGGTTGATCCGGATCCAATGTATATTTACCCTCTTCATCATAAATCGGAAGAGATGGGTTTGCATTCATTGCCGCTCTGATTACACCAGCATTTTCGTTTTGTCCACTACCCAATGCCACATTATCGCTTTTTACCTGGCTTACATTAAAATTAATACCGGTTTTAATATATTTCCCCAACTTCTGATCGAAGTTAGCACGACCGGAATAACGCTGGATACCATTATTCTTTACCACTCCTTGATGGTCATAATAGTTTCCGGATATATAATAAGAAGTTTTATCAGTACCTCCGGTCAACGACAAATTGTGCTGTGTAATGACACCGTTTCTTTCCACGGCTCCCAGCCAATCCGTTGTTTGGGCATTTGCTATCTGATCATTCGAGTATTTCGGGCTGAAAGGCGCAACCGTAGACGGATCCGTATTTCCATAAACACCTAACTTGTTATCCGACAAATAATCTTCATAAAGAACCCGGTTCGTCTCCGCCATAAATCCCTGTGCATCCAGCATATCGATCTGTTTGACTCTCTTCTGAAAAGAAACAGAACCGGAATACTGTACTTTCGGCTTTTCACCTTGTTTTCCCCGTTTTGTTGTGATCAATACAACACCATTGGCAGCGCGGGCTCCATAGATGGCAGTTGCAGATGCATCTTTCAGAATTTCAATGGAAGCTATATCTGCCGGATTCAGATTATTCAGAGGTGATTTATTCCCTGATTCATATCTGTTACCACTTCCCGGCTCCATGTTTTCCGTAGATATAGGGAAACCATCGATTACATAAAGAGGTCCTTTATTCCCGGCACCACCGGATGCATTTCCACGGATCTGCATCCAAACGCCTCCACCGGGTTGTGCACTTTGTAAAGAGACCTGCATACCTGCCGCCTTCCCGGTCAGCATCTGTCCTAAAGACATATTTCCTGCTTGAGGTAAATCCTCCGCTTTCACTTGAGTAATTGCACCGGTCAGGTTACTTTTCTTCACTGAACCGTAACCGATCACCACGACTTCCTCAAGGCTCTTTGTATCTTCTTTCATACTTACATTAATGATAGCCTTGTCTTTAACCGCCACTTCCTGAGTCAAATAACCGATATAAGAAAACTGCAGGACTGCATTAGACGGAACTTCCAATGTATAGTTACCATCCAGATCTGTCGTAGTTCCCTGTACGGTCCCTTTAACCAGGATATTGGCACCGATGATCGGCTCACCATTCACATCAGTAATAACTCCCGAAACTTTCCTGGTCTGCTGGAGCACAGCCACGCCGGTTTTATCCGCATCTATCCTGCGAAGGGAAATATAGTTTTTTGAGAACTCATACGTAATACCTAAATTTTTCAACGTTTTATCAAGTACTTCGGATATCGGTTTATTACGGGCATCGACTTTCACTTTTTGTTGTAAATCAATGTCATTCTCCCCATATACAAAAAGATAATTTGTTTGTTGTTCGATCTCATTGATCAGTTTATCCAATGAGATTGTTTTCTCTGTAATTGTGATCCGAATATTCTGCGAATTAGAGATCGTTGCGTGAGTACTAAAGATACTCACAAGAATTAAAAAGACAGATAATCTCATAATACGAATAAGATGCTTAATTTCAATATCTTTAATAAAGTCAACGAATAGCAATAAGTTTTTTTTCATAACTTTGCTTCTAATTTAAAGTTAATACTGTTTTTATCTGAGTGCAAAAAAGAAAGAATAGTACAACTTTGGGGACAGGTGTACCACCACTTGTCCCTGTTTTTTTACTATCCCTGGTTGATTATTAATACGTCATAGGCAATAGATTTAAGTGAAACAATATTTAGTAAATCTCTATGAGACTCTCATTCTCTATCTTATAATTAAAACGATGTACTCCCTGAAGTGCTTTCAAAATATCTTTTACTTCATCGTTCTGCCGGAACTTTCCTGAAACTTTATGGTTCAAAGAGGTTGCATCCTTCAACTCAAACTTTACATTGTACCACAATGAAAGATAATTAAGTATTTCAGAGAAAGGAACACCGGTAAAACTGAATATCCCGTTTTTCAGATACTCCTCATTGTCAAAAACACAACCGGTCTTTATAAGCCGGTTATTTTCCAAATAGGCTTTTTCATTGGGAGAAAGGATCACATTATTTTCCTGGTCCTCCCTGTCATATACCTGGACCGATCCCTCTACCAGATCCGTTTCGAACCGAGGTGATTCCGAATAGGCAAAAACATTAAACTTCGTACCCAGTACTTTTACATCATACTTTTTCGTCTGGACTATAAAAGGATGTTTTGCATCTTTTGCCACCGAGAAATATCCTTCTCCGTCAAGTTCTACCACACGATTCTTTTTATTAAACTGGTTGGGAACTCTTACCTTTGTCCGCGGACTGAGCCACGCTTCTGTTCCGTCAGCCAACGTGATATAAACACGTTGTCCTTTGGGAACATCGATCAATGTACCCGTTGTATCTTCCAATCCGCTATATTGCGTAAATGCAAACCATGTACCGATGATGGCTATGGCTGCAACAGCCGCGTATCTTAGCGCATATATGGAAAAAGAACGGAATCTCTTCCTTCTTATTCGGGTCTGCAATTCCTCCATTTTCCGGGAACTCCACACTTCATCCCCTTTCTGACGAGCCATAGAAGACAACGCCACCGATATTTGCATACGAGCGTACTCCTTCTTCTCTTCCTCGCTGGCATTAATCTGGTCAAGAAGCTGGTCTTTCTCCTTCAAAGAAAGCTCATCTGTAAAATATTTATTTATTTGTTCATCCATGAACTTCTGAATATTATTGATTTCATAGATACGACGAAATAAATAAAAAACACCCCTAGATGAAAACTAACTTTTTTGAAAAAAGTAACCGCTAAATAATAAAGATAAATAAAGGAAGGTAATCTTTCAGTTCGACACGCAGTTTTTTTAGTGCTGTAATTATCTGATTTTCTACAGTTTTAGTCGATATATTCAGTCTTTCGGCGATCTCCCTGTATTTTAATCCCTCCATCCGGCTCAGGATAAAAACTTCACGACATTTCTCCGGCAAACTATTGATGGCATTGTTTAAAATGACTTCAATATCATCCGCAGAAAGAGCATTTTCGTCAAATTGCTGGAGGGCATACATTTTCAGTTGTAATTCTTTATCCATTACCATTTCGAACTCTTCCCTCTTCCGTTCCACCAATTTCTTCTGTCTGATAAAATCAATACATCTGTTTTTCACCAATACAAAAAGAAAAGCATTCAGATTGGAAAGGCTTCCCAATATTTCCTGATGCTCCCACAAATAGATAAAGATATCCTGAATTATATTTTCAGCATCTTCCGTTGACAAAACAAACTCACGGGCAAAACGCACCAACTTTGGAAAGTATATAGAATATACTCTTGAAAAGTCAGACTTCTTATCATTATGTAAGTTTACTATATCCATTTGAAGATTTTCCAGTAATGTAGGCAAAAATATAGAATTATTCCATTAATAATCCATTTTAACGTATTATTTAAAAAAGAGAGAAATAGATATTGTATTAAAAATAGTATTCTAAATCAAAAAGGATGATTACAGTCTTTCGATAAGAATCTGATTGTTTGTTCAGCCAAACCTTCATCCGGAAAGAAAGCCTCCTGCCGTCCCCACTGACAGGAAGGTAAAAGGACAGTAAAGAACAAGATCAGACAGCAGATGTATTTCATACGAGCGTTATTATAAAGGCTACAAAGATAATGATAATACCCCGGCAAAAGAAGTCTGTGAATAAAGTCTGATCGGTTTATCTCAAAAATATCATTATAATTATTTCATAATAAGCATATTATAACTACATTTGCATTATTGTAGCGAAAGTTACAGTAATATTGACTACAATAGAAGGATAGCTTATGAAATTTTATAATAGAGATAAAGAATTACAATTACTACATGACTGGGAAGAGTTGTCTGCCGAAGCAGCACAAATGACAATTGTAATCGGGCGCCGGCGTGTCGGAAAAACTACATTGATTAAGAAAGCTTTCGAAAACAAAAAGATGATTTACTTCTTCTGTACTAAAAAGAATGAAGCACTTCTCTGCGAAGAATTTGTAGCAATTGCCAAAGACATATTAGGTACAGATATCCTTGAATACCGTAACTTCCGGGATTTATTCCGATATCTGATGCGCATATCAACTGAACAAAACTTTACATTGGTAATAGATGAATTTCAGGAATTCTATTATATTAATCCCGCCATTTACAGCGAAATGCAAAATGTATGGGATGAAATGAAAGATCACGCAAAAATAAACTTAGTACTTTGCGGCTCGATCTATTCACTCATGAAACGCATATTCGAAAACTCCCGGGAACCACTATTCCAACGAGCCGATCATCGCATTGTGTTACGCCCATTCACAGTAGATGTGATAAAAGATATCATAAGAGATCATTTCCCATCTTTCACTCCGGAAGATTTACTGGCTTTTTATACAGTAACCGGAGGTGTTGCACGGTATATAGAACTATTAATCAAGAGCAAAGCTTTTACAAAAGAGAAAATACTGGATACTATTTTCAGCGAAAACTCTTTCTTTTTAGAGGAAGGGAAAAATGTTCTCATAGAAGAATTTGGAAAAGATTATACTGTTTATTTCTCTATTCTTTCCCTAATAGCCTCTTCTAAAACATCCCGGCCGGAAATCGAAGGCGAATTAGGTGTTTCAGTCGGTCCCCAATTAAAAACATTGGAAGAAGACTTTAATGTCATTACCCGTACCAGTCCAATATTTTCAAAGCCGAATACCCGGCAGATCCGTTATTATATTGATGACAATTTCCTGAACTTCTGGTTTCGCTTTATTTACAAATACAGAAGCGCAGTAGAAATATCCAATCTAGGATTCATTCGACAGGTAGTAGAAAGAGATTACAACACATATATAGGACGAATACTTGAAAAATATTTCCGAGACCAGCTAATCTTATCCAAAGAATGGTCTGCTATCGGTTCTTATTGGGAAAACGGAAATAAAAACGAAATAGATATCGTTGCCGTAGACGAATTCAATAAGAGAATGGTCATCGGTGAAGTAAAACACAATCCTAACGAGATCAACTTAGGGACATTAGAATATAAAGGTTTTTCTCCTGATGACATGTAAGGTAAGTCTGCTCCCGGGAAAACATGCGAAGGGAAAAAAGTACTTTACTCTTTCGCGACCAACACATAAACCCTGTGCGTTTTATATCCCATCTCACGGATGATACCTTCTTCCAAAAACTGTTTCAGCTCTTTGCCTGCCCGGTAACGAGTACAATTGTTCAACTCTGCATAATCCGATTCATTGATGCTTTCATGCTTGCGGATATATTCCAACATCTTTTCCTTCCGGGTTTCGATGGGTTCGGAAGAAACATTTTCCCTTTTTACTTTCTTGGGACGTTCTTCTTTAACCATCTCCTTCAAACGGTTGGAACAGCGAAAATTCACCCCGTCGACAGAAACACTAAACCTGATTTTTCCGTTTTCCTCAGAAATTTTCCGGGTACGCAACGCCGGGGAGAAATGTCCGATCCCCTCCAACTCGATACTATATCCGTAGCCAAGTTCCCTACCCATATATACGGTCAATGCTTCCAGCACACCTTTTATATCGGCCGAATTAACCGTGCAAGCATCCGAGAGATCTCTGCATATCTCTTCAAGACCTTTTGTTCCTCTCGAAACAAGACGTGCATGTTCTAAGTTATCTTTACTCCCTTTAGGCCGGGGAGTCTTATAAACACTGAATTTGATACTCATGGGAATTTGATTTAAAAGGTTACGTACGATATTTTTCGGGATGCCATACTGTACTAAATTTTATGCCTTACTAACTTATTGCCGACAGCCATCAGTAATATAACTGATAGCTGTCCGTAAAATTACTGATGGCTATCGATAATCTTATCGAAACCAATCGACAATCAGTTTGTTGCGGTACAAATATACGAAGGAAAGGGATAAATTATTCGCCGGAACAGGATATTTTTAGGTTAAATAGACTACCCCTGTTTCAATCCCGCAAATTACGAACTAAATTTCATTCATTCAGAATGAGTAAAAATATCGTTTTTTATTCATTTGCAATGAACAAAATATTATTATAACGATACAGAGTCATGAAAGAATCAGTAGCCAAAGCAGAATCTGAGTGATCTACTTTGGCTACTAACTAAATTATTCTATATAACCAACACTATACATTATAATACTCTTCCCATCCTTTGCGTGGCGGCTGTCCGCTCAGCATCTGGTTGGCGAAGCTGTCGTTGACGATCTCTTTGGTGGTGCGGTCGAGAACTAACTTACGGTTCAGGCGCTGTGCCAATACACCCAGGCAGAATACCTGGCTCAGCGGACCGGCGATAGAGAACGGTGAACGGGGCTTTTCCTTGCCCTGGCAAGCCAACAGAAAGTTCGCGTAATGGTTGGAAGGACTCTTCTGGTATTCGGGAAGGGTTGGATTCATTTCCTTGGCAATCTTATCCGGGATGACAGACAATGTACTTCCATGAGAACCTCCTTTGAATGTCAGCGTCTTCGTATAAATTTCCTTACCCGGATTCAGTTTCATCAATTGCAGTTTGCCACCGGCTACAGTCGGAATATTCGGATCGACATCCGAAGAACCGAAGTTTTCAGGAACAGGAGGGATATTATCCAGACCATCGTACCAGGTAACATCTATTCCCGGCATATCGCCTCTTTCGGGGAATTTGAACAGGATAGTCGACGACATCGGGAAGAAGAATTTATTATGATCTTTCAGATACAACGGGTTGATCTCTGTAGGCAATCCCATATCCAGGAATTCGTGTGCCGTATCCAGAATATGTGCACCCCAGTCACCCAGCGCACCCATACCGAAGTCATACCAACAACGCCATTGTCCCATGTGATAATCATGGTTATAGTCATGATGCTGCACTACCCCCAGCCAGGTATCCCAATCCATTGTTTCAGGAATCGGTTCCCCCATCGGCATATGCTTGATATTCGGATTCCATCCGTGCCAACGACGCGGAGAGTTCATATGAGCGGTGATAGCTGTTACGTCCTTTATCAGACCAGCTTCTTTCCATGCCTTGAACTGGAAGTAATTGGCTTCGGAATGCCCCTGATTACCCATCTGTGTGACCACGCCATATTTCTTTTCACCGCGCATCATCAGTTCTATTTCCTGGAAAGTACGCGCCATCGGTTTTTCAACATATACATGTTTGCCGTGGGCCATTGCCTCGATTGTGATCGGGAAATGGGCATGGTCGGGAACCCCCACCGTCACAGCATCGATCTTATCCGCCATCTGATCGAACATCTTACGGAAATCCTGATAACGGGGAACTTTCGGGAACATGGAGATCAGTTCCTGCGTATGCTTCGCCCCCATATCCACATCGCAAAGGGCTACAACATTACACAATCCGGTCTTATACAATTCCTTGGCAATTTCACCACCCCGGTTACCAATGCCAATAAATGCGATATTAACTTTCTCGTTCGCACTAACGAACGGTACACCCGGCATTGCACCAGCCTTCGAAGGGATCCAAAACGAAGGTATTGCAGTAGCTGCCGATAATGCCAATGCCCGTTTCAGGAACGAGCGACGTGAGATGTCTTCTGATTTCATGGTATTCTATTTAGATAATTAATATTGTCTGCGCAAACATTAAAAACATCAACTTCGCAAAAATAGATATTTTTTGTTGATTTGAAAGGAATTAAGGCAGAAAGTTCATTAATTATCCGAAAACTTTACCAGGCATTATTCACCGTATGATCAGCCAGTACCGTTTCCACCATCTTTCTGTAAACCTCGACACCCGTTGCTATATTCCTGGAAGCATCGGCACTTCCCATGCCATAAACCACCAATGGCGTCTGCCAGGTCATTCCGGCATGTATTGCACATCCCTGATAAGGACGCAGAAGTTCATCCATCGTGAAACAATTCCTGCCTCCGCTACGGTAAGCGGCATACTCCGAACCTGTTGTAGTGACGATCTGCAACGGCTTGCCGGCTACAGCTGGTGTCTTTGCCAGGGAAGTAAAGACCTCGTCCAGCCATCTTTTCAACAACGAAGGTGCTGACATCCAGTGGAAAGGAAATTGAAAGACCACCATGGAAGCATCGGATATAATCGTGCTCCACACATTTACATCAAAAGACTGATCCTGATATTCATACAGATCGTATACCATCACGCCATCGATATCTTTTACCGCATCGGCTAAAGCCTTGTTAGCCTGTGATTCTTTCAGATTGGGATGAGCCAAAAGAACTACTACTTTTTTTGAAACGTCATTCATATTATTGTGTTTTATAATGTAAAATCGTATTAAAACATAAGCTTTCACAAAGCTAAACAAATCCATGAAAATACATCAGGGAGATTTAGATTAAAATTACCAGCATTATCTAAATAACAATTGATTACATAAAAAAAGCATTTCAGCAGGAGAGAAAAATAGCAGACAATAGAATATTTAACATATCGAAACATTCAAAAAAGACTCGATACTGTAAATTAAAAATTAAGGCAAACAAATGAACTATAAATATATAGTCAGCATTTTACATTTTTCTAAATGATATTGTTCTAGTAGAACTAATTCATAATATCTATCAAAAAATAGATTAGTAGTTAACATCTCATTTCTGACCTCATTTTTTTATAATTAATTACAACTAATTTGTGACAAAATTAACCCTTTTAGCGCACACAAGCTGGCGGTTAACTAATTTAAAATAGATTTATCCTATTTTAAGCAATTCATCATGCTTTCTTTTTGACATAATTCCATAGTTCTACTAGAACTATGATAATAATTTAATTGATGCTGAAACACATTATACACACATCTATTTTTACTTATAAATCAAACGCTTATGTCTAAAAAATTGAAATTTCCAAGCTTGATTTTGCTTGCCGGTGCATTAGCATCTCCGATAGGAGTCTACGCCGACGTATTGCCCGACAGGCAAAGTGTAAACATTTCCCAACAGAGTGGGAAAGTAACCGGAGTCGTAGAAGACGCATTAGGTCCGGTAATTGGAGCTTCTGTGGTAATCAAAGGCACCACTAATGGTATTATGACTGATCTTGACGGTAAATTTACACTGGATAACGTCAAAAAAGGTCAAGTCCTACAAATCTCTTTTGTCGGATACAAAACAAAAGAAATCGCCTACACGGGACAAACGACAATGAAAATTCTTCTGGAAGAAGATTCACAAGCCCTGGATGAAGTTGTGGTAACAGCCCTGGGTATGTCGCGTGACAAAAAATCACTGGGTTACGCCATGACAGAACTGAAAGGAGATGAAATCGCCAAAGTAAACTCTCCTAACCCGATCAATGGTTTGCAAGGTAAGGTTGCCGGTGTACAGATTAACATGGGTAACTCCGGCCCGCAATCTTCACAACGCATCATTATTCGTGGTAACACCTCATTGGGCGGTAACAACCAGCCGATTTTCGTTATCGACGGTATTATCATCGACAATGAAGTAACAAAAACCGGCCAAGGCCAAGACTGGGGTAATGACCTGAAAAACTTGAACTCCGACGACTTCGAGTCTATGTCTGTCTTGAAAGGTGCCGCCGCTACTGCCCTTTACGGTTCACGTGCAGCAAACGGTGTGATCTTGATCACCACCAAGAAAGGACGCAAAGGAGAAGGTATCGGTATCTCTGTTTCTCACACGCAACAGTGGGAAAAGATCTATGCAACCCCTGATTTGCAAAACGAATTCGGTTCCGGTTCATCCCCCGTTTGGGCGTTGAATGATGACGGTTCTGAAAACCGTTATACCTCGGCCGGACGTAGTTTCGGACCGCGTTTCGACGGCAAGCCGTTCTATGTGGACGGTCAAGAAATGATCTATTCTGCAAAAACAAACAACTTGCAGAATTTGTATAAGACCGGCCGTTACATGAACACAAATGTGGCATTGCAAGGTGGTTCTGAAAAAAGTGCATTCCGTTTTTCTTATTCAAATCTGAATTCCGATGGTTTGACTTTCAACAATGAGTTCAAACGTAATTCATTCAGCTTAAACGCCTCACACGATATTAGTTCTCGTTTGAAAGCAGAAGGCGGTTTCTCTTATATCGAATCAACGGCACAAAACCCGACTCGGCAGGGTGGAGCTGGATCGCCGATCTACGACTTCATGTACAGCATCGCCCGCGAATATGACACAGACTATTGGCTGAAAGATAAAAAATACATCAGCCCGGCAGGCGACGGTTACAACTCGATGGACCCATACGGATACTCTAAAACCATCTACGATTACTTGGAAAACATCTACACACAAGATGAAATGAGCGTGCGCGGATACTTGAACCTGGATCTGAAACTGTTGGATTGGTTATCTGTAAAAGTAAAAGGTGACATCTATAAATTGTACACTACCAACGAGTCAAAAGTAATGGCAACAGGCGCCAGCAAGTACGATGGGGCAGCTTACAAGATCCATGAAAACAAGAAAGACCAGTACAAAATTACCGGTATGTTGACGGCCAACCATTCGTTCGAAGACTTCAACATCAGTGGTAGTGTGGCAGTTGAGCAGTGGGATACTCGCAGCGGATACCATAAAACCGACTCGAAGAACGGTTTGCGTGTACCCGGCCTGTTCGACATGACCAACTCTGTGCAACGTGCCGAAACAAGCGTGAGATACAATACCAGCCGTAAACGTATCAATTCAATCTATGCGTTTACCAATATGGACTACAAAGGCGTTTACTTCTTGGATATCACCGGACGTAACGATTGGTCGTCTGCATTGATCTATCAGAACGGAACCGGAAATACCTCTTACTTCTATCCGTCGGTAGGTGCCTCTTGGTTGTTTGTTGAAGGTCTGCGTGAACACATGCCGGAGTTCATCTCTTTCGGTAAGTTAAGAGCTTCTTACGCCATTGTGGGTAATGACTGTGCACCGTATTTAACAACAGGTACAGGTTACTATGCTTTCGACAATACATTCGATAATCAATTAAGTAGCGGAACTTATCCGTATTACAAATTTGACAAGGATGAATTGCCTAACCTGGATTTGAAACCTGAAAAACAACACTCTATCGAAGTTGGTTTGGATATGCGTTTCCTGAAGAACCGCTTAGGTTTCGACTTTGCTTGGTATAAGACCAATACGAAGAACCAAATCCTGGGATTACCGATCGCATCTGAGTCGGGTGTAGGCAAACGCTGGATCAATGCCGGTGATATCCAGAATAAGGGTATCGAGTTATTGATCACCGGTACTCCGATCGAAACAAAAGACTGGCGTTGGGACTTGTCTTTCAACTTGACACGCAATACAAACAAAATTGTTTCCCTGTTTGAAGGTGTCGACAAGTATCAGTTAGTAGGTGGCGGTACAGATACGCAGGGATGGGCAACCGTTGGCGGTTCTTACGGTGATATCTATACTTCATACGGTTACACACGTAATGAAAAGGGCGAAAAACTATTAAATGCAGACGGTTCTTATCCTCGTTCAAACGAAAGTGTAAAGATCGGTTCCTTGCAACCCAAATTCTTGTGGGGTGCTAATACTTCCGTAAGTTGGAAGGGCGTTACGTTGAATGCTGTAATTGATGCCCGTTTCGGTGGTGACATCTTCTCTGCAAGTTATTACTATGGTATGAATTCCGGTAATATCAAGTCTTCACTGGCTGGTCGCGATACACAATATGGCGGTCTACCTCGTACATTGGCCGACGGGAGAACCGTTAACGATGGTGTCATTCCGGAAGGTGTATTCATGCCCGGCACAGAAATCAAGGGACAGGATGTATCCGGCATGAGCTATCAGGCTGCTTACGAAAAAGGATTGGTTGAACCGCTGTCGGCCTACAAGTATTACGACAATGTATATAGTTGGTCTGGCGGTATCCGCGAAGAAGGTATCCACAAATGTTCATGGATTGCGCTGCGTGAAGTCTCCGTACATTGGCAATTACCTAAAAAATGGGTAGAAAAAGCATATATGCAGAATGTCAGTGTAGGCTTGATGGCACGTAACCTGGGTTTCCTGTATAACAGCTTGCCCGACAACATTCATCCGGAAGGTTTGAATACAACTTACAGTTCCGAATATATGGAAAGTGGTGGTGCGGTATTCTCACGTAACATCGGCTTCAGTGTTAATGTTTCATTCTAATCAAACGTATAGTCAAATGAAAAAGATTAAATATTATATTTTCGGTGCTTTAGCATCTATGGCTGCATTGACCTCTTGCGATGCAGATTTTACCGAAATCAATAAAAATCCCGATACGGTGTATGAGGTCGATCCGGAAGTATACCTCTATCAGGTAGAAAATGCGATGCTCAATGCCGGAGAAACCTGGGCAGATTCTTATGCCTGTCGTTTACGCTGGATGCAGTATTGTACAGGTATCTGGGGGTACGGAACGACAAACTTTACAGAGTGTGCCGGATGGGGTGGTACAGTCTATGGCAACTATAATACTGCCGGAAAGTACGCAACACATATCCCTTATTACATCCAAACAAATTTACCGGAACAGGAAGCTGCTTATAGCAACTTGATAGAAGTGGCTCGTGTCCTGCTGATCACCAAAGGTATCCAGACCTCCGATGTATACGGTTCATTGGCTTATACAGATGCCTGGGGAACACGTAACGGACGTCCGGAAATCCTCGAACCGGCATTTCAAACACAAGAAGAGTTGTACACCATCTGGAATCAGGAACTGAAAGAAGCTGCCAATAAGCTGGCTACCGCTACGAACCAGATTTCTTTCAAAAATTACGACCTGGCGTATAATGGCGATATGACTAAATGGGTGAAAGCCGTTAACGCTGTACGCCTGCGCTTGGCATTACGTCTGTTGAACCGGAAACCGGAAGAGGCTAAAGCCATTGCACGAGAAATATTGTCATCCGGTAATATATTCGACAACATTGACGATAGTTTCGTCCTTTATTTCGATAATCACTGGACTACATTGGGCGACTGGCATTCAGTCATTGACATGGACCGTGCTTCTGTCTGCTTCATGAATTATCTGAAAAAATACAACGACCCACGTAAACGTCTTTTCTTCCAGATCAACAACCTGACTCCGGAAAATGTCGCTGCATTCAACGCACTGGAAACAACAACTCCCAAACAAATCATTCCTACCAATTTGAGCCGTTGGGAAGGTGGTCACGTAAGCTATGATTTGCAGGCAGAAGATGTTTGTCGTACTTCGCGTTATCTGGATGATATCGATATGCGCCCGATGAACAGACCACAGACTCGTCTGTGGAAAGGGGCACAGGATGAAGGTACAGCAGGCGGCTGGGTGCCATTGGTGACTTATGCAGACTTCTGCTTTATGGCTGCCGAATTTACATTGGAAGGTGTGGCTAATACGAAAAGCGCACAGGAATGGTACGAAGAGGGTGTAAGAGCTTCTTTGAAATTCTGGAGCAAGATTGCCGACTACTGCAAAATCAACAACTACGAAGCCATTACAGAAGCTGAAATCGACGAATACATGGCACAGGAAGGAATTGCTTGGAACAGCGCTATGGCTAAAGAACAGATTTATTGCCAGACTTGGATAGAACACTTCAAGAACAACAATGAATCGTGGGCGATGTACAAACGTGTAGGCTATCCGAGTACAACCTCTACTTTGGTTACTTGGGAACCGATCCATGTGTACGGCGAATTACAACAAGTTCCGCGTCGCAAAAAATTCACTATGCCGGCAGATGGTTCTCCTAACTATGCTAACCAAGTAAAACGCTTGGAAGATATGCAAAAGGAATCTAACTTCGGTCGTTTGGATAGTGAACATGGCCGTGTTTGGTGGGAAAATTAGAAAACTCCAAACTAAATATTCAACATAATGATTGGTGAAACGAGAGAGGTGACCGTGATGGCCACCTCTCTTTGGTTATTGACTCTACACATTAACTTTATAGTGTTATAATCATGAATAGACATAACCTCAAACAGTTACTTTATATAGTCTTCATACTTCTTACAATATCCCCGATCTATTCTCAAACAATAAAAGAGGGAATCATGATACAAGGAAACATTCAAATCAAGATACCACGTTAATAAATTGCAGGGCAACCGCACTAAATTGTTTGAAAAAGGGCAGCAAAGACTTTTGGAGCTTCAAAAAGTCCTCGTTTTTTGTAAAAAATCAATCTCCCAATGGAGTTTTATAAATTTAATTTCACCTTTCACCGTCTATAACATATTATAAAACAGTTATTTGTAGTGAATAAAGAGTAAAGGGTGATAAAATGTTGTTCGAACAAATGCGTACGGCTTTTCCCAAGAATACGTACGGTTTTTCCCCTATATTCCGGCAGATTATACCCTGTAAAGTAGCGTCCGGTCCCCTATATCCTATTGGTATGTACGTTATAAGGTAGGTGTACCGTCATGCCGGTACTACTATCCCATCCGCGGTCAGCATCGTAGTGTCAGCACTACTTACATGACTGTATGAAGGCGGGTGGTTCTTCCCCAACGGACAGGCATTGGTTGCCCAACGGATAACTATCCGTCCCTAAACGGATGCCTACTCACCGGAAGGTTTTTCTGTTACGGTTCCCCAAGCAGTAGTGAAAAGGCAGGGTTCACCACAATAAACTATAATACAGCGTGTTACATGTGTGAAGGCAGAAGTATGAAAATCATGGAGGGGGAGGATTGTTTCCGTCACGGACTTTCATGACTTTAAACTACCATTTCAATCATGTAAAACGGTGTTTTGTGTCGGCCAAAATGGTACTTATCAAAAAAGAACAGTTCCCCATCCGTTTTCTTTCGGGCGAGAACTGTTTTGGGGCGGTTGCCCTGAATAAACTGTCAGACATGCCATAACTTACAGAAAAAATCATTTACTTTGCAGGTTGATAATAATTACATATAGTTATGGCACAAGAAGATGTTTTCAAGAAATTAGTTTCACACTGCAAAGAATACGGATTTGTATTTCCTTCTTCAGAAATATATGACGGTTTGGGAGCAGTATATGATTACGGACAGTATGGCGTAGAGCTGAAAAACAATATAAAGAAATACTGGTGGGACAGCATGACGCTGCTTCATGAAAATGTGGTAGGCATCGACTCCGCTATTTTTATGCACCCGACCATCTGGAAAGCATCCGGCCATGTGGACGCATTCAACGACCCTTTGATCGACAACAAGGATTCAAAGAAACGCTATCGCGCCGACGTACTGATCGAAGACCACTTGGCAAAAATTGAAGAAAAGATAAACAAAGAGGTGGCAAAAGCCGCCAAACGTTTTGGCGAAGCATTCGACGAAGCGCAGTTCCGTACCACCAATGGCCGTGTATTGGAATACCAAGCCAAATGGAACGAGATACACGAACGTTTCTCTAAAGACATGAACGATTCCAATTTCGAAGACCTGCGCCAGTTGATTCTGGACTGCGAAATCGTTTGCCCGATTTCCGGTACACGCAATTGGACGGAAGTACGCCAGTTTAACCTGATGTTTGCAACCGACATGGGATCGACTGCCGACGGCGCAATGAAAGTGTATTTGCGTCCGGAAACGGCACAGGGTATTTTCGTTAACTTCCTCAACGTACAGAAGACCGGCCGTATGAAGATTCCTTTCGGTATCGCTCAGATCGGTAAAGCGTTCCGTAACGAGATCGTTGCCCGTCAGTTCATCTTCCGTATGCGTGAGTTCGAACAGATGGAAATGCAGTTCTTCGTTCGTCCGGGAGAAGAAATGGAATGGTTCAAGATGTGGAAGTCTACCCGCTTGAAATGGCATAAGGCTATGGGATTAGGTGACCAAAAGTATCGTTACCACGATCACGAAAAGCTCGCCCACTATGCCAATGCCGCTACCGACATCGAATATGAAATGCCGTTCGGTTTCAAGGAAGTGGAAGGTATCCATAGCCGTACAGACTTCGACCTGAGCCAGCACGAAAAGTTCTCAGGAAAGAAAATACAATATTTCGATCCGGAATTAAATAAAAGCTATACTCCGTACGTTATTGAAACATCTATCGGTGTTGACCGCGTATTCCTGAGCGTTATGGCAGGTTCATACTGCGAAGAGACACTTGAAAACGGTGAAACACGCGTTGTTTTGAAATTGCCGGCAGCCCTGGCTCCTATCAAACTCGCCGTATTGCCACTGGTGAAAAAAGACGGGCTTCCTGAAAAGGCTGAAGAGATCGTCAACATGCTGAAGTTCGACTTCCGTTGCCAGTATGATGAAAAAGACTCTATCGGTAAACGTTACCGCCGTCAGGATGCTATTGGAACTCCGTACTGTATTACAGTTGACCATGATACTTTGAAGGATAATTGTGTAACGATCCGTTTCCGTGACACCATGGAACAGGAACGTGTAAGCATCGACAAGCTGCACGATATTATCTCTGAAAAGGTAAGCCTGAAGACTTTATTAAAAAAGATAACTGAATAATTAAATGAAGAAGTACCTGCAATTCGCGTTGATGATTTTTTGTATGTCTGCCGTCTTTACTTCCTGTAAAGATGACGATGATAGTGATGATGTAGCCGTTGAAGCCTACAAGCTGGAAAACGAACAGGCTTTCGCGGCGAAGGCTAATGACCCGGATTTCTTTAAGGTAAGCATACAGGGAGCCGGAGAAGATTTCATTTATGCTAAAAGGCTCAAAGAAGCAGATAAACCTGAAATTCCAATCTATTACAACAGTCGTGTCACTGTTTATTACAAAGGATGGTTCCCTAACAGCGAGGATGGTGAATATTTCGATAAGAAAGAATTAGAAGACGGATCACCTTCCGAATGGGCTGTCAGTACAGCCTCTTCAAACTACAATAGTTACTATGGAACAGGAATTCCCAGTCCCATATCAGGATGGACTATCGCTCTGCAAAATATGAAAGTAGGCGAGAAATGGGAAGTCTGGATTCCTCAAAGACTAGGTTATGGTTCGGTTGACAAAAAAGACAGCGCCGGGAATGTTACTATCCCTGCCTACTCTACTTTAGTTTTTGAAATTGAAGTAGTAGAGCGGACAGCCGAAGTTGCCGGTACAACTTAATCCGTTCTTATATAAAAAGAAAGGGAACATCAATTGACCTGATGTTCCCTTTTTTATTGTCTGTTAGTTTGATATAATAAGGCTCGCATAAAGCAAACCCCTATAAACAATTAAAGCCTGTCTCACGACAAGCCCTAACCAAACTTTGTTAACCTTAAATCTAATACTATTATGAAAAAACCACAGTACAAAGATAAGGCTGTAGAGGCCTTTTGTCAAGCCTTTTCAGACTAATAAACGTTAAGCAAAACACTTGTTCCAGTCAAATTTTGTTACTGAACACAAAACTATATAGATTACAGCCAAATTCTACTAAAATTAACAGCCGGAGAGTAACTTTTCCCCTCTGGAGAGGGGGCAGGGGGTGTGTTATCATTCCGCCTTATAGCTAGCTTTAACACACCCCTTAATCCCCTCTCCAGAGGGGAAACAGATACCATTATTTCACGAACTTCAAACATTCTGACTCCTGCACGGAAGTGACTGCCTGGACAAGAAACATGCCTTTAGGCAAATCAGCGATATTTATATCATAGCGGGCCTGCGGATATAAAGCCGGAAGTTGCTTTACCAATGTTCCCTGCGCCGAGTAAATGAAAAGACCATTCAAGGTCTCTTCACTCTGAATGAACAAATGATCATCCTTCACCCAGCCTGTAATCTTTTTATCCGGCGCAGTAAGACCAGTTAGTCCGGTACCGGTACCTTTCTTCTCTATCTTATATAGTTTCACGCCATACTTGGGTAAGGATACAGGGATTTCTTCGTCTTGCAATGACACATCCTGCCCGGTCCACAATTCCTTAATTCCTTTTACATCGGAAGAGGCGATTCCCAGTCTCGACAATTTTATATTTTCCGAGAAGGCCAGGTCTTTATAGTTGAAAGCCGCAACATACAGATAATCTTCCGTATCCAGCATAAAGAGATTCTCGCCGCGGTTACGTCCCCAACTATTCTTTCCCGAAGCCTTTGCCCCTTCTACCGGATAAAAAGATTTACCGATACGGGCAACTTCGTTTACTTCCGCATTCGTTGCAAACTTTTCTGCTTTCTGTCGGGCTGCCAACTCCCCGACACATGTTCCCTTCTGGCTGAAGTTATCACCCAGGATATATGTTCCGGTAATCACACCGGAGGTAATACGCATACGGTTCTCATCCTCGTTATAATCGTCTCTATGAAGCACCAGGTGGTCGGCATCATTAAAGTTATACACCTTGTCGAGCCACCAACCATAAGAAAGGCCGTTCATAACATATTCCGTATCCTCTTTGGCTCCCCAAGCATCACAACTGATACGACGGGAATTGCCGTATTGAGCCGGAAATGCAGGCGCAATGGATAGAGCCATAAACAGATCGTCTCCGCACAATTCCGTCAGATATTTCATTCCGCTGTTGTAAGCCTGAACGCCAGTCGTTACATTCTTATCATAATAAGAGTCCGCTTCAAGGATCGCATTATTCAGGAAATCGAACTTGATATATTTATAACCTAAATCTTTAAAGCGGTTGATGAAATAACTCATCCGCTGGCGGGTTCCGGGATGCGTGGGGTCCAGGGCACGGGAAGCGATCTTTTTAGGCTGTCCGTTTACATATAAATAGGCTTCCCCGTATTTATAGTTACTCCCTTCCATCGTTCGGCTGCCGTTTTCCCCCCAGTCGGAGAAAGGAGCCCAGTAAATGCCGGGAACCTGCCCGTTGGCAACACATCGTTCGGCAAATGATTTCAACTGGGTATCGGTCAGATTATCCCAATACGAATCGAGGATGACATAGGCCGTGCCGTCATTGGTAAAATTGTTCGGTTGCAGGTTCGTACTGATATAATCAGAGACATCCAGCACACCTTCGTAGTTCAGCTTCTCAGCCATGGCGCCCCAGCTGTTCCAACCGAAGATATTGCCTTTCGACCATTTACGGGGAGGCGCGATCAAGGCATTGGCCTCGCCATAGGCTTCCAGCCCTTCGCGCCAATCGTCGAACATACCGATTAAGAGCTTCGGTGATTTCAGTTTAGTGCCGGAAATGCTGCCGTGGGCTTTTGCTCCGGTAGCATCTATATCGTGGGTCACGCGATGGCTTATGCCGCCAAAACATTCGAGACGGTTTACCTTCTGGTTGCCGGAAGTGGAATAACGGACTCCGGTCTTCCAGGTATCGTGTTCTACCGAGCCGATTACCAACCCTTCGCGGGTATCACCACAGTAGAAAGAAGTAACCTCGAACGATACGGAGTCGACCGACAAGGTCAGGGAGGAATAGCCGATCCAGGCATCGTTATCGAAAGGGACGGATAACACACGGTTGGAGGTATTCGTATTCAGGAAAGAGTTGACTGTTTCGGTAACAACCGGAGCGATATAATTACTCGACGTACCGGCTTCTGAAAGGATAAAAGCCTCTGTCAGGAAATAGCTTTTATCAGGATAGAAATAAAACAGCTGTTGCAAGGAAGGTGCTCCCTCCTGTCCGGCATAGGTAAATGTATATTTATGGCCGGCACCGAAAACGTCATCGACAGCTTCTTCCGAGAAGGTCGGCTGCCCGTATTCCGTACTGCGCAGCAGTTGGTCTTTATCTTTGGCCTGGACGAAGACACCCGCCAGGATTGTTTTTCCTTTATGGATAAAATCACAGGTTTTCGTATCGTTGTTATAAACGATCTTCCAGTCACCGGAAGTTATCGTCTGCTGATCAGCCGCAAACGTCTCCCTCCCGATAAACAGGCAGACAAGACAAAAGAGCAGGGTAATTCTTTGTAAATTCTTTTTCATGATCCTTGTATATTAGCTTAATTCGGTTAGTAAATAAAACACCGGGCAAAGACATGCCTCCCCGGTGTTTTTCTTCTTACAATCTTTTTGCCATTATCGACTAGTGCTTAGTCGATTACAGTTCCCTCGTAGTTCCCTGTTTTGGAACGGGGGCAGCCCTACTACTATCTGTAACCCGGGTTCTGATCGTCTTGCGTCATGTCCGGATTCTGTTCGATCTCTTCGTTAGGTATCGGATAACGGACATTATAATCCTGTATCGTACCCGAACGTTTTGCCCATTTATTGCGTTCCTTAATATACTCGACAAACTTGCCTGTACGGATCAGGTCGGCACGGCGCCAGTTCTCACCCAGAAACTCACGGATACGTTCATCCAATATCTTTGTACGGAAAACATCTTGCGACATGCCTGCATCCCATTTCTTATCAGCCGGGATACTAAAGCCCCACGCACGGTTACGCACTTCGTTTACCTTTTCGACAGCCTGCCCGGTTTGTCCCAATTCATTCAGACATTCAGCATAACTGAGAAGCACATCGGCATAACGGATAGCCGGGATATTCTTACCCGAGTTCCACATATTATTGATACCCAGTCCGGAATGCTGGTCGGTACGGAAATCTTCATATTTCTTTACATGCGGTTTCAACTCATCATGGTCTTCACCCAGGTCTTCCCAGGCTACACATTCATAGTTGGGAACTTCGCCATAATAAGTGAAATCGTAGCGGATACTTTCTTCTTTACGAACATCGCCGTCTTCCCAAATACCGCCGTTCTCTACGGTTTCATAAGCATATTCAGTAACAACTACATGGTCGTAGCCAGCAAAATAACAACCATCGGTCCACCAGTTCTGTGCTACACGCGAACCGATCTGAAACTGAATCTGATTACGGTTCGGGTTATTGTTGAACTGAAATTCGTAGATAGACTCGGCTGTATTCGGTTTTTCGTAATTCCACAGATCGGCATAAGGAACCAGTTGGTATCCCATACCTATTACCGCTTCAAAGCATTCCTTTGCCTTATTGAAGTCACGGAGCCCTGTTTCAACCGGGGCAGACATATAGGCTTTACCCAGCATAGTGTAACCGGCACCGGAAGTAGCACGACCGGCGGTATTGGTTTTCGGAGCATACTTAGCAGCCTTTTCCAGGTCGTTGATAATGAATTGCCATACATCGGTCAGCGGCTGCCGGCCATAACCGGTTTCATCCAGCTTATCCAGGTCGATGATAGGAATTTCACCCCAGTACATAGCCAGTTCATAATCGACGAAACCACGGACGAAACAAGCTTCACCCAAAAGTCCGGCTTCTTTCGATCCCTCAACCAGTTCAGGAGTATCCAATGCACGGATAATCTTGGCAGCGGCAGTAACAATTGGGAAACGTTTGTTCCACTGATCTTTTACCTTACTATGCAATGAATTCATATTAGCATCGTAACGGTCCATTGCCGCGCCTTCACCGCCTCCTTTATTCTGAAGGGCTCCACGTTGGATTTCGTCAGTACCGGTCATCAGGAACCAGGCCCGTTCATCCTGGCGGGTGTTATCACGCCAGGTATTGTATATACCTTTCAGATTCAGTTCGATAAACTCGACATCCGAATAGATCTGCTCTTCTGTCAGTGCTTTCTTGTTCTCCTGTGTCAGGAAATCGGAACAAGATGTGGTGATCCCGGCTGTAAGCGCCAAAACCAGTAATCCGATTAAATTATATCTCTTTTTCATAATTGTTTCCTATTTATTCCATTAAAAACTAAAGTTTAAACCTAACACATACATCTTTGTCGGAGGATAACCGTAGTCGCCTGTTTCAGGATCGAACCCCTTGTATTTGGTGATACAGAACAAGTTGGATGCAGTAAAGTAAACACGCAGGTTTTCTACTTTGATCTGGCTCAACAGAGGCTTCGGGAATGAATAAGCCAATGTCAGGGTAGACAAACGCAGATAAGATGCATTCTGGATCGTGTAATCCATATCCGACGGGTTGTAACGGTTGTAACCGCTGCTGGTATTGGCGATCACGCGGGGAACGGAAGCTCCTGTATTTTCCGGTGTCCAACGATTCAGCAAATCTTCGGAAGCCATGCTTGTACCTGTACTGTTAATCAATGTTTCATAATAAGAACTGATCTTCTTCGCCCCATAAGAATAATTGAAAACAGCATTCAGGGTGATACCTTTATAGTTGAAGTCTGTTGCAAATCCACCGTAGAATTTCGGGTCTTTCTTACCCACCACTACACGGTCAAGCTGGTCGACTACGCCGTCGGGCACACCGTCAGGACCGGAAACATCCAATGGGAACAAGTCACCCAAGCCGACATGTTTACCGTTGAAATCCAGATTTTCCCATTGGCTACGGTTCGACTCATTGGCAATACCGCCTGTTTTATAAGTATAAATGTTATTCAGTGATTCGCCCAGGAAGATGTTCTTCTCACGGTCGGAACCGTTCAGGATTTCCTTTACATCGCCATACAGCTTCGAAACCTCATTCTTGTCGAAAGAGATGTTAGCATTTACGTTCCAGGTAAAGTCTCTTGTCTGTATCGGGGTTGCGTTAATAGTCGCTTCGAAACCTTTGTTCTTTACAGAACCGATGTTTTCCCATGTTTCGCTGTAACCGGAAGTCAACGGCAATGAATGTTTCATCAGCAAGTTATCGTTCTTGATAAAGAACCCGTCCAGAGAAACGTTCAAACGATCGTTCAGAAATGCCATATCGACACCGATATTCGTTTGTTTCTGTTTTTCCCAAGTGATGGCAGGCGTACCTCTCAAACCACTGGTCACGTAAGAAGCCTCACCGTTGCTGACAGAAGAGAAATAAAGCGTACGATACGCATAGTTTTCGATATCCTGGTTACCAACCACACCGTAACCGACACGCATTTTCAAACGGTCAAAGATTGTCTGGTCTTCCATAAACGCTTCATTCGTCACATCCCATGCAGCAGAGAAAGAAGGCAGGACACCCCAACGGTGGCCTTCGGCAAACTTGGAAGAACCGTCATAACGGGCCGTTGCCGTCAGGTAATAACGCATATCATAGTTGTAGTTCACTCTACCCAAAACAGAAACGAGGGTATTGCCCTTGAAATCTGAATCAAGTTCTTTTTTATCGTTGGCGGCAGCACCTTTCAGGTCGTTCCACAACAGGTCGTCGCTGGCGAAACGGTCGCCCTGCGCTTTTGTATAGTTTTCGGTATTCTTAGTCGTACTTGTACCGAACAGGAAGTTCATGCGGTGTTTGTTGATCGTCTTATCGTAAGTGATCGTGTTATCCCACTGCCAGTTCAGCTGTGACCATCTTTCATGTTTTGCTCTTGCATCACCGTTATAATGGCGGATCGCTTCCTGGATGTAGCTCGGTGTATATTCGAACCATGTCTGTGAAGAAACGTCCAGCGCGAAAGTTGAACGGATATTCAGTCCTTCAATCGGATTGATATTGATGTAATTGGATGAAAGGAAACGGTTACGGGCACGTTCGCGGGCTACTTCCTGCGAGTTGAACGGATTATAATCGTTGTTGTTTCCTTCATTGTGGACACGGTAATACAGTGTCAGATAATCCCAGGTATAGCGGGTCGACGGATCGCGGAACGGTTCCGGATTCAGCAACGGGTTTGCGTTCAGTGCCTTGTCGTACACGTCGTCTGTCGGCAAATTGTTTTCCGTACGTGAGAAAGAAGAGTTCGTACCGATCTTCAACCACGGTTTGATCATCGATTCCGCATTGACACGACCGGAATATTTCTTTTCTTTCGAATCACCGATCAATCCATCGATATTGGCGTAATCGAAACTGATATAAACGTTGTTCTTTTCCGTTGCATTGGAAAAACTTACGGAATGGTTCTGCTGGAAACCGCTGCTGATCACTTCGTCGAGCCAGTTGTAGCTTTTGCCCGAACGATACGTTTCAAATTCAGCATCGGAGAAAGCCGTATTGGTTTTCATCAGCGTATTATCGATATAATCCTGGCGGTTTGCCGTTGGATTATCATGCATGTAACCATTGGCAAAAGCATCCACACGCAGGTCGAACAACTGCTGTGCATTCAGTGTCTTCGGACGCTGGGTGATTTTAGAGAAACCTACCCATCCGTCATAGGTTACGCGTCCTTCGCCAATCTTACCTTTCTTGGTCGTGATAAGAACTACACCGTTAGCACCACGCGAACCGTAAAGAGCCGTAGCCGAGGCATCTTTCAATACCTGTACCGAAGCGACATCGTTTACATTGATCGCATTAAAACCACCATAACCATTGCCCATCACCAAACCATCGACAACGTAGATGGGGTCCGAGCCTGAGTTAATCGTATTCACACCACGGATCTTGATGCTGGAATCGTCGCCCGGACGGGTTCCCTTAGTGATCAAGACACCGGCAACACGTCCCTGAAGGGCCTCGTTGACGGTTGTTACCGGTCTTTCCTCCAACACCTTGGCGTCGACATGGGAGATAGCACCGGTCAGGTCGCTTTTCTTCATGGAAGCACCTACAATCACAACTTCGTCGATAGATTGCGAGTCTTCCGAAAGAGTTACGTTAATAACATGCTGGTTTCCAACTTTTACTTCTTTGGTGTCATATCCGATATAGCTGATCACCAGTGTGGCGCCCGGTGTTGCAGAGATGGAATATTTTCCATCCATATCCGATATAGTCCCTTGCGTTGTTCCCTTGAGAACAACGCTCGCTCCCGGGAGCGACTCCGACGTTTTAGCGTCGGTGATTGTACCTGTTATCGTTATGCCCTGTGCGAAAACGGTACCGCAGCATAACACAAGCATCATCAAAATACTAAAAAGCTTGATCTGTTTCATAATTGATAAATTTAAGAACATTTAGTTGTTTCTGATTTTATAAAGCAACGCATCCTTGGCAGGGACCGTCACAGTTAGTTTTTCCTTTACCGGTTGTTCATTTCCACTCCAGAGCTCTTTTGCCTGATAGTTTGCCGCAGGGTCAAGTCCCATACGTTCCAGTGAAATAGTGGCATTCATCTCATCTTCCGAATAATTAAAGATAGCAAAATAAGATGTACCATCTGCATCATGATGAATAAATTGATGTTCCGATTTTTCACCGTTTCCTTCTACCGGAGAGAAAGAAACCCCTTTGGCTACGGCATTCACATCCGGGTTCGTCAGGAATTTCAAGGCACGATCCTTGTCGATCTGTTTGCCGCCTTTGCTGAAATCGTCGCCAACGATATAAAGTCCGGTAATGGCGCCGGAAGTGATACGGGCACGGTTTTCGCCTTCGGTAGCTTCGCGCAACACCAGGTGGTCGGCATCATTATACTGATACACCTCATCCTGCCACCATCCGTAAGAAAGGGCATTCAGCGTATACTCGGTATCCTTGATCTTGTTCCAGGCATCACAGGCGATACGGCGTGAGTTGGCATAATGGGCCGGGAATACAGGCGAGATGGATAAGTTAAGATACATATCACCGAAATACTTATTCAGCAACTGCATACCGTAATTATATCCCTGGATACCTGTACGGATTTCCGGGTTATACCATTTGTCGGCTTCCATCGCACCATGCGTCATAAAGTCCATCTTTACATACTTGAAACCGCAACGGCGGAAAAGATCGGATGTTTTCTTCATCATCTCCTCGATAGCCGGATGGGTCGGGTCGATAGCATAAGCACCGTCCAGTTCCTGCGGCTGACCGTTGGCGTAGAGGTAGACATCCTGGAATTTATAGTCAGGAGCGTCTTTGATCGTCCGTTCGGGATGTTTTCCCCAATCGGTGAAAGGCGTCCAGTATACACCTGGAATCTGGCCGTTGGCAGTACAATGATTCACGAAGTCTTTCAACTCTTCTTCCGTGAAACTGTTCCAGCCTGAATCAAGGCCGATCGTCACATTCCCGTCTGTATTGACGAAATGGTTATTTTGCAGGTTTTCTTTGAAAAAGTCGGACACTTCAATTGCATTCTGATGATTCAGCCTGAACTGTAACGCGCCCCAGCTGTTCCAGCCAAAGGTAACGGCACCTGGCCATCTCTTTACAGGGGCAACCACCGCATTCGCTTTTCCATACTCTTCCAGTCCGGCACGCCAATCGTTGAAGATACCGAAAAATACCTTAGGAGACTTTACCATTTTTCCTTTCAAAGCACCGTGTGCCTTAGAGTCGCGTGTCAACGAATCGGCAACGCCGCCGAAGCAAACCAATGAACCGATATTATTACGGTCGCCTTTCCCCATATCGATACCGGTCTTCCAGTCGGAGTGTTCCACTGAACCGATGACAAAACCTTTACGGTCGTCGTTGTTGAAGACAGTCGCTACTTCATAGCTACGTAATTGATCGAAAGTGAGCGGATGAGACTGATAACGTATCCAGCAATCGTTATCGAAAGGCTGGAATAACGCGCGGTTATCGCCTTCAGCCAACACGGCCGGCATGCGGTCGATAGTAACCGGGGCCATATAATTCGATTCAACGTCAGCGGCTCCTCCCTGAAGAGTAAATTCCGTCAGCAGATAATCTTTCTCCGGATAGATGTAGAAAGATTGTACAAGCGTAGGCAGGTTGCTATCCGTGTAGGTCACCTGCAACAATGAACCCTGACCGAAAGCATCGCTGATAGCGGTGACTTTCGAACTGCTCTTTTTGTAGTCACGGGTCGTGACCAACTTATTACCCAACTTGTAGGAGGCATAAACCCCATCGGAAAGAAGCTGGTTCTCCTTCTCGATACGGTGGCCTTTCTGCACCTGGTCATAGCTAACCGTCCACTTTCCCGAAGAAACGGATGATTCGCCGCAGGATACAAGCAGGGCGAGCAATAGCAGCAGATTTAAATTGATGAGTTTCATGTATTGATAATTTATAGATAGTTTCATTGTTCCGTTATCAACAGAACGGTACTTTCATAAGTATTCCCTATCGTCAGGCTGATTCCGGCTTTCATCAGATAATCACCGGGGAAAACCTGACCGTCGCCATAGAAGGTGCCGTTCCCGGCTTTGTTCAACTCTGTGATCTTATACATTTTAGCCGGGTCCAGTCCTTTCAATCTGGTCTCAAAGAATGTTGTACGTCCGTGGTATTTCAGGCTATAAGCAAAAAACACCGATTCCTTTTTATCCTTAGATATATACATATGTGAAGCCCAGCCGGTTCCGTCGTAAGGAGATTTCAGGCGATAGAGGTCTCCAAACTGTACGATCGGGCGGATACGTTTATAATTCTTTATAGCTTGCTCAGCGAAAGGTAGTTCGTCGCCGGTCAGGTCTTTGGGTTGCAGCTCCATGCCCAGGCGGCCTGTCATAGCCACATCAAAACGGAACTTCAGCGGCGCCATCATACCCGTCTGATGATTCGGAGTAGTCGAAACATGGGCGGCCGTAGCCTTTGCCGGGAAGAAAAGATTTGTGCTGTATTGGATGAATATACGGTCAAGCGAATTGGTGTTATCGCTAGCCCAGAACTCGTCATGATATTTCAATGCACCGAAGTCGAGACGGCCGCCACCCGAAGAACACAACTGAATAAGAACATCCGGGTGTTTTGCACGAATCCGTTCGTAAACACTGTACAAGCCCTTTGTATAGTCAATCCAGAAATGAGTCTGATTTTCTTTGGACAGATATTCGGAACCGAAATTGTCCACATGACGGTTTGCATCCCATTTTATATAAGAGATATCAGGAGACAAAGCGATCACTTCATCAAACGTCTTTACAACAAAGTCCTGTACCTCCGGATTACTCAAATCGAGTAACCACTGGTTACGCATCGGGATTATATCACGTTTACCGCTCTTGACGATCCATTCCGGATGCTTCTCTGCCAGTTCACTCTTGGGACTTACCATTTCAGGCTCAATCCAGATACCGAACTTCAATCCTTTACTTACCGCATGCTTCGCCAGATAATCGATTCCGCGTGGCAGTTTTTTCCTGTTCACCTGCCAATCGCCCAAACCAACCTTATCCGAATTGCGGGGATATTTATTTCCGAACCATCCGTCATCGAGTACGAACATTTCAACACCGAAAGCAGCAGCGTCATCGATCATATCCGTAATCGTTTTTTCATTAAAATCGAAATAAGCGCCTTCCCAGCTATTCAGGACGATAGGCAATTCCTGATCTCCATGGGCCAATGCATAGTTACGCGACCAGTCATGGAGGTTTCTCGATACCTGTCCCTTACCGGTAGAACTGTATGTCCAGACCATTTCCGGAGTCTGCAACGTTTTACCCGGTTCCAGATTATAAGTAGAGGCAAAATCATTCATCCCGCTCATGACATGCAGCAAACCGCATTCGTCAATCTCAAAGGAAGACAGATAGTTACCCGACCAGGCCAGGGAGCCGGCATACACTTCGCCCATGTCTTCATTGGCAGGGCCATTCAGGGAAAGCAGGAAAGAAGAGTTTTCAGACTGGGTAGTACGTATCCCCTTCTTGGATTCCACCCGTTTCACACCCGGTGTCAGTTGTTCTTCTACCAGTTGCATTTCGGAAGCCCAGGCCCCGTGGAAATGGGTCAGATAATAAGAATCTGCATGAAGGGGAAGATAAGCGGAGGCAATATTCTCGACAGCCAGCTTGTTTTTCTCCTGATGGGATATGGAGACTGACTGGCAGATTACATTTTCTTTCTGATAAGCCGTGAAGTTCAGGTTAACGAAAACCGGATACAAAGGATCTTTCAATTGTATCACTGTTTCTATTCTATTATTATCTATATTCTTTACCTGATGAGCTGCATATATTAATTCGGTTGTCTGAACGCCGTCGTCATGGGTCAGTTTCAATGCCGGATTCAGGAAGAAACGTCCTCCGTAAGCCGGATAGATTACCGGAGCATAACCGATTCCGTTATCCGGTTGTTCTTTATACTTCTTATGAAGGAAAGGGGAAACGTCCTGGAATTTATCGCCAAAATAGTTATACACTACTTTCTTATCCGGAGAGATCGAAAAGACCATACTCAGATCGTTTGTAGAGACGGTAATTATCCCCGTATCTTTATCCTGTGAGGAAACGGTTACACACCCCAGCAGCAGGGCAACAGTTAACAATAGTGCTTTCATGTCTATCAATTTTATTTTACTTATTCAAGGTTGATGGTGCAAACTAAATCAATAAACAATAGCACAAAAAGCACGAACTCGCCAATTATTTGTAATTATGCGCTTAATTCATAGAGGTTTAATAAAAATGCAACATTTACGTCATTTTTTGACGCATCTGTTACAAAGGGATGATCGATCACTGATCCTTTTCTCGAGAGACTATCAGGTCAGCTAGCCTTCTGGTCAAATAGGTTAATATATAAGTATCCACATTATCGACCGTCAAAGGCGGGTCTGCCGTCCAGAAATTTTGTTCTCCTGTTTCATCCAATGCCCTTTTCGCTTTATATAACAGATCATATTCTTGCAACAGAGGCAGCCTGGAAGATTGATAGAGACTGGCCAGACATTCTATAATCTCCAAAACAGACCTTCGTTCTTCCTGTTCTTCCAGTATAAGGAATATCAAATAATTATTTAATGCAGTCTCTTTAGAGAAATACAAATTAAACTCCAGGAAAATCACCTCTACTCTTTTCTTCAATTCTTTTTGAGGGAGAGTCAGAGATGCTTGTTCAGCCATAATTTTCATATTATCACTCACAAATCCGGCATCAAGCATCAGGTTAGCCCAATTCAGAAACCTTTGGTCTATTTTTTGACCGAAAACGAATAGTGCCTGTATTTCCAGTGTTTCAGGAACTTTCAAAGTTATATCCTGCGCCTTGAAGAGTGTTCCGGGGCGAAGGGAAAAACGTTTCATCACATAAATCAACTGATCAATATCTTCACGCAAATCCAGTTTCTGAAACATTTTAAACGACATTCCCAAACAAGCCATATCTGGCTCAATCACGAAAAGAGACTTGCCTTTCAGATAAGCAATTATATCTTCGGCATGTATCAGCTCCTTTTCTATCGGTACATAGAAAGGAACGGATATGAAAATCAAAGACACATTACGCCCTTTGGGATTCATTTGCCGCAAAACTTCCGTTCTAAACAGAAAATGGTCCTTCCTGCATTCCAACTGCAACCGTCCGGTTTGATTGATAGGACCATCCCATTCGTAACGCATCAAAACCGTCTGCATTAGTTCCCTCAACTTTTTGGGTTTTCTGTAATTGTTGATGAAAGTCAATAACAATGTCAAAGGCAAAATAAAGAGGAAAGGGATAAAAGAAACAGCCCATAATAATCCGCTATCTATATTTCCGGATAAAAGACCTGTTATTAATAAAATGATTACACAAGGTATACACAACAAAAGAACTAATGACAAAGAATAAACCAACCAACCTTTAATGGTTTTGAATTCAAGCAAATTCAATTCATCCATATTACCTTTCAAAAGAGAAAGATATTTTATAATATCAGCAAGTGATATTTTATCTTCATGCAGTCCTATATATTCCATAGCTTGCAAAGATAACACCTCAAAATCAAAGATTCATACAAAATGATGAGAAAAGAACCCCCTATAAACAATTAAAGCCTGTCTCACGACAAGCCCTAACCAACTTTGTTAACCTTAAATCTAATACTATTATGAAAAAACCACAGTACAAAGATAAGCCTGAAACAAGCGTTTGTCAAGTCTTTTACAGACAATATATGTTAAGCCTTTCGGGCATTGTAGCTAAAAATTGTTTCCGAACACAAAACTTTATACAATACAGACAAAAACTGCTAATTTTAACAGTTAAAACAGCCAAATCTATAGAGAAAGACGTTCTTTAAGCAACTTGTATCCGGTCAGGCTGGCACGCAGACAGACACCTGTTTTAAGACGAACCTGGTAACTTTCCTTGCCGAACAGTTCCACACGCATGATCTGTTCGCTATTAACGATACAGGAACGGTGAATACGGATAAACCAGCGCCCCGGCCATATATCCTCCGGTAACAGATATGATAAGGACGCCAACAGCCAATGCAATCTGGGCCTGTAATGGCCGCAATATGCCTGTTACATACCAGAACAGGAAACCGGAAACACAGAATATACCGACCGAAACCAGACTATCCAACCATGCGACAAGCCATCCCGTATGTCCGTAATAATAGAGGAGCAAGGCGCTTATGCTGCAACTGACCACAGCCAAAGCCACACCAGCCATTCTACACAGGACAGAATTTATAAACGGATGTGTCTGCATAATCAACTCTTAAATTCAATGCCACCGAACATAACAATTCCCCGTACAACCAGTATATGTTCTTTATCCATTTCCATAGAGGCATTAAAACGTTTATCCTCGCATGCCCCCATGATCGGACTGCCATGAAAATTGACCGCCCAATCCCCAGGAAGATAGATTTCCACACCGGCAAACTTACAATCGATATCAATATAGGTTTTAGCACTATCCAGCTTCGTTTTCCGCAAATCCAGGACCGTTCCCCCAAACACAGTCCTAATCCTGGCTCCTTTAAATACCGGATCTAAAATAATTTGTTCCACATAGCCAAATGTATTATCCGATTCCACATATCCGTCCGTATTAATAAAATCACTTTTTACTTTACCGGCAACGGCATTTCCCCGGATATCTTCTCCACCGGTATCCTCTCTCCGGCTATTATAATGATAGGAGTTCTTTTTACGCGGTTCGAAGATCAGCATTAAACCGACAACGACAAAAGCAGCCGGCCAATAGACCTGCAACCAATCGCTATCCATCCACCCCAGTCGTGGCAGTAAAAATGCCGCACCAACCAAAAAGGTAATCAAACCGCCTATATAATGTCTCCGGGAAATACTCCCTACACCTATATACATTACAAGCATCTGCCAGGATACAATGATATGAAAAAGATCATCCGTGATCATGCCTGTGTTCCTCATGATCCATACGACCCCCACTACAATAAACGGGATGGCCCAAAATAAGTTTTTCCTAAGATTCATACGATATACAGTTTAATTGTTTGAGAGCAAAAGTATGCTCCTGTCAGCCTTCCGGCAATAGAAATACGTCCTATTACAGTCAAATATCGGTGAATTGCCGAATATTACCGATAAAAAAGGGAGTTATTTTTCAGAGAATGCCATATTTAAAAGAAAAAAGGCTTGCATTTCCGAATGCAAACCCCTATAAACAATTAAAGCCTGTCTCACGACAAGCCCTAACCAACTTTGTTAACCTTAAATCTAATACTATTATGAAAAAACCACGATGCAAATATACTGCTTAATCCAAACCTGTCAAGAGGTTTTATGCTAAATGGTGTTTCATACACTATAAGAAAAGCTAACAAGGTTCAATATGTTTGTTTTTTGCTTCCAAAGTGTTAAAATAAACACTTTTTATTCCTATTTCTTCTTTAATATACGTTGTGCACAGTCGGACAATACCACGATCGCTCCGGCTATGATTGCCGTATCTTTTATTACCAGCCGACCTGCTCCGGTCAGTAAGGGGAAACCATGTTCTCCGCTTCCCAAATCGGGCACCCATACTTCAGGTGTTGTCACCAGGAATGAAAGCGTACCCAATGTCATTATGATCGCCAGTCCGGAACCTATCAAGCCAATTTTCGGAGAAAAGATACCCAGGAAAGTCAGGATACCGATCGCCATGATCATAATGCCTAGTCCATGTGAAAAAATATAGGTATTGTTTTCTACATGCCACTGATGCTTGGCTTCATTGAATTCACCTTCTTTCAACTTATATTCTTTGTATTCCGGTGCACTCTTTGCATAGAAAAAGCTCATAAACGGACTGTTTGCCACAAAAGGAACGATCCCTTCCGCTTCATAATTATAGAATTTCAGCCCGCCGATCCATACGAATATAATCAGGATAGCTACGCGGATCAGGTTAATACCCAGTTTCTGTGAAGAAGCTGCAATGTTCAGAAATGTGTCGAATAAATCTTTTAATTTAGTAGTCATGTCTTTCTTTGTTTATCAGTTTAACTTATGATGCAAAGATCCGACATTTTTCCCCTATGGGAAATGGCAATTCTACCAGATAATTTGACAATTATTCCCTTAAACACAATAAAGCCGGTTAACAGAGGTATATTTCCCGTCAACCGGCTTTATCTTTATAAATGATCCGTTATCGGAACTATTTTAATTACGAACTCCCAGCTCCACCAGTTTCTGTTCGTCCAAGGCATATTTGCGTTCGATGCTCTGCAAAAGCTCTTCACTGATATTCAGAGGACGGTTCAGCTTCTTCATCTCCCGGTATCCTTTATAGACCTGCGTGATCATCTTGCGGGGATTGAAAACAAGCGATGAAGTGATCCAACACCCATGCGTACACCAGCAGTTAGCTTTGTCGCCATGACCGATAGCGGCAATCTCCTGCTTCATGACATCGCTCTCCATAATCTTTGCGATATTGCAGTCATAATCCTTGACATTACCGAGCGGTTCACGAAGTTCGCAGGCACGGAAACGACCGTCATAGTCTATTACCAGTGTTGTTTCGCCGGCCGTACAATCCATGCCCCAGGGGGTCGGATGATCGATATTGGTCGCACGTACATTATATAATGTACGTATGAAACCCAGGTAGAAGAAACGGGCGATAGGTTTTCTGAACCCACTGGTTTCCTCCGCCATACGCTCCCCATATACATTATAAATAGGAACAACCTTATCCTGCAAGGCGCGTAAAGTAGGCTCGGTAAGAACTTTCACTCCGTCGTCGCGGGTCATACCGCGTGCAGCTTCGATAATATGATTGGAGAGATGAAAACGTCCCAGCATCCATATCATCAGATCCTCGACCTCATTCTCGTTATATTTGGTAATCACGGTGGCCAGGTTTTTCAACACCCTGCCGTCGTCAGCAAAGTTTTTTTCAATCAGCTTCAGTGTCCCCATCGCTTTGTAGAAATTGCCGGGAACGCCGCGCTGTATATCATGCGTATCACCGAAACCGTCCAAAGAAAGGCTCAGGTTGATATTCAGTTCCGGACAATTCCGGCGGATCTGTTTTACCCAGGCGACGATCCGGTCAGGCTTCAATCCGTTGGTAGGGATATTCACGTCCTTTATCTCGTTATTCTTGTAGAACATCTCTATAATTTCAGGTAACTCCTCACGCAGTGTCGGTTCACCGCCGGATACCCACAAACGGTTGAACTGCCCGGCTGTTTCGGAGATTGTCTTGATTTCTTCAAAAGTCAGGTCTTTCTCCTTTTTATCCATGTCTTCTGCATAGAAACACATTTTACATTTAGCATTACACCGTCCTGTGACAAACAGGAAAACAGATTCTAATTTTCTGTTTGTGCTCATTGTCCTGAAAGAGCTCTTTGTTCTTTTCGTACTCATTGTTATTATCGATTAGATTTCTCTATTAGTATTAGCTCCCATATCTTATTTAGCAGATAGACAAATATATACCATCCCAACAAATCTATCAGCAAGACTTGAAAACATTCGCAAATTTCAACTATTATACAGCACAAAACAATCTCCATTTGTGGGATTCGATGTTCTATATTTAAGATTATCGACTAACTTGTCTCAAAAAAACTATCTTTGTACATTCAATTAAGTGTATATAAAAGTATGGAAGACAATATTCCTAAATTCGACCTCCCCATAGATTTTATTGTAGGAAACAGTATTACAGGTGAAATACTGAACCAATACGGACGTTTCCCGTGCAAGATCAAGGCAGGCATATTCGTGCTTTGCGTACAAGGGACAGTCCACGCGACTGTAAACTTAACTGAGTTTACCATCCGGAAGAACGACTTTATCACCTTACCCCCGGGTTGCTTCATTCAGATACATGAGGTTTCCGATGATGTAAAACTGTGTTTTGCAGGCTTTTCTTCCGTATTCGTCAGCCATATCAATTATATAAAGACGATTACGAACTATCTGCCTGTCATATTCGACAGTCCGATCATGCCTTTGCCGGAGCATATATCCTTACTCTACCAACAGGCTTTCGACTTGCTGATCAATGCTTATTCCATGCCTAAAACCATCGAGAACAAGGAGATTATCAAGGCTATCTTTACTATCTTCATGCAAGGGGTTATTGAATTATACAGGAATCATACGCCATATAGCAATGCTCCCATGACGCGTAATATGGAAATATGCCGGGAGTTCGTACAGCTGGCGATGGAAAACTACACGAAAGAGCATAGCGTGTCTTATTACGCTAAAAGGCTCAACATCACCTTGCAGCATTTCTGTTATGTGATAAAAAAGGTCAGCGGACGGACTGCATTGGATATCCTGAGCAATATCATCATTATGGATGCCAAAGCGCAGCTTAAATCGACCGATATGCCGGTCAAGAAAATTGCATTCGCCCTGGGTTTCGACAACCTTTCGTTCTTCAACAAATATTTCCGGCAACATGTAGGAATGACCCCGCAGGAATACAGGGAGAGCTAAAAAAAGGGATATGCCGGACGCAAACCCCTATAAACAATTAAAGCCTGTCTCACGACAAGCCCTAACCAACTTTGTTAACCTTAAATCTAATACTATTATGAAAAAACCACAGTACAAAGATACAGGTATTCTCCAACTTGTCAATAGTTAAAATGCTAATTAGTGTTGTATAGCATATAAGAAACACTAACAACATTCAAGATATTTATCTATGACTTCAGAAATGTTAAAATAGGGGCAAAAAAGAAGAGGCGCTGCCATAAGCAACGCCTCTCCGGACATACATATATAATGTATATTAGTCTTGCAATTTAGCACAAATGAACTCGCGGTTCAAACGAGCGATGTTGCTGACAGAGATGTTCTTCGGACATTCCATTTCGCAAGCACGCGTGTTGGTACAGTTACCGAAGCCCAGTTCGTCCATCTTGGCAACCATTGCTTTCGCACGACGAGCAGCTTCTACCTTACCCTGAGGCAACAGAGCCAACTGGCTAACCTTTGCAGAAACGAACAACATAGCCGAACCGTTCTTACAAGCAGCAGCACAAGCACCGCAACCGATACATGCAGCAGCATCCATAGCCATTTCAGCATCTGCACGAGGAATAGCGATTGAATTGGCATCAGGTACACCACCTGTGTTCACTGATACGAAACCACCTGCCTGGATAATTTTATCGTAAGCATAACGGTCTACCATCAAGTCGCGGATTACCGGGAAACCGGCAGAACGCCACGGTTCGATTGTAATAGTTTCGCCATCATTGAAGCGACGCATATAAAGCTGGCAAGTAGTTGCGCCGGTTGCAGGTCCGTGCGGATGTCCGTTTACATACAAAGAACACATACCGCAGATACCTTCACGACAGTCGTGATCGAATACGATCGGCTCTTTACCTTCACTGACCAAACGTTCATTCAAAATGTCTAACATTTCCAGGAAAGAAACACTCTGATTGATTTTGTCTATTTGGTAAGTCTCAAATTGTCCTTTATCTTTCGGACTTTTCTGACGCCAAACTTTAAGTGTTACTTTTATATCTTTATCCATGATTCTAATTTTTGTGATTGATGATTATTACTTCTTGTAGTTACGTGTTTGAGGAACAACGAACTGATAGTTCAAATCTTCCTTCAGCATAACCGGATCTTTGTCTTCACCCTGGTATTCCCAACAAGATACGTACATGAACTTATCGTCATGACGCAGGGCTTCGCCTTCCTCGGTCTGGTGCTCTGTACGGAAGTGTCCTCCACAAGATTCGGCACGGTCCAATGCATCGTGTGCCATCAATGTACCAATCTCAATAAAGTCAGCCAAACGCAATGCCTTATCCAACTCTACGTTCAGGTTATCGGCTTCACCCGGAATATATACATTACTCCAGAACTCTTTCTTCAGCTCTTTCAACATCTGGATCGCTTCCTGCAAACCTTTTGCATCACGTGCCATACCTACATGTTCCCACATGATATGACCCAGTTTCTTATGGATAGAATCTACCGACTCTTTACCCTTGATACTCATCAATTTCTTGATGCGGTCTTTGATCCCCTTTTCAGCTTCTGCAAACTCAGGCAGGTCGGTACTGAAACGCGGAACCTGGATCTGGTCTGACAGATAGTTCTGGATTGTATAAGGCAATACAAAGTAGCCATCGGCCAATCCCTGCATCAACGCAGAAGCACCCAGACGGTTAGCTCCGTGGTCAGAGAAGTTAGCTTCACCGATAGCGAACAGACCCGGAATAGAAGTCATCAATTCATAGTCAACCCACAGACCACCCATCGAGTAGTGCAATGCAGGATAAATCATCATCGGAGTTTCGTATGGATCGTCGTTGGTAATTTCTTCGTACATGTCGAACAAGTTACCATATTTAGCTTTTACAACATCTTTACCCAGACGGTTGATGGCGTCGGAGAAGTCAAGGAACACGGCCAGACCTGTGTTGTTCACACCGAAGCCGGCGTCGCAACGTTCTTTAGCGGCACGTGAAGCCACGTCACGCGGAACCAGGTTACCGAATGCCGGATAACGGCGTTCCAGATAGTAGTCGCGGTCTGCTTCAGGAATGTCTTTCCCTTTCTTAGTTCCGGCCTGTAATGCTTTTGCATCTTCCAGTTTCTTCGGAACCCAGATACGACCGTCGTTACGCAATGATTCAGACATCAAAGTCAGCTTAGACTGGTAGTCACCTTTCACCGGTACACAAGTCGGGTGGATCTGCACCATACAAGGGTTAGCGAAGTAAGCACCTTTCTTGTAGCACTGCCATGCAGCAGAACCGTTGGAAGCCATCGCGTTAGTAGACAGGAAGAAAGTATTTACATAACCACCTGTTGCCACCACTACTGCGTGAGCAGAGAAACGTTCGATCTGACCTGTGATCAGGTTACGTGCGATGATACCGCGGGCACGGCCATCCACCTTCACAACGTCCAGCATTTCGTGGCGGGTATACATCTTTACTTTGTTCAAACCGATCATACGGCTCAAAGCAGAGTAAGCACCCAGCAACAACTGCTGTCCGGTCTGACCGCGGGCATAGAACGTACGGGATACCTGAGCACCACCGAATGAACGGTTATCCAGCAGACCACCGTATTCGCGAGCGAAAGGAACACCCTGTGCTACGCACTGGTCGATAATAGAGTTGGAAACTTCAGCCAGACGATAAACGTTTGCTTCGCGGGCACGATAGTCACCACCTTTGATTGTATCGTAGAACAGACGGTAAACAGAGTCACCATCATTCTGATAATTCTTTGCAGCATTGATACCACCCTGTGCGGCGATTGAGTGTGCGCGACGGGGAGAATCCTGGATACAGAAGTTCAATACGTTGAATCCCATTTCTGCCAGAGAGGCAGCAGCAGAAGCACCGGCCAGACCAGTACCAACTACAATCACGTCCAGACGACGTTTGTTTGCGGGGTTCACCAGTTTCTGATGATCTTTATAATTTTTCCACTTCTCAGCCAACGGGCCCTGAGGGATTTTAGAATCTATTTGAGTCATAATGATTTATTTTCAATATTGTTACACCTTAAATTAATGTCCTGCACAAACAGCTACATAGTCACCACCTACACCATTCAGGTAGAAAACGATAGTAATGATAGCAAACACTACGCAAATAACGGTTGCTACAATCTTGGATATGCAGATCCAACGGTTCATCCAGATCGTGTTACTCCAACCGATAGTCTGAATAGCGCTCCAGAACCCGTGAGTCAGGTGGAACCACAAAGCTACGTACCATACCAGATACAGCACTGTATTCAGGATATTACCCTGGAAATAGTAGTTGATAAACGCTGCACCGTCCTGAGGAGATACGGTTGTTGTTCCGTCGCAAAGTGTTACCATGTGATTGCCTAGGAGTTCGGCGAACATCATCTTGTACCAGAACTGGCTGAAGTGCAACACCATGAACAGGATAATGATAATACCCAGTACCAGCATGTTCTGAGATGCCCATTCCACACCTTTCGGACGAGCGTTAATTGCATAACGGTCGTTACCGCGAGCCTTACGGTTTTGCAGTGTAAGGAGAACAGCATACACAAAGTGAATCACAACGCCTGCTGCCAGCACCAATGTTGCTGCCACGGCATACCAATTTGCTCCCAACAATGAACAAATCATGTTATAGGCTTCTCCCGAGAAAGCAGCCGCCACATTCATTGACAAGTGGAACAATAAGAACAAAACAAGAAAAAGGCCTGACACACTCATTATCAGCTTCTTCCCGATAGAAGAATTAAGTAACCACATAAGATAATAATTTAAGTTATTTAATTGTTTTTAGAAATTCATATCAATATACTCAATTATCAGGCAAAGGTATGCTAAATACACGTATCACGCAAACGATTAAAGAAATATTTCGTCAATCAAACCTATACATTTCAGGAGGGACAAACGGTAAATCCTATTCAATAAATAAATTAACAAAAATGTAACCAGTACTAACCGGCATTTTTATATCTTCGTGGCATAATCAGGGGATCGTATGTTACAACGTAAAATGCTGAGCTTCTTATTTATGATGATTTTTATACCGTCTGTTCGTGCTCAGTGGAAAGATAGTACGAGATTCATAAATAAAGAACATGAATTTGAAACCACTTACAACAAAATATCAGAGAATAAGGTATACCAGATGCTACGTGTCCCTGTTCCTCTTTTCGCCATTTCAGCCATAACATATGGGCAGGGTGATAAATTCCGGACATTGCGCAATACGCATACGCCCAACTTCCATTACAGATACGATGATTTTCTGCAATATACTCCGTTGCTTGCTGTTTACGGGATGAAGCTCGGCGGTGTGGAAAGTCGTAGTTCATGGCCCCGGATGATCGTATCGAACGCTTTTTCGGCAACGATCATGGCCGCTACCGTCAACAGCATGAAATATACGATCAAACGCGAACGCCCCGACGGCTCAAAGAACAACTCATTCCCTTCGGGACACACGGCAACCGCTTTCATGGCTGCTACCATCATGCACCGGGAATATGGTCTGACCCGCAGCCCGTTATATAGTATCGGGGGATATACAGTCGCCACAGCCACCGCTTTCAGCCGGCAACTGAACAACCGCCACTGGCTGAGCGACGTACTGGCCGGGGCTGGTATCGGCATCTTATCCACAGAGTTAGGGTATTTTCTAGCAGACCTGATCTTCAAGGACAAAGGCTTGAATCTCCCTGACAAGCTCAGGGAGTCTGCCCCCAAAGGAGGGCGCCCTTCTTTCCTGGAGTTCGCCGTAGGATACAGTATCATCAACGGAAGTATCGAGGTAGGTAAAAATATACGCCTGAGCTCGCCGGGAGCAACCAATGTCAGCGTAAAAGGCGGTTACTTCTTCAATCCTTATTTCGGTATCGGCGGCGAAATAACAGCGCTGGCAAGCCCGATGGCATTCGACATGTCGCTTTATACAGGAACAACCCCTTCAACCAAATATGACATCACCCGCATCCATGCCGATCCGACCGGTGTTTTTACTTTTACGGCAGGGCCTTATTTCTCGTTACCTGTAGCCAGTAAATTGCTTTTAGGAACAAAGTTCCAGGCCGGATATTCCTACCTGGTGAAAAATGAAGTGGAAATGGACTTACAGGAAAAGCACCCCCCATGCGGAACCATAAATAATATTGCTTTTATGAAAGGCAACGGTAGCAGCAACTATGTTTTACGCACAGGCATTTCAGCGACCGGAATTGTCAGCCGCAACCTGGGTATCCGTATGTTCGTAGATTACGATTATACGTTCCTGAAAGCACCTTACGAAATCTTAACCAGCCTCAGAGACAGCCAACCAGTCTACGGCGAGAGCCATTTAAGCAAGCACAAAATACACTATTTTACAATAGGGGCAACCGTAACGGCGCTGTTCTGGTAATTATCAGTCAGCAGCAGGAACCAGCCGGACTTTGATATCGCTCTCCTGCCCGCTTTCCAGACTTACATCGAAAACGATACGGCAGGTTCCCTCATTGGAAGCATCATAGCTATTCTTCGATACATTATCAAGGACGGACACAGAAGTTACGGATGGACTATCGACGATCAGTTGCATACATTTGCCGTCTTTTGTCAGTTCCACCATATGACTGTCCAATACACGGGGAATGGCCCCGGTTACAATCGTCCATCTGACAGTTGCCGGCTGACTGCCGGCTTTTACACGATCAATCACCGACAGATATTTTTCATTGATCAGAGCAACTTCACGGACGGCATTTTCCAATTCTCCGCCGAACAAGTCCGTCATATTCAGAGAGGCTCCGAGTTTATGCGCTTCCGAATAGATATTTGTCACAGGTACAAAACCTTTTACATCATGGTATTTACCGTTTACAGTCAGTGTATTATGCGCCAGGTTATTATAACGGAACACATTCCAGCGCTGCCCGTTCTGCGACATATTCCATAAATCTACATTTTCCTTTTCCAGCGAATAATATTCCTGCATCCCCAGGTCCTGCACCCAGCGAACACCCAAAGCATCGAACACAAACGATCCGGCATCCATATGGGCATGGCTGGTCGAAGCCGTTCCTCCTTTTATTCCCAGATAGAAACCTTCTCCATTCTCCCATCCCGTACGGACCAGCACGACAGGCGTCTGTCCGTTAGCCGCCCACAATTTCATGGCAGGAGGCACCAGTTCATTCATTTTATATTGTGAACCATAAATCGGTATCAACGGAAGGAAACGGCTCTCCTCATCCGAAAAAGACAACTCCGCCCGACTCAACATATCCTTTTCATTCCAAAGCAGTGTAGGGTCTTGCAGCTTGTCGGCAAACCAGTACATAGCCGGCAAAGCAAAAACAGTCTCACGGGAATCGCTGAAGTTAAAGCATTTACCGGTCGTTCCGGTCATAAACTGCATAAAACGGGCAGAAGCCAGAAAACCTTCAGCCGAAGAGAGACCGCCGTCAGTCCCCAGGGCGGATTCCAACGCTGCATTCAAAAGAACCTGGAAGGTAGTCCCGTATCCCCAATAATTATATCCTTCGGGATAAGCGCCATCGGGACCATAGCCCTTCAAAGTCAAGCCGACTGTAGACAAAGCACGTTCAATGATTTCACGGGCCTCTTCCAGATGATCTTCCAACACAGCCAGCGCACCGTAAACCAGTCCGGCATTACAGACCTGGTTCCAGTTATTGGTCGCTCTCAGAAACCAGTTATATCTTTTATCCCTCGACGGGGCAAAACCTTTATTCAGAATCGCCTCCTGCACCAGCCTCCGGGCATCCGGAGATAACCGATCGAACAACCAGTCATAACCGATTGCAACGGCCATAGTCATTTCGCCCGTATCCAGAAAATGGGACGGGTTCCAATCGGTAAACGAACACACGGCAATCATTTCCTGATCTGCCCGCAAACGATACTTATCCTCTCCTGTCATCCGGTAAGCATATGAAAGATAGAAGATACGCCGCAAGGCTTCACGCGATATGGCCAGCAACCGTTTCCCTTCTTTTTTATATGCCAGCACAGGCGTCGTGATCAGATCGTCGCATTGCCCAAGTAGATAGTTATGCAACCGGAGCATCTCCGGATTAAGAGCCAGATCGGATTTAATCTTTTGCTCCTCTCCTTTCTTTACCAGCAACCGGGGATGAGAAGGGTAAGAATCAAAGCGTATTCCCTGTGAATACCCCGAAACGAACAGGGAAAAGCAAAACACAACAAGCAGGATAGTTTTATTCATACAGGTATTATATTTAATTGGAGTTACAAATATAGGAAATCGCTTGAAAAAGTGTTTTCTTATCCGGAATCCTTTTAACAGACAAGAAAATACCATTTTGCTACAATTTACAACGATTAAAGATCATTTTGTATATTTTTTACGCATATACGTATCTGCTATATTTCACAAAACAGTAGAAATAGAAGATCCGAAAACACAATATTTAACACTTAGCGTATTCATATAGATTTTCACTCTTCATTTTAAACAAATTGTAATCTCGTTTAAAACGAATTTTTTTTCATTTTAAATGAAATAGAGATTTATTGCAGATGAAAAATTTGTTAATTCTATCCAAAAAAGTTATTTTAAACAGGCCTTGGGACCTCAAATCACATGCTAAACAACACATTTTATCTCCAGAACGAGTAAATATCCAAACCAAACCCGAACAGCACATTCACATATTTCAAATGTACTTTACGACATTTATCAACGACTACCACACATCATCAAACATAAAGCTACATTTATTAATCAACAATTAAAATAAAGACATTCGCAATCATCCCGTAGAGCGAATAAAAACAACAAACCTGATTTAGGACACGTACAGCTCACTGACAGAAGGACTATTTGACATTTTGACACATTGACGAAAACAGTACATATATAATAAAGTCGCAAAAGTAAGTCCGAGAAGTTGAACTTTTTTACTATGTTTGCAAAAGCATAATTAAAAATAGTAATGAAGACACTGGTACACACAGAGAAAGAACATATCGAGGAGATTATCCGTAGTTGCGATGTCTGTTTCGTCGGACTGGCTGATACGGATGGTACGCCTTACGTTATACCCATGAACTTTGGCTATCGGAACGGTGTTATCTATTTACATTCAGCGCAGGAAGGCCGAAGTATCTCAATCCTGGAACGTAACCCGAAGGTTTGCATCACCTTCAGCACCGACCATGATCTGGTATTCCAGCATCCCGAAGTGGCTTGCAGCTACCGTATGCGTTCCAAAAGCGTTATCGCATGGGGTAAAGTGCGGTTTGAAGAAGACTTCGACAAGAAAACGGAAGCGCTGGATATAATTATGAAACAGTATTCGGACAAGGAATTCCGTTATTCCGACCCGGCTGTGAAAAACGTAAAAATATGGCTGGTAGACCTCGATGAAGTAACATGCAAAGAGTTCGGGGCACCGCACAAGAAATACTAAACATTTAAGAGAGTGAATATATGAAAAATCTGTTAGCAATATTTTTAATGGTGTTCCTGTTCGCTTCATGCGAAGGACCGATGGGCCCTCCGGGACGAGATGGAGAAGATGGCGGTATAACCTACTGGATATTTGACAAGGATATACAAGTTAAGTCAAGCGACTGGGAATTAGTCGACAATGGTAATAACGAACCTTTTTACATGTATGAGTACAGAATTGCCGATAAAGATTTCGACATATATCAGGATGCTTATAAAGAAGGCTTAATTACCTGTTACATGTATCTGGATCACGGCGAAGACAAAGAAGCACAAACTGCATTACCCAACCCTGTCAATCGAATAGATAAAGAGAATAATATCTGGACGGAAACCTATGCAGCCGAATACACCAAAGACGGTTTCATCATCTTCAAAGTGACATTCTCCGACTTCTTTACTGATCAACGGCCGCCGGAAACGCATTTCAAAGCAGTTATAACCTATTAAAAGTACACATATATCAGATATTTAATGTACTTTTGCCCAAAATAAGACTTTCGAAATAATGGGATTGCAAAAGCATAGCAAGGTATTGAATGAAACAGTAGAAAAGCTGTCGGACGAATGTTCATACAAACAACTGTTTCATGCCTACCGCGATGAAGAGGCATTGCCTTCAGGTGAAGTACTGGAGGAGATCATTGACTTGTGCCGTGCAATCCTGTTTCCTGGCTATTACGGGAATGCGCGGATCAGTACACAGACGATCCGTTTCCATACCGGGGTCAATATTGAAAAGTTGCACGAGCTGCTCAGCCGTCAAATCTATGCGGGCCTTTGCCTGGCCGACACCAGCTGTACTTCCTGTGCGGAAGAGCTGATCTTCAGCCAGGCAGAAAAACTTTCCGAAGCGTTCATTTCCACACTGCCGGAAATGCGCTGTCTGCTTGCCACCGATGCCGAAGCCGCCTACAACGGTGATCCGGCAGCACAAAACATCAATGAAGTTATCTTCTGTTACCCGGGCTTCCGGGCAATAGGCAATTATCGTATAGCGCACCAGCTTTATAAGTTGGGCGTTCCTTTTATACCCCGGATGATCACCGAAATGGCTCATTCCGAAACCGGTATCGACATTCATCCGGGAGCTCAGATAGGACATTATTTCTCTATCGACCACGGCACGGGTACCGTGATCGGCGAAACCAGTGTGATCGGGAATAACGTACGCATCTTCCAGGGTGTCAGCCTTGCCGGAGAGAAGCTACCACCCGATGAGAACGGGAACGCGATCCGCGGTGTCCCCCGCCATCCCATCCTGGAAGACAATGTGACCGTCTACTCCAACGCGACGCTATTGGGGAAAATACGGGTCGGCAAAGGTGCCACGATATGCGGCAACGTCTGGATCACCGGAGATGTTCCCCCCGGTGCTGTCATTACACAAAATAAAGTAACTAAATAAATATCTTTTCTTACAACGCACGCAAATGAATAACGAGACATTTGAAATGGTGGCCAAAACCCTGTACGGGTTAGAAGAAATACTGGCCGGTGAGTTATTAGCTATAGGCGCCAACGATATAGAAATTGGCCGCCGGATGGTATCCTTCACAGGAGATAAAGAAGTGCTTTACAGAGCCAACTTCTGTTGCCGCACCGCCTTACGCATCCTGAAACCGATCTATCATTTCAAGGCAAAAGATGCCGATACGGTTTATAAGGAAGTGAAAAAAGTCGTATGGGAAAACTATATGTCACTGGACAAGACGTTCGCGATCGACTCCGTGATCTATTCAGAAGATTTCAATCACTCTAAATTCGTGGCTTACCGTACAAAAGATGCGATCGTTGACTACTTTATGGAGAAGCACAACAAACGTCCTTCCGTACGTGTGAACAATCCCGACTTATACATCAATATACATATCTCGCACAACGATTGTACCTTGTCTATCGACAGTTCGGGCGAGAGCCTTCACAAACGCGGATACCGCGTGGAACAGACCGAAGCACCGCTGAACGAAGTGCTGGCTGCCGGTATGATCCTGAAGACAGGCTGGAAAGGCGAATCCAATTTCGTCGACCCGATGTGCGGTTCCGGTACGCTGCTGATCGAAGCGGCTATGATCGCCCTGAACATCGCCCCGGGTATCCACCGCAAGGAGTTCGCTTTCGAGAAATGGATCGACTTCGACCAGGAACTGTTCGACCGCATCTATAACGACGAAAGCCAGGAACGCGAATTCACTTTCAAATGCTACGGTTCGGATATCAACCCGGCCGCTATCGAGATCGCCCAGAAGAATATCCGTAGCGCAGGCCTGGCCAAATACGTCGAACTGAAAACGATGCCTTTCCAGCAATATACGGAAGCACCGCAACCGGGTATTCTGGTAACCAACCCGCCTTATGGCGAACGTATCTCCTCCCGCGACCTGCTGGGACTTTATAATATGATCGGCGAACGCGTCAAACATGTGTTTACCGGATATAAAGTATGGATACTCAGCTACAAAGATGAATGCTTCGACAAGATCGGCCTGCGTCCCAGCGAACGGATGAAGCTAATCAACGGCTCGCTCGACTGCGAATACCGTTGCTACGAAATATTTGAAGGAAAGAACAAAGACTATAAGAAAGCATTGAACGAGGAAGGCGCGGAAAGAACGGAAGATTCCGCCTCACGCCCAAGGCCCTCGTTCCCAGAAAAAAGATATGACACCCGTCCTGCAGGTCGCCCGAACTTCAAGACCGACCGCATGGACCGCCCCGACCGTCGTTTCGCCGCTGCTCACAGTGAAGACGAAAACGAACGTACATCCGCAGCACCGGGAAAACGTTTCTTCGGTGAAGAACGCGGTGACGGCCGTCCTGCCCGCAAACAGTTCGGAGGCGAACGTGGTGAACGCCCGGTTCGTCCGATTTTGCACAAAGCCGGCGAAAAACGCCCCGTCAAAATGCGTTACAAAGACGAAGACGACAGGTTCTCTAAAAACAGAAAGAACTTCGGAGACAGAAAACGCGGAGAAGGCCGTCCATTCAAGAAACCATTCAGAAGAGAAGACAACGATGACTTTGAAGATTAAACACTTCCTGGTTCTTTGCGTGTTCGCTTTATCTACATCCATGACGCTGATGGCACAGGACAAACAACTCACATTACACGACCTGCTTCCGGGAGGGAAGACACACAATAAGTTCGTCCCGGCCAGTCTCAAACAGCTGCAATGGTGTGGGGACACTTACCTGTATGTCAAAGGAGACAGTATGATATGCGGCGTACCCGAAAAGAAAGAGCAGGTTGCCTTTACACGCAGCCGACTCAATGAGGCGCTTTCGGCAGCCGGACTTGCGACGGTAGGCAGCCTGCCCGGATTTTCGGTTCCCTATAAGGACCAGCCGGTACTGGCTTTTACCAGTAAAGGCCACCGCCTGCATTACAATTTTGCCGAAAACAAGATAATTGGCAATTATCAGCTGGACAGCAAAGGATCGAACTATAACTTCTGTCCGGCCAATAACTGTCTGGCATTCACGGTGGGAAACAACATACAGATTCTTTCACCGGAGAATCAGACGAGCATTGTTACACGTGAAACAAAAAATGGAATCGTATGCGGACAGGCAGTCCATCAACGTGAATTCGGCATCAGCAAAGGACTGTTCTGGTCACCGGCAGGTTCCGCCCTGGCTTTCTACCGGATGGACGAGAGCATGGTCACAGACTATCCTATCGTCAATATCGACGCCCGCCAGGCAAAAGCCGAACCGGTTAAATATCCGATGGCCGGCATGAAGAGCCATGAGGTAACAGTCGGTGTGTACAACCTCTCGACAGGCGAAACCGTCTGGTTGGAAACCGGAACCCCGAAAGAAAAGTTCCTTACCAACATCGCCTGGAGCCCGGATGAAAAGAGTATCTATATTGCCGAACTGAACCGCGAACAGAATGAGATGAACCTGGTTCGCTATTCTGCCCTGACCGGCAAGAAAGAAGCCGTCCTTTTCACAGAAACAAACGAGCATTACGTTGAACCGCAATATCCGGTACTCTTCCTCCCGAACGATCCCGGCAAATTCATCTGGCAAAGCCAGAAAGACGGATACAACCACCTGTATCTGTATGACACCACCGGCAAACAACTAAAGCAACTGACACAGGGAGAATGGGTAGTCACCCAGGTAATCGGTTTCGATGCCAAAGGCGAGAACCTGTTTATCACTTCCACCCAACCGCACATACGGAGTTCGTTCAATTACGGCACTCCGATGAATGTAAACGGCTGGAAGCTGAATCTGAAGAAGGGGGAGACATCCCTGCTGACACCGAATGCCGCCCTGGAAAGTGTACATAACCTTTCGGTCAGCGCCTCCGGCAAATATGCGATCGACAGTTACGACGCTCCGAAAATCCCGCGCATCATCAACCTGATCCGGACCAAAGACGGCAAGGAGATCAAAAACCTCCTGACCGCCCGGGACCCATACAAAGGCTACACACTGCCGGAAATAGAAGCTGGTACCATAAAATCTGCCGACGGTACAACCGACCTGCATTTCCGCCTGGTCAAACCTGTCGGACTGGATGAGAACAAGAAATACCCGACCATCGTCTACGTCTACGGCGGCCCCCACTCACAACTGGTAACGGGCGGCTGGCAGAACGGCGTAAGAGGCTGGGATATCTATATGGCACAACGCGGCTACGTGGTTTTCACGGTCGACAACCGCGGCACATCTAACCGGGGATTCGCTTTCGAAAGCGTGATCCACCGCAACTTGGGTGTCAACGAGATGGCCGACCAGATGAAAGGCGTGGAATACCTGAAATCGCTTCCTTACGTGGATGCCGACCGTATCGGTGTGCACGGATGGAGCTACGGCGGCTTCATGACGACCAACCTGATCCTGACGCATCCCGATGTTTTCAAAGTCGGTGTTGCCGGCGGTCCGGTGATCGACTGGAGCAACTACGAGATCATGTATGGAGAGCGTTATATGGACCGTCCGCAGGATAATCCGGAAGGGTATAAGAACGCCAACCTGAAGCTGAAGGCAGGCAACCTGAAAGGCCATCTCCTCCAGATACACGGCGACATCGACCCGGTAGTAGTATGGCAACATAGCCTGGGCTTCCTGAAAGCCTGCGTGGATGCAGATACCTATCCCGATTATTTCGTCTACCCCCGCCACGAGCACAACGTGACAGGCAAAGACCGCCCGCATCTCTACGAGAAGATAACACGGTATTTCGATGACTACTTGAAGAATACGAACAAAGAATAACTGTTTCCCCTCTTGAGAGGGGAAACAGTTACCATCAGATAATATAATAAACATAACGATATGAACATTCTATTATTAGGCTCCGGCGGCCGCGAACATGCAATAGCCTGGAAGATTTCCCAAAGTCCGAAAGTGGATAAGTTATTCATTGCCCCCGGCAACGCAGGTACTGCACAGGTGGGAACCAATGCATATATCAAGGCGGACGATTTCGCCGCCATCAAAGATTTTGTACTGGCTAACGATGTGAACATGGTTGTTGTCGGCCCGGAAGACCCGCTGGTAAAAGGTGTTTACGACTTCTTCAAAAACGACGCCTCGCTGGCCGGCATCCCCGTGATCGGTCCGTCCAAAGCCGGAGCGCAGCTGGAAGGCAGCAAAGACTTTGCCAAAGCATTCATGATGCGCCATAACATACCGACCGCCCGTTACAAGAGCATCACAGCCGAAAATATCGCCGAAGGATACGCCTTCCTCGAATCGCTGCCTGCCCCTTACGTGCTAAAAGCCGACGGACTGGCTGCCGGAAAAGGCGTACTCATCCTCGAAACGCTGGAAGAAGCGAAAAAAGAACTGGGCGACATGCTGAACGGTATGTTCGGCGATGCCAGCAAGACAGTGGTTATCGAAGAGTTCCTGACAGGTATCGAATGTTCGGTATTCGTCATGACCGACGGTACGAACTACAAAGTACTCCCCGTAGCCAAAGACTACAAACGGATCGGCGAAGGCAATACCGGCCTGAACACCGGCGGTATGGGTGCCGTTTCCCCTGTTCCATTTGCCGACGAGGGGTATATAACCAAAGTGGAAACACAGATCATCCGTCCGACCATCGAAGGTCTGAAAGCGGAAGGTATCGACTATAAAGGCTTCATCTTCCTGGGCCTTATCAATGAGAACGATCCCAAGGTGATCGAATACAACTGCCGTATGGGCGACCCGGAAACGGAAGTAGTCATGCTCCGCATCCAGAGCGACCTGGTAGACCTGCTGGAAGGCGTGGCCGAAGGCAACCTCGACAAGCGCACCCTGACAATAGACCCGCGTGCAGCCGTTACGGTCATGCTGGTAAGCGGCGGTTATCCCGAAGCCTACGAAAAAGGCAAACTGATCTACGGACTGAACGACATCACCTCCGACAACATCATCTTCCACGCCGGCACCGTCTCCGCCAACGACCGGATCATGACCAACGGCGGACGCGTCATCGCTGTCAGCTCTTACGGAGCCAATAAGGAAGAAGCCCTGGCCAAATCATTCGCCGGAGCAAAGACCATCATGTTCGACAAGAAATATTTCCGAAGCGACATCGGGTTCGATTTATAAATGAACAATACATACAGCTATTCTCGCAGACACACCATTTCGGGACCGGCAACTTTTGCCTGTACCCTGATGGCCTGTGTCGCCTGCTGGATCGTGAGTTACCTGAACTCGGTCGGCTATCCGGTGTATGGAGAAGTGACGGCACCGCCCCTATGGAATGCTATCTGTCAGGTATTGCCCGGCAAGGCTTTCACCTATGCCATCGGCATGCTGCTGATGTTCGGGGGCGCCTTCCTGCTCCACCGTGCCAACTATGTCCTGGTGCTGATCCGCGAGAAGACGCTGTTGCCTTTCCTGTTTTATGTACTGTTCATCAGTACCAACCCGGATTTTCTGCCGCTGAAATCCACCTCAGTCGGCGTATTCTGCCTGATTCTGGCCATCTATCAGCTATTCACCTCTTACCACGACCCCGGTGCTAAGAGCAAAGCCTACAATGCCTCTCTGCTGATCGGGATCGGAAGCCTGCTATGGGTACATATCCTCTGGTTCATTCCTCTGTTCTGGATAGGGATGTATAACTTCAGGAGCTTGAGTATCCGTACCTTTCTAGCCTCCCTGCTCGGTGTAGGTACCGTCTACTGGTTCCTGCTGGGTTGGTGTATCTGGTTCCGCGACTTCACGCCGTTCACGATTCCGTTTGCCACGCTGTTCAAGATACGCATCCTGGCCGCTGCCGGCATCGGGTTGCTCGACTGGGTCGGAATCATCGCCATCGCCATACTGACGGCTGTATCCGCTATCAACATCATCACGCACGAATACGAAGATGTGCTGCGTACACGCCAGTTCCTGTCCTTCCTGATCTGCATGTCGGTGTGGGCCTTTGCACTCTATTTCCTGTACGAGCAGGCATCGGAAGAGTTTCTGGAGACAGCCTGTATCCCCTCTGCCATACTGATCGCCCATTTCTTCACCGTCATGCGGGGTAAGATCGTTTTCTGGACCTTCTATTCCACCATTGTTCTATTTATCGCTCTCTTGTTTCTACGCCTATGGAATTTCTTATAGAATACGGATATATCGGGGTGTTCATCGCCTCTTTCCTCGCAGCGACGATCCTGCCTTTCAGCAGCGAAGTCGTCCTGACCGGTGTTTTACTGGCTGGTTCTGCCTACTGGCCCTGCATGGTCGCCGCCACACTGGGCAACTTCCTGGGCGGCATGAGTTGTTACTGGCTCGGCATGCTGGGAAAAGTGGAATGGATCGAGAAATACCTCAAACTGGATGCCAAAAAGCTGCAAAAGGTACAGGACTGGATTGCCGGTAAAGGCTCCTGGATGGGCTTCTTCGTCTTCCTCCCCGGCATCGGCGACTTTATCGCGGTAGCGCTCGGTTTCCTGCGCGCCAACGTCTGGATCGTCGCCATCTCCATGTTCCTAGGCAAAGCCATCCGCTATTGGGTATGGATGGAGTTTGTTTATAAGGTACAGGGAATGTTTTAAACTTTCTTTCCCTTATTATACTACCTGAATGATGACTTCCGTAAAGATACTACCGCGGCGCACATAGATGGAGTATTCTTTCGAATCGGTCCAATAATAATAGGTAACAGTCAATTTACCACCATCGGTCGTTATCTCGAATCCATTGGATGTTGAGTATAAGAACTCGACATCTTTCGGAAAATCCATTTCCACCACATCACCGCTGTTACTCACCTCACCGATCACGCTGCCGTATTCCGGCAAGCCTTGCGGATCGGGATAGACGGGGGCATATTTAACTACGGCTCCCACATTGACTGCCGTTCCCGTATTCGCTATATCCTTCACGATTTCAGATTCAACATAAAACTGGTAATAAGAGGCTTCGAGAGCAATCGCAGGTTTTCCGGAAGGAAATTCGAGTATCGAATTGCGATTGAAGGCCTGATAAAGGCATCCCGGTAACACGGCCGCCTTCCGCACGAGTCCGTCTCCGACCCTGGGAGGAACAACCTTTCCAATCCCGTTTGCACCACCGAGTTCCACAAGCAGGCACGACGAGCCACTGAAATTGTTTTCATCCGTGATATAAATGTCCGAATTGCCCAGATACGTTTTTCCGTTATCCTCATTGAGCATATTCAATGTGGTGACATCCTCCAATTCTACTGAATCATCATCGGAACAAGATGTTGCGAAAAATACATTCGCAACAAACAGAAGTTGAAATAATAGCTTCTTTTTCATCATTTCTTAATTAATAGTTTTACAATAGGAAACACACACAAAGTATTTATGTTATTCCGCCAGCCACTGATTCAGCTGCGTCAAGATCTTTTCCTTCATATCTTCAGGCATATTACCGATGCGGGCACGATGGCTGCCGCGAGGCTGGAAGTAGACTTGTTCATTCTTCTTTCCTTTGAAAACCGGAGCATGGGCGGCACTCCACGGGTCGATTTCACCGTAAATAAAGATCATCTTCGGATCATTGTCCTTCAGAAAATCATAAATCTTATGATAAAGGGCAGGGCGGAACTCGACCTTGCCAACCAGCTCTTTGGGCAACATGATGCGGTTCAGATAACCTTTACTGCTGTCGATAGTCAGGTATTTACGGAACGGCTTCGTGTCGTATCCGTAATAACCCAGTTCACGGGCGGCCTGAACAAAGAAAGAAATATTCGGTTGGTTCTCCGCAAAATAGTCAGGACTGCTGATATCCATCAGGTGTTTGAACAGCGTCGGGGTATCGGAATGGAGAGAAGGAATAACAGATACGGACGTTCCCCACTGCCATAAGGCAAAGGGATACTCCAGCACGCAATAATCGAGTACTTCGGGCATCGGGATACGGTATTCCAGGTTCTTTTCTTTGGAAAAAGCCTCCAGCAAAGGAAGAATCTCTTCTTTGCGTTTCAAGACCTCCTTTTGGAACGCTTCTATCTTGCGGCGCTCCTGTTTCGTACCGACCTTACGCAGGAACGGTTCGTGGCGACCGTCTTCAACGCCTTTGCACAGCGGGCCGACATAAGGGACGGAGATGTCCACATCGTCCGGGAAAAAGGCACGGTAAAGCATGGTCGTCTGGCCGCCTTTGCTGATACCGGTGCTGATCCATTTGCCGGTATAAAGCTGCTTGAAAGTCTGGTTGACGTTATGCAGGTCGTAAGCGGAATTTTCGGCAGTCAGATAATCCCAGTTGCAGGGTTCGGGTGTGGATTCCAGGAAATAACGATACTCCACAAAGACCAGGTTGGCATTCAGCAGCTTGGTCAGTTCCTCCTCGTATTTGGGATTCAGGGCATAAGCGCCGCCATATCCTTCGGTGACAATAACGGTCGGACGGTCGAAACCGACATGGCCAACAACAACGCGCTGCGTGAAAGTGCCGGCCTCCGGATTCTTAGGGTCGACAAGCTGGGTGATACGTACAAGATACTTTTCGGGATAAACGTCCGATTCCAGTTGTTCGACACTGGTGATCCCTTTCAGGGCGGCAAGCTTCTCCTTCAGTTCGCCCGGCGCGGCAAAGGCAGCCAGGGTACAGAGAAAAGAGAGAAGCAGAAGATTGAATGTTCTTCTCATGGCTTATTCTTTTTTGTTATTTATTGTTCTTATCAGTCCTTCATATTTGGCTCGTTTCACAGCCGACCCCGCAAAGATACGATTATAATCGTCGCGGGTAAAGCAGCGAAGGTCTTCTTTTTTCAAAGACAGGAAAGCCGGGGAAGGAGAAAAAGCCGCTTCACGGGTAGGACTGGCAAAGCGGTTCCAGGGACAGACCTCCTGACAGGTGTCGCAACCGTAGAGGCGGTCACCCAGGCGGGAAGCCTGTTCGGAAGGGATATCGCCTTTATGCTCGATTGTAAGGTAAGAGATGCACTTGTTTGCGTTCAGGTGGCCGGGACGTTCCAGGGCACCTGTCGGACAGGCATCGAGGCAACGGCGGCAAGCACCGCAACGGTTCTTCTGAGGGGTGTCGTAATCCAGTTCCAGGGTGGTGACGATCTCTCCGAGAAAGAAAAAGGAACCTTTGCCGGGGATGATCAGGTTGGTATTCTTCCCGATCCAGCCAAGGCCGGCTTTCCAGGCCCAGTAACGCTCCAGGATGGGAGCGGAGTCGGTGAAGAGGCGGGCGGCAGGAAGGATGAAGTCAGCCTGTCCCCGTGCTTGACACGGGGTCGCCGAGGAACTGATCTCCTCATTTTCCAGTCGAAGCGGCCTGCTCACTTGCGGTCCCGTGTCAAGCACGGGGACAAGGCTTGTTATGTACTCCCAGAGCTGCCGGAGTTTGTCTTTCACAACGATATGATAGTCCTTTCCATAAGCATAATAGGAAATGCGCGGGGAACCGGGAGATTGCTTCTGTGGCGGATAGTAATTAAGAGCCACGGAAATAACGGAACGGGCACCTTCCACCAGCCCTGCAGGATCAAGCCGGATATCACGGTAGTTCTCCATATATTTCATGCCGGCATGACATCCTTCGGCTATCCACCGGTCAAAAAACAAAGCTTCGGTGTCTGCGGAAGCCACTTCAGCTATTCCGCAGGCATCGAAGCCTAATTCCTTCGCTTTGTTCTTTATTAATATGGATAAACTATGCATCTCAACTAAATGGGAACCTCAACATTCTGTCATGACGGGCTTGACAGATTATTCAAACACCTTAAACACATACCCTTCCTGCTGCAACCACTCGATAGCGCGGGGCATGGCTTCGCGCATGTTCGTTTCGGCTTTCAGGGAGTCGTGGAAGACAATAACGGAGCCGTTACGGGTATAGTTCTTTACCACATTGAAGACACCGTTCGGGGTCATGTGAGGACTGTAATCGCGGGTCACCACGTCCCACATGATGATCTTGTACTTCCGGCGCAAGGCGACAACCTGCGGAAAACGCATATGCCCGTGGGGAGGACGATATAAATCGCTCTGAATATATTCGGCAGCCTTCTCTATGTTATCCAGATAATTCTTCGTCCAGTATTGAAGTCCCTGGATATGATTGTAAGTATGGTTCCCTACCCGGTGGCCGCGATCGAGCACCATCTGATAGATATCCGGATGTTTGCGGACATTATCCCCCACACAGAAGAAGGTAGCCTTCACTCCATATTTATCGAGTATATCCAAAACCCAAGGGGTAACCTCGGGAATAGGGCCGTCGTCGAAGGTGAGATATACACACTTCTCCTTGGCCGGTATCCGCCAGATTACCCCCGGGAACAGGACCCTGTAGAACCAGGGCGGTTGTTCTATAAACATACGTTATTTATTTCCACGCACCGAACCCCAAGCCATCCGGTAGTTGTCAAACTCTTCCTGATACTTAGCAGCGAATTCGGGATTATAATGTTTGCTGACTGTCAGCACTTGATTCATGACAGCCAGGTTATGTTCCAACTCTCTCGTTACAGAAGCCAGTTGAGAAGGTCTCAGACGGAAGAACCAGTCGATATTACGCATTGCATTCTCTGCAATTCCGGTAAAGACCTCTTCTGCCTTTTCATCCTGGTCGAGCGCATAATACAATTCGCCTGTCGTAAGAGCGGTATAATCCAACGGAACATTCTCCGGCGGCAGTACTTCCATACATTTGTTCAGTACATTCAGCGCTTTTTCACTCTTACCTTCCTTCAACAGGTCTTCAGCCAACTTATTGAACAATGCCATACGGTAGCTCTTGCACATACGCATCACGTTTTCATCGATGTAAACGCCCGGTTTGTCTACGCCACCCCATTTGAACTTGTTCATCACGTTGTCGTACATCTTTTCCGTGTTGGTGCCTTTGTTCGCCTGCTTCGGAACGATCTGGTAAGCCAGACCGGTCTGTTCGAAGTAACCGTCCAGACCGACAAACTGGTCAGGATTTACGGTGATCGCATAATAAATAGGACGTTCCCAGTTATTGGTCTGCAACATATCCAAGATCATCAGTTCCTGTTTGCCCAAAGCAGTCTTGCCTTTCAGGCTGATTGTCATTTCCTTCAATAAACCGGTCGAATCAGTAGCCAGGCCTTTAGCAACGGCTGTCGCCGAATCCACCTTATAAACAAGCGTTTCCGAAGGGATATAGTCGAGTTCCTGATTGAAACCAGGTATCTTCTTGAATTTCGGATCATTGCTACGTACAAAGTTCAGCCCGGTACTCAGGTCGATAGGTTTATCCATCATCGGGACAATATAGGCAGCATCACGCGTACCCTGTATGTAATCGGCACGGTCCCATGAAATAGGCAGCGGAGCCGATTCGTACGCCTGTTTCTTCATCTGGTCGATATACCAGTCTGTCTGCAAATAACTGGTGTTACATACGCGGACATCGGTACGGATACCCTCCACTTCCTGCGCATACCACAACGGGAAAGTATCGTTATCGCCATTGGTAAAGATCACGGCATTCGGTTCGCACGATTCCAGGTAGTTAGCACCGAAATCACGGCAGACATAACGTCCCGAGCGATCATGGTCGTCCCAGTTCTGCCCTGCCATCTGGATAGGCACGAACAGGCACAGTACTGTCGCAACAGAACCTGCCACCACCGGAGACAACTTGCCGTACTTCTGCATCAGCTTCGCCAGGGCCGCGACACCGAACCCGATCCAGATACAGAAGGCATAGAAGGAGCCTGCATACGCATAGTCTCGTTCACGCGGTTGATAGGGCGTCTGGTTCAGATAGAGCACGATAGCGATACCTGTCATGAAGAACAGGAAGAAAGTGATCCAGAAACTCTGGATACCACGCTGTCCGGAATAAGCCTGGTACAAAAGTCCCAGGATACCGAGCAGGAGCGGCAACATATAATATACATTATGTCCTTTATTGTCAGCTATATCGGAAGGCATGTTGTCCTGCGGACCTACAAGCACCTCGTCGATTGCCTTGATACCGGTAATCCAGTTACCGTTCATCACTTCACCATTTCCCTGGATATCATTCTGACGGCCGGAGAAGTTCCACATAAAGTAACGCCAGTACATGAAGTTCAGCTGATAGGCAAAGAAGTAACGCAGGTTTTCGGCAAACGTCGGCTTCATCACCGTCACGTTCTCACCGCAACGGTTGAACTTCACAGGTTCTCCCTTGAACTGCGACCATTCCTTATAAGCTCCCACATGCGCATCCACATTGCTGTACATACGTGGGAAAAGCATATTCAGTTCGTCTACATATTCATATTCCACATCGTGGCGCGAAACAAAATATTTGTCTTTTTCACTCGGATCTTTCTTGATGACGCGGCTCCATACAGCTTCACCTTCCTTGGTTACAGGAGCGCAGTTACCGCCCTGGTTCTCGCGCTGTACTTCCGAAGCAAACGTCTGTCCGTACAACAACGGTGTTTTACCATATTGTTCACGAGCCAGATAAGAACGCAAAGTGAAAATATCGCTCGGAGCATTCTGGTTCATCGGCGTATCGGCCGTCGCACGGATCATCGTCAGCGCATAAGAAGAATAACCGACAACGATCACCATCAGGCAAACCAATACGGTATTCAGCATCTTGATATTCACCTTCTTGCTCATAAACAAATAAGCAGTCAGGGCACCTGTCAGAATAACCGCCAGCACATAGCCGCTTCCGATAAACGGCACACCCACCAATACGATAGACAGAATAAACGCCACCTTCATGCGCACCGGATTAATTTCATCGCGCATCGTTTCCCAGATAGACCAGATCAGCACGGCGGCCAATACAATCACATAGGCAAATACACCTGAATTGTAAGGCATTCCCAACACATTGACAAACAACAGTTCGAAATAACCGCAGACTTCAACCAGTCCCTGTACGACACCATACATCATCAGTCCGACGATCGCGAACGAAACCAACAACGCATAAATAGTACCCTTCATCGTAGGATTCGGGAATTTCTTATAGTAATAAACCAGCACGATAGCCGGGATACAAAGCAAGTTCAACAGGTGGACACCGATACTCAACCCCATCAGATAAGCGATCAGTACGATCCATCGGTCGGCATGCGGACGGTCAGCCGCCTCTTCCCACTTCAGGATCAGCCAGAAAACCAATGCAGTAAACAGAGAAGAATAAGCATATACTTCACCTTCCACGGCACTGAACCAGAATGTATCGCTAAATGTATAGGCCAATGCTCCTACCAGACCGCTACCCATAATTGTGATCATCTGACCCAATGAGATTTCACTCTCATCGTCCACCATGATCTTACGGGCCAGGTGTGTGATACTCCAGAACAGGAACAGGATCGTCAGCCCGCTAAAGAGTGCCGACATCGAATTGACCATTTTAGCCACTGAGGAAGCATCGGATGCAAGCTGCGTGAACAGGTTGGCCGTCAACATAAAGAACGGTGCTCCGGGCGGATGCCCAACTTCCAGTTTAAAAGCAGAAGAGATGAACTCACCACAATCCCAGAAACTGGCAGTGGGTTCGATAGTCATCAAATAAACGGTTGAAGCGATCAGAAAAACGATCCATCCCAACACGTTGTTGATTAGTTTATACTTTCTCATGTTTGTATAAAGTGTGATAATTAGTTGTCAAAATACGCCATCCTCACACGGACAGTCGGCCGCAAAGGTAAGCATTTACGTTTAATACCAACGCCTTAATACTCCATAAATTGTATTGAAGAGATTAGAATTATATTAAAAAAAGTCTGATTTTTAGCTGACAAAAAAATGACACCAATGTCACACTGATGTCATTTTTTATTGTCCTGTAAATCAATTAGGTTTACTTGATCTTTTTCACCTTATTCAATGTTTTATAAACCGAGTAAGCCCAATAGTTACGGAGTCCGAATCCCCTTGCTCTTTCAGTAAACTGTCTATTTAAAATGATATCTTTAGAAGCAATATCGAATACGACGACATTATAAGTAGCCTGCGTCTTCCCCTTATTCAGTAGTCCGGCAATAAAAACAGCTCCATACCCGTTGGCATTTCCGGTATTGAACTGACGGATGTGCTCTGCTATTTCCTCATCGGTCAATTCATAACTATCGTCACTGGCAAAAAGATCGGCTTTCTTTATTTGTTCGATAAGATTCCGAGAAGTTTCCAAGTCAGTTGTCACAACAGCATCAAAAGCCTTAGCGGTATCATACTTTTTCGGTTCACGCTGGAAAAGTGTATTTATTCCGTAGAAAGCATCTTTAAACTGTTCCGCCGTCTCATCGGCACCATAGACTTTAGCCATAGAAAAGTCCACCCCAAAAAATGTCAGTTTGTCTATATCCTTCAAACTTGTTTTATCCTGTGCATTTACAAGGCTTGCCAGGAATAAAAACGCCAATACCATCAACTGTTTCATACGATTACATTTTAAATTAGTACTAAATTATCGCAAATCTATAAATTTAATTGCTTTCCTGCTCATCTGGGGCATCTGAATTTTAGCGACATAATCAGGAGAAGCAAACTGAATGGTAGGCGCCACCCGTACTTTTGAACGGAACAGATCCTTAATTTGCTTGGCAAAAGCTTCTGTTTGCCTGTCACTTCCTACCCGTATCAAGATATCATCGGTTCCCAGATCGTTCGTATACACTTCCACAACATAATTCTTCACGCCGGGAATATTATCGAGGATATCATATAAAGCAGGCGGATAAAGGGTTGTTCCTTTGTATTTTATCATCTGCCCTTTACGACCCAGCACAGAACTCAACCTCACCGTATTCCGTCCGCAGGAGCAAGGTTCCATATAATGATAACAGATATCGCCCGTCTTAAAGCGTAACAAAGGCATCCCTCTAACCCCCAATGTAGTGATAGTGACTTCACCGGCTTCTCCTTCGGCTACAGGTTGGTTCTTATCATCCAGAAACTCTACAATGATCAGCTCCGGCTGTAAATGCCCTCCCCGGCAGGCCTCGCATTCCGTAAAAGAAGACTGCATTTCTGTTGAAGCATACGTAGACTGCAACAAAGGAGTACTCCATTTCTCATGGATACGCTGTCCCAGAGTGTTCAGAGAGAAATCCGGGTTACGCAAGGCTTCACCGATGCAAACCGCTTTCCGTATGGAAGAATTGTTATAATCGATCCCGTTGACTTCCGCATATTCTATCAGTTTGACCAGAAAAGAAGGGACCACCATGCAGAAAGAAGGATGTATCCGATGAATCGTATCCCATTGCAATTCCGGGATTCCATTACCGACACGCACCACGCCGGCTCCCAGTTCACGGGCACCCATATAGTAAGCCAAGCCTGCCATAAAACGGCGGTCGAGCGTTGTCATCAACTGCATGACATCTTGCTTGGTACAACCGGCAGTGGTGAACGATAGATATTCATTATAAGATAACCTGTCCAGATCGTCACCGGTGAGAACAAATGTCACCGGATCACCCAACGTTCCGGAAGTCGTTACGTAATCGATTATATCCGCTTTGTCTACACAAATAAAATCGTCATTATGCAGTTGCAGGTCTGTTTTTGTCGTAACCGGCAGTTGCCGCAAGTCCTCTAATGTCCGGATATGGGAAATATCGATCCCTTCTTCTCTGAACATGCGTTGATAAAATACGGAATGATTATTCAGGTATTCCAACTCACCGGCCAGTCGAAACTCCTGATAAGCCTTTATCTCTGCCGGGGTTTTAAATTGTATAGCACTATACTTATCCATATCGTTCATTGTTTTATTTTCTCTTGTAGAGCCGTACGCTCCCCTTCTTTAGGAATTTCTTTTGTTAAAGCGGTCTTCCAGGAGAGGATCGCTCTATCTTCCGCACCAAATGCCTGATAATAATCGCCGACCAGTTGCCAGGAATAGTAGAACTCGGGATTTGATGTTATAAACTCATCCAGCAAAGCTTCATCAAGGGGAGTATGACTACCGATACTATGACGAATATCCTTTGCCAAATTCTTATAAGTCAACAATTGCTGATAGACCGGACTATTCAAAAAGGTATCCGCCGGTAATGAAAGACTATCGATCCTTAATTCTCCCGTATCAGCCGGATGAGCAAATATCTTATTCAGATCATAGGTCACATATTCACCCAGTTGCCAGGGAGCAGTCGATACCCACATCAAACGTTTAGCAGGTTCAAAGATGACAGAGTGGTGAGCTATAAACTGATTGATCGCCTTTTCATTGGTCAATCCGATCTCTTTTCCTTCTTCTCCAAAGCGGTTACGCAGTATGGAAGCTGCTTTCGATGGATCTACCGGGAGATTATCACTTAATAATTCATCCAGCCGGGCCTGTCGGTAAGGGCTGTCAGAGGTAGCTATATTTTCCTTGTTACGGACATCTTCTTTAAAAGTATCCGACTGGTAATGGTTTGTACAGATAATCCGGTTTGTTCCCGAATAGAAAAGAGCAATCTTATCGGTCGATTTCTCAATAATAGCCGCTTTACCGTCTTTCGCCGAACCGATCAGCAGAGACTCCGCGACAAAGGTTTTATGCTTCTGCGCAATCGCATAGGCCTCCTCTATCGTAGAAGCATACTGCAATATCTCACGCGCCAGCAGAGAGATAGGCATAGCAGCCGATACCGGCATCGTCGATTTGGCTGCATTGATCGTCACAGTCAGTCCCGTTTCGTTCATACCCGACAATACCCCGGTCATTCCCGCCCAACCGACAGAAGCAAAACGATATCCGTCGGAAGGCTGATAAAAAGAGACCAGTTTATTACGGGCAAAATCATCCCCTACATAAAAGTCAAAATTACGCCCGATCAGTAAAGTGGAGTCCGCACTTTCATCTCCCCAAACACCGAAGGAACTGCATCCGACCAGCATATAGTCCTGCATGGCATGCCCGATATCATGCGCCGCATGGTAATTCAACTGACGTTCATAAGGAGTTCCGATCGCATCATATTCGTGGGAACAGGAAAGAGATATTCCATAAATCTCCGTCCTGTATTCTTCCGGTATATATTCACCCAGATTACGGTTAAAGAGAATCAGGAAGAAACGCAGGAACTTCAGATAACTGTCTGAAGGAATGATCTGGCGTATCTGATCGACAAAGACCTCTTCCTGATAATGCAGCAGATCTTCCGCCAGCTTCCCGAAAGCCACTCCCCGCTCGGCAGGACTTCCCTGCACCGATAATTCCCACAAACCGCTTTTACTTTGCCGCAGATGATTTGGGCCATAGGTGCGTAAACTATCCGTTTTTATCAACGGATAATCCGATAGGGTGTTCATATCTATTACCGGTTGCTTCATATCCGCAGTCAGGTAGAGAGCAGACGAAACAATCACTATCAATCCAATGAGACTAATAAAGGACAGGACGAGGTATTTCAGTATTTTCTTTATCTTCATATCAGGCTTCTCCTATTTTACGGGCCAGGTATTCCAAACCCACTAATTCCGTACAAGTCAGCATAGAGGTCAAAGTCACCCCCAAAGCACCATGTACATTCAGACTCTGTCCGGTCAGGAACAGGTTAGGGATACGCGTACGTGTCGGGATCAGCGTAGTCAACGGATTATTATAATTCTTCATAATCCCATAAGCCGAACCTTCCGGGGTTCCGGTATAATCGCGGTAAGAGAGTGGCGTAGTCGTTACGATCTTCTCCGTGTTCAGTGATATACCGGGACAATAGCGTTCAGCAAAAGCAATCAACTGCTGCGCTTTATCCAATTTGAACTGCTCGTAATCGGAGCCACGCTGCCCGACAGTTGTATTTTCCCAGGCTTGTACTTCCGACAGATACATCGGCGAAAGCAGGCAGATCACATCCGTATATTGCTCCAGGACGGAAGAAGGTTGCATCGAAACCATACAGGTATTGATCCGGGTATCTTCCTTGTGTCCGGTATTATACCAGGCATTCTGATCGCCCAATAAAAAGAAGTTCCGGTTACTATACGGAGTCGTCCCCCGCTTCTGAAGCAGATAGACAGAGAACAGCCCATACGAATTAGGCAGATGCTCCAAACGGGATAAGGCCGCTTTCCGTATGAGCGGCGATTTCTCCACCAGATTCAATGTATTGAAAGGATGCAGGGAAGATATCACATACCGGGATTCCAATCTTTCCGCCCGGTTGATTTCCACTGCTTGTATCTCATTTCCGGACAGGCATAGTTTACTTACTTCCGCGCCAGTCAGTACCGTCCCTCCATTTTGACGGATCACATTCACCATCGCATCCACCACCTGCATGCTCCCATCTACAAAACGCCAGGCTCCCTGCAAATAAGAATTTGTGATAATGGCATGATGATAAAAGGTAGAAACCGACTGATCGCCCCCATAAAGTAATACACTACCGGATAAAACCTGCTGCAAGGTTGTATCCGAGGTGATTTCCCGGATCTGCTCCCAGGCGGAGATATAAAAGTTATCCATATTCCCGGATGACAATTTGCCTTCCCGCAACTGCTCCACACTGATAGAACGCCCCACACTATCCAGCAAACTAACATAACGCTTTAGCGCCTCTTTCTCTTTCGGAAACTCACGGGTCAATGTCTCGGCAAACCGTTCATGCCCCATAGCAAAAGGATAGAATTTATCCTGATAACAGATCACATCAAAAGCCTCCTCATCCATCCGCCTCATCTTCAGCTTATCCATGATACCGAAATAAGTAAAGTATTGCCGCATGATCTCCCCTTCATCCATACTCCCGATATAATGGATACCGGTATCCAATACCCTGCCATATCGTTTAAAGGATTGAAAACAACCGCCGGGCAAAGCATTCTTTTCAAGCACACAGACATTATACCCTTCCTTGCTCAACGTTACACCGCAAGCCAGGCCGCCCAATCCGCTTCCTATGATAATAACATCATACCGGTTTTCACTCATAAGCGACCTCCTTCTTTCTCAGAATATAGATCATATTGGAAGTAAAGCGGTCGTTTGCCCGCTGCTCTATCTCCAGATGAAAACGTTCCGCTACACGGGCAAACTGTTCATGCGTCGGAAAACAGAGGTCATTCTCCCTCTTATTAAATTCCAGCAAACGGGTGGAAAGTAATTCGGTAAACCGCGTCACACGGTGTTTTGCCGTTCCTCCGGCATCCCCGTCACGGATAATCAGCATACCACCCGGCAACAACTTGCCGATACAGGTTTCAAGCAACCGTTCCTGCGACAAATAATCCATATAATGGAGCATATCATTCATAACAAACACATCGCTTTCCGGCAGATCATAGTCTGCAACATTGGCACAAACGAAGCGTATACGCTCATTCCGGGAGAAATTATGATTAGCTACGGCAATCTTATCCGCATCATAATCGATCCCCAGTACCGTTCGCTCTCCGGAAAGCATCGCAAGCATATAAGACAAAGGTCCCAAGCCACAACCGATATCCGTAATCCGGGCTCTGCGCGGAACAATCCGGTTAAAAAAGTCATACTTATCCTCCATACGGACTTTGATACGGATATACCATTCTTCCACCGGGCCCTTATAAATATAATTAGCCACCAACTGCCGGTAGAAATACGGGTTTCCCGGATTTGAATAAATATCACAAGTCTCCTGATAAGCCCTGCGGAAAGTTTTAGCTATCGCTTTGGAACGTTCCTGGTAAGTGACTCCGTAACTCGCATCCGTATACAAAATACGAGGTAATATCCGGGTGCATAACACTCCCCGTTTTACATAGAAAGGCTGCCGCTTCGAAATGATCATTCCGGTACCGTAAAGAACTACCGGAAGTATATCCAACTGCAATTTCTCCGCCAAATAGAAAGCCCCTTTGTGGAAACGATGCACCTGGCAATCGGCCGAACGTGTCCCTTCGGGGAAAACAACAACGGAATATCCCTGCGCCACCTTGTCCCGAAGATGATGCAATACCTTTTCGTACCCATCTTCCGTTTGTACAAAGTCGGCATACTGTACGATCTTTCCAAAGACAGGAGAATGCCAGACCCACCTGTTCGTCACCATCACAAGCTTCGGAGCCAGTGAGAGCATCACCAGGATATCGACAAAAGACTGATGGTTGGCAATGATCACTGCCGGCTTCTCAAACGTTTCATTTCCCGGATTGACATTCTCACGCCGGGCAATCCAGGCCGCTTTCAGGAAGATACGCAACATATACATCATGATCCGGCTGAACAATTGCTTCTTTTTCCGCCGCTTCACAGGAAGTAATATCAGCAGAAGGGCAACCCCCATCATCAACAGGCAACCGACAACGAACAACCCGAAGAACCAGACCGTAACCAGCAAGCCGGAGAGCGTATAAGGGAAATTCCCCCTCGATGCCGGCCCGGAGATAAAGAAACGGAACAGGATCGGTAGAATAGTGTAAGACACCAGCACTACGGAGATCATTCCTAGAATCGAGATCACCGAAATGGATTGTAATGCCGGATGTTTGGCAAAGACCAGTACCCCCAGCCCCACTACAGCAGTGAATGAAGAGAAAAATATAGCCGTCTTATGGGAAGTCAGCATCTTCTTCCCCGTCCGGTACTCTTGTTGCAGGCCATCCATAATAAAGATACTGAAATCATCCCCCAAGCCGAAAATAAAAGTGGAAAGGATAATATTCACGATATTGAACTGCGTTCCGGTAACCGCCATCAGCCCCAGGATAATCACCCAGCTGACAGCCATCGGCGTAAAAGTCATCAAGGTCAGTTCGATCCGTCCATAGGAGATCAGCAAAGCAAAGAAGATAAGGAACGAAGAGATATACAGTATCAGGTAAAAGTCGTCGTTAATGGCAGACACCCATTTATTGGCAAAATACCCGCGATCAAAAATCACCAATCCGTCATTACCCGCAAAACGGTCGTAAACAGTCCCTTTATCCTCCTCATTCAGACGCACCTGGGTAATAAACATAGACAGGGAATCGGCTGAAGAAGCCCAACTGTCCAACAAAGGCAAAGAAGAATCACCCGCAGTAAAGTCACAGGGGAGATACTGTTTATCCAGAAGAGCAAAGAAATCATGGAAGGTATCTTCGCGGAAATGGTACTTCGCAGCCCCGTTTTTAATATCCTCCCTTACCTGCGCTTTCCGTCCCTCCGTCCAATAACTATTCCAGCGTTCGATACGGCGCTGTTGTTCCGCATAAGGGATAAATATCTTTTCCGCAGAGGCGAACTCTTTGATCCTGCCCTCTGCTTTCAACGAATCCAGTTTACGGTTCGTTTCGGCATAATGCCGTAGCCCCTCATCGGGGGTACTTCCGACCGATACGAAAAGCGTCGTTTTATTATCCGACTGGAACAGGTCGTTCAAACGTTGTTCGGCCGCCTTCAGGTTAGCCGGCTCAAAACTCAGGTTCATCATATTACTGTCGAACGTCACCTTCCCCGACATATAAAGAGACAGGAAAAAGACAAGCACGATCGTAATAACCAACGGCTTATTCTTTTCATACGCATACCCGTTAATCTTCTCAATAAAACGGAGCACCCTCCCCGACTCCTCATGCCCTTCCTTCACTTTCAGGAAATGCGGCAGGAACACCAGACAGAAGAAAGTGGTTCCAATCAGTGCCAACGATGAGAACAGCCCAAAGTCGCGCAACAAATCGGAACTGGTGAAAACCAATCCGAAGAAAGCGCCGACCGTTGTAAAACTACCCACAGTAAGCGGATAAGCCAGCTCCTCGATCAACTGCCGGATAGACGAAACATGATTAAAATGCGACAGCACATGAATGGAATAACTCAGTGCCACCCCAAATACCGCCGCCCCTGCCCCGATAGCAATAGCCGAGACAGACCCTTTCAGGAAGTAGATCAGAGCCAGCGAAAACACAGCCCCGTACAACACCGGCAATATAATCAGGATCACCGCCGAACGGCTCTTGAATACCAACGTGATAAAAACAATGATTATGACCAGTGCGATCGTCATCGTCAGCATCGTATCCGACTTGATCTGCCGGGCATTATATACACCGACCGACGGCCCGCCGAAATACTCTGCTTTCACACCGGGATACGTGTCCATCGTCTCCCTTAGCTGCTTCTCGATCGTATCGATCAGGAACTCATTCTTTCCGGTACTTCCCGTACCGTAATGCGGAGTAATAAAAAGCAGCAGGGTAGACATATCCCTCGAAAAGATATGCCCGTCATAGATCTCATAATTAGCCGTCATCTGGAAATCGCGCAACTTTTCCAACGAGGTAGTCCCCAGCCCTACCGGGTCACGGGGTAATATACTTTTCAAAGCGACTCCCGCAGGAGATAGTAAATGCAGATAATTACTACGCATACGGCGTTCTATCCCATCGGCCGTCAGTACAGAATCCATGCGGGCATAATCGTCCTCCGTCAGGAAAACCGGCAGATTATCATAAATGAAATCAGTCACTTTCCCGATCATATTCTCATCCACTTCCGAGAATATATCCGTGATGTATTCGGAACCGGCCTCAGCCAGCAAACTGTCTTTCAGCAAGTCACCCGCCTCGACCAGCCGATCGGACGGAACCGCACCGGAAACAGTGTCGGCAGACGACAACATAACGATGATCTTGTCTTTGACTTTCAGATTCTGAAAAACGATCTCCGTACTCCTTGCATCCTGCGTATCAGGAAAGAAACGGGTTACGTCTTCCTCAAATTTCACCTGTACGGCAAAGAAAAGCATCAGTAGAAAGCTACCGGCCAGTAACAGGTAACGGAGAGCCGTATGGCGTTCCAGATAATTATATATATGAATAAACAACTTACTCATCCGGCAATACGTTCAAACTTCCTGAACAACGAAAGCAACGTTAAACAAACAAAGCCGGCCAGCAATCCGCAGATAACGGCAAAAACCATACTCCCGGCCAGATATTGCAGCAGCGAATCTTTAATCGTATCAAAAGTAACCTCGTGCAACGTCAGCGTCACAGGCTGATCCAATACCCAGCCGCCCGTCACATAACTGCCAAACAACAGAAAAGGAATCATAGGCGGAATACTGATATTCGAGGCCACAATGGTAATGACCTTGTTCAGCCCCATCAAATGCGCCAGCACCCCGGCAACGATCATCTGATATCCCCAAATCGGAACAATCCCCATGAACACGCCGAACATGACCGCCAACGCGATCCGGACATTCGACTCCGAAGAATGGGTAATATTCTTAGAAACAAACTTCTTCACATTCTCTTTCGTCACACTCCGCACACATTTCCACGGCCAGTACCATAACAAAGCAATCAGAACAAGCACCGAGTTCAGCAAACTGATACGCATAAAGTCGCGCAACGGACGAAAATGGCTGATCCTTTCCCCTGCCGGCGGATAATACACCTTTACCGGGACATTCGTCACGCGTATATCCCTCCAGGCGGCCTGTACGATTATTTCCAGTTCATACTCATATTTCGTAGTGAAAAGGCGCATCTTCTTCAGCTTATGCAAAGGATAAAGCCGGTAACCCGACTGCGTATCCGACAGCCGGATGCCTGTCTCCAGTGTAAACCAGAAATTGGAGAATTTATTGGCGAAGGTATTTTTCCCGGGCATGTTATCGGAAGCCAGATTACGGGCTCCGATCAGCAGGCTATCGGGATAAAGGGCTATTTCTTTCAGGAAAACAGGAATATCATCCGCATAATGCTGTCCATCCGAATCAAGGGTAATAGCATAACGGTAACCGGCTTCCATAGCAGCCTTCAATCCGGTATTCAGGGCATATCCTTTTCCCCGGTTGTCGGGATAACTGATTACACGGATCCCGGGAAATCCTTGCAGAACCTCCAACGTATTATCCGTAGAACCGTCATTCACCACTATAACAGGAAATGAATAAGCCAATACATCTGTCAGTACCTGCCCGAGTGTCCCCCCGTTATTATAGGTTGGGATCACAATGACCGACTGACTTTCCTGCTGCTGATGTTCCGGAAATGTATATGTAGTATCTGTTACCATTTATAAGTCGTTACTCTGCTACAATCGTTGCTTTTAGTTTCAGCACAGTTGCTCCGCCTGCATTGGCTGTAACCTGTAGCCTGTTTGAATCCTTCAAAGAAAATATAAAGTCCAGTAACTCCTGCTCCGATGGATTTACCACAGAAAGGAACTTGCAACTGGTTACCGTCTGAAAGCGAACCGGAGTATCTAAGATTGTCGACATGCATTCCTTTATCATACGAAGCATACAAACGCCAGGAACCACCGGCATACCCGGAAAATGCCCTTTATAAACATCATGTCGCGGATTCAGCCGGATCGTACAATTATATTCCCCGCCTTGTTCTGCAAGAGCTTCTATCGTATAAAAGTTAGTCAACATCCCTTTCCAATATGCATTTAGTGTGACAAAGGTAGGGAAGTTTTTCTATTATATTGGTCAGTTTCGAATCTTTTTGAAGGTATTAACCCTTGCTATACAATATACCTTTCCTCAGATAATCAGAATGATGAAGAATTTCTTAATTGAACGCATCCAACCCGATGGAAAGCTTCAGCCCCGTATGCCTGATACGGATCGCTTCCTGTCCGGAACTGTCCGGGAAAGAGCGGAAAGTGGTTTTGCGCAGGCCGGAACCGAGTTTGATCTCCCGCATACGATTTTCCACGCCGTCTATCCGGTAATAACCTTTGAAGCCGGGAGTGGATAGCTTATATACGATATCTGTCTGCGGGTCGGTACAGTTATAAACAGTCACCTTATTTTCCGACGGTATGTTCAAACCGAAAAGAACCGAGAAGTCGCGATAGAACAGAGACAGTATCTTTTTCTTATTCAACGGTTCGATGCAGTGATGTACCGTCAGACTATCCGAACCGATCTCCAGGTCGAAAAGGCTCAGTCCGAAATGCGTGCTGAACAGCGTACGGTATGTGCCCGCCTCCGTCTCCTTCACCAATAACAACCCGCTGAAATGTTTCCGCATAAAGTCGATCGTCATATTGTATTTACACAGGCGGGAAGAGGCATCTATCATGGGAGGGAATTGCCCTTTCGCGGCAGACACTGTTTCCCCTTTCCGGCATTCACGTGTAATAGAGGGTGCACACGAACAGCAGGCCAGCAACAAGCAGAGACTAGCGGATAACAAACTTTTCATCACTGGTCAACGTATTGTATTTCCGGTTCGTAAAATAATATTCCGTATAATCCTTTGCATTCTCCGACAAACGCAGAGTCTGTACAGACATATCTTTCTTATCTATCGAAATGACAATCTCCGAGATATAAGCCTGTACGCTCTTGGAAACCGGACGGATCTTCACCACATAAAGGGAAGGGGATTCATAATATTCCAGCCGGTAAGCCGACGACATCACTGTCAGGTCGCCGATCATGCAGGCGGCCAACATTCCTTTCATCTCGTTCATCATCTGGTTGGAACCGAGGTTGACTACATTGCTTTTCCCTTCGGAAACGATCTTCAGCTTCTGCCCGTTTATAATGATCTGATAATCTATCGGAGAGGTGTAATCCATCCGGATCATATTCTCCTGCTTATAATAGAAACGGCCTTTCGATACGATCTTCTCATTAAAGACATCCAGAAATTTCTCCTGCGTGAAGTCACTTTCAATGGAAGAAAGCGACGCTGCTTCCTTTTTCAGCCGTTCCTGAAACGCGGTAACGGATGCCAGCGGGGTTAAGTCTTTCTGTGCAGCTAACGGCAGACAAAAAACCACCAACAGGAATGTATATATATATTTATTCATCTTCTTTTCCATACGGATCAGGTATATCAAACATTTTATCCAAAGGAATAACCTCGTAATTTATTGTCTTCAAATGTTCCAGCAAACGGGTTAGCAGAGAAGCTGCACCCGGCATACGGTCGTGTAAAAGGATAACGGAACCCGGCTCTATCTGTTTTATTATCCGACGAAACACTTTATCTTCCGACTCTCCCCGCGTATCAAAAGAACGGATACTCCAACCTATTATTGTATATCGCATATCGTCCACCAACCAAGCAACTGTCGGATTTGTCACGCCAAAAGGAGGGCGAAAAGTAAGAATCGGCCCTGCATGTGACAGTAAAGAGTCTTCACACAACGACACATCCCAACGCATCTTTTTCCGCGAAAGAAACGGGAATTTCCATGAATGACTGTCAGAATGATTTCCGACGTGATGTCCCTCCGATGCGATGCGTCTCATTACGGCAGGATTTTCCCGTACCTTCGCCCCGATGCAAAAAAAGGCTGCCTGCACCTGATACTTTTTCAGTACATCGAGTACCTGCGGCGTATATTGGGGATCGGGACCGTCGTCGAAGGTCAGGCAGACAACGCGCTTATCGGTGTTTCCCCGGCACAAAGCTTTCACATATACTCCTGAACGAATGCTGTAAGAGGCATAAAAGAGAAATGCACCCATACAGATTAAAACCGCTATAAAGACCAGCCATACCATAAAACTATACCCTCCTTATTAATAGAAACGAGTGATTATCCAGAAAATAGTTATACAGCAGGATAGAACGCGGGGCATCCGTCTCCTGCACTCGGTGACAGGCCTGCCACAGAGCAAAGGACATCGCTACCAGATATTCGCCGCAATATTGTTTGTATTCATCCGGAAAGACCACCTCTGCATCGCTTGCTTCGTTATGAAACAGGAAGGCGGTCATCCGTTCCTTTATCTCTTCTTCCGTAAAACGGCCGCTGAACAATTCCATATCCCGGAGCTCCGCCACGCATTGCGGTGAGCGGTTCCCCGACAAAAGGAAAAATGCCGCCCCTTCTCCCGGCTTGTTCTTCTCCCAGAAACCCAAACGGCCGAGGATCGTTTGCAGCGTCGGTGTCATTTCATCGACCGCCCCTACCAGAACAGACTGCGCTTCTTCCTCTTGAACTAGCAAAGCGGCATCGAGCAAAGCGCTTTCCAGAGAGAAGGCACGGTGCACATAGGTCGTATTGTAACTATGGTTTCCGGTAAGCAAGGCAATCTGTGCACCGATCGTATTGAAAGTGGACTGGATAAAGGCCGTAGGGGTAAGCAGCTCCTCGTTATGATCCAGTATCGTATTCATAAACTTTTCCGTATCGGCCAGACATCCCAGGCCCGTAGCCGTCAGGATCGCATCGACAGGAGCCGTTGCGTCTTCAAGACACTGCAACCCGGTTGCCACCCCCATACGAACCATACGGCTCATCCGGCGGCGAAGCGTGGCATTGGGGATCAGGAACTTGTAGTCCGGTTCTTTCAACACGTAACCATCGTCTGTCCGTTCAAAAGAGGCTGTTGCCTTATCTATATAAACCGGTTTCTTAAACATAACCTATTTATCGTATTTCCGGAAAAGCAGGGAAGCGTTGTTCCCTCCAAAACCAAAAGAGTTAGACAATATCGAACGCAGGGATATTCCTTCCTGATAACGGGTAACAGGGATTAATCCCGTTTCCTCTATCGGTGTAGTGAAATTCAGATTGGGATAAAGGATACCCCGTTCCAGAGAGAGTACGCTGAATACGGCTTCGAGGGCTCCGGCAGCCCCCAAGGTATGCCCGGTAAAGGCTTTCGTCGAACTGAAAGACGGTATCCGGTTCCCGAAAAGACGACGGATCGCCTGGCTCTCGGAAGCATCGTTGTTCGGGGTACCTGTTCCGTGCGCATTGATATAATCCACCTCCTCCGGTTGCAGGCCGGCCTTGTCCAAAGCGCCTTTCATGGCGAGGAAAGCACCCGTACCTTCGGAAGAAGAAGCCGTCTGATGGAAAGCATCATTGGTATTGGCGTAACCGGACAAGAGGCAATAAGGAGTTTTACCGACCGTTGCTTCCGACTGGAGCACCAGATAACCGGCACCCTCGCCCAGATTCAACCCCGCACGCGAGACATCAAAAGGACGGCAAGGCTTTTTATCGAGTATCATCAGCGAAGCGAAGCCGTTTAAAGTAAACTTGCACAGTGCATCCGTCCCTCCGGCAACCACCACATCGAGCATCCCCTGCCGGATCATCCGGGCACCCAGCATAATTGCGTTGGCGGCAGACGAGCAGGCGGTACTGACCGTTGTACGAAATCCGGTAATGCCCAGGAAAGAAGCGATCCGTTCCGTACTGTCACCCGCATCGTGCGAAGCGACATACCGCAACCGACCCTGTGCCGGATTTTCCCGGAAGGAAGGGTAGAAAGACTCTGTCAGATCCATACCTCCGGTAGAGGTAGAAGAGATCAGGCCGACGCGAAGGGGACGATCCCGATCGGAGAGATCCAGCCCGGAGTCGGCAAGCGCCTCGAAAGCTGCCGTCATTCCCAGCAAAGCCGTGCGCGACAGTGCAGCGGATACGGGAATACCCAGTTGCTCTTTCAAAGCCTCATTCGTGCGCTTCACTTCGGAGACCGGTTCTTCATGACGTGTAGGAAAAAGCGTAACAGCCCCCAGTCCATCCCGCCCGTCACGGAACGAGCGAAGATGTTCCTCCACATTCAGACCGATGCCGGACACACAACCGATGCCTGTGACGCAGACTCTCATTTCGTACGGTTTGCAGTGATAAAGTCAGCCAGCGTACGCACAGAATAGAAGATAGATTTACCTTCAGCCGGATTCGCAATACGAATGCCGTAGTTGCGTTCCAGGATCAAAATGATTTCGAGCGCGTCGATCGAGTCGAGCCCCAGCCCTTCATCACCGAAAAGAGGTGCTTCGTTATCGATCTCATCCGGGGTGATATCTTCCAGGTTCAGCGATTCGATCAGCGCTTCTTTCAATTCTTGCATTAATTGTTCCATATCGTTTATTCTTTAATTATTCGTTAGCTATCGTTGTTTGTTCCAGCCAGTCGAAACGGGCTTCATACCGGTCCCCCAGCAACTCGCACCAACCGGTCAGGCACGCACGCAGTTTCTGTTTCCGCATCACCAGCGTGGCGTAGTCGCGGATGAAGGATTCCGGATAACGGTTATTGATAAAGAAGGTGTTCTCTCCCTGTATCTTATAGCGGATACAGAGTTCGCCCAGCACCACATTCGGCAAGGTATAGACAAACACAGCCGGGCTTGCTTCCCGATCGCCCATCGTATCGATAATATGTTGATGTTTCCGGTCCGTATCCATCGAGGAAGAAACATTTGCGCATATGATTCCGACTTCACCGGGTTCATATCCCGTTTTCCCCCCGTTCCGGGCAAAAAGACAGGCTGCCGCTATATATCCGAGTTTACACAGATCGTCCATCTTATAAAACTTCCGGTCATCCAACGCTAAAGACTTATAAGCAGCACGGATAAAGGTAGCAAACGCTCCCGCCGGTTCCGTCTCCAGAAGCACCTCTCCATCCAGCACAATCTTCCCTCGCTCTATTACCACCGTGCGTCGGGAGTATCCTTTCCCCTCTCGAGAGGGGGCAGGGGGTGTGTCAAAGCTCTCCCCTTCCAGCGACAGCACAACCGCCGCATTACACCCGCCAAAACCTGACGCCGTTTTCACGCAATGCGCCATCGCCACCTTCCTATGCGCCGCACTTACCGATAACGGGTAAGGAACCCCGCAGCTTTCAAACCCGAATGTCCCGAACACCTCACCGCTACGAAGCTCCTCCATACAGGCAATCACCTCGATAATGCCGGAAGCGCCGAGCGTATGCCCCCAGTAAGATTTCATACTGTTGAGCGGCAGCTGATCGAGTCCCGCCCAATGCAGGGCTTTCGATTCCATTTCATCGTTATATAAGGTTGCCGTCCCATGTGCATTGACAAAAGAAATGGCTTCCTGTTGCAGGCCTGCCTCATCCATCGCCTGGCTGATCGCATAATACAGGCCATCGCCGGTTCGCGAAGGCCCCGAAATATGGTTGGCATCATTGGTGATGGAACCGCCTACTATACTAACCGGCTGTTCCTCCCCGACCAATCCCCGATCGGAAGTCACCAACACAGATCCGCAGGCTTCCCCCAATGACAAGCCGTCACGCGTCTTATCATAGGGTTTACAGATCTCCGGGCTGACCGATTTAAAAGATTGAAAGCCGGTGACAACAAAGCGGGTCAGCAGATCCCCTCCGGCCACCAGTATATGTTTATATTTCCCGGCTTCTATCAACCGGGAAGCCACTATCAACGCAGATACCCCGGAGATACAGGCATTGGAGATGACAATCGGTTCATTCACATAACCGAAATAGCCGGCAACACACATCGCCATTTCATAAAGTTGGGAAGAAGCTCTTCCCTTACCTGGGAAGTCAGTCTTCCCAGTACTAGGAAGGATGTCTTCCCAACTCTGGGAAGTCTCTACTCCCTGAGTTGGGAGATCGTGACTCCCGGACAACATATCGATATTTCCTTTAGTAGTAGAAATAATCAGCCCGCAGTCAGACTGAGTGGGATCGATGCCGCTCTGCCGGATCGTATCCGACAAGGACAAGATAAAGAGTTGCTCCATCCGGGTGTAGCCGTCCAACTCCTGTGCCAGTGCCTTCAGCCGGGTATCGTCTATCCGTGCCGCCATAAAAGGCGTATCGAAAAAGGTGCTATCTTCCACCCAGACAATACCCGAACGGTATTCACGGATGCGGGAGAAATTCTCTTCCGTGCCGAAGCCCAGCGAACTGATGATCGAGCCGGCGGTTATATAGCTGTTTATCCGATATTCCATTTCTCTCTCCACGCTTGATAAAAGTCCGGATTATTCAATTCCAACTCCCCCGTGCGGCTATCCACGAAAACCTGCGTACTGGAACCGGTAGCCATCACCGCCCCGTCGCTTTCGCGAAAGATTATATATTCGAAAAGGATCTTAGCCGCTTCCGTCCGGATATACCGTGTCTCGACAATAGCCGACTCATCGTATTTCAGCGATTGCTTATACTGGATGTTCAGTTCGACGATCGGAACTACATAGCCGGCATCCCGTATCTCCGTATAGCCGATACCGTACTGGCGACCGAAAGCTTCCCGCCCGTCTTCCATATAGCGGACATATTCGCCATGCCAAACGACTTCCATCGAATCTACCTCGCTGAACCTGACCCGCAAAGTCGTGCGGTTGGTCAATGCCGCTTCCTGTATTTTCATCCGTCTCATGCGTCTTTCTTTAGAAATATCTTAAGCTGGCCATCGGCAACCGTAGTGCCATTCACCTGTACGGTGGCCGAGATAAGCGTTATATCAAAAATCTCCTGCTCTACCCGGATCGTGGTATGCAATTCGTCCCCCACCTGCGGCAGAGCATAGAAGTTCATCTTATTCACCGAGCCGATAAAACCGACCGGGATCTTTTCGCCCGCACACCGATAGAGATAGCCCACCCTTATGGCAGCCGATTGGGCGATATGTTCCGTTATGCCGCATTCATCCAGTTGGCCGTCCTGGCAAAACAGGTTCGAGTCCTCTACCTCCAACCCGGTATAAGACCCGTAGTCATCCATCCCGAAGAAACGGTCAACCATCACGATCGGCGCACGCTGCGGGATCAGATCCAGTAGCCCGTCACCAGACAGTAAAGGGGTATCGAACGAGATTGATGCCATATCTATTTCAGTTTACATTGCATAATACTATGTCCCAGCCCCAGGCCGTCATGTATCTGTTCGATCGCCAGTCCGGCCTTTTCTACCAGGCGGGCCATATCAGCGGAATAATACATTTTGCTGTTGCCGTTAGCCATTGCCGTAAAATAAAGGCTAGTCTGCGCCAGGCAATAAGAAGCGGTCTCGAAACGCTGACGATCCCAGAAAGTCTCCATGATATACAGGCGGCTACCCGTTTCCATCGACCGGGCGGCACGTGACAGGATGCTCAGTACCTGCTCCTCCGAGAAACAATCGAGGAACTGGCTCATCCAGATGGCATCGAATGGCTGCGGGAAACTTGTTCCGTCGTCCAACAAATCCGCTGCATGACCATGAATACGGGCAGCCCCTTCCAGTTCCCGGGTCTGTTCACGCATCATCTCCAACTGCTGGGGCAGATCCATAATAGTCACTTCCACCTCCGGCGAATAAGCCACGCATTGCGTTGACCAACGCCCGGTATTGCCGCCTACATCCAGTAACGTACGCACCGGATTGGCAAAAACAATCTCCAGAGCTTGCTTAAAGGAGTTGTCGGAATAGAAATGGTCGAAGCCGAACCAGCTCTCCTGCACCTTTTCCGGCAGGCTGGACAGTCCTTCGTAAATGGTCGGCCAGTCACCGAAAACCTTCAGGCCTTCGGGTTTGCCATTCAGCAAAGCCTCTTCCAACCGGAACAGTCCCAGATAGTTCACATCGTGGTTGAAATCCATATTGACCCGAGCCATTTCATCGTTCAGCAGGAACCATCCGGCTTTCCCCAAATGGAAATGCCCGTCTTTCAACAGGATCGTACCGATCGTCAACGACGATTCCAACAACACCTGTACGGCATAATGGGAAAGGCCTGTCTTTTCCGCAATCTCATCCATCGTCAGGCCGTCCTGTGCTTCGCGGAGCATTCCGAAAATCCCGAATTTAACCATCAGGCGCGACACCTGGAAGACTACCGGGCCAAAAGCAATCTCCTGTGCCAGACGTTGCGCCTGTACAGCCGAGAAACGATCCTTTGCGTATATTTCTTTTTGAGGAGATGATAATTCCATGTTCTCTTTTATTCTATCTGTTATTTCCAGAAGTCATAGTAATTAAACCATTGTTCCGGATATTGTTTCACAACCGATTCCAACGCCGAGACATACTGTTTCAGCAATCCCTGTCCGGGAACCACCCCTTTGACGCGCTTCTCCGGTTGCGCCAGTACAAAGTTAAACTTATAGTGCATTCCTTTCTCACGCACAGCGAAATAAAATACGACAGGTACCCCCAGACGGGATGCCAGCAGGAAAGGGCCCGCCGGAAAAGAGGCTTCCGCACCGAGAAAAGTTTCCTTAAAAGTCTGCGTGCCCTCCACATAACGGTCTCCCTGGAAACAAACATATTCCCCGTTGGCCAGGACATCCCTGATCCGGAATATATGTGTCAGATTATCTTCATTTACAGGGATAACCTTGTAGTTCTTTCCGTTCGTATTCTTCTCCAGTAACTCTTTTATCTTCTGATATTCGGCATCGAACATCACAATATTCATCTTCTTCCCGTAATCGTCGAAGAAAGGGGCGCCGATCTCCCAGTTGCCTACATGGGCACCGATCATCACTACTCCCTCGTTCCCGTTCAATACCTCCAGAAAATCGGAATACTGCGTACCGAAATCAAAAGTATATTGTTCGGCCATCCCGGCACCAACCGCCACTTTATCGATCAGGGTTTGTCCCAACCGGTAATAATTCTTCAACAGGAAGCAGACGGAACGGAAACGGCTGTAACCCAGCCTTTGCCGCGCATATCTCCAGACCGCACGGGTCGCCTTCGGGGCAAACGGTACAAAATAGACCACGACCAGACAAAGAAACGCATACGCCGCCTTTACCCCCAGTCCTTTTATCAAGAGAATAAAGAAGAGGTAACCGAAAGAACCTCCGCGCGTTTTACCTTTCCAGCCCGTATCGTTACTATCACCCATTCACACGTGAGTCAATAAAGTCGTAGAAGTCCTGGAACGTTTTAATCCCGATAAAGTCCTGCGCTTTCAGGGTAAAACCGAAGTTGTGCTCTACCAGTACGACCATATCCACCAGGTCGAGGCTATCGAGTTCGAGTGTCTGCATCAACGGGGCATCGGGTTGTATCAGTTCTATATCTATTTCGAACTCCTCCGATAGTTTCTCGTTGATCTTTTGAATTAATTCTGTGCTTGCCATTTGTTTGTTTATTGTCTGTTAAGATTTGAATTTCCTGATTATTAATGTAGAGTTGGTTCCCCCAAAGCCAAACGAGTTGGACAGGAACGTATCGAACTCCAGTTGTTTCGTTTCCGCCGGAATGTTCAACAAGGCAGAAGCCTCGTCGGGTTCCGTAAAGTTTAGATTGGGAGCGATAAACCCGTTCTGCATCATCAGCATGGAATAGATCACTTCGCTCGCCCCGGCCATCCACATCTCATGCCCGGTCATCGATTTGGTAGAGGTGACATACGGGGATGTTTCTCCGAAGACGGCAGCAATCGCCTTCGCCTCATTCAGGTCGCCCAGCGGAGTGGATGTAGCATGTGCATTTACATATTGTATATCGCGGGCAGCCAATCCCGAATCTTTCAATGCCATTTCGAGTGAGCGGCGTGGCCCGTCTACGTTCGGGACGGAAATATGTTCGCCGTTGGAAGAAAAGCCATAGCCAACCACTTCCGCCAGGATATTCGCCCCCCGCCGTTTAGCCGACTCGTAACTTTCAATGATAACGGTCGCCCCTCCCCCACTGGGAACCAATCCGTCACGGTGTTTGTCAAACGGGCGCGATGCCTTTCCGGGCTCGTCCTCCCTGACAGAGAAAGCCGCCAGCCCGTCGAAACTGCCGACCGAATACATATTCACTTCCTGCGCCCCGCCACATACGATACAATCCTGTATACCCGAACGGATCAGGAAATATCCCATCCCAATGGCATGAGAACCGCTGGCACACGCACCGGAGATCGTAAAGTTGACACCCCGCAGCTTGAAAATAACCGACAGGTTCATCGTCACCGTCGAATTCATGCTCTGAAAAATAGAGCCGGAACCGACCAGCGCCGTATTTCTTTTCTCACGGATGATATCCACCGCATTGATCACAGGAGCCGTACTGCTGTCGTTTCCGTAAAGGATACCAACTTCGTGGTTCAGCAGATACTCTTCGTCTATCCCCGCCTGTGCAAAAGCCTCAGCCGTTGCCAGATAAGCATATTCGCCCTGTTCGGGAAGACCGATACGCTGGCGGCGATCCAGTACGCCTTTCAGGTTCGGTTTATCCAATAGTCCCGTTAATGCCGAGCGGTATCCGAATTCTTTGCGAACCGGATCGATACCGATACCCGATTTCCCTTTATATAATGAAGTCTTTACCTCCTCCAGGTTCTTTCCGATGCAGGAGTAAATCCCCATTCCTGTAATAACAACTCTATTCATATATCTTTATTATCAGGTATATAATCCTCCGTTTATTGAAATCACTTCGCCAGTAATATACGAGGCGGCAGGCGAAACAAGAAAAGCTACCAGGTCAGCCACCTCTTCCGGTTCGCCGAAGCGGCCTGCAGGCACCAGTTTTTTCAGCTCCGCTTCATCCAGATCGCCGGTCATATCCGTACGGATAAAACCGGGAGCAACAGCATTTACCGTGACCTTCTTCTTGGCAACTTCCTGCGCCAGCGCTTTGGTTGCCGCAATAATACCACCTTTAGCCGCCGAATAATTGGTCTGTCCCGGCATCCCCTTTATCCCAGACAGGGAAACGATATTGACAATCCGCCCGAAACGTTTTACCAGCATGTCTTTCAATAAAGGCTGCGTAACGTTAAAGAAACCCGACAGGCTGATATCGAGCACACGGTGCCACTCCTCTCCGGCCATCCAGAGCAGGAGGTTATCTTTGCGAATGCCTGCGTTATTGATCAGCACTTCGATATAGGCATCCGGATGGGCTTCCGTCCATCCGTTAAGGGCAGCAGTCACTGCTGCGGCATCCGTTACGTCAAATTTCAGCAGTTCGCCGTCCGATCCTTTTTCGCGGACAAGTTGCAGGGTATGTTCTGCCTCCGTATCGTTACTCTGGTAGTTTATCAATAGGGCATATCCCATTTCCGCCAGCCTGACACTGACGGCACGCCCTATGCCGCGGCTTCCGCCTGTTACTAATGCGTATTTCATGCAATCGGTTCTAAATTCTTATTCTTCAACCACTCGATCATTGTTTCGATCTCCTTGTATTTCGGAGTATCTTCGGTAAACACCGGGAAGAAAGAACGTATTTCGTTATAAATATCCTTTGTACGGGGAGACAACCGATCCTGTATCTTCAGGTAATCCACTGCTTGCACGATTGCCATAAAATGGATCGCCATCACCTGGAAACCATTCTCTATGACAGTTTTAGCCAGCAGGGCGGAATTTGTCCCCATACTGACAATATCCTGGTTATCGTTATTATTCGGAATGCTGTGCACATACATCGGATTCGACAGGGTCTGACTCTCTGCCGTCGTGGAAGTTGCCGTAAACTGGGAAGCCTGCAATCCGTAGTTCAGTCCCAATACACCCAGATTGACAAACGGCGGCAGAATGCCGTTGATACGGTCGTGGAACAGATAATTCAGCTGGCGCTCGGTCAGCATGGTTAATTTGGTTACGGCGATCTTCAGTTTGTCCATCTCAAAAGAGATATAATCGCCGTGGAAGTTACCTCCATGATATACATTTTCCGTTTCCGGGTCGACGATCGGGTTATCACAGGCAGAGTTCAGCTCATCGATCAGTACCTTTTCCGCATTGACCATCTCATCGAATACGGGGCCCAGTATCTGGGGGACACAACGCAGCGAATAATATGGTTGTACCTTATGTTCAAATATCTTTTCCGTATGGCGGCAGTATAATTCATTCTCACGTTTACGGACAGAAGAACTTCCCGCCACCCATTCACGCATGGCACGGGCAATCATCTGCTGCCCTTCATGCCGTTTAACGCCGTTCAGGGCAGGCGACATGAAGTCGTCATACGAAGACGCAATCTCGTTCATCATCACGGAAGCTATTACCGACCAGGTAAGTAACTGTTTGGCATAGATCAGGTTGACCATACCGATTCCGGTCATGACCGATGTCCCGTTCGTCACGGACAAGCCTTCACGTATCTTCATGGTAAAAGGTTTCAATCCGGTTTCCTTCATGACCTCTGCCGTATCACGACGTTCACCTTTATAGAAAACCTCGCCTTCACCGATCAGGGCCAACGCCATATGTGCCAGCTGCACAAGATCGCCACTGGCTCCCACACTGCCGTGTTCGGGAATATAAGGGCAAATATCCCGGTTGATAAACTCAACCAGCAATTCGACCAGTTCTACATGTACACCCGAATATCCCTGTAAAAAGGTCATCAGCCGTGCAATCATCGCCGCCTTGATATACAAAGGAGACAGCGGGGCACCCGCTCCGGTCGAATGACTACGTATAATATTGTATTGTAACTGTTTTAATGAGTCGTCCTCAATACGATACTGAGCCATCGGGCCAAAGCCGGTATTAATGCCATAAATAATTTTATCCGCTGAAAAATCTTTCAGAAAAGTATAGCTGTGAGCGACTTTTGCCAAGGCCTCCGTAGATAATGAAAGCGTCCTTTGTTGAAACAACAAAGCCCATACTTCATTCAGTGTTAAATCCGCACTTGGATTGTATAATATATCCTTTAACATGATTATCTTCTATTCTCATGCAAAAGTAGCTTTTTTGCTCTAGTATACAAAGTTAAGGCATACTTTAATGGTTGAAATCCTTTCATTTCACCATTGGAAAGAGACATGTCCGCGAGCTCCATTGCTTAAACCATTCGCACTGAAACTCCATTGAGTATTATTCCCATTGGGGTTGTTGGCATGCCACCAGTTTGTAAGTGTCGTACCGACTGTACCCACCCAATAAATATAATCCTGATCATTACTTAGCTTCCCGGTACTGCAATCAAAAGTCAACACATAGGGAGAATTCCGACCCGGAGAAATGGAAATATCTGTCCTTACCCGAGTTCCTCCGGTGAAAGAGGCACTTCCTCGCTCTTCGGAATCAATAACCATAGAAGCATCGGCCCGCGTGGCTATCAGACCCGGATCATTCGAACCAATCTCATATGCAAGGTTAAAAGCTGTTTTCTTAACCAGGACGCCCTGGCGTTCCGTAACCATCAGAACCTGCGAACATTGGTAATCGTTCAATGCTTTTTTCGTTTGTAGATTTATACTATGCAAATCACCTTTTAGTCGTGCAATATGTCCCGGATAAATTCTCAACGGATCGGTAACCTCTTTAGTTGCACTAAGCTCAAACTCATCATATTCATTCACGATTATATAAGGACGTAGCAATGCATAAGTCTCATCATAACTCCTCGAAGAGTACATCTTTTCATCGTCATCATATGCGCATGAACCTAAAACAGTACCTACCGTAACCAACAAAAGCAATAAACGAAATTTTAAATTCAGAGTATCCATAATCGTATTTTCTTAAATTAATACTTTTCTTACTTCCACCCACAAACCTTATCTTTCATTCGTTCCGGAGCAAAGATACACCAATGTTAGAATTCCCGGACAGATAATGCCCGAATTATGAGAGCGTTTCGTATTTTTAAGAGATTCTCATTCGCAAAGATCCGGAAATATCCGCCCTTTGAAACCGTTTGATATCGGAGCCAGAACATGAAGGGCCGTTTCTCCTTTTCTTTTACTGATCAAACTCTTATCCGAAGCAAAGATGAATATACTTTTTCCCGTTTGGTTTTTGAGAAGCCGGACAACAAGTTCTTTCCCGCCATCTTCCTCATTCTTCACATACAACAGATAGTATTCGTCCGTCTTTTCTTTTTTGATAAGATCGCCTTTGATAGCTATCGGATACAATGTTTTCTCATAAAAAGCCTTACAGTCAGGTTCATCCCCCGTAAAACCTTGCATTAAAATAAATAACAACAGTAATAGTTTCATATCAACACCAGTTTATAATTAGAACTTCTTAAAAGTAGCAAACATCAGCACCGGATTATTTTCTTCCGGCAATTGAACAGCCTTTTCACCGGACATCGAATTGTATTCTACAGGAGATAAAGGAATGACAAACTGATTTCCGACACAACACATAGAAAATTTCTCATACTGGTATTTCTCGTCCTTCATCCCCTGTTGCAGAAACTGATGACCGGTTTCCTTATCTATCAGCAGATAGTACTTGTTTTCCCCGTACATAAATTCACCATAAATATGTGATCCGGATTCCAACATATTGAAGTAGTGAACAAAATTCGCATTGTTTAATTTATTCATAAACTCAATAGCATCTTTCCATTCAGTATCTATAAATTCCTGGCTAACCCATTTATCCCCAAAATCAAACGTATAACGAGGCTTTAGCTCCGACGACTCAATAGTGTATACAGTAGGACTATATAAGGGTATAAACAAAATCTCACCGTTTACATCCTGAAGAGTAACACGCGAAGAAAAACAAATGCTCAAAGGTTTATCATAAGGCATAAATTTACTGATCTCACCAGTAAAGTCCTCTTGATTTACTGATAAATTATATTGCCATTCCTTTTCATAAAAAGAACGCTCAAAATCGTATGCATATTTATCTCTATCTACCTGGCAAAAGCGTATGGGTGAAGGAGATACCGGCAGTTTCGTTTCTCCCGTAAAGTGGCCATCCAAATCAAAAGAAACAACTTTCACCTGCATAGCATCCAGGATTTTAATTTTCTCCTCAAACTTATCGATGGCAATATCGGCCATCTGTGCATATTCTCCCGGTCCATTGCCAGCAGCCTGTATCTTAGAATAATATCGACCATCCTCTGTAAAAATAAAAACCGTATTGGTCAACTCGTCCACAACAATATATTTCCCATTATGATATAAGACCCGACTGATCCGACCGATTTCACATTCATCGGTTGTTTCCAAAGGAATATAAGCGACACTGTCGAACATCGAACTAAAGCCTTTTTTCTCCGCCTCATCCACATTAAGAGTATATACAAACCCTGTATTTTCATTTTGGGCTGGATGACATGAGCATAGAAAGCAGAAGATCAATAATATAGTCACATCCAGTTTCATACAGACTATTGTTTTCAATGCATCAAAGATATCAACTATTCCACAATAACGGTTGATTTTTATTGTTTTTATTTATCGTCTATATAAAAATAAATATAATATTCCCGTTCGGGATAAAACCGAAACTATTTCGATTTATTCAGGAAGACCCGCAGCATCCCAATCATACCAAATCCTCTTGACCTTAACAGATGTTATGCCCGCATCAGGATATAAAAGTTGATACTCTTTTGTTTTATCAGCCCGTATTATGTAACATACTCTACCTGTAGCAACCTGAAAGCCAAACTTTTCTGTTACATTATTATATTTTAAGGTCAAAGAATCAATGCTCCAATCAAATGTACCTTGAAACATTTGATTCTGTTGAGGAATATTCATCGTAAATCCTTTAGTCTTTTTATCAAAAGTATATAATGTTCTGTGCTTTTGTCTTATATCTTCCTCTAATTCATTTTCAATCAACTGTTTGACATCCACATCATTTGCTTCGACAAACACTTCTGATTTCTCAGTTGGATGCATGGATATTTCTTCTATATTACTACTGCCAAAATCACTGGCAGAAACAGATATTATAGACCTGGTATTCCCCTCTATATCCAGCACATCAATAGTACCGATTCCAGTATTTATGGCATATATACAAATGGTATCATCTTTTTCTATATAATCCCATGTAACAATCTGAGGATTATTGTTCTTCAGTTTATAGCCATTGGCTTTCATTTCTACAAATGCATAAAACCGTTCACCAACAAATCCGGAAAAAGAGATTACATCCGGATTAATCGTTTCTTGAATTACTTCTTTTTCAGAACAACTACAAAACACCAACAAAGAATAAATAATGAATATTCCTTTTTTCATGATTACAATAGTTTAATTAAAAACACTCTTATTTTCTACATCTTCACTATATTGTATATCATATTCTGCTCCTGAGTATAATACGTAATAAGAATAGAGCCATCAGCATTATAGTTGAATGTGACATCACAATCTTTGAATGAGTTTTCAGTTTTAAAATATACTTTGAACGAATAACGTCCCCAACCCATATTCACAGACCAATACAGATCATCCGTAGCCTGACCCGATTTTTTTGTCGTACAATATCCATCGATAACCCACGCATGACCAGGATTTTTATTATATGGTTCTTCTTTGATTGCATTATTATTACTATCTGTAAAATGTCCGTTACCATATAAAAGAACAGGCTTAAGATTTTGCAAGGACTGTTTAGCCAGATTAGGATCAAATTTTCTAGTACCCGAATATTTTACCATTGTCTGTAAATAATCAATCAGATCTTGTGGTTCTGTCCCCGTCGAAACAGCTGCATCCACTTTTATTTCATTCAAATCTTCATCATATCCGTCTACCGTAGCTCTGTTAGCTTTCGACTTAGTTCCAACTCCCCTCCGCCGAGACGTTCTGTAGTAATAGACTACTGAAAACAAAGAATACGCATATTGCCCGAGCAAACCTTCTAGAGATCTTTTTCATAACGATAATTTTATAAATTTCTACTCTACAAAGGTATGCGGTTTATAATAGATACGGGTAAAAACTAATGTACAACAGGGTGGACAGGCAAAAACACTCTAAATCCTAATAATAAGCACTTTAAGAGAATGAATCAAAGGTAAAATGTGGACAAGGATTTTCTCAGTACTTCCAAAGATAAGTATCAATGGTGGTTTCAACCCCTAGCGGAGTCTTTAGATGCTGATTGATCCGCTCTTTTAAACGTTGCTTACGCTTGGTTACGGAAGAGGGAGAAATGGCCGCCAATTCGGCTATAATAGAATTATTCAATTGTAATTTTATCAAGCAACACATTAGGAGATCACTATCTGTTAAAAAAAAGTCTTTCCTCAAACGCTCAATCAGATTCGGATAAACGATATTTATCGATTCAAAAATTTCAAGCCATTGGGATTCCTCGATATATTTCGGATCAGACTTTAAACAATCGAGTATATTTATATGCTTAATTAATTGAGAACATAGGTATCTTTGTCGCTCAAACAAATAAGTATTTTCTGTAGTCAGGCATTCATACGTTTTTAACTCCTCTCCTTTTTCCTTCAAACTGGAAATATATTTCTTTATATCTCCTTGTAATATTTCATTTTGAGTCTGCAATGTTGCATTATTTTGGCGGATTCGTTCCATTTCATCCATTTGATTATTTATATGTTCTTGCGAACCAACATGCTCCTCCATTTGAATAGATAAGACTCCTATAAGATTTTCATTTTCATGAATTATAGATTCATTTTCATGCAATTGATTTAAACGAATCTGCAACTGTTTTCTAGATTCTTTAATTATACGTTCTTTTTTGAGCAACTCACGTTGATAAAAAAATATTAATACAAATATCATTAATAGTAATATTATTGAGCCCCATAATATTCTATTTTCTAATCCTTTATTAACATTCAACAACTTTGCCTGTTCATACTTTGCCTGAATTTTTGCTATCTCTGAACTACGATTTATGTTATCTATAGAATCTTTATAAACCCAATATTGCTCATTATATTTAATAGCATCTTCATATTTCCCTAAGTCCCTACATAAATAGTATAAAGCATGTATTGCATCTTGCTTTGTATAAGGATTAATAGTATTCAATGCTTTTTCCAAATAGTAGTAAGCAGAATCAGATAATCCCATATAATAATAGGTTTCCCCGATTCCTAAATAGGTTTGTGATAAAGCAGAAGCATTATACTTTTCTTCTATCTTCTTTGATTTCTTTAGATAATACATGGAAGAATCAAGCATTGATAAAGCTTGATACACTGTCGATATTTCCCCATAAGCTAATGTTAAAGATTTTAAATTACCAGACTGCTCTGCAATCTCTATCGCTTTCTTATAATTATCTAACCCTTCCTGCAGATTATTGTTAAGCATTGAAACACGTCCTAAAGCAGAATATGTATTTGAGATAAAAGTACTATCTTTTAATTGCATTGAATAAGTATGTGCGTTTTTATAAGCCTCAAAAGCCAAATCTGGCAAATTACGATAAGCATACAATGTTCCCAGATGAGTATTTATCAAACAAAGCAATCTATAATCCGTCGTATTCTTCGCCACATCCCTAGCCCGTAAATAAAAATCAGTAGCCTCCTCTACATTATTCATATCATGGTTAACCCGTCCTTCATAATATAACGCTGTCGCTTTCCTCACCGGATCATCCTGTTTTTCAAAATAATCCAATGCAATATTGATCAAGGAATCAGAAGTATGCTTTATATAGTTTTTATCACGTGCCTGAGTAATCAACAAACACCACGTAGCATATTGAAATTTATCTGACGGAGAGGGTACTTCCATTGAATCCAATACCACCAGGGCACTGTTCGGGCAACGTTGCATAAGCGACTCTGCATAAGACAGTTCCGGCAATAACTCTTTTGGTTGTTCAGTACACATCGCGAAAGAGAACAGACAGAATACTATGTAAGATAGGTATCTCATCGCTGCATGGCATAATTGTTATAGCCTCAAAGATAATGAAACAATTCAATCCAAAGCTATTAATAATCAATTTTTTCAATACAGCTACAAACAAATAATTATATCTATTAAAGAATTAAATTAACGTGAGTCTAACACAAAAATATCACTTCCTCCTACAAGTTGACCGAACAAGCTAACCGAACAACATTCCGTAATCTTACTTCTTACAAAAGATTTCCTCCATTATCAAAATGTCACTACTCTACCAGATAAATCGGATTAATATACCGGGTAAAATAAAATACCCAACCGGGTAATATTTTTTAACGTATCAATCCGTTTACAAAACGCTTAAATAATAATCATATTGTCATTTGTAAGAAATATAGTAAAAAGGAACTTTACGCCATCCGGTATTCCATAAAATATTCGAATCTCAATACTTAATCCTATACTTATCCAATACCTCTTTATAATTATCCTGCGCAGTCAAACAAGTATCCCGCAAATAGTCTTTGATATGATTCCACTGCTGTAATCCCCGATAATAGAACATTTTCAATTCTTCGGTGATAATAAAGGGGACATATCCGTTTGCAAGGCATTCTTTAAACAGGATCAGGCGACCGACACGTCCATTACCATCCTGAAAAGGATGAATCGCCTCAAAACAATAGTGCCAGTCCAAAATATCATCAAAAGATTTCTGTTTTTTCGAATTATAGGCTTTCAGCAGTGCCTTCATCTCCTTATGAACGTTCTCCGGCAGTGTTGTATCAGCACCGCCAACCTCATTTGGCAAACGTTTATAATCGCCTACGGCAAACCAATCTTTCCGGCTATCCGATGTGCCGGATTTCAGAATATTGTGCAATTCTTTAATGAAAGTCTCAGATAAATTCTCCTCAGCCCTGTCAAGGATAAGATCAATACACCGAAAATGGTTGGTGGCCTCGATAATATCGTCCACATTGATGCTTTCATCAGTTACTCCGATGGTATTGGTCTCAAAAATATAACGGGTTTGGTCATGAGTCAGACGACTGCCTTCGATGTGATTCGAGTTATATGTAAGATCAATCTGCGTTTTGTGATAGATACCGCCTTTCAATTTCATCTGCTTTTGTTCGCGCAACACGGCAAGCAAAGGCATAATCTTCACTTTCGACTTTTTCTGTGAAGGCAATTCCGCATCTTCCGGTATGTTCCATGTCTTGCCAGTAAGGAATGCACCCTCGATTTTTCCGATAGCGCAATAATTACGTGCCGTACGCTCTGAAACACCGTACTTTCCTGCAAATTCTCCGACTGAAATATATTTCATATTCAAATTCTATCGGCAAGTTTTACACCGATTTTCACTTCAAAGATAGCACATCTTGCCGATACCGGCAAGATATAGAAATAAGGTATAGTATAAATATTCCATAATTATACCTACCCTGAGTACAATTCCTGCTATTGCATCGTATATTTGCCCTCAACCTTTTTTCCTGCCGATAATCATGAGCAGGCCTGCGCATAATCATCGACAGACCTGCTCATGACTATCGACAGGCTTGCAGACAATTGTCGACAGGCAATTCCGTCGGCAGGAAAACGGGAAGGCTACGTGTTGTTTTTTCAGGCACACCAGTATAAAACAAAATAAAAATGGGAATCAGATTCAAAATTCACGAAACGCCACGGCCGAAAGGCAGGAAAGGTCCGAAGTTAATCCATGCACGGGCATTATGCGACAGCACGGTAAAAATGGATCATCTATGCAAAATGATCTGCTCACGATCGACGATCTCTTCGGCCGATGTGAAGGCTGTACTCGACTCGTTCGTATGGGCGATCGGATTTTCTTTGGAAAGCGGGCAACATGTGGAGTTGGAAGAACTGAGGAATGCAGAACTGAAACTATTCACAGAGAAAAATGTTGTATCCAAAATAGGAGGCGGCACGCATGTTATGTATGTTTTGCCGGCAGATAATGAAGAAACAAAATAAATAAATATCCCAAATGAGACAAAAAAGATTTTTAAGTTTATTCCTGTTGAGCTTCTTCTGCCTTTTCCAGCTGGCTGCCCAGCAACAGGAATTGCAACCGTTACCTATCGACCCGCAGGTTCGTTATGGAAAGTTGCCGAACGGATTAACCTATTACATCCGTCATAATGAACAACCGAAAGAACGGGCTGACTTTTATATCGCCCAAAACGTAGGCTCCATGCTGGAAGAAGAGAACCAGCGCGGACTGGCACACTTCCTGGAACATATGGCCTTCAACGGCTCGAAAAACTTCCCGGACAAAGGAATGGACGAATTTACCCAAAGCATCGGCATGCGTATGGGTGAAAATTTCAATGCCTATACCAGTTTCGACGAAACGGTCTATATGATCATGAATGCCCCGGTGACACGCGAAAGCGTGGTCGATTCCTGCCTGCTGATCCTGCATGACTGGTCTGGCTTCATCACGCTTGCCGATTCTGCGATCGACAAGGAACGCGGCGTGATCCGCGAGGAATGGCGCACACGCCAGGACGCACAGGCCCGCATATGGGAACAACAGCTTCCGAAAATCTATCCGGACAGCCGTTATGCCCACCGGATGCCGATCGGCACAATCGACGTGATCGACAATTTCAAACCGGATGAACTGCGCGATTATTATCACAAATGGTACCGCCCCGACCTGCAGGCGATCATCATTGTAGGCGACATCAATGTCGACCAGGTAGAAACAGCCGTCAAACGGATTTTTGCCGACATCCCGGCACCGGTAAACGCGGCTCCGCGACCTCTGTTTGAAGTGCCCGACAATGACATGCCGCTGATCTCCGTGGCTACGGACAAAGAGGCTTCGAACACGATCCTGTCCATCTCCTATAAACACGACAAGATGCCGCAGGATATGTACGGAACGATTGCCGGATTGGTGAAAGATTATATCCAGAGCGTAGCAGCCACGATGATGAACGAACGCTTCAACGAGATGGTACAGAAAGCAAATCCTCCGTTCGTTGCCGCCCAGGCTTCCGACGGCGATTTTATGATCTCGAAAACGAAAGGTGCCTGGTCGGTAGCCGCACTGGTGAAAGATAACGAAGTGGATTCGGCCATGAATGCGCTGGTAACGGAGACGCAACGTGTGAAACAATTCGGTTTCACCCCATCGGAATACGATCGCGCCCGCATCAATGTGTTGAAACAATATGAATCCCTTTACAACGACCGCGACAAACAAAGGAACAGCACATTCACCAAGGAATACGTACGCCACTTTACCGAAGGCGGTTACATCCCCGGAATCGAAACGGAATACGCCCTGATCGGCCAGGTTGCACAGGCTGTACCGGTAGAACAGGTCAACAAGTATATCCAGGATATGATCGGCGATACCAACATCGTGATCAGCCTGACCGGTCCGGAAAAGGAAGGCCTCTCCTATCCTACCGACGAAGAACTGCTCCGCGACTTTATGAAAGCACAGCAGATCCCTGTCGAACCTTACCGGGAGACCTTATCGGACGAACCGTTGATCCCCTCATTGCCGGCACCCGGCAAGATCACGGAAAGCAAGGAAGATCCGCTCTTCGGCGCTACCGTCCTGACATTGAGCAACGGCATCAAAGTCGTGTTGAAACACACGGACTTCAAAAAGGATGAAATACAAATGACGGCTACCAGCCCGGGAGGAAGCACACTGTTCGGCAACAAAGACATCGACAATCTGAAAGTGTTCAATGAGGTAATCGAACTGGGCGGCCTGGGCAATTTCTCGGCTACCGATCTGGGCAAGATGCTGGCCGGAAAGAAAGTATCCTGCTCCACTTCCCTGGGACTGGACAGTGAAAATGTGAACGGCTCCTCCACCCCATCCGACCTGAAGACCCTGTTCGAACTGATCTACCTCAGCTTCACCGCTCCGCGCATGGACAAAGAGGCATACGCTTCCTTCGAGAACCGTATGAAAGCGCAGCTGAAGAACCTGGAACTGAATCCGATGGTTGCCTTCAGCGACTCGCTGACGAAAGCCATTTACAACAACAATCCGCGTGCGATGCGCATCGATCCGGCCGATTTCAAGAATATCAGCTATCCGCGTATCATGGAAATGTATAAAGAACGTTTCGGCGACGCCTCCGGTTTCGTCTTTACCTTCGTAGGAAACATCGACACCGACAGTATCCGTCCACTGGTAGAACAATACCTGGCTACATTACCTGCAAACGGCAAGATAGAGCAGGGTAACCCGAAAGAAGTACCCGCCATCCGCAAAGGCGACTACGTAAACCGTTTCAAACGCCAGATGGAGACGCCGAAAGCCTCCGTCGTGAATTTCTATTCCGGGCAAATGGACTATAACCTGGAAAATATCGTTACAGCCACCATGTTGAAGCAGGTGCTCGACCTTATTTACACCGAAAAGGTCCGCGAAGACGAAGGCGGAACGTACGGCGTACAGACATCCGCCCGCATCTCTTCCTTCCCGGAAGGACAAACATTCCTGCAAGCCTATTTCGACACCGACCCGGATAAACGGGAAAAGATGAACACGATTGTCCGCAACGAATTGAAACGCATCTCCGACATCGGCCCGACCCCGGAAGATTTCAAAAAGACGCAGGACAACATCCTGAAACGTCACGCAGAAAGCCTCCAGGAAAACGGTTACTGGCTGAATACACTGGATAATTATTATTACAAAGGCTTCGACGGCGCAACAAAATACGTCGAAACAGTCAACAGCATCACTCCTGCCAAAATACAGGCCTTCGCCAAAAAGTTACTCAGCCAGGGAAACAGTATCGAGGTGGTGATGGAGCCGTAAAACGATATAACATATACGCCAAATTTAAAATATGACAAAACTCGTATGAGATACTATCTTATTTTAAATTTGGCGATTTTATTGGAATATCACTCGGCTTATTTTACTTTTGTACCGAAAACTAAAATAACGTATTAGCTTATTTTACTTTTGTACCGAAAATTAAAATAACGCATCAGCTTATTTCAATTAGATGGTAAATCCTAAAATTAGTTTATTCCCCCGATATTATCATGAAAAACTTTAAATCAGGCACATACATAAACCAGGGTTACTACAAGAGTTTTCAACCGAACTTAATTAACAACCCTTGGGTAATTGAAAACATGGAGATAGTAACATTGTTAAGTAAAGCGGACAGAATGCTTGGCAGACTAGACATGTATTCAGAACATATACCCAATATCGATCTTTTCATTAGCATGCACATAATGAAAGAAGCGACTCAATCTTCTAAGATAGAAGGTACTCAAACAAATATGGAAGAAGTACTCATGTCTAAAGAAGATTTGCCATTGGATAAAAGAGACGATTGGACCGAAGTTCATAACTATATATCTGCGATGAATGAAGCTATTAAAATGCTCGAGACATTGCCTTTTTCTGCAAGGCTTATAAGAAATGTACATAAAGTATTACTTGCCGGGGTCAGAGGTGAATATAAACAACCAGGAGAATTTCGGAAAAGTCAAAACTGGATTGGAGGTTCTTCTATTAACGATGCCATTTTTATTCCTCCGGTTTGTACTTCAATCCCTGAATTAATGGAAGATATAGAGAAATTTGTACATAATAATTCTATTTTCTTTCCTGAACTATTAAAGATAGCCCTGATACATTATCAGTTTGAAACGATTCACCCTTTTTTAGATGGTAATGGCCGAACAGGGAGATTACTAATTACCCTGTACCTTGTAAGTAAAGGTATATTAAAGCGTCCTATTTTATATTTATCCGATTATCTGGAAAGGCATAGAAGTTCATATTATTCTAATCTGATGAAAGTTAGATTTGAAAATGATATTGAAGGTTGGCTTAAATTCTTCCTCCAGGGAGTTATTGAAACAGCAGAAAACGGAGTAAAAACATTTGAGGAAATATTACTTCTACAAAAAGAATATGAAGAGTGTATAAAACAATTAGGCAGCCGATCAGCCAACGCTTTAAAAGTAATAACCGAACTGTATAAAAAACCGATTATAGATGCAGCCCAGGTTTCAACTATAACAGGTATAAGTCAGGCATCCTCTTACAAACTTATTGAAGAATTAGAGAAGCTTGATGTTTTAAAAGAGATTACAGGTGGAAAACGTGGACGAATCTATATCTTAAAAAAATATGTAGAGATATTTAGATGATATTTTTTATCTTTGTTCCTGTGAACCTTAAATTGAATAAAATGTACATACGAGTCATTCTCTATCTGTTGCCATTTCTGATACTATCCGGAAATATATCCGGACAAACTATTTCTGCTGAGACTGAGAAAATGCTGGCCAGCCTGGACTCGTTGTTGGCTAAAAATGAGACTTTTGTCATTGCCAAGGAAAAAAGAATCGAGGACCTGAGGAAAATGGAACAGAAAGTTGCAACAGAGGAAGAGCAATACTGGATGAACAAACTGTTTTATGAAGAATATATGGTCTATGACAGCGACTCTGCATTTAGTTATATCCATAAAAATCTGGAAATAGCACAACGACTGAACAATCCCCAATGGGTTGCACAGTGGAAGATCGAACAGTCGTTCATCCTGACAGCCACCGGTTTTCTGAAAGAGGGACTGGATGCCCTGAATGAAATAAACCCCGAAAACCTGTCGCCTTATTACAGAACGGACTACTATGGACAAATGATGTATCTTTACTCTCATTACGGGCAATATTCCGGTGAAAACACCGCTCAAAGTACCTTCTACTATGCGAAAGAACAAACCTATCGGGATTCGATCTTCGCCAGTATTCCTGACAACCATCCATATGGTTTATGGTACAAAGGCTGGCAATACAACAAGACTCCACAAGCTGCAGAAGTAAAAGAGCAATTGAAAGAAGAACTTGCTTCCGCCTCCTTCGATTCCAGGAAAGACGCCATGAACGCTTATATCCTGGCAATCATGTATAGGGACGAAGGTAACGAAGATGAATATTTTCGTTACCTCATTTTATCAGCCATGGCTGATATACGGTCGGCCAACCACGATATCGCTTCGCTGGAAGAACTCGGAAAAACCTTGTATGAAAGAGGTTACATCGACCAGGCATATTCTTATCTGAACTACTGCCTGGGATGTGCACAACTCTATAAAAACAGGATACGTATGGTCGGCATTTCGTCCGCACTGGACGCCATTCACAAGACATACGAACAAAGAAACAAAAAGCAGGAAGCCGACTTGCGCCGGTATCTGTTCATCGTCAGCACCTTGTCGCTGGTCCTGCTGGCAGCACTGTTCTTTATCGGACTACAGATAAAACGGCTGAAAGAGTCCCGCAGAAAACTGAACGATGCCAACCAGACCCTGAACAAGCATGTAAGCGAACTGGAAAAAGCGCATACGCAACTGGCAGAAGTAAACAGCCAGCTCCAGTCACTGAACGAACAATTACTCGACACGAACTCCAAGCTGACGGAATCCAACTATGTAAAGGAAGAATATATCGGTTACGTCTTCAACATCTGTTCCAGCTATATCAGTAAACTGGACGAATACCGAAAAAATATCAACCGGAAAATCAGGACCGGTATGGTCGACGAAGTCAAAAAGATGACAGACTCCTCCACGCTGGCTGTCAACGAACTAAAAGAGTTTTACAGTAATTTCGATGCCATCTTCCTGCATATCTATCCTGACTTTGTCTCGGATTTTAATGCCCTATTACAACCCGACAAACAAATCATACCCAAAGAGGGAGAACTGCTGAACACCGAACTTCGTATCTACGCTCTGGTACGCCTCGGCATCAGCGATAGCGTGAAGATTGCCGAGTTCCTGCACTGCTCCCCTCAGACGGTCTACAATAATCGGCTGAAAACGCGCAGCAAAGCAATCGTTCCTAAAGAACATTTTGCAGATATTGTGAAATCTTTAGGGAAAATAGAGCGTTGAAACCACTCGAAAAAGCCTCCCAGACTACATTCGGAAACTTACTTTTTACGTATCAAACCACATATTCAAACCACTATATATCAACAATATAACAATTTTATAGATTTACCGATCCGGTTTACCAGTCCATTGGCACCGGTTATTCGCGCTATACTTTTGCAAGTACAAAAAGTGTAGAACAAATTAGTACGTTAACTTTAAAAAATGTATTCGTCTTATGAAAAACATTTTATTAAAAAAGAGGCTTCTTAAAGGTATGATACCTTTGTTGTGCCTATTGTTATTTCCAACATTTGTGTTTGCCCAAAAACTGACAGTCAGTGGACAGGTCAAAGACGCCCTCGGCGAACCGGTCATCGGCGCCAATGTAGTAGTAAAAGGAACCACCAACGGGGCCATGACGGACCTGGACGGTATGTTCACCATCAATGAGGTAGAAAAAGGCTCTACCATCGTCGTTTCTTTTATCGGTTATTTACCCCAATCCATCGTTGTCTCAGGCAATGCGCCATTATCCGTTACGCTGGCGGAAGACAACCAGGCACTGGATGAAGTGGTCGTTATCGGTTACGGTGTGCAGAAAAAGAGTGTAGTAACGGCCTCCATCGCCAAAGTAGGCGCGGACGAATTGGCCCAGACAGCTCCCGTCCGTGTCGATAACGCGTTGAAAGGACTGGCAGCCGGTGTACAGGTGACCACACAAAACGGCCAACCGGGTACAGGTTCAGTTATCCGTGTACGCGGAACAGGCACCATCAACACCGCCGACCCTCTTTATATCGTAGACGGCATGCCCATCAACGGAGGTATCGACAACATCAATCCGGCCGACATTGCTTCTATCGAAGTATTGAAAGATGCCGCTTCGGCAGCTGTGTACGGTTCACGTGCCGCCAACGGGGTCGTTTTGGTTACGACCAAGCAAGGGGCCATCGGCAAAGTTAAAGTGTCTTACGACTTCTCTTATGGCTGGCAATCCGCCTGGAAAAAACGCAGTATGCTGAATGCGTCCGAATACGCGACCCTGATGAACGAAGCACAGCAGTATTCCAACGGCACCGACCGTTTTTCAAACACCAATCTGGGTGTAGGCACCGACTGGCAGGATGTATTGTTTAACGACGGCGCTCCCGTACAGAACCATCAGTTAAGCATCAGCGGGGCAAACGAGAAAGTAAGTTACTATTTCTCCGCCGGTTATTATAACCAGGAAGGTATTATCGGTGGAAATTATGACCGTTCCAACTACGAACGCCTTTCATTCCGCAGCAACACCCTTTATACCTTATTCGACGAAACGAAGAACCGCAGCTGGTTAAGAAAAATGACCGTCGGTGTCAATATGTCTTATTCCCGTATAAACAATATAGGGGTAAGCGCCGGTAACCTGACCGGTTCCCCGCTGGGAGATGCTCTTTTCCTGGACCCGACCATGGAAGTCTACGCACAGGATGAGGACCACGTAAACGGCTATACGGCAGATATCCGCAGCAAGTACGGCGACCCTGTACGCGACCAGCTCACCGGACAGGTATTGCAGATTCCGGAAAACTTCAACGAAATTACGAATCCGCTGGGCCGCATGTCCGCACAGCCCGGAAGAAAAAACAATTCAGACAAAGTCATTGCCAACCTGACGGCCGAACTCGGTATCTGGGATAACCTGAAATATAAGTTCTCCTGGGGCTCCGACCTTGCATTCTGGGGATATGACGAATGGAACCACCCTTATTATCTGGGCAGAAACTGCAACCAATCCATTGCAGACGGACGTTCCAGCGTGATGTCCGAAATGAATCGCGGCTATACCTGGCAGATTGAAAATGTGTTGACTTACGATAAAACAATCAGCCAGCATACTTTCAATGTGGTATTAGGACAGTCTGCCGAACGCAACACAGGCCGCCGCCTGTACGGTATGGCAAAAGATTTGATTGCCTACATGGGTGATAAGGCCAATATAGACTTTACGACCTCCCTGCCGAACAACGGAAACCGGAATACCGAAGGAGGATTAACCGACCCGCACTCGCTGGCTTCTTATTTCGGACGTTTAAGCTACAACTTCGCCGAACGTTACATGTTGCAGCTCACCGTACGCCGCGACGGTTCATCACGCTTCGGTGAAAATAACAAGTGGGGTACTTTCCCTTCCGTTTCTTTAGGATGGAATTTAACGAACGAATCGTTTATGGAAAAACGCCCGGACTGGCTGACCAGTACGAAAATACGCCTTTCATGGGGTAAGAACGGTAACGAGGCTATCGGTAACTTCCGCTACACGGCGAATGTATCGATGAATAATAACTATCCTTTCGGCGCTTATGGCAGAGGCCAACAAATCGTAATGGGTTCCAAACCTTCCGGCACTCCTAATGCCGATTTGATGTGGGAAGAATCAGAACAGTATGATGCCGGTATTGATTTCGGCTTCCTGGGCAACGCATTGACCTTCACGGTCGATTACTACCAGAAGAAGACCAACGGTATGCTGAAAGAAATGGCCATACCGAACTATCTGGGCGAATCCAAGCCCTGGGGGAATGTCGGTTCGATGAAAAACGAAGGGGTTGAATTTGAAGTCGGTTATAAATATAGCCACAAGGACTTCCGTTTCGGCGTCAACGCCAACCTCTCTTATTTGAAAAACAAATTGGTAGACTTAGGCACAGCCGACGGTTTCGAGATGATGGACCAGGTACATATCCAGGGAAATGTCGGCCGTGCGGAGAACGGTATGCCTTATCCTTACTTCTACGGTTACAAGACAGCCGGTATCTTCCAGAATCAGGCGGAAATCGACGCTTATACAAACAGCAAGGGAGAGAAATTGCAGCCGCTTGCCGTTCCCGGAGATGTGAAATTCGTAGACTTTGACAATGACGGTACAATCGACGATAAAGATAAAACCATGATTGGTAAAGGTACTCCGGACTGGACTTTCGGTCTGAACCTGACAGCCGCTTATAAAGACATTGACTTTTCAGTCTTGTTTTCCGGTTCATTGGGACAGGACATTATGGACGTAACCCGCCGCCTGGATGTGTCTTCCGTAAATGTGCCCCAGGAGTTTATGAAACGCTGGCATGGAGAAGGTACTTCCAACACAATGCCCCGCTTCTGTTACCCGGGTGACGACATGAACGGTAACTGGAAGAAAGTTTCCGATTTATACGTCCACAACGGTAGTTTCGCCCGCATTAAAAATATGCAGATAGGTTACACCTTGCCGAAGAACCTGACACGCAAATTCTTTGTCGACAGACTTCGTCTCTATGTCGCTGCCGAGAACTTGCTGACACTGACCTCCTATAAGGGTCTTGACCCGGAAATAAATGCGACAGACGTAGCCGGAGATAAATCAAACGGCATCGACCGCGGCTATTATCCGCAGGCACGTACATTCACAGTCGGTTTAAATCTTAATTTCTAATCACTTAATAACGGAATAGATATGAAAAAGAATAGACTATATACTTTCGCCGCAGCCATACTACTTGCATCAGGACTTGTTTCGTGCGGCGACAGTTTCTTAACCGAAGAACCGGCAAGCAGTGTGCCCATCACAGGGTATTATACTGACAATGCCAAAATGATAGAAGCCATGGCAGCCGCTTACGACCCGATGCAGTGGTTCGATTACTATAACGGCTGGTTCCCTCTAAACCTCGCCTGGGATGCTGCAAGCGATGATATTTACCCGGGTGGCAGCGATACATCCGACCAGGGTTATCTTCACGAAATCTCCTGGTATGGCTGTAGCCCTACCAATGACATAAAAGGAGCATGGACCGTTGCCTACTCCGGCATCAACCGCTCCATCCGCTTAATGGACAATGCTGAAGAGGCAAACATCTCCGAAGCAGATAAAAAGTCTTACAACGCAGAAGGACGGGTATTGCGCGACTGGTATTACCTGGTATTGTGGAAAACCTGGGGGAATGTTCCATTTTATACGGAGAACCTGACTTTCCCGTATATCGCAGAGCAGTTGAAAGCAGACGAAGTATACAATAACATGGTAACCGACCTGGAAGAGGTGCTGGACTCCAAAATTCTTCCGATGAAACGTGAACTCACATGGGCCGGACGAATGACTCAGGCAGCCGCTGCCATGATCTATGCCGATTATGTCATGTACCAGAAAGACGAAAGCCGTTACCCAAAAGCATTGGGTTATGTAAAAGAGGTTATCGCTTCGGGACAATATAAACTGGTTACGGACTACGACGACCTGTTCACTTATGCTACGGAATGGTCCGATGAAATCATCCTCGATATCAACTACATCTCTGCCGGTGGTAAACGCGGTTGGGGCGATGCTGGGGCCTGTGGGGGTACTGTCATCCCTGCTATGATTGGTGTGGATGGTTTGACTTACGTCGGCGGTCAGGAAACGGGACATGGCCCATATACCGAATTTGAAGGTGGCTGGGGTTTCTGTGTGATTACCCAGGATGCATATGAAGCCTTCGAACCGGGAGATATCCGTCGGGATGTAGCAGTCCTGAACCTGGATACGTACCAGGAGGAAATGATGAACAGGGGAATCGCCGTGAATTATACGGGACGTTACCAGAACACCGGTTATTTCCTGCGCAAATATCTGGGCCGTCCGGGCGGTAAGGCCGACCAGGCTGGCGATGCGGACCTGAACTGGGAAAACAACTTCCACCTGTATCGTTATGCAGAAACTCTGCTGGTTGCAGCAGAACTGGCATGGCGCACCAATTCGGGAGAAGCACAAGGTTATTTCGACCAGGTACGCGAACGTGCCGGTCTGAGTCCCAAAGCAATTTCCGAAGAAGCCATCATGCAGGAACGCCGGGTAGAATTACTGGGTGAAGGAAAACGTTATTTCGACCTGGTTCGTTTCGGTAAAGCCGCTGAAGTCCTGAAACCGGGTGGCGGTGCTATTTATGTGACAAAGGATGCCCATCGTTTTGTCTGTACGGATGGTACCGTTACGCAGGACAAGCCGAAAGGCGAAGTTAAAACCAATGCAGACGGAAAACCTCTCAATCTGGTTATCAACGGCGAACTGAAATGGACTGGGAAAGGAGCTGCTATTCCGCAGCGTCCGCAGTGGACCGAGAACAAAAAGTATCTTCCGATTCCCCAGATTGAAATTGAATCATCTCATGGAGCTACTGTTCAGAATCCATATTAATTGATTATTAAATAGGGGATATCCAAAGAATGAAATAAGCTGTTTCATCCCGGAGGATATCCCTGTTTATCTTACTATGCCATGAAAATAAAACGATTATCTGTCTACCTGCTGCTTTTGCCATTCTTATCATGCGCAGAACCCCAGGGAACCCAAGAAGGAGATATTGAAAGCCGGGTGAATGCCTTGTTAGGGCAAATGACCTTGCAGGAAAAGATTGGCCAGATGAACCAGTTAAGTCCTTTCGGCGGCCTGGAAGAAATGGCCGGGTTAATCCGGGAAGGGAATGTCGGTTCGCTGTTGAACCTGACCGACCCGGAGCTGGTAAACAAAGCGCAAAGAATTGCAGTGGAAGAATCCCGCCTGGGTATTCCCCTGCTTATGTCGCGCGACGTCATCCACGGTTATAAAACCATCTTCCCCATCCCGTTGGGACAGGCGGCGACTTTCAACCCGCAACTGGTGGAAGACGGTGCCCGTGTGGCGGCTGTCGAAGCGTCGGCCGACGGCATCCGCTGGACCTTTGCCCCGATGATCGATATATCGCGCGACCCACGGTGGGGACGCATCGCCGAGAGCTGCGGTGAAGACCCGTATCTGAGCTCCGTGATGGGGGTAGCCATGGTGAAAGGTTTCCAAGGCGATTCCCTGAACAATCCGACGGCTGTTGCTGCCTGTGCCAAACACTTTGTAGGCTACGGTGCATCGGAAGGAGGACGCGATTACAATTCCACCTTTATTCCCGAACGCCAGCTGCGCAACGTCTATTTTCCTCCGTTCGAAGCGGCTGCCAAAGCCGGATGCGCCACGTTCATGACTTCTTTCAATGATAACGACGGAATTCCCTCGACAGGGAACAGTTTCATCCTGAAAGATGTGCTGCGCGGCGAATGGAATTACGACGGACTGGTGGTAACAGACTGGGCATCCTCGGCCGAAATGATTTCCCACGGTTTCTGCAAAGACGAGAAAGAGGCAGCCATGAAGTCCGTGAATGCCGGCATCGACATGGAAATGGTAAGCGGCACGTTTATCCGTAACCTGGAAGAACTTGTCAAGGAGAAGAAAGTATCGGAAGCAGCGATTGATGAAGCAGTCCGTAACATCCTCCGTCTTAAATTCCGCCTGGGACTGTTTGATAATCCATATACAGACACAGACCAACAAGTAAAATATGCGCCCGCCCACCTGGCAAAAGCCAAAGAGGCGGCAGAACAATCGGTTATCTTATTAAAGAACGACCGCGAAACCTTACCTTTTACCGATAAGATACGTACCCTTGCCGTAATAGGCCCGTTGGCCGATGCCGCCCACGACCAGATGGGAACCTGGGTATTCGACGGAGAAAAGGAACATACGCAAACAATACTGGCAGCCTTAACGGAAATGTATGGCGATAAAGTACGAATCATCTACGAACCCGGATTAGGTTATAGCCGCGACAAGCATACAGCCGGCATCGCCAAAGCCGTGAATGCCGCTATGCGTGCCGATGCCGTACTGGTATGCGCCGGAGAAGAATCTATCCTCTCAGGCGAAGCACACTCACTGGCCGACCTGCATTTACAGGGAGCGCAGAGCGAACTGATAGCCGCCCTGGCAAAGACAGGGAAACCGCTTGTGACGGTGGTTATGGCAGGCCGTCCGCTGACAATCGGGCAGGAAGTCGAACAGTCCGACGCCGTTCTCTATGCTTTCCATCCGGGAACAATGGGCGGACCGGCCCTTGCCGACCTGCTCTTCGGAAAAGCGGTACCAAGCGGAAAAACACCCGTCACCTTCCCGAAGATGGTTGGCCAAATACCTGTCTACTATGCACATAATAATACGGGCCGCCCCGCCTCCCGCCAGGAAACATTGATAGACGATATCCCGCAGGAAGCCGGGCAGACCTCCCTGGGCTGTACTTCCTTCTATATGGATGCCGGTTTCGACCCTTTGTTCCCGTTCGGTTACGGATTGTCTTACACCACCTTCGGCTATGACAACCTGCAATTGGCAACGAATCAGTTGGCTGTCGACGGAACACTGGAAATCAGCTTCGACCTGACAAACACCGGTAAGTATGAAGGCACGGAAATTGTGCAACTGTACATACAGGACAAAGCCGGTTCCATCACCCGCCCGGTCAAAGAGTTGAAAGGCTTCCGGCGGATTCCTCTGAAGCAGGGTGAGACAAAGACAGTCTCTTTCTCACTCCCCGTCGAAGAACTGGCCTTCTGGAACATCGACCGGCAGAGAGTAGTCGAACCGGGCGAATTTAACCTCTGGGTCGGCCCTAACAGCGCCGAAGGATTACAAACAACATTCACAGTAAAATAACAGACATGAAAAAGAATATCTATTTAATGCTCATGCTCCTGCTGGTATCCGTTACCGGATGCCGGCAGCACACCGGCACTACAGATGCGGATACGGCCGATCTGCCACCGGAAGCATTCATGCGTATCTCCGGCACCGACCTGATTACCCCCAAAGGGCAGAAGTTCTTTATCAAAGGGACGAACCTCGGCAACTGGCTGAACCCGGAAGGGTATATGTTTGGCTTCAACAAGACAAATTCGCCGGGACGTATCAACCAGATGCTCTGCGAACTGGTCGGTCCCGACTTCACCGCTGAGTTCTGGAAAGCGTTCAAAGATAACTATATTACCCGCGACGATATACGGTTCATTGCGGCGACCGGCGCTAATACCATCCGTCTTCCCTTCCATTATAAACTCTTCACCGACGAGGATTATATGGGATTGACGGCCAATCAGGACGGTTTCGCCCGCATAGACAGTGTAGTCGGTTGGTGCCGCGAGGCAGGCCTCTACCTGATTCTCGATATGCACGATGCTCCGGGCGGACAGACCGGTGACAACATCGACGACAGCTACGGGTATCCCTGGCTATTCGAGAGCGAAGCCAGCCAGCAGCTATTCTGCAACATCTGGAAAAAGATTGCAGCCTATTACAAGAACGAGCCGGTTATCCTCGGCTACGAACTGGCAAATGAGCCTATCGCGCCCTATTTCAGCAATATGGAAGAGTTGAACGGCAAGCTGGAATCGTTGTATAAACGGGCCACAGCCGCCATCCGCGAGGCAGACACCAACCATATCATCCTGCTGGGCGGCGCGCAGTGGAACGGTAACTTCCGCCCGTTCACCGACTTCACCTTCGACGATAAAATCATGTACACCTGCCATCGTTACGGAGGCGACGCCTCCAAAGCAGCCATCCAGGAGATTATCGACTTCCGCGACCGGGTAAACCTCCCCATGTATATGGGCGAAATCGGACACAACACAGAAGCCTGGCAGAACGCTTTCTGCCATGTGATGGAAGAGAACAATATCGGCTGGACATTCTGGCCGTACAAGAAAATCGACAAATCCTCCTTTGCCGGCATCAAAGCACCGGCTGGCTGGGACGCTGTCGTTGCCTTCTCCGAAGCTCCCCGGGGTACATACCAGGAAATCCGTGATGCCCGGCTGGACCAGGAAACAGCCAAAGCAGCTTTAACGGAGTTTATCGAGAACAGCCGTATACAGCAATGCGTCATACAAAACGAATATATCCGCTCACTAGGTTTAAAGACACAATAACAATATGAAATTAATCAAATACATCGCTTGCAGCCTGTTGTTACTACCCGGTTTCGGGCAGGCACAGCAGGAAGTCCCCACTTATCTGGACAGTAGCAAACCCATTGAAGAACGTGTGGAAGATGCCTTGTCACGCCTCACACTGGAAGAAAAGGTCGCACTGACACATGCCCAGTCCAAGTTTTGTTCGCCGGGCGTCGCACGCCTGGGCATTCCCGAATTCTGGATGACCGACGGTCCCCACGGCATTCGTCCCGAAGTCTTATGGGATGAATGGGAGCAGGCGGGATGGACCAACGACTCCTGCGTAGCCTTCCCGGCTCTGACCTGCCTGGCTGCCAGCTGGGACCCGGAAATAGCCAGGTTATATGGCAAAAGCATCGGTGAAGAAGCCCGCTATCGGAATAAAACGGTCTTGCTGGGCCCCGGTGTAAACATCTACCGTTCGCCACTGAACGGACGCAATTTCGAGTATATGGGCGAAGACCCTTATCTGGCCGGAAAGATGGTAGTCCCCTATGTGCAAGGCGTCCAGCAGAACGGCGTGGCTGCCTGTGTGAAACATTATGCACTCAACAACCAGGAAGTAAACCGCCATACGACCAACGTCATCGTAGACGACCGTGCCCTCTACGAAATCTACCTCCCCGCCTTCAAAGCAGCCGTCCAGGAAGGAAATGCCTGGGCCATCATGGGTTCCTACAACCTGTACAAGAATCAGCACGGTTGCCATAACCAGTACCTCCTGAACGACATACTGAAAGGCGAATGGGGTTTCGACGGTGTTGTCGTCTCTGACTGGGGAGGCGTTCATAACACGCAGGAAGCCATCACCAACGGACTCGATATGGAGTTCGGAAGCTGGACCAACGGATTGTCCAACGGAGCCAGCAACGCTTACGACAATTATTATCTGGCAGATCCTTACCTGAAACTGATTCGTGAAGGCAAAGTCGGAACAAAAGAACTGGACGACAAGGTAAGACGCATCCTGCGCCTCGCCTACCGCACTACGATGGATAGAAACCGTCCGTACGGCTCGCTCTGCTCGGAAGCTCATTTTGCCGCAGCCCGCAGCATCGGCGAAGAGGGCATCGTGTTGTTGCAGAACCGGAATGACCTGCTCCCTATCGACCTGAACCGGGCAAAAAGAATAGTCGTCATCGGCGAGAATGCCATCAAGATGATGACTGTAGGCGGTGGTTCTTCTTCCCTGAAAGTAAAATACGAACTCTCCCCGCTGGACGGCATCCGGAAACGGGTGGGCGACCAGGCGGAGGTTATTTATGCACGTGGCTATGTAGGCGACCCGAGCGGTGAATACAATGGCGTGAAATCCGGTCAGGATCTGGAGGACAGCCGTTCGCCGGAAGAGTTGATAGCCGAAGCCGTTGCCGTTGCCAAAGAGGCCGATTACGTCATCTTTATCGGCGGCCTGAACAAGAGCGCGCATCAGGACTGCGAAGATGCAGACCGTAAGGAACTCGGTCTGTCTTACGGCCAGGATAAGGTAATAACCGCCCTGGCAAAGGCTAACAAGAACCTGATTGTAGTAAATATCTCAGGCAACGCCATCGCTATGCCATGGGTGAAAGAAGTCCCGGCCATCGTGCAGGCATGGTATCTGGGGTCGGAAGCAGGCAGCGCCATTGCTTCGGTATTAACGGGCGATGTCAATCCGTCCGGCAAGTTACCATTCACTTTCCCTGCTTCTTTGCAGGATGTAGGTGCACATAAGCTGGGTGAATATCCGGGTACTCCCCGTAGTGACGGCAGCCCTATCGTGGATCAGAAGTACAACGAAGGAATCTTCGTCGGCTATCGCTGGGTGGACAAGGAAAAGACAAAACCGCTGTTCTCCTTCGGTCATGGCCTGAGCTACACTACTTTTGCCTACGGGAAGGCCGTAGCCGACAAGAAAGTGATGGGACAGGATGAAATGCTTACCATTACCCTGCCCGTCACCAATACAGGCAGTCGCGAAGGTTCGGAAGTAATACAGCTATATATCAGTGACCTGAAATCATCCCTGCCCCGTCCTGTAAAGGAACTGAAAGGCTTCAGCAAGGTAAAACTGGCTCCGGGAGAGACCCGGGAGGTAACCTTTACCATCGGAAAAGAGGCATTGAGTTTCTTCGATGACACCCGCCATGAATGGGTAGCCGAACCAGGTAAGTTTGAAGCATGGATCGGCGCTTCCTCAACAGATATTCGCAATAAAGTAGCTTTTGAATTGAAATAACCAAGCCCCCTTCTCCCTAAATTATAAAGGAGCGCAAAGTTTTTTGCGCTCCTTTATTGATGATATAGCTTCTCTTGTCAGAAAAAAATTTATTCGGCGGCAACAAACGTATACACGTTTCCTCCGAAATCGACCGCTATCAACGTATTCCCCGAAACGGCTACCGAACCGAATACCGGAGCGCCTGTCGCATGCTTCCAGGCAAACCTTCCGGTCTCCTTATTCACGCCGTAGATAGTACCGTCGGAAGCTCCTACATAAACCGTATTGCCTGATAAGACAGGACTTGTCTCAATGGTTGCAGATACTTTACGGGAGTAAGGGGAAGTATATACCAATGCATCTCCGGTATTAAACTTCCATTTAATCTCCAGTGTTTCGCTATCCAATGCGACCAAACCGTCTTTTGCGGAGCCGAAGATGATCTCCTTATCTGTCAGTAACGGTGTTGAGGTTACATCGACACTGAAAGGCAGTTCCTTGCGAACAATCACACGGCCTGTATTGGCATCGAGGATAAAGAAAGACTTGTCGGAGATAAGGTAGAGCAGGTCACCATGAACGGCTGCCGATGCGCCGCGGTTACGCAGACCGTTAGTGTCGGCCGTCCATTTCAAGGCGCCGGTCTTCAGGTCGTTGCCGTAGAGGGCACGCCATTGGGAAGAGGCGATCAGCATATTCTTTCCTACGGAGAAGGTGGTGGTGGTGCCTTCGCCCTGCCCCCAGTCTTTATTGCGCCAGATCTCACGTCCGTCTTTAGTGTCGATGGCACAAAGACCTTTGCCTGTCCCGGCATACACAACACCGTCGGAGGCAACCAGACCTTCGATCAAAGAAGGCAGGCCGGCTACCGGCAGTTGTTTCTCCCAGCTTAATTTACCGCTTTGGGCATCTACGGCATACAGATATCCCTGGGCGTCTTGTGCCAACACACGACCATTGTCAATGGCGATAGTGTTTTTGATGGAATTACGTGTCTGGTATTTCCAAAGCAACTCGCCCGTTTGTCCGTTCAGGGCATAAATATGAGCATCACCTTGCAGGTTCTCATCGACAGAGGCAACATAAATCATACCGTTGTAAACCAATGGGGAAGTCATATAGATATTGGCTCCAATATTCTTCACCCAGGCCATTTCGAGAGGCGGGTTTACGCTCGAAGAAGCAGTCGCAACATGCTCGGGAGTTCCTAACAGGTTATTCCAGTCGGCTGACAAATCCGGTTTTACATTTGTTGGTTGATAGGTGAATACCGTTTCGGTTTCCGCCACTTCGCCATTGTTGAAGAGTGCTCTTACTTTCAGGGTAGCCATCTTCCCACGTTGAGCAGCCGTAAAGGGTACTTCGGAGTTCCAGCACCAGTCCGTAGCCTGGCTCAACTTACGATTGCTGACAAATGTCTTTCCATCTATCTGACAAGAATAAGAAACCTCTTTCACGGGAGAGACTGACGAATAGACATTCACTGTCACAGGCACAGCACCCGAAGCCAATACCGGAACTTGTCCTTCGGCCGGAGTAGAGATTTGGATACTTTTATCAAGATAAGTGTAACGCAATTCAGAGGTGAAATCACCTTTCTTGTCCACGTGCAGCACGCGAAAAGCGCTGGTAGAATGGTCGATACCTCCCTTGTCCAGGGTAGCAGTAGAGACAGAGTAGACGTTACCCTGTTTCTTTATGTAATTGATATGCCAGTGACCGTATACCCAGGCTTTCAGGTTATGGTCATTCAAGTTAATTTGTTCCTGGTCGTTGATACCGAAGATAAACTGGTCGCCGTAAGTCAGCAAGTCATGATTGAATACGACAATGGGCTTGCCTTGCGGGATTTGCGCCAGATCGTTCTTCAGCCAGCGATAGACATCTTCCTTCGTATAGCCCGGCTGATAATCGCCGCCCGCCATCGGAGTCACAATATAATGCACGCTACCGGCATCAAATGAATAAAAGACCGGACCGTAGATGCTTTCGAACAGTTCCTCACCGTATTTTCCTTTTACCAGGTCGTGATTGCCGACACAGTAGAAGATAGGGCAGTTCATATTGGCCGTATTCATCAATTTGATATGGGCTTTCAGACCGTTCTCATAACAGATATCGCCGGTATGGATAATAAAGGCGGCCTCCTCGTTGGAGGTATAATCGCGTACGTTGGATACCCAGTCACCATGATTGTCGGTGTTGAATATCTCCGTATCGGCGATATGCACATATTTATGACTGCCGTCGGATTTTATACCTCCGCTATAGGGTTGCAGCCCGAAATCGTACGAGATTTGGTCGCCATCGATACGGTGATAATGCTTATTGTTTGTTTTATAGCCGGAAGGGGTGGTGATAAAGATGAAGCGTTCCCGTTCGTGGCCGGGTAGGGTGAAAGAGCCGTCGCCAGCCGTCTTTACGACGTTCAGACCGTCAGAAACGAGAACACCTGCCATAGCTTTCTCGCCTTTATCAAATACTCCATTGTTGTTTTTATCGACAAAGACATGCCCAGTGTAGGCTGCATTGGCAAAAGAAGCGATGCCGCTCAGCAGGGCGATGCTCAAGATTGTTTTCTTCATGTTATTAATGTGTTTATTTAGAATATCAGTAGTAAGTTTTCTATTTTCTAATCGTAAAGGTTGTCAACACAAACCCGTGATCAGAAGCATAAAAGAAGTCTTCCCCTTTGAAAGAAAATGTTTCACCCAGAATATTGTCATAGCATTGGGACTCTACTGCCTGTATCGTCTTTCCTTGGTAATAAATGAAGTCGATACGATCCTGGCGATTGACTGTTTCCAGCGAATCGGCATCCGTCAGCCAGGTCGTCCCGATATTCTTCACCGGGTCGGGATTAATCTCACGGAAGCTATCCTTGAAGTTAGCAGCCTGCATTTCTTTGGAGACAGTCCAGTTCACGACGGCACCACCGTGATTATACATATCTTTGGTCGCCTCTGTCCAGTCCAGATGCGAGTGGCTGTTGAAATCGCCGCCCATGACGATAGGGATACTATCTGATTCGGCAATCATTGGTTTCAAAGCCCCGAGTATCTTTCGGATTTCTTCATCGCGTGTTCCGGCATCATCCCAAGCCAATATTTCTTCTTCTGATTTATCGGTCGGAACAAGGCGCATATCCGGCAAATAGTGAATCCAAGTATCGAACAGACGGACAGGAGTCCCGTCCATATCAATCTCTACACCTCCGAAATTGAAGGTATCTATCACATCCGGAAATGTATATTTCTTTATGATCGGATAACGGCTGAAGATACAAAGATTACTGGATATCAAATAATAATCATAACCGAGCGAATCAGCAATCATAGGAGCGGCTCCATATGTTTCCACCATCAAGATGACATCAGCCTGACTTTTTTTCAGGATACCGATCGTCCCATCACAGGCTTGCTGTCCATAAGCTTTGGAATGCCCTGCATGCCAAACGTTCCAGGCAAGGACAGTGAGTTGTTGTTCTTTTTTCTGTTCAGAGCAAGAAATAAAAACACTCAAAACAAGTACTACCAAGGTAATACTAACAAAACTTTGTGTTTTCATGTATATAATTTATCAATATTAAATGTAATTCAACCGCAAAGATAGAAAGATAAAAATGATTCAAAAATATATCCCAAAAGTTCACATCTAAAATAAAAGATGTAACTTTTGAGATATATAATATTCATTTCCTACTCAAAGAGTAAAAAAGCGCTCCCGACTATTTAGTCCAAAATTTATTCTGAATTAAGTTTTTGTTCAGTACGATATCTTTTGTTGATATCGGACTATAATAATACTTCGGTTCAATAAAATTCCATTTATTAACCTGAGAAATCAAACGAATATATCCTTTATCTCCACCAGTCAGTTCAAATGTATTTCCTGCCAAAATCTCTATATTCAATTTATATTTTTCCTTATCTGCCTGTGGAATAGCATCGGCATCTGCCTGTGTTGCCACAACTGCATAATCAGGTTGTCCGTCACCGGTCAAGTCAATATAGCCTAATTCACCGATATACATACCCTCCGGAGCTTTTTCCATTAACTTACCAGCACCCCAACGCATTAAATCCGCATAACGGAATCCTTCGCAAGCCAATTCAATACGTCTTTCACGTCTAACTTCCAAAATTGCACCTTTTTGTGCAGAAGTAACATTCGGATAACGATTAGCCTGAACCGGGTCGACATTTGCCATCCAATCTGCCAAAGTAGCCCGAGGCACACCGGCACGATCTCTAATTAAATTGATACTCAAATCAATATCCTCCTGAGTTAATTCTCCTAACTCAGCTTTCGCTTCTGCATACATCAATAAGACCTCTGCATACCGGATCAATGGCAAGTCTGTATAGGCTTTACCCCATTCTGTCTGATCGAATGTCAGCGGAGAATATTTCACCTGCGGATAACCACCGATCGTTATTTTCTGGCGATGAGGTTCTGTTTCACCCGGACGCATAAAACCAGGCATCATGAAAGTTTGTCCCAGGCGGGGATCTCTGTTTTCAAAGATCTCAAGAAATGTTTTCTTATCATAACCAGGCACATCCTGAAATCTTTTTGTCTTACCATCTTCAATTACATAATAATCTTCCATTAAGTCGCGTGACAAGCCGGTTGTCCAATCAAACCGGGCACCGGCACCATGCTTACGTCCTAATTCATTACTGTAATCTTCAAAAATGATCATCTCCTTATTAGAAGAAAGATCCTGACTATTAAACAAAGCCTCATATGCGCCTTCACCGGTAGACAACTCATAATTACCTGTATTCATAATCGCTTTACAAGCATCAGCAGCCACTTTAAAGAAACGATCAGCATCATTCAGTCCTAATTCCGAATGATATTTGCGCCAACAACCTTCTGACAAGGCGATACGTGCCTGCATAGCCAATGCACCACTTCTATACCAACGTGTTCGTGCACCACTTTCATCCTTCATATGAGTTACAGCGAAATCCAGATCGGCCATGATGGAATCAACAACCAACGCACGCGGATCCTGCGGTTTAAATAATTCTTCCGTATCCGTAGTCTGCAAATCACGACTATACCAAGGTACATCCGAATAAGACAATACTTTATCATAATATAACTTTGCTCTGAACATACGAGCCAAGCCGATATAGTGATTAATTTCCGCCATATCACCTTCTGCTTTATCTGCTCTTGCCAGCATAAAATTGACATTGCGAATACTACCCCATCCCCATACACTTGCATTATCAGGATTCAGCTCTCCTCTCATCTTAGAATAGATACTTGCCTCCTCTACATATATCACATTATCGGATGCAACATCCCAATAATCGGAAGTAACATATCCGTACATATTATTTGTATAGATTTCCAAATCACCAGCCGACTTGAAAAAACCTTCTTCCGTAATGGAAGTCTCGGAATATTTGTCCATAAACGAATCGTTACATCCGCTTAACCCTAAAATGCCAACGAATCCTATCGCAGCTATTTTCATAATATTTTTATTAATAGTCATAACTTTCAGCAATTAAAAATTAGAACGTAACATTTAAACCAAACGAATAAGAACGTTGCAGCGGATACATTTGGCCACCCAAACATTCCGGATCCAGTTTATAATGCTTATACAAACCTGTTATTTCACACAAGTTGTCACCAGAGAAGAAAAGACGTAAACGTTGGATATTTGCTTTATCTGTCCACTGTTTTGGCAGTGTATATCCGAATGTCAAGTTCTTCAAGCGAGCATAAGTCGCATTTTGCAAATAACGGGTCTGAGTAAGAGCAGCTTCTGCTCCACCTTCCGCAACATACGATTTAAAACGCGGGAAATAAGCATCCTGACTTGGGTTTTCTTCTGTCCAGCGATCATAATAGTTACCATAAGTAATATTAGTCCAAGGTTGTGCATAGATACCCCAGAAATACAAGTCCCCACTCGGACTGTAATTCTTTTTCAAAACTCCCTGTACAAACAGACTCAAGTCAAAACCATTCCAATCTGCATTCATATTGAACCCGAAACCATAACGGGCACGACTATTACCGATAATCTTATAATCACCATGGTCATCAATTGTCCAAGCGCCTTTATCAATTTTGCCGTCACCGTTTAAATCCTTAAATTTCAAATCGCCCGGTGCAATCGGTCGTGTACCGATATAAGAAGCGACCTGTGTCTGGTCGGCATGGTTATCAATATCTTCCTGAGAAGTAAAGAAACCTTCTGTTTCCAACCCCCAGATAGATCCCATTTCCCAGCCTTCATAATAACTATCCAAAGACCCTGTATCATTCGAGAACTTAGTGATCCAAGAACGACTATCACCGATATTGAAGCTTAATCCGTAATTCAACGTTTTCCCTGCCAGCTTCACATTATCACGCCAGCTAACCGTTAAATCCCAACCGGTTGTTTTCAAGTCTGCCGCATTTTCCAAAGGTTCACTGGTTCCTAAAACATTAGGTAACTCTGCACCACCTGTCAACATATCTTTTGTACGACGAATATATCCATCGACAGTGGCAGTCAAACGATTATCTAAGAAATTAATATCCATTCCCCAGTCGGCAGTCGTCACTTTTTCCCAAGTTAAGTTACCAGCAACCAGTCCCGGTGCAGAAACACCTATCGGTTGTTTACCATCTAAAATTTGAGATATCTTTCCGGAACCCATAGTAGCCAGATAAGCATAATAGTTCTCTTTCAAATCCTGATTACCCAAACTACCATAAGAGAATCTGAGTTTCAAGAAATTAACAACATCTCGTACCGGTTCGAAAAAGTTTTCCTCCGAAAGTACCCAAGCCACAGAACCGGAAGGGTTGAATGCATACCGATCATCATGTGGGAAACGTGATGTTCCATCATAACGACCATTAAATGCCAAGATATACTTATTGTTATAAATATAATTCAAACGGCCGAATACACTACGCATAGAAAGTGAATAGATTCGTTGTCCGACATTCATATCACCCGAAGCCAATCCCAATGTAGGCAAAGAAGATGAAATCAATTCTTTACGGCTCGCAGAGGTATAATTATCCCGCCAATCTTCCTGGTTGAAACCAACCATCGCCGTGAAATCGTGTTTGTCATTAAACAACTTGTGGAAAGTAGCATATGCATCAAATGTAAGTGTACGTGCATTGGTATGGTTCAAGTAAGCTTGAGATACCGGGTCTTGCTGAGCAGCCGGTCTATCCGGACCATCATAGTAATCGACAGGCAAAGAATATCCCTCTTCAGCATTTTTATTCGTTGAATAGTTGAACGAACCATTTACAAAAAGAACATCCTTGATAATATCGATCTTTGTTGTAAATTGTGTCGAGAAAGTTGTCTTCTGCTGGTTCCAACGACCTCCGTCTACCAAACGCCCGAATACGCTACTACCAGCCTTTGTCCAAGAACCATCCGGATTATAAGTCACATCCAACGGATTGATACGGTTTACTTCCCAATAATAAGAATCTCCCAGATAGTTTGGAGAATCATAGTCTGAATTTACAAAGCTGGTATTATTACCCAACGTCCACCAGTCAGTCAATTTAAAATCCAATTTGGAACGAAGGTTATAACGGTTATATTTATCAGTTCCGTACTTCACCATACCATCCTGAAAATTGTAATTGGCAGAAAAATAATAATTTAAACGATCTGTCTTACCTGAAACATCGACCGTGTGATTGGTAGAAAATGCCAAATTCTTATAAGCCTCATCAAACCAATCTGTACTACCAAAATAAGAATAAGTACCATCCTGATTTAGATAATAAGGAGAAGTGCTCGGATCTTCCGAAACTTTCTTGGCATATGCCAATTGTTCTTCATTGTATAAGTTATACCAAGGGTAAGACATCGTATTACGGGTGGAAGCTACGATATAAGGATCAGTAATTACATCTGCCATCCCCGTTAACCTACGCATTGCAAAATTATTATTATAATTAATTGTCAATTTTTCCTGTCCTGCCGTCTTAGTCGTAACCAAAATCACACCGAATGCAGCACGCGAACCGTAGATAGCAGCCGACGCAGCATCTTTTAAAACGGAAATACTACCGATATCGGTAGGGTTCATTCTGTTTAACTCTTCTGCTGAAGAAACCACACCGTCTATCACAACCAACGGATTACCACCGTTGATAGAAGTCGTACCACGAATATTAAAGCTAGGTGAATCTGTTGCTTGTCCACTACCGATCGAAACAGTCAAGTTAGCAACCGATCCCTGCAAAGCCTGTCCAACGGTCAAAACCGGACGGTTTTCCAATACTTTTTTCGGCACTGTAGCTACAGCTCCGGACAGGTCCGCTTTCTTCTGTGTACCATAACCGATAACTACCACTTCATCCAAAGCCTCGCTATCTTCACTCAAAATCACATTTACTGCAGTTTTACCATTTAAAGCGATTTCCTGCGTTTTATATCCAATATAAGAAACACTAATAACTGCATTCGGAGCGACATCCGATAGAGAGAAATTACCATTGGCATCCGTTATATTCCCCATGGTAGTTCCTTTTACCATCACATTTACCCCAATCAACGGTTCGCCGGTAGCATCTTTTACATTACCTGTTACGGTGATTTTCTTTTCCTGCTGGGGAGCAACGACTGCTACCTGCTTTTTGTTTGTTTCATTCTTGCGAACGATGATTTGGCGGTCATTGATGATATACTCAATGTCCGTTCCTTCAAACATCTTTTTCAATATGGCTTCAACAGTCTGATTATTGACATCCACATTCACCTTTTTATTCAGATTGATGTTTGAACCATGGTACACAAAAATAAATTCACTGTTCTTTTCGATGTAAGAAAATACATCTTTTACAGTCCGGTTATTCATGCGGACAGTCAACGTGGTTTGTTCCGCATAAGTAGAAGCTGCGTAGATAGCAGATCCTCCATAACTTACCAGACATAAGGCTAAACATGCACTTTTAAGAAAATGAGTCGATTTTCGACTGAATTCTTCATTCTTTTTCATACATTTGTAACGTTTTTTCTTTGATACATAAATTAATAGATTAAACAAGAAACTTTAGAACCGAGTGATATGGCCGTATCGTTCGGTTCTTTTTTTAACTCTAGGGCTTTTACATAGGCATTTTATTTTGATATTATTATATTATTATTTGCATCTGTCTTATACTGAAGGAACATTGACTGGCAAATGATATTGATTACATCTTCCATATTTTCCCGCAAATCCAACTTTCCGGAAATAGGAATATTTCCAATCTCTTCATTATACCAAATGTTACGACCGTAATAACGGGATAACCGATCCAGTGTCTCTCCAACCTTCCGGCCGTTCAACATCATCATATTATCCTTCCAACAGATATATTCAAAAACATCTACCTCCTTTATATCCGTACCTTTATCATTTACTTTAATCATCTGATTGGGAGAGAGTACTGATCTATTATTCTTTCCGGAATTAACCTCCACACTACCGTTAACCAACACAACAGAAGTGAAAGCATCTTCTTTATATGCACAAACATTAAACTGCGTACCGAGTACCTTTACTTCAAACCTGTTGGTTTTGACAATAAAAGGACGAGAAGGGTCTTTCTCTACTTCCAGAAAGACCTCACCTTCTACAAGTATTTCTCTCTTATCTTTTTTAAAGACAGCCGGATAAAAAACACGTGTTCCGGCATTGACATACATTTTCGTTCCATCCGAAAAAGTAATGTCCGCCCGCCGGCCCTTTGGCACGATAATCTGATTGATTTCCTCTTTTTTCTCTTTCTTCTCTTCTGTTATTTCCTTTTTTACGACATGCTGTTCCGCATTCGATTTTCCATCCATATCATATTTGATCGATGATTCATCTTTCAATTGCATCTTATCATCGCTTTCGATCAAAACAATCTCATCGTCGGCCAAAGACGATGTGTTGTTTTCAAGCAAGGCAAGCGACATAGAAGTATCACTCTTCGTATCCATCCAAAAATAAAGGCCTACAGAAAGAAATACAGCTATTGAAGCTGCCACAGACAATATATAACGGGAACGTAATCTGAATAAAGTGCGTGGCTGAGTCGTCCGGACTTCAATCTCCTTCCACGATGCCAGTGCCTCCAGCAAGTTATCAGACTCTGCATCATGAACTTTCCGGAGTAGGTCTTTCCCGGCCTGCTCAAATGATCTTTTATTTAATATGTTTTGCTTTTTATCCACAAGTAACCTCTTTTATCCCTATTACGGGAGAGGTCTCATTTGGTACTCACTTTTTTTGAATAAAATCAATCTTTTTTCAGATATAATTTCTTAAGACTGGATAAAGATCTGAATAACAGATTTTTACTGGATTGATAATTTATACCCATTATCTCCGCTATTTCTTCATGCTTCAGTCCATTTACATAATATAAATAGATAATTTCCTGCTGATGGGAGGACAGCAGAGAAAAAACCTGCATGAGATGTCTGGCACGGTCATCTGCTTCCGAATCGTCGAAAGAGAGTAAAGGGAATAACTCGTCTGTTATAAATACTTCTTCATACAAGGTGATATCATCAGTCGGTTTTTCCTTTTCCAATGCATCATACAGCTTGTTACGTAAGGCTTTGATTAGATACCCTTTCACATTTGGAGTTGGAGAAAGAGAGGGATAGTTCTGAATCAGTTTAATGAAAATATCCTGAATGCAATCTTTTACCAGATCTTTATCGGAAACCAGTTTGGAGCCATAATTATACAACAAAGAATAAAAGCGACAATAGATTTCCTTGAAAGCCTCCTTATCCCCTGTCAAACATGATTCCCATAATTTCTCATCGGATATTTGCATATAAACAATTGCTTATAATTTTGTTATAGCGTCTCAACTATAATTGGTGCGCAAAAATAGATACATAGTATTTCACTCATATTACATCAAAATTAAGTAAGCATTAGTATTAAGATTGTATCATTCATAAACCCATAAATAGTATTTATCTTAAAACATATATCTATCTCTTAAAAGAGTTAGGAAATAGTTCTGTTAGAACTGAGGCATATATCGTTAGTTTTTACTAACAAACAATGATTTTGAGCGCTTATAGCTCTCCAGCTATTAACAGATGTTTCTTAAAACATTCATTCTTCCTGTCTATTTAACCTATTATAATAAAAATGAACTATATTTGCATGCGCAAGGGATTTAGTTCTAACAGAACTAAGGTGAAATTTTAAATATAATTGATTTAGATTGCGTACTAACAGAAATAACATCCGGTTCTATAAATAATTTTCTGCCTTACTAATCTGTTTACGAAAGCTATCGGTAATATAATCGATAACTATCAGTAATATTGTCGACAGCTATAAATAATATTACCGATAGCCATCGACAACCAGTTAGTAAGGCAGAAAATTATATACAGGACGGTATCTGAATAGAAGCCGAACCCTTATAAATAAATCTATATAGCTATTATATGGAATTATTTTACTTTAATATGGTCGAACCCTTCGCCATACACACCGATGACGGCACTCTGAGAGACAAATGCTTCCGGGTCTATATCTTTAATCAAGCGGAAAATAGTTGTCGACTCACGCTTCTTGGCCAATACGAACATCATTTTCACTCCCAACCCGGTGTACATTCCGGTCCCGTCTATCACCGTCACACCACGGTGAAGATCTTTATTGATGCGATGTCCAATTTCTTCATATCTCTTGGAAATAATAAAAAACTGTACAGACTGGCGGGCACTGTTTACCACCTGGTCAAGCACAAAGCTGGATATATAAAGTGTGGCAAAACCATAAACGACCTTTTCCCAATCATGCAGTACAAAATAACTGGAAGAAATGATAATCATATCCGTCATCAGAATAACACGTCCTAAAGTGATATCCCTGTATTTATTTATAATAGCAGCGATGATATCCGTTCCTCCCGAACTGCCATTGGCCGAAAAAGCGATACCAATACCACTTCCGCAGAAAGAAGCACCGATGACACAAGCCATAAACGGTTGGTCTTGCAACAAATGCAGATTAGATGTAGCACTTTGAATAATGGGAAGGATAGTAGTCATCACTATTACGGCAAAAATAGTTTTCACACTGAACTTCCATCCCAGAACAATAAGAGAAGCGATCAGCAACCCGCCGTTAATTGCAAAGTACGTATACTGCACATTTATTCCGGTCGCCCAATACACGATAGAGGCGATACCAGGCACCCCTCCGGTAGTAATATCATTAGGCAAAAGGAAAACGGTCCACCCAATAGCATAGAAAAGCATGCCAAGAGCGATCATTAAATAATCGTGCATCTCTCTCAGCATTAACTGCCTTGAGGTAATTGATAATGTTGGTTTCATTTTAAATGTTTATTATATATCCATATTATAAAGATCACCTATCTGCCAAAAAAATTGCAGCCCCGCAAAAACGAAGCTGCAAAATTAATGAAGATTAAATCAATTTAGCGGTATGATTTCGATGAATTTACAAAAACATATTGTTAAATTTCAAATACAACAGGACAACGACATCAATAACTCCATTTATCCTGCCATTCGATGATCGGCTGATCTCCTTCAAAACGGATCGGAAGCCAGATGTAACGCCCGTCGATTGCATTCTCGGGCGTCCAGCGGTCACCCATATAGATGAACTGTCCGGGCTTACCGGGAGCCGGCAATACATAGGTACTCTGGGAATGGAAAGAAAGGTCGGAGTCTTCACCGACAAACGGATTCTCTAATTCTTCCCAAGGCCCCCAGATAGAAGGTGCGACAGCCGAACGACCGGCATTCGGGGCCCAACCTGTACAACCAGACATGATCAGATAATATTTTCCGTCACGTTTGAACATCGCCGGTGCTTCCATGAAACGTCCGGGGAAAAAGCGGGCATACGTACCGGAATAATTAGTATAATCGTCCGTCAACAGGGAGATATGCAATGTGCTGTTCTCTTCCGAAGAATAAATGTGATAAGCCTTGCTGTCGTCATCAACAAAAAGGTTCATATCACGCGCCATCTGTCCGCCTTCCATATCACGGCCCAGCAGATTCAGACTGTCCGGGTGAGCCGGCAGACTTCCGCCTGTGAATTTACTCCTGTCAGATTCAGGAACTCTCTGTTTATGAATATCCTGCACATTTGTCGGCCAGGAACCGGCATTCGGACGCACGGCACGAAGAAATTTATAAGGACCTGCCACCTTATCGCTTACGGCAATACCGCTGAGCGCACCGGAATATCCTGCCCCTTTAGGCTCCAGATGGAACCACATCACATAGTTGTTATTCTTTTTATTATAAATTACTTTAGGGCGTTCCAGAATACATCCTTTCGCTATGCTATGTGTAGAATCGTCGGTCACAACGGATAAAGCAACGCCTTCGTCTTTCCAGTTATATAAATCTTTGGAAGAGTAACAGTGAACTCCCACCAGCGCATTATTTCCGGCAGTTCCTTCTGTTTTATGCTCGCCGAACCAATAATAAGTATCGCCGTCATGCAGGATTCCTCCGCCATGCGCATTGATATGCACGCCGTTATTATCCGGCCATAGTTCGCCCGGGGTAAATGCACCGCCAGCCTGTTCCGAACCGGACTTTCCTTTACACCCAGCAAAAGCAACAGCAAACAACAGAAAACAGAGTTGTATAATTCTTGTCTTCTTCATATGGCTAGACATCACAAATACGAATACATTTCTCCAGGGAAGCTATCTTATCCTGCTGGCGGGGAACAAACTCCTGCCCTACAAATCCTTTATACCCGGTTTCTACCAACGCTTTCATAATTGCCGGGTAATAAAGTTCCTGGGTTTCGTCAATTTCCGCCCGTCCGGGATTACCGCCTGTATGGATGTGAGAGAAGTATTCATGATACTTTCGGATATTTTCAATGATATTTCCTTCCATGATCTGCATATGATAAATATCATACAAAAGCTTAAAGTTTGGCGATCCGACACGGCGGCATAATTCTACCCCCCAAACAGTATGGTCGCATTGATAATCTTTATGGCCTACACTGTTCAACAACTCCATCGTCAGGACCACATTATGTTTTTCCGCCAGCGGCATCAGACGTTTCAATCCTTTCTCACAGTTTACCCATCCCTGAAGATCAGTCAGTCCATTCCGCTTTCCGGAGAAACAGATCAAATTTGTCAGTCCGGCTGCCGCCACCTGGGGAATTACCGCTTCATAACTGGCAACCAGTTCGTCGTGCAATTTAGGATCGTTAAATCCACGATCGATACCCAAACCGGCCCCTTGGCACATAGCGACAGTCAGGCCGTGTTTTTGTACAACCGGCCAGTCTTTCGGGTCGAGCAATTCGATCGATTCGATTCCTATATTTTTACATATCCCACAAAATTCTTCCAACGGATAGTCACCGAAACACCATTTACTAACGGAATGGCGTACATTACCCTTCAACGGTTCCTTTGTTTCTGCTTTTTTCTTTTTAGCGGGATTTGCTGCTTCCAAACCTGATACGGCAAGTGCTGCCCCGCCTACTAATGCGGTCTTAATGGCTGTTCTTCTTGAGATGTTTTCCATGTTATTCAGAATTGATAATTAATTAGATGGTACAAATATAAAGAAAAGAATCTATTTCAGAACCTTGTCTATCCACGGCAACACCCATTCCTCCTTAAAATAATGATTCTTCGGGTCGACGTTTACCAAGTTGAAATAGGTATCCCTATCAATACCTTCAGGTACTTGTTCTATTTGTTTTCGGTCTTTTGGGTCAGCAAATTTCTTATAATGATAATATGTAAAGTGATCCGGTTTGCCTGAAATCTCATAGGCTTTCCGGATCAAGTCAAAATCACGGTCGAGTCCTCCTTCCGTACAAATAACCGGACGAGGGGCCAGGGCGGCAACCAGATCGGGAAAGTCAAACTGAGTTAAAAAACCGGGAATTAAATGTTCAATAGAATTAGGAAAAAGACGGATACCTTTAGGATCAGGCTTTGTCATGACAAGAATCCTTTCTAGCGTACGACACAAAAAATCATTATAAACAAAAGCATAAATAGAAGGGTCCAAAGTTCCCAAAACCATCAAAGGTTCAGTTCCCAAAGAGAAACCAGAGACAATAAGCCGATCTTTATTCACAAAGTCCAGCTCTTTCATCCAACTCAGGACATTCCAATCCTGATAAGCAGTAAGTCCCAGATAACTCCATCCCATTTCCAATAAAATTCGGGATGTATTCAAATAGTCAAAATGACCGTTATCCGAGAGTTCGGCACATGAGGGATTATCCACTGCAACTGCTACCAGGCCTCTTTTTACATAATGTAAAGCCATTGCTCCCTTCTTTACTGGTTCGACAGGAAATGAGGTCAATTCATAATCCCCTTCGGTTTCACCAGCCAGCCCTTCTTTGCTACCGCCAAATCCTGGAATGCAAAGCACGGCAGGAGCTTTATGGCCGGGATCGACGCCATCCGGAATTAACACCAAATAAGGAACAACACTGCCCGGCAACGGATAAGATTCCCATTTCTCAACCCGGTAACCATCCCGCTGAACCGTTTTGATACAAACCGGAGCAGGTAAATCCGCTATCTCCGGAAAATGCATCAACTCTTTCATTGCTGTACGCAGACCGGATTGCCATTCTTTAAACTCAGCAGGTGTAAAGGATGGATCAAAGGCATAAGCCGGTTTCATTTGTTTCAGCATATACTGAACTGTTCCTCTTGTACTCTGAAAACGCCCGTCCTGACGATCGGTGGTTATTTGAGCTTGTCCTACGACCGGTATAATAAACAACAAGGCTAAGAATAGATTTATAAGTTTATTCATGATGATTATTAGTTTAGATTGTTAACTGATCTACTTTGGGAATACAAAGTACGCTTTTTTTAAGTTTGGCAGCAAAACAATATGCCAGTTTAACTTTTTTCAGAATCTTTTGCACGGAATGAAAATCCGTTATTATCAAACACAAAAAAGCTCCGATACCCCTAAAGGATACCGAAGCCTTTTTATGTCAAGAGTTTTTTAATGTACCAAATCGAAATCAGTCATCAAGCCATAATCCATCATCTGATATTCAGAACCTGGAATCTGTTTGTCTATGTTTTTCCAATGCCACGGGGAAGCCAGACCCGGGGCCGGATGACGATAATGCGGACCTAACAGGTTCTTATGGCTACCGATCACCCGGACATCAACTTTATTTTTACCCTCTTTCAGATAAGGGGTTATATCCAGACGATACGGATCATAAGCGATTATTCCGGCTTTCTGATCATTCACATACACTTCAGCCAAAGTACCTTTCCAGTCATTCAACTGAACGGCATACGGGGTTGAAAGAGATTTCACCTCATATTCTTTGGAATAGCTTACTCCCCAAGAATAGAACGGTTGTTTCTGTGCCTTCCAACTACCTAACGTAAGATTCTCAACCGGAGCACTGATGCTCCATCCTGTTTGTTCAGGAATAACAGCAAAATCACCCACTATATAAACCGGCTCTATCTCTGCAAAAATACTCATCGGACTCACACTCAGTTCTACGATATTTATTCCTGTTTTCACCTGGCCGCCTATCGAATAGACACCAAACGAACGATCCAGCCACCATTCTTCTGGAATCGGTTTCACCTGTTCGCCGTTGATTTTAACAGTAAACAATTCAGGACGTTCCGCTACCAGTTTCATGTTTGAATAATCGAACTTGTCATTTACTTTAAAGCGGTAAGTCGTTGTGAAACCTCCGGTTTTAAACGTATCCCGGTCTAAAATATTCCGTTTATACTGTACCGAAGTATTCCAGGGATTGCCATTCGTAAAACCATATTCGCGGAAAGCGATATCGGCAGCCTGCGCAAAATAGACATTCTTTGTTGTTTTCCCGTTCACACTCACATCACAGAAATCGACATTCAATGCATTATCCTTCAAACGAGTAACCTGAACCGGACTAATAGCCTGAACCGGGGTAGAGCCGGCAACAGCCGGTATTTCCGGATAAGATTTCAGCGAACCTTTCGAACTATATAACAATAAACTTCCAGCCGGTTCCAAATGGAACTTCATTGTCAATTTGCCATCCGCCTTTGTCGATGGGTACGTATAAATATTTCCACTCATGGCATCCATTTGCACTGCCGATTTCCCGTTAACGGTAACCGTACCGTCTACAGCCTCATCCATGGAAGAATTAACCAGGAACAATAATTCCCCGTCGGTAAACTGACGACGTTGATGGTATAAGTTACCTCCGCTAAATGAGAACCGGCAGTCTGCATTCGAAAATGTGTCCCGGATAACCTCGTTCGTCAACCGGGGAACAGACGTTACAGACTGACCGCCAAGCAAAGTCTTCCAGGCTGTATTTTCTGCTCCGTCAACCAACGTCGGAGAAGAAAAAGTTATCACACGGCCACCCTGTTGCACAAAATTCTGCAATAAATCAAATGTCGGTTTGTTCAATGTCTCCATCATCGGAGGTAATACAACGGTCGTATAAGCGGCCTTACCTACAACGAACTTGCCATCGGCAACAATCCCATGATCTTTTATGATATTCTCAGAACCAAGGTCATATTCTACCTGACCTTTTTCCAGAGTCGTTATAAAGTCCTGGAAAGCCTGGCCTACTTCCATCAGTTTCGGGCTACTCTTGGTATGTGAATAATAACTCCATAAAGTTGCATTCGGCTCTATGACCAATATATCATTCTGCTGGACACCTTTACTCATCAACAATGACAGGCGGGCAAAATAATCATTCTGCGATTTATAATCGGCCCACCAGGGTGAATGATAAGTAAATACCGGCGGATAGTCGTATTTACGGGCACCGGTCAGTGTCATATGTGCCAGATGCTGGTTCATAAAGTTCACACCCAGGACATATTCCCAATCACCAAGCCGTTTGAAATCCTTGAAAGTTTCATCCCAGCCTCCGCCACCATATGTTTCACTCAACGTACGTGAATATCCCATCTGATTGGCGACGCTACGCAATTCTTTTACCGAACGGACATTACCAAACTGCGCTACAGGGCTTTTCTCATCAAACTGGTTGAACAGCATATCGATCGCAGGCATCTGATGCCAGGCATACATGGCCATATTATCCGGTCCGTCATTCATGTAAGGCCAACCATGTTCCCAATAATGGCCGGTCCATTCCAGCTTGTTTTCCTCGCAATACTGGTGGAAAGGCTTTGACCAACGGTCGATAAACAACTGCAACAAAGTCTCCATATAGTTATGGCGTACCTTCTTCCAATCTCCTGTTTCTTCCTCCAGCAACGGTAATAACGGTTTCAGGTCATATCCCCACTTCTGCAGAAAGACTTCAAATAAATCCGGTGTCCATCGTAATCCGCCCGGACTGCTGATGTTCGGTTCATCAGAAAAGATACCTTTGATAGATAGGCCGAAATCCTCTTTGAACTTTTTCTCATATCCATTCTTCATCGTTACTTCCAGGAACTTTTCCGTTACTCCCGGAACCAACAGGTCTACATATGAATAACCTCCGTACCAGTCAGACTTACCCATATAAGTTTTCTTATACAGGTAATATTCGCCTTTAGTTCCTTTATAGTCAGCTATTTGGTCTGTAATATCTTCCCAGGCATCGTTTTCCTTTTTTAAACACATGTAATAAGGGGCTGTATCCTCCGGCAGTAATTCGGCCTTTGTCAAAGCCAATCCCTGACCCTGATTATAAGACTCAGGCATTTCCTGTGGCACATGCCCACCGGCAAATCCGCTTGGATAGGAGTTCTCATCATAAATCCAGACATTCATACCTATCTCTTTTCCGAACTCTACCGCATGTTTATAAAGAGAGAACCATTCATCTCCCAGATATTCTGTAATCATACCCGGACGGGGATGAATGAAAAGACCTCCGAAACCAGCCTCTTTCAGCTCGCGCATCGTACGCTCTACTTCGGCCTCGGTCACTTTACTGTTCCAGACTGCCAGCGGGGCACTTCTAAAATCGGCTGACGGATCCTTAAAATCCTTTTCTATAGTGGCAAAAGAATCCTGGGTTTGCACGCTGGTATCCTGACAGCTAACCAGACCAAATGATAGGGCACTTCCTGCAATAACACCGGATAAGTATTTTACAATGTTTTGTGCTTTCATATACTTAAAGATTTATTAGTTTGTACAAAAGAATAGATTAAACCTTTCTTTTAAATTATAAAATTGACAATTTAGTTGATAAAAATGATATTTCACTACTGCCTGTCATTCCCTACAGAACACATGTAATCCGATAATCCCCTGATTGCATTTCCAACTGATCCAATTTGTCCGACTTTACATCATTAATCGAAACACTTTTAGCTTTGACAGGTAACAAAACCGTAGCTTTACAGCCAACAGGAATACTCAAATCCAGGGTAAAAGATACGTCCGTCTTTTCCCATTTTACATCTAACATTCCGAAAGGAGTTTCTTTCGCTGCTTTCACCCATGAAATACCTTTTACCAATTGAGGCTGAATAAATACATGCTTGTATCCCGGATTCGCTTCGTCTGGGTTGATACCTCCCAAAGCCTGGTAAAACCAGGAGCCGATACCGTTATAACAGTTGTGGATATGGCTACGCTCTCCGTTCCAGTGCTCCCAGGTCGTAGTCGCTCCATTATCCAGCATATACAAATAGCCCGGATACTCTCTCTTCTTCAACATTCCATAGATAAAATCGGCCTGTTTATTCTTCACAGCCCATTCGGTTATTATAGGAATCCCCACCAGTCCTGTTGCCAGATGTCCGTTAAAACGGTCTTTCGTGACACGATACAAGGTATTTCTGACATCAGACTGTTCATCTTCCGGTGTTGCACCGACCAGCATCGGGTAGATTAAATCGATCTGCGTACCTGTAGCATAACTCTTCTGCCCGGGATCATAAAACGTTTTATGGATAAGCGTATTCAGGTCTTTATATTTAGCCGCATACGCCTGTTTATCCTGTTCCTTTCCCAATACATTCGCTATCTTACACATCGTTTGATAGCAAACCGATATATAGCAATTATCTACGACATCTACCGATAAAGGATTTGTTTGGTCGATCCTGGTCGGAGTAGCCCAATCACCTAGATACCAATTTCGGTAATCGGTGTTCGGCCATGTTTTCAGCAGACCGTTCACGGTATATTTATCCACATACTCCAGCCATTTTTGCATATAAGGATAATAACGTTCTATCAAACGACTGTCTCCATAATTTACATAAGTAGCCCAGGAAGCTGTAATGATAAATCCGCACCAGTACGGACCTCCTCCTGCCATATAAGGATTAGGGGCCGTATGAGGCATACCTCCGTCTTCTCTCATGCAATCCGCCCATGCCTGCATCCAGTTCATGTATAAAGGAGTAAGGTTATACATTGTCTGAACGGTCTGCGTCGAAGCATTCCCGTCGCCACCATACCCCAATCGTTCGATCTGGGGGCAGTCTACCATATAACCACCTAACGTCAAACAACGGAGTGTATAGTGGATCATATCGTGAATTGCATTTAAGTCTTCATCCGAACAACTAAAAGAGGCACTTCCGTTATAATCCGTATGAACTAGGCAAGCTGTTATATCGGTTAGGGCCGGAGCCTCACTCAGATTCGTCAGTTTCAGATACCGATAGGCCTGGTAATTGAACTTATTAACGAAGCTCTCCCCTGCTTTACCGGAAGCGATATAATAATCTTCATAAAGTCTGTCTCTGAACTGCCCCTCTTCGTTCAAAAAATCACAATAGCTAATCCGTATCTTCTGACCGGAAGCCAATGCCGGAAACTTAATTTTCGTCCACCCCGTAAAGTTCGTTCCCATATCGAAGATCCAGGCTGTGTCACCGGATGCCTGGCACGATACCGGATGGAACTCTTTCTGAATCCGGTTCAACTCAGCCATTTGCGGTGTAGCCTTATGGACCGGTATCAAAGCTACTTTCACTTTTCCCCATTCAACGCTGTTCAATGTAGAAGCAGTTAAATCCGGAAGCAGTTCGGAAGCCGTTACAACCTCACCGCCAAACTGATGCGGTCTCCAGTTTCCAGTCGAGACATAACCACTTTTACAAGCCAGCCAGGAATCGTCCGTAACCAGAACCGTAGTCCAATCTCCTTCGTCTCTGCTTTCCAGTTGGGCGCGGACAAACGGACCACCTTCCACTACACCCGGAAGTCCGTCGCGGTACCAGCCTTTACCTAACCAGAAAACAATCTCATTACTACCTTTCCGGACAAGTTCGGAAATATCATAAGTCACGATCAGGGAACGTTTATCGAACTGAGAAACAGCTGGCGTCAATACAGCATCGCCGACATGTTTTCCATTGACATATACCTCATGGTAACCCAACGAATTCACATGGAGCAACATCTTTTCTCCAAGTGTATTACATTGGAATGTTTTCCGGAATAGCGGCGATTCCATTTGACCTTCGGCCTGGTTCATGCCGATATATCGGGCAGTCCAATCTTCCGGATGCAGCAATCCCACTCCAAAACAAGCAGGTTCACTCCATGCGGACACATTCCCTTCTCCGTCCCAGACACGCACTTTCCAATAAGAAAAGCTCCTGGAACTTAAAGGACTTCCCTGGTATAAAATCCCATTGGATTTATCTGACTCCATCTTTCCCGAATTCCACAGGTCTGCTTTTCCTTCCGACAAATACTTTTTATCCGAAGCGACCAGTATCTGATAAGCTGTTTGTTCGGCACCTTGTTCCTTTGAATTTAACACCCAACTGAAGTGAGGAGAAGTATTGTCGATTCCCAACGGCTCATTTAGGTTTTCACACTGCAAACCATCGACCTCCAACGACGAACGGGTACTGCACGAAACGACTAACAGCGAGATAAATGCAAATAATACTTTTAAATAAATGCCTTTCATATCCGTAATTATTTATTTACCTCAAACTTATAAGTTCCTGCAATCAATTCTTTAAGAGTATTCTCTCCTTCCAGATGTAATGTAGCCGTTGTACCGGGAGGCACAGTTACTTTATAAATAACTTTATCACCCACTCTTTCCCAGGCTGATTTTATCAACCCGTAAGGAGAATTATAAGAAGCTTTTACATAGGTCAGTTCTTCTACAAAATGAGGCTTCAGGATCACATTCTTAAAACCAGGGTTCTGCGGATCGACATTAATCCCCGCCAAGGCCTTATAGAACCATGCACCGATCTCACCATACATTATGTGATTCTGCGAATATCCCCAGGCAAGGCCATTATAATCCCAGTTCTCGTAAAGAGTTGTCGCTCCCTGGCGTAACCAGTTTCCCCATGAAGGATAATCCTGCTGGGTCACCATACGGTAAGCCTGTTCTACATTTCCCGTCTCCGTCAATGCATTAAGGATCGTTTTACATCCCATAATACCCACATCCAAATGATCTTTGTCCGCTTTTACCCGTTTGGTCAACTGTTCTGCAACCTTTTCTTTACAGTCTTCCGGGACTATACCCCAATATAAAGGCATACTAAGCTCCGTCTGATAGCCGTTGGCATAAATACCGGTTTCCCTATTCAGGAACTTCTCATTGATCGCATTCTTTATTTTTTCAGCCGCTGCCTTATAATACTCATAATCTTTCTCAAAACCGAACAATTTGGCCGTACGGGAAACGATGTCTGCATTTTTGTAATGATAAATAGAAGCTGTCAGTTCCTTATCTGCAACCGACTTATGAGGGACCCAGTCACCCAGACAGTAATCTCCGATCAACCCTTCCGGATACTTATTCAGCCAATAATCCGCATGCATCTTCATTGCTTCATAATTATCTTTCAAGCAAGTCGGATCACCGTAAAACTCATACAGGGTCCAGGGAATAATGGTCATCGAGCAAGTCCAGTCAGCGATATCGCCTCCCCAACCTCCGGAAGGAATGATACAACGCAGCCTGCCTCCGTCATACATATTATCCCGATGGTCTGCCATCCATTTTTCATATAAGGTAATTGCATCAAAACTATACAAACCCGTTTCAATAGCCAGATGGGCGTCACCCGTCCAGCCATTTTTCTCACGATGAGGACAATCGGTCGGATATCCGACCAGATTCGATAAATAAGAATAATTCGTAGCCCTCAGCAATCTGTTGATCAACGTATCTGAACATTCGAAAGATCCGTTTGCCGGTGAATCCGTATGAATAAAATGAGATGTTATATTTTCTGTCGTCAGATGCAGAGGCTTATCCGAGGAGACTTCCACATATTGGAATCCCTTATAATTAAAACGGGGTGTAAATTCGTTTTCCTTACCGTCCAATATCAACACATCCGTCTGGAACAATTCATCTTCAGGGTGAACCCCATATTTCAACGGCTCGTTTACATTTTGATAAAACTGGGTATTATTATCATCAAACAATCGTTTCCTGCGGGAATCCAGTTGTTCTCCATGACGTATTTTCACTTTTGTTCCGGGCGCACCCTTCGCCTTAAACGTCGTCACACCTGACCAGTTTTGCCCAAAGTCGTACAAGTAAAGCGTATCATTCAACTTTTTCAGATCAACAGGCTTGCAATATTCCGTAGCACGAATCGGATGCATGGTCTGCGATGTTATATTTGCACCCGGCCAAACAACTTCCGTTGCGTTTTTCCAGGAAGAATCATCATAAGAAACCGTATTCCAACCCGGCAGTTCTTTCCTGAAATCATAATTTTCAGCTACATAAATAGCATTGAATGTAATGGGACCGCCTTTCACCTTGAAACTTTCATCGGATGCCAGAATTTCTTTTGTCCCGTCCGTATATGTTATATGCAAATTCAGGCAGAAAGAAGGACGCTTACGCCATGGAGCTTTATCAAAGGACCATTCAGCAACCGGCTGATGGTTATACCAGCCATTTCCGAGAATTACCCCCACGGCATTATCTCCTTTACTCAAAAGATCGGTGACATCATACGTAACATACAATAACCGCTTGTCATAATCGGTAAAAGCCGGATCTAAAAAATGGTCACCGACCTTCTGCCCGTTAATGGATAGTTCATATAATCCGGCTGCCACTATGTACGCCCTTGCCGATTGGACGTTCTTGTCTAATCGAATAGCTTTCCGGAAATAGGGAGTCTCACGGGACTCTATATCTTGTCCATCTGAAATAAATGTTCCCTCCCAGTTTGAAGGCGTCAACATACCTGTTTCAAAAGAAGAAATTACTTTCCGGGATTCCTGCTTGTCTTTGTCCCAAACAGTAACACCCCAATAATATTTCGTAAAAGGCTCCAGGGCTTTCCCTTTATAACCTGCCATCGTTTTTCCGTCTGCCTTTTTCTCCTGCCACAAGATCTTCTTTCCTTTGGACAAAGCGACAGAATCTTTTCCTACAGTGATCCTGTAGGCGGTTTGAACGGCTCCGCCCCTGCTATCTTCCAGATGCCACGAAAAACGCGGAGCCTGGCGGTCGATACCTAACGGAGCAACCAGATGCTCGCATTTCAAATCTGTAGGCACACACTCTCCGGCTTTCTCCTGCGCCTCTAGTCCACAGATGTTTACAGAACATAAAAACACAATAACCATCCCTCTAATAATCTTATCCTTTTTCATCTCCTAATGAATTTAGTTAACAAATTATTCTTTGTCATGCAAAGATACGTATCAAGTATATTTCAAATGAAGTTCGTATTTTTCCAGACCTTCCACCTTATATACTTTGATTCCATTTTTCTCAGTCCGTAAGAACGGTAGTTTGATTTCTTCCCGTGCATCCAGCCATAATTCGACAGACACTGTATCCGGGATCCTCAACCGAAGGGTCCGTTTCCCTTTCTTTCCCTGCGAATAAAAATGTACTGCCCCTTTTGCTGTGTATACATCAAAATCTACTTTCTCCAAACTACCGGGCTGCGGCTCTATCTTTATTTTACCAGATCCTCCCTCTATCGGATAAATACCGGCTATCCCCTGGCTGAGCGCAATCAAAGGATACATGGCGCAATGACTCCACTGAGAGCCTTCATCCGGATAAGCAGTCCAAAACTCCTGTAATGTGTTATTTTCCCAAACAGAGCTCATTCGTCCCCATTTCGTTCTCAAGTCAGACAGAACGGATTCAATCTTCCTGTATTTAACCAATGCCCACAGACGCCACACGGCATTACACGGGTATGATATACCTAACTCTGCAGGAGTCTGTTCCAATATTTCCAATGACTTATCTATAGAATTACCCGGGCACAGATCATAGATCAATGCCGTAGACAAAGAACGGTCACAATAACGTATCTCTCCTTCTTCCTTTATCCAGGGTAGATTATTCACATAAACTTTTCGTTCCTCATCCCAAAACTTACGGATACATCCCTGAAGTATCCTATTGCCATAAGCTTCAATCCTGTCAGCCTCTTCCTTATCTCCAAACAAACGGCACAAAGGAGCCAAAGCATTCCTGCACATTGCTATAATATAAAGATTTAACGCCAATTGTTTATGGCTGTTCTTTTTATATGCCTCATGATCGATGTAAACCGAACACATTCCTAAGTTTTCTGCCGGCACCAATTGCTCTTCTTCATTTGTCAGCGAACAGAGAAAAACAAAAAACTTAAGAAGTCTCGGATAGACTTCTTCCAATCCCTTTAAATCACCGGTATACATGTAATAATGATAAGCATCGAAACAAAATCCGATACTATGATCCAGAATAGGGCCCCAACCGGTCAATTGCATCTGCCGTTCCATCGTACGTGCCAACCGATCCCAGGCAGGCCAACTATCCATAAAGTATCCGTCTATGGAAGATCCCTGGCTAAATGTATTTATATACCGGAAAGGAAGCAAACAATCTCCCATTGTCTGAAAAACAGCATGTAACTGATGGCTACCATCTCCGCTGTATTGTTGCCTTTCCCGTGCCATTCCATCGACCAATGTTTCCTGAGCACAGTTGTATAATGTATTTACTGCAGCATTCACAACCTTTTGAATAGTATCGTCTGCTATAAATATAGCAGGTTCTTTTTGCCAGGGATATATTCTACGGCGCATACCGACCGAAGAGATCCTGACCGGACGATTAAAGTTACGAATATGTAACTGAAGCCATCTGAAACTCTCGAAATCAAATGTTTCAAATGTATTAACCCCTTCTTTACAAACAAACCGGGTCCAGGAGTTAAAATGAGAATTTATAATAGCGGGACCTCCGAGCCGATGTGCTTCATGCACCAACAATTCCACAACAGTTCCTTCCGGAGCGTCAATAGTAAAATAAGGCCACCCGACACCTTGTTCACTAAAAGAAAAGGTCAGTGCTGCTGCATTGTTTCCATTCGGCTCCACCAGCCACTCGTCTCCGGACTGCCTGACAACCGGCTGATGTATAACATCGAAAGCATCACTGACCAACATATCAAAATAATCTTCCACCGGTCTCTTCCAATGAATCCACATGGATTCTTCCAGTTTGGGCCGGGTCACCGAATATTCCCGCATCAAAGGAATACTCCTCCGACGTATCTCCGACACGTTTTTATCTCCGGATATCTCCCAGGCATATTCCGAGACTCCGTTACAGACAGACGGATGACATCCGTCATCACTCACAACCAATGCTTTTACCCAGTCCGCATTCTGGATAAAGTCAGGCATATCCCATCCATACGGATAAAGCCGGGCATCAAAAGCCTCCTGTAAAGAGCGCAGAAACCATCGTTTGTATTTTCCGGGCTGCCAACTGCGGGATAAATAGCTGAACCACGAGTCATCCGTCAGTATTTTTTGCCCATCGATATCCAGATTCAGGATAAATCCGGGCTTTCCCATCGGGGTAGTTCCATCACCGGTTCCAAAATAACAGACTTCGACGGCTATTGTATTTTTACCTTCGACCAAATATCCAACCAGATCCAGCGGATCGGCTTCCTGCCAGCGGGGATCAGACGGAGCAGGTCCCCATTGCACTCTTTTCCCGTTCACAAACAAACGATATCTGCTATCCGCCAGTATCCATCCATTCGCTTGCAACGGTTTTTCTTTCAGTATGACATCTTTCCGGAATAAAATAAAAGTGTTTTGCAATGTCCGGCCGGCCGGATACCAGATCCATTTCGCAGGAGACAGATTCAAAGCTCCATTCCGGTCCTCCTTTGCAAAGGAAGACATACTCACGAAAAATAAAAGTGTTATAAATAATACCTTATGAATTGTCATACTACAAAATCATTTTATCCGGATGAAACAAATATCTACAACTTATCTAACTTTTATAAAAGGACTATAAACACATGAGAATCTACTCACACTATAATCCGCGCAATATATTAACCGGACCAAGTAAACCAGCGTCAGTCAGCGGGGTACTTCCCCTCAACATATCGAAACGGAAAACATCATGTGTTTTTGTAAAACGCTTCTCTACCGGCAATTTCCAGTCTCCAATCACCCGGTTCGCCCATAGATTGACAATATCAATCTCCAAAACATTTCCTGTATCCTTTATACAATCCGTAATATCGACGCGCCAGGGAGAGCACCACAAAACACCCAGTTCTTTACCATTTAAACGAACAGACGCCACATGCTTAACATCACCCAAATCGAGAACAAACCTTTCACCTGCATGAGAAAACTTTTTCTGCACATTCCCCATGTCAAATACCTTCCGATAAGTAGCTTTACCCGAATAATACTTAATCCCTTCCTCCTGACTATCAATCCAGTTAGAAAGCTTATCAAAACGTACTTCACCGGGACCACCCCAGTCTTTATCAAATAAAACATGCCATGAGTCGCTTAGCTCTTTGACCTTCTCATATTTCAAGAAATTAGGAATTCCTTTGCCGGAACTGTTCTTAGATATAGATTTGCGGAATACAATAAAACAAGAGCCATACGGCGCCAACTCCAACGACAAACCGGTAAGTCCGCCCTTCTGCTCAAAAGAACCCGCCTCTTTCATCTCACCCGTTACCGGATCCCATATCTCCGGTTGTTTTCCGGTAACTCGAAAGGAAAAGTCTCCGACTTCGGTGCTTCCTGTACGATTAATCACAAAATAAATCTCGGACTGTCCATCCACCCGATGGATATAATCGAACTTTTCAGGCTCACGTGTCTGACCCGCATAAGAAAAATCAGGTTGTATTCCATCCGCAAGCAAAACTTCACGTGCAGTCTTCCCCCAGATGATACGTCCTTTACCAAACTTCCGTTCCGTACGAGTTTTCCCATCCAGGTCACCCCAAATTTCTGCGGCAATCTTCCGTACCTCTCTGTCACAATCCGGATACCCGTTCAGTTCTGCCGACCTTTTAGGAGGTGCCCCAACTACAGTAGCCCCATCCCTAATCAATTGCCGAAGTTTCTTGATTACTGGCAGAGACATGGCATCCGAAGGATCGGATAAAACCTTCAACTGCTGATAATGCCCTACTGCCTCACATATCTCTTCTACAGGAGAAACACAATTCTGAAGATATAAAAGACGATAACTCATACCATCAAGTAATACGATCCTTCCATCTTTGACGGACATACGTGTCAGTAGTACTTCTGCATTCGTATAATCACAGTCATAGCCTACCCCGAGAGTCGGCACAACATATTTAGGCGGAACCAGTACCGGCGGTCGTTCACCTAAAAAGAAACAGACATCGCCCACAAACTTGCCCTGCTGCAATAAAGACTGACAACGAGACAAATAAGAAAAAAAGGCAGAAGACTGCTCCCACCAGGTTATGTTAGGAGTAAAATGCTGACCGGCACAAAATTCAAACCCGGGCTTCCCATCTTCCGGAGGCTGACAAGTTGCCTGATGTAACATAAAACGGTTTATACCTTCACAAAAAGCATCATTTGCATAGGGTTTTAAATCATAGGGGCCCAATGACCAATGTGTACGGTCCTGTTCCATCTGTGTGAAAGCTTCCGCCTGCGCTTCACGCCGGCCATATATATGTGCAGCCGAAGCTGTTTGTTTCAAATTAAGTCTGGCACTTTTACGAGAATTCATTCCGTCTTCAGGTAATTTGTAATGTACCCAGAATTCGCCTGCCGGAATATCACAACGCCCCAAGTTTTTTAGTGCATCCTGGGGAGGTGTATCATTCGGTCCTCCAGCCTCATTACCTACATCCATACCATTTTCATGACATAATTCATAGAAATGTCCATAAAAATTCTCTGCGACACAATCTTGTATCGTTCTGTCAAAATCATCCCGGAAACGAGCCGAAAATACAGAATCATTCACTGTATATCCTGCCAATATAGCCATATATGGCTTTAAATCATATCCTCGGAAACGCCGGAATTGTTCCGGGAAGTCCTGAGTCCATGTAAGTTTTCCGCATTCCCAGCTATCTGACCACAAATAAGCCAATTTACCGCCGGCCTGCCGGGTCTCTTCGATAACCAATTTACCTAGATGGTCAAAATGATCATCCAAAGCAACCGTACTCAAATAATCTATTTCGTATCCGTCTCCTCCTTCAAATGTATCGCCTTTAGGATATGCATGCCATTTACTCCAGGGATGTCCTGTCAATGTATATCCCGTTCGTAAAATGAGCCAGTCGCCTTCCGGAATATCCCAATGCAATCTCCCGTCAGAACTTATACAGTCCGTGATATCTATAGCAGTTTCCGGATGCACTGTTTTAGTTTGGCGTTCTATTTTAAATGCCTGAACCCATACATCATGGTAATAATTATCGACAGTTTCAGGTTGAGGAAATTCTTTAGAAAACGTTACAGGTCCGGTAACGATCTGTTCACTCTGAACTACTTTCTTCATCGCTTTATCCGGCGTAACCCAAGGTCCCATCATGGTCCAGCCTCCCGCCAGGTTAAATCCTATTTCAATATTCAATCGTTTAGCTTCCCGGATTGCATGCCGGTAAAGGGCACGCCATTCAGGCCCCAGCCATTCAACACCTAATAATGCCTCTTTTCCGGCATATCCACCTGTACATATCAGATTAACGCCACTGATCCCTTTTGCTTTAAACTCTTCCAGGTCACGGGTAATAGAACCTTTATTTACACGATTATAGAGCCACCACCAATAGACCCTTGGCTTTGCATGATCCGGTGGTGAGACAAACAGATCACTAAGGTCACCTACTCTTTGACCTGCGACCGAATTGCAGCAAAAAAATATGACCAGTAAAAAGAAGATAAACCTTAATCCAGTATGTTTCATGGTATTTTTCTAATACAAATATTAACAAAACAAGGAGATTGTTACAAAGAACAATCTCCTCACTACTATCTATTTATCAATATCCCGGATTCTGTTCCAGCAAATAATTGATCTGTCTTTCTCTTAACGGGAAAGCGAATACCAAACGGTTTCCCGTTACCTCAAATGCAGAAGGAAGAATCCACTGATACTTTGCCTTCATCGTCTTTCCAAATTCGGTCATTGTTTCTATGGCTTTACCCGTACGAATCAAATCTGTCCAACGATGGTTTTCAAAGGCCAGTTCATGGCGCATTTCATCAGCTACATCCTCTGCAGTAACGCTGGTCAGCGGCTCCAATCCGGCACGGGTTCTTACCTCATTAACATAAGGTAAAGCCTCTGCATTTCGATTCTGCGCTACCAAGTTTTCTGCCAGTAACAACAAAGCACCTGCATAACGGTAAACCGGGAAGTTATCTCCTGCACGTCCAGCATACTGATAAGGAGGGTGATAATACTTCCGGATGAAGTAGTAGAAATTTTTACCAGTTGTCGGAGTAAAATCCGATACCGCCTTGACCGCTTCGCAAGTAAACTGTTCAGCGTCATCAGTCTTACCTTCTGCTACAGCAATGGAAGCATCCAAACGCTTGTCACCCGGTTCGTAAGACTGGATCATCTCTTCCGTAGGAACGCACCAGCCACCGCTTGTACCTGCATAGTTCGAAAAAGTGATACCCATCAGGAAGTCATTATTACTACATTTTGGAATCAAACGCCAAGGAATATCGTTATGTACACCTGCATTGGAACCATCTTCGAGATACTGCACTTCAAAAATAGACTCTTTCGAATTTTTATTGGCTGGATTAAATACAGCTTCATAGCTATCCAAAAGACCGTAGTTCATCTGCGTGATATCTTTCAAATCCTGTTCAGCCGCTTTGTAATCACGAGTAGGCTGTGACATGTAACAATAAGCACGCAACATTTTAGCAGCTCCCATCGTTGCCCGGCCACTCTGCGGGAAAGTGCTTGCAACCGGCAATCCCAAAGATATTGCTTCCGAAACATCTGTAAGTATTTGTTTATAAACATCTTCTGCCGGAGATTTAGCAGCAAAAGCTTCTGCTTCGGTAGTAACCTCTTGCAACATAAGAGGAACACCGCCCCAATGCTGTACCAAATCGAAATAATAGAAGGCTCTCAGGAACAAAGCTTCTGCTTTTACCGTTTTCTTTTCTTCTTCCGTCAATTCGGAAGCATCCAGTCTACCCAAAATCGTATTTACCTTGGCAATACTAGAATAAACGCCTTTATAACGGTCCGGACTCCAACCGACAGTTTCGTCATCTAAAAACAAAGCTAGTTTTTCAGTCGAGTTATAAGGACCTCTATCACCGCTATAGTAGGTATAGAATGTATTATCTGAACGCATCTCATCCATAAATATACCACTCAAGGCGATATTTCTCAAACCTGTATACGAAGCAACTGTAGCTTGTTCAAAATGATCTGCAGTTTTATAAAATGTTTCCGTCGTAATAGTTGTCTCAGGAGTCAGATTCAAGAAAGAGTCACTGCAAGAAGAAAGAGACAACACACTTGCCGCAAAAATATATATATTCAACTTTTTCATATTCTCATGCTCTTTAAAATTTAACATTCAAGCCAATTGTATAAATTCTGGCAACAGGATATGTTGTATGATCCACTCCCTGATATAATCCGCTGGTGTTCTTGTTTACCTCCGGATTCATACCCGGATAAGAACCTACGGTAAACAGATTTTGAGCACTTCCATAAACACGTATTCCCTTGATATAAGGATTTGATTTCATCGGAATCGTATATCCCAACGTGATATTCTTTAACGTTATGTAATTATTCTTGAATACCCAACGAGAATTGGTATATCGGAATAACTCGGTCGTACCTGTTCTTGTCCTCGGAATATTACCATTACCTGGATTATCTTCTGAGCGCCAGCGTTCTGCGACTTCCTTACGAACATTAAATACACCGTCTATATTTTCCGTCCATTCATAAGTTCCGTCTATAATGTCTCCACCTAATGAACCGGTAAATACAACACTTGCATCAAAATCTTTCCATGAGAAAGTATTAGTCATACCAAAAATACAATCCGGATTCGGGTCGCCGATAAAAGTACGGTCATTATTATCAATAACATTATCGCCATTCAAGTCCTTCATACGAACAGTACCGACCATAGAAGAGGCATGTTTAGGTCCGGCTTCATATTCTTCCTGAGTCATGAAAACGCCATCATAGACGTAGCCGTAGAACAGACCTAATGGTTTACCGACTTCCGTACGGTTGTAATCTTCCTGATTGTTATTACCGCCAATCGGCGTATTGTTCGTACCCAGCTTCATTGCTTTATTACGGTTAAATGTCAAATTCAAGCTGGTATTCCATTTAAACTTGCCTGTCATATTCTTCGTTTCCAAGCCAACTTCATGTCCCCAGAATCTGAATTCACCAATATTGGATTGGATGTTTTCGAATCCGGAAGAATAAGGAATATCAATCTGATACAACAAACCATCCGTTTTCTTCCAATAGTAGTCATAAACCAAGAATACACGGTCATTGAATAATCCTAAATCCACACCGAAGTCGAGCTGTTTGGTTGTTTCCCAGGTAAGGTCCGCATTACCGATACCACTTGTTCCACGTCCGGCAGAAATTCCGTTATTGAAGACATAGTTGTAAGTTCCGATTGTAGCCAAATGATTATAGTTACCGATATTATAGTTACCTACGATACCATAACTTCCACGTAATTTTAAATAGCTCAACCTATCGAATCTCTCCATGAAGCTTTCATCCGAAGCAATCCAACCTGCAGAAACAGAGGGGAAATTAGCCCACTTCGCATTCATACCAAAACGAGAACAACCATCCCGACGGAAAGACACAGACAATAAGTATTTACCCATATAATCATAATTGGCACGTGCCAGATAAGAGATCATTGCCCATGAACTTCTATCACCTTCACCGACCTTTGTTGTGGCGGCATTGAACCAACCCACTTCATCATCAGGATAATCTGATGCATTGATTTTTGCATTTTCAGAGGTCGTCTTCTGAGTTGAATATCCGAGCAAAAGATCAACATTATGCTTATCCGTAAATGTCTTATTGTAGGTCAACATATTCTCGATCAACCAATTCACATATTTACTGGTACCATAAGAACCGACAGCCGGTTGAGGAGGAGCAGTGAACATGGCACCATTTGCAATAGAAGGAACCCATGATTCGGTTTGATCCGATCCCAAATCAGCATTTGCGCTGATACGATATTTCAATCCGTCTATAATTTTGACATCTGCATAGGTATTAAGAGTACCTCTCATTCTCTTTTTCGGATCGTCGCGTTCATTCAGCACGAGATAGAAGTTCGGATTGGCAAACATACCCGGTTGTGAATAAGATATCGGATATGTCCCGTCATCATTCTTGTATTTCAACTGTGGATCCATCAAGAAGGCAGAACCAATTATATTACGTCCGCCGCCCAATCCGGGAATAATCTGCCCGCTCATATAAGAACCTGATAAATTCAAGCCAAACGTTACACGGTCCGAAGCTTCATAGACATTATTGGCACGTGCCGAGAAGCGTTCCGAATAGGTATTGATAATAACACCATCCTGCTTATTGTAGTTCAGGTTCACAGCCGATTTCACTTTTGTAGTTCCTGACTGCAAACTCAGGTTATAATTCTGCGTCAATGCAGTCTGCAAAAGTACATCGTACCAGTCCGTACCATTCTGCAATGAAGAAGGATTCTGATAACATTCGGGAACTCCTCCGGTATAGCCTTCATACTTAGCCTGGTCTTCATAATACTCTTTTTTGAACTGGGCAAATTCCTGTGCATTCATTACATCGGGACGTCCTCTTTTTGATACTTGTGTTGCACCGAAATAAGCACTGAACTCGACATCAGTTTTTCCTTCTTTTGCTCTTTTAGTCGTTACCAAGATAACACCGTTGGCAGCCCTGGAACCATACAAAGAGGTAGAAGCAGCATCTTTAAGGATTGTAATATTTTCGATTTCTTCAGGACTTATCGACTCCAGTCCTGTACCTTCATTCGGAGTGATCGGGAATCCATCTATTACTACAAGAGGGCTGTTACCGCCATTCACTGAAGCAGCGCCACGGATACGGATAGCCATACCACCACCGGGTTCACCGTTTGCCTGTGTAATCTGTACTCCGGAGAATTTCCCCTGCATTTTCTGACTGATATTCGGAACTGGGATATCTTCCAGCTCCTCATTATTCAATTTGCTCATGGAACCAGTTACCGCACGGGCTTTCTGAGTACCATAGGCCACAACAACAACCTCATCCAGAGCTTCTGAATCTTCCGAGAGCTTTACTGCAAAAGTAGTTTGATTACCAACCACGATGTTTTGTGTATTATAACCAAGATAAGAAATTTGTAGTGTTGCATTACGGGAAATATCCAAAGAAAATCGTCCGTCTGCATCTGTAACAGTTCCGTTTGTTGTCCCCTTCTCCAAGACATTGGCACCGATAACCGGTACTCCCTCTTTGTCTGTTACAACACCCGTAATTTTCTTTTGTTGCTGACTAATTGTTATTGACACATCCTTCAAATTAGAGTCATTAGCCGCATATACATTTGCTCCTGAGAGCATGCTTAAAAGTAATAATGGAAGTGTGGACTTTAATATAGGAGTATATTTACCCCCCCCCCCCCCGTTAAACATTTTTTCATACTTATTTCACATTTGTTATGTTATTAAGAATAGAGTATTTTATCAGTCTTACCTGATATGTTTAAGATTATCAAAATTGTACTTTGTATAAATTTGATACTAGTGCTTTCAATTACAATTAGGGCATAGGCATATTACATTTAAAGTTAAACATGATAGATTCTTTGTATTATATGGCCAGTATATTTACAACAACAAAAGTATTCACTCGGAAATAAATATTGTTTAGAAAAATGACTTTAAATGTTATAAAAATGACAGAATGGTTCTTTTTGTACAAAACGCCCTATACACTTAAGTTTTATAGACAATAAAAGACTTTTATAAAGGACAATAAATAACATATATTTACACACAAATAAAGATAGCCTGCCGGTATCGTTAGATGGGATACCTACTATATTGATACCCATACAATAGACATAGGTATGCTTACACAGACTATGTACCAACCCGGATTCAAACGGGCACAATGCAATTATCCCCATCGGTCAACAGGTCGGTCACGTCGTATGTATAATATCCCAACACCTCGCATTCCGGCATAGCTGTAGTTGCAAAGAAGGTGAATGGCTTTTATATTCATTAGTCTGCCGTAGAAAACAGGCGGACGATCAGATCGAAATTGGAATCACGGAAAGAAGTTTCCCACGGGGTCGTATCCGCTTGTTCATTGCGGGACTTGAGCATTCCGGAGGCATTTTCCATCTCGCCGCGGTAAACGGCTGCACACCACTGGGTAATCCGGTTTTCAGGGAAATCCGTTTCCCAGGAGGCAACCATACGGTCCGCTTCCGCTTCTTTTCCCAGCTCACGCAAGGCCAGTGCAGTCAGGAGATTGCCGGAACCAAACCGGGAACGTGACGTTTTATAACCGGCCACAGACGACAAGAGTGTCGCAGCTTTTTGATTATCCCCCTGCCCCGTCAAGGCTTTTGCTTCCAGATAATCTTCCAGACGGCTATCGATCATATCGTCATAAGGTTTGCCTACTCCCAGGTTTTCGGGCCATTCCTTTGAGGCTTCCACATTTCGCATGACCTGCCTGTAGTTCTTCCGGCTCAGCTGTTCCATTGCCTGGTAGAGGTTAGCGGCACGATAAACGGCACGTCCGGCATACGAGCCTTCATTCGGAAGCACCTGCATCTTGTTCAGTAAGGAAATGCAAGGCTGGTACTGGCCTGTTTCACATAAAGCCTTTGCATATTTCAGGCCGATATAATAATTAGACGGATATTTCTTTATGTACTTCATTCCGGTCTCTACAGCCTGCTGCCATTGGTTGTTCGCAGTATACTGATTTATCAATGCAAACCCTGTACGCCATGACATTCCGACCTGCTCCGCTTTCAGCAAGTCTACCAACCGCTCTTCACCACTCTTCAAAGAAGCACGGCTCAGATAGAAGGGGGCATAACCGGTCTCCCCGCAATCATTGAACAAAGACAATGCTTTCTCCCTGTTTTGATTTGCCCAGTAGATCAAGCCTTTATAATAACTGATCTTCCAGTCGAGACGCACGGTTGCGGCCCATTCCAACGCTTTCAAAGAGCCGGGGCGGAAAGGGAAGACCATCTCCGGAGAAGCTTCATTAGCACGTTGCAGCACGCGAAGGCTTTCATCGTCATTGCCTGTCCGGTGCAACAGGTAAGCCTGTTTGTAGAGGGCAATCGGATAGTTGCCGGCACAGGACAAGAGAGACAAAGCTTCTTCTGTGCAACCGACCGACTCATACCATTCAGCCAACTCCATATAAGTTTCAAAAGGAAGTTCGTTGCGTATCAATGACTGAAAATCATCTATCGGATGCCCGGAGCCGTCGCCCTGATAGAGTTGTTCAAAACATGCTGCATGGTACAACGGAAGCTCTTCCAGCAACGGATCGATAAGCGCTTTTGCTTCCGGCAACCGGGCTGTCTTACGATAGACTACCATTAATACCTGATCCGCACTCAGGTTGCGTTTATTAAACTCTTTGCTCTTCAACGCATATTGTTCCGCCTTTGTCCAGTTACGGTCGATCAGATACATCTCTGCCAGCTTCTCATAAGCAGCACTGCGCACGGAGGGGGAATAAGACGCTACCGAGAAACCGTCTTTGGCATCCGTGTTATTTCCTAAAGCCATATTACACAAGCCATACAAATAATTGGTTTCACCCTGATACGTATTGATGCCAAGTGCCGTCCGGCAATGCGCCAATGCCTCTTCATAACGTCCCTGACGGTAATACAAAGAAGCCAGGCTTGTCAGTGCCGGAAGGAAATAAGGGTCTGCTTTCAGAGAGGCAGCCAGATACCTCTCCGCTTTGTCATAGACCTTCTGATTCATCCATTGTTCACCCTGCGTATAAAGACCATATACCGAGTTCCAGTCGAAATCGGCAGGCAATTGTTTCGGGCGACTGGTGATGTTATCCGAAGGTACCTCCGAATAAACCAGCAGGTCTTCGCCAACAACCACTTTCAGGTTTCCCCGGGCTACAGCCCCATTCAACGGAATGGAATCTTTCCAGGTCTCCAATACGCCACAGGCCAATGGGAAAGAATGTACTTCCTTTCCATCGCCGTCATACAACTTTAAGGTCGTGGAAAGTTGCTGTAACGGGGAGAAATATAATTTCAGATAACCATCTTCACGCAATACATTCAATGCCCCGACACGGCCGGCTTTCGACACGCCTTTGATCCCCTTTACCGGGAACCAGTATTCCGTCCAACGGTCTGTCGCCTGAGGGCCGAAAGCGGTATGCTTATAAGGAGTAAAACCACTGTTGGAAGCAGGCTGGTTATACATACGGCCGGATTGCAATTCGATGTACTGCCCGTCAGTATCGGTTAACAGATCTTCCCAGATACCACCTTCACGGGACAGGCCCCAAAGGAAAATCTTCATCCCCAGTTTCTCATCATAATCCGCATGATGGATAGATCCGAAATCATCATCGTGCCAGTAAGCGCCATAGAAGTCATTGTATTTGCCCAGTACATGATAAGACTTCGAGTTTCCGAAATCATTCTTTTCATACCAGGAAATATCGCGTCCCTGTTCGTCGAGCGGGAACGAATGGAGTTCGCCGCCATGACCGATATAATTGGTTCCCGGATAACAGAACTGTGCATTTCCGGCCGCCCGATAACCGGCATTCATCCACTGGTAATAAGGCTGATCGATGGAAGATCCGTTGTGCCAGGTTGTCGTGGTAGTAAAATAAGCCTTGTCTTTCGGCAGATTCACTTCCACAGTCCAAAACGTACGGGTCACCAGGTCGTAGGAAGAGACGTAGCAGCTTACACTGCCATCGTTCTTCTGTTGCGTCAGGTAATCGACAGGTGTGCTGGAGGTCGGCGCATGGCCTATTATACCGAAATTAAATTCGATACCGCCCGAAGTCCAGGGTCCGCGCATGGCAATATCACGGAACTTCACCACATGGTTATTATAGATAAACTCCTTTCCGGAGGTCTTATCCACAGCTCCCCATATCTTCCCTCCGATCTCCGGGAAAAGGGTCAGGCGGATATAGTCGTTTTCAAGCGTAACGACTTTCCACTCCTTGTCTATTCCTTTGGCAGAGAAGCCGTCGAAACGGAAATAGGGATAAAACAAGTCGGAAGGATCGGCCACCGGATCGGGGTCGGAGAACGGGTAGGTTTTTACTGTTTGCAACGTTTCCGTTACAACCGCCTGCTGCTGTGCTGATAATGGTTGCAACATAATTATTGCAACTAAAAGAAGGATTATATTACTTTTCATATAATGATATTTAGGCTAATAATACTGTTGAAATGCCGGAAACAATGTTTCTGACCACTTGACGCAGGGTCGAAATGGAATTCACAATGTTTCTGGCATATTTACTCAGGGTTGAAATGGAATTTACAATGTTTCCGGCAGGTTTACTCACGGTTGAAGTGGGAGAAACATTGTTTCCGGCACTTCAACCGTAAATCACCTCAGCTATTTTTGTTGCACACTAATCAGTAACCCTTTTCCTTTAGGGACAGTGATCTCATCTCCCGGTTTCCAGGTTGTTTCCGGCTGGAAATTCTCTATTTCCGGTGCATACAACGTTACTTTCGACGGATCCAGGCCAAGCGCCGTCCAATCCACGGAAAGAGTCACTTTAGCATCCGTATCTTCCCAGGTTGCCAGCGAGATCAATGTTTTTTCTCCTGTATGGCGGTAGATAGTCGCCAATGTCTTTTCGCTGTTTGTCTTCACCGGATTATCTTTCACCCAGTAGCCGATCATTTCGCTGTGCTGCATACCGAACGAATCCCATAACTTCCACAACGGGCCGTTATCTACACGCGGGCTGCGGCCGGTCATGCCGTACAACATGCCCCGCCACGGGTTACCGCCGCCTTCCAGCATTTCCCCCATCAGTCCGTAAGGAATACCTGAAACCTCGATCAGCCAGAACTCGGGAGGAAAATCATAATTGAAATACTCGCCGAACCACAGGCGGTCGAGATACGGGAAATGTTCGAGATAAAGGTTCGCACTGTTGGCAAAGCCGTCGCGCTCATTATACTGGTTTGCCGAATGCAGGTCAATCATCGCGCCCGGATTCGTGCGGTTCATGATCTTTCGGATACGCTTCATCGTCATGCGATCGAATGCCAGGTCATCGATATACAAGCCATCGATACCCACGTTCTTTACCAGCCAGTCGAGGCCTTCCAGATAATAATTATGCCAGCGGGAAACGCCGCTGTTTACGATTGCCGCATCTTTCAGGTGGGGCACAAACCAGGCGCCGATGTAATTCTGGTCCAAATGTTCCTGCAACCAGGAGAAACCGCCGCCGGGACCTTCCGAGAAAATCTCATTCCCCAGGCTCCGCAAAGCGAACATCTCCACACAACTGTTGGACAGTTCGCGAACCGTATTATAAATCTTCACCTTCATATCCCGGGCATGCGCTCCGTCGATATAAGCCTTCATCTCCTTCGTCCGCAGGAACGGATAGTTGATAAAAGGATTGATGCCGTTTGCATGATGTATATTAATCACATTAGCACCCACCTTTTCAACCTTCTCTATAAAATCATAACTATGATAATAACGTTCGCGCCATTGCTTATCGGTATCGATCGGACGGAACGGGGTGATGGCGATATTAAAATAATAATACAGTCTGTCTCCTTTCTTCACCTCCCGCTTCCCGGAATAGGCATTGATCCGTGTACCGTCGGCAGCCTTGTTGATATCGATGCCGCCGTTTCCGTTATTGCACCAGGAAACGGGCATATGCAGCGGCTTCTGGTGATAGAAATTCGTATTCAACGGACGTTCATATGTATTGTCGTAGAAACGGATCTGGAGGCCGGCATTGACATCGCCTACCCAGGGGCCATCCTGGTTTTTCTCCACGTTCCATTTCCAGCGGAGATCTTTCGGGCAATAACCGCCTTTCTCTCCCAGCCCCATCATATAACGTCCTATGCCGGGTGCCAGATGCGTACGCAGTCCTATATCTTCCACGGAAGCATCTTCGCGGGCAATGAGCGTCACTTTATATTCGATATTCCCATCCGATTCCATCTCCCCTTCCAGGTCCATCAGGAAACGGCTGTTCTGGTTCAAAGCCTTCCAGGCGATAGCTCCCTGTTTGTGCTTTGTGATCTCAAAGTTCAGATTCTCCCAGGCACCGCCATCCGCTGCCAGTTCCATCGGAGCAGACAAGACAGACCGTCCGTCGGTTCCGATTCCCGTCATCGTTTCCTTAAAATAACTGGTAATGCCGGCAGGCAATCCCAAGGACGAAAGCGTAACCTCACGCCCCAGGCAACCGATTGTCTTATCTTTCATCACCAACGGCGTATAAGGAGCGATCACCTCGTCATCAAAACCTATCTGCGAATTGAGCCACCGCAGACGGGAATGGCGCCAGGGCTCGTTATCACCGTGATTCGCTATTACATTTTCAGATACACGCAAGGAGACCTGCACCGTTTTACTTTCCGCATTGGCAGCAGAGACCGTCACCGTCCCCTGATAGGTTCCCGAAGAAAGATGCTCCGGCAGTTGTGTACCGATCCATAAAGCCTGTACCTTACCCTGTTCGACGGAGCAGTTCTTCTTAAATACGGTTCCCGTCACATCCGTCCCTTCCGTATTGAAACAGGTAAACGAAGAGGCGGGTATCTGCTCACCGGTCACTGCATTAGACAGAGCCGAAAAGTCCACATGCAGATTCTCCACATCCGTACGGGCCGCCCATACGCCCAGCTGGAATACATAATATTCGCCTTTATCGGCCTCTCCCGTAAAGGTATCGTGCCGGTCATCGGCAATCCACTTATAAGGGATATCGGTCGTCATGCGAATCGGATATTTCCGGTCCTCGGTAAACAAAATATAGTTCTCGGAAGGATGTTTTTTCAACAGGCGGGCAGTCTCGTCGGCCGTCGCGATCACCTCCATCGGATAAAAGCTATTCAACTGATCGATCGCCTGAAACTGCACGATCCGGGCAGCCGGAAGCGAAGGAGCTTTCTTGCCCGACAATTTATTTTTCTTTACCCAGTCGGCCGAAGCGGTATTCTCGAAAGGAGGATAATTGACAGTCGGATAATAACGGCTGCCGCTCATCACATTTTTCAGGTAATAAATGTAATACTCTCCCGGAACAGTCTGCGGCTGGAAAACCACTTCCCCTCTCTCCCGGTTCACAGCGAAACGGCATACATTGGTAATCCGTTTTCCGGTCGTCGCATCCACTACGATCAGATTCTTATCTTCCGGATTCAGGTCACGGCGACGCCATTCGATAGTAGCCAGTACCGCATCCGCCGGTTTCTCTACGAAGACAACTACCCGGTGATTACCCAGCGAGTCGGCATCCCAGTTTCCCAATCCATACAATTTGTCGGCAGGTATGTTCTGAGCTTGCAAGCCTCCGAAGGTTAACAAACCCAACAATGTAAATAGTAATCGTTTCATATACTTAGTATTTAAAATTCAAATCCGACTGACCAGTATCATAAGTTTCTTACAACAGCGTTTATCCTCCACTTACCGGATAAACTTTTCCTTCGATAATTCTATTCATCAAAGATAATAATATCTTCTTAAGTAACTTATGTAAAACTTATTATCATTTACTTTTTATTGGCAGAATAACTGTTTCAACTCCTTTTACACTACTATTCCGACGGTACCCATATACACATGTGAAAGGAATCAGGACTGGTATACAGTCCTAATCCCCTTCATATTTATTGTCGATGCTATTTTTCCAGATCTTCACATGGCATTTTTTCTTTAAACCTTCAGTCCATTGCCTGACATATTCAAACCAGGCATCCGCATCTTTATAACCAAAAGACTCCTTCATAGAAGTGAAAACGATATGATAACTAAATGAACACCTCCCTTCCGCCTGTATAATATACAAGTCATTGTATCGATCTTCAGTTTCCTGCCGGATCAAATCGTCAGGAAGAGAAATGGCTAACCCTACCGTTTCCTTAGCGTATTTAACCGTATCGCCTACAGGCCAGTCTGTTCCCCAACAAGCCAGCGTTCCCTTATGATCGGAATAAGACCGGGAATCCTTCATTTTCAGAAGCCCTGTACTAAACACCTCCTTTTTCAACGGTTCACTAAAATAAACCTGCACTTCACAATCGCGATGTCCTGCATACAAAATATAACGGATCGTCATCTGCAAATCGGAACCCTGGTATTTCCAGCGATGAGAACGAACATCTACCACCGTCCGGATCGGACCATAGGCACATATCGTTTCACTAAAGGCTTCCGCATTCTCTATATGAGTAGCCTGCACTCCATCCCAACCTTTCAACGTACCTAGTCCGCAACTATTCCCGACAAGCAGGACATCATCCCCATAGCCTTGGGCAAGCTGCTCATCTGTCGGATAAAACCGGCTTTTCTCAATCTCCAGCCGTTTTGTGAACTTTTCGTAAATATCTACCGTCTGTTTCTTATCGAAATAAATACGATAAGCAACCAACTCCGATTCGAAAGCAGGACCATGATGATGCAGATGATCATAGACATAACTGGAAGCAGGGACCGTCAGCGACCGGACCGGTATATGTTTTCCTTTAGGGTCACTGATCAACATTTCTGCATAAACACGGGACGTATAATCATTTGGCTTATCAATAGAGAAGAATTCGATTCTGAACTCCTTTCGGGAGCGAGGCGGTATATCTGCTACAAAAGCCAGTTCATCCGCTAGCCCGTTCCCATCCAGATCATCCAGTTGGGAAGCGATTTCCCGCTCACCATCCCACACCCTTACCGACCGGACATCAAAATCAATGTCAATATCTTTCAAACCGACCACAACCGGTTCATCCTGTTTATGGATTTCCCAGTCATTTACAATTTCTATCTGCCGCACAATCCCGGCAGCAAAAAGCCCGGCCGGTAACTGAACAAAAACAATAAAACACAACCAATGACCGAACTTACTGAATCCCGATTTCATATACATAGCTCTTTTTAAGAAAACCCGGATGTACCTTCCAGCCTGTCCGGTACACCCAGACCGATTTATTCCATAAGTGCCGTAGCACACCAAAGATAAGGGGCCTGCCCGTGATAATCCCCCGCAATACGCGGACGATCATAATAATACTGTTTGTCATTTTTCTTATTCGTTCCTACACAAACCTCACGAACATCTCCCTCTTCATCAATATAGGGAACCAGTGCCAACCAGGCCCTGCGTGCAACCGGAGCATATTCTTTCTTATCCAGCCATCCCTGTTTTACACCGGTGATAATCGCATAAGCAAACATCGCCGAACCGGATGTCTCAGGCCAGCAATCCGATTGATCTATCAACTGATTCCACATGCCGTCCTTTCCCTGATAAGCTTTCAAACTATCCATCATTTTACGATAACCTTCCAGTATCCGATCCCGGTCCCGATTATTCTCAGGCAATGCCTTTAACAGCTCCGCCATGCCCGCAGCCATCCAACCGTTCCCTCTTGCCCAAAAGAAGGGGACGTCGGGAGCATGATAGAACAAGCCATTCGATCGTTGTAACTCATCCAGGTAATAGACCATTTCACGGGCAGCACGGTCAATATATTTCTTCTCTCCGGTTACCCGGTATGCCTGGCTCTGCACGATCGTGATCATGAACATATCATCGATCCAAAGACGTGTCTGCCAGGAGAAACCTTTCTCTGCATTCCTCTTTTCTTCCGGTGTGGCATCTGTCGGCAACTCCCACTGCGTATCGGCATAAGGCATCCCCAGATCATAATATTTCTGCTCTTTAGTTACCTGGTAAAACTCCAGAGGCAGGCAGCCGAACATGTTCAGATCGACATGGTTCTTGATCGGCAAGTAGGCTTTTTCCTCATTAAACAAAGGCTCAAAACGTTTCTCCAGCATTCCTGTCAATTCGTTATCGCCGGCGATCTGCGCATATTTCAAAGCCCCCAACCAAGTACAAACTTCCGCATAATGTATCCACTTTCCACCGTGCAGAAAATGTTCTCCCGGTATAAAATGCCTGCCAAGCTTCGCCCCGATCTCTCTCGGAGTAAAACCTTCGGGAAAACTCGCCGGGTCAAGGCTCTCATCCGGTGCTTCCCTGACCTGGCCGTTTACCTGGTCCGCCAGCGGCTTTACTTCCAATGGGAGAGAATGAGCGCCGTCTTTCCCTCCTATCAGCAGAACCAGAAGCAAACATAGAATTTGTCTCATATATTTCCTGTTTATCATATTTTACAAATTAGCCGGATTCTTACCGGGTTTCACCGGAGCCTGAACAGACAAATCCCCCCAGGAAGCGTTCAACACATTATCTGAAATAACAGCATCGGCTCCGTCGACCGACAGTTCATCCGACTGATTTCCAAATGACAATGCAAATGCATAAATAGCCTGTGCTACCTGAGTCAGATCAAAATCTTTCTCATTACCGGAATAGATCACATAATCCACCCAACTGTTCTCTCCGTCACCCCCTTTTTCCCAGTATCCTTTCAGATGATCAAAACGAGCTTCCAGCAAGCGAATAGCAGTCTTACACCCGGATGCTTCTGCTGTAAAAGCCACATTCTCCCTGACCGGCAGACTGACATCCAAATCTTTACAACTACCGAACTCAAAACGCAGACGAAGGTCTTTCGCTTTGAACTTCCCGTCCCGTATCCTGTCGATACTGATATGTTTATCACCGCCATTTGTTCCAAAGTTAATGACAGCCAACACCTTATTCTCCTTCTGCCGGGTAAAGACAGAAGCCGTACTGAAATCATACATATCATGAAGCAGGCGGACCTGTAAATAGTGAGCCATATTCAATTCGCCCCAGTAAGCAGTCAACGGACGGCGTTGGTTCCACATGCTCGATCTCGAAACAGAAGATAGGACATAGTTATCCGTCAGATAAGCCGTCCCGACAATCTGCGGTTCTTCCTTTTCAAAGATATCTGTCTCCGTACGCGGATAGTCAGGAGTCAGAAAATAAGACAGTAAGTTTTCCGGTATATGATGTTTAGTCTTCACATCTACTCTTTCCGGGTCATATCCCAGGTTTACTTTACCTTCGGAAGCCTCTTTCAATATGCCATAATAGGATGTCGACACCAGTGTCCGGTATGAACGGCTATGCGGGCCTGCCCACTGAGCCGACTTTTTATGGTAATGGCGTGCTATCATTTCCCAGCATTTCACATATAATTCATCAATCATCCGTTTAGCTTCCGGCTCGACGATATGGCGTTGCATACGGTTCAGTTCGTCGATAGCCACGATCGAATAAGTCGGACTGTTATATTCGGAAAAGCCACCTTTCTCCTGCGTATACTCATAGAACTTCTTCAACCGTTCATTGGCATACTCCTGCATTTCAGGCATATCAAAAAGATGAGAAGTGACATAGGTCACATAGGTTCCCATGATCGCTATATTCGTATAGCCGGGACCACAGTTTCTTTTCTGTACGGATTTAGCAGCCAGTACCAAGGCATTCTCTACCTTTTTCAACAGGGCGGCAGGTAGCTTGTCTTTATGCCCCATATAAATATCCAGCAAAGAGACAGCGTTGAAATCAGCCCAGTTATAATCGATCGGCGATTTCTTTGTTGCCAACGGCTCTTCTTCATAGTAAGGCCATACACCACAGGACGGAGAATTCGGATCGGTATCCTGCAAAGAGATCGTTTTGTCTATTACATCGAAAGCACGCTGTTCGTACTCCTTCATTCCGCAGTCCAGCAAAGAGACAGCATAATAAAAGGAAGCGCGTACCTCATGAAAAGTTCCGTTCATAGCATCAGTATGGTAGTTCCAGTCTTTGATTACCTTCGTAATCATCCTGCCTTCCAGATCATACCTTTTATCCATCTCTGCAATATTCTTCAATAATATCTGTCTGTCGAAATCAGAGACGGTTACCGGTTCATATTTGATATAACCGTCATTATATTGACCGCCGTTACTGCAAGACCAGCCAATCAGTCCTGCCAACAGGAAACATAAGGAAACATATATTCGGTTCATAAGTCGCCAATTTAAGTATTAGTAAAAAAGAAAGGCAACCGCTCTCTATATGGAGAACGGTTCCTTTTATTCAGTCAGAGAATCAATAACCCGGATTCTGCCACATGATATTTTTATTGTTATACCGTGACAGCTCATCAAAAGGTATTGCGAAGATCTCCCGGTATTCACCATCCATAGAATAACGTCCGCCACCTTCGTCTTCATCGAGGAAATGTTTGTTTATGACCTCCTGTGCAATTCCCCAGCGAACCAGATCATTCCAACGTAGACCTTCGAATGCAAACTCTACGCGGCGTTCCTGCATGATTGCTTTCCGAAAAGCATCCTGGTCAGGTACCGTAGCCGACGTCAAAGCGGGAAGTCCTGCCCTGCCGCGTACTTCATTCAAAATCCTGAATGCCTCTCCGTTGGCAGCATATCCTTCTTCATTCAAACATTCGGCATACATCATTTTCACATCCGTATAGCGGATAACCGGCAGATTGTTCGCCCAGTCCGATTGTGTCTGCGGCGTATACGCATCATAATGGATATATTTCAGGATATAGTGATATTTCGATTCAACCACTCCGTTGATCACCAAATTCGTCACGATAGAGACATCTTTACGCAGATCGCCCTCCTCATAGGCTGCCACCATATCTTTCGAGACATACATGGCCGTTGAATAACCGGCAAAAGGCATCAATACCCCTTCTTTATATCCTTCCGGTAACAGGCCGGTGGTAAAAGTCTGTCCTTCCCCAGTCAGGTTTCCGGTGAACTGTACTTCCCAAACCCGTTCTTTTCCATTATCGTGCGAATCAGTAAAGCAGTTCACATACTCTTCTTCCATTGCATACAAACCGGAATTGATAATATCGGCAAGATAAGGTTTAGCATCGGAGAACCTGGACTGGAACATATACAAACGTGCTAAGCCACCTTCTGCCGCATACTTCGTGATCCGGCCCAGGTTAGAGCCGCTCCATGAATCCGGTAACAAGCCAATCGCATTCTTATAATCGTCTGCTGCAAACTCAAATGTCTGCTCCTGTGTAGAGCGGGCGATCGTCTTAATTTCTGACACCGACATCTCCTTATCGATCAAGGGCATACCACCGAACATCCATCCCAACGTATAATAGGACCAGGCACGTAACGTATAGGCTTCCCCTTTGATGGCATTTTTCAGGTTAGCATCCGGAAAATCGACGGCATCTATCTTATCCAGGATCATATTGCTACGGGAAATGATCGTCCACAACTTCTGCCAGGCGGAAGACAAGTAGCTGATATCGTCCGAATCGGTAAACTGGTCTACTCCAAAAGTATAGCCGGCCCCATTCCGGGTATCGTCACTCCGGGCGATCATTAAACGATACCAGCAGTCATTCGTTTTGTAAAGCTCCTGCTGAGCTGCATAAACCGCTGCTATTGCATAGTCGAAATCCGACTGTGACTGGTAGGAACCTGCCGCACTATAGGATGATTCCGGGATCGTGGTCAGAAAATCATTACATCCCGTCAATAGTGTACAACCACCCATCGCCAGCAGAATAAAATACTTATATAGACTTTTCTTATACTGTTTCATATCCTTTATTTTTAATTAAAATACGACACTCACACCAAAAATAACCCTTTTGCTCAACGGATAAGTACTGTAATCCAGTCCCATCATCGTAGTAGCATTTCCGAAACTGTTCGTTTCCGGCGTATACCCCGGATAACTGTCGAACGTTTTCAAATTATCCAGGGAAACATAACATCTCAGATTACTCAGGATAGTATTTTTCAACACCTGCTTAGGAATTGTATAACCGAATGTTATATTCTTTATCCTCAGATAAGTGGCATCATAAATACGGCGGTCGTCATTATTGTCATTCTTACCCACCGGATTAGGAGTTTCCCCATCCCATGACAGATCGATACCATGTTGCGACAGGTAATCGACAGGCATCGGATTTTCATTGCTGCCGTATAATGCCAGATAGTCCGGCTTATAAGAACGAAGCCATCTTCTCAAACCGTTCACATTGGCACCGCCATTGTCATACTGGCGGGATCCCAGGAAGAGGACATCACCGCCGATCTGTCCCTGTAACAAGATGCTCAGGTCGAAATTATTCCAGGAGAAACGGTTCGTCAAACCGAATACCACGTCCGGCAGGTTATTGCCATAAGGAACATAGTCGGCAGAAGTGATCTGACCGTCCTTATCCTGGTCTACATACTTCACGTTACCCACTTCCTGACCGGCAAGGATCGGAACCAACGCTTTGCCATTGGCATCGAAATCGGAAGGCAACAGGATACCATCTGTCCTATAGCAATAGAACTGGGATACAGGTCCTCCTACTTTCGTAATGAACTGGGCATCCCAGGAAGTAGAAGTGAACTGGTCAATCTCACCCATATCCAATACTTCGTTGCGGTTGCGGGAGAAGTTGAGAGAAGTCGACCAGTCAAATTTCCCAACAATATTATGAGAAGTAATATCCAACTCCCAACCTTTGTTCCTGATAGAACCGACATTCGCCGTATAAGAGGAGAAACCAGTCGTATAAGGGATGGGAACACTGAACAACAGGTTGTCCGTGGTATTGATATAATAGTCAAAATTAAACTGTATACAGTTTTTCAGGGCGGAGAAATCAAGGCCGAAGTCCAGTGTCTTCGTCGATTCCCATTGCAGGTCTTCATTAGCGATCCTGCTCGGGGCAACACCCGAAGAGACCTTATCTCCCCAGGAAGTATTGTAGCTTCCCAAGAGTGCCATATAGGTATAATCGCCGATACGGTCGTTACCCGACATACCCCAGGCAGCTCTCAGTTTCAATAAGGAAATCCAGTCGAGGCTCTCCATAAAAGACTCTTCATTGATTTTCCAGCCGGCAGAGAAAGAAGGGAACACCCCCCATTTCTTGTTTGAGCCGAAACGGGAGGAACCGTCATAACGGGCACTGACTGTCAACAGATACTTTTCCTTATAATCATAGCTAGCACGCCCGAAGAAGGAAGCGGTAGTATAAGCAGTACGCTGCGTTGTCGCTGTAGTAGGCGTCGTCGCCACATTTAATGTTTCGATCGACTCATACGGCCATCCGCTGGCAGCAGCAGATATTATATAATAATTTTTCTCTTCCGCACTTTGTCCCAGCAAAACACTCAGGTTATGATCCTTGAACGATTTATCGTAAGACAATGTATTCTGGAAAACCCAGTTACGGGTATTTGAAGAGTTACTGTTCCCCCTGGTCACATTCCCATTGGAATAAGTCACGTTACCCGGCTGGAAGAACTCATACGTTTTGCCGTCATAATTATAACTGTACTGGGTTTTGAAGGTCAGCCCGTCCAGAATATCATATTCTCCCCAAACAGATGCGGCCACACGCATGAATTTAGTATTATCGGTCGTGTACTTCAACTGTTCTACCGGATTCGGATAAGTTGTCCCTATATTCTCGGGGAATCCCCAGTCGCGGGTACCTTCCGTCAGTTTCATTAACGGAGTAAGCATAAGAGCATGGTGCAAAGACGATTCCTTTCCTTTGCCGTTGCTACCTCCATTTGAATCTGCACCGTCACGGTCAGAATGCGAAATGGAAACATTCACCCCAGTCCGTAATTTCTTCGTGATATTCATCATCGCATTCAGGCGGGCATTCAGTCTTTCATAGTAAGAATACTTTACAATACCTTCCTGGTTCATATAACCGGCAGAGAAATAGATACTCCCGATATCGCCTTTGGCAGAAGCAGAAGCCTGGTAGCTCTGGATCGGAGCCGTATGCATGACCGCATCCTGCCAGTCGGTAAATTCCGTAGTAGACGCCCAGGAGGAAGGGATCTGATTCCCTGCACTTCTTGCCGACATCGGGTCGCTCATGGAGCCGCCTGCACGCAGGTGATTCAGGTTTCTGCGGAACATATTCCACGCTACCCATTCTTCACCGGACATCACATCCAGTTTCTTCTCCGGAGTAGAAACGCCATAATAGGCATCGAATGTGATCGTCGGTTTACCTTGTCCCTGCTTTGTTTCGATCAGGACCACCCCGTTCGCTCCCCTTGAACCATAGATAGAAGTAGCGGAAGCATCTTTCAATATCTGAATAGAAGCGATATCCGTCGGGTTAAGATCACTCATGTTGTCACGGGGAACGCCGTCAATAACATATAATGGACTGCTATCCCCGTTGATCGTATTCATACCACGGATACGGATCACCAGTTCTTCCCCCGGAACACCACCGCCGGAAGCAGAAGAACGGACACCCGCCAACTGTCCCTGAAAAGCTTCTCCCAGCGTTGTGATTGCCCTGTCTTTCACAGCTTCGTCCGTGATCTTGGATACGGAGCTGGTCAGGTTCTGCCGCTTCACCGAACCATAACCGACTACGACCACCTCGTCAAGAGCCTGTGTATCTTCTGACAGAATAACGATAACAGAGGTTTTCCCTTCCAACTTGACATCTTCAGATACATAGCCGATAAACGATACCTGCAAAACGGCATTCGGCGAAGCATCCAGTGTGAATTGTCCGTCCAGATCAGTCATTGTTCCCGTAGTAGTACCTTTGACCATCACATTTGCTCCGGCGATCGTTTCGCCCGATACATCTTTCACAACTCCCGTAATCTTTTGTTGTGCCATTGCCTGTAGTGTCCCCAACAAAAGAAGAAGAAGGACACAACTCATTATTTTACGGCCTTTAAACCGCCACGACAGTTTTCTCATATTGCAATGCGTGTTTTTTATGATAAAATCCATACAATAAATTAATGATTAGTTAGTAATAAATTCAGGTTATCTCAAATACATAAGACATTTGAACCATCCCGGAAAACAACGTATCCGGTTCCTTCTCTGTACTCAGCATATCTTCATAGGCACTCGTTTTTTAATCAATTATACTATTCGTCGATCTCCTTTCATATCCCAGTAATACATACGCGGTCATCTGACCACCTCTCCAACGACAAGGATCTTTCCTATATAAGTATTGAACTCATCGAAATAGGATAATTCTTTCACACCGGACGGTCGTGAAGAATAAATTTCCTTTTTATCGAACCACCGGCTGTCAGGCTTGATTATAATGGTATGCATCCCATTGTCAAGCGTATCGAACAGGTGGTAGGAAGTACGGTTTGTATTACCGCAATACACATCGAATCGGCGTATATACTGCGATCCTTCCCCGTCCGTCTGTACGGAAATACCTCCGGAAGATGGTCCGATCACATCAAAAAGCCCGGCACGGATACCTTTAAACCGTACCACGATGGAATCTTCCGGATCGGCGGAACTCAATAAAACAGGCAGCTTACCCGAGTCTCCCTGAAAATATTGGTACACCTTATCATCTTTCGTTACAGGCTGCCAACCTCCCGTTCGGACAAATTCATCTACAGAATACATCTTTGCCTGTTCATAATGAGTCGGATACAAAGGGGCAGGCATAAGGAAAGCAGCAGAACCGGCTTGTTGCTTTCCTAATTCCGTCAGTGCCGCGGCCAGTGTCCGGGTATAGATCACATGACCGCCATCGAAAGTGGGGTGCGTACCGTCGTTCGTAAAAACAACCTTCCCCGGATAACTTTTATCTTTCTCTCCCTTAAAAACTAATTGATCTTTATTCAGTAAGTCCATCACATCATAAGCGAAGTTGACGGATGGGATGCCGTAGTGCCCGGCGACGTTTTCCATAAAACGGACCGAACGGTAAGTCTTCCCTGCTTTCAGATCATCCAGCATCCCGATATTGAGGGTATACAGAAAGCATATATCCGTTGCCGGATCCTGCCGTTTGATCTTACGGACAATCCCTTCCATCGAATTACAGATCAGCAACGAATCGGTTTTCGAATCGTTCACTGCAAACTCGACGAACACTAGGTCAGGATCGTGGAGGAGCACATCTTCATCGGTCCGGAAAACACCCAGGTCGGAACCGGTTCCCCCGATACCGGCATTCACGGCATGGATCTTTATCTCCGGATAGTTCCGTTCCATCCATTCCGTAATCTGCACCCTGTACCCCCGGTGGTTCGTAATACTTCCACCTAGAAAGACAACCGTTACATCCTGCTTCTCCCTGATCTTCTCAAAGAAAGCAGGAAGTCCTCCGCGGGACTGCAAACCGTCCGGATTAATACCTTTTGCCGGATTGCAAAAGAGCAACCCTCCCAAAAGAAATATACAGATCAATGGTAATATGCGGTTTCTCATCTTTATCTATCATTAAAGTTAAACAACGGGGGATTCAGACTGACCGGCGAAACTCCCCGGAACGGTAGTTCACCCGTCAACACTTTCAGCAACGCCTGATGTGTGGAAGCATCGTTCGAATACGTATTGATATAGGTCGTTACGCGTTCAAAATACTCAGTCCCTACATAGGGGCTTCCCAAAGAAATGACAATGATCTTCTTTTTATCCATCGCATTGGCCGCCCAAACCGATTGTGCTTCATCATCCCATAACTGCAACGAGCCGAAAGGAGTATGCGTATTACGTGCCACAAGGAAAATAACCCGATCGTACTTTTCGGTCGACTGGTCTTCCCATCCCTGATTCTCATATAATATGTTCCGCTGAAAATCGACATCGAATCCCTTTCTGACAAACTCTTCCTTCAGATTCAGTAAACGCGTATAATCCCGATCATTCCCTTTTTTCGCAACAGGAGTTACGGCAACCAGCAATATTTTCTTATCCTTTTCCGGTGATAAAGGTAACTTTTTATCGATATCCCTGACCAACGTTATGGAAGATTCCGTAATCTCCCGGGAAGCCTTTTTTATATCTTTCTGTTCGTCAGCCGTTAAGGCACGCAACAATTTCCGGTCAGGCGACAATAATCCGAAACGCTCCTTCATCGCCCACACACGGCCGACGGCATCATCCAGCCTTTCCATCGGGATCTCTCCCCGGGTAATGCGTGCCTCCAGCGTATCCATGTATTGATAAGAGGGCCATAACAAGATATCCACTCCTGCCAGGAAACTCTGTATTTCACCTTCCAGCCGGTCTTCATACCATCCCCGGAAACCGGCCATCGTCATGGCATCGGAGACAATGACTCCCTGGAAATTCATTTCTTTCTTCAGCAGGCCGGTCAATAACTCTTCGGACAAGGTCGCTGGTAGATAATGACCATTCATCTTTTCCTTCTGGTAACAGGGTAAAGTGATATGCCCCGGCATGATACAGGCGACACCGCTATCTATCAATGCTTTAAAAACCTTTCCATGATACTCGTCCCACTTCTCGCGGGATAAGGAATTACAGGTAGTCATCAGATGCTGGTCGCGGTAGTCCACACCGTCGCCGGGAAAATGCTTGATCGTTGCCGCCACACCGTTATCCTGTAAGCCTTTTATCTGACGGGAAAGCAGACGGATCGCCTTGTCGGGGTCGTCCGAGATACTTCTTGTATTGGCGATAGGGTTCAAGGGGTTCAGGTTCAGGTCGGCTACAGGATGAAGTACCCAGGAGATCCCCAATGAACGGCATTCCAATCCAACGCTCTTACCATAGTTATATGCCATCTCTTCCGAATCAGTAGCTCCGAGTGCCATCTCCTTCGGAAAAGGGGTCATTCCCTGCATACCGACACCCATCTCGTAATCTTGCTGGAAGATCAGCGGCATATAGGAAGCCTGCTGGTATTCTTCGACCGATTTTCTGACATACTCCACCCGGTCGGCATCGGGTATTCCGGTAAACAACTTCCAACCCATAAAGTAACCGCTCACCGGATACCGTTTGAAATAAGCTTCCAGCGAACCGTTCCCCAGCTCCAGTTCCAGTTTCCTGTCTGGAAGCATCAGCATGGTCTGCCCGATCTTTTCCCGCAGGTTCAACTGTTTCCAGGCAGTATCTTTCGGTTGCGAAAAGGCGGAAGCTACATATACCAGACTGAATAAACAAATGATTCGGATTTTCATGATAAACTATTTTCGATATTAGATTCTGTTGATTATTCTACGAGGCAAATGTATCTCCTTTACAACGGAACGGCCTTACACACTGGATTCATAAGTTAAGAACATCGTTACTTCTATATGACAGATGTTACATCATTGGGAACTACGTTACAGGGGAACTGAAAAAAGTAAAAAAAGTACCTTCCGACACTGTATATTAACATTCAGAAATCCGTTACTCTAAATAAATACCTATATATTTGGCGTGTTACTTTAATCAGAAATAAGAATGAAAACCATCATTACTCTACTTATCCTGTTACCCTTCATCCAACTATATGCACAAGAAAAGACCGCCTTGTTCAAGAATTATACCGTAAAAGACGGCCTATCGCAGAACACGGTCATCAGGACGTTGGAAGACAGCAAAGGCTACATCTGGTTCTGTACCCGTGACGGCCTGAACCGTTTCGACGGAACCGAATTTGAAGTCTACCGTGCCGACGGCTCGGAAAACTCACTTACCAGCAGCGACGTGACCACCATCACGGAAGTAGAGAACGGCGTGCTCTGGATCGGTTCGCATAAAGGGCTGACCCGGTACGACACCAATACCAAACGTTTCTACCAGTATTATAAAGAAGAAGGGGGCGGAAACAGTCTCTCCGACAACTGTATCAAACATATCTTATGTGACAAACGGAAAAGATTGTGGGTCGGAACGATCAGCGGACTCGATCTCTACAACTCCGAAACAGATGATTTCGAACGGATATCGGATGAAGGTTCCATCTTCTGGCTGATGCAACGGAAGAACGGGAACATCTGTTACCTGGTGAACAACACACTCTGTATTCTCGAACCGGAGTCGATGAAAACAAAGAAGTTCCACTTCGACAACGATGAAAAGCTGTTCTTCCTCTTCGAAGATTCGAACAACAAATTATGGGTCGGCATGTGGAGCTCCGGCCTCAAGTACTTCGAAGAAGAAACGGGAAGACTTATACAGGCTGACTTGTCGTGGACGGACGGTATCACATTCAACAACGAACAGGTTAACTACATCGTAGAAACTGAGGAGGACAATCTGATGCTGGCAACCCGTAATGGACTATTGGTGTACGACCAAAGTAAAAACAAACTGATCAACTGCTTCCGCAGCGAAGATGTAGGCGGTCTAAGCGAAAACACCATTATCTCCCTGTATAAGGACCTGTCCGAGAACATCTGGATCGGCACTTATGGCGGCGGTGTCAACTTGTACACGCCTTACAGCAACTTCTTCATCCCGTATTACCCGGCAAAGTACCTACAGAAAAATATCGGGAACATCAACTCCATCGTCGAATACAAAGGCGACCTGTGGATGGGCACCGACGGCGGACTGATCGTCTACGACCGGGAAGCCGGGACATACGAATATTGCCATTTCCAAATACCCAACTCGAAAACCAACCGGGAGATCAAATACATCCAGAAAGAGGGTGATAAATATCTTTGGATCAGCATCTACTACTGCGGATTATACCTGTACGACATGGAGAAAAGGCAGATCGTAAAAGAGATACCAGACTTCCCCTACAACCAGGTCAGACGTATCACCCGGACTGAAGACGGCATGTATTGGATCGCACTGGGTGTAGACAACCCGATCCTTTTATACGATATGGAAAAGAACACCCTGGCGGCCAGCTTCCCCGTCAAAGGGCGGAACAAGGATGTCTCCCTGATAAACGTACAGGATATATATGCCGAATCCGAATATATATGGATGGGCACCCGCGCCGAAGGACTGTACCGTTACAACGTGCAGACGCAGAAACTGGACCATTTCAGGAACGATAAAGAATCGCCCGACTGCCTCAACAGCAACCACGTCACCTGCATTTACAAAGACAAGAAAGGGAATCTGTGGATAGGTACTTTCGGCGGCGGACTAGCTCTGTACGACCGTATCAAAGAGACTTTCCGCACATTCGACCGGAAAGCGGGACTCGACAACGATGCGATCAGCAGTATCATGGAAGACGAGAAAGGATATCTCTGGATCACCACCCTGAAAGGCATCTCCCGTTTCAACCCGAAAAAGGAATCGTTCGACAACTGGGGATATAACAACGGCTACTCGCTGCTGGAAACAAACCTGCACTCCTGCCTGCGTTCGGGCGATAACCTATTCTATGTGGGAGGAAACAACTTGTTCCTCTCTTTCGACCCCACACAGCTGAGGGTGAACACACGGATCCCCCGCGTCATCATCTCGAAAGTGCTTATCTGGGCGGATAACTTCGGAGAAAAAGCAACCCGCACCTGGATAGAACCGCAAAACGACCGAATAGAACTGAAATACGACCAGACTTCGTTCACCATCCGTTATTCCGCCCTCAACTATGTCTACCCCGAAAGCAACTCGTTTGCCTATATTCTGGAGGGCTTCGACAAGAACTGGACCTACATCGGTAACGAACGGAGCGTGAACTACACCAATATCCCCCCCGGCGATTACATCTTCAGGGTCAAGGCCCGCAACAACGACGGTATCTGGAACAACGTAGGAGCTTCCCTGCATATCAAAGTTTTCCCTCCTTTTTGGAAGACCTGGTATGCTTATCTCTTCTACCTAGCCGTCTTCATTGCGATCATCATCCTCTTTATCCGTTATAAGACAAGAGAAGAAAGGCTGAAGATGGACCTGAGGATCAAGCAGATCGAAAAGACCAACATTGAGACAAGCCACCGGATAGGCGTGCAGATGTTCACCAACTTCTCGCATGAACTACGGACACCGCTCACGCTAATCATCGCCCCGCTGGACGAACTGCTGAGCAAGACAAACCTGTCCCCCGAACTGAAACGCCCGCTCGAACTGATCAACAAGAACGCCCAGCGCCTGCTTTGGCTGGTTAACCGCCTGATGGATTTCCGGAAACTGGAAGCGGGAAAGATGCATCTAAAGGCAGGACAGTACAAACTGGACGATTTCGTCAACGAGATGCTCTTATCTTTCCGCCCGCTGGCTGATAAGAAGAATATCCTGCTGGAATATAACAACACGGGGCGGGAAGCAAAGATATGGTTCGATTATATCCTACTGGAAAAAGTATTCTTCAATCTCTTGTCGAACGCCTTCAAGCACACACCCAAAGGAGGATACGTCATCATCAGCGCCAAAGAAATCGGAGAAGAGGAAATAGTACACACAGAGGAGCTGAAAGATTACCAACCCGTCGGCAATAATCCGAAGTTATTACTCGTCACCGTCGAAGATTCCGGCAAAGGCATCCCGCAGGAAATGCTTCCGAAAGTATTCGAAGCATTCTTCCAGGCGGGGGAGAACGACTATACCAGTGCCTACGGGACCGGTATCGGGTTAAGCCTGACAAAGAGCATCATAGAACTCCACCACGGCCACATCTGGGTGACCAGTGAAGAAAATAAAGGGACCCGCTTCTCGTTTGTCATCCCTCTGGGCAGGGAATTCCTAAAGGAAGATGAACTATTATCGAAGAACAAGGCGATCAAGGTAGAGCATGCCTACGACAAACCGCAGGTTGTTCTCGACGACTCGCCGGTGGAAGAAAACAAAATTCCTGCCCCTCGGAAACGTTACCACCTGGTGGTCATCGAGGACAATGCGGACGTGAGGAACTACCTTTGCGACATGCTGCGCAACGACTACAATATTACTGCCACCGAAGACTGCATGGAAGGTTGCGAAGTTGTGACCAAAGAGATGCCGGACCTGATCATCAGCGACATCATGACACCTCGGATGAACGGCATCGAGTTCTGCCAGAAGGTGAAAAGCAATATCGTCACCTCGCATATCCCGATCATACTGCTGACAGCCCGGGTTACCCTGTCACAGATCAAGGAGGGCTACGATTCGCTTGCCGACGATTACATCATGAAGCCATTCAACCCCGAACTGCTCAAGGTCAGGATAGCCAATCTCCTTGCCAACCGCCAAAAGCTGAGAGAACTGTATGCCCAAAAGATCGTAACCGGAAATTTCCCGACGGAAACGGTTTCTACGGAAGACAAGTTCATGGCAAAGGTTCTCGATTATATCCACAGCAACCTAGACAATACAGAGTTGTCTATCGACAAGTTCAGCGACGATATCGGCATGAGTCGCGTACAGCTTTACCGTAAGATCAAGGCTGTCACCGGCTCTTCGCCGAGCAAGCTGATCCTGGATATCCGTCTAAAAAAGGCTGCGGAGCTATTGTCCACCACCGACGATACAGTCACCGAAGTCTCTTACAAATGCGGTTTCAACGAAGTTTCCTACTTTGGAAAATGCTTTAAAGCAAACTATAATATCTCTCCTTCCGAATATGCCCGGAACTACAGATAAACCCATACCTGCCAGCCTTACGAGGGCCGGCAGGTTTCTTCGGGAACAGTAAGCCTCTGCATGCAAATAACTAAGTCCAAAGGATAGCATCACGGTATCTTCTGACGAAAGGGATACCGTATCAAAAAAGTTACATCAAAGTAACAAAACTCTTATAAAACCGGCTTTATGTAACCATTGTCATACATTTTGAACGACCAGTCCTACTATCCTCCCCCTTTTGTCACGTACTTTTGCCTCGTACCAAACAAACAACAACTTAATTCATTCCATTTATCAGCATGAAGATATTTTATCTGACAATACTGTTCGCCTACCTTTCCCTGGCAACCCTTCCGGCAAAAGGAAGAAAGGTTTACATATCGCCTTTACCCCGGACAGCGGTGCCCGACGGCTCCGTACAGGCTCCGTTCTCTACGATTGAGGAAGCTCTGTCTGCTTTATCTGCCGGGAAAGAAGAAAGTGCCGAACTGATTTTACTCGACGGCGATCATTTCCTGTCCGAAGGTATCCGGCTGTCTGGCAACACCTGTCCGGTCAAAGAACTGACCATTAAAGCCCTCAACTTACATAAAGCCGTCCTTCGTCTCGACAAACCGCTGGCAGGATACCTGAAACCGGTGACCGACGACCGGATCAGAAAACGGGTAAGGAAAGAAGCGGCAGACCGTATCCGGGAGATCGACCTGGAAGCACTCGGCATCCGGGTGGAAACTTTCCCCGAACGGTTCAAAGCCCGGGAGAATTTCCCGCAACTGATCTATCAGGAAGAACTGTTACCGCTTTCCCGTTATCCCAACGAAGGATATCTGTATATGAAAAAGGTTCTCGACAACTTCGGGAACGCAAAGAGAGGGGGTATCTTTGAATACGACGATCCCCGCCACGGCGCCTGGACGGAAGCACTTCCATCGGGTGTATGGTTCACCGGCTACTGGAGGATCCCATGGCAGGCATGGACCGTAAAGATACAGGAGATCGACACCGTCCGCTGTATCGTGACACAGGCGGTAGGCATCGAAACGGAAAATGGGAAAGATGTCGGTATATTCGGAGGCATCGGCTCGAAATACGACCGTCCTTCCGGCTCGGGAAAAGAGAACTATTATGTGGAGAACCTGATCGAAGAGATCGATCGCCCCGGAGAATGGTGTGTCGACTTCACTACCCATAAAATCTATTTTCTGCCCCCCGAATCTTTCGATGAAAGGCAACTGAGCCTGGTTTCACATCCGGCGACCTTGTTCGATATCACCGGAATGAAGAACCTGAAACTGGAAGGCATCGTACTGAAAAACCATCTGGGAGATGGCATCCGCATCGCGGAAGGGGAGAAGAATCTCATTGCCGGATGCAGTTTCCGGAATATCCTGGGAAACGCAGTCTCCATAACCGGAGGAAAGGAACACCGGGTACAAAGCTCCGATTTCAGCCATATCGGGCGGACCTGTATCGAGGTGTCGGGCGGTGACCGCCCATCCCTGCAAACCTGCGGTCATAGCATCGACAATAATTATTTCACCCGCTTCGGAGAGATACAGCAGAGTTATGCCCCTGCGGTAAAAGTCGGCTTCTATGAAACCGGGATAGGAATTCACGAAGGGAATGCGGTCGGGATAAAGGTTTCCCATAACCTCGTCCACAATGCTCCCCATGCCGCTTTCATTTATGGAGGAAACCTGAACGTCCTCGAATACAACGAGGTGTTCGATATTGCCCGGAAGACTGGTGATGTCGGAGCGTTCTATGCCCGCTGGGACTGGACTTCAAGAGGGAATGTGGTACGGAATAATTTCATCCACCATATCCCCCGGGCAAATGCCATCTACGGGGACGACGGACATGCGGGCGATTCGATCTACAACAATGTCGTATATCGCGCTCTGGTCGGCACGATCATCGGTGGCGGACATTATAATTACATCAGCCACAACCTCTATGCCGGTTGTACTACAGCCGGCATCAGCATCGACGCACGAGGCAAACAACGCAATTATAATGCCGGTAACCCTGACTTTGCCGACCTGTTCCGTCTCTTCAGGATACCGGAAGGAACCTGGGACGACCGCTTTCCCGGAATCAGCACTTTCCTGGAATGTCCTCATCTGGAACTCCCCCAGGAAAACGAAATAAGCGATAACATTTTCATCGACTGCAAGGAGGGCGTCCGGAAAGAAGGCCAAGAAGATGATTTCAGATATTCAAGGATAGGAAAAAACAACTGCTTACAACTTCCAGCACCGGACTTCGATGGAGTGATCTTACACAAGGACTTGAAACGAATACCCGAAGTGCAGCCAGACGAACGGTACGAACTGAAGAAATGTGGCTTGTATACCGATCACTACCGGACGGTGTTACCCGACAGAAAGCAATTACTGGATTCGATTGGGAAGCAGGAAGCCGGATTCGATTCGCTGAAAGACCAACAGACCACCAACCGGCACTTCTAAAGAAATAAGTTATTAATAGATATATATTCAAGTATTTATGAAGAAGATATTAGCATGTACCCTCCTGTTTCTGGCGGGAGTACAGGGATTGTTCTCCCAAAACAGGCAGAAAGAGACTTCACCCACAGTCATCATGGATATGGTCCATCATAACCCGGGCGAGGCTTTTACGAAAACCCAATTCAACGCCCCGTCCACGCTGGTGGACTACCATTTCAACGCGCAAGTCATTAACGAGTTCCAGTCGGTACATTGTGCCGTCACCTACGAGTCGCTGAATCCGGCGATCTTCCCGGCAGGCTCTCCGGAAAGAAAGTGGGTCGACTCGCTGGCAACGCGCATCGACCGGAAAATCGAAGAGATACATAAGCACCATCTGAAAGCCTACTATTTCACCGACATCATCGTCCTTCCCCAAAAACTGGTGGAGATATACAAAGACGAAATCTGTGATGCCGCCGGACGGGTAGACTTCAGGCGTCCGAAGACACAGGAGATACACCGTATCATGTTACGAGAGATATTCGACCGGTTCCCAACCCTCGACGGGCTGGTGATCCGTGTTGGCGAAACTTATCTGCACAATATCCCTTACCATACCGGCAACAATCCTATACCCCGCGACGAGAAATCGTGGGACCATAACTTCTCGTACAAAAGCGACGGAGGAGAAAAGATACACCGCGACCTGATCAACCTGCTGCGCGACGAGGTTTGTGTAAAATATAATAAGAAGCTGTTCTATCGTACCTGGGACTTCGGCTACTTCCATACCAATCCCGAATATTACCTGAACGTAACCGATTACGTCCCCATCCACCCGAACCTTTATTTCTGCATCAAGTATGTGCAGGGCGATTATCACCGTACTTATAAATTCAATCCGACGCTGGGAATCGGGCAGCACAAGCAGGTGGTAGAGATACAGTGCCAGCGGGAGTACGAGGGGAAAGGGGCTTATCCCAACTATATAGCCGACGGACTGATCAACGGATTCGAGGAACTGAAGAAAGATACAGTCGTCCATAGCCTCCGTCAGTTGAAGGAAACGCCCAACTATGCCGGTATCTGGACCTGGTCGCGCGGCGGCGGATGGGTCGGACCTTATATCAGCAACGAGCTATGGTGTGATGTCAATACATTCGTTCTGGCGGAGTGGGCGAATCATCCGGAACTGGACGAGAAAGAGATTTTCGCCCGGTATGCCGCGTCAAAAGGCTTCCAAGGAGAAGATATAGAACGCTTCCACCGGATATGCCTGCTATCGGCAGACGCGATCGTCAGGGGACGTGCTTCCCTGGTACAGCCCATCAATGTCTGGTGGACACGCGACCAGTTCATCGGGGGAGAAAAGGAACTGGAGAAGGATTTCAGGCAGATTGTCGAAAAGAAGCTGGTGGATGCCGTCCTTGCCGAGAAAGCCGAAAGTGTAAAGATATGGGAACAGATCAACGCAATTGCAGGAGCGATTGGGAGCGGAGACAAACCGGTTGCCGATTATATCCGGACATCTTCCCGATACGGTCTGCTGCTGTATTCCATTTACGAACAAGGATGGATCATTTTGCTAAAAGGTTATGAAGGAGAGATGACAGGCCATTTCAACAAGCCATTGATCAGAAAAGCGATAAAAAGATATGACAAGCTATGGAAAGATTACCGGAAGCTGAAAGAAACGAAAGCGGACTGTGCGACACTTTACCTGCCGTATGGTTTCAACTTCAGCTTGCCTCCTGCTTATCACGATGAAAATGGAATAAAGAAAACCGTCGACAAATACAGGAACTTATAAAAAAAGGGACTGTCCAAAAAGCCATTCTTTCGTCCTTGAGAATTGAATATTTGAAATCAATCTCAGATAGGTATCCGAAATACTTTTTAGACAACCCCTTTTTTCAATGAAGCACCGCAGGAACCAAACAACGTAAGTTATTTTTCCACCACCAGCCAGGTATTTCCGCGGGCAGGAATAGTCACCTTGATGTCTACCGTATAGTCTCTGTTCAGCTTATAGGTAACCGGAGCGTTCTCTTTCTCCCTAATCTTCGCTACATCGGAGATACCGGTATAATACAACGGCAGTTTGACCGTACGAGTGATCGCCTTATCGGTCGGGTTAAACAATAGGGCAAAACCTTTCTCCTTGCCTTCCGGATCGACATGCATGAAACCGTCCCAGTCGCGTCCGTCGGCACGGCGCAGATGGATCAGTTCGCTGTTCAGGATAGTCCGGTATTTCTTGTACCAGTCAATCACCTCTACTACGGCTGCTTTCGTTTCCGGTGTATCATACAGACGCGGACCGCGGTAACAAGCCTGTACCCCCGCACCGTAATTCTGGATCATGTGCGCCTTATAGTCAGGGATATGATCTTTCAAAGGTTCGAGCGTAGCGGCAGCCCCGCCGCCATGATATTGGGTAAGCGGAACGAATGTCCAGCACATACCCGGCAGGCGCTCCCACAAGCCATCGTACATCACCTGGCGTCCCAACACCAACTGCCGTTCGCGGGGAAGCGACCAGTTTACTTCACGGTAACCGATACCGACTTTCGTACCACCGTTCAACATATAACCGAAATCGGGTATATTGGTATAAATGCCATTCTCACACATCCATTGGTACAGATTCACAATCTGCTGGCGTTGTTTCCACTGGGAGTCTTTCAAACCCTTATGATGGGCATGGCTGGTCGAAGCACAGACATTGCCCGGATACGAGCCGTCGTTCTCAAAAACTGTCATTCCTGTCTTCTCGTAGAAAGAACGTATCTTGCGGAAATAATCGTATCCCCATTCACTGGAGAGGCAGGGAGAACTGCCGAAGATCATACCGCCGCGCTTTCCTGTTTCGGGATTGATCACGTCGACCTCATCGCTGATCCAGCGGCTGGACAACAGGGAATAACCGCCCAGTTCAATACCCTTGGAGTTGGCATATTCGGTGAACTCCTTGAATTTGGCGATATTCGCTTCACTCTCATCCTCCATATTCAGTCCTGAACCGAAGCTGAGGATCACCATCTCATAACCGGTTTCCGCACACTGGTCGATAGCCGTCTTCACCACTTTCGGATCGGAAGATACACAGTGCAGGAAGATCGGGTTTTCAGTCGTCCACGGGGCGATCTTACGGTACATCCGCTTCAGGAAAAGCCCTTTCCGGTCACGGTCATCGCTGTCGAAAGGCATCAGCCAGGTACGGAAGCTACTGAACTTAGCACCGTCGGGGATATCTTCGTCCGGCCCCATGGGCAGTTTTACCTCCAGCAGGCAAGGAGTAAGCAACGGATAATTACATTGTGAAGTATAGCGGGGGTCGGTATTCCAGAATTCCGTGCGGTCGGCCTCCCGTTCGGTAAAGCCGAGAAACGCCCAGTCGCTCTCGACATGGATATTCGGTTTCAGGAACTGCTCCGGCCTTTTGGCTTCCACCGGTGATTCCGGTTCTGCCATCGCCAGTTGCTCCAGGGTAAATTCATCCAGCGTGATTCCCATACCGCTCTTATTCTCGATCTCCATCCATTTACTGATACAGGGAATACCGTCATAGAGGGCATAATTCAGTTTCACCTTCACACCTTTCAGGTAATCCGGTCCTTCCAGATAGAAAGAGAGAACCTTCCCTGTCGTTTCGCCCGGCTTCACCAGCGACCAGCGTTTGTTCGCCCAGTCGATACGGGGAGACAGTTCAGTAATATCGAACCCGGTCACACGGAACGAATTCGGAAGGATCGTCAGGCTGTCGACCCATTTATATTGCGTATAGCCATACTCAAACTGCCCGTCGAGGCCGCCAAGTGTATACACTTTATCATCGATTTTCAGAACACCTTCGTTACTGACGGCACGCAGCATACTTTCCCCTGTCATCTGGTTAACCAGGTCGACGGTCGCCAGATTCGGATAGATACGGAAGATACGGCTTACCAGTCCATTGGAAAGGACAATATCTTTGCCCTTATGCGTCTGATATACGCCGGCCTTCACCCCTTTGGCATCGAGCAGCCAGTCCGACTCCGGACGCACCACCGGCAAATCGATGGCAGGCAGAGCAGCAACCTTACTGCGCAACGCCCTTTCCACCTCAGCAGGCATTGTCTCGATAGTCCCTTTATAATCGGCATTCACCAGCGAAGGCTTGATCTCGTTATAAGAAAAAACAGGTTCGATCCAATCGGCATGATCACCGCTTACGCCGTCGCCTCCATCTTCAACGACCAGTTCCAGTACGTCGATCCCTGAAACATCGAGCGACACCTCACGAGCTTTCTCGCCTCCGCGGACCATGCCGCTGTTATACAACTCCTTTCCGTCACCCACCAGGCGAAAGACAACGCTTCCCTTATCAAAGGAGCCATCACCGTCACCTACTCCGACAAACTGCTTCTTTCCTCCGGTACCGTCGGTCCGGTAAAACAGCATCGTTCCGTCCGTCATCGGTATCTTACTGAAATCTTCTTTTTTATAATCCAGCGAACGGTCGTTCACACCCACCTTGCAGGTAAACAACCCGGTATTCTTCCGCAGACTCAGCTTGATCTTGCTGTTTGCCTGTACGCCTACCCCTTGTCCGAAATGCTCACCGCCTACCGTCAGTTTCTCACCGGTAACAGCTGCGTTCTTCATCGGCGAACCATACTGCTGGTAGGCCAGGGATAAATCCATATCCGGCAGGGATATTTTATTCTGGGCACTGATATCCCAGCTTGAAAAGAAAAATCCTCCCATAAGGAGAAATAAAGAGATCGTCTTTTTCATGTTAGTCAGAAATTAGAATATATATAAGTCCCCAAAGATACTTAAAACATCTCCGGAGACCGCATTAGTAATATACAACATCAAATCATCGCCTATTTTCCCCAGGCCTTATTCGGGGTATCCCCCATCCATAACTCCAACAAGCCTCCGTCCGAAAAGACTGCATGAGGTATCCGGAAAGAGTTGTATTCTTTTCCGTTAAGTCGTGCACGCTGGATATAACAATTGGCTGCCGAGTTATTGTAAGTCTTTATTTTAAAGGTTTTCCCCTTGTAATAATCAGTATCCAGCGAAATAGTCACCTCGTCGAACACCGGACTTGTTATATCGTATTGCGGATCACGGGAAGAACCGCCATCCAAGGCAAACAACCCGATCGCCATCAATGAGCTCACGCCGCCCATCTGTCCCTGGTCTTCATCATGCCCGCCATATCCCCTGTCAGGAGTAACCGCCCCGTAAGCCTGTTCCTTCACCCGGCGCACCCAGTATTGAGTCAGCCAGGGTTTCCCAGCATGCGAAAAGACATGTGCATTCGAACAACCCGGCTGGTTCGCATAACTGACATAACCACTGCCGTATCCATAGACAAAATCTGTTGACTCCGACTGCTTGAAAGCAAAATCCAACTTACTGCAAAGACTGTCATTTCCTCCCATCAACCTTGCCAACACAGGGATATCGTGCGAAAGTCCGAACGTCGCCTGCCAAGCGTTGGCCTCTACATATCCGTTACCGCTCAACGGATCGGTATGTACCCATTCACCGTTTGCCTTCTTCGGCAGGATCAGTCCCAGTTCTTTATTAAAAGAAGCAGGCCAGCCTGTAGCCCGTTTATGGAAATAGTTATAATCGCTTTTCTTTCCCATTTTAGCTGCCATTTCAGCCAAAGCCCAATCTTCAAACGCCCACTGGATGGTCAGACCGGCATTACCGGGACAATATCCGTTACGAACATAAAAATCCAACTCCTTATCCATTCCCAAGGCCAGCATTCCTCCTTTGGAATGATTCCGTTTCATCGCCTTGAACGCTTTTTGCTGATCCCACTTCCTGGTCAGTCCTTTTTGGAAAGCACTCGTGATAAGTGAAGTTGCCGGACATCCCGTCATGATATACGAATAACCACCGGCACAAGGTCCGCGGGGAAGCAGATTTCCATTCACATCGTATTCCAGCAAAGAAGCCGCAAAATCATCCAATACCGAAGGATAAGCCAATCCCCAGAGCGTATTCAGGTTCCATTGTGTCAACCAAAACGCATCGGAGTTATACATATGATGTTTCACCTTCCCTTCCCGATCCTTAGCCAGTTGCCTTACATGGAAACGGATATTTTTCGTCTGTGCCCCTACCCGGGTACCATCGGTATAATCCGGATATTCACCGTTATAATCATCCAGCTTATGCCTTCCCAGTAAAGAATGCCACAAATCGGTATAGAACTTCATTTGTTGGTCATGGCTTCCTCCTTTCACATCGATCCGTCCCAACCATTCATTCCATTCCTGCTGTGACTCCTGCCGTACCCGGTTAAAATCCCAGTGGCTGCAATCCTGCTCCAGGTTCTCCCAGGCATTGTCCGTACTGACATAAGAGATAGCCACCTTCATCAGTACCTGTTCGCCCGGTTGTACCTGATAATTCGCTTTCACACCTGAAGTGGGAGCATCATGGTAACTCATCCCCTGGTTTCTCGGAATACTTTCCCCGGCTCCCTGCAACTCGCTGATATCTTTGAACTGCTCCGATCCGACCCAGCCGTCCAACGACTTGAAAGGAGTATCGAATGTAACGGCAAAATAAATCCTGACCACATCGGGACCGCCCCACAAGCGTCCGGTCGTATCGAAATAGCCTTCCACACCTTCATTTCCCTTTTTATAAACATGGGCATTTACCATTGTCGAAGTGCCGACATAACCACCCAGGTTCAGCAAAATATCAGCCGGATTTTCCTCCGTATACGTAAACCGGTAGAAGCTGACACGATCGGTAGCTGTCTGCTCCACCCACATTTTATAAGTATCCAGAAACAACCTGTGATAACCCGGTTGTACAATCTCTCCCTGATGCAGGAAAGAAGATTTCCAGGACTGTTCTCCTCCCGTCGGGTCCACCTCGCCCGTCACCGGCATCACCGTCAACCCGGACAGCATCCAGCAATGGATCTGCGGGAACCCCAGCACTTCCGTCGAATTATAATTATACCCGCCTCCATACTGATTCTTGTTTCTTGTCAGAGGCGCCGCCCCTATCATCCCATAAGGTTGATTCCCTGTGATAAAGAAAAAATACCGTCCGCGGGCAGTCTCGATATAAGGATTTACCCAGGATACATGATCCGTATAATCATCGGGAGAAGGAAACACCTCGATCTCCGAAAGCCCTACCTGCGTACCGGCGGCATCAGTCACCTCGAACCGTACCCACTCGACCTTCCGCGACTCAAACTCAATCTCTTTGGGAGTCCCGTCATTAGCCATTCCCCAGACATTGATCGTACTACCGTCACTGAAATGCAATACGCCTCCGGCTACATGTGCCTCCATGGCCGGACGGTCATACAGAATAATTTTATTGATATTCACGGGGCGTTCCCAGTCCAACTGTATCCAGGGATAATCGATCTGTCCCCAGAAAGTCTCCGTACTTTTAGATACCCATTCCCCTTTTCCCGGTACCCGTATCAGGCCATCGGTCACCTTTGCCGCATCGTGACCGGCATCAATCGAAGAGGAAGCCGATACACGTGCTTGCGGGGCAATATTATAAGGCGTAGCCCAACTAATAGCCGGATAACTCCCCAGCAACATCAACAAAAAGGAGAATAAATTTATTATTTTCTTCATATGGAAGCACTTTATAATTCAATACAAATATAAGTCGTTATCGCCTTAAAATCAACAAAATACATGTTTGTTTTCGAAGAAAATTATTGTCCTGTAAGGCTTGGGACACCCTGTGGGACAACAAACTAAACAATAAGCTTATTCCCCTACCTCTTATGAATAAGCCCATTAACTCATCCTTCAAAACAACTCCGATAACATCACTGGGACAACCGCATGGACACCCTCTTAAATATATAAATAATAATATATATAAAACTGTTTTTTTAATTTGAAAAAAGCAACACTACTGTGCCAACCAACTTGACACTATAGTGCTACTTACCATAGCACTATAGTCATACAACCAATAGGACTATAGTTTGACCAAAAACCCCCATTTCATCGAGGATTTTTCTTATTTTATGACGAAATCGGTACCTGTTGAGACCTGTATTTTAATACCTGCTAATACGAGCCACGAAGCCACCGCCCGACATCAATTCTTCTTTAAGCCGCTGGCCGGAACGAACCTTACTATCCTTAACCTCAATCAACTTCCGGTTTCCGGGAGTATCCGATGCCATTTCCATCTTATATTTCCCTTTAGGCAGGAAATCCAGTTTTATATCGAGCATTTTCGGTTCTTCCCCGTTGAGCACCGTCAGATACCACACATCTCCTTTTCTACGTGCCAAAGCGGCCAGTTTCCCGATCTCGCTTTCCGGCAATACAACCGTTTCATCCCAAGTTACAGGGACACTTTCTATAAACGAGCGACCCGGTGACGACAACATGTCTTCCATATCCGCTGCAAAGATCAACATCGGCGAAGTAAACATATAGATAGACGACAACTGATGCGCGAAAGTCACCGAAGGATGACAAAAAGCACGGAAATTCATCGGCGTATAATCGGCCGGACCGACTAGCCAACGGGTAAAAGGCAATACGGTATTATGATACGGCCAAGGTGGTCCGGGAGCCCAGCTATTTTCGCCACCGACACATTCCAAGCCTCTTACAGCCTCTTTTGCCAGTAGATTCGGGTAGGTATACGAATCTCCGGTAAGTTTATTTACACCGTGGAAGATCACCATCAGCTTTTCTTTGGCGGCATCCTTCAATATGTTTTCCATCAGGTTTACCGTAAAAGCATTCTCGGTATGAAAAAAGTCTATCTTTAATCCTTTTACACCCACTTCGGCGCATTTCTTCATAAAGCCTGCACGTTCAGCCGGATCGACCAAACCTATATCCGACTTGTTGCCAAATCTGGGAGATGAGGCTCTCCATACCCAGATATCTACATTCTTCTCACGGGCATAATCGACCAACTCTTTCAGCATCTCCCATTTTGTCCGGCCGTTAGCCTCTTTCTCTGTCTGCTGCCACAATTCCCAGCCATCATCCACTACGACCGACTCTATACCTAATTCGGCACATCCATCCACATATTTCTTATGGTTGGCTATGCTCAAACGGTCGTTACCTTCCACCAACCACGTGAATGTAGCCCTACCAGGCTTAATCCAATCCGTTTTCGCACCGTCAGGGAAAAGCGTTTTATCAGGTTGGTCGGATACCTGGGCTATAATCCGGTTATTCACCAGACCGTTCAAATCTTTTGCCAGCATAAGGACACGCCAGGGAGTAACAATTTCCCGGCTCCCCTCTTTCGGAGACACGATCCACGGTATATCACGCACTTCTTCATGCCAGTATTTCGTAGGCGGAAGGCCGGTAACTATCCCTGTTTCCATATGTCCCTTATTCTCCACATATCCGAACCGGACACAGTTCGGAGCCGTCCCCAGCAAGACAGCTCCATGATAATTAAACAGATTTGCTTCCGTTATCGCCGCATAAATCCCATTCGGCAGACGAAAGGTCGCAGGCGGAGCCAGCAATTCACCTTCTATATGATCGGTCTCCCGTTCCTGATATTCTTGTAGCCAGCCATATTGGAAAGGGCCACTGGCATACCAGGCTTTAGTTTGCGATGGAAAGATAAATGAGGTCTCTTCCCCATAAATACATACAGGTCCATCTGCCGGAACGCGGTAACGCAGGGCAATCCCGTCAGGAAATATCCGGGCATCCAAAAAGAAACGGCTACCATCGACTTGTTGGAACTCATAGACCAGGGTATTGTTCTCCTTTTTCTCCTTGCTCAACTGTTGAGCATCTTTTCCTAACAAACGGTGATCAACATTCAAACCTAAAGGTGCTTCCCGGATAACTGAATTTTCCTCATAAGAGACATCCAGCACCAATTGTTTATCGACATTCGCCTCTATTTTCAACTTTACCGGGGTAGCACCGGTAACAGCGTCTACCGCCTCTCCTTTTACAATCTGACTTATATTCAATAAGAACAGAGCTATGGCTAAAAATTTCGTTATACGATTATTCATCTTAAGTTATATTAGACTTCAAAACATTGAAATGGTAAAAATAAGAAACAAATCCAATAGATACTTTTATAAAATACGGGATTTATTTTGCAAAATCCGAGATTAAGGAAAGAAAACTATCCGCACCTCATAAAGATAGCGGATGCGATTAAATAAGCAACGGAAATGATAGAATATTCTGTTTTCTTGTGTTTTACTAAAAAAATTATCCTTACTTTGCCATGACAAATTAACCACTATAAAGAGAGGTTCCGCATGTCTTCAAAAAAATCAGTCCTGCGAAAGACTTCGGCAGGACTGAACTTTTCAACTAGATTACAACTGTAACCACAGCCTTCGGGGCAATTATCAATTCCGATAATTTATGTTCTCCCGTATATTCCAGATTTTTATCCATATCAGTAACATACATTTTCCCTTTGGTTGAATTACCACATCTAATCTTCACTTCTTTCTGCTTATCCTCATAATTGATAAAGACCAACACTACCTTTTCCCCATCCGTATAAGCAGAACTCATTAACGAAGTTGCCGCCTCCAGTTCAGAAATTTCCGGTTTTCTATCCAACGAAATCCTCCACATTCCCGGACGAATAAACAGACTAAAATTACCTGTCGCCCACAGCATCTTCGTAGGACTTACAATTCCGTCATATTTCAAACTTTCGGCTGTTGAATGCTCTTTAGGCTTCAACTGGATAGGAACATCTTCACCCAAAGAAACAGCAGTCCACCACTGCCATGCCGATGCATTGGCTACCGCCAAATCAGTATGGATAATCCGTGCAACATATAATCCAAGATTCAGACTTTTGGCAGGGGAAGGTTCACCGGATATTTCATCATTTTTCTCCAAAATACAATATTCCGAAGCCCAGAACTTAGTACCATTATCAGCCGCCGACAGAGCCCCACGTATTTTCTGTCTCAATCCAACCAATGTTTTCGCTGGGTAAGCACTCCAATAATCATGGGCAGAAACACAATTATACACATTGGGCATCCCCATAATATTGTACTGTCCTTTACGAGTAAAAAACTCTTCTATGATATTATCCGGCATTGTCAGACTGGTGTCGCAGTCGAACAAATACTTCATATCAGCCGCCTCTCCAAACACAATTTTCGATGAAACGCCATGTCTGGTTAATGCTTTATCCAATTCTTCGGCAAGCATATAAGCATCTTGATTGGTTGCAAAACTACCTTCCTGCCACTTATTTTCTCCCCAATCAATCTGAGGTTCATTTATAGGACTTATATACCTGACATTAAAACCTTCATCAATGAAATGCCTGGTTGTTAACGCCAGAAAATCGGCAAAATCATCGAATTTGTCATGCTGCAAATTAATCCTCTTCTTATCCGACGCTAATGTCGAACCACTTCGCGTCATAAAATAAGGAGCCGAATTGGTAAAAAACAGAAAGTCATCGACCCCTCTTTCTTTTGCCGCCTTCATAAACCACTGCTGTCCGGCCTGCTTACTAAAATCATACGAGCCATCCGGTGATAAAAAACACTCTGTACGATTCCAGGTGCTCGTGACTTCTTTATTTTCCCGGTTTTCAAAACTCCCGGCACCAATATTCACTCTCCAGTTACTCAGACCTATACCAATCGGATTTCCGTTGGTATCCATCTTCGTACTAAAAAGTAAGTCAGCAATCCTTTCGCGTTTTTCCACCGGCCAATACCGACCGACAAAAGCGATCCTCCAGGCATCCGATGCCCCGAAATTATCGATCACCTGATATTTTATATCTTTCCTTACCTGAAACATCACCGGTTTCTCTTTCTTTTGCGTAACTCCGGCAAAAAGATTCGGAATAATACAGGCAGAAAGAAACAGCAAACCTAGATATCTTTTTAATAATCCATATACCATAATCATTCCTTTTATTCAAAATTTGTTTGAACCAGATTCGGATTTCGGTCTAGTTCCGATTGTGGTATAGGAAGATAAGTATTTTTGAAGGAACGTATTTCCAATACGACTTTATTCTCCTCTCCAGTTTTGATAACAGCCCGTTCTTCCTGAGGAATATTCGTATCCATAATGACTGTACCATAGTTGGTTGCATAAATAGGTCCGTTAAGTACTTCTTTTGCAATACCCCATCGTACGATATCACTACGTCTTAATCCTTCGAATGCAAACTCAACGCGTCTCTCACGCCTTAACAACTCACGCAAGGTTGCCTGTGTCGAATATTTATTTCTATCTACCATCGGCATCCCGGCACGTTTCCGCACCTCATCCATCAAATTGCAGGCTTCATCAAGATCTCTGTTGAGCTCGATCAATGCTTCTGCCTTTGATAAAAGCACCTCGGCATAACGAAAAACAATAAAATCGAGTCCTGTATTGTTGATATCCGAATATTGCGTAAGAGGCGACATATATTTACAGCATGTATATCCCGATTGTGAAGCATTACGTGAATCATTTGCATTATCCTTGTTCGGTTTCCCGTCTATAGTCCTATCGAGTGTATTATATATTCTGTAAACGCCGTTAGGATTCACCCAATCTGCTCCGGAGTACAAAACTGTTGCATAAAAACGGGGATCTCTATTCTTATAAGGATGAACCGGGTCATATTCTCCGTTTTTTTCAGCTTCTTCGATCGTCAGACCGGAAGATGTTTCATAAGCGTCGACCAAGCTTTGTATAGGAACAAATGCCGACCATCCCCCGTCGTTCGCATTACAAAATTCAATAATTGTCTGATTCTTATAATCATTCTCCACCTTTTTAGCAGCCAGGATAATCTCGCAATTATCTTCATTCGCTTCTTTAAACAAATCAGCATAAGGAGTCGTTCCGGCAGTAAACAAATTATAAACCCCCAGTTTCTCTATTTCATCGGCTGCTGCAATCGCTTCTTCATACTGCTTGTAATACAAACACATTCTCATTTTAAGTGCCAATGCCGCCCCTCTTGTGATACGACCAGACTCTTTAGGTGTAACATCCAAGTTTCCATCTGCCGAAAGCTCATTCAATTCATCCAATATAAATTTAACTATATCAGTTTCGGGCGATGCCGGTATTTTGGATTCTTCCAATGTAGATATAACTTCTGTTACCAAAGGAATATCTCCATAGGCTGTCGCCATCATATAATATCTCCAGGCACGAAGAAAGCGAACCTCATTCCTCAGTTGTTTCAGCCTGTTCGGATCTTTAAACGGAACTTCGGTGTTTTCGGTAAGAGCCAAGAAATTATTACAACGAGTGATCAAAGTATAATCAAACCATCCGATTCCTGGATTTGAATGCGTCGCTTTTCCGTTGGCATAAGCAGACCAATTCGTATTGATGGCACAATAGCCATTATCACTAAACACATCATTATAAACAGTAAACGTCTGATCCACATAGCCATCATAACAACCGACCACTAACATTTCAATATCTTTTTCCGTTTTCGGGAAAGTAGCAGTCGATAAAGAATCTTTAGGTGCACGATCCAGAGAACAAGAAGTAACCAGAATACCTATAATGAATAAAAATAATATCTTTTTCATACGATTAATCTTTATAAAGTGATAGAAATTCCAACCGAATTAGTTGTTATATGCGGATAATATGCTCCCCAACCGCTCGGAGCCTCAGGATCGATTCCTTCCGGACATTTTTTTATTGTCAGCAGATTTTGTCCGCTGTAATAAATACGGACAGAAGTTATCTTCATATTAGTACACCATGTCTTAGGGAATGTAAAGCCAACTTGTACATCTTTCAATCTCAGATAATTCGTATTGACTAGCCAGAAATCAGAGGTTGTCACTTCCGGCATATTATAAGTTCTGAATTTGGATGCACGCGGCATTTTATTCGTCGGATTTTCAGGAGTCCACCTATCCAACCACAACTTGGAAGGATGACCTGAATCACCGTTAAATTCACCGTACATTTCATCCGTAAAATAACGGGCAACGCCTGCCGCCCCTTGGAAGAATAAAGAGGCATCAAATAACTTCCATTTAGCCCCCAGATTAATACCAAATGTAAACTTAGGATTTTCTGAGTTCAGAATAATCTTATCCTTTTCATCGATGACATTATCCTTATTCCTATCAACCAGCTTAATGTCTCCTGGTATCAGACGTGCATTGTCAATCATCGTATATTTAGGAGCCTTATCTATCTCTTCCTGACTCTGGAAAATTCCGTCAGACTGGTAACCGTAGAATGCCTGATACGGGCGACCAACCATTGTTATGGTGCGGCTACCTTTCTGGTCGTCGAGGTCTCCCAGTGACAATACTTTGTTTTTATTATAGGCAAAATTCACACCGGCATTAAAAGCCACCTGACTAATCTGCTTATTATAATTCAGAGAGGCCTCAATACCTTTATTGCTCATCTCACCGATATTGTCATAATATCCTCCGTAACCAAAGGTAGTAGGAACATTAACCTGCATCAAAATACCCGTCGTTTTACGATTATACCAATCAAGAGTCATCGACAACGAATTCAGTACAGTCATATCCAAACCGACTCCCCAGGTATAGGTTGTCTCCCATGACAAGTCATTTATTTTATTATTTGTCTGTGCTGCTCCAGTATTGATTACATTACCAAAAGGATATTTAGGAGATGTAGAATATGTATTAATATACGGATAATAATCATTCGGAATTTCCTGATTTCCTAATACACCCCAGGAAGCTCTGACTTTCATATCATCAACAAAAGTACGTGTACCAGCCATAAAATCCTCATTAGATAAACGCCAGGCTCCGGAGAAAGAAGGGAACCATCCCCATCTATATCCTTTAGCAAAACGGGAAGAACCATCCCCTCTGATATTACCTTCGAACAAATATTTATTATCAAAATTATATTTAGCTCTTGCAAAGAATGAATTCATGGCAAGTTCACGGGTATATCCGCTATTAGTCATTCCGACAACCGAACCTCCGTTCAGGTCGGTTACATCCGAAGAAGGAAAGTCTTTCCTGTAGGCTTTCGTTTCCTTGTATTTATACAATTCCGAATGGAAACCAGCCAATAGATTAACCGTATGCTTTTCTATAAATGTCTTATCGTAAGTCAACATAGCATCTGCTTGTGTACGGTTATTCGTATAATAAGATTGTGTATACTGGGTAGGTCCGTCATATTTGGCTTCATTATATTGAATTTCTTTTCTATATAAATTATAATCCTGATTTTGTACATAATATGAACCGTTCACTCTGGCTACCAATCCATCCAGAATATCATAAGAAAATTCCGCAAAAGCTGTAATATAGTCATTCTGTCTTTCACCTTTTGCCCCCGAATCCTGGAAAGCAATCGGGTTACCATCACTGATTGTTCCATATGTACCATCTTCATTCTTATAGGGAACCATCGGAGATATTCTATTTACTTGGCGGTAAGTCTGTTCGCTTGTTCCCGAATCCCAGGATATCGGATTTGTAGGCTCCTGAATCAAAGAATTGACATAATCCAGATTTATTTTGGATTTTAACCGCTCTGTAATTTTCATATCCAAGTTTACACGCAGGTTGAACTGCCTGCTTGCTGCATTTTTCACTATACCTTCCTGTTTAGAATATCCCAGCGAAGTACGGTAATTTACCCATTCGGTACCTCCACCGACACTTACATTATGCCGGTTGGTAAATCCGGAACCCACAAAGAAAAGTTTATTCCAATCTGTATTTGGATGTCCGTACGGATCGGTTCCATTTGCATACAAGTCGATATCGGTCTGAGAATAAGGCATACGCTTTGTAGCCTGTTCCGAGGTAGCACCTTCGGATATAGCACCCCAATATTCTGCTTCATTAGTCAACTGAGCTAATTCTGCCGAACTGGTACGCGGCATCAATTCCGAAGGGGAAGACCACCCGAAAAGAGCGTTGTAATTGATCTTGGGAGCCCCCTGTTTTCCCCGCTTCGTGGTAATAAGAATTACCCCGTTAGCAGCTTTAGAGCCATATATAGCAGCTGAAGCAGCATCCTTCAAGACAGATATACTTTCGATATCCTGTGTATCCACTATATTCATATCTCCTTCGATACCATCAATCAATACCATCGGTGTCGATACATTGAAAGAGCCGACACCACGAATAAGTATTTTGCCGGCATCCATACCCGGTTGTCCTCCACTATTTGTAACAGTCATACCCGGAACCAGGCCCTGTAATCCCTGAGAGACATTGGATATTGCACGATTAGCCAAAGATTCTGAATTTACGGTAGCCACCGATCCTGTCAGGTTTACTTTTTTCTGGCTGCCGTATCCGACAACGACTACCTCATCCAACGCCTGAGTATCTTCCTCCAAAATAACAGTCAATACTGTATTGTTCCCCACTTTTACTTCTTTAGGACGATAACCTATATAAGAAATCTCAAGAGTCGAACCTTCCGGCACTTCTATATCAAAATTACCATCCAGATCAGAAATTACTCCATTTACGGTTCCTATCTGAACAATATTTGCTCCTATAACAGGTTCGCCATTCGCATCTGTTACGGAACCTTTCACTGACTTATTTTTACCTGTACTCGTATTTTGAGGCTCAGACTCGGCAAGAACTACCTGAGTATCCCCTTTTATAGTATAAGAAACAGGAATCTGCCCCACAATCTGTCCCATCACGGCTTCAATACCCTGATCGTTCACTTCAACGGTAATCGGAGTAGTCATACCAGGAAGTCCTTTCTTATAGAAAAAGCGGTATTTGCTCACCTTTTCAATTTGCTTCACCACTTCCGAAGCGGGTTTGTCTTTGATATGTATGGTTATCTGAGCGTGAATCTCCAGCAACGGAAAGGTTAACAAGATTGTCAGAAAAACCATCTGTTTAAATAAATGCTTCATGTTACTCATTTTTCTTTTAATTAGAAATAAGATGTAGATAAAATAAATGTTTGTAACTTTGTAAGCAGAAGAGTCCCGTTAACAACGGCCGGTCTCCTACATCGGCTGTATCAACATAAGGGATATCTGCAAAAACAGTAATGAGGAGGTAGCTCGAAAGAGTTACCTCTTTTTGTTAATTTTTTATTCCTTTCTCATAGGCGTTGTATTAGATTAGACATATTCGTTTTATTTTTCCGTACGGTTAACTCCTGCTAAGGAACCCTCTTTCTCAAAAATACAGTATCTCCTTTATTTTCATATACAACCGGAGTTGTCAGGTTAATAATGTCGATAAAGTTTTCAAGGTTGTTATTTCGAATGGTTCCTATGTAACATACTTTTTTCAAAGATTCGTCTTCTATACATATTGTTGTATTATACAGGCGACTCATAATATGGGTTATCTCCTCCAAAGACTCACCGTCAAATGTGATCTCATTTTTTCTCCAAAGAGCTATATTCTGCATACTCTCATCTTTGTACCGGGAAAAACTTCGGTTCAATAAATCGACCTTAACCGACTCATGCGGCTTGAGGATTGCCACATGACTATCATAGCTTACCCTGACAGAACCGGAAAATAACGATGCAATAATTTTATTATCATTCTGATACGCATTAACATTGAATGAAGTCCCCAAAGCTTCGACCTGCATACCTTTTGCTTCTACAATAAAGCGTTTATCCGGATTTTTGGCCACTTCAAAATAGGCCTCTCCTACTAATGTTACGTTACGTTCTTTCAAGCCATAATCTGCCGGATAACTAATTTTTGTATCGGAGTTCAGCCACACTTTCGTACTATCAGGCAAAGTAATGAATGCCCGTTGCCCTTTTTCTACCAATACCGTGAAATTCTGTGTCGACAGTTGCTTTTGTTTATCGTTCATACGATAATTAACCAGGCCTAAAACAATGATAATACAAGCTACCGCAATCTGTGGCCAAACCTTCCATGAAAAACGTGAACGTAATAAAATAGTTTTAGTTTTCTTCTCATCCAACTCCCGGCTCAGCCTGCGGTACATACGTTCCTGTACATCCCTGGGCATCTCATCCGGACTCTCTTTCCATGCTGTCTCAAAAAGCATGAAGAACTCCTCTTTGGATGCGCACTGCCGGAACCATTCCATCAACTGCCGGTTTTCTTCTTCGGTAGTCGTACCTGCTATCAGACGGTGAAGTAATTCTATTCTCATTATTAATCCGTTTATATATTATAGTGGGATAAATATACCTACTACTTAGTCAAAAGATAAAACAAGCTCATTTTTAACTTTAGTTCACAAACAAGCTCTACTTAAAGACAAGGAATATTCAGAAAAGAGGGAAGTCCGTTTTATAAGGAAAGATAGATAAGAATAAAAGCGACCGCTTTATTTCCAAGCACTTTACGAAGTTCTTTCAGAGCCTGATAGATATGTGCTTCTACCGTACGTTCGGACAAGGATAGTTTTTTCGCAATTTCTGCATGCGACAAGTTTTCAAAACGGCTCATGATAAATACTTTTCGCCGCATTTCCGGAAAGGAAGAGATGACATTGAAAATATATTCTCGTAAGGAGTCGGCTTCAATCGCATCTTCTTCCGAGTTGGAGATCAGTTTCGCATCCCTGATTTCTTCCACCGGAAGGTTTCTATGAAGGGCTTCTTCCACATATTTATAAGCTAAATTACGGGCGATGGTCGAGATATAGGCTTCAAAGTTAAGCTCAGGTAATATATTTCCACGCTTTTCCCAAATAGTCAGGAAGAGTTCCTGAACGACATCTTCAGCCAAATCTGCGTCATTCAGCAAATACAGAACGGTGTTGTATGCCTTCGGACTGTATCGCCAATAGACAGTATTAAAAGCATCCCTGTCTCCCTCCTTCAGACGATATAAAAGTTCACTATCCATGTTTATACTGTAATTCTCCTCATTAAATAGCTGTCAGGTTAACAATTCGGCAAAAGATAATTATTTTTCACCTAGCAACATATCCTAATTCCGATACAAATATAAACCTATTATTATTATTACAAATAGTATTTGCCAATACATGAACCACAAAGTTATAAACAACCGGATCACAGTTATTTCTTGGAAACCGTCACATATCGTAAAAGTTCGCAATGCCCGCTGACATCCATTATTCCTTTTTTGAACAATTCGCTTTTCAACCTCTTAAACGAGACTTCTCCAAAGTTATGTAATGTTTTCAATCTTTCTATCTCTTCATTTTCTAAAATATATCTCACTAAATCTTCCAACGTATCTATATGATTATCTCTTAAGGCATTATAGGTCCTTGTATCCAGATCAAGAGAGACAGTCAATGGCTTCTTCAGCAAAAGTTGCTGGTTCTCTAATGAAATCTTTTCCCCGGCAAACTTCATTCGCAAATCTTGCTCAGACTGCAGTTTCTTTATTCTGGCATTCAATGATATTATCTTCGATTTCAGTTCCCAGATTTCCTTATCTTTCTTTTCGCTCTCATCCAGATAACTCCTAATAAATCCGGTTTGACTACCGATATCCACCAGGGCTTCCTGAAATATGATCTTTACTTTGCGTTGTGTAATTTTCAGATGTTTTGCCACCTTTTTAATACTTATATGGGTTGCCAACGCATGGAATACGAATTTTTTGTTCTCAGAGTTAAGCAAGTTGCGCATTTCCGTTATAATAAACAGATATTCCGGAGTGAGCTTTTTAAATGATTCATATACAACATCTTTTTCGGTCACGTATTTTTTGGGGGGTACAGGTTGTGGCTGTGCTTCTACGTGTTGTTGCTCAGGCACGGAAGGTTGTTCTTCGGGTGTTGGAGAGACAATAAGAACTTCTTCCTGCAACGTTGCGTCAGGAGCTGTAAATACGTTATTTACAAGACAAAGCTTCTGTTCTCGGGTAAAAAGAAGTTTTGCATAATCGCGTAATCTAGTTAACATACTCATCATAACATAAATAGTTTAGTTAAGTCAAAATATAAAGAATGTGATATTACTATCTCAGCCGAAATTAGAACCGGGGATAATTTATGCAAACTGAAATAAAACTTTAAAATACCTTTTTTCCATAATTATAACGGAAGGAAGTCAACGCCATGGCTTCTAAAACATTCCCCACAGGAACAAAGGTAACAGATATGATTAAAAAAACAACAGATTACGGTAAGAAAATCAATGCTAAAGATTAAAACTGCCCTATCCTCGCGAACCAGACAGCTATTTACATATTTGAATATATTGTATATTATTTCAAATATGAATAGTTGGGAGCTTATAAAAAAGCCCTAACCCCCTTTTAATGTTTACCAATCCTATCTCCTTTCGCATCTTCTACATATATGAATCCAAAACCTGTTATCTTCTTTTTACAAAGAAAGCCAGAATATCCCATGCCCCAATATTCATGGCTAGGTAAAATACATAAACATCTGAATATTTTACATAGCATGGAGGAAAAGAAAAAAGCAGGACAGATTGTTATTTCCCATATGATAAGTAAGGACTTTATCGTTTTGTCCTTATATTTGTCTCAAATAAAATAAGTTCGATATGGAAAAAGAAACAGAAGAGAAAACCGGAAAGAACGTTCACCAAGGTGCGAACGTTCGCAGATTACGTAATATAATGGGTGTCAAACAAAGCTCATTGGCGGAAATGCTCGGTACCACGCAGCAAAAGGTTTCACGCATCGAAAGCCAACGGGTGATCGAACAAAATATGTTGATCCAAATCGCGAATATCCTCCATGTTTCCCCCAAGATTATTGAAGAACTGGATGAGAACCCGCTGTCAGTTGTTATTGAAAATAATAATTTTGAAAGCGGAAGCTATAATACAGGAGTTGATAACTCGAATGTTGGAGAAGAAAATCATCACAACACGATTAACAATCCCCTGGACAAAATAATGGAATTGAACAAACAGACCACCGATCTTTTTGAACGCATGCTGGCTGTTGAGAAAGAAAAATCCGCCTTGCTAGAACAATTGTTGAAGGAAAAGGGGAAATAAAGCCTGCGCTATTATAGCACATATCTTGTCAGATATAAAAAATATAACCGACCTCGTAAGGGTAGGTTTGAAATCTACCCCTACGAGGAAATCGGCTAAAAAAGTATCCGGCATTTATCTACCGGTTATACTTTCTTTATTACCCAAGGACTTGAATTCTACCTCCACAGAAGGAGCTTTTGAAGAAGAGAAGTCGCATTGTACCGTCACATTGTTTTTCCCCTTTCCCCATGCAGTAGTTTCGGATACGGCAAAGCTTTTACGAGGCTTCCAGTATTCATCACATACATATACGGAATTGCCATCGCAATAGAGTTTGTCGCCCGCTTTCAATATATCTTGCACTTGGATCGGAGCACAACCTTCCACCAATATTTGCAGGTTGGTGATTTGTGCACCCGCTTCGTCTCCGGCTTTTATCGCTGCATAGAATTGTACTGGTTGCTTCTCATACGGATTATCGAAAGTAAACTTACTTAACAAAGGTTCTCCCGTTTGTACCGAACGATACTTATGGACATTATCTCCTTTCAAAGTTACTTCATACAAGTTCCAAGCATTATCACCCGCTTTCTCCAAATGGAATTCGTTTTTAGGGTTCTTCATCTTCTCTCTTTGTGCAGCTGTCAACAAATGATTGTTACGTACTTTCTGCCATTCACGGATGGCCTCAAAGAGGTGACTCTTAAAACCGCTCTGTTCGATGCTTTCGTCTACACGCAACAAATAGCCGGCATCAAAAGCGGCACTACGTGCCTGGATCCATTCAATATCTTCCGGTCGATAAGTCTGTTCCAATTTAAACCAACCCAACATACCCGGCATCAAGTTACGCTCGAAATAACGCTGGTTCTCCAAACGGTAATTGACCTGGCTTTCACGCAAATTATCGTACCAAGGTTCTCCCCAGTTCATGAAAGAATAGATATGCCACCAATAATGGAACGGTGATGAACCACAAGAGATAATACCTTTCTGATCCAGGTCGTCAAACCATTGTTTCAGGAACCTGGAAGCTCCATATAAACCATGTCCCGTAGGTGATCCACCGTAATAACCGTCGAAGTCCATCAATCCGACTCCCGTTTCATTGCACACTTCAGCCAAACGTTTAGCAAAAACATCACTCAAATGAATATCCGGAAAGAGACCGCTATAACAATTATTCAGCAGCTTATCAATCTTATCTCCTGCCTGATGAGCCGTAGGCTTCGTTCCGAACTGTCCACGCGTACAATCCAGCAGTTTATAAGGCTTCTCTGTAGTTACCTCCCGATACGACACAATCTCCGTACCTATCTTTGCCGAATGCGTTTCACCCAAATAGGTAAAAAATTCCGGTGATTCAATTTCTATATCCTCATCCGTTGCACTGATCTCTTTTGTCAAAACGGAACTTCCTGAAATGGCAAGGCTATCGCTGGGAACAGGAGAGACATACGGATCATGCGTAGAAGTAAACATCGTCAGCGTATGTACGCCGATTTCAATGCCACGAGCTTTCGCCTTGTCGGTAAAAGCTTTAATTTGCTCTGCTCCCTCCGGAAAACGGGAGGTGTGTAAATCAAAATGTCCCCAGCTTTTGAATATGTCTCCGATATGAACCAAATTGAAGTTACAAGAATCGGCATAATTCAATGCATTATCCAACGAACGACCCTCATATAACATATAAGCCGGATTCTGGAGCTTCCGTTTTTTGATCCACTCTCCGTTCATCATCGGATGTGGCAATCCTTCCCCTACCTCAATCTTACCGATGACATCGACAGCTTCCGAAGATGGTGCGGCAAACAAGGCAATAGAACTTCCTATAAAATCCTGATCCAAAGCCGTCACAGTCTGTCTTCTCCCTATATAGTCTATCACTTTTTCTTTTCGCCAATCACGTGCGAAAAATTGAATATCACTACCATACGGACGTGCAACAGCCGCATTCCCCCTTATCATACGTACATATTCGGGCATATCTCCTTCTTCATTCACATTGATGTCGTACGTTTGCTGTCCGATCTTATCTTTCAAATCATCGGGCACCTCTTGTCCCGGCAGAGGATCAATGTAACAACCACCTGTAGCATCATCCCCCAAATGAGGTCGTCCCTCTGTCGTATTTATGCCGAGAGCCTGTACACCGACAGCAAAAGTCGTATCACGCACCACTCCTACCGTCTCTCCTATATATTGAGATATATTGGTTGCATACGGTCCCCAAGCTATGGCATCAATCCGGTCACGATTACTTAATGAAACCAGAACCAGGCGAATATATCCGTCTTTCACTTCTTTTGAAACAACAGCTTCCGACTGGTTTGCAAAGGTTAGCACCCATTTATCTCCTTCGACTTTCAGGTTGGTGGGCATGATGTATTCTTTTCCATCATAGAGACTCAACAAGGGAGATGCCCCCTCTTCCGCCAGATAATTCACGCCTGTTCCGTTATCTGCTATCTGGCGAATAAAACCTTTTCCATCCACACTGAATGTTGCGTATTGGGTCGAGAGCTCATCGACATACGATTGTTTGCATGAGCATAATATCAAAAATGCAACAGCACAAATACTACTAATTTTTCTAAATCTCATAAGGCCACAAATTAGATTATCAGATTTCTTAATTTACATATATTTACTACACAAAAATAAAGACAACCATTCACATTAAACATAGCAAATAATTGCCTATTCAATGGATTATTACTGTTTACTGGTGTCCGGCTATTAATCCTTAAAAGGGACATAATACCGAACATACTTGTTATTATTTGGATATGGATGAAACTGGGCAAATCTTATATTTGTAATATTGAGGTTTATGTTCAAAATGAACTTGATCAGCTAAAGGGACTTGGTTTATCACTGTTATGATATTTCCATTCTTATCTATAGCTTCTATATCTACGCCTAACTCCGAAAATCCAATTAAAGACAAATTGAAATTAACCTCCTCTAAATCCTTCAGAGGGATGATTTCCCATCCAAATTTTTCTTTCTTCAACATATAAGAACCCTTACCTCCAAATTCTCCCTTTTCTACTTCCCCATACGTATCAATATAGAATAAATGATCAGAATAAACCTTGTCAAGTAATTTACCTGTTGATGAGGCAGGGTTTATAGAAGAAACAGAAAACAAACGGCTTCCAGGCAAAACGGCCAAAGTTCCATATTTAGGTAATGAATAATCATGGTTATCTTCTTTAACCAACCACGGTTGATCGGAAAAGTTGGCATAAATCTTCAAACCACTATTATATTCAACCTGGATACAAGGAGATTTTAACAGATCTTTTTTGATTGCATCTGAAGATGACACATAAGATTTTCCATCAAAATACCGGATACTTTTCACCGGAATCATCGAATAGCTATTTTGGAATGGTTGCAAGAAAGCATATCTACGAACTGCATCAAAACCATCAGACAAAATACCGATATTACCGAAAGCGTAAGCATAAGCGACATAGGCCTCGTTAGAGACATTAGACATTCCATCCATTTCCAATGGATTAATCTTCAACAGTTGAAAATCAGGAAATATAGGCAAACTATGATTCATATGTGAATAATTCCCATCTAACAATCCTGCATAGAACCAATGTGTGCCACCTTCCGAATAAACTGGACCTTGATATGCGCGGCGTTCGTTCATCAAAGTCATACCAATATATTCAAATACAGTACGAAATTTTCCTGCTCCAGGAGTACGATAATCGTAATCCACCCGGTCCATAGGAGAAATACAAGTCTCCACATCGCAATAAGAAAAGTTGGTGCCAAATGTCTTATGTATTTGCGGTGCCAAAAGGGCCTGTTGTTCCCAACCGATCGTTACTTTATTGGCATAACATCTACACCAAGCAGGTCCCCAACCATAATCCTTGTGGCTGATACGTACCCAATCTTCATTCCACAGAGCATTTACAGGGGCAAAATCCATGTAATTTGAGTAAAAACCAATCCTCCAATCTTGACCTTGTACAAAACGGACATATTCTTTCAAACGTTCCGTACCCAGATCAGGGTTAGGTATTGTTCGAAATGTATAGCTCTCTCCACCAGCACGCCAAAAATCTTCGTGATAGCGAATACTAACATTTTCTACACCTTTAGACCGTAAATCAGTCACGAACTTTCCTAATTTAGGAAGATCACTTCCCCCGTTGATCGCCCACAAACGATCTACCTGGTTAGAACGCATCGGAGAAGCCGGATTATCAATCGTCGGGAATACTTCGTGTACATCCGGTGATACATTAATGAAAAGACGTTCGCGCAACGGGTTGCGCTTTTTATTATTCAACGGATAATATCTGACACCTCCATTATAGGTCGCTTTACCCTCTTTGATACCCTGTTCTCCACCATAATACATGGAAGCATTGGTATAATACCAATCAAACATCGTCAAATAGAACAGATTGTCGGCATACAGTATACTGGGAGCATCAGCCGTATAGGAATCATTGGCAAAAGGGTTATACACCAAGAAAGGAACACCCACCAATTTACCATCCGACACGTTATCTGTTGTGCCTAAACAGATCTCTTCCACTTTCCCATCCGCTGCTTTTTCTTCAATCGTCCAAATCAAAGACTTCTGCCTGATCGTATAGGAACAGTCAAAGCGTTGGTTCAAACCTTTTCCTACTGCTTTATAACGAATGAACAAAGTATCGTTTTCTACTCTCTTATCCATAACTTTCCACTCTGCTTCTGTCCGTTTTTCAAAAAGGATCTTAGCGTTGGCATTCACCTTTTTCTCTTGTCCGTCACACAAGAGTGTCACGCCGCCTATCGGATAAGCCGGATCTACTTGATACGTCAGCTTAGCATCTTTCCCTTCGTATGAGAAAAGGAATTTCTCGCCTTGTTGCTCCACACGATTGCTAAATCCGGTCGTCTTATTCGTCGGCAAGATCGTCTCTTCACGAAGCGGAAAAGGCAATTTCTCCGGGAACGGTTTAAACTTCATTGGCTTCAAAACTTCTTGATATCCATAGATAGGACCCAAGAAAATATTGTTCTCCACATCCGGCTTTGTACCATTTCCTTTAAATTCCAATCCGATGAATGTAATCGGTCGGGCAATACTATCATTTAATTTGATATGGTTCAAAAACCAATACTTATAATTCATATTCCGCCATAACCATTCTTGCATGAACGGAATTGTTATCTCCCGGCCTTTGGCATCCTGGATAACGGCATAATGGGTCATGGCTTCTCCACTGTTCTCCCATAACCAATGGTTTCCATAATTCCAAAAGTTAATGCAATCCCACTCTTTATCGAATTTATAAGGTTCAACAAGCTCTACACGAAATCCGGCTTTTGCCTGTTTGGTTTTGTAAACGACTTTTCCGCTGTAATCGCCTATTACCCGTTGTTCTTTAGTTCGATATAATGCAACTTCGGATTGATTTGCCCGAACCTGCCACTGCGTACAATCATCAAAAGTAAACAGTGGTTCTCTGGCTTCCCTACGCCCTTCCATTTCATAAGGCTTACTACCGATGCTTTTTTGCTTCGGATCTTGATTCACTCCTTGGATCGCCTCTCCATATTCCAATTCGTTTGTCTCTTGTGCTTTTCCTTGTTGGATATTCAGAGCCAAACACAGCAACACACATGCGCGTAATAATTTATGTTTTAACATATTGTCTAATTTATAAGAGTTCTCGGATTGACATGCTCACCGGAGATATCCACTGTATATAGCGTCCATGTATGATCATTGATACGTTCCAAATGGTACCGGTTCTCTTGAGCTTTCATTTCTTCTTTCAATTCTTTAGAAAAAATGTCTGCACGTCGGGCATCTTCCCACACACGAAAAGCTTTAAACACACGCTCTTTATCCAAACATTTTTCAACAGCATTTTCACTTAAACCAAGCATATAAGTAGCATTCCATGCAACAGCTTTTGATTGTAGATTCTCTATCACTTGTTCATCCCATTCCGATTGGAAATTTTGGATACCGAAAGTGGGACAAATGAAATTATTAACATTACCGTTCCTTTCATCTTTCCCCTGAATTCCGAAAGAATTGGTTACAGGGTTAAACATATTGTTTCCTCCACCAATATTTCCATTCCCCATATATAGCCAATTACCATACATGATACCAGATCCCATCACACGAAGTTCATTTCCGCCATACGTATGAAACTTCTCAAACAAATTCCGATAGAATCGTTTCATTGAATAATAGCCATGTCCTTGATACATGAAACTTTCCTGCCCATCAAAATCGACATAATCCATGCCACCGTCAACCAATAACCGGGCATAATAATCGGCATAATCGTCTTGCAGATTCATATCCGGAACAAAACCATTATAACAGTTCATCTGTAATTTTGCTACCACCTCACCCGCTTTATGTGTTTGAGCCACCGTGTTGTAAGCACCACGCTTCACACCTTTCAATGTATAAGGTCGGGTTGTTGTAACTCCTTCGTAAGTAAGTAGTTCTTTTCCTAATTTCAACACATTGAGTTTATTGCAATGCCAAGTTCCCCATTCATTTAACCAACTGGTATCAGCCACACAAATATCCGTTTGAGAAGCATTCAAATCGTGAGTGATCGTTGTCTTCAACACCATGCATAAGCTATCATTAGGAATGGGACTGACATCACTGCAATGTGGTTGCAAAAACTCACACAACGTATGTAACCCATAAGCGATTCCTGCTTCGTTCGTCATTTTTGTAAACTCAGCGATAGAAATTTGTTTTCCACCATACGAAATCATCTTATCCGCCCATCGATTTGCCGGGTTGACATAATACTCTCCCAAACCTTCATCCTGTACAGCACGTACTCCCAACTGAGTTGCATAAGAGATCAAACTATCATGCCGTCCCCACCATGCTAAATCGGCACAAGCAGCTTTCGGATCACGAACCCATTTCCCTTGCTGGGTAATATAAGGCAGTCCTTCCTCCAAAACGACCTTCTCATAAAGTTTTAACGTATGCTCTTTAGGACAAACAAAAAATGCAACCGATGATCCTAAAACATCCTCATCTACAGCCTCTACCCGATGATGCTTAGGTACATTCACATTTTCAAAACCGGGTATAAGTGTAAAAAATATATCACGGGTAGCACGGCGATCACGCGAACTCATTACAATGTAAGAACCATATTCCGGTATATACTCAGCCCCATTCCCTTTATTGAAAAAGAAATGACCTTCTTTCCGATTCGTAAAAGCAACATCGCTAATGCCATCTCCACCTATACGCAATCGCTGCCCCTCATATAACGAATCCGGCAAAGGATATTTGATCGGATCTGGTGTATGTACTCTGTAATACATTTGGTGCATATCTCCATCTGTAGGAAGACCGGTATTCGTATTGTCATTACAGGCGACCATACCGATCGTACAACGTTCATTACTGACTACTCCCAACAAATCTCCAATATATTCACGTATAGTGGTATAATAAGGTCCCCATACTACATGATCCGTTTTACCACGATTAGTAAGTGATATAAGTTTAAACGTCAAGTACTCTTCTTTTTCTCCTACTTCTATAATAGCTTCAGCTCCATTTACATATGTCAACATCAACTTTTCGTCGATTTGTCGAGCCGAAACAGGCAAAATTACCTGATCATTACCGGCATAAAGAGCCAATAATGGAGAACTTTTCTTATCAGATAAATATTCTATATTATCGACTTTACTGTAGATACTTGTTAAGAATCCAGTAGAATCTATCTTTAATACTACATAATCCGTTTCAAAGCAAATATTCATCTCTACCTGATTGCACGAAAAGAATAGTGAAGATATAACTACCCACACCCATTTTAATAAACAATTTTTCATTTGTCTCATATAAGATTTGAAAGGTTCAAAAAAACGGAGTAAAAGATCATTAAGACAAATATCTTCTACTCCGCTATAAAAATAATGAGTTTTTAGTATTACTTCAATGGATCAAATGAGCCACCCCATTCATTGTTTTGTTGTGACATATCATTGTCGAAGTTTGCTCCCATAGTCTTATCCCCAATGGCACCGAACCAATGCTTGGTGGAGATATTAAACGTGGAAACTTCAACTTGCTTCACATTAGGCACGAAATCAATATGGAAAAATTTCTGCGTTTCAGCGTCTTCCAACGTACGTGTCCAGTCGAATTTTCCAGCTTCTTCCTCATCCCCGTTAAATACCACATACAGGTTGTTGTAATGTTTCTGGGCATTGATGTTGTCGAAATTCATCCAACGGCGGAGGTCGCCATAACGGAAGTTTTCTTGAGACAACTCAGCTGCACGTTCGTTGTATAACAAACGACGAACCCCTTCGAGCGTATTATACACATCCAGCCCATACCCGATAGCGCCCGCACCTTTATCGATACCTGCACGTTTACGGATTGCAGCTACATAACCCAACGCTTCATTTATATGACCTGCTTCGGCAGCACATTCGGCAAGGTTCAGGTAAACTTCACCCAAGCGTAAACAGATAGCATTATTTTCACCTTTATATGAATCTGCATTATTCAATCCCGGCGTAATGGCTTTTAACGGGAAGAATGAGCCATAATGGGTAGTTCCGGCATTACGTTCGAGCTGTATGTTGGACATCGCTTTATAGAACGGGGTTACCTTCACATACGAAGTCCAGAAATACTGTCCGGCAGGAATTTCCAACGACGGGAAATCACAACCCGGAACCGAATAAGAGTCATAGAAACGCGGATCCATTTCGTTCACCAACTTGTCGAGAATATCTGCATTGTAGGCAGCATCTGTGGAAAGGCGGTTTACATCCAGCTTCTGGCTCTTATACTCTTCGTTTTCGTAGATAGCCATAGAAGAACCATCCTTCAGCGGGAAAGCGAGAAGCTGGGGAGTCTGCGGTACTTGGCGGCATGCCCATCCATGGGTAATATCTTCAGGTAGATACTGATTCATATCGTAATACGTATCTGGATATTTGTAATGTCTAAAGATCAAGGCTTCCGTATTGGACTTTCCCTTCGTCAGCCAAATATCACTAAATTTATCCATCAACTTATAACCATTCTTTTCAGCATATTCAAGAGCTGCCTTATTAGTTTGATAGGCAGTTTCCCAACGCCCCTTGTCGTTGGAGCGATTGAATAACTTACTAGCATACCACATTTGTACGCGTCCTTTAAAAGCCATGGCAGCACATTTGTCAATACGTCCATAGTCAGCACTTGACCAACGATCCGGAAGTGCTTGAATGGCATCGTCCAAGTCTTTCAGAATCTGAGCCATACAATCCGATGTAGAACTTCGTTTCACCATCAACGAAGGCAGATCGTTCACATCCTGCGATTTGAGGATCAGGGGAACACCACCTAAGTCCTTTACGTAAGACCAATACCGGTAAGCCCGCCAAAACTTGGCTTGTGCCACCACAGCATCTTTGTCTTTGAGAGCCATGACACTTTCCGGCACCGTCTCCATCTGTTCAAGCAAATAGTTGATCTTGTCAATAATTCCATAATCGAAGTTGACCCCACGGCTGGAAGCAGAGATGTTTACCCCCCGCAACCACTCGCTCATGCTATCGTTTGAATCCGTTGTAAGGTCCGTGTCAGTATCAGACGTAGAAGACCATCCCGGCACCATACCGCTATAGATATCGGTCAGATATGCTTGGATCATTGTTTCATTCTGCCACACATTATCCGGATTAATTGCTGATTTGTTCTCGTAATCTAATTGGCAAGAAGACAACGCCAATACGCATACCGACAAAGTCAGGAATTTACGTCCACTTTTCTTTATTATATTTAAGTTGTTCATAAAATTTACGTTTAAAAATTAACACTTATACCACCACCCAGAGTTCTCATCACAGGGTAACCAACACCGCTCCATCCCGGGTTCAATTCCGGATCCCAGTGTTTGAATCCGGAGATATAGAACAGGTTTGTACCTGTTGCAAACACCTTGATACTGGAAATTGCATTACCCAATGGTTGGGCGAAATCAAAGGTGTAACCAATATTCAAATTGGAAAGACGGATATAATTCGCCTTTTTCCAATAATAATTAACGTCGGTCCAAGCATATGAGCGATAATCGCGCGGAGCTAGCATAGGCAGTTCTGCATTGGGATTCTCCGGTGTCCAGGAGTTTTCAACCCATTCCCTGTTCCACATCTGACCACCATGATAATCAGCTAGTGAACCAAAATTCTTATAGTTGTGGAATTTGCCAGTGAATGTAGCTTCCACAGAAAGCCCTTTCCAAGTCGCGCCCAAGTTCAAGCCCATATAAATCGGGTTGTTATTGTTATAAAGAATCTCCTTGTCATAACGGTCGATGATGCCATCTTTCTTTCCGTCAGGACCGCTCTTGTCAATGTAGACAAACGAACCGGGACGAAGGTCTACACCACCACCTGTTGGCATAACATAATTAGGATTCTCTTTTTTAAACGCATCCACCTCTGCTTGCGAACGAAGAATACGTCCTTCGTAGGCAGTAATATAACTACGGTCTTTACCGACAGGGATCTCCCAATCAAGCAAACCGGCAGCATAATCCTGTACCTCTACTTTGTTCCATCCGTAAGAGAGGTTTACGTCAGCATGCCAATTCACTTTACCAAAACGGTCTTCCCAACCCACGCTAAAGTCGAATCCCTGTCCATTAATCACACCATAGTTCTCAGCCGGCATCGTCTTGGAGAAAGTGGTCGGTAGTGAATTTTGACGGTTACCAAGGATATCAAACGTATGCTTGTGCCAATATTCAACAGCACCGTGCAGATGATCCAGGAAGCGGTAATCTACACCGACGTTGATACCGGTAGATTTTTCCCAAGTCAGGTACTCATTCACCAAACTTCCATACTGCAAACCATTATTCACAGCTGCGTTTTCGCCAAACATGTAGTTACCGCCACTCTTGTAACTGGTCTGCCATTGCCATCCACCGACAGCATCGTTACCAGTTAAAGCGACAGATCCGCGCAGCTTCAAGAAGTCGATCCATTCAACATCTTTCAAAAATCTTTCTTCAGACGCTACCCAAGCAGCCGATACAGCCGGGAACACCCCCCAACGTTCGCTAGGTGCAAAATTCATAGAGCCGTCATAACGTACAGAGAAATTCAAGATATATTTATTAGCATAATCATAACCGCCAATAAATACCCAAGAAGCACGTCCACCATCCGTGTCAGGACCACCATTGGAAAATTGTTTGTCTGTAGAAGAACCGGCTGCCCAGAACTGGTCGGTCTGATACAACGGGAACTGGTCGCGTTTTGCCCATACATAGTGATAATCGTTGTTCGAAGCCTCGTATACGGCAGCTGCGTTGACATGATGGTCTCCCCAGCGATTATCGTAGTTGATCTGGAAATTCAACTGCTGGTTAACCCACCATTTACCCCAGCCGGAGATACCGGCGCCTTCATTACTGACATAATAATTACTCAAATCGTTTACATCGATGATATGATTGTTTGCACCCGATTTCTTAGGATAATAGAACTTTTGCAACGCGGTGTAGTCTTTGCCACGTTGCGTCTTCCAACTTCCCATGTAAGATACTTTTGCACTCAATCCTTTTACCCATGGTAATTTATAAGTCAAGCTGACATTAGCTTCCGGATTCATCGTGGTATTTCTTCTGTAACCGGAAGCACCTTCAGCAGCCGCAGCCGGGTTACCGTATGCCCATCCGTCTCCAATCCACTTACCGTCAGGCGAACGTGAAGGCATGTATTCAAATGATACACGTGCTTTCGTGTAAGTTGCATCTGTACCTTCCGTCGGAGAAGAACCATATTTAGTATTCGTATTGGCGATAGAAGCATACAACTGTAAGTCTTTGGTTATGTCAGCCGTCACATTCAAACGCATGTTCAACTTATTATATTCTGTTGATTCCATGAAACCGTTCTGGGTATAGTAATTAGCAGCCCCGAAAAATTTAATTCTTTCCGAACCGCCGCTGACGCTTAATGCATGATTCATCACGTAAGGCGTATGCCATGTGTCATCAAGCATACTAAAACCTTGTCCGGGAAGGTTTTTGGCCCATTCAAGCTCTTCATCGCTCCAGCCTTCTCCTTGTGGAGCAGTCAAGCCGAAATTCTTATAGGCTTGGTTTACCGTCAACCCCTGTTGGTAAAGGTTGTTCAACTTTACCTCCTGCGTAGCAAAATCGGCTGAGAAATTGGCTGTATAGTTAACCGATATCTTCCCTGAAATTCCGGAACGTGTCGTAACCAAAACAACCCCTGCATCTGAACGTGCTCCATAAACAGCAGCCGAAGCGGCATCCTTCAATATGCTTACCGACTCAATTTCATTGGGGCTTAAATTGTTGAACGTAGTCGCATCGCGTACTGCCCCGTCAATTACATACAACATCGGTGAGGTATTCCACGTCGTACCAGTACGTACCCCTACACTTGCCTGTTCTCCCGGCTTACCGGCAGGAACGGAGATATGCACACCAGACATTTTACCAACCAACGACTGTGCGGCACTGTTTGTCGGGATCTGTGCCAACGATTCTGTAAATTTGGTTGTCTCTACAGATCCAGCCAATAGTCCTTTCTTCTGAGAGGTATAACCAACTACGACCACCTCTTCCAGAGCCTGGGTGTCTTCTTTCAGAATAATCGAAAAATTATTTTTTTTGCTTACAGATATACTTTGGGTTATATAACCAATATAAGAGATTTCAATTGTTGCATTGTCGGGCACTTCCAAGGTAAACTTTCCGTCCATATCCGTAGTTGTTCCTGTACTTGTTCCCGGAATGGACACGTTTGCACCGATAATAGGTTCGTTATTATTATCAAGCACGACACCTGTTATTGCTTTAAGTTTCTGATTCACACCTGGTAATTCAGATTTATCAGCTTTATATAATACAATATGCTTATCACTGATCGTATACCTGATATTCTCACTTTTGAATATTTCATCCAGAATATCCGTCACCAGTTTATTCTTTACATTAACAGATACTTTACGGTTTACATTTACCTGATTCAGGTTGTAAGTAAAATAGAATGAACTTTTCTGCTCTATCATCGACAAGACATCCTGCACTGTCATGTTCTCCACGTTCAACGATAGTTTTACCGATTGCGAGTAAGTGACACTCGCCGTGATTTGCATTGTACCCAATAATAAAAACAATAAGATACACCTCATAATAAATAGACTTTTCCGGAGCCATGACGATTTATGCGTACCGCATGGCATACACTTCTTAATAAAATTCATACATTTGTAAATGATTAGTTAGTAATAAATTTAGGTTGTCTCTAATGCGTTACTCGCTTAATCCGAACCGGGGATGTTTGCAGCATCTTCGGTTCTTCATTTTTATAACATCCATGTCTTCTTCATAAGCATTCTCATTTTATAGGTTTATAAATCTGTATATGATCCCCCTGAATTTTATAATCCAGTTTGCGGGTATCTTTCAATAAGGTAAGTATCTGATTTATTTTAGCTGTTTCCTTGAAACGGCAAGTAAATAATTCCGTATTGAGTTCCTGATCTTTCACTGTGATATGAACATTGAAACGACGTTCCAGATCAACTACAATATCGATCAGTTGTTTATTAATATAAGCCGCTTCGCCCACCGTCCACGATTTGACTAAAGAGGCGTTGACCGTTTTATTGACTACCAGGCCGTCATCTTTAGAATAGGTAACCTGCTCATTCGGTCTTAGAGTTACTTTATGTTCATTGTCATTTGTAGCGACTTCCACTTTTCCTTCTGCCAACGTTATGGAAGACGGTTCTTCATTATATGCTCTCACATTAAACTTCGTGCCCAATACTTTTACCTGGAGTAAATCAGCATGTACGACAAACGGCGCTTTTTCATTATGTGCGACTTCAAAAAAACCCTCGCCTTCAAGCTTAACATCCCGCATCTTTGATGAAAACTGAGCAGGATAGGTAAATTTACTATGAGAATTCAGCCAGACTTTTGTACCATCGGATAAGGTCAAAGAAGCCCTTTGACCATTAGGGACTTCAATCGTATTCATGGAAGAGGGCTGTTCCTGCAATAAAAAATAAAGATTAGTACTTAATAATCCGATCAGCACAATTGCAGCAGCATATTTCATCCATGAAATATAAACAGGACGTCTCCGGCTTATTTCCACTTTTACTTCCTTTTCCTGCAATCCGGACATAAAACGTGCATAGGCCCTTTCGACCTCTTGTTTGTCGGAAAAACGTAGCTGGTCTTTCAAACTCCAGATACGCTCCATCTCAAACAGCCAATCTGCATTTGCCTGATCAGAAGCAATCCATTGATCGACCACCTTTATTTCTTCCGAAGTACATCGGTGGATTAAAAATCGTATTAGTATTTCTTCATTCATAGATCTTTCTTATCGTTTATATAAAGAAGACAACTAGGGCATCGGAAACTACGTAGTCAAAAATGAAAAAAGTTCAAATTAATTTATAATCCGACAAAAGGCGATATATAGTATCAGCAAATCTTTTAAATCTTCCCGCAGGAAAAGTACTGCATTACGGACATGAACTGCTACCGTACGTGGTGATATTCCAAGCTTATCAGCAATTTCTTTATGCGGCAAATCCTCATAATAACACAGCCGGAACACTTCTGCCGCTTTAGGTGGTAATTTTTTCACGGAAGCTTCGATCTGTTCACGAATATCACAGTCGATCACTTGTTTCAGTACATCATTTGAATCGGTCCGGTCATTTAGAAAAGCGATACGTGCTTCGGCTATTCGTATTTTAGCATTATACTCTTCTACGACCATTTGATGTTTCAAATAATTCAGACAGCGATTTTGAAGGGATTTAAAGAGATAGGATTGTACGCTATTTACATCGATTTGTTGTTTTTGTTCCCAATAGAATATAAAGATATCCTGCACCAGATCTTTCGCAGCCTGTTCATCCACAAAACGACAAGCCAACGACAGCAGTTTCGGATAAAAGTGAACAAAGAATCTTTTAAAAGCTTCCTGATCCCCTTCCTTTATTCTATGTATATCAATAGGCCCCAAGTTATATAAGTCTTAATTAACAACAATATCTATCAGTGGTAATACCAAGTTCTTGAGGAACTATGGCATTATTTCGTGATAAGAAGCTCGAAATCAGCCATCTAAGGGAAACAATGCAATTATCTTCGAATATTTATTTTTAAATATTATTTTTCTGTTTATAACAGATCAATGGATTTTCCTACCTGAATTAACTATTTATAATATAAATAGATTATATTTGCGGTGGGAGAAATATATTAGTTCCTCAAGAACTTCATGCCAATACCTAAAACGAGGAAATAGCGTGAATCCTTTAATTTCTATAGCCTAGAAAACAAAAATAAAAAAATGAGATACAAAGACTATTATAAAAATAGCTTTGAACCTCATTTTTTATGTGAATGGGATATTATTCTATATCCTTACTTATTCGGTCAGTTCATTGAAATACCGAATGCACTCTTTTATATCCGGCACGGAATTTTCCCAGTTGTATTCGTATTCAATAGAGAAAACACCTTTAAAATGCTGCCGTTTCAACTCATGCAACATTCCTTTCACGTCGAGGATACCGGTTCCCCAGATTACGTCGTGTTGCTCTTTTTCTCCTTCCTGTTTTGCTGCAATGTCTTTGAAATGGAGAGAAATGAGGCGTCCTTCGAGTTTTTTCAGGCAATCCAGCTGGTTCAGACCCTCACGACGCCAATGGCCGACGTCCGCACAGGAACCGATCAGCTTGCTACGGCCGGCAATCGCTTGCAACAGATTATCCGGATTCCAATAGTCGGATGGTTGCGGGTGGTTGTGCACAGAGATTTTTATGCCGTACTGCTCAGCCAGTTTTTCTACGAGGTCCCAGTCGTTTAAGGCAGGCTCGCAGGTGATAAACTCCATGTCCATATCTTTTGCAAATCTGAACATCTTCTCCCAGTCTTCCGACTTATCGGCCACATACACACCCGTAGCTATAATTTTTATACCTTTGGAAGCAGCCAATTCTTTCAGCTCTTTCCGGGTCTGGGTATCCAGGTCGAAACCAAAGACTTTATCGCCCCATTTTCCGCCCAGCTTATGGCCCGGATATACTTCTATATACTTCACTCCCAGTTCCTGAGTTTTATCCAACGCTTCCGTCAACGGAAAGAGATGGAATGTATAAGACTGTATGGCTATCCTCCAATCTTGTTTTTCCGCTTTCGCCTGTTTGCAAGCAGACAAAAAGCATGCAAACAACAAAAGACAAACAACGGGGAATAATACTTTCTTTATTTGTTTCATAACATTATTCTATTAATTATTCAGGCATATCGGGTAACGAGAAGCCATTTTCGTAGGTATGCCTGATCCATTCGGATGCCATATCTGCCGCACTGAAGTCGGCATAACGTCGGTCGAAACGGGGATCTCCGTCAATTACCTTGAAATCGTCTACCGTTACAATCTTTATCTTATCATTGGGGGAAATATTCGTAAAACGCATATTTTCGCCATCCCATTGGAGTTCACGATGGAGACCGTATAAACCGGAGAGACGGACAGCCAGAACGCCCATCACAACCATCTCATTGAAAGGTCCGGAGAACTGGAAGTTGGACGATGCCTCCGTTCTACTACCCGCCGGTTCCTTACACGCACGAATCCAGTCCTGTTCATGTGCATTCGTATTCCAGATATCGCCGTTACCTCCTTTGACACGAGGTATAGTCGGTTTAGGCTGGTTGAAATTCTCCATGGCAGAGAACGGCAACAATGTGGGATTCATACCATAACAACCGGTCATGATCTTCCCTTTCGTTCCGACGAAGATAATGCCTCCGTTCTCATCTCCCATCATCTCCCCGTCTTTCAACTCTTCCGGCCGGGGCGGCATCAGGCCACCGTCATACCAATATACTTTCACCTCCGGCATCTTCACGTTGCCTTTTGGCGGACGTGCCGGGAAGGTATAAGTCACCACCTGGGCATGAGGAGGAGAATACAGGTTACTAAGGGTAGAGCTGCCGATCACACTTGTCGGATACTTCAGGTCGAGCGCCCAATAAAGCGGGTCCATGATATGACAGGCCATATCGCCCAGTGCACCGGTACCGAAATCCCACCAGCCACGCCAGTTCCAGGGAGTATAAACGGGATTGTACGGACGTTTCCGGGCAGGGCCGATAAACAGGTCCCAGTCCAGCGTCTTGGGACATTTCACGACCGTTTTCGGTTCCTGCAAACCCTGCGGCCAGATAGGACGATCGGTCCAGCAATGTACCTCATACACATCTCCTATTATACCGGATTGTATCCATTCCGCCACCTGGCGGCACCAGTCAAAAGAGTTGCCCTGGTTACCCATTTGTGTCGCCACCTTATATTTTTTAGCCAGACGGGTAAGCAGACGGGATTCGTAAACAGAATGTGTAAGCGGTTTCTGGGTATAACAATGCTTGCCCAGCGTAATTGCATGGGCGGTCACACCGGCATGGGTATGGTCCGGGGTAGCCACCATTACAGCATCGATTGAACTGCCGATCTCATCAAACATCACTCTCCAGTCTTTGAACCTGCGGGCATTAGGATAATCCTTAAAGGTCTTATCCGCATAGTGCCAGTCCACATCACATAGGGCAACGATATTCTCCGTGCTCATGTTCGCCAGGTTACGGCGTCCCATTCCACCGACTCCGATCCCGGCAATATTCAGTTTATCACTCGGTGCTGTAAACCCGAAAGAGCGCCCCAGTACATGTCCGGGAACGATGGTAAGACCGGCGGCGGCAAAGGCCCCGGTCTTGATAAATGTTCTTCTTGAAATGTTCGTCATGGTATTCTTTATTTATTGTTTAGCATCCCACCACATACGGGTTGTCGTTTTATCCTCACCGATACGGGATACCGCTGCATTATAATTATCTTCATTCACAATAGCTTCCTGTGCCGGATACGTAATACGCCGGACAGATCCCCGCCAGTCACGTTCGCCGGCTTTTACTACATAACCCGGTTCGGGAGCAACAAAAGGCTCCAGATCAGGGATGTTCAGACGACGATAATCATTCCAGGCTTCCCAACCGTTATCCGGGAAATTCGCAAAATACTTCTGGGTGATGATCTTCTCCAACTGGGAGTCGTGTGAAGTTCCTTTATTTTCGAAGGGAACGGTCGTCCCGTAAGCATTCGGCATTGTCGATTTCATATATTTATCGACAGTATCGTCCGGAATTCCGGCTTCCGCCATAGAGGCTTTGATCCCTTCTTCATAGAACTCTTTTGCAGAGCCTCCCATATTCCAGCCACGGAGTGCCCCTTCCGCACGCAGGAAACATATTTCGGCGTAATACATCAGAATCTGGTCGCGGTTAAACTGGATAGTAAAAGGAACTCCCGGGGTCTTCGTGTCGCTCACATAATAGACTCCAATGCGGGAGTTATTCGTTCGGGAATTCTCGGGAAGTTCTCTTTCCGCTACCGGCAGACCGGACGGAACACCTTTCCATCTTCCCCGGAAATCTTCAGTTGCACCATTATACTCGTTAGTCACATTAAAATAAACAGGACCGCGCGGATCGACACAGGCAGGAACATTCGTATATCCTTCTCCTTCCGGGAACGGGATACCACCCAAACCTGTCAGCAATTTCTCCATCGAGTAACTCATGGTCTGCCGTTTCCCGTTGAACAAATGAGCATTCGCATAATAGAACCGTCCATCAAAGATATAACTCTGGCAACGCCAGATCTTCACATTATCGTTGTTTGATGCGAGTAATGCACCTGCTGTCACGGCGGCTTCGGCTTCTTCTTTCGCTTTCGCCGGGTCGACTTCCGTCAGGCGCATGGCAAGACGCAACCGCAAACTATTGGCGAAACTTTTCCAACGGGTTATATCTCCATTGAATATCAAATCACCTTTACCAGGGGTCGCTCCTTGTACGTCCAATGCGGCAGACGCTTCCGCCAACTCCTTGAACATATCATAATAAATATCTTTCTGAGGATCATAGGGCGCAGCCAGGCCGGAACCATCGGCGGCCTTAAAATAAGGGATATCCCCCCACAAATCGGTAGCCCTGTGAAATAGCCAGACTTTCCAGATACGAGCTATCTGAACGGTATTTACCAATTTGGGATCGTCAGAATAGTTTTTAATTATTTCATTCAGTGCATCGATCCATTGCCAGTGCATATTCCAAAAATCCTGTGTCCAGCTTTCTACCGGCACACAGTTGTTAGAGGCATATTTATCATTTGCAAAATACTGCGCGAAATTATCCACATACAGGTTGTGAATACGCTGATACATATCTACATCCAGTGTTCCTTTTATCATCGTCGGAGTCAACAGGAACGTGGGATCGACGGTCTCCGGTGTCGGGTCGTTCGGATTGAGGTTGATACTATCGAAACTCTCGCACGAGGTTAAAGCTACTCCGCAAAAAGCCAAACCTAACAAATATGATTTTATATGTATATTCATATCAAATACTATTAATGATCCAACAATCGTTTAGAAAGAAACATTCAGGTTGAAACCGAAACTACGCATGGATGGCAGTGAGGCATATTCAATACCCTGCCCGTTTCCCGTACTGTAAGAAGATTCGGGATCATACCCCGGAATATTGTTTTTAATCAGCCACAGGTTACGACCTACAAAACTCAGTTTCAGATTGGTAAACGGAGTTTTGGCCAGCATCTTATTAGGAAACATATAGCCAATAGTCAATTCACGTAACCGAAGATTGGTTCCGTCGTAGATAAATTCTTCACCGGCACGAGATACACGGTCCCAGTATGCCTGAGGATTAGCTGCGACTGTATTCTGTTTTCCGTCGGCAGTAACTCCGTCCACCACGATACCGCCTGTACCGGCATACCATTCGTCACGGCCTGCCAACGACATTTCAGTTGTACCGTATTGGGAACCACGAGCCAGAGAGTTTACGAAAATATCACCACCATAACGCATATCCAGCATAAAGCTGAATGATAAATTTTTATAGGTGAATGAGTTTATCATACTTCCTGTCCACTTGGGCATATAATTACCGATTTTTGTATTCATATCGCTTTCCAACAATGGCAGACCATTCTCATCAATAATCTTACGACCTTGTTCGTCACGTTGGTAAGCCCGCCCGTACAAATCGCCATACGTACTGCCTTCCGTAGCAACCACATTCACAAAATCGGTATTCGACAGGATAAAACGCCGGGAATCCGGATGCAATTCTTTGATCTTATTGCTATTCTTCGAATAATTTACAGATACATTCCATTCAAAGTCTTTCGTCCGAACCGGAGTTCCGCTCAGAACGATCTCTATACCTGTATTCTGAATATTTCCGGCATTGATCATCCGGGAGCTCTTACCGGTTGTCGAGGAGATAGGCAGAGCCAGAATCTGGTTGGTTGCATTTTTCTTATACCAGGTAAAATCCGCTCCCAACCGGTTATTAAAGAAACGGATATCGAAACCAGCCTCGGTCGATTTGATCAGCTCCGGCTTCAGGTCTGCTAATGGGATCGTACTGGCAGTCGATGCTCCCTTGATATCATCGATAACAGTATAAATACCATAAGTGGTGAGTAAGCGGTAAGGATCGGTATCGTTACCAACTTCCGCATAGGAGGCTCTCAGTTTTGCGAGGGACAACCATTCCGGCACATTCACTTCATACGAACGAAGCATATCCGACACAACCCAGCCAAGCCCTACTGAAGGATAGAAGAACGAACGGTTCCGGAAAGGCAGTGTAGACGACCAGTCGTTGCGGGCTGTCACATCCACGAAAATCCAGTTTCCATAACTCAACTGAGCAAAACCATATACTGAATTTACTGACTTCTTGGTGATATAATTACTTGGAGTAGGCGTTTCACCATTGCTGATCGCAAAGAAATCAGGGATCGCCAACAAGCCTGTCGACATCGCATACGAATTACTTTGCTGGAACATCAGGTTGCCACCGACACTCAGGCTCCCGGAGAAACCGGAATCCCACCAGTTATCTTTTGAGGCAGTTACCAAAGCATCCGTATTTCGTTCCCTGAAGTCACTCGTATTCAAGCCGTAATCACCTTTTCCGTTATATTTTCCATAAGGAGTACCGGAGGCATGGCGCCAATCCCCTTTTTCCCAATACATATCTTCACCGTGACGCAACTTAATGGTCAGCCAGGATGTAGGGCCAGAAAACCGATGAAACGGTCGCGTTGGTTATTATTCTTATTAAAATCGGTTGTATAATAGGGATTCAACACATAGTTCGCTTCATCCGTCGTCCAGCGCTTTACAACTCCGTCCTCATCTACACCACCAACCATATCCGAATAATGCACATTCCGGGGCATCATCAGGTAGTTAGCCATGATATTCTCCGGACTGCCTGTCAATTGCGGACGGTTCCAACCACGCTGTTTCACATAGTTGACTTTAGCATCCAAAGAAAGTTTTTTGCTGAGATTGACCGTAGAACGTAAGTTCAGCATATATTTATCCTGATAATTGGTAGGAATAATCCCATCCATACGTTGATACGACAACGTTCCCCGGAAAGATGTTTTTTCATTTACAGCGTTTGCTTCCAATGTGTTCGTTGTCGTCACACCGGTTCCCAGAAAGTCGGTGATATCATTATCATAGGGCGAATAAGGGCGTTCCTGACCGGTCCAGTCCTTCAGCATCTGACCTTCCATCTTCGCTCCCCAACTATAATTGCTGTTGGCATCGAATATGCCATTCGTACCTTGTCCGTACTGGTTCTGCATTTCAGGTTTAATCAACGGAGTTTCCATCATTACATTTGAGTTCCAGGTAATCCCCAGTCCTTTTGCTTTGGAACCCTTCTTGGTTGTAATCATCAGGACACCGTTACCGGCGCGTGCTCCGTACAAGGCGGCAGCGGCTGCACCTTTCAAAACGGATATCGATTCGATATCATCGGGGTTTATATCAGACAAGCCATTACCGCCGTCACTACCACCCCACTGATCTATACCGGAAGTTCCACTGTTAAAGTTATTGACAGGGACACCATCCACCACCACCAGTGGTTCATTATTACCGGCAATGGAGTTATTACCACGAATGACTATACGGCTGGAACCGCCTTCCCCGTTACCGCTCCGGCTGATCTGTACCCCAGCGAGCTTACCACTCAGGCTATTCAGTACATTATTCTCGCGGGCTTCCGTCAGGGATTCGCCTTTAACTTCCTGTACAGCATATCCCAATGCTTTAGTCTCGCGTTTGATACCTAAAGCCGTTACAACAACTTCCCCTATATGCTCTGTCGAAGGATGTAATACAATAGTAAAGGTACGCTGGCTCCCTACCGGTATTTCCTGTGACAGGTATCCGATATAAGAAACAACCAATATGGCATTCGCCTGCGATATTTTCAGGTTAAAACGCCCGTCAGGATCGGTTATCACACCGTTATTAGTTCCTTTTACCAAAATATTGGCACCAATGACCGGCTCACCGGTATCATCTTTTATCACACCGGAAATATCTATTGACTGCTGAACAGAAGGCAATATAGATATAGCAGCTTCTTTCCTTTTGACAAGTATCTGCCGATTATCAATTTTATAAGTGAGATCCGTCCCTTTAAACAACTGGTCGAGTATCACCGTTACAGGCTGATTATCGACATTTACATCAACAACTTTATGGGAATCAATTACATTGTCCAGGTAGACAAATACAAATTCACTGTTTTTCTCTATGTAATTAAAAACCTCTTTGATTGATTTATTATTCATCCGCATAGTCAGCGTAGCCGACTGTGCATATGCTTCGGCAGCAAATACACTGCCTACACTCAGGTTTATTAAAAAGCAGAAAAAGAAAACACTTTTAGGTATTTTGGTAAGTGTTTTTATCAAGGCATGTTCTTTTTTCATACATTTGTGATGTTTTTTCGTTAAACAATAAATAGTTAACAGCTAACGTTTAATTGAAAACTCAGGCCGGATAATATTCCCAGTATTATCCGGTTCGTTTTTACAGTTCCAAATTCACTCCATAGGCATTACGATTTAAAAGGTTAATATTCCGAATTCATTTTATTTTATCAGTTCCACTGTAATAACATTTTCTGTTTTATCAAATGCTACCGGAGCAAAGCCTGTAACCAGTCTCAATACCTCTTCAAGGCTATCCCTCAGATCCAGTTTTCCACTCACATAATACGGTTCCCCTGCGCTTCCCTTATATCTGATATCCTGTCCATAGTAGCGGGACAAACGGTTGAACACCTTATCGAGAGGTTCCTTGTTAAATATCATCAGTCCCTGCGTCCAGCAGACATATTCAGAAGCGTCCACTTTGCGCGTACTTATCTCCGAATTTTTCATGCTGAATAACTCGTCAGGCGCTAATGTAACTTTCTGTTTTGCATTTGTTTCGACCTCAACCTTTCCGGAGACTAAAACAACCGACGATTCTTTATCCTCTTTATAGGCACAGACGCCGAATGAAGTTCCCAATACCTGGACACTCATGCCTTCCGCCTTCACATAAAACGGTCGGTTTACATCACGCTTCACCTCCAGATAAACTTCTCCGTCTACATATATCTCACGTTTTTCTTTTGAGAATACTGCGGGATAAGTAACTTTTGTTCCTGAATTCACATAAATATGTGTTCCGTCAGCAAAATAGATATGAGTACGCTTCCCTTTAGGCACAATTATCTGATTATAGACAGGAGACTCATTTGTATCAGATTTGACTTCCTGACCTACAGTCTGAGAATTAACAATGACTGTTCCATCGCTCTTATATTTCAGGCTGGCATCATCATCTACATTCAGCAGCTTTTCTCCGGTAGTAACAAGCAATATTTTATTATTCCCTATTTCCTGAGTACTTAATGTTTGTGCGAGTTCCTCAATAGATTGTCCGTCTATCCTGCCTGAATGCAGCCAAAAAGAGATACCCCCGGCGACAAACAGGACCACAGCAGCTGCTACAGCATAAAGAAGCTTGCGACGTATCGCATGCCGCTCCATCCTTTCAATACGTTCAGTGATTACGTTCCAACTTTCCTGTTCTCCTTCACCATACTTATCTGCCTCATAATGACGATAAGCAAGAAGATGTTTACGGATCATTTTCCCAAACTGTATTTTCGGTTCTTTCCCTATAGCAGATTTCATTTTTTAAGTCTTTATATCAAAAACACCTTCTACAGGAAAAAGTACTCAACTTTTTAAAGAAAAAGATGAGACAAGCAAAATTTTAACACTTTCTGATAAATACCTCTTTAAAGGGAAAGGTAAAATTCACGTAATTTGATCAATGTTCGGGACACTAAATTCTTGGAAGACTGATAGTTTATCCCCAACACCTCTCCTATCTCCTCATAGGACAGATCGCGAATAAAACGAAGATAAATTGCTTCCTTCTGACGCGAAGACAGTAATTTTATAGCTTTCTCAAGCTTCTTTTTCTGCATCCACTCCTCATCATTGTCTACAAAACGATCAAAAAACTCTTCATCTGCAGTAAAGTCGAAGAGAAAGTCTTCGATTGTTTCCATCTGTACGGAACTTGACACTTCTTTAAACAAACGATGTTTAAGTGCACAAATAAGGTATGTATTAATATTTATAGTCTCACTCAGATTACTTCTATTCGTATGTAGCTTTACAAACAGATCCTGGATACAATCCCTGACAAGCTCCGGATCATTACAAAGTTTTATACCGTAAGCAAGCAGTAACCGGTATTGCTTTTTATAAATATAAGCCAATGCCTTTTTATCTCCTTTCAGGAAAAGGTTCCATAATTCAGTATCGGATAACAAAGAATAAGGCATATCACACTATTAATAATTTAAACACTGCCTCAAAAATATCCATTTATTTTTATTTGTACCAAATTCTCAGCCCCCTAAAAGAAAAACGTAAGTTCATTTCACAAAGCCGATCTTCGGCCGTGACTTGTTTAGTGCCTTATTCTTGTTCTGCAGTTCTGCCAGCGTTTCATTGATTAGCTCTAACTGCATACGGGTATCATCGTTGATATCGTTGTAGTCGGCGAATACATCCTCTATGTACTCTTTCAATTCCTTGACCTCATTCCGAAGCTCTACAACATCATTTGTTGGTGAGGTTAATACCAAGTGCCTAACTGCAACAAAAGCCCGCATGATGCCTCTGTTTATTTCTATTGCGGTATCAGAGTTTAAGACACTACTGAGCATTGCAACACCCAGCTCTCCGAAAGCAAAGGGCATATATTTAAAGTTCCCCCCTCTATTTTTGTTCAAGGTCACAATTTGTGATCTTGAAAGCTCCTCTTTAGTCAATTCAAACATAAAATCCTCACCATCAAAACGTTTTATATTACGTCTGACAGCCTGTTTTAGTACTCTGGTCTCTATTCCATACATCTCAGCTAAATCAAAGTCCAGCATAACCTTTTGCCCTCGTATCTCATATATCTTACTTTGTATCAATTGCAGCTGTTCCATATCATTCTACTTTGATGTTGATATTCTTACCATAAACAAAAAACCGTTTACTATCATATTGATAATAAACGGTCTATTTAGATTGTGTTGTCTCACGAGGATTCGAACCTCGACAGACAGAACCAAAAACTGTAGTGCTACCATTACACCATGAGACAATCCGGCGCTTTATCTAAAGCGATGCAAAGGTAAGAATAAAATCTTACCTTGCAAGCGTTTTCAGCATTTTTCTTATTTTGCAATCAGCAGATAATAGTTCTTTTTACCTCTCTGAACCAGCAGGTATTTTTCATTCAACAGAGAAGAACAGTCGATAACAGTTTCTGCATCAGCAAGTTTTTCTTTGTTTACACTGATACCGCCACTCTGCACCAGTTTACGCATCTCACCTTTTGAAGCGAAAACGGCAGCTTTCTCTGTGAGCAGGTCGATAGCCTTCACGCCGGCACTCAGTTCGTCATGGCTGATTTCAAACTGCGGAACACCTTCAAATACGGCCAACAGCGTGTCTTCGTCGAGCTTCATCAAAGATTCGTGGGTAGAGTTACCGAACAGGATATTGGATGCTTCAACAGCAGCTTCATAATCTTCCAGGGAATGAACCATTACAGTGATTTCCTTTGCCAGGCGTTTCTGCAACGGACGAAGGTGGGCAGCTGCGGCCTGTTCCTCTTCCAATGCAGCAATTTCTTCTTTGCTCAGGTCTGTGAAGATCTTGATATATCTGGCGGCATCGGCATCGCTTACGTTCAACCAGAACTGGTAGAATTTGTAAGGAGAAGTATAACGACGGTCCAACCATACGTTACCCGATTCCGTCTTACCGAACTTGCCACCGTCGGCCTTTGTGATCAGCGGACAGGTCAAGGCAAATGCCTCACCACCTGTTTTACGACGGATCAGTTCAGTTCCGGTCGTGATGTTACCCCATTGGTCGGAACCACCCATCTGCAAGCGGCAACCTTCGTTCTGATACAAGAACAGGAAATCGTATCCCTGCAACAACTGGTAAGAAAATTCAGTGAAGGACATACCTACACTCGATTCGGAGCTAAGACGTTTCTTAACAGAATCCTTAGCCATCATATAATTAACTGTCAGGTGTTTACCGATATCACGGATAAAGTTCAGGAAGGTATACTCTTTCATCCAGTCGTAGTTATTCACCAACTTGGCTGCGTTAGGAGCATCTGAATCGAAATCCAGGAACTTTGACAACTGTTTTTTGATGCTTTCCTGATTGTGGCGAAGCGTTGCTTCATCCAGCAGATTACGTTCTGCCGACTTCATTGAAGGGTCTCCGATCATACCGGTGGCACCACCGACCAGAGCGATAGGACGGTGTCCGGCACGCTGCAAATGCTTCAGCATCATTACACTAACAAGGTGTCCGATATGTAATGAATCGGCCGTCGGGTCAATGCCTACGTACGCAGAAGTCATTTCTTTCTGTAACTGCTCTTCTGTTCCGGGCATCATATCATGAATCATGCCCCTCCATCTTAATTCTTCAACAAAATTCATCGTTTTAATTATTCATTATTATATAGTTAATGTGGGCAAAGATACGACTTTATGTGGATACGCAATTCATAAAGTAAACATAAACAAGACAACCGCATCAAAATAAAGATTCACTTTGTTGACAGATTATATATATTATAACCCAAATTGCAGATTACCATCCACTAAAAGTTATTCTCTTCTTCCTACTAATTATTCATAAATCCGCCAGCCATAATTTTTGCTATCTAAAACCAATATTCTATCTTTGCTGTCATTACCGGGGAAAAATCCGGTAATTTGTTATAGAACATTTAATTATCTAGCTGTAAAACTGGAAATTTAACAAAATCGATAATTGGATGTTCGTGCCACGCTTATGTAATTTTTGTTACGATAAGTGGGGGTACGGGCATGCTACGTATTCTCGATTTTGGGGTATTCCAGTACCTACAGCTAGGGTTTATGTATATGTTACGTGCCCCTTTTTTGTGCGGTTGCGAAACATATCTGACTTAAAATTCCGTAGGATATGAAAAAGAAAACACTAGTACAACTTCGCCACATCGCCGACCGCATCCCAAAACAATGCCCCTGTGATATTGCCGCCTTTCTTTACTCCATCTGTGAGGAGTGGGAATTTGCTTTTTTGAACGGTTGCCTGGTATTTATAGCAGACGGAAAGCCTGTCCTCGTCATGCCGCTAACCACTATTTATGGGACATTAAGAACAGGCAATACACTCTATATCCTTTGTAATAACGGAGCACTGCATTATTTCGACCGAAAAACACACCAGCATTGGGTTTCTTTCCTCGACAATACGGACGAAGACCTCTTTAACAGTATGTTCAACTGACGCGGATCAAACGAACTTATTATCAGATGTGAAAATGATCTCTCATCCTATTGATCCGATCATTTTATTGCAATGACTGGGAGAAGAGTTCTCAATGTCTTTTTACTTAGAGGTAGGTGTAAACAGATTTAGAGGTAGGTCTATTTTCATTTAGAGGTAGGTGTAAATTGATTTACACCTACCTCTAAATGAAAAGTCATTGGATACATGTCGGAATAACTATTAGACGATACGGACAAAAGATTATGATGCGGTTGCCCCGGAACATAAACGATGTACTGTTAGTTCAACCTGGTTACCCAACTCATCAACAGATATTTGAAGGGCAGCAGCGATATGCTGATAGATTTCCTGTATAGGACAGGAGGATTCGTCTGTTTCAATCAACAAACGTTCCGGCCAGGCTTTGCGCAAAGCCGATTCCTGGAAGTGTTCCCCAAAAGAGAGGTAAAAGCCTTGTTTCAATAATTGCTCAGCCTGCTCTCCTTTCTTACGGAAGCCGTGAATGATCCAGGGCATAGACGGAGCGTATTTCTTACGGATGGCTATCAACTCTTCCCACGCCCTGACGCAATGAATGATCAAGGGTTTCTTCAACTCTTCAGAAACACGAATCTGTTCTTCAAATACCTTGACCTGCAAATCAAGCGATATGGATATTTGCTTATCCAGCCCGGCTTCTCCTATCATTATCACTTGCTCATTCAGGGCCAATTCCCGGAACCGCGCCAGTTGCTCTACCACCGCCTCCTCCCGGATATACCACGGATGGATACCGCAGGATACAGGTTGCCCGGAAGATACATCTGAAAGAGTGCCTTTTCCTACAATTACATTGTAACAGGCCACTACATCCTCCGCCACAGAAGTCTGTGCCGAGTGAGCATGTATATCATAATATACAGTATTTATCTGCCTTTTCAATCCATTCATAATGAACGACAAATATAACAAATAGACGGAAGAATATCTCTTTCAAAGGGAGTTTGAAGTAAAATAAGAAACTGGGAAACGATTTTACGGCACCGGATCATATCCGCTTCCGCCCCAGGGATGGCATCGGAGCAACCGTTTGACAGCCAGATAAAGACCTTTTATGGGACCGTGTTTTTTCAGTGCCTGCACAGCATATTCGGAACAAGTAGGTGTATACCTGCACGAAGCCGGTGTCATGGGTGAGATACAATATTTATAGAAATAAACCGGCAACAGGAGAAGTGTTGTAAAGAATTTCTTCATTATTCCTTGTCGCGCAATATCCTGATTGCTTTTGTCATCGCTTTCTCCATATCGGTGAAAGGATGGATTTCCTTATCCAGATAGAGGAAAGCAATAAGCATGCGCTTGTTTTTTTCTGTCAACGGATCGATCAGATCGTATTTACGTACCCGGTAGGCTTCACGCACCTGACGCTTGATCAGGTTCCGTTTTACGGCACGTTTGAATTTCTTTTTGGGGACGCTGATCAGGATAGAGACAGGAGCAGACATCTCTTCCTCCAGCGGTAAATAAACAACCCGCAGTGGAAACGCCACAAACGATTGTCCTTTTTCAAATAACAGGTCAATGTAACGTTTCCACGACAGGCGCTCTTCTTTAGAAAGGGTATACCTTTTATTTTCCATTCTTTTTGTTTCCACCCAACTCTTTCTTCAGATACAAATCCAGAGCAGCCGTCATCGACGGAGCCTCGGGAGTAGGTGCTTCCACATCCAACCGGAGTCCGGCATCCTTCACAGCCTTCGCTGTCGTAGGACCAAAGCAGCCGATCTTTATATCTTCCTGTTTAAAGTTCGGGAAGTTCTTCAGTAATGAAGAGATTCCTGAAGGACTGAAGAATACCAACATATCGTAATCGAATTTCTCGTCTTTCGCAAATTCGTTACTAACCGTTCTATACATTACAGCTTTTGTGTAGTTGATTTTCTTAGCTTCCAACATAGCCAACAGATCATCTTTGTGCACATCGGATACAGGCACCAGATATTTTTCTTTCGCATGCTTTCCGATAACAGTCACCAGATCTTCAGGCTTTCCGGTCTGGCTAAAAAAGATTTTACGTTTTCTGTACACGATATACTTCTGAAGATAAACTGCAACAGCTTCTGTCATACAGAAATATTTCATTGTTTCCGGAATGGCTACACGTAGTTCTTCACATAAATGAAAAAAGTGGTCGATAGCTGTACGGGCGGTAAAAATTACTGCCGTATAGTCCAGAATAGAAATTCTCTGCTGTCTAAACTCTTTGGAAGAAAGAGCTTCTACTTTGATAAAAGGACGGAAGTCGATCTCGACCCCATATTTCTCTGCAATGTCGAAATACGGTGACTTCTCGGATGCAGGCTTCGGTTGTGATACCAGCAACTTTTTGATGTTCAATGCCATAGAGTACTCGTCTCAATAAAGTTATACAAAAAAATCATACCTTCATACAAAAATATGAGGGGTAGGATTTCTTGGGTGCAAAGGTACAAACTAATATATAAAAAACCGACATTATTCTTGTGAAATATCCGTATTGTCTTATAAATTATTACAAAACGACACAAAAAATAGAAAATACAAAACAATATTACGGGAGCTAATGTTTTACTTCCTACGAACATTAACCAGACGACCGGAATATATAATAACATCCCCCAGGACCCCATAATTGCATTATAATTCTTCTTCCAGAATTTATATTTATCAGGGGGTGAAAAAACAAAGCCTAACAAATAATAACTCAACTGTTTGAACTGGTAAAACAGAAATAATACTGAAAAAATAATCAGAATGGCAAAGAGTACATCCTTTTCTCCCAGATGATTGACCATCCCTCTTGCCCGGGCAATTGCAAACAAGGCAATACTGCAAAGAAACAAAGACTGGAAAGTCATAAAATTACGGAAGAAAGAGCCACTTTTACCGATGGTTTCGTCAAACAGGTTTTGCCGCTCCTTCAGATACACGACATCTTTCAGCATCTTTACAAAATGCTGAAAATTAGAGCGAAATATAATAGCAAAGGCAATCAGCAGGGACAAGAGCAGCGAGAAGATCACATCATCCACCAGCTGCCCGTCCCATAAACGAATGCCTACATACCCTTCAAACATATCCATGCGCTGCGATTTAGCTTTGCAAAGATAGAGATTTAAATCAATAAAGTGCTTCTTTGATTATCTCTCCGACAGTAGGATGCGGGAATACGATTGATTTAAGTTCTTCGGCTTTCATACCTTTCTCGATGGCAAGACCAGCTATCACGATCAGTTCAGAAGCTGGATTTCCCAACAAATGAGCGCCAATCACCGTTTCATCTTCGGCCAGGATCAGCTTGCAGACACCGTTTCCTTGTTCGTTTTCTGCCACGAAACGACCGGAAAAAGCCATCGGCAACTTCTTTACCGTATAAGGGATTCCTTCCGCCTGCAATTCTTCTTCAGTTTTACCGACACCGGCAATCTCCGGATTTGTATAGACAACACCCGGTATTGCTCTATAGCTCATTCCGCCACCGGCTTTTCCCTGAATATGTTTCACGGCGACTTCCGCCTCACTTACAGCGGTATGGGCTAGCAAAGAGAAAGCAGTGATATCACCACAAGCATATACGTTCGGCAAAGAAGTCTGCATGTATTGATTCACTTTTATACCGTTCCGGAAAGGCTCGACACCCAACGTTTCCAGTCCGAAACCTTTGGTTACCGGGCGGCGGCCAACGCTTAACAATACTTTTTCTCCATTGATGACAAAGCTCTCCCCGTCTTTCTCGACGGTGACTTCGCCATCATGAACGGCTGTCACTTTATGGCTCAGATAGAATTTGATGCCTCTTTTTGCATATTCAGCCTGAAGCATATCGGACAATTCCTTATCCATCGGACCTAATATTTTGTCCAGCATTTCTACCACATGTACCTCCGTTCCCATGCTATTGAAGAAAGAGGCAAACTCCATACCAATCACGCCGCCACCGATAATAACGAGGGATGCGGGAAGCTCTTTTGTCTGCAATGCTTCACGGCTCGTCCAGTACTCAGTTTCTGCCAGGCCGGGGATCGGTGGGATCACCGTTTCAGAGCCGGTACACAGTAACAGGTTGGATGCCTTATAAGTTTCTTCACCACAGGCGACAGTGATAGTTCCGTCGGCGGCACGCCCTTTAATTTCAGCCTCTCCACTAACGACAACAACCCCATGTTCCGTCATTTTCATCCGGATACCGGCAGTCAGTTTTTTCACCACCTTATTTTTACGGGCAATAATTTTAGGAAAATCAAATGCAGGATTCTCCGCTTTAACAGCATATTTCTGTGCATGTTTAATAGTATCATACACTTTAGCCGAATAAAGCAATGTTTTTGTGGGAACACAGCCTTCATTGAGGCAGACACCTCCCAAGGCATTTTTTTCAAACAACACAGTGGATAGTCCACTGGCAGCCGCTCTCTCAGCAGCCGTATAACCGGCAGGTCCTCCCCCGATTATAGCAACGTCGTATTTCATGTTTTCAGATTTAATTAAGTTTTATATTTGGATTTATTTCTAATAAAGTTGATATAAAAGTATCGGTATCTTTCACAGCAAAGAAACGTTTCCGTTCAGCCTTACCTCCTGGCCAAGTATAGAATACCCTAATCCCTTTATCGATTTCTTGAATACGGTGAATCTGATCTACCTGAATCGTTCCGTTTCCTTGAAGTACATTTATATCGGTCAGCTCATAAGGTTTCAAATAGGCCACTATCATAAAAGGCAAACAACCTAGTAATCCTCCACAGTATGCAAATCTGAGTGAAGTCAACGCCACACAAAGTAAGACTAACAATAAAAAAACAGAAAATAAGACAATAGGAAACCATATCGCCTTGTGACTGAAATCTTTTTTAAATTTCGCTTTCATAATATCCCGGCATTACTCTTAATCTCGATATCCGGATTAATTTTCTTCAACAGCTTTACAAACTCTTTCTCGTTTTGCGGAGATATCAACATCCACATTTTTCCTTCTTTCCAGATAACGATCCTGTCCAACGATAAGGAATAACTAAATACAGGCAGAATGGAAGGTTGTAACGCCTCTATATCAGCGATGGCAATCTCTTTTTTAGGAAAGAAGCCGCAACGGAGCAGCAACATTCCGTCTGCCGTAATCACATAATAGGTATTAAAAAATACATGCAACGTCAATGCGCTGGCAACCAACGATGTAACAATAGCCGCTACATTCTGATGTAAGACAGATATTACACACAATACTGCCAGCACAATAATCAATAAATGATACCACCAGCCGATCTTAGATTTAAAGACTCTATCCATTTTACGAATTTTCGCGCAAGATAGTCATTTCTTCATTTACTTGTTGTAAAGCAGCCACAAATCCTTCGGTATCGACCGGATAGACCGTGTTGGTGTACTCCTTGTCTTTATAAGGTTTAGTGTAATAAATCACGACACTACCAGACTCTTTTACAAATAACTTCTCTATATCCTTGATAAGGATCGCCACAAAATTACCTTGCGTCAGATAACCTTTATCGATCTTATAAGGATAAAATACCGGTATAATGAAAATCAGGATCAAAATATAAGCAATCAACTGTATCTGGTTCAAATAGAACAATCCAAACAGGATTACTATGCTGACCGCTATCGCAACATGCTTCGGAGTCACTATTCTCTTTCCAAACGTCTTCTTTTCCATAACCTTATGTATTAAAGTTAGTAATAAGCAATATTACGAATTTTTGCTCACATTAAAAATGTTTACCGGACTAAAATATTATCATGCAGAAAAACAAATAATACAAAATAACATCAAATAACACGATATTCTAACAAAAATAGAAAATAAGCACTATTTCAGTAACTTCAATTAATAAAAAAAGAGTCGTTCCAGCATTCAAAAATAAACATACATTAACACAAAATCCTACTTTTTCTCTTTTTTCCTACTCCCAAACAAACTCCAAAATTCGTCTAAAGCAAAATATAAATCCATTTAAAACGAAATAATATTCATTTTAAACGAGATATTATTTCGTTTAAAGGGAAAAAAACGTTCATTTAGAGTAGAAAAAAACTGCTATATAGCAGTTTTTACACTCTACAACAACATTACATCCTGTTAAACTCCAACTAACAATATGTCTACAAAAATATTATTAAGACAAAATAGCAATACAATCAGCAACAAAACAGCAACATAAAGCAACCATTACGTCAAATATGCATCTTTACGATATTTCCTATCTCTCCGAGAAACGCATTAAAATCAAACGTTCAGACTCCACACTTAAATATGCGAACCACAGCCAGGGTAAAATAACATTTTGATAAAATCTCATTAAGAATAAAACAGACAAACTTCGGTGTGATCCTGATCACGACAAAAGGCGAATATCTCGGGAAACAAGAAGACAGATATTGGAAACGTTATCGGAATAGAATAAAAAAAGAGAGTGAATTCTAATATCCTTCAAGGAATTCACTCTCTTTTAAACAACACTCCCTATTGTTGTTTTAGCCTTTTAATCACCTTTTCCCTCAGGTAGTCGGGGAAATTCTCATGAAAAGGAAATCCGGAAGTAAAATCCGGTTCTTTTTCGAGAGCATTCCGATCATCCGGTTTATTTATAAAGTTGCCGTAAAAGACATTCCCATCAAACTGAGTAGCTTTACTGCTACCTGTTATGAACTTATATTGCAGATCATCGTTTATTACATAAAAAATATTTTTATTGAACACCGTATTTTCCGGCCAGGGTCCTCCCCAGTTATCCATGATAAGTACCGAACGGTCTATCTCCGGTGAAGGCTTTTTCATAATAACAATCACATTCTCTTCAATAGCGGTCTGTTTTGCCGGTCCGGAAATATGTATGACAGGAGAGAACCAGCCGGGACGTGTCGGATAAGCACGCAAACCGTCGTTGATACTTACATTATGACGGATTATCGTATTTTCCGTTCCTATATTATAAGGTTCACCCAAAGTATTGCCCTCGTTACACACCATCACAAAACCTCCGGCATTATCATGGCTGAAATTGTATTGGATAACGGTATTACGACAATTGTAATCCGAATCGAAAGCCTGCCCGTCCCATTTGGCATTCTGTCCGCTTACCTCATTAAACTGGATAATCGTGTTATCACAACTCCAGGGCCAGATACCGGCAGCGGCATCTTCTATCCGCAGAAGATCAGGACTATCCCTCACTATATTATGTTCTACCAATGCACCGTCGCAGGCAATAGGAACAATCCCGTCTCCCGGAACCTGCTCGATCAGGTTCCCCCTGATAACGACATTCAAACTGGGAAACCATTTGTCACGACCACTATTACCATTACCGGTTATTCCATTCCGCTGGCAACGGTAAATATGGCAATTCTCTATCAGTAAATCAACAAAACGGGTCGGCACTTCATCTCCCCCGTTATGCCAGTAAATTCCGTTTCCGGCTCCTTCATTCTTTATACAACTTCCGTTCACATCCCTGACAGTCAGGTTTTTCAAATGGATATGATGTACGTCACCTTTATCCCAGGCATAAATAATAATACCATTTCTACCGGGATCCGGTTTTTCTCCTTTATTGGTAACCTCCAGATTATTCAGTTCCCAATACTCAAGTCCTTCCAGTAGTATCGTATGTTGTTTCTGACCGTCTCCATGCAGGATAGGTTTCCCGCCGTCTCCGTATTTATCGACCATCACCGGTTTTCCTTCGCTCCCGCTACCTTTCGGTTCAAACTGCCCGACATATTCAGTCCCCGATTTAAATAAAATCCTATCACCCGGTTCAAAGACTTGCTGGTTCAGTTTATCGAGACTTTTCCAGGCTTCTGTCGGTGAAGACCCTTTATTCGCGTCATCTCCGGTTATGCTATCCACATAAAAGGTTCGCTGTGTTGAGGTACAGGCACATAATAACAATGCCAGTACGAAAGTGTACATTTTCATTTTCTAAAGTTCTATTGTTTCTAAATCGAGGTATTATAAAGAGAAGCCACCGTAAACAGGTTTAGAGTGGCTTCTCAACTCATTCTATTCTTACCAATCAGGATTTTGTTTCAAAAGTGGATTTTTAAACAATTCTTCATTGGATACAGGATACAGATACATCTTGTCACTCCATGTACGCTTGTCTACAAGCTGACGGGTATAGATCAATCCGTCCCCCTGTTTCTCAATCTTCACCCCATAAATATCCATTGTCTGAGGAGCGATTTTCCATCTTCTGACATCCCAGAACCGATGATCTTCAAAAGCGAGTTCCACCCGGCGTTCATTCCTGATCCGTTCAAGAAAATCATCCGAAGCAACTCCCGGCATTCCGGCACGTGCCCTGACTTTGTCGATGGCTGCCCTTGGAGATAACGTAAACGTATTATCCGTATAGTCCGGATTGCCGTAGGCCTCATAAAGAGCTTCCGCATAGTTCAATAATACTTCTGCGTACCTGAAAAGTATCCAGACATGACGATCGGTAGTCGTATTGTTCGGATTCAGACTGATTGTTTCGACAACATATTTCTTCAAATAATAGCCTGTCGGTGTCGCACCATCCAGAGGCGCTCCGTTTTTACCGCCTACAAAAGTCTCAACAGCCGCATTCTTGAAAGTAGAGCCATTCGTCAGAACAGTCTTAAACAAGCGGGGATCCCTCTTTTCCGGATTGTACATATTATCGATATGTTCCTGGTTTCCCCAGTCGAACCGGCTTCCATCCTTCATTTCAAAAGCATCCACCAGATTTTGTGTAGGACAGGTTCCGGAGTTTCCTCCCTCATAACCGATAGGGAAATTCAGTTTTTCAAAATCATTTGAATTACCTCTGCGCGTTTCCAGAATCAGTTCTTTGGAAGCCAGATTATTCCATATCTGTTCATCTACCAGTTGATACCGCCCGTCCGATTCAACCTTATCGATCAGTTGTTTGGCCGCTTTAGCCGCTGCAATCCATTTTTCCTGACCAGCCGTCCCGGCATATAAAGGGCTGGCTGCATACAGTAACGTTCTTGATTTCAAGGCCATCACGGCTCCCTGGGTGATACGGCCCGTTTCATATCCCGGCACATCTTTATAGGATACAGGCAGCTTATCCATGATCTCATCGCACTCACTGACAATAAAATCAATCACTTTATCAAAATCAGAAGGAGTCACGCTATTCGCCTCATCGAGTTCCAGGCATTCCGTAATTAGTGGGACGTTCTTATACCGTTTGGCCAACTCGAAATAGTAGAAGGCACGTAAAAAACGAGCTTCATACGGATAATACTGATATTGCTGCATCAAAGTCTCATAATTATCATTCCATTCAATATTGGTAAAGTCTTCCTGATAATTATTCAGAAACATATTAGCAGAGCGGATTGCGGTATAGTAAGTGCCCCACACATTATCGATTGTCAGGATCGGACTCCACGAACCGTTATTATACCGGATGATGCCCGATGTATTCCAAGCATATTCCGCTTCATCGGTCGCCGCTGCCCGGGTCGCTCCGTCAAAATTACCAAAATCGGCGGGTAGATATGAATATACGGTGGTAAGCATACCTTTTGCTCTTTCAAAATAGGTGAACATATCTTCTTTGTCAAATCCGGACGATTCATTATAATCCAGATAATTGCAGGAAGACATACACACTGCAAAAGCAAATATGGCAGATAATATTTTCTTATTCATAATGTCTATTTTTAAAAATCAAGAGTTAATCCAATGTTATATGATCTGAAAGATGGATAAGTAGCATACATTTGTTCCGGGTCCATATCTTTCACATGGTCAAATGAAAACAGATTCATACCTCTGGCAAACAGGTTGATATTGCTGAGTCTGATCTTGTTTACCCATGATTTAGGTAAAGTATAGGCCAACTCCACATTTCTCAGTTTCAGGAAATTGCCGTTTTCAGCCCAGATAGAACTTTCCCTGAAATTATTATCATTCTGTTTAGTTGTCAGACGCGGATACCGGGCATTGGTATTCTCCGGTGTCCAGCGATTTTCCAGATAATGTTGAGAGACGTTCTTATTACCAACCAAAGGACGGTACATACTTGACATATTTCTAACTAACGTATAGTTGGCTACTCCCTGGAAATCTGCTTTCAGGCTTACATTCTTATATCCCAATCCAATAGAAAACCCGTACATAATTTCCGGCAAAACAGTACTGTAACCGATAGCCACCTTATCATAATCATCGATTACCTTATCACCATTCTGGTCTTTATATTTTACATCGCCCGGAACTACATTGGAGAAAGACTGTGCAGGACTGCCCGCTATATCTGCCTCATCCTGAAAGAAACCGATAGCCTCCAAACCATAATACTGCCCGATCCGGTTTCCTGTATTTTTCAGGTAATCATACGGTTTATATCCTTCGTCCATATTTACAATCTCATTACGGGCAAAAGTGAAATTACCAGCCAGCATATAGGTGAAATCTCCGATACGGTCACGCCAGGAAAGACCGGCTTCAAATCCATAGTTCTTAACTTCGCCATCATTCAAAATCGGTGTGCTGACTCCCAACACGGAAGAGTAAATAGCAGAGGAGTTCACCAGAATATTCGTCCGCTTTTCATAAAAGGCATCCGCTGATAAAGACAACCGTTTGAATACTTCCATATCGATACCGAAGTTAAACTTATAGGCTGTTTCCGGCTTCAACTTCAAATTAGGTAAACGGAACTCGCCATTACCGGATACAGAGTTATTATTATCTCCGAAAAAATAGGAGCTGATGCCCGTTTTGAAATAATATTTATCATAATCATAAGCAAACCGGTCACTTCCGGTAATACCCCATGAAGCCCTCGCTTTCAGATAATCTATCGCTGTAACTTCTTTCATAAAGTCTTCGGAAGAAATGACCCAACCGGCAGAAACGGCAGGAAAAAATGCATACTTATCAGAACTTCCCAATACACTTGACCCGGAATAAGTCAACACCAAATCGGCCAGATACTTGCTTTTATAAGCATAGCTTGCATTTCCTATATAACTCTGCCGTCTATACGTATTATTAATTCCTTTCAGGGAATTTTCTTCCTGATGATAAATGACCGCAGCATTCAGTTGATGCATATCCTGCCAGTTTTTTTCGTAATTGACTTTTGCTTCGAATGTTGTTACACGGTTCTGATATCCGAGGCTGGAACTGAAAGACAAATCCGTTTCCTGTCCGTAACGTGTACGGGTTATGTCGGTAATAGTACCTCCGTTATCCCTGACCGGCTGCAAACTTTCATACAGATAATTCTTTGTTTTATTATCCCAATAGCTGGCCCGGTTATCATAAGCAATAGCAAGCTCTGCACTCAAACCGGAAGTAAGAACCGACAGGTCCTGAATAATCCGTAAGTCGGCATATAAAGCCCGGTCATTTCCAACGGAAAAACCTTTAGCCACCGATTCTGCAACAGGATTTTTGCGTACATTATCACCGCCCCATACACCAGTACTCGTCTTTACCGGGAAAGCCGCTGCCGGAACATCATAGATCATCGGGAACAAAGTCGAATACTCCGTTGCCGGACGATTATGTTGCGACAATTCACCCAACAAATTCAATTTTACCAGCGTGAGTTTTGTCGCATTAATATCGAGGTTCGCCCTGGCACTCAGTTTATCCCACGACATCTGACTGGAATAATCCGGGCTGAAATAGTTCTCATTCATAAAACCGTTATCGCCGATGTAATTGATTGCAGCAAAATAACTCACATTCTTTCCCCCTCCGGTAAAAGAAGCATTAAACTGATGAGTCGTTCCTTTATTTTTCAATACTTCATCCTTCCAGTTCACATTCGGGAAAAGCTCCGGGTTAGAACCCGTACGAAAAGCTTCCAGATCAGAATTGCTATACAAAGCAGACAGTCCGTCCATCCGTAAAGCTTCGTTCATTGCCAATGCATACGTATATCCGTCCGCCATATCGGGGAGACGAAATGGAGTATTTATCCCGAACTGATAGCTTGCATGCACTTTCATTCCTTCCAAAATACCGCGTTTGGTAGTCACCAGAATGACACCGTTTGCACCCCGTACACCATACAAGGCCTGCGATGCAGCATCTTTCAGAACCGTAACACTCTCTATCTCATCCTGTGACAAGGAACTGAGGGGGCGTTCAAAACCGTCGATTAGAACCAAAGGAGTTCCTGCCCCCATCGTGGCAAGACCTCTCACATACATTGTCGGATCATTATCCCATGCTACAGTCGAGCCTTGCAGACTGAACAATCCGGGAAGTTTTCCATACAGGGAATTAGCCGGATTAATATCAGACGTTTTAGAATCATCCATATATATCGTGGAAACTGCCGCCGTACTTTCTTCGCTACGCCCGGATAAATTGAATCCACGGTTTATCATTTTTGTATCCTGTGCATAGGAGAAAACAGACACAGACAAAAATGCAGCTACATATATTTCTTTTATTATTTTCATAACCTGCTTTTATGATTTATCAAATGAATTACCATCCCGGATTCTGGACCAATCCATAACCTTTATTAATCTCTTCAGGCGGGAATGCACACAAATACCATTTGGGCGACCAGTTCTTCTTCCAGTAACGTTCGGCCAACTGCCATTTTTCATATTTATAAGAACCGTCTGCCTGACGCCAGATTTTTACACCGTACAGAGGTTTGGTAAAATCTTCCGCACGTTTCCAGCGGACCAGGTCAAACCATCTGATCTCTTCAAAACCAAATTCCACGGCACGTTCATTCAGTACCATTTCACGGAATTGCTCCTGTGACAGATTACGCTGCAACTTCGGTAAACCGACCCGTCCGCGGACTTTGTCTACCCACTCATAAGCTTCACCCGTACGTCCGAGTTCATTCAAAGCCTCCGCATAGCTCAGGTAAATCTCAGCCAGACGCAAGTAAGGCCAGTGAATAACCGAACCGGTCAGAGTGGCATAATCATGTTCACGAAGGAATTTACGCATAACGGAACCGGTACGGCAACGCGTCGAATTTTCAGTATTCTGTTCTTGTCCGCCGATATAGGTTTCAGCCGTACGTCCCTGCCATTTGTCGCCATTAATAACAAGAGTTTCATACAACCGGGGATCTCTGCCATCGAACGGATTGACGCCCTGCGGTATATTATCCCAGTCTATATTAAAAGACGTTCCGTCGGCATTACCGAACATATCCATATAATTCAATGTCGGACAGCTACAACCATACCAGCCGGCCGACTGCATAAAATAAAAATTTCCATCCCAAATATCCGGGCAAGTATAAGCTACACGCGTAGATATCAGCACTTCACCGTTTCTTCTTTTATACCATGCATCCTGAAAATCCTGCCGGTAATCCCCTGTCTCAACCAACTGGTAGTTATAAGAACCCGAGTTGTTCGCCTGTTCGAATTCTTTACAGGCATCCACAACATCCTGCCAGCGTTGATCGGATTTATTTCCATACCAAACCATCAGGTTCGTACTGGCTTCGCCATCCAGATAAGGCTGATTGTCATTAAACAAAGGACTAGCCGCAAATAATAGCACACGCACCTTCAATCCGAGTGCAGCAGCCTTGGTGAAGCGCCCGTCTTCTTCCACCGATACCTGCCAGGGAAGTACGGATGCGGCTTCATTACACAAATTGACGATAAAATTAACCGTCTTTTCAATGGTTTCACGCGGATAATTATAGTCATCGCCCGGATAAATAGCTTTATCAATCAAAGGCAAGCCGCCGAAATGACGCATCATTTGAGTGTACTGTACTGCTATCACCATCTTGGCTTCACCCTTACGGATAGCCTTTTCTTCTGCTGTCATATCCGGTACCCGGTCTACATTTTCCAGGAAAATATACGCTTTACGGATGGCTTCCCAACTGCGTTCTTTTGTGTAAGCATACATTACATCATAGGTGTCGGCAACCGAAGCATTATATTGTCCGTTATAATAATGGCGTTCCGCACCACATCCCCATCCCAGATAAGACTGGCAAAGGTCGGTTGTCGATTCAAGCAGATCCACTCCCAGTTTGTCTTCGGCAGGGTCCCAACTGTACATAACCCCATAAGGTAAATGTCTGTAAGCCGCAGCCAGCGCACGTTCGGCATACTGCTTGGATGCAAAAATCGTATCCAGGGTAACATCTGCTCCCGGGGCTTTTTCCAGAAAATCATCGCCTATTTTCAGGTCGTTACAAGAACCGAAATAGAAAGAGGCGGCTATTATAGATATTGGTATTAATAATCTTTTCATACTATTTGTATCATTAGAAATTTACATTCACTCCAAAATTGTAAATACGCGTATTGGGATACTTGTTCTTATTACTGATTTTTGATTCCGGGTCGATAAATCCCAGATGGTCAAATGTCAGCAGGTTATATCCGTTGGCAAACACCCTGAGTTTCTGAATACCGACTTTCTTCAACACATCCGTATTCAGCGTATATCCTATCTCCAGGTTCTTCAGACGCAGATAAGAGGCATCTCTCACCCAGAAATCCGACATTTGCGAATTATGCATTCTGTTGGTTTGAGTAAAACGCGGGAATTGGGCCGATTGTCCTTTCTCTTCTGTCCAACGTTCCTCGACCATCCATTTCATCAGGGGAGCGTCACCGGTATTGAACGGACGGGTAAAGTCTTCTTCCAAACGTCTGGAAACGTTAGTTGCCCCTGTCCAATTCATCGAGAAGTCAAAACCTTTATATTCAAATCCGGCATTCAGACCGAAAATATACTCGGGATTTTCTCCATAACCGAAATAAGTTTTATCATCCCCATCGATTACTCCGTCATTATTCAGGTCTTTGAACAGAATATCACCCGGTTTAAATGTTCCCGACTGCGTAGGGATTCCCGTGATTGTCGAACCATCCTCATTAAAGTCTTTTGCCTCGAAGAAACGATCGAAAACATATCCGTAATTCAAACCGATAGAACGTCCTGTTTCATACATATAAGGTTCATTCTGTGGAATTTCATCTTTATAAACAATCTCATTTCTGGAAAAAGAGACATTTCCTTTCAGCCAGTAGCGGAACTTGCTGCCAATTTTATCGTTCCATCCCAAAGAGATTTCATATCCTTTATTGTTCACTTTACCCAAATTGACAGCAGGCAGGTCGGCTGCAACGAATCCCGGAACTGTATTTTGCTGAATAAGAATATCCTTACGTTTCTCAAAAAATACATCCAGAGAGAAATTCAAACGCTGATCCAGCAGATTCATATCCAAACCGTAGTTTTGTTTGGCAGCCTTCTCCCAGGTAACATCCGGATTTCCCAAAATCAGTTCCGATGCGCCCGGATAAGCCTGCGGAGTATTCACTCCCCAATAATATCCGCCCGAACTGGCTGAATATGAGTCCGGCAAATACAAGAAACGTTTATATTCATTCAATATGTCGTTACCTACCAGACCGTAAGAAGCTCTTAATTTAAGGAAGCTGATAAAATCTACCTGCTTCATAAACTTCTCTTCCGATATCACCCAACCGAGTGAGGCTGCCGGGAAAAATCCGTACCGTTTACCCGGTGCAAAGTTTTCCGAACCGTTATAACCGGCATTGAAATCGACCAGATAGCGGTCTTTATAAGCATAGGTGACGCGCCCAACCAATCCCAAATATCCTTTCGGGATATCCGTATTAGCCTTGGGATAATACTGTTTGGTCATATTATACAAGAGCAAGCCGCCGACTTTATGATCCCCGAAAGTACGGTCGTAACGTAAGCTGGCCTCTACATACCAGTCACGCGTTTTGGTACTCCAGTCCTCCGACGCAGACAAAGCACTCGCTGTACCTTCAAGCTGATACACAATCGTATGATCAAAATTAGGATCATCGATAGCCAATCCCGGATCGGTCAGACTGGATTTATAAACCGGAGTATACGATTCCATCGAGCCGTTCCATGATTTACTTCCCGTATAAGAGGTATTGTAAGCTCCTTTAATATTAAAAGAAAGACCTTTGGTGATGAAATCCAGTTTCTGTGTTAAATCCATATCCAGATTCATCGTATTTTGCGAAGCCTCTGTATATCCTTTTCCATAATACATGGAGAACAGGTTACGCATTGTCATCGGGATATAACGGTTTTTAATCTGAACCAGATTTCCATCTACAAAGCCCGGACTGGAGAATGGCTGCACACGGAGAATCTCCATCCATAAATTGTTTTGTTCGCCGAATTTAGGATCCTTCTTTGTTTCCAGACGGCCACCCAACCCCAATTTCAAAGTAGTGCTCTTAGTTACGTTAATGTCGAGATTCGCCCGGTAGTTATAACGATTGTTTTTATAGTTCGGATTATAACTTTCATAAAATCTCTTCAGCAAACCATCCTGATACAGATAACCCAAGGAAATAAAAAACTTCACATCCTTCGTTCCTCCCGAGATATTCAGGTTATGCTGGGTTTGCAAAGATGTTTTCTTAAACATCAAATCTTCCCAGTTCGTATTCGGGAACATGATCGGATCGGCATTCGTCCGGAACATATCCAATACATAAGGCGAGAATCTCAAATCGTTGGGACCTAAATCGGGATTGTCGCTCAATTGCATTTCATTGAAATATTTGGCATGGTCATAACTCCCCATCATTTCCGGAACACGCATCGCTTCACTGATACCGACTGAAGAAGACAGCGATATTTCCGTACGTCCTTCTTTTCCTCTACGTGTCGTTACCAGGATAACTCCATTCGCACCCCGTACACCGAATACGGCCGTTGCCGAAGCATCCTTCAAAACAGTAATATTCTCTATTTCATTAGGGTCCATGCGGAAGAAAGAACGTTCCACCCCATCCACCAGAATCAATGGTTGTGAGCGGGCGCCATCCAAAGAAGCAATACCTCTGACAAATATTTCCGGGTCTTCAGCTCCGGGCTGTCCGCTATACTGAACGGTTGAAATACCCGAAACAGAACCGGCCAGCATATTACCGATACTGGACGTGGGCGATTTCAACAAATCTTTTGTGTCTATCGAAGAAACAGAGCCGGTCACAGTCAGTTTCTTCTGGGTTCCATAAGCGATAATTTGCACCTCTTCCAGCAATACATTATCGGAAGTCAAAATAACATCTATGACTTTTCGGTTACCAACCTTTATATCCTGAGGCGTATAACCCAGATAAGAAACCTGAAGAATATCATTATCCGTACATTCAATTTCATAATTTCCATTCATATCAGAAAGAACTCCCTGGGTCGTTCCTTTGATAGAAATCGTGGCTCCTATCATTAATTCGCCAGCATCGTCGCTGACCGTTCCCTTTACCAGCTTCTTTTGTCCTTTTTGCTGGGTTATAGACGGGACATTACTATCCGGACCGGAAGCAAAGGCTGGATTGTTAGCTTCAGCCTGTACATCTGGTCGTATAAACAAAATAAGCAGCAACAGTACGCCGACCTTTTGAAGGGGACTACCTACCAGCTTATACTTAGCCTGTACTTGATTCATAAGTTTAATCGTATTTTTAGTTTAAAGTCAAATTCACCAATCATTTTTCTAAGAGTCCGTCGATTAGACGGAGGTGGTCCTTTCTGCATAATAATTACATTTTTTTTCATCTGATTTCAAATTTAAGATATACCGACAAATGTATAGTCTGCTTTCAAAAAGGGCGTCAAATCCTGTCTAAAAGTATTCCTCTATCGTATAATCATTTATTAATCAGCAAATAACAATCAATGGTTTTGAGTACAAATTCACTCTTCAGGCTATTATCCTTGTTGGGAAATTCATTGTTTAGCCGTATATTTGTAAAAAAAGTAAAACTGAATTATGAAATTTTTTTCACACATAGCATATATTATTCTACTTTGTCTTTTACCTGGTATCGGACAATGTAACAACGCCAGCTATTACTTCAAACAAATAGCAATCGAGCAGGGATTATCACAATCGAGCATCAACTCTATTCTATGTGATCATAAAGGAATATTATGGATAGGAACAAAATCCGGATTAAACTGCTACGACCAACATGAGCTAAAAAGCTTCTTCAACGAAAAAGACAATAAATATTCGCTTCCCGGTAACCACATACAGTTTGTTGCGGAAGATTCACTCAATAATCTTTGGGTTTCTACTAACAAGGGACTGGTTAAATACAATCCGGACTATAACCACTTCGACCCGATCATAAAAGAAAAGATATTTTCTTATCTCTGTATACCCGGAGGGATTCTTTTCGGAGGAGAAAAAACACTCTACCGATTCGACTACAAAAACAAAAATACCGAACGTATCCTTCTCCATACGGAAAATCACCTACGGGAAACCGGAGAATACTCCATTCTCAACATATTAAAGATAGAAGGAAATAAAGTATTACTGAATACAAAAAAACATGGGCTGCTCACCTATAATTATACGACAAACGAAATTTATAAAGATAACTCGTTGCCGTTTACCAATACCGTATCCGCCATTTTTATCAATGAAAAAGGATATATTTACCTGTCACCATACAGACAGGGACTTTTCTGCTACGATCCGAAAGGAAAATTGATCGCCCACTATAAAAGTGAAGACTCTAAACTCAGTAACAATATCATTCTCAGTATTCTGGAAAAAGACGGAAACATATGGATAGGGACAGACGGAGGAGGAATCAATATTTATCATCCCGACACAAAAGATTTTACCGTCTTACAACACATTCCGGGAGATGTGAATTCACTTCCCGTCAATTCCATCACTGTTCTCTATATGGATAATGAAAATAACCTCTGGGCCGGTAGTGTGAGAGGCGGTATATTCGGAATTAAAGAAACTTATATCAAGACATTCAAAGACGTAGCCTTAAACAACACCAACGGATTAAGCGAAAAAGCCATTACCAGCCTGTACGAAGACAATGACAGTCTTTTATGGATCGGGACAGACGGCGGAGGAATCAATGTATACAACCCATTTACCGATACATTCAAACAATTCACCTCCACCTACGGCGATAAGGTGACTTCCATCACCGATTTATCCGACACAGAGCTGCTGGTCTCGTTATTCAACCAGGGAATAGTTGTTTTCAATAAGAAAACGGGAAAATACACCCCATTTACCATTGTCAACAACCAGATCAACATAGAAGAATGTTATTACGGCTTTATGCCCCTGGCGCATAAAGTCAGCGATGACAAAATATATATTCTGTCGCTCAGTGCACGTATCTACTATCCTGAGACAAAGACCTTCTCTACCCTAAAAACAAAAGAAACCGATTTCTCCCTGGAAGCGCTGAACCTGACCTATGCGGACGATTCGCTTATTTTTATGATAAAAGAGAATTATGTCTTACAGACATTACAAAAGAACGACAGCCTGTCCCTTCTATTCACCACTGAACCAAGCGAAACGATCCATACCCTGTGTTATGACAAAAAAGGGACCGTCTGGATAGGAAGCGACCAGGGACTCAGTTATTACAATCTGAACGAGAAAGTATTACACCGAATCAATACCCGGCTTTTCAATAACGTGTCTTATCTTTTCCTCGACGATAAAGGGCGTCTCTGGATAGGCGCACAGAATATGCTCTTTTCGTATGTTATCGATGAAGGGAGATTTATTATCTGGAGCGAATCCGATGGATTTTCGCCGAATGAAATCCTGTTTATGTATCAGGAACAGTCCAAAACAAATAACATCTACCTGGCAGGAACCGACGGACTGGTAAAAATAGATAAGAATATTTCCTATAATGACGATCTTCAACCGGAAATTGATTTATCCGATATTCTATTCAACGGAAGTACCTATCTGAAACAATTCAACACGACTCACCGGTCGGTTGCAATTCCCTGGAATTATACATCTCTATCGGTCGTATTCAATATAAATCAGAAAGATATATTCAGAAAAACAATGTTCCGATACAAAATAGAAGGGGCAAACGAGCAATACATCGAATCTTATAATAACAAACTAAACCTACCGGTATTACTCCCGGGAAGTTATTCGATTATTGCATCCTACAATACGAAAAGCGGGATATGGAGCCAACCCAAAAAGATACTCACACTCCATATCACTCCCCCTTGGTATAAAAGTAACCTTTTTATTTTCAGCATAATTCTGTTAATCTTAGGAATCATTACCGCCACGGTATATATTATCCTGAAGAAAAAAGAAAACCGACTGAAATGGGAAATGAAAGAACATGAACAGGCCATGAACGAAGAAAAGATACAGTTCCTGGTCAATATAAGTCATGAACTCAGGACTCCCCTTACACTCATTTACGCCCCGTTGAAAAGACTTATCGACACCAGCCATGAGAATCTGACTCCCGAAGTTATTCACGGACAGTTAAATACGATTTACAAACAGTCGAGAAAAATGAAAAACCTGATTAACATGGTTCTCGACCTGAACCGTATCAAAACGGAGCAGAAGTCTTTACAGAAACAGCCTCATCCATTAAATAAATGGATAGTATCCGTCTCCGAAGATTTCAATACTGAATTAAAGGAAAAGAGTATCCAGCTGATATATCAGCTGGATACTCAGATTGAATCAATCTGGTTCGATGAATGGAAATGCCAGACCATTTTTTCCAACATACTGATGAACGCCCTCAAATTCAGTGAACCGGAGACACAAATAACAATATCGACCCAACTAATAGATAACTATGTCAGAGTCGCCGTCGCAGACCAGGGTATCGGTCTGCAAAATGTGGACCCGAAAAAGCTTTTCAACCGTTTCTACCAAGGTGAACATAATAAGAGCGGTAGCGGAATCGGTTTATCTTATGCCAAAGTATTGATTGAAATGCATGGAGGGCGGATAGGCGCCTATAACAATCCGGACAGAGGAGCTACATTCTATTATGAGTTACCCGCATTGACCGATAGCATCAACTCCGGACAGCAAGAGGTACAGGAAACAGAGATTAGCGAAAATCTATCTATACCGTTAGACTTGTCCGCGACCGGAATTTCCTGCGCGGGATATTCTTTACTCATCGTAGAAGATAAAGATGAACTCCGCCTTTTCCTGAAAGATTCGTTCAAAGATATATTCAAGCAGGTTTATACCGCAGAAAATGGTCTTGCCGCCCTGGAAATAACCAAAGCCAAACAACCGGATATCATCGTCAGCGACGTCATGATGCCCCGGATGGACGGCTATGAACTCTGTAAGAATATAAAAAACGATATTGAAATCAGCCATATCCCCATCATCCTGCTGACAGCCAAATGCGATCAGGAAAGCACTGCACAAGGATATAAGCTCGGTGCGGATTTTTATATCCCGAAACCGTTTGAGTTAGACTTCCTGCTGACTATCATTCTTAATTTGCTGAAAAGCCGGGAAGCCGTCAAACAAAAATATAAGGAATCTTCTACCCTGCTCCTGCCACAGGAAGTCACGATCAGCAATGCGGATGAACACTTCATGTCAAAGATGAATGAACTGATAGATAACAACCTGGCCAACCCGGACCTCGATGTAAGCTATCTGATGAAAAAGATGACCATGAGCCGTGCTTCCTTATATAATAAGGTAAAGGCTCTGACCGGTATGGGCGTTAACGATTACATCAATAAAATCCGTATAGAGAAAGCCTCTCTGATGCTTATACAAACGGATTTGACCATATCGGAAATATCATATGAAGTAGGTTTCACTTATCAACGGTATTTCAGTACCATATTTAAACAAGTCAAAGGAATGACTCCAACCCAATTTAAAGAAGAAAACAGAAGGAAAGAGAGCTGACAGGGGAAAAGAAAATACGCCGCCGCTTCACAGCAACAGCGTATCCACTTAAACCGGTCAAACAATTCCAAAAAGGAATATATTTTACTTATTTCACTTCTTCGAGTACGGAATAAGATTGTAATACATTATTATTATTGTATTGCTCCGTACGGACTACCCCGATATTGGGAGCATACCATTCATATCCGTAACCTTCGATTGTTTCTTTCGGGGAACGTGATTTGATTTTAAATTTTACTTTCGTACAATCGAATGTTCCTGCCGGAGTGGTGATCTCTTCGGTTTTCACATATTCGCGGTCGTAAATAGAAATGTTCTTTCTGTCCTTACGATTCTTCTTCGAATAAATGTTGATGACTGCATCGTCGAAATAGACATCATCCGAAGATGCTCCCTGCGCTACGCTCGGATAATTGATTACAGCATCGGTAACCGCCATTGCGGTATTCGTTGTAGTAACAAAAGATGGATTGGACAGCACCTCTTTCATATCCATAAAGAATTCGCCATCCTGGCAAAAAGCCTCCAGTTCGCCTTTGTCGATAACTGTTCCGTTATTATTGACGAACACGTAATCGGCTTCGACTTCCAGGCCGGATTGTTTACTTTCCACCTCATCCACTACATAAGTCATCACACCTGACAGGTTTCCTTTGCCGTCATAACTCTTTTTCACCAGTTTTGTACCTTTTGTCGTAGGGAAAAAGAATGTACAATCTTGTGCCATAGCCCCGCCTGCCAACATAGCGGCCAAAGCTACCAGTAAAACTTTAGATTTCATATTTCAAAACGTTTAAGTATTAATAATAAGCCGGATATCCAATGCGTAGTTAAAACAGGGGAAACCTGCGAATGTTTATGGCTTTTCTTTTAAAAATAGCAAAAGAATGCCTATTTCGCCCTTATTTATAAGGAAAGGGGGCATCGAAGGGTACAACCATAAAAGTTAATTCCTAACTTTGGCGGTCTAAACAGTAATGTCTTATGGTACAAAGATTCGATTTCTTAGTGATAGGTTCCGGTATTGCAGGAATGAGTTTCGCACTTAAAGTTGCCAGCAAGGGAAAAGTAGCCCTGGTATGCAAAACTAATCTGGAAGAAGCTAACACATATTTCGCTCAGGGAGGCATCGCCTCGGTAACAAACCTGATTGTTGATAATTTCGACAAACATATTGAAGATACAATGATTGCCGGCGACTGGCTCAGCGACCGCGATGCCGTGGAAAAGGTCGTGCGCAACGCCCCTCAGCAAATCAAAGAGCTAATCAGTTGGGGTGTAGACTTCGACAAGGACGAGAAAGGCAACTTCGACCTGCACCGTGAAGGGGGACATTCCGAATTCCGCATCCTGCACCATAAAGACAATACAGGTGCCGAAATACAGGATAGCCTGATTCAGGCCATCCAAAAGCACCCCAACATCACCGTATTTGAGAATCATTTCGCAATCGAAATACTGACGCAGCACCATCTGGGTGTCACCGTCACCCGTCAGACACCGGATATAGAATGCTACGGCGCCTATATCATGGACCCGAACGGACGAATCGACACCTTCCTTTCCAAGGTAACGCTGATTGCAACCGGCGGTGTAGGTGCCGTTTATCAGACAACGACCAATCCGTTGGTAGCCACAGGCGACGGCATAGCGATGGTTTACCGTGCAAAAGGGACCGTTAAGGACATGGAGTTTGTACAGTTCCATCCAACGGCTTTGTACCATCCGGGCGACCGCCCTTCCTTCCTGATTACGGAAGCGATGCGTGGTTACGGCGGTGTTTTGCGTACGCTGGACGGAAAAGAGTTCATGCAGAAATATGATAAACGTCTTTCACTGGCTCCCCGCGATATTGTGGCACGCGCCATTAAAAACGAGATGGATACCCGTGGAGATGACCATGTATATCTGGACGTTACACACAAAGACCCGGAAGAGACAAAGAAACATTTCCCGAATATTTACGAGAAATGCCTGAGTCTGGGCATCGACATTACCAAGGATTATATCCCGGTAGCTCCTGCCGCCCATTACTTGTGCGGAGGTATCAAGGTCGATCTGGATGCACGTTCTTCTATCGACCGTCTCTATGCGGTAGGCGAATGTTCCTGCACCGGTCTGCATGGCGGCAACCGTCTGGCCTCCAACTCACTGATCGAAGCCGTTGTCTATGCCGATGCAGCAGCCAAGCACAGTTTGGGAATCATTGATTCATTGAAGTATCAGGAAAACATCCCGGAATGGAACGACGAGGGCACGACCTCTCTGGAAGAAATGGTCCTTATCACCCAAAGCGTGAAAGAAGTAGGACAAATCATGAGTACATACGTCGGCATCGTCCGCTCCGACCTGCGCCTGAAACGTGCCTGGGACCGTCTGGACATCATCTATGAAGAAACGGAGAGCCTGTTCAAACGCTCGGTAGCTTCGAAAGATATCTGCGAACTGCGTAATATGATTAATGTAGGTTATTTAATCATGCGCCAGGCCATCGAACGAAAAGAGAGCCGTGGATTGCATTATACGTTGGATTATCCGCCGGTAAAGAAGGAACAGTAAAATAAAAAAGAGCATCTCTGATTCACGGGATGCTCTTTTTGTTTAAAATATTTCATTTTCCTACTAGGGATTTCTGAACTTGTGTTGTCTTTTCTATACAAGACAATAAAAACAACATAAGTTAGCCTATAATGGATAAAGAGATATTACAAAGATATGTAGAAGGAAATGTCAGCCCGGAAGAAATCATTGCCGTAGTCGACTGGCTGGACGCAGATGAAAGTCATGTCCGGGAATTTATGGCGTTACACAAATTGAATGATATATCCTTATTGAATCAACCGGACAGCAAAGTCGATGTCCAAAAGAAAAAGAAAACAATTACTTTCCGTCAAATAGGCTACGAACTTGCCAAAATTGCAGCTATACTCATCCTCTTCTGGGGAGGAACAAAATTATATGAAACAACTTCAGTAAAAGAAAATGTTATCGCTTATCAAACATTATACGTACCTGCCGGACAACGTGCCGAATTAATTTTACCGGACAGCACACATGTCTGGCTCAATGCACGTAGCAAACTCGTATATCCCATCAGTTTCGGGAAAGATATCCGTCAGGTAGAACTGAACGGAGAGGCTTATTTCGATGTTATCCATAATGAAAAACAACCTTTTGTTGTAAAAACTCCTCAAATGGATATACAAGTATTAGGGACAGAGTTTAATGTGACAGCATATTCCAGTTCCTCTGATTTTGAAGTAGCATTATTAAGAGGTTGTATAGAATTATCCTCTCCCCGCTTATCTTCCAATTATAGAATGAAAGAGAAAGAACATATCAGATTACAAAATAACAAACTGATATCCAAAGACATTTCTGATTATGATTATTTCAGATGGAAAGAAGGCCTTATTTGTTTTAACAACGAATCAGTCGCTACAATCATAGAAAAACTCAAGCTATATTATGACATTGACATTGAAGTTTATAATCAGAAATTTATAAACAGCCGATATACCGGCAAATTCAGAACCAAAGACGGCATAGAACAAGTATTGAGAGTATTACAGATAGAACATAAATTTACCTATACAAAGAATAACGATTTGAATCTAATAACCATTAAATAAAAATGCCTATGATATAGAACGATCAAAGTAAAAAAAATTTAACCGGATCATGCTCCAACATAATCCGGTTATGGCAGTCAGTACTCTGACACAATAGCAAATTGATTTTAGTACCAACTTTCTAGAAATTTCAAAGTTATGAAAAAAAAACCTATAGGGGAAAAGTATGCCCTATTATTATCAAATTTTAAACACATATTCAGAGTTATGAAGTTAACCTTTTTATTATTTCTGTTATGTATTTCAGGTGTTTGGGCAAATAAAGCCAATTCTCAGACAACTAAAGTGAGTATCCAGGCTGAAAATATGCATATGAAGGATATTCTCAGTCAGATCGAATCACAAACAGACTTTTTGTTTGTTTACAATTATGAAAATGTTGACTTATCCCAAAAAGTATCATTGAATGCTTCGAATATCTCGGTTGCCGAAGTTCTGAAAATAATTTTCAGGAATTCGGATGTAGTATATGCTATGGAAGGTAATAACATTCTGTTAATGAAAAACACAGCAGAAGGGCAACAACAAAATAGCAAAAGAATAACCGGTAAAGTAACCGATTCAAAGGGAGAAGCTATTATTGGAGCAAATGTTGTAGTAAAAGGAACAATGAACGGGACAACTACAGATATGGATGGTAACTATTCTCTGAATGTTTCTCCTTCTTCTATTATACAGGTTTCTTATATCGGCTACATTACACAAGAATATCCGACACAAAACAAAAAATCTTTCAATATCATTCTGAAAGAAGACTTACAGGCTTTGGATGAAGTAGTAGTTGTAGGATACGGAACCCAGAAAAAGGAAGTGGTTACTGCTGCTATTACAACAGTAAAAGCATCGGATATTGCAGTCAGCCCATCAGCAGATGTTGCAGCAGGTCTGGCCGGACGTTTGTCGGGAGTTATCATCAATACCCGTTCCGGAGAAGTCGGAAACGAAGGAACTTCCATCTTTGTCAGAGGTAAAAGTACCTATGCTAACGGGACAGAACCTTTATATGTTGTCGATGGCATTGCCAGAACAGAAGAAGATGGAATTCTATCCAGAATGGACCCTAATGACATTGAGTCGATCTCTGTATTGAAAGATGCTTCTGCCGCCATTTATGGTTCAAGAGCAGCAAACGGTGTCATCCTGATTACTACTAAACGTGGTAAAGAAGGGGTAAAGCCTACTATTAATATCACCTACAATCATTCTTTTGCGCAACCAACCCGCATTGTTGAAATGGCAGATGCTGCGACATATGCAACAGCACACAATTGGGCTAATTTAACAAAAGGTCTTGAACCCACTTATTCTGAAGAGGAAATCCGTAAATTTGCAGACGGATCTGATCCGCTGAACTATCCGAATACCGATTGGTACAGAACAGTACAAAAGACATGGACACATCAGGATAAAGCCAATTTGTCTCTACGAGGAGGTAGCGAAAAAGTTCAATATTTCATGTCCGGCGGATTTTTGAATCAAGGTACGCCCTTTAATAATGGTTTCACCCACAACAGACAGATTAATGTCCGTTCAAATCTGGATGCCCGGGTAAATAATTATATAAAGGTCAGCTTGGATTTATCTGCAAAAAAATTAGACCGTGTTTTACCTCGTGACGGATCCGTAAACGGAGGATCTATGTATTCCCACGTAGCATTAAACTTACCGACTATATTGGCCAAATATCCGGGAACAGATCTGGCAGCACCAGCCCGTGACGGAGATAATCCTTTAGTACAAACTTCCGGAGAAGCAGGTGAAACCAAAACAGACCGTTGGATTTTTAATTCCCTGGCAAATATTACAATCGATCTTCCTTGGGTAAAAGGACTTTCTCTGGTTGGAAGTATCGCTTATGACTATTATCATCAGAAGTACAAACAGTTCAAAAATGTAGCCTATGTCTACAATTATGACCAGGCAATGAATGAGTATTCTAAAGTAATGGTTCCTACGGTATCCAGTCCGTCCCTGAATATAGAAGAAAAACGGTCGGAAAGCTTAACAGGAAATGTTCGTGCCAATTATCACAACACATTTAATAGTGTACATACGATCGATGCCTTCCTGGGATTTGAAGGAAATAAATCGAGTTCTAATATGCTGAGTGGTTATAGAGGTAATTTTCCCAGTGGAATGATTCCCGAGTTACCGTTTGGAGACAGCAACACACAGACAAACAACGGCTCCTGGTCTGAAACTGCCCGTCTGAATTATTTCGGTCGTGCTTTATATGATTATGATAACAAATATATGGTCCAGTTCCAGTTCCGTTATGATGGTTCTCAAAACTTCCCTCCGGGCAATCGTTATGGTTTCTTCCCTGGAGTATCTGCCGGATGGACCCTTTCCAAAGAAAACTTCATGTCCAATATCAATTGGCTGGATAATTTGAAATTAAGAGCATCCTGGGGACAAATGGGTAATGATGCGATTGCTGCTTATCAGTATTTGGTATTGTATGGATTATCTTCCGGTGCTGTGTTCAATGGAGCTCAGGCTTCCGGACTATATCAGAAAGGTACACCTAATCCGAATATAACATGGGAAATCGCAAACTCCTACGATGTGGGTGTAGAATCCCGCTTCTTCGAAGGCCAGTTAAGCTTTGAATTTGACTGGTTTAAATCCCGCCGTACAAACATTTTGACAAAACGTAACGCATCTGTTCCTGAATTTACCGGTTTGTCTTTGCCTGATGAAAACATTGGTATTGCAGAAAATACAGGTATAGAATTCATGATCGGTCACCAAAAGGCTGTCAATAAAGATTTCTCATATTCTATTTCCGGAAACTTCACTTACGCCAAGAACAATGTCGTATTTTCAGATGAAGCACCTATGGCAGAAGAGTATCAGAAAGCCGAGGGACATCCGATTGGCAGTTCATTGCGATACAAAGCAATCGGTATCTATAGCGAAGCAGATATAAATGACTCGAATGTAGCAAAGCGTCCGGGAACTATGGCTGGCGATATTAAAATATTTGATGCAAACGGAGATGGCGAAATCAACTCATTAGACCGGATTCGTCAGGACTTGACCGATATTCCTCAAATTGTGTATGGTCTAAACTTTAGTGCTACCTGGAAACAATTTGATATCTCATTATTGTTCCAGGGACAAGCAAAAGTAATCAATACAATCCAGGAAGCATGGGTAGATCCTTCATCAGGAGGTGCCGGAAACTTAATGAAATGGTGGACAGAAGACATGTGGACTCCAGAAAATCAAGATGGTACAAAACCACGCTTAGGAACCCCAAACAGAATTAACGGCACAACATTTACTAATATAAACGCAGCTTTTTTCAAATTAAAAAATGCTGAAATCGGTTACACTTTACCTGCATCAGCCAGAGGAAAGATCGGAGTAGCGAATGCCCGTATTTATTTAAGCGGAACAAACTTATTCTCGATCGACCATATGAGAGGTATGGGTATTGATCCGGAAGCTACAGGTTCCGGTTACGGAGGTTGGGCACTCAACCCGCAACGATTGATCAATTTAGGTGTTAATATTTCATTTTAAAAAACAGTAAGTTATGAAAAATCTAATAGTATATATAGTATCTGCCATGTCATTACTAACAGCGTGCGATGCTTTAGATATTACTCCCAGTGACAGTTATTCTGATCCCGTTGTCTGGCAGGATCAGAATTTGATAAAAATGTTTGTAAACGACCAATATGGAGCATTGGTCGGACAAGATAACTTTTATCGTTATTCATTCTTTTCAGACGAGGTATATCAAAAATACAACGATGAAGGATGCAATTATGTTCGCGAAAATATTTTAACATCTGATAATATAGGCGCTGTCGGCGAAATCCTACATTTTTGGAAAGCCGGATATAAATATATCCATAATACAAATACTTTCTTCACTAACATTGAAACGGCAAAGGTCGATGAAGACTTCAAGAAAACAATGATTGGTGAAATGAAATTCATCCGTGCCTTTATCTATTTCCGGCTAATCCGCTCCTATGGCGGTATTCCCATCATAGAAGATGCTTATGATATCAACAGCGACTGGTCTGATGTTAAGCGAAATACTTATGATGAATGTGTTGACTATATCATTAAAGATTTGAATGATGTAATAGCCACTCTACCCGACCAACCGGGAGAACGGAACCGTGCAAGTGCAAATGCAGCCCGTGCTTTAAAATCGAGAGTTTTGCTTTACAGTGCCAGTGCTTTGAATAATCCGGAAAATAAAAAAGAAAAATGGCAATTGGCCTCAGATGCTGCTAAAGACCTGTTCGATAAAGGATATGCTTTATGCGACAACTACAGAGAAATGTTTTTAGATGTAGCAAACAGTGAATATATTTATGCCAAAGAATTCAGTGAAACTTATTCCCATGCACTTGGCTTCAATCTGGCATGTACAGGAGACGGCGGCCGCGGATGGTCTACTCCTTCACAAAATTTGGTAGATGCTTATGAAACGTTAGAAGGAGAAATACCCGTACTGAATTCAAAAAGTGGAGAAGTGAATCCTAACTCGATGTATAACCCGGAGAAACCTTATGAAAACCGGGATCCTCGTTTTTACGATTGTGTTTATTATAACGGGTCTACTACAAAAGACGATCGTATAGTTGAAACATTCCAAGGTGGAGCTGATATGCTAAACCAGGATATGACAATGACCAGTTACTATTTGAGAAAGTTTGTAAATGAAAAAGAACCTATTTCTCAATCACACCATTATACGACACCATTCCCGTTCTTCCGTCTGGCTGAAATCTATTTGAACTATGCGGAAGCTGAATATCATCTGGGAAATGAAGATATAGCCAGAGAATATGTAAATAAGGTAAGAGCACGCAAAAGTGTGAATATGCCTCCTATTACAGAGAGTGGAGATGCATTATTAAAACGTATCTATCATGAACGTCAGATTGAACTGGCATTCGAGGGGCATCGTTATTTCGATCTGAGACGCTGGAAAATTGCAGACAATGCACCTATCATTGGTTTCAAAATTACTAAAAACGGAACAAATGATTATACATATGAAAGATATACATTGTCGCTGACATCTCGTGAATCAGACTGGAAAAATGCATTCTTTGTGTTACCTATTCATTATCAGGAAATACAGAAGAGTAATAACAGCCTGGAGCAAAATCCGGGATATTAATAAAATGATATGACAAGAAACTTTGTAGTTACAATAACGATCAGTAGTTTCTTTATATTAGCAGGGTGCACGTCTTCCAGTGCACCCACTGATAATATAAAAGAAATGCATACAAATTTCGTGAACCCTCCGAACATGTATCGTCCTCAACCCTTTTGGCACATCAACGGAGAATTAACGAAAGAAGGTATTTATGAGCAAATAACAGATGCCCACCGAAAAGATGGCTTTGGCGGTGTTGCTATATTACCATTAACTCCCGCACAAATGTGGAACGGAAAAGATATTTGCCCGGGAACAACTCCGGAATATCTGAGTGAAGGTTATTTTGATCGCTACCGGGATATTCTGGAATGTTCAAAAGAATTGGGAACAGAAGTAATCCTCTATGATGATGTCGATTTCCCCAGCGGTGTACTTGGAGGCAGAATGACAAAAGAATTTCCCCAACATACACAAAAGAGACTTAGCAAAGAGGAGAAAGATATCGTAGGTCCGCAAAAAGTCCACAAACATGTTCCTACAAAAGATTTGTTCATGGGAGCTGTTGCAATGAATACAGAAACCCGGGAAAGAATCGACCTGACTGACCTGGTTGCAGATGGCATATTAACCTGGGATGCTCCGGAAGGGAAGTGGAAAATTATGTCTTTCTATTTGGAATATAATGTAGACTCCCGGTTGGATTATATGGATGAAGCAGCGATTGACCAGTTCATATCAATGACTTACGAGCAATACGCTAAACGTTTCAATGATTTCTTTGGAACAACTGTTCGGAGATCTTTTTTTGACGATGTCGGTTATCTGGGTAATTCCCGATATTGGAATGCCGCACTAACCGAATCCTTTGAAAACCGTTATGGGAAAAAGGCTGTTCTTTATTATCCGGCTTTATGGTATAACATAGGATCAGAAACAGAAGCAGCCCGTATCGCATTTTACGGACTACGGGCAGAACTGATAGGCGAAGGATATCCAAAAAAAGTAGGAGAATGGAGTGCCCGCCACGACTTGATCAGTATGGGGCATCCGCCTGGAAATTATGAGCCAACGGCTGTCGATATGTATGGCGACCCGTTTAAATATTATCGCCACGTACCCGTTCCGCTGATGGATGCTATCCACGGTTATCCTTATGGCCGACCGGGATTCAAACTGATCAGTTCGGCCGCAGATGCTTTTGATCGTCCTAATGTTGCAGTTGAAATTTACGGAAATTACATCGCAGAGATGGATTCTTTGATGTTGTACCGGGCAGCAATGGAATTGATGGTTAGAGGCGCAAATCTTTTTGTACCCCATGGAATGTGGTATAATCCGGATATGGTCAAAATACCACCGTTAATCGCCCATTATAGTAAACTATTAGGACCAGCATTACATCAATACAGTGATTACATGGGACGTTCCGTTTCTCTGTTACAGGATGGGAATCGGGTTGTCGATATAGCTGTACTGTATCCGATTGAATCATTGGAAGGATGGTATGAATTGGATAATCCGAACCGCCCTACAATAGGAAAAGACGTTCCTCCCGGAACAGACTATAATCGAATCAGCGATATGTTGACAGGGCAAATTCGTCAGGATTTTACATTCGTTCATCCGGAAGAACTGATAAAGAATAAATATCAGATTATAAATGATGAACTATGCTTATCCGCTTCAGTAACACATCAGAAATACAAACTATTAATTATGCCTTCATCACAAATTCTATCAGTCGAGGCCTTGAAAAAGATCAAAGCTTTTTATGAAGCAGGAGGCAAAATATTAGCAACCCATCAGTTACCTAATAAATCCGCTGAATTTGGTCGGGATACAGAACTGGTAAATCTGATAAAAGAGATATTCGGTATTAATCCTTTGGAAACTATGCCAGACAAACAGGTTTCCGAATCAAATCCACAAGGGGGAAAAGCCTTATTTTTACCCTCTGCTGAAAAAGATATTCTAGCGAAAGCGATAGAAACTTTATTACCTGATCCGGATGTTCACATCGAAAAAGTCGACCACTTAGATCAACCGGATGCTTTACACCGTCGGTTATTAGGTGTAGATGAATACCGTAATCTTCCTTCCGAAAAGCTGGGTATGCTTTCATATATTCACAAGCAAAAGAATCGAAAGGATATTTATCTGTTTGCCAACTCTACCGATCACCCGGTAAAGACGAATGTATCATTGAAAGGAAAACTTAGTCTGGAAATCTGGAATCCGTATACCGGTTCAATGGGAAAAAAAGTGAACAGTAAGTACGAGAAAAAGGAGAATGGTATAACCTATACAACCTTTACCCTTGATCTATCTCCTGTAAATTCTGTTTTTATAATCGGAGAAGAAAAGTAAGTGAGTTTATAATTTATGAGGGCATATCATCAAAAATGCTCTCATAAATTATACAGATAATATTTCTCCATGCCTTTTGCTATTTCAACATTTCTTAATAACTTTCAAGCCTCATTCGATTAGACTAATGCTTTGAAAAATAATAGATTAATTTGTACCATGAACACGAAATATTCTGCAATTCTACTTTCCGGCTTGATTTTATCAGCCGATGTATGTCCTTGTATCGCTGCTCTGCATTCTTTTCAAAAAGAACCTGTTGCAACAGAAATCGGAAAAAGCCAATGGAAAGGGAAAAAGGTAGCTTTCCTGGGTGATTCCATTACCGATAAAAGCCATGTCGGCACAACAAAAAATTACTGGCAGTATCTGGAAGAGATGCTAGGTTTGGAAGCCTGGGTCTATGGCATCAATGGAGACCAATGGAAAGGTATATTGGCACAAGCACAAAAACTGAAAGAAGAAAGAGGTGATCAGGTTGATGCGATAATCATTTTTGCCGGAACCAATGATTATAATGAAGGTATACCTTTAGGAGATTGGTATCGAACGGAAAATACCAGTGTTGAGGTTGCCGGACCATCACAGAAAATGCGTGTTAAGCGTATCCAACAAACGGAAGATACCAATTTTAGAGGACGCATAAATAAGGCAATGTCATTCCTGAAAGAAAACTTCCCTACTCAACAAATTATTTTACTCACACCAATCCATCGTGCCCAGGCTTACTTCGGAGACAATAATATTCAACCGGAAGAAGCCTTCCCGAACAAATCAGGATTATATGTGGACACTTATGTCGATATTATAAAGGAAGCCTCCAATATATGGGCCGTCCCGGTTATAGACTTAAATAGTATTAGCGGACTTTATCCAATGGCAGACTCACATACTGTTTACTTCCATAACGAAAAGACCGACCGCCTTCACCCAAATGCAAATGGTCATTACCGGATGGCAAAAGCACTCGTTTATCAGTTATTGGCTTATCCTGCTGATTTTAAGTAAAAAATAAATGTATCACAGCAATTAATCTTACTGAAATATGAACAGACTAATTTCAAAACAATGTCTATTATATATTGCTTTTTCACTTCTATCCCTCGGACATTTGATAGCTCAGGCACCTGTTGCACCTTCCCTGAGTGAATTGAACCAACCATTCGATGAAGGAGATAAAAAAACATTTTCACATCCGCCCAAAGTCTTCTACCCCGAAACCTGGTTCCACTACATCGGGGGTAACGTATCCATCAAAGGTATTACTGCTGACCTGGAAGCGATTGCGGATGCCGGATTCTCCGGGATACATCTGTTTCACGGACAGTTCGGCGGGCCCTGGCCGGGGGTCGACCCGCAAATAGCCTGCCTTAGTCCGCTATGGGATGGAATGGTGAAACATACGGCAGAAGAATGCCGGCGTTTAGGGTTACGGTTCACCATGCAGAATTGCCCGGGATGGGCAATGGCGGGCGGTCCCTGGATAAAACCGTCTAATGCCATGCGCCATCTGGCCTGGAGCCGCACGGACATAGAGGGGAACTCGGATGAGATAATGCAAAAGTTACCTCTCCCCCAGCCCAGTGAAGAAGATTGGAGGGATTATGAAGACTTAATGGTAATAGCATTCCCAACGCCCGTGGATGATGACGGAAAGCCATTGATACCGGCCTCGTTCAAAAGCAATAAAGAGGCGGCATGGGAACATTTATGGCAGGGAAAAAGTGAAAACCCGATACAGCTCACCGCAACTACTGCCGAGAACCCGTACTGGATCGAAGTCGAATTCCCGGAAAACGAGATTATCCGTACACTGGAACTTCCTTCCAGTAACGAAATGAACCACCCGTGGTGCTTTGAACCTGATATGCGTGTGAAGCTGGAGGCCTATTTGCCTGACGGAACAACCCGGGAAGTTCTGAACACAGACCTTCCCCAGAGCAATACACAAGATAATTACCCTATCTCTTTAGCCTGTGCAGAGACAAAAGGGGCAAAGAAATATCGTATCACCCTCATTAATCAACACAATATCGCCCTTAAATCGTTACGTTTATTCACTGCTGCCCGCAAAAACAGCTGGGAGTCACAGGCCGCATGGGTATCAAGAAGCATCGAACGGACAGGCGATCTGAAACAGCATGACTCGGAAACCTACCTGAATACGAAACAAATCAAAGATATAACCACCTTTATGGATGCACAAGGCAATCTGAAATGGAAAGCACCGAAAGGAAAATGGACTGTTTTACGCATCGGCCATGTGAATACCGGACGACGTAATTCTCCAGCACCACCGGAAGGTACAGGATGGGAATGCAACAAACTCTCCGTAGAAGGTTCCAGTGCACAGTTCGCCGGATATATCGGACGGCTCTCAGGAGAAAACGGTCCTTTGGCCGGAGGGTTGCTCAATGGCTTGTTAATGGATAGCTGGGAGTGTTACACACAGACCTGGACAGCCGGACTCGACAAAGAGTTTGAACAAATCACAGGTTATCCGCTGAAAAAATGGATTCCGGCACTCTTCGGCTATATAGTGGAAGATCAAGAAACCACTTTTCGCTTTTTATGCGATTGGCGCAGGGTACTCAATACTCTTTTTGTCAATAACTTTTATGGGAATATAGCCAGGCTGGCCAAAGAGAATAATCTCTCCCTGACATACGAAACCAGTGCCGGTGACGGTTTCCCCACGGATATCCTGGAATATTACAAATTTGCCGATGTACCTATGTGCGAGTTCTGGCAACCTATGACGGAGAATTTCGTAGGTTCAATCAATTTCAAACCGATCAAACCGGCGGCCTCCGCAGCCCGCATATATGGGAAACCCCGCGTTGCGGCAGAAGCATTCACTTCCTTTAGCCATACTTGGGACGAACATTGGCAAATGCTGAAAGAAGTAGCCAATGTCAATTCTACGGAAGGAGTTACCCACCTGGTATTCCATACATATACACATAATCCGCAAGTAGGTTTTCCCCCTCCCGGAACTTCTTTCTCCGGAGCAGGCATCGGTACGCCGTTCTTACGCGGACAGACCTGGTGGAAATACATGCCTGAGTTTACGACTTATTTAGCCCGATGCAACTATCTGTTGGAAAGAGGGAAACCAGTCTCCGATGTGCTTTGGTATCTGGGAGACGAGACTGATCATAAACCAGACCAGAAAGCACCGTTCCCGGAAGGATTCAAATATGACTATTGCAATCCGGATGTGCTGTTGAACCGGCTTTCCGTAAACAACGGTGACCTGATGACTCCGGAAGGTTTACGTTACCGTCTCCTCTGGCTACCGGAGGTACCGCGCATGCGCCCGGAAACAGTCGAAAAATTATATGAACTCATTTATGAAGGAGCGACTGTCGTCGGAGAAGCACCATCCGGACTTGCCACACTTTCAGGAGGAAAAGATGCACAGAAAAGATTCGACAGGACCATAAAGAAAATATGGGGAAATGCGTCGGAAACAGGTATCCGGCAGATAGGAAAAGGCCATATCATTTCCGGTATAACTTTGGCTGATGCTTTGGAACAACTGGATATTGCCCCGGATGTAAAAGGTTCGGGTTCCCTGTGGCTGCACAGGAAGACAGAGAATGCCGACTGGTATTTTGTTACAGTACCGAAAGACAAAAGTTTTCAGGGAGAGCTGGATTTCCGGAATAGCGGACATGCCGAGATATGGGACCCTCTGACAGGAGATGTTATTCCTGCCATATATGAAAAAAAAGGAGACCGGACATCTGTAAAGATCAGTTTACCTCAGGCCGGATCTTATTTTGTCGTATTCCGCAAAGACAGCCCCGAAATACCGGCAAAAAGTGGTGTGGAAAAGCAAGTCATAACAACGATTCCTCTCAGCCAGCCATGGGAACTCAAATTCCCGGACGGTTGGGGAGCACCTGCATCTTTTCAGATATCTGAACTGAAACCGTGGAAAGATCTGGATACTTCAACAGAAGCGAAAGCATTTTCCGGAACAGTCGAATATTCTTCGACCTTCAATATCGATAATACATCCGGCAACCGGTTTATTCTTGATCTGGGAAGAGTGGATATGATTGCGGAAATAATCATCAACGGCGAACCTGTCCGGACAGTCTGGACCACACCCTACAAAGCCGATGTAACAAAAGCCGTTCGTCCCGGAAAAAACACACTTCAGGTAAAAGTAAGCAGTACCTGGTTCAACCGTCTTGTCTATGATGCAGGACAACCGGAAAGTAACCGGAAGACCTGGGTGTTAAGATGGCCGGATAAGAACGAACCCTTGAGAGAAAGCGGCCTTATGGGACCGGTAACCCTTTCAATTGAAAAATAAACAAACAATGAGTCATGAAACATAAAATCATTCTATCCTTATTAATTGCAGCAGCATTGAATAGCCTTCCCTTTCCAGGGAAGGCCGATAATCCGGATTACCCCAATAACCGCTATCCGCTTGTAAGAAAACCTTATATAGAACTACCTTTGGGCAGTATCAAACCTAAAGGCTGGCTCCTTGAAATGCTTGAACGGCAGAAAAAAGGGGCATCCAGCCAGATGGATATCCTGTATCCGGAAGTAATGGGAGCACGTAACGGATGGCTGGGAGGCGACGGCGACCAATGGGAAAGAGGTCCTTACTGGATAGACGGATTGCTGCCCCTGGCTTATATCCTTGATGATAAAGAACTGAAACAAAAGGTACACCCCTGGATAGAATGGGCTTTGAAGAGCCAGCGTGAGGACGGTTTCTTCGGACCGGCCAAAGACTATGCACCGGAACCCGGACTTCAACGGGACAACTCTGCCGACTGGTGGCCCCGGATGGTTCTGTTGAAGATCATGCAGCAATATTATTCGGCAACCGGAGATAAACGGGTGACAGACTTTATGACCCGGTATTTCCGCTACCAGCTGGAAACTCTTCCGTCCACCCCGTTGGGAAACTGGACTTTCTGGGCTGAATACCGTGCCTGCGACAATCTCCAGGCCGTATACTGGCTTTACAATATAACCGGAGATGCCTTCCTGCTCGATTTAGGTCATTTATTACATAAACAGAGCTATGACTTCGTCGACATGTTCCTCAACCGGGATGACCTGACCCGCTTCAACACCATCCATTGTGTCAATCTGGCCCAAGGTATCAAAGAGCCGGTCATTTACTATCAACAACATCCTGACAAAAAATACCTGGATGCCGTAAAGAAAGGATTTGCCGATATCCGGCAATACAACGGCCAACCGCAGGGAATGTATGGCGGAGACGAAGGATTGCACGGTAATAACCCTACGCAAGGTTCCGAACTGTGTTCTGCCGTCGAATTAATGTATTCACTGGAAAAGATTATGGAAATAACAGGGGACCTGGCTTTTACGGATCATCTGGAACGGATCGCCTTCAATGCCCTCCCGACCCAGGTCACTGATGACTTTATGGACAAACAATATTTCCAGCAAGCCAACCAGGTCATGATAACCCGCCACGCCCACAATTTCTATGAAGACGCCAACCATGCAGAAACAGATATTATATACGGGACACGGACCGGATATCCATGCTGTTTCTCCAATATGCACCAGGGATGGCCCAAGTTCACCCAAAGCCTTTGGTATGCAACCCCGGATAACGGTATTGCCGCATTGGCCTACTCGCCTTCGGAAGTAACGGCCAAAGTGGGTAACGGCTGTAAAATTAAAATTACGGAAGAAACCTGTTACCCGATGGACGATAAAATCCAACTGACAGTCCGGTTGCTCGACAAAACGAAAGAAATAGCATTTCCGCTCCATTTGCGTATTCCCGGATGGTGCAAGGAAGCAACCGTGACAGTCAACGGCGTCCCGGAATCAACGGCAAAAGGAAACAGCGTGGCTATCATCCGGCGGACATGGAAAAGTGGGGACCAGGTTCTTTTACATTTGCCCATGGAGGTTTCAACAAGCAAATGGTATGAGAACTCTGTTGCCGTTGAACGCGGACCATTGGTATATGCCCTGAAAATGGATGAGAAATGGGAAAAGAAAGAATTTAAGGGAGATGAAATTACCCAGTTCGGAAAGTCTTATTATGAAGTGACTTCACCAACCAAATGGAATTATGGCATAGTTGCTTTCGATCCTGATAATATGCAGGAGAATTTCCAGGTAACGATCGACAAGAGCAAGCAGGCCGGCAATTATTTCTGGAATGTAGAGAATGCCCCCATCCTTATCAAAGTAAAAGCGAAAGAAATAACTTCCTGGCAATTGTATAACGAAATGGCCGGTCCGTTACCTTTCTCTACAGGGAGAAGCAAACAGCCTGTAGAAGAGATCACACTCATTCCTTTCGGATGTACGACTCTCAGGATTTCTGAATTTCCGCTGGTAAGATAGTAGCGGAATAGTTGAGTTAACAGATTGTTTTATCGGATATATACTGTCAGATAACAACAATCTGTTATCTTAGAAACAAGAGATAGAAAACAGGCAGATAATCTTTCAAAGCCACCCTCAAAACCTTTAACGATCTGGTAATATGGTATTCGACCCCTTTTGGGCTTATAGACAATTCTTCCGATATTTCCTTGACCGTACGGCATTCATAACGGCTCATTTCAAAAACGCGGCGGGTCTGTTCGGGCAAAGCCTGTAAAGTATCATTGACAATACGGGTTATTTCAGACGAGAATATTTCTTCCAGGTCACAAGCCTGTAAAGTCGAAATACGATAATACAGGTCACGGTCCATCTTAGAAGAGATGGATTCAGAGACAGCCTGTTTCACGTCCTGATGCTTCAAATAGTTCAGGGAACCGTTTTTCAACATCTGGACAAGCAGTGCCAGTGGATATTCAACTTTCTCCTTCTTACTGGTCTCCCACAAATTAATCAAAGATTCAGATACAATATCCTCTGCCGCCATATCATCCCTGACATATGACTTCACAAACAAAAACGAACGTTTGTAGTAGTTTGTATATATATCGCTGAAACTTATATTACTCATCTCCTAGGAAATCTAAAGAAGGCTCTCTCCATTTACTCCAATATCATACAAAAATAAGATTTATTCCATAATAGTCAATATCCATTGGCAATAATTCTTTTTTTAATCTTTCTATTGCTTATCACAACTGCATTCCTTTCATATCACAGTTGGATTCCGTTTGTTTCACAGATGGATTTCTTTTGTTTCACAGCTGTGATATGCAAAGGGAATGCAATGGTAAGGGAAACGATACACCGGGTTAACGGCAGTCTCTCCCTTGTGACCGGCTCTATCCCAAGGGTAACGGAAACTATAAAGCATTATAACGGGAAGGCGATACACCAAACTGATTCGTAAAGTGCTTGCGGAATGTATTTATATCGTTATAACCGACCATTTCGGCCACCTCCTGAACAGAATATTTCTTCTGCATGATCAGGGAAGCTGCCTTGCTGATACGGATACTGCGGATCACTTCGATAATCGACAGGTTACTTTGCTGCTTCATCTTCCGGTATAAGGTAGGCTGGCTGAGATTCAATAGGCTTGCCAGGCTTTTGGCACTGAAATCCGGGTTCGTCAGGTTGGCTTCGACGATACTGATTACCTGCTGCATGAAAAGGCCGGCCTGCTCTTCTTCCTCCGGCTTCTCTACCGTATGTTTCAACATCAGGGTTTTCGTATAGATACGTTTCAGCTGCTCACGCATGCGGATCAGGTTCTCTGCCTTGGCTTTGAGTACTTCGGGGTTGAAAGGCTTCATGATATAGTCGTCCACACCGATCCGGGTACTTTTCAGCAAATCCTCCTCCTCAGCTTTAGCCGTCAGCATGATGATTGGGATATGGGCCGTCTGCAACTCCTGCCTAATCTCCTGGCAACAGGTAAAGCCGTCTTTGACCGGCATCATTATATCCGAAATGATCAGGTCAGGGATCTCTTCACGGGCGATCCGCACGCCCTCTTCACCGTCCCGGGCCTCCAGGACACGGTATTTCTTCTTGAATAGCGTATGGATATAATGTCTTATCTCATCGTTATCTTCAATAACCAGCAATTTCTTGCCTGATTCGGGGGATGTCTCTTCACGAACCTTTTCCGGGGCAATGAATGCTTCCTCCTTCTGTTCATCACGGGTATCCTCAACCAGTTGATATACATCTTCTTTAAAATGCTCGCGCCCCAACGGAAGGTAAAGGATGAACTCGGAGCCTTTGCCGGGAGCACTGTTCAGCAAGACTTTCCCATGATGGAGGTCCATCGTGTTTTTAACGATACGCAGACCGATACCCACCTTGGTAGAAAATGAGGGATCATTTTCGCCCGTTATAAAGGATTCAAAGATGCGTCCCTGCAAATTTTCAGCGATGCCGGGACCATTGTCTGCAACGGATAATAAACAGAACATTTTCCCGTCCACCTCCTTCTCCGTGATCGTAACCCTTATCTTTCCGCCCTTCGAGGTATATTTGAGCGCATTCGAAAGAAGGTTCTTCAAGGCTGATTCTATTTTCGGAGCATCCAGCCATAAATCAAGCGACGAGATACCAGAGTTCAGGACATACTCAGTACTTTTTATCTCGGCCATATGCCTGAAAGAAGACATTACGTGTTCAACCAGAGCAACGATCTCCACTTTCGACAAATGTAGCTGAACCATTCCGGCCTCGATTTTCTGGACGTACAGCAATTGGTTCACCAGGGTAGATAATGAGGTCGCATTATTATAGACCAACGATAACTTATCATGCAAAGTTTCTGAAAGACGCTCCGTCTGCAACAACTCCTGTAAAGGAGAAAGAATCAGTGTGAGAGGTGTACGAAGTTCATGGGATACGTTCGTAAAGAAATTTCCGCGTTCACGGTTGATCTGCTTCTCTTTCTCGCGTTCCAGATTGGAAACAAACAACTCATGTTTCAGGCGCTCCTCCTGTCTCAGCCGGGCTTGCTCTCTCCTTACACGACGTATCAGGTAATAAATAAGAAAGGCAGCCAGAGTAGCTATCAGGAAACGGAACCAGGCTGTTTCATACCAGAAAGGCAAAATGTGGATTACCATCGAAGTCGCATTCCCATTGGAACCGTCCGGCATAATACTACTTACTTCAAAAAGATATTCTCCCGGGGGTAAATTGGCATAGGAAACCCTTTCCCCATCAGCAGCAATCAGCCAGTCCGACTGAGCCGGCATTAACCGATAACTGTACTTCTGTAACTCATCCGAATAAGTCAGGTTGCTGAACATCAGTGAAAAGTTATTATTGGCAGCAGTCAGTGTAAACTCACGGGTATAGGGAATTCCTTTCTCCAGAATGACTTGATCGTTCACCTTTTGTCCGATCTCGACGGATTTGTTATCGACTTCCAATTGGGTTATTACCACTTTGTCAGAGACTGGATGGTCATTCATGGCTTCGTCCGGAAGGAAATAGGTCATATTCTTGTTATTTCCCCAGAACAAGAAATTCTTATAATGCATTACCGAACGGTTATTACCCGATATATAATAGTTATAAAAGAGTTTCTGATGCTTGCTGTAACGCGAAATGCTGGAGTTGGAACCCAGCCAAAGATGTCCTTTCGAATCTTCGCCGATACAGCCGATAAAGTTGCTGCTCAACCCATCATGGGTTGTATAAAAACTCTCGATCGTATCAGAAGACAAATCCATTATACCAAACCCGTCTGTAAAACCGATATACAACTTTCCGTCAGAGGAAGAAAAGAGGGAACGAATCTCCTTGGCCGGGATATTAGTTTGCTTTTCAAATCCCGAACGGATAGTACCATCTGTGAAGCTAAACTTTTTAAGTCCGTATATAGTTCCTAACCACAGACATTCTCCAGATATCTCTGTCATTGCCCGTATAGCACCGGAACCGGTAGAATAATGTGTAAACAATCCCGTAACAGGATCGAAAAGTAACAAACCGTTTGATGTCCCTAACCATAAACGCTCCTGGCTGTCAAACAATAAAGTCCAAATCCAACCCGTCCATTGAGGATTATCGGATACACGAATAGGAAAAATACTCAGCTTACCGGTATCCGAATGATAGTGAATCAGTTCAGACCTGTTATTACCAAACCACAAATCACCCCGTTTATCAGTGGTAACACACAAGACCGTATTTCCGCTACCGGACGACACCGGTTCAAAAGACAGACGGCTTTGCGGGTCAAACGGTTTCGTACTTCTAAGGATTCCTTTGTGGAAAGTTGCCAGCCAGATATATTGCTTTTTATCGGTTGCCATTCCGCATATTTCATTATGCGTCTCCTGATGAAAACGCTGATAAAACTGCTTACGCAAATCAGAAGCATAAACTCCTCCTCCCTGTGTTCCCACCCAAATAATTCCTTCAGGATCATAATAAGCAGAGATCATACGAGTCTCCAGATTGCGATGTAACTGCGATGCTGTATTATTATATACTTCTGTCGTAAAACGGGTAGAATCATCTTTGTCAGGCACCATGATCGTATATCCATTCCAGGTGGCTGCCAGGTAACGGCTGTTGCTGATCGATACCATCTGGTAAACATCCCAATGGGATAATGTTCTTACTTTGTCCTCCGGATTATAAGTATATTGCGTATAAGTTCCCGATTCCGGATTATAGCGGATCGCCCCGTTCGCCCAAGTGGCGATCCACACATATCCTTCGGAATATAAAAGTCTATGTACATGCATTTTACTAACCTTCGGCAACTCACCTTTACTTATTACCTGGAATGTCTCCGGATCGAATGTAATGATATTTCCCCAATTCGTCCCGATATAGATCAAGCCTTCCGGCGACTGGCAAAAAGCCATATAATCGGTATCGTTTCCTCCTAAACCGGTAAACTCCATTTCTACCCTCAGGTCAACCTCTGCTATATTTCCATCTTTATTTTTTTTGTAATCGATCAGGACAAGGGAAAGAACATCAGGCGATATAGACCAGAAAGAAGTATCGTTTTGCATGAGTATGTCCTGAACTCCGGTATATTTTTCACTGATCCTCACCGGTATGAAATGCTCCATCCGGCGGTCGAAACAAAACAGTTGTCCGTTGGCTATCAGCCAGAGCAAGCCGTTCTCCGTCTCGCTGATATGAAACACCTTCATATAAAGGCTATCCGAACCGAAGTTCTTAATGTTTTTTCCGTCATACCGACTCAGTCCGTTATCAGTACCGAACCACATGAAACCATCCCGGTCCTTATGGATGCAGGAAACCGTATTATCGGCCAATCCATTCTGCATAGTAAGTACCCGGATATCCTTTTCAAAAAAAGCATAGCCTGTAAAGCTATAAAAGATAACAAACGATATAACTATAATAAATTTCCTCATTTCCACATTCACGTACCTCCCTGAGGTTAACATCAGGTTCATATACAAAGAAACAAAAAAAGAAGGAGAGTAAGGACAATTAAACAAAAGAAAAACCACCCGCATAGCACGAATGAACAAAATACCCACTATCCGTGAATAAAATACAAAGTATACTGAATATCAATAAGCGAAATAAAGAAAATACCCATTGTTAATGACTAAAACGCTTGCCAGTCCATTCAGGCATACCCGATACTTTTGCTTACAAAGATTATTTAAAATTTAGTATTCACAACCTTAAAACTAAAAGAGGATGAAGAAGAGAGTCACATTATTAATTGCACTGCTGATGGCCAGTATATCCTATATATATGCACAGCAGTTAACCATTACTGGTACTGTTACAGACAAGGGTCTGGGTGATCCGGTTATCGGAGCAACCATTCTGGTACAAGGAACCACCAACGGAACTGTCACCGATATGGACGGTAAGTTTTCCCTGGATGTATCAAAAGGAGATATACTACATATTTCCTATATCGGTTACCAGCCACAAACCATCAAAGTTGACGGAGTACAGAAGGTGTACACCATCCAGTTGGGTGAAGATACACAGGCACTCGACGAAGTAGTCGTTGTCGGCTTCGGTACACAAAAGAAAGTAAACCTGACAGGAGCCGTTTCCACCGTCGACACCAAAGCACTCGAATCACGCCCGGTAGCTCAGGTAGGACAAGCCCTGCAAGGTGTTGTTCCCGGTCTGAACCTTTCACTCAACAACCAGGGAGGCGCCCTGGGTAACGCTTTGAAAGTAAATATCCGCGGTACAGGTACAATCGGTGAAGGTTCTAACGATGCCCCGCTGATCCTTATCGACGGCATCGAAGGAGATATGAACGCATTGAACCCGGATGATATCGAGAACATCTCCGTATTGAAAGATGCTGCCGCATCCAGTATTTACGGTTCGCGTGCCCCGTTCGGTGTGATCCTGATTACTACCAAAAGCGGAAAGAGCGGAAAGACGCAGGTTACCTATAATAACAGCCTGCGCTGGTCTACCGCCACCAACCTGCCGGATATGATGGACTCATACACGTTCGCCAAGTATTTCAATGCAGCGGCCCTGAACAGCGCGCAAACCGTACCGTTCAACGATGAAACTATCGGTCGTATTATTGCCTATCAGAAAGGAGAATTAACAACATCAACCATACCGAACAGTGCCAACGGTATGTACCAGTTCCACCAACTGGCCAATGACAACCAGAACTGGACCCGCAATCATTTCAAAACAGCTTTCAGCCACGAACATAATGTTAATGTAAGCGGCGGAACGGAAAAACTTACTTATTTCATGTCGGGAGCTTTTATGGACCAGGGCGGTAACATGCGCTACGGCGATGACGATTTCAAACGTATGAATGCCTCGGCTAAGATCAACTCGAAAGTAAACGACTGGTTACAGGTAGGTCTAAGTACCCGCTTTATCCGTGAAGAACTCGACCGTCCGACTTATGCAAACGACGATCCGGACAATACGGCAAACGGCATCCAGGTCGGTTTATATTACCACGACATCTCACGTACCTGGCCGACCATGCCTTTCAAAGATCCGAACGGCCATTACATGCGTAACTCCAAGATCATTCAGATCGAAGACGGCGGACGTTACAAACGCCGGAAAGACATTATCTATACACAGGCCAACGTAACTATCACTCCGCTGAAAGACTGGAATATCCGCGGAGACGTTAGCCTGAAGGCAGAACATATAAACAAAGACGAAAACCTGGCTAAAGTGTATGAATGGAACTCAAAAAATGAACCGGTGCCTATGGCATTTGCCGGGAGTTATGGTCCGGGAGCAACCTATGCATGGTCTTCCGCACAGGACAATAACCTATTGACAACCAGCTTGTATACCGATTACTTCAAGTCATTCAATAAGAATAACTTCAAGGTAATGGTCGGTTTCAACACCGAACTCTACAAGCAGAACTATGTGTATGCTAAACGTGACGATGTGATCAGCGACGAAGTGCCGAGTATCGACGCCAGCATGGGTAAAGACTATACTTCTGCAAACAAAAAGGAATGGGCAACTGCCGGTTTCTTCGGACGTTTGAACTACGACTACGACGGTCGTTACCTGGCTGAGATCAATATCCGCTACGACGGTTCTTCACGCTTCCTGCGTGATAAACGCTGGAATGTATTCCCTTCTTTCTCGTTGGGATACAACATCGCACGTGAAGCATTCTGGGAAGATCTTTCGGAATATGTAGGTACTTTGAAGCCCCGTTTCTCATGGGGTAAACTGGGCAACCAGAACACGAAGGAATTTTACCCGTTCTATCCGGCACAGCCGCTGGGACTGAAAAACGGAAAATACCTGATCGGCGGACAGCAACCGACTACGGCTACTGCCCCATTGATGGTCAGCGACCTGATGACATGGGAAAAGATCACGACCACCAATATCGGTTTCGACTTCGGTGCCCTAAACAACCGCCTGACAGGTTCGTTCGAATGGTACATGAGAAAAACAGACGACATGGTCGGTCCTCCCGAAGAGAAATCACCGATCATCGGTATCGACAACGACAAACTGCCGCGTATCAACAATGCAGCTATGCAGAGCAAAGGATGGGAACTGGCTTTAACCTGGAACGACCAGATCGGCAAGGTCGGCTATACCGTCGGATTTACCCTGGCCGATGCCCGTACCAAGATCACCAAATACCCGAATGATGCACAGATCATCGACCGGAAGAATTCGGACGGAAACATGGAATACGTACCTTACAACGGCAGATACATGGGTGACATCTGGGGATTCGAAACCATCGGCATTGCCAGGACAGACCAAGAAATGCAGGATCACCTGGCAACGACAGACCAGTCACAGATCGGTAGCAAATGGGGTGCAGGAGACATCATGTACAGAGATATCAATGGTGATGGTAAGATCACGACAGGCTCCAACACGGTCGGCGATCCGGGCGACCGCAAGATCATCGGTAATGAAACTCCCCGCTACCAGGTAGGTATCACACTGGGAGCCGACTGGAACGGTTTCGACTTCCGCGCTTTCTTCCAGGGAGTCTGCAAGCGCGACATCTGGCTGGACGGTAACTTCTTCTGGGGTGCTGTAGGCGGCGGTATCTGGCAGTCTATCGGATATAAGGAACATTTCGATTACTTCCGTCCGGAAGGCGACAATATGGGTGCCAACCTGAACTCTTACTTCCCCAGACCTTACTTCGATGCCAATGCTACGAAGAATCAGAAGGTACAAACCGGTTATCTGCAAAATGCCGCTTATTTGCGCCTGAAAAACCTGCAAATCGGTTACACGTTGCCTAACCAGCTCACTTCGAAGATAGGTCTGAGCAAAGCACGCCTATTCTTCTCCGGCGACAACCTGTTTACCATTTCTTCCATCTTCGGTGTATTCGATCCCGAAGCAGTAGGCGGAGCATTGGGTAACGGTAAAATCTATCCGCTTTCAAGAACACTGTCATGCGGAGTAAATGTTTCATTCTAAAATATTAAAGCATCATGAAAAAGCAATCAATCATTATATTATCGCTGGCAGTCGGTTCCCTCAGTTTCACTGCGTGTAACGATTTCCTCGACCGTGAACCCCTGTCGTCCGTCACTTCCGAACATTATCTGAATACGGAAGCCGAGTTAGCCAGTTTCGGAGCTGCCCAATACGACGCACTTCCGGCACACAAACCGGGTGAATACAGTATCGGTGTCTTCAAAACAGACAATAACAGCGACAACCAATGCGCTGCAAAAGAAGATGATAACTTCGTTCCCGGCGAACGTCGCGTACCGACCAGCGGAGAATGGGATTTCAAGAAGATACGAGATTGTAACTATTTCCTCGAAACCGTACTGCCCAAATATGAAGAAGGTAAGATCAGCGGTTTAGATGCCAACATCCGCCATTATATCGGCGAAATGTATTTCTTCCGCGCTTTCCAGTACTTCACATTCATGAAAAAGTACGGAGACTTCCCGATCGTAGATAAAATCCTGTCGGACGATTATGTCGAACTGGCCGAAGCCAACCAACGCCGTCCGCAAAACGAAGTGGCACGTTTCATCCTGACCGACCTGGATAAAGCCACAGAGATGATGAAAGAAACAGCTCCCGAATCCAACCGTCTGACTAAATACGTAGCCCTTCTGCTCAAATCGAGAGTCGCTTTGTACGAAGGAACCTGGTTGAAATATCATGCAGGAACCGACCGTGTTCCGGGCGGACCAGGCTGGCCGGGTGCTAATGCCGGTTATCTGAAAGATTTCACCATCGACCTGAATTCGGAAATAAACTTCTTCCTCTCGGAAGCAAAGAAAGCATCTCAGGAAGTTGCCGATGCTTTCCCGCTGGGAGATTATTCAAGCATGTTCAACAGTGTTGACCTGTCCGATATGAAAGAGGTTTTGCTTTGGAGACGGTACGACATCAGCCTGAAAGTATTCCATTACGTTGTTTCTTATCTGCAAACGGTTAATCCCTCCGGCAACGGTTGCGGAAATACAGGTTTTACCCGTACGCTGGTTGAAAGCGTTCTGATGAAAAACGGGTTGCCTATCTATGCCTCCGGTTCCGGTTATAAAGGTGATAAGACATTGGAAGATGTAGCGACCGACCGCGACAATCGTTTCCGCGAATCAATCAGTATCCCGGGTGATCCGATCAACAGCCTCAACAACTTCACCCGCCCGGGCATAACTATCGTTACGGAAAACAAGAGTACCACCGGTTATTGCCTTCGTAAAGGATTGAACCAGGATATCAGCATGGGCCCGACGTTGCCGAGCAATACCGGATGCGTGATCTTTCGTGCCGCAGAAGCATATCTGAATTATATCGAAGCAAACTACGAACTCGACCACAATCTGGATGCCAAGAGTACTGCTTACTGGAAAGCCCTGCGTAAACGTGCCGGTGTGGATGAAGATTTTCAGAAAACCATTGCAGCTACCGACCTGTCGAAAGAAAACGATTTTGCCACTTATTCCGGCGAACAACTGGTAGATGCTACGTTATATAACATACGCCGCGAAAGACGTATCGAGTTTTTGGCCGAAGGCTTCCGCCTCGACGACCTGTACCGTTGGAGAGCACTCGATCGAATGAAAGACTACCAGGTAGAAGGTTTCAACCTCTGGGATGAAAATTATAAGTTGTATGACGACCTGAAAGTGGAAGGTGAAACAGACGAACCGAACGTTTCCAGCCGCTACAACAAGTATCTCCGCCCGTACCAGATACAACGTAACAACAAGGCATACCTGGGATATACTTTCATGAAAGCTCATTACCTGGCACCTATCGCTTACGACGTGATCCGTCTGAGTACCCCTCAAAAGGGAGGTGATATAAGCACTGCTTACATCTACCAGAATCCGGGATGGGACGTACAACCGGGAACAAGTGCCAAGAAGTAAAGGACATGGTAGGCAGAAAGCTACAGCCTGCTAATACAAACGTCCTTATCTGATATACTTTTGACCTGGGTCAAACGGGTATTCGACCCAGGTCAAACACATAGTCGACCCAGGTCAAACATGTATTTCACCTGGGTCAACTATATAAAAGGTCCTATATTAAACATTACAAAGCAGATATGAAACACTTACCGGAATACTTACTTTTGATTACTTCCTGCCTATACAGCGGCACCATACAAGCTAAAGAGAAGCCATCTTCTCCTAACCTGGTATTCATTATGGCCGACCAATGGCGCGGACAGGCTATAGGATGCTTGGGATTGGAACCGGTCCGGACACCCAATCTGGACAAGCTGGCCTCCGAAGGTGTGCACTTTACGGATGCGATCAGCAGTTATCCCGTCTCATCCCCTGCCCGAGGCATGCTGATGACTGGCATGTATCCGGTAAGCAGCAAGGTAACAGGCAACTGCAATTCAGCCACGGCTCCTTACCATGTGGAGCTACCCACCGAAGCTCGTTGCTGGTCGGATGTGCTGAAAGACCAGGGATATGAACTCGGATACATTGGAAAATGGCATCTCGATGCTCCTTATCAACCTTATATTGACTGTAATAACAACAAAGGAAAAATAGCCTGGAATGAATGGTGTCCCAAAGAACGCCGCCACGGTTTCAGCCACTGGATCGCCTATGGCACATACGATTATCATCTGAAACCCATGTACTGGGATACGGATGCTTCGCGCGACGAATTTTATTTCGTCGACCAATGGGGACCGGAATATGAAGCCGACCGGGCCATCGACTACATCGCCAATCGAGATAATAAATTACGCGACGCAGGCAAACCTTTTGCCCTGGTCGTATCCATGAACCCGCCTCATACCGGATATGAGCTGGTTCCCGACAAATACAAAGAGATCTACCGCGACGTAGATGTCGAAACAGTATGCAACTCCCCCATCATCGCCCCCAAAGGGACAAAAATGGGAGACTTCTACCGCAAGAGTGTGTTGGATTATTATGCCTGTATGACAGGTGTCGACGAACAGGTCGGCCGTATCATCCGCCAGTTGAAAGAACAGGGATTGTTCGACAATACGATTGTGGTGTTTACTTCCGATCATGGCGACAGCATGGGGATGCACGAGCATATCGGTAAAAATATTTATTACGAAGAAGCCATGCGCATCCCGATGATGATTAGCTGGCCGGAAAAGATCGCACCGCGCCGGGATTCTACCCTGATGATCGCTTTCGCCGACCTGTATCCTTCCCTCTTGTCATTAATGGGATTCAAAGACCGGATACCGGCAGAGGTCCAGACTTTCGACCTGTCCGCTTCTATCCTCTCACCGGAGAATACACAGGAGATCGCACAGCCCTATTATTATCTTCTTCCTGAAAATTTAACAACCGGATACAGGGGATTACGGACGAAAAAATATACATTTGCAGTACACGCCACAAACGGCCGGACTGACGAATGGATATTATTCGACCGCGAACAGGATCCATTCCAGCTAAACAACATAGCCCCCGATCAGCCGACACTGATTAAACAGTTTTCAAACCAGTTGAAAGACTGGCTGAAGAAGACCAACGATCCGTTTATGAACTGTCTGTAAATTATATACACATGAAAACACATCTTTATCTGGCAATCTTACTGATAGCAAGTATTTTCCCGGCAACGGGACAAGAGGCGGATATCCCCCGTCCGGCCCCTCACCAGTTGAAATGGCACGAGTCGGAAATGGGCGTCGTCTTCCATTATGATCTCCATGTCTTCGATGGCATCAAATACGGTCAGGGCAACAACCGCGTCCAGCCGATAGAAGATTACAATATCTTCAACCCTACCCAACTAAATACGGACCAGTGGGTACAGGCGGCAAAAGCAGCGGGGGCCAAGTTTGCCGTCCTGACGGCCACCCACGAGACAGGCTTTGCCATTTACCAGAGCGATGTCAATCCTTATTGCCTGAAAGCGGTAAAATGGCGCGACGGGAAGGGGGATATCATCCGCGACTTTGTCAATTCATGTAGAAAATACGATATAATGCCGGGGATCTATGTCGGTATCCGGTGGAACTCACTTTTTGGCGTTCATAATTTCAAGGTACAGGGAGAAGGAGAGTTTGCCGCTAACCGTCAACAATGGTATAAGCATTTCTGCGAACGCATGGTTGAAGAACTTTGCAGCCGCTACGGTGATTTGTTTATGATCTGGTTTGACGGTGGCGCAGACGATCCGAAAGGCGACGGACCGGACGTATTGCCCATCGTCAGCAAGTACCAGCCGGAATGCCTTTTCTATCATAACGTAGACCGGGCGGACTTCCGCTGGGGCGGTTCCGAGACAGGGACGGTCGGTTATCCCTGCTGGTCTTCTTTCCCCTACCCTTACTCACACAGTAATAATACGGAAGGGAGCCGAAACCATAACGATCTGTTGAAACAGGGCGACAAGGATGGAAAATACTGGGTTCCTGCTATGGCAGACACTCCCTTGCGAGGCATGAACGGACGGCATGAATGGTTCTGGGAGCCGGATGACGAGAATACGGTTTACCCGGTTGAATCTTTAATGAATATGTATTATAAATCGGTCGGAAGGAATGCAACACTGATTGTCGGTCTGACACCCGATACAACAGGTCTGATCCCATCCGGCGACGTGCAACGACTGAAAGAATGGGGCGACGAGATAAACCGCCGCTTCTCCTCTCCGATTGCCTCTACCTCCGGACAAAAGAAAAGCCTGACACTGAAACTGGATAAGGCGCAACCGGTCAATCATTGCATTATCCAGGAAAACATCCGGAACGGTGAGCGTATCCGTCAATATAAAGTAGAAGCCAGGGTAAACGGTAAATGGCAAACCATTTGCGAAGGCGAATCGGTAGGGCACAAGCGTATAGAACAGTTCCCGGCAGTAGAGGCTTCCGCTTTGCGCCTGACAATCTCTCAATCGGTAGCACAACCGGATATACGTAACTTCAGTGTTTTCAACGTTCAAGAAGTAAATAAATGACAAGAAACAAGACATATTTGCTGACATTGATCCTGAGCAGTGCGGCCTGGCTCAGCCCTTCCCTCTCCGGACAAACAACCTTTGTCTATGAACGGGGAAAGATGTTCAACGATGTCGATGCTTTCCGGATGGAGCAGGCTATCGATCTGAAGAAGCAACAGACACCTGTCTATTATGAAAAGAACATACCGGAAGAGCAACAAACAGTCTCTTATAAAACGAATATACCCTCCTATAAACAAGGCATATTCTTTAGTCGCGACTCCCGCTCCGGCGATTATCAGTGGCCCAATAATACCAACCGGTTACTGACCTGGGTCTTTACCCGGCTCGACGATCTGGCGAAGGAAGATTATCCGGGTATCCCGTCTAACGGAGCGCCTTCCCTGTTGGGGGATGCCTTATTGCTGGAACTGGCTGACGGACAATATATGTTTGCCAAAGCTGTTGCCGGAGAGAATAGTATCAGCTGGTTCCGGGTGAACAGGGATGGTTCGTTAACAGTCTTCCTCTCTACTTTGGGAACAGACAATCTCGCTCCGCAAGCTCCCGTCCTGTTAATGGAAAAAGGGAAAACGGCCTATGAAGCCATTCATAAAGCATATATCGCTTTAACCGGCAACCGGGAGGTTTCGGCATTGCAGAAGAGAACGAATAAAGATTATTTCGAAGCCTTTAAATACCTGGGTTGGTGTTCCTGGGAACATTATCATTACGATATCGACGAAACAAAGATGCTGAACGACCTGGACGGCATCGAGGCTTCCGGCCTCCCCATCCGTTACGTCCTGATAGACGACGGCCATCTGGCGAATAAGAACCGCCAGCTTACCAGCTTCGTCCCGGATAGAGAACGGTTTCCCAACGGATGGAAGAACATCATCTCCCGGAAGAAAGAAGATAAAGTGAAATGGATGGGGTTATGGTATAACTTCTGCGGGTATTGGATGGGAATATCTCCGGAGAACGATTTCCCGGAAAAGGTGAAGCAATCGCTTTACCCTTACAACGGCAGCCTGTTACCCGGACAAAGCAGGGAGAATATCGACACGTTCTATCACTATTATATCCGGACATTGAAAGGATATGGTTTCGATTTCCTCAAGATAGACAACCAGTCTTTCCTGTTGCCTCTTTATATGGGAAACAAGGAGGTCATACGGCAATCTAAAGCATGTAACCTGGCATTGGAAGAACAGACCCATAACCAGCAGGTCGGACTGATGAACTGCATGGCACAGAATATCCTGAACATAGACCATACACAATACAGCAGTGTGACCCGTGTCAGCATCGACTATAAGAAATATGATGAAGATATGGCCAAATCGCATCTGTTCCAGTCGTATACCAATACGTTACTGCAAGGACAGACAGTCTGGCCCGACCATGATATGTTCCATTCCTGCGATACGGTTTGCGGCAGCCTGATGGCCCGCTCGAAAGCCTTATCCGGTGGTCCGGTCTACCTGTCGGACTCTCCCGTCGATTTCACCCGGGAAAACATTCTTCCTTTGATCGACGAGGAAGGAAAGTTATTCCGTCCCGAAGCCCCGGCTATCCCGACACCCGAATCGATCATCACCAATCCTTTACAGGGTGGAAAGGCATACCGTGTATTTGCTCCGACCGGAGACGAGGCCATTTCACTGATCTGCTATAACCTCAACACATCGCCTCGATACCGCAAGGTACAGGCTACGATCAGCCGATCCGATTACCTGTTGCGTGAAACCATGACAGGAAAACCCATTCCTCAGAACAAACGGATCATTCTTTACGACTGGAACGAACAGACGGCCAGCGAACTGGATACAGACCAACAGACAGAACTGGAAGGTTTCACCGACCGGTTATATCATCTCTGTCCGGTAAACAATGGCTGGGCGGTTATCGGAGTACAGGAGAAATTTCTGTCGCCGGCAACCGTCAGGATCATCTCCTGCAACCGGAAGCAACTCACCCTCGATGTCCTCTGCTCCGGAACTGTCCGTGTATGGGTAGAATCAGGGAACAAAAAGGAATTACGCAGCATTCCGGTAACAACTCCGGGCACTATAACAATTAACAAATGAACTAAAAACGATACGAGCATGAACAAGAGACTATTTCTATCGCTGGCTACACTCCCGTTATTGGGAACAGCCGGGCAAGCCGAAGCGGCCAAACCGCAGGACCGGCCGAATATTATTCTCTTCCTGGTAGATGATATGGGCTGGCAAGATACTTCCCTCCCTTTCTGGAAGGAAAAGACACATTATAATGAAGTATACGAAACGCCTAACATGGAACGCCTTGCCCGCCAGGGTATGATGTTTACCCAGGCTTATGCATCCAGCATCAGTTCGCCGAGCCGTTGCAGCCTCTATACCGGTATGAATGCAGGCCGCCACCGGGTAACGAACTGGACGTATCCCAAAAACAAATCGACAGACCGGCAAAGCGATGTGCTGGAATTGCCAGACTGGAATGTAAACGGTATCTGTGAGGTCGCAGGCATCGAACATACCTATCAGGTCACCTCCATGGCTCAAATACTGAAAGATAACGGTTATCATACCATCCATTGCGGAAAAGCCCATTGGGGAGCGGTAGACACACCGGGAGAGAACCCGTATCATTTCGGATTCGAAGTAAACATTGCCGGACATGCCGGCGGCGGCCTTGCCAGTTATTTGGGAGAAGCCAATTTCGGTAACCGGACAGACGGTAAGCCGAATCCCTGGTTCGCCGTTCCGGGCCTGGATAAATACTGGGGAAAGGATATCTTTATCTCGGAAGCCCTGACACAGGAAGCTACCAAAGCACTGGATAAGGCGCAACAATACGATCAGCCGTTCTTCCTTTACATGTCCCATTATGCCATTCATGTCCCGATAGATAAGGATATGCGTTTCTATCAGAAATATATCGACAAAGGACTGGGAGAGAAAGAAGCCGCTTATGCCGCCCTGATAGAAGGAATGGACAAAAGTCTGGGCGATATCATGGATTATCTGGAGAAGAACAAGCTGGCGGATAACACGATCATCATCTTCATGTCCGACAACGGCGGTCTGGCTGCCGAACCGGAATGGCGCGACGGCAAACCTCATACCCAGAACTCCCCGCTGAACAGCGGTAAAGGTTCCGCTTACGAAGGCGGCGTTCGTGAACCGATGATCGTCAGCTGGCCGGGCAAGGTACAGCCGCAGACCAAATGCGATAAATACCTGATCATCGAAGACTTCTTCCCGACCATCCTCGAAATGGCCGAAATAAAGAAATACGAGACTATCCAGCCAATAGACGGCGTCAGCTTCATGCCGCTGCTGACCAATACCGGCGATCCCTCCAAAGGGCGCAGCCTGTATTGGAACTTCCCGAACCTCTGGGGCAACACAGGACCGGGTATCGGAGCCACCTGCACAATCCGCCAGGGTGACTGGAAACTGATCTATTATTATGAGACAGGAAAAAAAGAGTTATTCAATATTCCCGACGATATAGGCGAAAAGAATGACTTGTCCGCTTCCCATCCCGACTTGATAAAGAAACTATCCAAAGACCTGGGCAAACAATTACGAAAGATGGAAGCACAGCGCCCGTCATTCAAGGCAACGGGTAAACCTTGCCCCTGGCCGGATGAGATATAATTTTTAGCAGTTATTCCTGTACTCTTTCAATATTATACCCTATCTTTGCCTGTAACAAAATTATTTAACTATGAAGAACAGGCATAAGATAAGGATTGTACCTGTTCCTGTCATACAGGAGCAGATACGGAAAGAGGAAATCCGTTTCTCTAAAGAGTTTGGAAGATACTTATTGGATCTACCGAAGCTGATCATTGGAGGAGCTGTTATTACAACAGTTATACAGCTTAACTCCGATAAATATGTGGTAATAGTATCGCTATAGGTTTAGCCATTACATTATGTATTGTTGGGTTTATAGTATTAACTTTAAAACATAAATAATTATGGGACCTGCTATATTATTATATTCTCTTTTAGGAGGCGCTGTCCTTATAGCATATATTCTCCTTTTCAAAACTAAGAAAGGTAGGGATTGGGTAGACAAGAACAGTTAAGATCATACAGTTCAGGCACGAATTACACACAACTTATTAATAAAAGCATGTGATCCGTGCCTGATTATTTATATAAACCTCTCCCTCTTCTGCAAATTCAGCAACCCGATCATCATCCACACAATACCACCTATCAAAAGGAAAATACGGTTCTTGACGATCAACCCTTCCCAGATTACCGGCAGGAAGTTATCAGGTACTTTAAAAGGATTCAGGAGGATATTCCAGAATGAACGTTCTATTATTTCCATCTCGCTCGTTATCAGAAGGAGAATAGCCAGGATAATCGTAAACACAGCCGTGCCGTTGCCACTGCGGGTGATGGTGGAGAGCATAAAGGCCAGATTCCCGAAAAAGACAAGGGGGAACATCAACTGGACAGACATCTCGAACGGATTGACCGGATATAACAATAATGTAGCCAGATAAGAAAAAGCCACCAGGATAAAGAATATAGCGACATAAATCATCAGCAGGCGTACTCCCCAGACTTTATATTTGTAGTCAGGGATACCGAAAAGGATTTCCAGTATCCGGTTATCTTCATCATTCTGGATGCCGAATACGGCAGGATAGAATACCAGCAGGACACAAGGGAACATCAAAAGGTTATAGATCAGTCCTTCGTTGATCTCCGCCCTATTCCAGGCAGCCTGGAACATGAAATAGGCAAAGAATGCGAATGCCGCCAGCAAGAACCAAATGAACTTGCCGGCGAAGATGATCTTCAGGTTATATTTTACCACCTTGGGTAATAAAGGTATCAATTGCTTTATCGTCATAACTATCTTTTTACAACATTAATCTACCACTTGAGTCTCGCATCACGCCTGACATTAGCAAGAAACTCATTGTCCGCTTTTCCCTTCCATATTTTTCAGCAAGCAGAGATAAGCATCTTCCAGGTTCGGCTCTACTTCTACGGCTCCCTCATAAGGCGAACCGACAGACAGGTAACGCACCTGTATCGTATCTCCATCCTGTATATGATGGACCACCATCGTTTTGTCCAGCACCTGTTCGAACGACTCACGGTCGATATGGAACTGCCAGACCTTACCGGTAGCCATATCCACCATATCGGTCGGATCGCCGAAGTATTTCAGCTCGCCTTTGTTGATAACCACCACCTGGCTGCATGAACTGGAAATATCTTCGATAATATGCGTGGAGAAGATCACGATACGGTCTTTACTCAACTCTACCAGCAGGTTACGGAAACGGATACGTTCACGCGGGTCGAGACCGGCTGTTGGCTCATCCACCACCAGAATACGGGGAAGATGAAGCAGGATGAGGGCTATACCGATACGCTGTTTCATACCGCCGGAGAAAGAACCGATCTTGTCGTCTTTCCGTTCGTACATATGAACTGCTTTCAACACATATTCCAGACGTTCTTCCCTCAGCTTATTATCGGTAAGCCCTTTCAGGATCGCCTGATAATCGAGAAACTCCCAGGAAGACATATTCTCGTAAGTTCCGAACTCCTGCGGAAGGAAGCCGATCAGGCTCTGCAATTCCTCCCGGTAAATGCGGGTATCCAGTCCATTGATCCAGATACTGCCGTAACTCTGTTCCAGGATACCGCAGATAATACGCATCAGAGTTGATTTGCCGGCGCCATTAGGTCCCAGTAAACCGAACATTCCCGTACGGATCTCAAAAGATACACCTCGCAAGGCTTTGAAAGGCCTGCGCTGTTTCCCGATCAACGGAATCCCTTTGACCATACGGAACCAGGAGCGGCGAAGTCCGGCCAGCCGTCCTTTGATACGTTCTATATTGACATTCTTTTCATACAAGTATTGCGAAGAAACATATACGGCAATACAGAAGGCCCACAAAAGGCCCACAACGGAAATCAGTCCGGTATTATCCATCTTCCGGAACAGAATAAACAGGATGATCGGAGGAATACTCCAGAATATCAGACGGTTTATATATTTCACCCGCTTATTTTCCCCGAAACGGTAGAACAGGTATTGACGGACCTTCCGCCACAGATAAAGGATCGTGGCATAGATGGCAAACGACAACAGGAATATCCACAGCCTGTTATTGATGAAGAACCAGGTGAAATACATACCGAAAAGCAACATACCGAACTGCCACAGAACGTTGACAAAATCTTTCAGCGAACGATATTCATTGCTCAGTCCCAGATGCCGGCGGATATTCAGGCCACTATTCCACTGACGGCTGATACGTCCCGGCCAGTCATATATCTTCACCAGATTACGAACAGAGATATGTATATCTTCCCCTGGATCGATTACTTTCGAACGGGCACGCCTCAAACTGGTCTGAGCAAAATAAGTCACTCCCGGAATACCGAAAACCAGAAGAACCATGTAAACAGACTGCCACAGCATCCCGTCGGCATACAACCAAATACCAGCAACCCCCAACAGGAACAGTACCAGATGGAATATCCATATTTTACGGGACAGGCCCCGATACCACTGCAAGGTATTCTCCAGCCCCATACAAACAGTCGGTATCAAGATCAGCGTCAGTAACGCAGAGAATGTCAGCCCGCCGATCACCGTAATGGCAAACGGCGCACCGATAGCACCGGCATATTCCGAATCGCCCATCGCCAACGGGAACATGGCGACAATGGTCGTTATCGACGTAATCAGGATCGGACGGATACGTGACAAGCCAGCCGTCATCAATGCCCTGTTACGCCTGTAGCCTCGTTTGCGGAGGATATTGGAATAGTCTATCAGGATGATACCGTTATTCACGACCACGCCCAGCAGGATCAGGAAACCGGTCAGCGTATTCGCATTCAACAGGCTATTGCTTGTCAGCAACAACGCCAGCAAAGAACCGATAGCAGCCAGCGGTATCGAGAAAAGCAGGACAAAAGGCGTCACCAGCGATTCAAAGACAGAGGCCAGTATCATAAAGATAAGGATGAAAGCTGCCAGTATCAGGAACTTAAAATCAGCAAACTGATCTTCTTCATGGAACACCTCCACGGCAACCCCCGACGGCAGATTATAATTGGCAACCAACTGGTCGATATCCGAGCGATATCCCTCGAGCAGGTCTTTCGACGATTGCACGTCTTTGGAGAAATTATAGAATACCTCTATCTGTTTATCCTGGTTGACTCGCATGATACGGGTACGTCCCCGGCCATAATTGACAGAAGCCAGGTCCTGCAAATCATGCAGTCCGCCGTTGGCATTCTGTATCTGTACGCGGCGCAGGTCATCGACGGTTTTGTCTTTCTTTTCCGTCTCCGCCTCTTCTTCCTCGTTCTCTTCGTCGCCGGGGATATCGTTACGGATGATAATATCGTAGGTATCCTCCCCGATCTTGAAAGAGGTACCCGAAGAATACTCCGGATTAAGCGCCGCCAGCCCGGAGGAAATATTGGCACGGGTAATCTCGTATGAAGTCAGCAGGATCGGATCGAAATCGAGGTGGATTTCAGGTTGCCGGCGGTTATAGGAGAAGCGCGAACCACGGATAAACTCCTGTTCATCGAGGTAATAGCGGAAATCTTCGGCTACCAGTTGCATCACATCGAAATCGGAACCTTTTATCACGATCCGTTCACGGTTCTCACCGATACCCAGCAGGCGCATAAAATTGCCCAGGCCGGCCATGGCCCCTCCTCCTGCACCACCTCCGCCGCCGCCACCCGACATCGATTCCTCCACGGAGATTTCCGCTCCCTGGATATTGGATACGGTGGCCTGCACCGTGGCTTTATATTCAGCCATTTTACTTCCCGCCTTCTTCACAAAGTCATCGGTGAAGTTAAGCGTGAGGACGGCATTCTTTTCATTTATACGACTGATCAAGTCTTTCCTGCCGGGAAAACTGTCCAGGCGCGCTTCGATCACCTTCACCAGTTTATCCGCATTATCGAGCGTACTGCCCGTCGGCATCGTCACATAGATATTGATACGGTCGGTATTCACATCTTTCATCTGCTGCACATTCATGTAGATGGAAAGGATCAGGGTGACGAACAGGACGATGATCGCCCCGAAAATCGTTACTCCCGGATTCCGCATACATGTTTTCAGCAAAACCAGGTAGACCTGTACAGGACGCTGTACAATCGAAACCTTTTCATAAAAGACGCTCTGCCCGTTTTTCTTCCTCAGCAGCAGGTAAGTTGCCATCGGGATGAACAGCAGGGCGACAAACAAGGAGATGGTCAGGGTAGAGATAATCGAAACACCGATATGATGCCCGATCAGCTTGATCATAAAGTTGTCGGAGAAAACGAAGGGAAGAAAGACCGTCACCGTCGTCAGCGTAGCCGCCACGATAGAACGCCATACCTCCTTTGTACCCTGTGTAACGGAACGTTCGGGCGTACAACCGGAAGCCGAAAGGCGGTAGATATTTTCAAGCACCACCACACTATTGTCGAGCAGCATCCCGATAGCCAGCGCCATCCCCACCAGCGTCAGACTGTTGATCGTTATACCGAAGGCATAGAAGAAATTAAATGCCGTATAAACGGATATAGGGATTGAAAGGGCAATAAAAAATACCAGCCGCAGGTTCTTCAGGAACAGCCAGAGAATCAGTATGGCCAGCAGACCGCCCACCAGGGCGAGATTGATGATCTGGTCGATATTATTCTCCATTGTCTCGGCCGTATTCTCCTGCACCACCACTTCCACCTCGAGATAAGCCAGCTTCTCGTTCAGCCGGTCGATAGCCTCGACGGCCCGGTGCGACAAGTCGATCAGGTTCGCCTGCGAATCGCTCATCAAGGCGACCGATACCGCATCTTTTCCGTTCACACGGCTATAGGAAGTCTCTTCCTTCAGGTCGAAAAAGACGGTGGCTACATCTTTCAGCAGTACAGGACCGGGGGCGACCACGATATTCTCCAGGTCGGACACCTTCGAATAGAGAGCATTGACATGGATAAAGTATTTGCTGTCCGGTTCATTGGCAAAACCGACAAAGGCCTTATCCTGCGTGTTCTGCGTCAGCAGGCCGCTGATGGAAGACGGCGTCAGGTTCAACGCCTTGCAAGCCTCAGGGTTGAGGCGTATCTCGATCGCTTTCTCCCGGCCGCCGTAGATATTGACGGAAGCAACCCCGTCCACATTCTCCAGGTCGGAACGAATCTCCTTATCCACAATATTACGTACCCTGTCGACACCGCCCGAACCGCGCACCTGCAAAACCATAAAGTTATTGGCCATCTGGCCGACATCGACCTTTTGCAACTGCACATTGAAGCCGTCGGGGAAAGTGGCTGCCAGTTCGTTCACCTTCTCCTGTAGACGGAGGGAGGTGATCTTGAAGTTCACCGTGTTTTTGAAATCTATCTGTATGGTAGACTGGCGGCTGTCGACGGTGGATTGTATCTTATCCACCCCTCCGATCGAACTGATCGCCCCTTCAAGCGGAATAACGATTTCCGATTCCACGTACGAAGGGTCCATGTCCTGCTGGGATGAAACCTGTACGAACAGCATCGGCAGTTCGGCATTGGGCAATAACTCCACCGGCAACTGCTTATACGACACGTAACCGAGCATGGTCAGTGCGATAAACAGCATACAGATCGTTATTCTTCTATGTAGTAAAAAGTTCATATTCTTTTTTTTATATATTACACCCTGCAAAATGCTTTCGCATCGTGCGCCGAGGCTTTACACGTCTGCAAAATGCTTTCGCATCATGCGCCAGGACTTTGCATGTCTGTAAAACGTTTTCGCATCATGCGCCGGGACTTTACACGCCTGTAAAACGCTTTCGCATCATGCGCCGGCATTTTACATTATTTGTTCCCTCTATTCCAGCTATTCTTGAGTCTTTCCAACACATAATAGACACATGGTATCACCATCAAACTCATCAAAGTAGATGTCACCAACCCTCCGATCACGGCAATAGCCATCGGCGAACGCAACGAAGCACCTTCGCCAAAGCTGAACGTCATCGGGAGCAGGGCAAGTATCGTAGTGAGCGTTGTCATAATGATCGGACGGATACGTTGTTGTCCGGCCTGTACGATGGCATCTGTCAAGCCGGTTCCGTCTGCTTTCAGCTGGTTGATACGGTCTACGAGGATGATCGAGTTATTCACCGCGATACCTACCAGCATCACGATACCGATCACTCCCATCATATTGATCGTCGTGCCGGTCAAAAAGAACAACAGGATAGCACCTACCACCGCCAGTGGAATTGTCAGCAGGATCGTGAAAGGATGCAGCAACGATTCGAACTGGGAAGCCAGCACCATATACACCAGGATAACCGACAAGGCAAGGGCAAACAGCAGGCTGTTCATCGACTCCTGACGCTTCTCCTCTTCTCCGGTTACCGTGACCGAATAGTTGACCGGCAGTTCGATGCCTTTCATCGCCTGACGGATTTCTTCCGCCACCTTGTCCAGCGACTTGCCGGCATCCATATTGGCCATTACCTTGCTGATGCGGTTCTGGTTACGCCGGTATATTTCTTTCGGGGCCTGCGATTCACCGAAGGTGGCTATCTCACGCAGGCGGAACTCCTGTTCGCCATTCTTGATAACCAGGTCGCCCAGGGCACGCAATGGAATATCAGGAACCTTGATGACGATGTCGCGCATCTCTCCGCGATATTCCATCTTTCCGGCTTCTTTCCCGCTGAGTTGTTGTTTCAATTGTTCGATGACGGTCGATACACTCAGGTTGTTGATACCCGCGATCGTCCGGTTGATAGAGATCGTTATCTCCGGAGCACCGTCTTCAATGGAAGATACAATATTATAGAGTCCCGGTACCTCCTGCATCCGGCTTTTCACTTCTTCCGTAATATCGGCTATTTCATCCAGTTCTTCCCCTCTCACTTCAACAACGATAGGGGCACCTTCGCTACCCAGTAACGAGCTGAGAGAATTTTCCTCCTGTTTGATGGTCAGTTCCAGTCCGTCGGGATTCTCCGCCGTATGGACAAACTGCTCGATAACAGCCTCGGGAGCTACCCGGCACTCGGAGGAAAGGACTACTTTCATCATTGCCGTGTTCTCTCCTTCGAAGATGGCATTCTCCGAACCGCTACCCTCGCCGATATGGCTGTAAACGGTCAGCAGGCTATCGCCCGTAATGGTATAAAGCAATTCTTCCAGGTTCGCCACCGCCGAAGAAGTACGTTCCAGCTTTGTCCCTTCCGGCATCTTCACCACAACAGTAAAAGCCTTACTTTCCATGCGCGGCATAAACTCCGTCCCAATGAAAGGAAGCAGAAAAACCGTCAGCACCATCAACCCGACTGCCGCCGAAATAACAATCCAGCGATGTCCGATCAGGCTACGCAACAGATGGCTGTACCCTAATAACTGGATACCTCTTCCCGTCTCATTACCAGCTTCTTTTTTAGCGTCCGATGGTATCCGGCTCCCCTCTCGAGAGGGGGCAGGGGGTGTGTTCATCAACCTATCATACAACATCGGTATCACCAAAATAGCCACAAACAACGACGACATCAGCGAGAACGTCACCGTCCAGGCCTGGTCCTTGAATAATTCCCCCGAAGCCCCATGCAGATAAACGATCGGCAGGAAAACCACAATAGTCGTCAGCGTCGAGGCAATAACAGCCCCCGCCACCTCCGACGTTCCCCTGATAGCCGCTTCACGTATGGACAACCCTTTCTCCTGGTTCCGGAAGATACTTTCGATAACGACAATAGCATTATCCACCAACATACCGGCTCCCAAAGCCAAACCTCCGAGCGTCATAATATTCAGCGTAAGCCCGTTAAAGAACATCAGGTTGAAAGTAGCGACAATCGAAATAGGAATCGCCATACTGACAATCAGCGTCGTCCCGAACCGGCGAAGGAAAACGAACAGCACGACAACCGCCAGGACGATACCCAGCACGGCACTGTCTTTCACCTCCCCGATCGCATTCTTGATAAACGTCCCCTGGTTGGTTATCACCTTAAACTGATAACCGGGCAACGCCTGTTCGATAACACCCAGCTGGCGGGATACACCGTCCACCACCTTCACGGTGTTATAACGCATTTCTTTATAGATCGAAAGTCCTATGCTACGTTTGCCGTTGATACGGACGATATTGTCGGGGCGGGCATTTTCAAAAGTTACAGTAGCGACTTCCCGCAAGAAAAGCGGAGCCTTATCGCCCGAAGTCGTTGCCGTACCAGCGGAAGCATTCGTACCTGTTTCCTGTTTAGCCACCTGTTTATAACCGACTATCAGGTTCTCGAAATCCTCTTCCGAACCGAACAGACTGGAACTTTTCACCAGATACTGCAAGCCCAGTTCACTGACACGGCCTCCCGATATGCTCTGATTGTTTGCTTCGATACGCGAAGCGATATCTTCTATCTTCAAACCGAAGGCATCGAGTTTATAAGGATCGGTGCGGATCGTCAGGGTACTCTCCTCCTGTCCCGACAGCGTCACCTCGGCAACGCCTTCCAACCGGATCAGCTCGTTGCGGATATAGCTTTCCGCCACTTTCCGGAGCTCCGCCATATCGGTTATATTCTGATGGGACATTCCGATCAGGATAACCGGTGACTGGTTCGGATCATGTTGCGTGATCTTCAACTCGGTGATATCTTTATTCTGGGCAAACGGATTCATCGCTTTCTGCAAGTCGAGGAAAGCCTCATCCATATCTTTCGTCCAGGTATATTCCACTGTGATACGGGCCGAACCGGCTTTAACAACCGACGAAACCTGCGTGACATCGCTCTGACGGATAGCCATCGACTCCATGTTCTTCACAAACTGCTTCTCGATCTCTTCCGGCGGACGCTCGCCAGCCTTCAACTCGATGAACAGCCGGGGATTATTCAGGTCGGGCAGCAGGTCGACACTCAGCTGGTCGTAGGAAATCTTTCCCAACAGCAGGATGGCCAGCACGACCATACAGATAGTGACCGGATTGCTTACCGCAAATTTGACAATGTTCTTCATAATGTTCCAATATTATCAGATATAAACTGTCCGATTATTGACCGGTTGTACCTGGCTCCCCTCTCAAGAGGGGAATTGGTTACTCCCGTTACTACAAACAGATAGTTCACCTTTTTCTATTTCTGTACTTTCACTTTACTGTTCTCCTTCAATGTTTCAAAGCCTTTGGTGACAAGGTTGTCGTTTTCGCGAAGGCCTTCCAGAACCTCGATATTGTTCTCGTCTTCCATTCCGGTCTTGATATTCCGCAGGATAGCCGTATTCTTATCCACGATAAACACAAATTTGCGGCGACGGTTGGATTGTACCACGTCTTTCGGAATGATGATAGCACTGTCGGCCCTGTCAACGACGATATCCGCCTTGACGAACATTCCCGGACGCAGTTTCAGGTCATTGTTCTGTATCATCACTTTTCCCTTGAATGTGCGTGTTTCCGTACTGATAGCCGGCGAAAGTTCGCTGATTACTCCCTTCAATGTATCTTCCGGCAATGTATAATGCGTAATAAATACAGGCTGATCCGATTTGACATAACTGATGGCACTTTCCGGCAGGTTGACATCCATGTACATCCGGGCATAATCCATAATACCCACCATCGGTTTTCCCTGTTCTACCCGCACATCAGTCGTGTAATGAGGCAGATCGACAATAACACCGTCGAAAGGAGCCTTTATATTCATCTTCTCCAGATTGATCCGGGCATTCTCGAGGTCATAACGGGCATTCGTCACTTTCACTTCGGTATTACGCATTTCACTCAGGGTCACACCGCCTTTTTCATAAAGGGCTTTCTGTTTCGACTGTTCCTGTTCTGCTATTTCCAGACTCAATTCCTTGGCATCTATGGCAATACCGTTCTCATATTCCTTATCTTCCAGATGGATAATCAACTGTCCTTTAGAGACCAGGTCGCCCAGTTTGAAAGGTCTTCCTGTCTTCGGGTTGATCTGGAGTTTGTACAGACCGCTCATTTCCGAGTTAAGATCGACTCCATATGTAGGCTGTGCCGTCCCGGTCGTGTTAATCAGTTTACTGATAGAACCTTTTTTCAGTTCCGTTACCGAAACCGGTGTGGCTATATCGCTGGGAGGATTCTGCGGCTGATTGTTACAACCGGTTGTTACTATGGCAAGTAATACAAAAGATACAAAGGTATGACTATACTGTTTCATGGCTGATTATTTTTCTGATATAAAGTCTTTCATCGGAACGATCGGAGCATTCAGCTCAAAGTCGTACAGGGAAAGTATTTTAAGATTCAACAATTCGATCTTGTAATTGATCAGGGCTTGTGTATAAGAGATCTTCTTATTCGACAACTGTGTCTGAAACTGACTCATTTCCATTCCGGTCAGATCGCCTTCACGATAACGGGTCAGGTTCAGATCGTATGTACGTTGTGCATTCAGCACGTTCTGTTCGGCAATCTCTATCTGTGTCCGTAAGTTTTCCAGGCTACGCCATACTTGGCGGATATTCAATTCGATATCGACTTTATCTTCATGGAAATCGAGTTTGTTGATATTCTGGGCCACTTTCTGCGCACGGACACGGGCTTTCTTTTCTCCCCAGTCGAAGATGGGCACCGTAAAGCTGATTGCCACCCGCGGGTTCTGTGTCGGGTTTTCATAGATATTCTGAAAACGTTTGTTGTCACCTATCAAACCAAAAGAAAGTGAGATATCTCCCTTAAATTCATTCAAGGCCTTCGTCTTGATCATTTGAAAATCCAATTCTTCACTCTCGATTTCCCGCTGGCGAAGTTCCAGGCGCGACTCCAACCCATGGGCTATCGCCTGTTGCAGATTAACATCGATCGGTTTGATATCTATCTCGGCAAAAACCATCAAGTCGTCATCCAGGTTCATACCCAATGCCTGTTTTAGTTTATCTTTTGCATTCTCCAGGGAGACTTGCTGTTCTTCTACCGAAGAGCGGGCGGTTGCCAGGTTCAGTTCCGCCTGAAACAGTTCGTCTTTGGCTGACAGATCAGCTTCCACCTTATTCTTTATAATATCGTAGCTTTGCTGGGCATTCACCAATTCTTCGCGGGTAATAGCCAACTGACTTTGCGCCATATAAACACTATAGAATTGATTGGTGATGTCTTTTTCGGTATTCAAGCGTTGGAGAGCATAGCTGATATGGGCATTCTCGTAATCATACTCGATCTGTTTCAACTCCATCTTTCGCTTATTGTAAGTAAAGATTGGTTGCGAAAGTTGCAGATAGAGGTTGTTGTTAAACGCCTTATTACTATTCTTGTCACCGTCGATATTCGAATTATTATCCTGCCAGCCGAACGTATTGATCAACGAAATCTCACCATCCGTCCACAAGATAGGCTGGTCCACCCGGAATGTTCCGCTGGTACTGAGTTTTTCATTTGTATACCATTGCGACAAACGATTGTCGAAACTCCTGTTCTTACTATAATCCAGGGGATTCAGGTTCAGTGAGAATTTAGATTTAAGGGAAGCCCGCTGGGCTATCAGCGTTTCCTGATACCGGTCTAGGTTCATGTGCGAACGGCGCAGGGTCGGACTGTTCTCTTCTGCTATATCCAATGCCTTCTCGATGGTCAGTGACAGTTGTCCGTGGGAAAACAGAGGGATTCCCGACAGGAGAACAACCACAAGGATCATCTTTTTCATCCATACTAACTCTCTTTGCATATAAGTAGACTGTTTTAATGATTATCGTTTTACCAGTTTGACGGCATCGGCCGTTACACTTCTTAATTTACATTCATTCGTCAGGGTAATGTAAGCCGTATCGGCCACAAAATAATAGACGCCCAGCTGTTCCCATCCTTCATTCGCTTTCCGGAGGTTGATATACGCATCTTCGCTTTCTTCCCCCTGTCTGATCCTGAAACGATATTCCCCCTGGGCCCGGTCATTATACCGGAGTTCGTTATCCTTACTTACATAATAATAGGCATCATAGGTACCCTCCGACGGGACAGGAATTTTCCAGGTTGCCGTCTGGCTACCGTTGCCGCTCTTTATCACATAAGCGGAACGAATATATTTACCGTAATAGTTTGCATTGGTGGTTGCCGTCCATTCCAATGGAGGCCGCCAGCTGGAAACACCTGAATACTTGAATGAAGTATCTTCCACCTTATCCAGCCATTTAGGTAATAACCCCACTACATCCGGTTCGGAAAGGATGAACAATGTACTGTCTTCATTATCTACAATAATTTCTCCCTCCGTCCCGAAAGAGGAATCGGAAATTATAAAATCTCCTTCTGCATCTATATTCTGCCTTCTCTCCTGTCTGATATTTCCGACAGGTTGATTGATCACACTCGGCAAATTACCGGATATCAAGGTATTGACGGTTACATCACGGGGAGCATCCTCCCAAACGGATACCAGTTCCTTTGTCTGGTGAGCTTCCAACGAAATCTTCCGGCTGGTACGCGGATCGATATCGTTCTGGCTGCTTCTTCCGACTCCCTGAATATCGATATGTATAATTCCATCATAATCCGAATTATTGCTGACCTGCATTTTCAGGACAAAAGATTCCTGTCCCCGGTTAGTGATTTTTGTCACTTCCGGTCGTCCCAGGCTATAAATTGGCAGAGGCGTAGGATGCGACCATTCCTCCAATCCCGACCGGATATCCGCATGGCTAATCATCCCCAACGTATCCAGTAAACTTTCAAACTGGATATTCCGGAAAGTATTCCGTTCGAGTAATGTATAAAGCGAATCCCTGAATGCATTCACCCCGATATTGATCTCAGGAATAGCAAACAACCGATAAGTCTTTAAACTGATAATATTCTCCAGCAAATCACGGTATTCCACATTACCCAGCAACTCCTTAAAGGTTTGCTTTTCCATCAGCAGGCTGGCTTTTTCATTGTTACTGATGCCATTGATCTCACGCTCCCAGCCATAGTTATCCGATTTCTTTTGCAGATAAAGTTCGATCGCAGTATTGGCGACCGGCCATTCGGGAGAAAATATATTGTACCGGTAATTATACAATTGCGGGAACAGGAAATAAGGGTTTGCCTGCGAACTGATATTATAATTACCACGGCCGCTGGATGAGAAATTATAGTTTCCTTCCGGCCGCTGGAATATCCAGAAGAAGTTGTTCAGTGTACGTATCTTTGCCTCTTCTTCCGTTATCTCACGTCCTCCCCGCTTCGACCATTTCACCTGGTTACGCCACATCTTGTCCACGTCCAGCTGGCCGAACATACATCCTTTTTCCGGGAACAGGACCATCTCAGGCTGTACAGCTTCCTGAGCCTGCGACCAGGCACGGGTATAGGTGGAGAACTGAACAGGCACTTCCACAATCGAGAAGCGGCTGAACGGATAACTCAGTTTATAGTTACGTTCCAGATTATCTCTCATATTACGGATAAAGCTGGGGATGGTATCGAGTATGGAATCGAAAGTAGCCGTATAATAATCGTTTCCCTCAATGTGCCATATACTATATAATGTACTGTCCGATTCCAGACTTTGCTGTTTGTACTTACCCACAATCACGGAAATTGCCTGTGCCGGATATTCGGAGGCAAACGAATAAACGCCGTCCTCTCCTTTCACTCCCTCCCCTTGCGAAAGCGGAGTGAGACCCGGAAGAGGCTTTACCCGCAAACCGAATTTACTGAAATAAGTCTGCTGCCAGTCCGGACTCATATTGCTGTAGGAGGTTCCGGGGCGCGGATACCAGTATGTTTCGGGAGTGAACAACAGATAATCCGGTGTCTGAAACACATATTGCTTATCTATATTGAACAGGAAATCCCTGCGCTCTTTCTGCAAAACCTCTGCCGGAATATCCAGGTAACAGAACTTACTGTCAATTTTCCCGCTATACCTGATAGAGAAAGATACCGTATCGCCAGGTAAAACCTCCTCACCGAAATCGACCAGCAGTATCTGATTATCCCTCTTGAAATCAAGAGGCTTCCCTCCTCTTTTTATTTCCTCCACCTGCAAACCGGGATTCAGACAAAAAGTGAAAACAGTCGCCGGCTGCAAAGCCATCCCTTTCATTTCCACCTCCGAAACCACCCGTTCCGATTGCTGTTCGAGTGATATATCGTATTGATTGATTATCATCTTGGGAGTATTCACATACTTATTATTGATCTCGGTGTAAAGGGTACGCACCTCCCCTTCTCCCAGGATGGAATGAACATGTTTATATCCGGCCGCCCCACTTATCAGCAGCATACAAAACGAAAGGAACAACCACGGATAATTACTGCGCGACGAATTGGGCAACCGCCTGAACAGAAAGATCGTAAAAAAGATAAAAGCCAATCCGGCAAAGAAATAGATCGCCCGGTGATTCAATACAACTTCCAGATTGGTAAAGCCCACGATAGTCGATTTAACCAGCGGCAGACTATAAGCCATATAATCGAACAGGTAATAAAACTTATCGCTGATATAAAACAATGTCAACCCGATATATCCCAATAAGATAATAAAGGTCAGCGCCTGATTTTTCAGTACCAGCATCAGGAAGATGGACAATCCGATGATAAAGATCAGTGTCGGAATACTTATCAGCAGGAAATAAACCGGATACGATAGCCAGTCTACCGACATGCCCGATCCTATAAAATTAAATATCAGAGCCATTCCCATGACGATCAGGTTCAGTATCAGGAAGACCCGCAGGTTTCCCCATATCTTTCCGATCACATACTCCGCATTGCTCAACGGACGGACATAAAAGACCTCCGAAGTATCCAGTTTCTTATCCCTTTTCAAAAACTCCGAAGCAAGGAATATCGATATGACTGCCTGCCCGGTATTCAGTAAAAGCAGGTTCAGGTAAGGGAGATTGGAAGGGAGTGCTTTCAACATCCACATGCCTCCGCCATTGTCGGCAACCAACATACCAAAGTCAAAGAATCCGAGTATCAGAAGAGCCAGTACGGTAAACACCTTAAAGAACCAGCTTCGGATCAATATCTTGCTTTCGTATTTTGCTACCGATTGTATATTGTTGACAAACGACATAGGGGGTAAAGTAAAAGGTTACTAATCATTGGTCCAGAGATTCAATTTATTTTCCATATAATATACATAAGCATGTTCCAGATTGGGAGGATACGATTCAGCCTCATACCCTTCGATCTCGTCGGCCACCACCTGTACTTCCCAACCGGAACCGGAAGGAATCGTAGAGATAACAGGATATTTCTTATCCACCTCGTGCAGTTCATCACTTGTCACTTTAATGCGCCAAACTTTCCCTTCCGCCTGTTTCAACATATCCTGCGGAGAACCGTAAAAGGAAACCTGTCCCTTGTTCATCAACGCCATGCAGTTGCAGGTACTGGATATATCTCCCACAATATGAGTGGAAAGGATAATCGTCACATCATTCTCACTGACTTCCGATAGCAGGTTACGGAAACGGATACGTTCTTCCGGGTCCAACCCTGTCGTCGGTTCGTCCACAATTATCACCTTCGGATGGTGGATCAATGCCTGGGCAATACCCAGACGGCGTTTCATACCGCCCGACAGTTTATTCGCATACCGTTCGCGTACATCAAAGAGACCGACATTTTCCAGCATGGCATCGACTGCCTGCTTGCGTTGCTTGCCATTCGTCATGCCTGATAAACGGGCCGCATAATCCAGAAATTCATGTGTCTTATATTTGGCGAAGAAACGGAAATCCTGCGGGAGATAACCTAATATTCCCCTGATCTCCTTCCGCTGTTTGAACAGATCGTATCCGCAAATATTCACCTGTCCTGACGACGGTTCCATTAATGCAACCAGGATACGCATCAATGTAGATTTACCGGCACCATTGGGCCCGAGCAGTCCAAACATGCCCGTAGGTATCTCCAGATTAATGTCTTTCAAGGCGTGGTTTCCGTTCGGATACACCTTATTTAGGTCTTTTATCGATATGCTCATTCTGCCAACTATTCAGAAGAAATTAGAATTAAGTATTAATGGCTGGTAAAGATATATTTTATTCGCATGAATACAAATAAAAAACGTCCTTATCCCCAATATATTGGATAAGGACGCTTAATTTTTTAATTAAAATCAGATTTTAATAGTTCTGCTTCATCGGTTCGAAGAATGCCTGCGGATGTTCGCATGCCGGACATTTCATCGGCGCTTTCTTGCCTTCGATCACGAAACCGCAGTTACGGCACTGCCAGAAGATAGCTTCGTCTTTTTCGAATACTTTGCCTTCTGTCAAGTTAGCCAACAGTTTACGATAACGTCTTTCGTGTTCAGCTTCCACTTTAGCAATCATTCTGAAAGCAACTGCAATGTTTTTGAAACCTTCTTCTTCTGCGATGTCAGCGAATGCAGGGTATAAGTCAGCCCACTCTTCGTTCTCACCGTCAGCAGCAGCAGCCAGATTTTCCATTGTTGTGCCGATCACACCGGCCGGATAACAAGCAGTAATTTCCACCATGCCACCTTCCAGAAATTTGAAGAAACGCTTAGCGTGTTCTTTTTCCTGTTCAGCTGTTTCCATAAATACACCGGCTATTTGTTCGTAACCTTCTTTTTTAGCTACGCTTGCAAAAAATGTGTAACGACTTCTTGCCTGAGATTCTCCGGCAAATGATTTAAGCAGATTCTGTTCGGTACGTGTACCTTTAATACTTTTTTCCATAATGCTAATTATATATGTAGTATAAAATGAGTTTGTAAGATCGCCCTATTGAAATAACTCTCAAAAGTAGGAAAATGTTTAATACTTTAATTCATTCTTTTACTTAAAATATATCTATCCACAGATAAATTCCATCTATTACTTTTCTCCCGAAAGACAAGTAATCATTAGTTCAGGACAGATACAGATACAATTTTTACCACATTTGCAATGTCGACATTACAATATATCCTATATTTTATGCTTTACGCTAAATATTATTGTATCTTTGCATCAAAATTTAACATACTAGGCAGAAAGATGGAACGTAAATTTGATTTTCAGCCCAAGTTGATCTCGGCACTGAAAAACTATTCCAAAGAAAAATTCATGGCAGACCTGATGGCAGGGATCATTGTGGGCATTGTGGCCCTTCCGCTTGCCATCGCATTTGGTATTGCTTCGGGAGTTAGTCCGGAAAAAGGATTGATCACCGCTATTATCGGTGGGTTCATTGTCTCTTTTCTGGGAGGCAGCAATGTGCAGATCGGGGGACCGACGGGAGCATTTATCGTCATTGTATACGGTATCATACAGAATTTCGGTATCGAAGGACTTGCCATTGCAACCGTTATCGCCGGTATCATACTGGTAATTATGGGAGCATTAAAACTCGGCACAGTCATTAAGTTCATCCCCTACCCGATCGTTGTCGGCTTTACCAGCGGTATCGCACTGACTATTTTTACCACACAGATGAAAGACCTGTTCGGACTGACGATGGAAAAAGTGCCGGCCGATTTTATCTCCAAATGGATTGCTTACTTCGAACATTTCCATACGGTCAATCCTTGGTCGTTTGTAATAGGGATTGTCAGTATACTTATTATTGCCATCTCTCCCCGATTTTCCAAAAAGATACCGGGATCGTTGATTGCTATTATCGTCATGACAGTCATCGTATATATTATGCGCAATCATCTAGGTATCGCAGGTATTGAAACCATTGGCGACCGTTTCACTATCAATGCTTCCCTCCCGCAACCGGAAGCTATTTCTTTCAATATGGAAACAATCAATCTCCTGCTTCCTGCGGCTTTTACCATCGCCATGTTGGGGGCTATCGAATCACTTCTTTCGGCAACTGTAGCCGACGGTGTGACGGGAGATAAGCATAATTCGAACACGGAACTGATCGCACAGGGAGCTGCCAATATCATTGTTCCCATCTTCGGAGGTATTCCCGTTACCGGAGCAATTGCCCGTACGATGACCAATATCAACAACGGAGGCCGTACACCTGTTGCCGGTATTATCCATGCAGTCGTACTGATGCTGATCCTGTTGTTTCTCGGACCGCTTACCAAGCATATTCCAATGGCTTGCCTGGCAGGGGTATTGATTATTGTATCTTATAATATGAGCGAATGGCGTACCTTCCGTTCGTTGATGAAGAATCCGAAAAGCGATGTTTCTGTTTTGCTGGTCACATTCTTCCTGACCGTTATTTTCGACCTGACCATCGCCATTGAAATAGGTTTGCTGATCGCCATGTTCCTGTTTATGAAACGGGTAGCGGAAACGACGCATGTGTCTGTTTCCAAAGACGAGATCGACCTGTCCGATGAAGGAGAAATCCATCACGATGAAGAAGTGCTGACTTTACCGAAAGGCGTAGAGGTGTACGAAATCGACGGTCCGTTCTTCTTCGGTATAGCCAATAAGTTCGACGACGTCATGAATATCATAGGTGACAAACCTAAAGTGCGTATCATCCGCATGCGCAAAGTCCCGTTCATGGATTCGACCGGCCTGCATAACCTGGAAAGCCTGTTCCGTCTGTCGAAAGCAGAAAATATCCATATGATCTTATCCGGAGTAAACGAAGATGTACGCCGGGTATTGACCAAATCCGGATTCGACAAGAAGATCGGACCGGATAATATCTGCTCCAACATCAACGAAGCTGTCAGGAAAGCGGAAGAAGCTGTAAAATAATTTCTAAAACTGAATGCCTATGGAAAGGAAGAACGAATGCGTCATCTTCTTTTTCCATAGCATATCGTTTAGCGGTTTCCGTTCAATCACGAGGTTACGGCGACCGCCATACACATCATAGTTAGAAATGGTATATCCGGCTGAAAATACCCAGCTTTCTACTTCGATCTGCATAAAACTCCTTACATTCCAATATAACCAATCCCCATTCAGGTTAGTCACATCTTCCGTATGCAGAGCCGGAGTGGGGTGTTTTTCATTTTCATAACCCACCCGAAGCGTTTCGTTGGCAGGAACAACCATATATGCGCCGGGTTCCATATTGAACGTTACCTTCAGGTCACGATCTCCCCACCTGTTTATATTGGGTGTACGCAACCGGAGGGCCGGACGGAAAAGTATCCGTTTTACATTCGATTCATCCGAACCGATATACCATCTCATGTTTCCCGGAGCAGAGCCGGAATAATATTCATCGTAAAACTGTCCTGTAAAATTAACACCTCCTGTTATACCGACATACCGGCAAACAAAGAAAGTAAACGCCGGCTCCACCTCCCAGGAATAGTTATTATTCAACCCTCCTGAAAGAGCAAATTCCCATCTCCTGAATGCCTCTTCCTCTTTTGCCCCGGCAACAACAGGGAGCAACAACACCATCCATAACAACAATCGTTTCATATCTTTTCCGTTTTCACTATTGTGAAGACATGAAAAACAAGAAATACCCCTATCAATAGGATAGAGATATTTTACTTAATCCACCTTCAATATATTAATTCTTATTCCATTTTATTCTCTATATAATCCTATTCTTTTTACTTACATTTGCGTTTTATAACCGAATAATCTAAAATTATGGCACAATCAGGAAGACTGCTCTCACTGGACGTAATGAGAGGTATTACAATTGCAGGGATGATCATGGTGAACAATCCGGGAAGCTGGGGATATGTATATGCTCCGCTACGGCATGCATCATGGAACGGCCTCACTCCTACCGATCTGGTATTCCCGTTCTTTATGTTTATTATGGGAGTTTCCATGTTCTTTTCATTGCGGAAATACGACTTCAAATTATCCGGAGAAAGTGTTACGAAAGTACTGAAACGGACCGTGCTGATCTTCCTGGTCGGATTTGCCTTGAATTTATTCGGACATCTCTGCTACAACGGATTTTCCAATTTCGAAAACCTGCGTATCCTGGGGGTTATGCAGCGGCTGGCACTGGCTTACGGGATCGGCTCACTGATCGGATTATCCGTTAAGCATAAATATATTTTACAGACAGCAGCCGGAATACTGCTGTTTTACTGGATACTTTTAGCCGCTACCGGCAGCCAGACGTTGTCGGAAGATAATATAATTGCAATAGTCGACCGTGCACTGTTCGGAAATACGCATATGTACCATGATTATCTGGCAGACGGAACCCGCATCGCCTTTGACCCGGAAGGGTTGCTGAGTTGCCTGGGAAGTATCGGGCATGTATTGCTCGGTTTCTATGTGGGTAAAATGATTCTCGACTGTAAAAAGAACAATGAATTAATTATCAGGAATTTGTTTATCTTTGGAACAATTATTCTGTTCCTGGGATTCCTGCTAAGTTATGGCTGCCCGATCAATAAAAAACTATGGAGCAGTACATTTGTATTAACCACTTGCGGATTCGGCTCGTTGTTTCTGGCGTTGCTGATCTGGATCATCGACATAAACGGCAAAAAGAAATGGTCGCTGTTTTTCGAATCTTTCGGGATTAATCCGTTATATCTCTATGTACAGGGAGATGTATTTGCAGTGGTACTCGATAAATGCGGAGTGACACCATATGTATATGCAGATATCCTGGTCCCGCTCTTCGGAAACTTCGGAGGTTCGTTGGCATGGGCTATTTTGTTTGTCGTATTGAACTGGATACCGGGATATTGGTTATATAAGAAACGTATCTACATCAAATTATAATGAATCGTTACAGACTGTTTTATCACTGCATTTATATAAGTATCATCTGCTTATTCCTGTTTTGCCCCGGCAAAGCAAAGTCGCAGATAAGCGAAGGAGGAAAACCAGTTAGTTTCAACTATCAGAACCCGTTGAAAAGCTGGCAACCGGCTGTTCAGATACCGGTAAATTTCAGTGTGGAAGACAGGATAGCAGTCGATGAATGGCGGGTAAGCCAGGGAGCACCTCTGGCTGTTTCTGCATTGATAGATACGGATTTGAATATGGAAAATGCCGGAGAATGGCGGGTATTGCCCGGCGGAGAAAAAATCTGGCAGCTTCGCCTTCAGGCAAAAGGGGCGATTGCCTTAATGTTATATTATGAAACATTTTATCTGCCTGAAGGCGGAAAACTATTCATATACAATGCAGAAAAGACGCATTTACTGGGAGCCTATACTTCGCAAACCAATCCGAAAGGAAAATCATTTGCTACGGAATTTGTGGCCGGCGATGATATCATTCTCGAATACGAACCGCCTGTTTCGGACGAAAAAGCCCGTATAGCCATTAATCAGATAGGATACGGATACAATCATCTGCATGTAACTACTGACTTACGGAATACCGGCCCGGGAACTTCCGGTTCCTGCATGGTCAATATCAACTGCGAAGAAGGAGAGGAGTGGCAACACGAAAAGAACGGTGTTTGCATGATGGTTGAGAAAATAGGGAAGGCCGGATACCTCTGTTCCGGTTCACTGGTGAACAACACGGCGAAAGACATGAAACCTTATATATTGTCGGCTTTCCATTGTACACAAGATTACGATAACGGAACAACTGCTTCGGAAACAGATCTAAACCAATGGGTATTTTATTTCCATTTTGAACATACCGGATGCGAAAACGCTTCGCCAATAGCCGGACATAAAACAATGACCGGCTGTCGGCGGATTGTAAGTATTCCGATAGAGGGCGGTTCCGACGGACTGTTATTATTGCTGAACGACAAGATCCCGGCAGAATATAATGTATATTTCAACGGTTGGGACAGAAGTGAAACGGCTACTTCATCCGGAGTGAATATTCATCATCCTTCCGGCGATTATATGAAAATATCGACCTTCGGTAATCACCCGGTAAAAACAACGACCTGGATAGATAATCTATCCAAAGCCGGAGCTCTCAATGCCCATTGGAATGTCATTTTCGACAAAACAACCAACGGGCACAGTATCACGGAAGGCGGTTCTTCCGGTTCGCCGCTTTTCAATGAAAATAAGCAGATAGTAGGTACACTGACCGGCGGTAATTCTACTTGCCGCCTGACAAGCGGCAATAACTTATACGGCAAGTTTTCTTATCACTGGGATAAATACAGCCAAGCTGATACCGGACGTATGGATATCTGGCTCGATCCGTTGAACACCGGTGCAACAACAATTCCCGGTTTGTCGCAAACCGGAGAGGAGGGGAGCCTTATCAATTATAAGTCACCGACAAATGTTACTGCCCAATCCATTTCTTCCAATAATGTTCTTATTCAATGGAATGCACCTGTATATACACAGTTGATCGGTTGGGGTACACAAAATTCGGACGCACAAATCGGATACCATGGCACTCCTTTTTATTTCGGTCAAAGATGGGAGTCTAAAGAATTGATAAACATACATAAAAAGAAATTGGTAAACGTAAAATTCATTCCTGTCTACAGTGTGAATTATGCCATCTTTATCAAACAAGGAGAACGGACCTATCAACAGGAAATAACCAATCTGACGGCCAACCGGTCCAACACGATAGAGTTGAAAACGCCTTACACGATTGATGCCAACCAGGATCTGATCGTTTCCATCTATGCCAGGAAATACGGACGTTCGGTTTATCCTGCTTTCGTAGATAACGGTCCGGCCGTTAACGGAAAAGGGAATCTGGTATCTTTTGACGGAAACGAATGGGAATATTTGCTGGACGAAGAATTCAATATTAATTTTATCCTGTCTGCTACCGTCACTTCCGAAGAAGGTGAACCGACACTTCCCCTTCCCGCAGCAAACAGTGATATACAGATTCCGGCTTTCCCTGCTATTACCGGATATAATATATACAAAGACCAGATGTTACTAGCTTCTGTCCCTGCTTCCACATTACAACACACAGATAAAAATGTCACCGGAGGCAAGCATGACTACAGTGTTTCTGCTCTATACGATTCAAAAGAAAGCAGAGCAGCCACAGCTACAGCAGAAACAAATGTAAATACGGAGAGTATACAGGAAACAACCGATTTCCATATCACCCCTGCAATATTCAAAGACCGGATACAGATAAATAATTACCAGCAAGTCAAAAGCCTTGAAATTTATTCATCCGACGGAAAACTGATCCGGAAATTAACCGATCCGGCAGAATGGATAGAGACAGGTAATCTCCCGCAAGGTGTTTATTTCTTCAAACTAAGCAATGATAAGACTTTCAAAACCATTCGCGGCATCAAACAATAATGAACAAACATTACTAATGTGTTAATGAATAGAGCAATTAGTTCAATTATTTCTATATTGGAGTTTCATAATAATGTTTCATCAAATGCACTGTCATACTATCATATTTTTATATAATACGCATATAATCAATATGTTACTCTATGACAGTTGCCATTTTCAACTATCATAATACTGTCATAAAACCATCATTTGGACTATATTTTAATTAAACATACATTGTTTAAGACCTAAAAAAGGCTTTACAAATAGGATAAATCGCACTTATATATTGCTTTCCCTACTATATATTTTGCGAAAATATATAGACTAATCTCACAGGAATACATACTTTTTGTTCTCAAGATGCCCTTCTCAGCCTGTTTTACACCCGGATGTTGACCGTGTCCAGACCCGGGTCTCAATATTGTCGACACCCGGGTCTCGAGCAACATAAATAACTATTTCGCTGATAATAAGTCATATATTTCAGTAAAACAAGAAGCATATATTGGGTTTCAGGATAAGACTATGATAGTTGCATGATAGGTAAATGACAGTTGAAAACAGGAACTATCATAGGATAACATATTGATTATAGGTATATTATATAAAAATATGATAGTATGATAGTGCTTTTTACCCTGTGATAGTTTTGAGAAACGCCTTTCATCTCTTTAATAGGAAACCGTCACATCAAACCCTTCTTTCCGTGCCCGGTCGGCTATGGCGTCCAATGCTTCTTTGGAAACTTTTTTAAGTCCTTTCAAAGGAGTTTCACGGTCGATGGTATAGATCATTACCTGTTTCGGTTTGATTTGCTTCAAGGCTTCAAGCCAGCTGGTTATTTCTACTTCGGTTGTATTATCCACTGATTCGCCATTCACTTCGCCTTTCAGGAACATAGTCTGGATAATCAGGTTTCCTTCGAAACGGCATAACTGTCCGAGCAATTTATCGAATGTAAAAGCAGGAGAATTGGGAACATTCAACTGTTGTATCCGGCTGTCGAGCACAGAATCGAGTTTCAGGATATTATCTTCAATTTTATTCAATGCCCGGAATACTCCTTCCTTATGCAACATGGTTGAATTGGATAGGACAGCAATCTTGGCATTCGGAAAGAAACGGTCGCGGGTGGCAATCGTATCTTCTATAACACCTTCGAACTCCGGATGCATGGTAGGTTCTCCGTTACCGGCAAAAGTAATCACATCGGGAGCAATTCCTTCGGCCTGCATAGCCGATAACTTTTCCGTCAATGCCTCCTTCACTTCTGCACGGGTCGGTAATTTGGTATGTGTACGCCGTTCCCCATTCAGTCCGCATTCACAATAAATGCAATCGAAAGAACAAAGTTTGCCGTCCACAGGAAGCAGGTTCATACCCAGAGAAACACCCAACCGCCGGCTATGTACCGGACCGAACACTATTTTATCAAAAAGAATCGTTGACATATCTAATACGTTTTTATCTATCAAGTTCTCTATATAACAAAGAACAGAACAATATTTCCTGAATTACGGATACAAAGCTACAAAAGACCTTATAATTACCAAGGAAGAAAAGCTAAAAAGAGGATCATCCCCCTTGCTTTATTGAAACATAATTTATTATTAATTAAATAGGCAATAAGCTATGTTTCACTACTTTTGCGACTGATCAATGATCATATATAGGCGATATTTATCATAGAAAGCGTCCGGCTTTATCCTTTTCAGTTTATATTTCATAGTTTATAGAATTTCGACACACTAGTATTTCACATTACCTGTTACGGGTAAGTAGTGATATACCAGGGTGCCTTATTGTGTGCTGTAAACTGTGATGACTGACTGTTGATACGATAAAAACCGGTAAATTCCTGCGTTTTCTTTTATAACAATTGTCACTTCAGGGAATCAGTGACATAACTTTTTATATTGTGCTGTTTAATTCCATAGAATTCATTTGCTTCCTGCCGATCGTTTTCATTGTATATTGGTTAGCAGACAAGCATTTGAAATGGCAGAACTTCCTTGTCGTAGCAGCAAGCTATATCTTTTATGGCTGGTGGGATATACGTTTTCTTTCTCTGATCATACTGACCAGTTCCTTTTGTTTTGTCAGCGGACTTCTCATCGAACGGACCGAAGGCAACCGGAAGAAACAGAAGATAATCAACACGATCAATATTTTACTCAACATAGGTATCCTGGGAACGTTCAAATATTTTGATTTCTTCAGTACCAATATTGAAACTGCATTACATTCATTAGGGTTTGAACCGGATTGGATAACACTGGATATACTTCTTCCCGTAGGTATTAGTTTTTATACTTTACAGGCTTTAAGCTATAGTATCGACGTATATCAGAAGAAAATATCCGCCTGTCATGATCCGATTGCATTCTTCGCTTTTGTCAGTTTCTTTCCGCAGCTGGTGGCAGGTCCCATAGAAAGAGCTACCAATCTGTTACCCCAATTTTATAAACGACGTACATTCGACTACAGTAAGGCAATAGACGGCTGCCGGCAGATGTTATGGGGATTTTTTAAGAAAATGATCATTGCCGATAATTGTGCGATGGCAGTCAATGAAATATGGGGCAGTTATCAGTATCAGAGTGGTTTTACTCTTTTACTCGGCGGTCTTTTATTCACTTTTCAGATATACGGAGATTTTTCCGGTTATTCGGATATTGCTATCGGATGTGCCCGGTTATTCGGAATAGATTTAATGAAAAACTTCAATTATCCCTATTTTTCAAGAGACATATCCGAATTTTGGAGACGCTGGCATATCTCATTAAGCACCTGGTTCCGCGATTATATCTATATCCCGTTGGGAGGAAGCCGTTGCAAGAAAACAAAAATAATCAGAAATACTTTCATCATATTCATTATCAGCGGACTCTGGCATGGGGCAAACTGGACGTTCATTCTATGGGGTATTTATCATGCCTTGTTGTTTATGCCTCTCTTGCTGCTCAATAAAAACAGGAGATATACGAAAAATGTAATCGCTGAAGGTAAACTTTTACCCTCTTTCAAAGAAGCTGTACAGATGTTTTCCACCTTTTTCCTTGTCCTTATCGGATGGATTATTTTCCGGTCCAACGACATCGGCGAAGCATCCGACTATTTAGCACGTCTTTTTTCCCCGTCTTTATTCGAGGTGTCCTTTCCGCACGGCAAAAGAGCGTTGATATATTGCTTAGTGCTACTAATCATTGAATGGATGCAACGGGAAAAAGAACATGCATTACAGATAAATAAAGAGATTAAATCACCTGTGGTCCGTTGGGGAATCTATTATATCCTGATTTTTATAATCGTCTTTCTGCAAGGTACACCGGCCGATTTCATTTATTTTCAATTCTAAACGATATGAAGAAATTTATAAAACGATTAATTATCTTTCTGATACCTATCCTGATACTGTTCATCCTGTTGGAGTATGCTATCCGGCAAATACCGAACACTTACAAATATAAAAACGAATGGATGTCACAGCATGCAGATAGCCTGAATACACTCATATTGGGTAATTCACATTGTATGTCGGGAGTCAATCCTTTATATCTGACCAACAGCGCTTTCAATTTCGCAAATTCTTCACAGGATTTGGAACGTGACTATTTTGTATTGACCAAATATGAGAATATGTACAATAATTTAAAATGCGTTATCCTTTCTTTTTCGTATTGTACACTTCAGGACAAGATGGATAATACGGATAAATCCCGGTTAAAATATTATGGTATTTATATGGGATATGAAAAATATAAATACAGTGTGGAAATAACGAGCAGCATTACTTATGAGAAAATAAAAGACTATCTGAAAGAGGGTACTTCACAATATTCTCCTTTAGGATTCAGAGTAAACAAATTTTCAAAAGATAATTTGGAAGTAAGTGGTATAAAAGCAGCCAAACGACATACATTAAATAACCGGAAAGATTTGGATGATAATCTGAAATATCTTCACAAAATCATTCAGTTCTGTGAAGATAAACAGATTCAATTAATTCTTGTCACTACACCAACCTGGCATAGTTATTATGAGCATCTGGATAAGCATCAACTCGACCAATTATTATCCACCGCAAAAGAGCTGGATAATAATCACGAAAATGTATTTTATTTCAACTTTCTAAAAGATGACCGATTCAATGATAACGATTTCAAAGACGGCGATCATTTATCAGAAGAAGGTGCTGAAAAGTTTACTAAAATACTAAAGGATTCCATCAGACATAAATTAGATATTGAATTGTAAATATATATTCTAAAACTTATACCGTAAAAGCATATACATATCCGTTTTATTATGTCCTTTTATCTCTTCCTGATCCGTACCGATTAAGTCGCGGTCTGCATAATAACTATGTCCCAGTTTAGCAGAAAGAGAAAGTTTCTTTAGTATATCCCATCGGAAAGAAAATGACAACCTGATTCCTTTCCCATAAAACGAAGGCATACTGAAAGCATACAATATATTTTTCTCATACGAATTGATACGGCTGTAATAATCGTCCGTATGAAAATAAGCCAGGTAAATATCTGATTGGAATGGGAGAGAAGACGGCTTCCAGCCTGCACCTTGCGAAATCATCCATCCGAGACTTCGTTTTCCTTTTCCTTCATCATAATAAACACCGTCGGCCGATGTTTTCAACACCCATGTCGATTGTATTCCGTAAAGCAATTGCAGTCTGATACGCTGCTGTGAATAAGGCAGAATACTCAATGCCGATTCATTTTCCAACGTCCGGTTCTTTTCTTTCTTTCTGTATTTATAACGCAAATAGGTTGTAAAGTTCTTTCCCGAATTATAATCCAGCTGAACCATATATTCCTGGCCCGAAGAAGGAGCATCCACACCGTATTTCAACCAGGGGAAACGGAACAAATCCGCATACGCCGACAATTTGAAACGGGCAAACGGCGTCCACTGCATCCCGATATAAAACCCCTGTTCATTCTGTACGGATGAATGCTGTCCGAAAGCATTCCCGAAAAAAGCCTGATACTTTTTGTCATAATAACGATGAAGCAACAATAAAGAAAAATAGGAGACAGGCGTTAACCGGATGGCATTCAATGTGGCAACTGCCTTGTTTGAGGACATGGCTGTTTCTCCGTAAAACTTTATTTTCTTTGTTTTAAACATGTAATCAACACTTATGTCGATATTATCGTTTCCACGGAAATAGAAAAGATTATAGGGTTTCTGGTCCGGTTGTACCTGGTATTTTCCGAAAGAATAGGAGAGAGCTGTAAACCCGACGGAAAGATTTGAAGTCGTATAGTGTACATTTCCACCGTATGTCTGCATAGGAACCGTATGTTTCTTTTCCCAATCCCGTTCCAGTCGGTGCAAACCATCTGTTTTAAATGTACTGACTTCATAGTTATCAACACCGGCATCTAACTTTCTATACGAGTATAACAAACTGATATATATCTGTTTTAATACTAAAGTAGAAGCTACTCCGCGAAAGTAATCATTTTCATTTGTTGAAAAGTGACGGCGGAAACCATTGCTGCGTCTCTCTGCCTGTGCCACTATCGAACTGCGGCCGGGAGTAAAATCATTACTGATAACCAGACCTTGCCCGAAAGAAACCTTATAATCACCGATGGCCAAAGTTTTCAACCATTTATTCATATCTTTGAAAAACAGGTGTACCGAATAAAAATCATAGCCTTTATGATGGTTATTCCAAAACGGTTCACCAGCATCCTTTTCAGCTACCATTCCCCATTGGAGCCTGTCATCAAAAGTATACGAATAACGCAGGGAATGATAGAAAGGTTCCCCCAGATATTTCCGGTTCGGATATTGCTGCAAGATACTATCCGGATATGAACAATATCCCTTTTTCTGTTGAAAACACTTATCATATCTGATTTGCAACTCATTAGAACCATACTTCAACATGTTCTTAACAGAAAAGAGTCGCTTATTAACCGATATATCTCCGATATAAACAAACGGAAGCAATAAAGAAATCGTTGAAAAATCCATTCCTTCCACATTCTTCAGTTCATAAAGAGTAACCAGCTTTCCATATTTCACACGATAAGCCAACAGGCTGTTTATTTGTTGGTCGGACAGGAAAGGCAGGCGTTTCAGTTCAGTTTCGGTCACACTGTTCAGTTCAAAAGGGTGTTCCGACAGATAGGAAAGGTCCGAATACAGGTTTTCAATCTGTGCTTCATCTTCCGTTTCAGAAGCCATTTCTTCTATATATTCCATCCACTTATCAACAGAATATATAGTCTGACTATTAAGGTTATAACTATTTATAAACAGGTATACCAACAGGGTTGTCAACAATCTTTTCATAGTGATCATTCCGTTAAAAACAATACTTCAAACCAATACCTGTACTTATTCCCAACACCGGGTGATAAAGAGCGGCCACATCTACAATAAAACCCGATAACCGGTATCCTATCCCCAAGGTAGGCAGGAGAGGGGTTGTCTTAATACCGGTGCGTACATAAAAATGAGTAAGCAACTGATATTCCATGCCGATACAACCTGTTAATACAGTCTGTTTATTCGTCTCCGCATTTCCGGCTATTAACAGGTTGTTAATTACTTCCCATTGAAAACCTATTTGTAATGAATAGGATATAAAAGACTCTATATCAATCTCTTTTTCCTGAATACTGACAGATGGAAAATCCTGTATCAACACACCAATCAACAGCTTTTCAACGGGAATAAACAAGATACCGACATCGGTTGACAAGTATTGCGGCTTTTCTTCAACCAACTCGGTCTGAAGAAATGTATATTGAATACTGATACCGACCGTCCATTTTTCAGTCAACGATTTTCCCAGGAAAACACGAAACATACTTTCCCGGTACCGGTCATAACCGAAAGAAGAGATATTAACACCCGCAGAAAGTAAGTTGTTCGGATAACTGAACGACATTCCCACCGTCCCCAGTTCTTTCAGTCCGTAATAATTAAAGTAATTGATATCAAAAGACTTATAACTGTCCAAAGCAACTACCGCAGGATTAAAAAGTGCAGATTGCACAACACCACATTCGCCCATTCCCATACAACGGACACCGGGTAAACGAAGGTTATTAACAGCATACAAACAGGGAGAAATCCCCAACAGGAAACATAAAAACAATTGTTTCATAGATAAGATATTTTTGGTTGTTAATAAATAAACGCTCTTTTAATGCAAAATACTATTCAATGTTCATAGTCATACCGTTTTGTCATTATCAGAATCGGAGCAAATATAATGATTCTTATTGACTTGACAACTTATTAACAACTAAATTATCATTTCCATATAATTAGTCAAATTCTGTAAAACCGGTACAGGCTATTGGTAAATCACCTACTTTTGTAAACGATGATAAAGAAGAGATGGTATAAAATCCTGATTTTATTTCTATTCTGTGCAGTCGGAAGCCAGGCGCAGAAGCTGAAAATAAATACACTTCCCGAAGGTGTACAAAGAGCGTATGTCGACGGGAAAGATACCATTGCCGTTGTTAACTTGCAGGAAGTCTTTGTCTTTCCGCAAGTTCGTTTTAAAAACAAACGGGAAGAACAAAAGTATAACAAACTGGTCCGCGATGTCAAACGTACGTTACCTTATGCCAAGATGGTCTACGAAACATTAATAGAAACGTACGAATATATGGAAACCCTTCCCGATGACAAAGCTCGCCAGGCTCATCTGAAACGGATGGAAAAAGACTTGTTCAAAGAATATAAACCGGAGTTGAAAAAACTGACTTTCTCGCAAGGCAAATTACTTATCAAACTGATAGACAGGGAATGTAACCAATCCAGTTATAACCTGTTGAAAGCCTATCTGGGTAGTTTCAGGGCCGGCTTCTGGAACCTGTTTGCCGGTATGTTCGGAGCCAGCCTGAAATCCGAATACGACCCGAAAGGAAAAGATGCCATGACGGAACGGGTCGTTATCCTGGTGGAAAGAGGATTACTCTGACAACTGTTTAAAGAAATCCCAGATAACAATCCCGGTCGTTACCGACACATTCAATGAATGTTTTGTCCCGTACTGAGGTATTTCAATACACATATCACAGTTATCAACAACGGATTGTTGAACACCTTTTACTTCATTTCCCATAACAATAGCGTATTTTTTATTTCTGTCTAACAACAACTTATCCAACATCACGCTTCCCTCTGCCTGTTCAATGGCACATACGACATACCCTTGTTGTTTCAGGTTATCAACAGCCTCGTGTGTATCTTTAAAATATTTCCAGTCGACTGTTTCTTCCGCCCCTAAAGCCGTCTTGTGAATCTCTGCATGAGGAGGACAGGCTGTAATGCCACATAAATAAATAGCCTCTACCCGGAACGCATCGGAAGTACGAAAAACGGAACCGACATTGTTCAGGCTCCTAATATGGTCAAGTACAACAATTAAAGGTATCTTTTTACTTTCCTTGAAAGCCTCCGGCGTGAGGCGGTTCATTTCTGTTATCTTCAGTTTACGCATAGCTATTTTCTTTGGTTGCAAAAGTAGCGAATTAATGTGGATATGCCGTTGAAAAGGTATTGATAAGTGGTGAACACAAAATGAAAAAAAGTTCTTGCATTATTCAGAATCTCCGTTATACACCCCCTTGTTTTAATTATGCAACAATTATAACCCATTATTTATTACGAGCTATTAACAAGGGTTATACACGTTTCAACAACCATCCGGAGATATAAACTTTTACACACTACCTGTTATCAACATAAAACTAATAAAGTACGTAATATAAAGATATACAGCAATTAAAATATCATTATTCATGTTAGTATCCTCTTGATAACCGGTTCATATACTTTAATAACTCTCCAAACAAATATTGTAAGATAAATGTATTAACTGTTTCAACAGGATATCATATTCATCATATTTAAATTTAAAATTAAAGATTAATAAGAATATAATATATGATTGTGGATAACTAATGGTTGATGAAACCTTATGTCATTAACTCCTGTCATCGGATTAAGAATAGTGACAGCGAATGTCTCGAAGGGACTAACTGTGAATACCTCCGGATCCGGTCAATAACATTGAATTAAAACCTTCGTATTATTATCCGGATAGCTATGACTAAGGTCAAAGGTAATAGACTTTAAGCGTAAAAGCAATAGGCTTTAATGATAAAAGCTATTAGCTTTGAATATTGTCGTCTCGGTGAGGCGGCATCAACACCGGGATGGCATTTCAACATCATCGGGATGATAATAAGCTACTTCTATTGAATGTATTTAAATGTTAACGGTGACAAACTCAAGGGCAAATGTAGTATGTTTTTACCCCTGGTTGTAATCGTTTTTAAGGGTAATCGTTTGATAATGAGGTGTGACAAACTCTCTGCTCGCCCCTATAGAATAAGGTAAATAATTTATACCTTTTTTGTCATCGGATAGCTAAGTTTTGCTTTTGTTTTTCGGCGGGAATGAATAAAGTTTTTACCTTTGCAGATTATCAACAAGAAGTTAATAACTATACTAATAGTAAGAATATCAATAATAAAGACTGGTGATAACCTTGTTGATAGGCTATTGAAATCAGGAATAATATAATAGATATACTATGTTGACAAATCAATCGATCGGATATATGGACGCACCGGTTCCCAAAGATATAAATCTGAAGGAGGCCATCGATAAGTTGCGTAAAGAGAAAAATGCGGTTATCCTCGCTCATTATTATCAGACAGGAGATATACAGGATATAGCAGATTATGTAGGAGACAGCCTGGCACTGGCTCAGTGGGCGGCTAAAACAACGGCGGATATCATTGTTCTTTGCGGTGTTCATTTCATGGGTGAAACGGCGAAGATTCTTTGTCCGGATAAGAAGGTACTGGTTCCCGACCTGAATGCAGGCTGTTCGCTGGCAGACAGTTGTCCGGCTCCGGAGTTTGCTGAATTTGTAAAACAGCATCCGGATCATGTGGTTATTTCTTATGTGAATACAACTGCTGCTGTGAAAGCGGTGACAGATGTGGTGGTAACTTCCACGAATGCCCGTCAGATTGTTGAAAGTTTCCCGGAAGGAACGAAGATGATTTTCGGCCCGGACCGTAACCTGGGTAATTATATCAACAGTATTACCGGACGTAATATGTTGCTGTGGGATGGTGCCTGCCATGTACATGAACAATTTTCACTGGAAAAGATACTGGATTTGAAGAAACAGTATCCGGATGCAGAAGTAATCACCCACCCGGAATGCAAACAGCCCGTTATACAGGTTTCCGACTTCGTAGGTTCGACTGCGGCACTTTTGAAGCACACTATCAAGTCGGACAAGAAACAGTTTATTGTAGCGACGGAAAGCGGCGTCATTCACGAAATGCGGAAAAAGAGTCCGGAAAAGGAGTTTATCCCGGCTCCGCCAAACGATAGTACCTGTGCTTGTAACGAATGTAATTTCATGCGTTTGAATACGATGGAGAAGCTCTATAACTGCCTGAAGTATGAGATGCCGGAAATATTCGTAGACGGAGAGGTGCAGAAAAAAGCTATTAAACCGATTCGGAAGATGTTGGAGATATCTGAGAAGTTAGGTTTATAATAAAAAATCAGCCCTGTTATTCATCATGATAACAGGGCTGATTTTTTATTTTACTACCATTATTTTAGTAACGACACTTTCTTTAGCTTCCGGTGTTGCTGATAATACCAGGTAAATTCCGGTAGCAACACGGCCACCACCTTTTCTTCTGCAATCCCATGTAAATGTTCCGCCGGCCGATTTACCCTGATAAATGATATTGCCTTTCAGGTCGGTTATTTTTACATTTGAATCATTCATCAGTCCGACGATGGTTACACGGTCATTCTGTTCCGGCCGAACGGGATTCGGATAAGCATATATATCCGAATAATCTTCACTGCCTTCCGTGGCATCTCCCATATAAGATACCAGTCCTTTTTCGGTACCGATGAAGACTTCTCCTGTCTGCTGGTTGATAGCTAGAGTATTGACCTGGTTGGATGGGAGTGGAGAATTGGCTGTTGTAAAGTTGTAAATGGTTTCCATCCCGTCTTCACTGACTAAAAATACACCGGAACTTTGTGTTCCTATCCATTTACGGTTTCCTCCGTCAACGGCGATGGCATTGACTTGTTCACCATCCAGAAATGCATAACCTTCTCCATTTCCGTCTTCTAACGGACGAATGACACGGGAGAATTGTAGTTTACTTATTTCAGCTTTGGAATTAAGACAATAGACAGGACCTCTGTTTGTCCCAATCCAGATTTGTCCGTTCTTATCTTCTGTAACACAATAGAAACCGGCAGCTTCTATACTTTCGTTATTATTCTTGAATATTGTAAATGAATCAAATTCATCATCGCTGACGTCATCTATCGTTCCTTTATCATCTAAAACGAAAATACCAATTGGAGATGGAGAGTTAATCCATTTTCGATTATTTGAAGCAATTAATATTTTATCTGCCTGATAAGCATGATTCAATTTGTCATGAATCAGAGAAATCCAAGTACCATCTGCTTTTAATACTTTGATGCTTCCATCGTCTATCTCACAGTTGGTCATCCATAGATTACCTTCTTTATCGAAGGTTAAACTTCCTATTCGGTTGTAAGTGAATTGTTGTTCAGTTGTTTTATTTAATGCGGGAGATATAGTACTATTAGTATGATTGTATAGTTTTACGAATTTATTTTCTCTAAACTCTAATACACCTTCTCCATAAGCGGAAACAAAATAATGGGTAGGATCTTTGGGGTCGACTGCTATCCCTGTGTAATCTTTTGTTGTAAATATGAAGTTATTCTCTGGAAATTGTTTGTTGACTTCTTTATTAACTTCGTTTTCGTCGAGATTAAACCATTCGTTTCCATTGTAAATCATTAATGTTCCGGGAATATTTAATCGATCAGAATTACGGCCTCCACCTACAATATATAATTGATTGTTTTCTATGGTCATAAAATAATTATAATTCCGTTTGGGAGAATATAATTCATTATTTGTATTTTCCAGGATAGTAGTATATTGTTCGTTGCTCTTTTTAATTCCTTTTATACCATTTATTCCGGTAGCTATCCAAAATGTATTAGCATCTTTACCGGATGTAACATCATTGATATTTTCTACATTAATAGCATCTTTAGTCGTAAAATTTGAATAGATATAAAGAGTGGAACCAGTATAAGTAATTAGCTTTTCATTCCGGACAAGTAAATTTTTTAATTGATTGTTTTGAGAGATTATGTTTATCTGTCCGTTAGATTGGTAATAAACTCCACTATTCTGAACAAAGAAACATAAATTATTTTGGAATAAAACTATTTTTCTGATGTTATTACTATTAAATATAGAAGTATTGAGAGAATAAGCAGACCAGTTATTATGATCTAATAAATTACTATCTAATTTAGCTCTGATTACTCCGCTCTCTGTAGCAGCATAGATATACTCATCTTTAATACAGACAGAATATACTTTTTTATTCAGCTTATAGGTATCTGTAATGTCTTTTTTATCTATATTGATTAGCATAATTCCAAAATTGGTGGATAAATAAGCGTATTCATTATATATGAATATACTGTTAATCGTCTTATCCTGAATATTGGAATTATTCATTAAATAAGGTAGGTTGTAGATACCTTTATCACTCAATAGGTCAATATTTCCACTGATGCTATATGTAATTAGTAGTGTATTTGTAGTCGGGTTGAATGCTACATTATTTATATCATTGTCACTTAACCCTGTTTGTTTTGAGTAATAGGATATACTGTTATCTTCTTTATTATAACTGTATAACGAACCGTTGGCTACACCGAATACATGATTATTACCTTCAGCAACCAAAGTTGTTGAGTAATAAGATAAATAAGTATTCCATTGGCCTATTGCCTTTTGAGCTACTGCATTCGTAACGAGTAAGCAGAAGAATATAAGTGTATATAGTATCTTCTTCATAATTTATTCTGATAATGTAGATAAAAAAGCACTTAATTTTTTTACAGCTTCAGCCCGGTGGCTGATTGTATTCTTTATATCATTACCCATTTCGGCAAATGTCTCCGTATGATTGTCCGGCATAAAGATAGGGTCGTATCCGAATCCGCTTGTTCCGCGTTTATCCTTTGTTATCTGACCGTTTACTATGCCTTCGAACAGATATTCCTTTCCATCCAGAATAAGTGCTATAACGGTACGGAAACGGGCTTTGCGGTTTTCCATCCCTTCCATTTCCCGGAGAAGTTTTTTCATATTGGCTTCCGAATCATGTCCGGGACCGGCATAGCGGGCAGAATATACACCGGGAGCATTATTCAGCGCTTCTACTTCGAGGCCGGTATCGTCGGCAAAGCAGTCGTAACCGAATTTATCTTTAATGTAACGAGCTTTCTGGAGTGCATTACCTTCCAGGGTATCGGCTGTTTCCGGTATGTCATCATGACAATCGATGGCAGCCAGGCTTACTATTTCTGTATGACCGGCTGTTATTTTTTGTATTTCATCCAACTTATGTTGGTTATTTGTTGCGAATACGAGTTTCATATCTGTAAATGTCTAAATAAAAAAGCACTTCTGTACGATATATAACGTATGGAAGTGCTTTTAATTGTTTGAATGAATCTTTTATGTTTTTATCTGGTCAAATCCTTCTCCGTAAACTCCCCGGACAATACTTTGCGAGATGAATGCCTGGTGGTCTATCTGTTTTACCAGACGGAAAATGGATACTGATTCTGATTTCTTAGCTAATAATACGACAACTTTGACCGGTTTGCGGGAATAACCTCCGACACCGTCCAGGATGGTACATCCACGGTCCAGGTCGTGAATGATTCGTTCGGCTATTTCATCGTATTTCTGTGAGAAGATGAGGAATTGCACCGATTGACGGTTACCATTCAATACCATGTCGAGGACATAGTTGCTGATTATCATTTCTACGAAACCAAACACGATCTTATCCACATTATGGAAGAGGAAGAAAGAAGAACTGATAATGAAGAAATCGCAGAATAACAAGGCACGTCCGATGGATATGTTCTTGTATTTATTCACGATAGCTCCGATAATATCGGTACCTCCCGTACTTCCGTTTGCAGAAAAGACCAGTCCGAGTCCGGCTCCGCAAAGGAGGGCACCAATCATGATAGCCATAAACGGCTGGTCGTGCAGAATCGGGTTTCCTTTCAGCAGCCATTCAAAAAATGAAAGGGAAGCGGAAAGGGAGAATACTCCGAATATGGTTTTTATCAGGAACTTAAAACCTAATATTTTAAGTGCGGCCAGTAGTAAGACTACATTGATAACAAAGTATGAAACCGATACCGGTATGGCGCCGCCTGTAGCGAAGAATATCAGCGCACAGATACCACTAACGCCGCCGGTAACAATTTCATTCGACAGGATAAATGCATTGAATCCGAAACCATATAATAAGGTCCCGAACAGAATCATCAAATAATCCTGTATTGAAAAATAAATTTTATAAAACTGAGCAGCTTTCATTAGATAACGATATTAACAATCTTACCCGGAACGACAATAACCTTTTTAGGTGTTTTGCCTTCCGTCCACTTAGCGGAACTTTCATGGCTGAGAGCTGCCTTTTCAACCTCTTCACGGGGCATGTCAGCCGGAAGTTCCATACTGAAACGGGCTTTTCCGTTGAATGAGATAGCGTAGGTAACTGACTTTTCTTTCAGATACTCTTCGTTGTGCTGGGGCCATTGAGCATCGCAAACCGTAGTCGTATGACCGCATTCGTGCCATAACTCTTCTGCCGTATGAGGTGCAAACGGGGCAAGCAGGATAACCAGTTGCTCCAGGATAGCACGCTTGTTACATTTCACGCTACTTAATTCATTGACACAAATCATGAAAGCACTGATAGAAGTATTATAAGAGAAATGCTCGATATCGAATGTTACTTTCTTAATCAGTTTATGTAATGATTTTAATTCTTCAGTTGTCGGTTCGGCATCGGTTATTTGAAGGCTGTCGGTATTTCCGTAGAATAAAGCCCATAGCTTTTTCAGGAAACGATGAACACCGTCGATACCGTTTGTATCCCAAGGTTTGGATTGTTCCAACGGGCCTAAGAACATTTCATACAGACGTAATGTATCTGCACCGTATTTTTCAACAATCATATCCGGGTTTACTACGTTGAACATAGATTTTGACATCTTTTCAACAGCCCATCCGCAGATATATTTGCCGTCTTCCAGGATAAATTCAGCATTCTTATATTCCGGACGCCAGTTTTTAAAGGCTTCGATATCCAGAATATCATTGTATACAATGTTTACATCTACATGGATAGGAGTAACTTCGTACTGGTCTTTCAGGTTCAGAGAGACAAATGTATTGGTATCTTTGATACGGTATACGAAGTTTGAACGTCCCTGAATCATACCCTGGTTAATCAACTTCTGGAACGGTTCATTCTCGCAGATAACTTCCATATCATACAGGAACTTGTTCCAGAAACGACTATAAATCAGGTGACCGGTAGCATGTTCCGTACCACCGATATACAGGTCTACGTTTTTCCAGTAATCATTTACCTGTTTATCTACCAAACCTTTGTCGTTATGAGGGTCCATATAACGCAGGTAATAAGCGGAAGAACCGGCAAAACCGGGCATCGTACAAAGTTCCAGCGGGAAGATTGTTTTATTATCTATCTTGGAGGTTTCAACTACTTCTTTATTAACCGAATCCCAGGCCCATTTGGTTGCATGTCCCAATGGAGGTTCGCCTGTGGCAGTCGGCAGGAATTTGTCTACTTCCGGTAATTGTAAAGGCAGTGCTTCAAACGGTAACATCTGAGGCATTCCGTCCGCATCATAATATACGGGGAACGGTTCGCCCCAATAACGCTGACGGCTGAAGATAGCATCACGCAGACGGTAATTTATTTTTACACGTCCTAACTTATGTTCTGCTACAAATTTCTTGGTGGCGGCAATAGCTTCTTTAACGGTTAATCCATTCAGTGACAATTCGCAATAAGGAGTAACGTCCGGTCTCGGTGAGTTGCAGACGATACCTTCCTTGGCATCGAAACTTTCTTCGCTAACGTCGCAACCTTCAATCAACGGGATGATAGGCAAGTTGAAATGTTTTGCGAAAGCATAGTCACGGCTATCGTGAGCCGGAACAGCCATGATGGCTCCTGTACCGTAACCGGCCAGCACATAATCGCTAATCCATACAGGCACTGCATCTCCGGTAAACGGATTGATTGCGTATGAACCGCTGAACACACCTGTTACCTGGCGGTCGGCAATACGTTCACGTTCTGTACGTTTTTTGGTACGGTCCAAATAAGCGTCTACTTCTTGTTTTTGTTCCGGAGTTGTTAATTTCTCAACCAGTTCGCTTTCGGGAGCCAGTACCATGAAAGTAACACCGAACATCGTATCGGCACGGGTAGTGAAGATGGTAAATTCCAGGTCGCTGTCTTTTACCTTGAAATTGACTTCGGCACCTTCGCTTCGGCCTATCCAGTTACGTTGTGTTTCTTTCAATGAATCCGTCCAGTCGATGGTATCCAGTCCGTCCAGTAAACGCTGGGCGTAAGCAGATACACGCAGACACCACTGACGCATCATTTTTTGTTCTACCGGGAAGCCTCCACGTTCGGAAACGCCGTTTACAACTTCATCATTTGCCAGTACGGTTCCCAGTTCGGAACACCAGTTAACCATTGTATCACCCAGATAAGCGATACGGTAATTCAGTAATATTTCTTGTTTTTCTTTGTCACTTTTAGCTTTCCATTCAGCGGCGGTGAAACTTAATTCTTCGCCACAGGCAACGTTCAGACCTTCAGTACCTACGGTTTCGAAGGCTTCAATCAGGCTTTCGATAGGAAGTGCTTTTTTTTCATCGTTGCAATAGTAGCTGTTGAACATTTTGATGAATGCCCATTGTGTCCAGTGATAATATTCCGGGTCGCAGGTACGGATTTCACGACTCCAGTCGTAGCTGAAACCTATTTTATCCATCTGCTCACGATAACGGGCGATATTTTGTTTGGTAGTTACTTCGGGATGCTGTCCGGTCTGGATGGCATATTGTTCTGCCGGCAAGCCGTAAGCATCGTATCCCATCGGGTGTAATACGTTGAAACCCTGTAACCGTTTGAAACGGGAATAAATGTCAGAAGCGATGTAACCGAGCGGATGACCTACATGTAGTCCTGCACCGGATGGGTAAGGGAACATATCCAACACGTAGTATTTGGGTTTATCCTTATTTTCTTTCACTTTATAAACCCCGTTGGCAATCCAATATTCTTGCCATTTTTTCTCGATTTCTCTGAAATTGTACTCCATAATATCTAATCGTTTTTTATCGTTTTCAGTTTAAAGCCACAAAGTTAGTTATTTTATTTAGTTTTACTTCACATAACGAATCTTCGGTCCGGGTTTATCGTTCTTTTTGAACGAAGACTCGTACAAAATGAGCCTGCTTCGGCGGATACTTATTTGCCTCATTCTACCCCGTCACAATTTCCTTAGCAGGAAACTCTAGTTTCTTCCATAGGAAACACGTGTTTCCTACCTGGGAAATTACAGTTCCCTATGGAGGAAATTGAACCTTCTTTCCATCCTCTTTGTTATTGAATGACAATAAATTTGAAACGCCATTAATGCCTTTAACCCGACCTCTGACAAGCAAGCTAAATTTAAACTATAAAAATTACAAGTAATGAGAAGATGTACTATTGTTTTCCTGGTTGCCTTGTTGACAATGTCGATAAGTGCCGCCCCTGTCGATGTGGAACAGGCCCGGAGCGTTGCGCTCAGTTTTCTGAAAAGCAATCGTCCGCAGACCAAATCCTCGCTTACGAAACTGACGTTAGTCTGGTCGGATGGCGGAGTCGCTACCAAATCGGATGCCGGTTCGCAGGATGCTACTTTTTATGTGTTTAATCAGGGCGATGATAACGGTTTTGTGGTCGTTGCCGGTGATGACGTTGTTTATCCTATTCTGGGATATGGTATGCAGGAACCGTTCCGGAAAGATTCCATGCCGGTTAACCTGCGTTCATGGTTTGACAGTTATCAGCGTCAGATTAACTGGATGCGCGAAAATAAAACGGTAGCCGGTAAAGAGATAACTGCCGCCTGGAATCAGTTGCGGCAGGGCACTATGCAACTGAGTTCGGATGGTGTATTACTGACGACTGTGTTGTGGGACCAGATGACGCCTTATAATAATCTTTGCCCGGTGGTAAACAGCCAGCGTACTCCGACCGGTTGCGTGGCGACTTCCACTGCTATTGCCATGCAATACCATAAATGGCCGGATGTAGGACAGGGCAGTCATTCCTATACTTCACAGACGTATGGCTTATCTCTTTCCGCTACTTTCAATACGCCTTATCAATGGGATAATATGCCTTCTACTTATACTGCCGGGCAGTACACTACCCAGCAGGCGCAGAATGTAGCCACTCTGATGTATGATGTCGGTGTTATGTCGGAAATGAATTACGCGCCCGGAAACAGTGGTGCGCTGACAATTACAGCAGCCCAGGGCCTTGTCAATTATATGAAATACGATAAGTCTCTTCATGTATTGCAACGTGAAAACTATCAGACGGCTGAATGGGAGTCTATCATCAAAGGTGAATTGGATGATAATCGTCCTGTCATCTATGGTGGTGAAAATGATCAGAACGAAGGCCATCAGTTTATTATCGACGGATACAATACATCCGATTATTATCATGTGAACTGGGGTTGGAGCGGACTGGCGAACGGTTATTACCTGCTATCGGTTCTCGAACCCGAAGAACAGGGAACAGGTGGCAATAGCGGCGGTGGTTTCTCCCTCGACCAGAATGCCATCATCAGCATGATGAAGCCGGTGGAAGGTTCGACCTATCAGGACGTACTGGTATTTTTCTATGGTGAAAATGAGGGTACTGTATTCAATGGTCTGTCTGCTACGACTGACGATTTCGAACAGAACCAGCTTTTCGGTCTTCAATACGGTTATGTAGGAAATATGAGTATCCGTGATTTCACCGGTAATCTTGTTGCAGCCCTTGTGGATAAGGATGGAAATACCAAAGAATTTATTTCCAGCGAAGAACCTGTCACTATCGAGATAGAACGCGGAGTGGGGCAGGAGATACCTTGTACGATTACCAAAGCAATCGCTCCGGGTGACCGTATCCGTTTGCTTTATAAGAGCAGTGACGGCAGCGAATGGAAATGGGTAAGAGGCGGTGGTAATACGACCGGCGAGATTGTGGTGGCTGCCGACCCGACTTCGACGGAAGAAATATCTTCGGATATGAATGTTTCTGTCTCCTATGTGGATGGTACAGCTTATGTAACTTCTCCTGTAGCTATTCTGGAAGTTGCTTTGTATGATATGAACGGCCGCCTGTTAAAAAAGCAGCCGGGAAGCAATAACTCAACCGTTACGCTTTCTTATAGCGGATATCCGGCAGGTATTTATGTGATGGAAGTACAGACTGTGGAAGGAAGAAGCAGTCATAAGTTGGTAAAAAAGTAAATATATAATAGAAGTAGAAGGGATGTCCAAAAGTCGGACATCCCCTATTTTCAATGGTTTTACTTTTTCAGCAACGGCCAGTTCGGGTCTTCGATGTGTTCACGAACCATGATTTCTTTCAGTTCGGCTACTTTTTCAGGATATTTATCCAGGATGTTATGTCTTTCCGAAGGATCGGCTGCTAAGTTGTAAAGCTCATAATAAGGCTTATCGCCACGGATGTTCATGTGAACCAGTTTCCACGGACCTTGACGGACAGCCTGACGACCGTTCATTTCCTGAAATTCGAAATACAGGAATTCATGTTCTTTCTGACCTTTACGGTTTTGAAGCAATGGCAACATGCTTACGCCATCCATCTCTTTCTGTTTGGCTTTCGGGCTGATGATTTCTTCGAATGTAGGCAATACATCCCAGAAAGAACACATAAAGTTTGTTTCTGTTCCCGGTTGGATATGTCCCGGCCATGAGATAATCATCGGTACGCGGATACCGCCTTCATATAAGTCACGTTTGTAGCCACGGTACATACCGTTGCTATTGAAGAAATCAGGATCAGCGCCACCTTCCATGTGCGGACCGTTGTCGCTGGCGAAAATAATGATTGTATTATCGTATAAACCTTTATCTTTCAGCTTCTGAACAATCTGTCCCACATATACGTCCAGACGATATATCATAGCAGCAAATGTAGCGTGCGGATGAAGCTGTGTGCAATAACCGCCTTTGCGGAAAGCCGGACTGCCCGGTTCTGTTCCTTTGTAAGCCTTTTCGGGATACATGCCACGGAATTTCTTAATAATACTGTCTTCCGGTACGATCAGTTCGGCATGTGGCAGGATAGTCGGATACCACATAAAGAAAGGTTCGTCTTCCTCGAGGTTATCCAGATAATCGAGTGCTTTCGAATGGATAAGATCCTGCGAATAAGTACCTTTTCCGTATTGAACTTCCAATACATTATCTTTTAGTTCCACTCGTTGGTCGTTATCCCACAGGTGGTCGGGATAGTAACTATGTGCCAGCAACTGGCAGTTATATCCGTAGAATGTTTCACAACCCTGGTTTTTAGGATCGCCCGAAGTACCGATATAACCTAATCCCCATTTACCGAAGGCAGAAGTCTTATATCCTGCATCCTGCATCACATGGAAGATGGTGCGGGTACCTTCCGGCAACGGGAATTGTCCTTCCGGGTCGAGTTCTTTGTTTCCCCGAACAGGAGTATGTCCGCTGTGTGTACCGGTCAACAGGCAGGAGCGGGAAGGGGCACTGACAGTCGTTCCCGAATAGCACTGGGTGAAACGCATACCGTTTTGCGCCAGTTGGTCGATGTTCGGAGTTTCAAACTTTTCCTGTCCGTAGCAGCTCAGGTCACCGTATCCCAGGTCATCTGCTAAAATAAATACGATGTTCGGTTTTTTGTCTTTGTTCTTTTGTGCTTGTACAAAAGGAACAGCCAGCATAAAGCCGGAAGCGAGTAATAAAGTTTTTTTCATGATTCTAAGATGTTTCTTGTCAGACATGCTGGCAAAGTTATATTTTTTATTTAAAAAGTGTAGGAAAGTTTTCTAATTAATAAAGAAGCTGATGCAAGAGGAGGTTATTTTTCTCTCATAAAAATTTGTACCTTTGTGCGGTTGTAAATAAAATGATAAAAGATATATCCCGTGGCAAAGATCGTTGAAACCCCATTGATGAAGCAGTATTTCGATATAAAGGCGAAACATCCGGATGCTGTACTTCTGTTCCGTGTAGGAGACTTTTACGAAATGTATGGCGAAGACGCCGTGATTGGTGCCGAGATACTGGGAATCGTACAAACAAAAAAAGCCAACGGGCCGGGCCAGTTTATTGAAATGGCCGGATTTCCGCATCATGCCCTCGATACTTATCTTCCCAAGCTGGTCCGTGCCGGTAAACGTGTTGCTATCTGCGACCAGCTGGAAGACCCGAAGATGACTAAGAAGCTGGTGAAACGCGGAGTGACGGAGTTGGTTACACCGGGTGTCTCTATCAACGACAATATCCTGAATCATAAAGAGAATAATTTCCTTGCCGCCATTCATTTCGGTAAGGATGTTTGTGGAATTTCCCTGCTGGATATTTCCACCGGTGAATTTCTGACTGCTGAGGGAACAATCGACTATATCGACAAACTGCTCAATAACTTCTCTCCGAAGGAAGTTCTGATCGAGCGTAATAATAAGAAACGTTTCGAAGAAGCCTTCGGTCCCCGTTTCTTTACGTTTGAAATGGAAGACTGGGTATTCTCGGCCGATGCCGCTAACGATCGTCTGTTGAAACATTTCGAGACAAAGAATCTTAAAGGTTTCGGAGTAGAACATTTGAAACTGGGCGTCGTCGCATCGGGAGCAATCCTTTATTATCTGGATCAGACACAACATACACATATTTCGCATATTACAGCATTGTCACGTATTGAAGAAGACCGTTATGTGCGCCTGGATAAGTTCACCGTGCGCAGTCTGGAACTGGTCGGTACGATGAATGACGAAGGAACCAGCCTGCTGGACGTAATCGACAAGACGGTTTCTCCGATGGGTTCACGTATGTTGCGGCGTTGGGTACTTTTCCCGTTGAAAGATGTCAAACCGATTCAGGAACGGCAGAATGTCGTAGATTATTTCTTCCGTCATCCGGAGGTGAAGGAGATACTGGATGAACAAATAGAACATATTGGCGACCTGGAACGTATTATTTCAAAGGTAGCGGTAGGCCGTGTTTCTCCCCGGGAAGTGGTGCAACTGAAAGTTGCTCTCCGGGCAATCGAACCTATAAAGGAAGCCTGTATGGCCAGCGACGAACCGAGCCTTTCTCGTGTCGGTGAGCAGTTGAATGCCTGTACCGAAATACGTGACCGTATTGAGAAAGAAATCAATAATGACCCGCCCGCTTTGCTGAATAAAGGAGGTGTGATAGCCAAAGGTATCAATGCAGAACTGGATGAATTGCGTGCCATTGCCTATTCCGGTAAGGATTATTTGTTGAAGGTGCAGCAGCGGGAAAGTGAGAAAACGGGTATTCCGAGTTTGAAGATTGCTTTCAATAATGTATTCGGTTATTATATCGAAGTGCGTAATGCGCATAAAGACAAAGTTCCCGCCGAATGGATACGCAAACAGACGTTGGTAAACGCCGAGCGTTATATCACGGAAGAACTGAAAGAATACGAAGAAAAGATATTAGGAGCGGAAGAAAAGATTCTCGCCCTCGAAAACCGCCTGTTTACCGAATTGGTTACCTGTCTGGCTGAATTTATACCACCTATTCAGGTGAATGCTAATCTGATAGGTCGTCTGGATTGTCTGTTGTCGTTTGCTAAAGTAGCGGAAAGTAACCGCTATATCCGTCCGAATGTGGATGATTCGGATGTAATCGACATCAAGTCTGGTCGTCATCCGGTGATCGAAAAACAGTTGCCGTTGGGGGAGGCTTATATTGCCAATGATGTGTATCTGGATAGTGAGAAGCAGCAGATTATTATTATTACCGGTCCGAATATGGCGGGTAAATCAGCGTTGTTACGTCAGACGGCATTAATTACCCTGATGGCGCAGATAGGTTGTTTTGTGCCGGCTGAGTCTGCCCGTATCGGTATGGTAGACAAGATATTTACCCGTGTAGGGGCTTCCGATAATATCTCTGTCGGTGAGTCTACTTTTATGGTAGAGATGAACGAAGCATCGAATATCCTGAACAACATGTCTTCGCGCAGCCTGGTTCTTTTCGATGAGTTGGGCCGCGGAACAAGTACTTACGATGGTATCTCGATTGCCTGGGCGATCGTTGAATATATCCATGAGCATCCGAATGCCCGTGCAAAGACGCTTTTTGCCACTCATTATCATGAATTGAATGAGATGGAACGTTCTTTCAAACGCATCAAAAACTACAATGTTTCGGTGAAAGAGGTTTCAAATAAGGTAATATTCCTGCGTAAACTGGTTCCCGGAGGTAGCGAACATAGTTTCGGTATCCATGTAGCCAAGATGGCCGGTATGCCGAAAAGTATCGTGAAACGTTCCAACGAAATCCTGAAACAACTGGAAACGGATAACCGCCAGGAGGGAATCGATTGCAAGGAGAAAGCTAAAGGTAAGGTAAAGGCGAAACCAGTCAAGGAGATTGCCGCTGCTGCCGAAGGCTTCCAATTGAGTTTCTTCCAATTGGACGACCCCGTATTAAGCCAGGTTCGCGATGAGATCAAGAATCTCGACGTAAACAACCTGACACCTATCGATGCGTTGAACAAGCTAAGCGAGATACGGAAGATCATTACAGGAAAGTAGGTTTACCTGTGGAATGTCGGATATTTATTATGGAACCGGTATCCGATACCCAGCATTAAGTAATTGGGAGTATGGAAATTTTGCAGGTTATATCCTACGTGGATAAATGAACTGCGGGTAACTTCTACTTTGAGGGCCAGTACCTGGTATAAACCTTTCAGGTCACCGCCACGATGTATGACATTTCCTCCCAATCCTATTCCGACAGTGAAATAAGGCATGACATATTCTGCCCGGGCAGAAAGTCCCAACGCCATTTGGTAGCTGAGAGGCGGCCTGTAGAAGCGGTCGGACGAAGAATATTCGTCGGCATAAATATTGGCGCTCTCATCATAAACGCCATCCAATGATACTCCGGCGCGGAAGTTATATCCGAAGTTGTACATCGGGTTTATATTGAATCCCGCTACTGCAAAAGCACCGGGGGCAGCAATTTGTCCTTCTCCTACATAAACTCCTTTCCGCCGCCAGGAACCGAATAAGACCACATCATAACTGATATGACGGGGAAAGCGGGGGACAGAAGGTTGGAATAAGGGACGGGAAAGACATTCATCCTTCCTGTTGAAGTTATATACTAATCCGATTTTTAATCCGATCGTGTTCAGTCCGGCATTCGGGAACCTTGTGTTACCATTCGAGAAATGTGTTAAATCGACTCCGGCTGTCAGGTCTATTTCTTTTGAAAGGATATAGTCCAGATAGAAATTCGTATTGATATAAGCATTGATTTTCGAACCGATCACCTTATTATACCGGTTTTCAACTTCATCGAAAGGTTTCCAGCCGAAAGATGCGCCGAAGTTCCATTCGTAATTGAGTGACAAACGTGGATTGAATCGTTTGATGCGGGCTCCCTGGAAAACGTAGACAGCTATCGGATTTCCCAGTTCTTCCTTATTCTGGAACGAGTATCCCGATAATCCGATACCTTGGTAGGAGCCTCTGTAAATCCGGTCTGTGTAACTGTTCGGATAGTATTGGAACGAGTATTTTAAATGTGCGGAGACAGACCGCCGGATGGGTTCCATTTCCGTATTCTCTCCTTTCAGGAAAGAATTGGTAGGGAAAATATAAGTCGGCCGCACGTCGAAACCTAACCGATGGATTAAACGACGTGAATAGGATACGGAATCCGTCATATCCCCCGATGCGTTTTTATGTGCTCCTTCATCAGCTAATGCAATGGCGGATGGAAAACACATTGCAATCAGGATAATCAGTACATTCAACCTCTCTGTTCCACTTTTCATACGTTATTCTGCTCGTTTGTTATTTTAGATAATCAAGGTAAATCCTTTATATTTCGCAAATATAACATTTTAGAGCATTTACTATGGTCTATAATCGCTTCATTTTTACTTATTCATTTCTTTTGTGATCTCCTGGATGTCCTGGAGGGTGAAGTTACCCAATAACTGGATTACGTTGAAGCTATTGTCCGTATCGGCCAGCATGATCATTTCGCTTATCAGGTCTCCTTTCTGTTTGACATAGAAGGTGGCGCGTGTCTTGCCGTCTTTCACCCGCATCAGTTCCTGGTGGTCTTTACTGATCAGCTTTTTGAAATCATCACGCATTTTTTCCTTTATGCTGTTGTTCTCGGTGGTGAGGACTTGCAGACCTTCTATTTTCCCTTTCAGGTTCATCAGGTTGAGGCCGTTTGTTTCGATCTTGGGCATCATCTGGAACATGGCTTTTGAGATATAGACGGAGGTGACGTTATCCATTTCGGAATATTTGTCGAAAAGTTTGTTCTGGGCAAAGCAAATGCTTGTGCAGCACAGAAAGAGAATGAGCAATATATTTTTAGTTTTCATCTTGTTAATCTTTTAAATGTTTATTCAGTATTTTGTTTACTTTATTCATTTCCTGTTGGGCTTCGTTCACTTGTTCGATTCCCTTATTCAGGTTTACAGACATGAAAGCGAGTGCTTTCTGGGCGGCCATGGCGGCTTCTTGCGGATTGGTATACGTATCTGCCAGTTGGTGTTCCTCATTGGGGGTAGTAAACTGGAAAATGCCTATGCATAACAGTGCTACGGCAGCGGCTCCGCTGAGCCAGTAGAGAGAACGGCGGCGGAAAGATGAACGGATCGTCTCCTTCTTTTCGGCGGCGGCCCAGGCATCTATCTGCTGCTCCAACCGTTCGGAAAGTCCTTCCGGTAGCGTTTGATCCTCCCGGAGGACCTTGTTGATTAATTCATCTATCTGTTTATCGTTCATATTCGTATAATTTTTCAAATTGTTCCCTGATTACTTTTCGTGCCCGGGAAAGTAGCACACGTACATTTACGGCATTCAGGCCGGTTATCTGTTCTATTTCATCCATCGAGCAATCGTCGATTCCCCGGAGACGGAGTACCTGCCGCTGGTTTTCGGGTAAACGGTTGATCAGCTGCCGGATTTGTTGTTCCTTGTCTTTCGTTTCCAGTTCCTTTTCCGGTGAAGAATCGGTTGCCAGCGTAAATACACTTTCTATTTCTTCTTCCCGCCGGTTGGCACGTGGGGAACGAAGGAAATCGAGAGAGAGGTTCTTGACCAGGGTCACACAGAAGGCTTCGGGATTCTCTATGTCGGGCAGTTCGTCCCGTTTGTTCCATAATTTGAAGTAAGCATCCTGAAGGATATCTTCTGCATCGGCTTTATTCTCAACAAGTGCGTAGGCGATCCGGAAAAGCTTGGGGTGGAAGGAGAGGAACTTTCGTTTGAAGTTCTCAGCATCCATTCCCATGATCTTTCATCACTTTTTCTATATCGGATGGTTTGATCTTACCTTTGATGCGTACCAGGGCATTGCTGTTGCCGGTGGTGAGGACTACCATTTCGCGGATCATGTCTTTTTCGATACGTACCATGACCTTTGTGCGACTGCCTTTTTCGTTGGAGGTGACCATTGTCTCGAAGTCGGGGTCTTTCAGTTCCTTGATCGCTTTTTCGAAACGTTGTTTTACATCGCTGTTACAACTGCCGAACTCGAGGACTTCGATGCCGTTTACGCCCATTGTTTCAGTGAACAGACTGGCAAGTTTCATAGTGATATTGCCTATTTTGACATGGTTGATCTGTTCTATTTTGGAGAACTCGTTGAACAATTGGTTCATTGTCTGGCTGTTTCCTGCCTGGCAGATCAAGATCAGCGCCAGGATAACAAAGTATCGTTTCATCTTTCTATTGTATTAAATGATTACTAATTCTGTTTGTTTCCGCCTTTCCTCGTGCGCACTTCGGAGAGGCTTCATAAGGTAGACGGGAACAAAGAATAAGTTGTTACAAAGAAAGGGAAAAAAATTATCTTTTATCCTTGCTTTCCGCTATTTCAACGAAATAGACGCTCGAACAGATCAGTGCGATGGCGATCATCTGATACCAGCTGAAACGGTCCTGACCGATGGAAAGGGAGACGATGGTGGCAACAATCAATATAATGTAGCCGTAGAGGGCAACCAGCGTAGTACTCAGATATTTCAAGCCTATCGGAATGAGTAGATAACTGATTGTGGTGGGAAAGATAAGGACAAACATCAGGACAAGGAAAGGCGTCCATTCGAAATGACTGAACAGATGTCCGTCGAAACCGGTAAAAGCCATCACGATCAGAGAGGAAACAGCTGCTCCGAGAAAACTATAGCGTAACATATTGAGCGAACTGACTTTTCCCAATACTACATTGCTTACGATCAGATAAGCAGCGTAGGCTATAGAACTGATCAAACAGAGCATATTACCCGTAAAAGCATCGGAAGCCAAATCGTCGCTTTTCTGCGTCAGGATACAGAGTAGTGCGCCGCCCAAGCCGATCGCGATACCGATTATTTTCATTGCCGTAATACGTTCCCGTAGGAAAATGACGGAAAGGATGAATACCCAAATCGGTTGCAGGCTGCTGAACAGCGAACTGGAGACCGGTGTTGTTTTGCTGACTCCAAGCAAATAAAAGAACATGAAACCATATAATCCGATCGCTCCCAGCAGGAACAGGGTTATCTTCTCCCGCCGGGTTGTTTTCTCTTGTTTCCAGAATATACTGATGATCCAGAACACAATGGCAGCGAATACACAACGAAACATAACTCCTGTCAGCGGAGCAATCCATAAGGGTAGAAGATATTTGAGGGCATTCGCATTCAAACCGCTGAAGGTTTTGGATACGATCATACTTAGGTTGGCTTCTGTCTTTTTATTCTTCATATTATTGGCGTTTTAATGATTAAAAATCGGATGTAAAGGCTTCTTAGGCCTAGGAAATGGCATTTGAATGGTGAAAGTGGCTTCCCGAGGCCTCGGAAACCGGTTTTCAACGTTGAAAGTGACTTCCCGAGGTCTCGGAAATGACTTTTCAATAGTGAAAGTGGCTTTCTTAGGCCTAGGAAACCGACTTTAAACGTTGAAAAGTCGTTTCTGCTTTTCCGGAAGTCAACTTTCACCATGTAAATGCCATTTCCGGAAATGTTGAAGCCGTTACATCATCTAAAACTTATCGTTAAACAGGAACGAATCCTGTTTGATATAAGCCCAAACAGCAGCAGCCAGTGCAATGATCATATTGAATATGAAAGCGAACTGTTGTGTTTCTATGTGGAGCATATCTTTGAATACATTGATGATAAACGGGCATAACAGGATGGCCAGGTAATTCATTGCCATCACGAAAGCCAGTGCCAGTGTTACTTTCGATGGAATAGCCGTGCGGGTCGTCTTGTCGTAAGCGATTGGCTGGATAACGCCATAGGCAAATCCGGTAAAGATACAGCCTAAGCCGATCAGCCATTCCGTTCTTGAAATCAGGATCAGTAGCATACCCAGAGCGATCGAGAGCAAACAATAGAATTTCGTCTTTTTGCCCAGGAGGTCGACGATCTGGTTCAAGATAAACCCCGGAGCCATGATAGCCAGGAAAAACAGCGAGATCATGATACCTGAATTACCGCTGGTGAAATGGTATTCTTTCATCAGGAAGGGCAGGTTGAAGCTGACTATGATGACCAAATAAGTCGCCAGCCCGTAGAACCCCATGATCTGCATCAGGTGTTTAACCTGTATGCCCAGTTTTCCGAATGTGGGATCAGCAGTAATAGTTTTGTTTTTCTCCGAAACTGTTGCATGAACGGGTAGGGGATCGATATTCTTTTTCAGATAGAACGACAGCACGATCGAGATCAACGGAAATAGATAAACCAGGAACGGCAGATGCCAGTTCACCTCCGCCAAATAACCGGTCAGGATGGTTGCCAGGACCAGTGTAACGTTGGTGATGGCGGAACTCAGACCGAACTGCTTTGTCCGGTATGCCCCGACGAAAAACCGTGAAATTAAGCCGGTCGATAGCGGAACAATCAGTCCCGAACCGATGCCCAGCAGGGCGCTTACTGCAATCAGCTGCCACATCTTGGTTGACAGCAGATACAATACTCCGCTGACGGCGAAGATGCTCAACCCGATTTGTAACAACCAGATGTTGTTGACCTTTTCCGTCAGCTTCCCCGATAATATAATAAAAGGTATAATCAGCAGCGAAGGCAGAGATGATAACATTTGTATATCCAGCTCCGTCGAGTGGGGGAATATGGCGGACAATTTTCCCAGGATAGGAGAGACTGCCAATCCCGGCAGCGCATTCAGCGCCGAGATCGACCATATACCTATTAATGTAATAAGGGGTATCGTCCCCTGTCCGGTTTTTATTCTCATAATTAAATAGCTGTTTTATAAGACAAAAAACAATTCTTATGGCTGAATGTTCATTTTAACAGAATTGTCATCTGTGTGCCATTAACGAACTTATTACTGTTTTCTCTCATTTTAAATAACATTGTTTTAATAAACCCCAAATATTCCCTCATTAACCAAAATCGAAGAACAATTCTTTTCAGAGGCTGTTTTTGCACTACAAATCGACGCACGAATGTCGGTTGCGCCAATTCTTAATAATTTAAAAACAAAAAGACATGAAAGATTCAAGTTTTAGAGAAGGTGATGCCAAAACCGCGATTTTTGGCTCGAATGCAATGTTGCATCCCGCTCCAGTAGATGTAATCCCTGATGGTCCGACCACTCCGGAGATTGCTTATCAGATGGTAAAAGACGAAACTTTCGCCCAGACACAACCCCGTCTGAACCTGGCTACATTCGTTACCACCTGGATGGATGATTATGCAACAAAGTTGATGAACGAAGCAATCAACATCAACTATATCGACGAAACTGAGTATCCGCGTATTGCTGTGATGAATGCTAAATGTATCAACATCATGGCTAACCTGTGGAACAGCCCCGAACAGGCACAGTGGAAAGCCGGAGCCTTGGCTATCGGTTCTTCCGAAGCATGTATGTTGGGTGGTGTTGCCGCCTGGTTGCGTTGGCGCGAAAGAAGAATAGCACAGGGCAAACCGACCGACAAACCTAACTTCGTTATCTCTGCCGGATTCCAGGTAGTATGGGAAAAATTCGCCCAGCTGTGGCAGATCGAAATGCGCCAGGTGCCATTGACACAAGAACATATCACACTCGACCCGCAGGAAGCCCTGAAGTATTGTGATGAAAACACCATCTGTATCGTCCCCATCCAGGGTGTTACCTGGACAGGTCTGAACGACGATGTGGAAGCCTTGGACGCTGCACTCGACGCATACAATGCAAAGACAGGTTACGACATTCCTATCCATGTGGATGCCGCTTCCGGTGGTTTCATCCTGCCGTTCCTGAAACCGGAACTGCAATGGGACTTCCGCCTGAAATGGGTACTTTCCATCAGTACTTCCGGCCATAAATTCGGTCTGGTATATCCGGGTCTGGGTTGGGTTGTCTGGAAAGATAAAAAATACCTGCCGGGCTCCATGTCTTTCAGTGTAAATTATTTAGGTGCAAACATCACTCAGGTCGGTTTGAACTTCTCTCGTCCTGCCGCTCAGATTCTGGGACAATACTATCAGTTCATCCGTCTCGGATTCCAGGGTTACAAGGAAGTACAGCAGAACAGTATGGCTGTAGCCGACTACCTGCATGCTGAAATCGGCAAGATGGCTCCGTTCCAGAACTACAGCAAAGATGTTGTGAACCCATTGTTCATCTGGTATCTGAAACCGGATTATGCTAAATCAGCTAAATGGACACTGTACGATTTGCAGGATAAACTGAAACAGAGCGGATGGATGGTTCCGGCTTATACATTGCCTGAAAACCTCGAAAACTGGGTCGTTATGCGTATCGTTGTCCGTCAGGGCTTCAGCCGCGACATGGCAGACCAGTTACTGGGCGACATCAGCAATGCGATCACCGACCTGGAAAAACTGGAATATCCGACTCCGACCCGTATCGCACAGGACAGACAACAGGCTGTAAAAGGCTCTGTCTTCACTCATACCGGCTGTCCTAAATCAACTAAATAATTTGTTTGGTTATGGATAAAAAGATTTCCGTTTCACAAATAAAAGAAGTGGCCCAGGAAGCCTATGAAATGTTCAAGACGAACACAGGCGGTAAGAATGCCGATTACATTCCTTATCTGGCAAATATAGATAAGAACTTGTTCGGTATCAGTATCTGCCTGATGGACGGGACACTCATCCAGTTGGGCGATTCCGAATATCGTTTCGGTATAGAATCCGTCTCAAAGGTACATACCGCCGTGTTGGCATTGCGCCAGTACGGTGCACAGAAATTGTTGGAAATGATTGGTGCCGATGCAACCGGACTGCCTTTCAACTCCATCATGGCTATCCTGCTGGAGAAAGACCATCCGTCTACTCCGTTGGTCAATGCCGGTGCAATTACTACCTGTAGTATGGTTCAGCCGATAGGCGACTCAGCTAAGAAATGGGACGCCATCGTTGCCAATATTACCGACCTTTGCGGCAGTGCGCCTCAGCTGATCGACGAATTGTACAAATCGGAATCGGCTACCAATTTCAACAACCGCTCCATTGCCTGGTTATTGAAGAACTACAACCGTATCTACGATGACCCGGATATGTCGCTCGACCTGTATACCCGTCAGTGTTCGCTGGGAATCACAGCTGCCCAATTGTCTGTCTGCGGAGCAACGATTGCCAACGACGGCCTGAACCCGATATCCAAAAAGCAGATATTCGACGGTTCATTGTCACCGAAGATTACTTCGCTGATTGCCACCGTAGGTTTCTACGAACATACCGGCGATTGGTTGTACACCTCCGGTATCCCTGCAAAAACAGGTGTAGGCGGTGGTGTGATGGGAGTGATGCCCGGCCTGTTCGGTATCTCAGCCTTTGCCCCTCCAATTGATAGCGCGGGTAATTCTGTAAAAGCACAATTGGCCATCAAATATATAATGAATAAACTGGGTCTGTCCATTTTCAATGGCGACCGGGTAACAATAACTGAATAACAAACAGTTTATTCTTTTAATTGGCAAGCCTCTTCGTCCCTCGTTCAGAGGGCGGGAGGCTTGTTTGGTTATTGTTTAGGTTTAACAAATCCTATCGGGTTACGAGGCTTATTAAATAGCTTCTTCTGTATTTGCAACTCAGCCAATGTTTTATTTATTAATTCCAGTTGTATACGGGTATCTTCGTTAATGTCGTTGTAATCGGTAAAGACATCTTCTATATATTCCTTCAACTGTCTGACGTCGTTTTGTAACTCCTGCAACTCATCCTTTGGAGGAGTGAATGCAATATGACGAATTGCTACAAAAGCACGCATGATACTCATGTTTATTTGTATAGCCGTTTTAGAGTTAAGAACGCTACTGAGCATTGCAACTCCCAATTCTGTAAAAGCATATGGATTTCGTCTAACACCCATCTTTATGGAATTGGTGGTCACAATTTGTGACTTCCAATTTTGAGTTTCTTCGTTTGTTAATTGAAACATGAAGTCTTCGGGGAAGCGGTCTGGATTACGTTTTACTGCTTGATTTAGAACTTTTGTCAACACTCCATACATTTCAGCTAAATCACGATCCAGCATGACTTTTTGTCCTCTGATCTCGTATATCTTACTCTGTATCACCAATAATTCATCTTTGTCTTTCATAATTAATCTGTTTTGATTGTTAATATGGAAACAAAGGTATTAAAAGCAATTGATATGTAATAGAAGTTGATTCTCTTTTTAATAATTAGCTCTCAGTATTCTCATTTATGCAAGTATGTATTTATTATTATGCTTATGACAACAACCTTCTTCACCTACGCCGATGCGTTGGTGAAACGTAAACGCAAGGCGGGCAAATATTCGACCGCCGATCTTTACCGCGCTTCCTCCAACTGGTTGCTGCGGTTTTGGGGTACCGACGAACTTTCGTTTGACGCGATAACCCCTGGTATGATAGACCGGTTCTATGACTGGCTTCTGGCACTGGGACATCTGAAAACAAATTCGGTGAACAGTTACCTCAGTAGTTTCCGGGCCATCTATCACACTGCTGTCCGTGAGGAACTGGCGCCGGCCGACCGCCTCTCGCCTTTTGCACACCTCAACTTGCGACAGGAGGAAACGGCTAAACGCGCCCTTCGTATTCAGACAATGGAAGAGATTGCCCGGATGGACCTCTCTGCCGAGCCGGAGTTGCAGGCAGCGAAGGACTTCGCTCTTTTCTCTTTCCTTGCCTGCGGGATGCCGTTCATCGATTTGGCGCATCTTACCCGCGACAATATCGTCGATAATGAACTGGTCTACAACCGTTGCAAGACGGGGGTCCTGGTGCGTGTCGGTATTACTCCCGGCATGCAACGGCTATTCGATAAATATGCATTGTCCGACAGCCGCTATCTTTTTCCTGTTTTGCCCGAAAAGGCGGAAGGCGAACGGTTACATGAGGCCTATAAACAGGCTCTGCACCATTACAACGGTTGTCTGGTGGAGATTGGATCGCGCCTTTCCGTCCCGGTCTGCCTCACCTCGTACGTCTTTCGGCATACCTGGGCGACGGCAGCTTTGTACAACGACACACCGGTAGCCATCATTAGCCAGGCACTCGGACATACATCGGAGCGGACGACACGTCACTATCTGGCTGCACTCGACCAGTCGAGACTCAATTCTGCCAATGAGATTATTACAAAAGGATTGGATGTCCTGGTAGGAGTGAGGGTGTAACCTTATTTGTGAAATAAGGTATTTTGTCCCGTTTGATACAAGCTGTGAAAAACAAAGTTTATACTAGTGTGGGAACGAGGCAAATATAGGGATTTTATTTGAACAATGGCAAACATCTCTGCTTATAATTAAGTGGGTGGGGGATTTTTTAGGTAAAAAGGTGACATTCATACGTTTTTTCATGAGATATGGGCATAGTAAGGCGGAGGGTATCTTTTCCTCTCTCGAGAGGGGGCAGGGGGTGTGTTAATACTTTAAATAAAGACTTTCCAGATAGAAAATCACAGATAAAACAGTTAAATATCCGCGTTAATCTATGTAGTTCGTGCTTTAGTACGGCAATTTACACACCCCCTACCCCCTCTCGAGAGGGGAGGAAGTTATTCTCTGTTATGATAATCATAAGATAAACTGGTACCTTATTTCACAAATAAGGTTACGGATCACACAGGTAACGCCTTGTCCAACCAACAGGCTTAATTATTTATTATTATGGTTGAAAAAATCATTTTGACTGCCGATCTTTACGACAATGCCGTCACGGAGCGAAAAGGCGATTACACAGCGAAGCCCCGTATTACAGGAACAGTGCGAAACCATCAGATTGCCGAACGCATCCTGGCAAGAGGTTCTGAATTGCGATTGGATACAATCGAGTATATCCTGGGCATGGGCGATCAGGAAAAGGTAACCGCTATTGCCGAAGGTAAAAGCGTTGTTGACGGTGTAGGCCAGTACATGGCGACACTCACAGGTCCTTTCGAAGGCGAAAAAGCAGCTTTCGACCCTGCTAAAAACAAACTCACTGCCAGTTATGTACCCGGTAAATTACTGCGTGACACATTGAAAAACGTAGTGGTTGAAACCCGCCCTGCTGTCACGGGCCCAATCATCAATTCAATTACCGATTCTACCACCGGCGAAATGAATACTCAACTCACTTCTGCCGCCCCTGCCGTTATCAGTGGCTCTAATATCAAAGTGGCAGGCGACGATGCCAGCATAGGTATTTTCTTTACAAAAACAGGCGGTACTGCACAGAAATGTCCGTTGCTAGTTCATAACAATCCTTCTGAATTGACTGTCATGATGCCAACCCTCGAAGATGGCGAATACACGTTGAGTATCGTTACCCAATCGGCTGCGGGTAATAAACTTGTAAAAGAACCGCGCACTTATATCTTCCCTGTATTACTTTACGTAGGTAACAAACCGAGTGGTGGAGGCGGAGACCGTCCTGAAATCGAGTAATACTATCCGACCAACGTTGGTTAGACCGACTAACCAATGGCAGAGACACTATCTAACTGGAGGCAGTTAGGGCTTCTAACCAACGTTGGTTAGGCTATGCGCCTAAAATATGTTAAATGAATAATTGTACCTCCCTAAGTATTTAATATTAATTTAATTACTGCTATAGTAGGGAATAGCAGCAAAATTGTTAGAGATATGAAAATCACAAATTACTGTTCTATGCTAATCGCCTTAATGGTGATAACAACAAGTTTTCCAAGTTGCGATGGAGGAGAAGGAGATCCGATTCCTAACCGTGAAGAACAAAACGATGGGAATGATAACAAAGATGATGGCAAAGATAATCCTGGAATTGTCACAGAATCTCCGTATAAACCATGTTTTACAGCTAATAAAGTAAAAGAGTTAGTTATTGAGGAAATCAAAAGAGATCCTAATATACCTTCTCGAACAGAATCTTATTATTATCATAATATATTTTCTTATGATAATTCAGGAAGAATTTGTGAGCATAAGAGATTCACCGAGAATTCCAATAATATCCAAACAGAGAACATTACTTATGTTGGCGATACAATTAAGAGAACATACCCTGATGAAAGAGGTTTAGATAGTTTTTTATTATTAAATTCTGAAGGGTATATTAGTGACGCTAATGGTAGTATTAGTTCACGAAAATATGACAAATCAGGTTATCTGGTTGGTTATTATTTAGCCGGATATAATGATGGTAATTGTACTTTGAATTATGAAAATGGTAATCTAGTTAGAGAATCAGCTCCTATCAATACTTATGTTTGTTCTTATACAGAACACTTAAATAATACATCTTTAGATCTTAGTTATTTCTTAGTGAGAAGAGAAGGTTCAACATTAATCTCGGTACCAACGGATATTGAAGGGAAACGATCTAAAAATCTTCCGGCAAAATGGGAATATGTCAGAGGGACTATTTGGACAACTTATTCTTATGAGTTCGATTCGGATAACAGGGTCGTACAAATAACCTCAAAACATGAATCTGATTTCTCTGATTATCCTACAATGACAATTTACTATGTAACATATATGGATTAATCGTATTAAAGAATATTATGTGTAATTTTTAAAGTGAAAACAATGAAAACAATTAATTGGTATGTAACGGTCTTCACATTAATGTTGTGTTCTATTTTCTTTTCATGTGGAGATGATAATGAAGATTCTTTATCTGAGGAAACTTCTACAGAATTGGATAATGAAAGTCAAGCTATTATCAATAAGTATAAAGATACAAGATCGCTGATAGGAGAATGGGAATATGCCGGATATGGTAAATCCGATTTTAGATTTGCCAGTGATGGAAGATGTTTCATGAGAGGATCTATGTCGGGCGACTTTTATACTGAAGGTGTTTGGAATTATGATACGGAAAGTCGTTTGTTATCAACAACTTGTGGTAGTTGGGCATGGACTGTTAATCTACTTACCGAACGAGAGTGGAGTGGAATTTCACCTGGGGGTAATGCTTTTTCCTATAAAAGGAGATATAATTGGAATGATCCTAATGACGAATTACTTGTAGGAAAATGGGTGAACGAGGAACAAAATGCCATTGTAATATTTTACGCAGACCAAAGATATAAATTTTCGATAGATAATACTGTATTTAATGGGACTTATGAAGTTACAACAATTCCTGTAGTAGATAGCCAATGTGATTATAGAAGGGTGATTGATTTGGTCGGTGATCTTTATGGTAAAATGTATGTTGGAGGATTAGATGGGTATATGTTGAATATTAGTAGTTGCATACAAGGTGCTATTCAATTCGAGATGGATTATATATACAGTGATTTTTTAGATTGAATCAGGATATACGGACAAACTTAAAGAAGGCTGTGCCATCCCTTTCGTTGGGAATCAGGGCACAGCCTTTATTTATTAGAACTGATGGTTTCTTTCATATTTTTTTATCTGAAGCTAGTTTAACCGCTTTTCCTTTCTCTGTAAGATAATATCCTTGTTTAGGATGTTTTGATTGTGGATATTTGGGAGCAATTAGTTCGGCTTGCAATGCTGGGTTCAGATAATGTTTGCGGAAATAAGTGCGATGATTAAGTGAAAGTCTTTCCATTATTTCAGTAACCAATAATGTTTCTTGACCAATAATAGATAATAGTGATTTAACTTGGTCACTAACTTGGTTAGCATATCGGAATATAACCCACACGAAATTACCGTTTGTATGAAATTCAGGTTCCGGAAGTTCTACTCTTTTGCATTCGTTTATCATTAGTCCGATGCCACGTCCCCAACTTTCCAGTACTTTTCTTTTATATAGAACATCTGCGATCAATGGATTTTGAGGTTCGGAACGATGTTCGGATTTTAAATTCTCTATGCTTATATCTGTAGGGAAAGTACCTATGTTTTCTATTTCTATACGGTCATCATAAATAGCAATTCTGACAGATCCGCCCGGAGAATGGTATTGCCTGTGACAAAGAGCGTTGATAAATCTCATCTTTATCAAGATCTTCTTGTTTTCTATGATGTTATTTTTCCCCTTCCGCAGGTTTCGATGCCGTCTGTTTTGCTGCTTCCGGTTGCGGCGTATTATCTTCATTATATAATTCATTCTTCCGTTTATTCGCGTTCTGTACGAGACTGGTTACATAAACGGTAAAGATCGGGAACATCATCATTCCCAGTGCAGCCAGCAGAACCGATAGTATCCGCCCTGTCGGTGTGACGGCGTAAATATTTGAGCCAACTGTCGTAACGTCCATAAAGGCCCACCAAAGAGCATCATCATAGCCGGTGACCTGCGGATTTACCTTATGTTCGATCACGAAGAATATCAGGCTGGAGAAATAAACTGTTGCCAGCAACATGGTCAGGTAGGATACGAATAGTCCTGAAGCCTTGTTTGAAGATAACCATCCTACTACGATTGCCAGTGCATATCCGCTGCGTGCTAACGGGATAAAACGCAGGAAATAGGTGATTTCCGGGGAGAATTCAATTCCGTAATAACTGATAATATTAAGATAAGGAATAGATACGATTAAGAAAATAAAGTGGGTTTGCAGATAATATAATTTACGTTTTGATAAGAAAAACTCCAAAACGAAATCGGCAATAAAGAACATGCAGATCCAGAACTGTATCTTCAGATAGGAACCCTGTGTCATGAAAGGGATATTCTTAAATGTATCGACTGAGATGACTACAATAAGGAAAAGGGAGAGTAGCAAAATGATAACATGCAAGACTCCGTATATTCCTCTTTTTTCGTAAATAATGTCATTGAAAGCAGACTTCATTGCGTTTAATTATTAGGCGTTTAGATAGAAATATTTTAGGTTATCTAACAAAGGATACCGTGATTTTGTTTTTAACACTATTCTGTTAATTAACCTAGTTTGACATCTTGTTGACAAACTAACACAATAACGATTTGTTTTACTGACATATTTAAAGCGAAACTAAACAATACAAAATTCACATTTAAACAGTAAAATTCATGGCAAATGTAGGAAAAGCAGTAAAACTTGGAGTTTTTACTCTTGCAATTATGAATGTTACGGCGGTAGTGTCTCTCCGCGGACTACCTGCCGAGGCTGTATACGGATTAAGTTCAGCCTTTTATTACTTATTCGCGGCAATCGTATTTTTGATCCCTACGTCGCTGGTGGCAGCCGAGTTGGCCGCTATGTTCCAGGATAAACAAGGTGGGGTTTTCCGATGGGTGGGGGAAGCCTACGGGAAAAAATGGGGTTTCCTCGCTATTTGGGTGCAATGGATTGAAAGTACGATCTGGTATCCTACCGTGTTGACCTTCGGTGCTGTTTCCATCGCCTTTATCGGGATGAATGATGCGCATGATATGACACTGGCTTCAAACAAAATGTACACGCTGGCTGTGGTACTGATCATTTACTGGCTGGCTACCTTTATTTCGTTGAAGGGGTTAAGTTGGGTTGGTAAGGTTGCTAAAGTGGGTGGTATTGTCGGTACGATCCTTCCGGCTGCCCTGTTGATTATCCTTGGAATCGTTTATCTGTCTATGGGGGGGCATTCAAACATGGACTTCCATGGTGATTTCTTCCCTGATTTCTCTAAGTTTGACAACCTGGTGCTGGCCTCCAGTATCTTCCTGTTTTATGCAGGTATGGAGATGGGAGGTATCCACGTAAAGGATGTGGAAAATCCCTCTAAGAACTATCCGAAAGCCGTATTTATCGGTGCGTTGATCACTGTTCTTATCTTCGTATTAGGTACTTTCTCTCTGGGTGTTATTATTCCTCAGAAAGATATCAACCTGACACAGAGTCTGTTGGTCGGTTTCGACAATTACTTTAAATTTATCCATGCTTCCTGGTTATCTCCGATCATTGCCGTAGCTTTGGCATTCGGTGTGCTGGCAGGTGTATTGACATGGGTTGCCGGTCCGTCAAAAGGTATCTTTACCGTGGGTAAAGCAGGTTATCTGCCTCCTTTCTTCCAGAAAACAAATAAGATCGGTGTTCAGAAAAACATTCTGTTGGTACAGGGATGTGCGGTTACTTTATTGAGCCTGCTGTTCGTGGTAATGCCTTCCGTACAGAGTTTCTATCAGATTTTGTCACAGTTGACAGTGATCCTTTATCTGGTTATGTACCTGCTGATGTTCTCCGGTGCTATCGCATTGCGTTACCGGATGAAGAAGGCAAACCGTCCGTTCCGTATCGGTAAACATGGCAACGGATTGATGTGGTTTATCGGTGGTCTTGGTTTCTGTGGTTCGTTATTAGCTTTCATCTTGAGCTTTATTCCACCCAGTCAGATTTCTGTCGGTAGTAATACCGTCTGGTTTGCCGTATTGATTATCGGTGCCATTGTTGTTGTGGCTGCTCCATTCATCATCTATGCTTCTAAAAAAGCATCCTGGGTTGATCCGAATGCACATTTTGAGCCTTTCCATTGGGAAGAAGCTAAAGTACAGGCTCCTGTTGCCGGTGCAACAGCCACAACTCAGACTGCCAATACAAATAGCACAAATACAACTACGAATACAACTAAATCGAATAATACACAAGCATAATATATACTTATGTAATTTCTATTCTACGTACTAAAAAGAGGAGGGGCGGAACCGTGATGGTCTCGCCCCTTTATTATACAGTGCGGGTCTCGGATTAACGGACTATTTCGATGGATGCAGTACCCAACAGGCCGGCTTTCGTACTACCCCGGTACATGGTCGGGACAGACAGGTAATAGTTGGCTGCGGTATTGTAAAGCAATATCTCGATCTGGTTATCTCCTTCCTTTATGTATTCCGTGATGTCGAAACGCCAGGGCGAGGTGAGCTTCAGTCCGGCTTTCTGCTTGTTTACCCAGACTTCGGCTGTGGAGACCACTTGTCCCAGGTTCAGATATACTTTATCTCCGTTATTCTTTTCCAAATGAATGTTTTTCCGGTACCAGGCACCGCCGGAGTAAGTGGAAAGACCCTCTATCTGTGTCCAGTCTCCTGCGGAAATGAGACCGTCCCCGCAGGTTTGTTTAATCGGGCCGTCGATAGCGGCGCCTCCGGCATTTCCCCAGGGTTCTTTTATGGATATGGCTACGGTTGATATCCGTTTGGACGGATTGGTCATTACGGCTTCATACCGGGTCAGGCCGTCCGGACGTTTCTCTTTTACGCTTAGATTGCATAAGGTACCGTTTACCCAAACTTTGGTCTCACCGAAGGCCGAAAACTCGAGTTTCTTCAGTCCGGGAGCAGAGGTGAAGCGGTATTGGCCGTAAGTAGGCTCTTCGGTTTTGTTTATATCGAATGGCAAAAGGGATAAGTCCCCCCGGAAATTCGTAGCGAGAGGTTTTTCTGCGGTAACTTCTTTCAGTATACGAGGGGTATCTCCGGCTTTACGCACCACACAGTAAGTTACCCCGAATGTATCGTAATGGAGAACGATTTCATTGGTTCCCCGGTTAAGAGTGACGGTAGAAGTGGAGGGGCTGACTGCTTTACCATTGATGTAGATATCGGCCGGTTTTAGTTCTCCGAATATCAGTTGGTAGTTACCCGTTTCGGGAGCCAGAACGTTTGAATAGAGGTAATAGTTCTTGTTTCCGTTAGGATCTTCTACGCGGACTGTTTCCCTGAACTCTTTTTCGAGTTTACCCATACGGATAAATTCATCGTGAACAGTGGCTTTCAATCCATGCCATCCCTGATGACCGTAATCATTCTCAACACCCCAGCGCCATGAATATTCATAGGGTTTCCAGGCATATTTCTTATTATCGATTTGAACCCTGTTGCTTTGATAGGGAAGATGGGTGAGAAGTTCTTTCTCAGATAATTCAGGAGTGGCTTCCAGTATCATAAACTTGGTTCCGTAGGTGAAAGTCTGGCTTTTCCATCCTGAATCGTCGAAGGAGGGAGATTGCCAGTCCGCTGTTTCGGAAGAGGCCTGGTTGTATCTGGCTTTATAGATATAAGCACCCAGCAGTTCCTCGGTTGCAGGCCAGTGGAAGTCTCCGAATTTATTATTTAAAGAAGGTTTGAGGTCGAATGACCATTCACCGTCGAGTAATATGGTTTTGGAGACGCTCGTTTGAGGTACTTCTGCAATTATAGCCTTTTTGGCCGGATCGAAGACGAATAGATGGAGGTCTTGTTTTTCCATCGGCATTTGGATAATGGTTCCTTTGTCTGTTGTTTTTGAGGCGGTAATTTCTTTTGTTTTACCTGTCCAGGGATCCCATAATTCGATTCCTCCGGTGGCGCGGAAAAAGCATTCGGTACCGGAAGGAACATTGTATACGGCATACAAGTCCTTATTTCCGAGTTTACGGTGCATGATGTATGGCATATCTTTTTGCGGTTGCTGCGACAGGATGCGGAAGTCGCGGGTAAGGTTTGTGTCGAGAATGTCGAGTACTTCTTGGTTCTCCTTGGCTACAAACGTGTTCTTGCTGTCGGGCCCGAACAGTTTGTTTAGTAACGAACGTACTTCGGGATCGTTCAATCCTTTCTTTTCCGTTGCTTCAGGTAGTTCTCCCAGGTTGATGACTATCCCGCCATTCTGTTTGAACTGCAAGGCTTTTTTCAATGAAGAATGACGGATTGCTTTCATGGACGGGATGATCAATACTTTGAATTCTTCGCCGGAGATATGGATCTTACTGTTTTTTATACTGGCTTTTGCAAGCGATTCATAATCCATAAAGTCGAAATCGACACCTTCCCGATATAGATATTCTCCCAGGCTGAATGCTTTTTGTACAGCTGTCTGGTCGTAGCCGGCTACAACTGATTCAACCGGATACAGGATAGCGACATCGGCCCGGTGGTATCCCTGGGAGAGAATGTAGCTGAGACGTTCGGTACATTCCAGGAACGGTCCCATTTCTTCCCAGTAAGGCATGTGGGTATGATTACATGGAGGCGCCCATTCCCACCAGCCGCCCATTGTACTGTAGTAGAAACCATGCAGGCTGAGCAGGTTTTGCCCCATCACGAAGTTGGCAAAGGTGGCATCGGTCAGATTGGCTGTATTGGTATCCCAGTTACTGCTGTGGAAACCTTCCAGCCATATCCTTGGACGTTTGTAAAGGTGGGCGATGGAGGAGGCTACTTTGTTCTTTATAATGTCTTTTCCCAGGTTTGGCTGGTCGCAACCCGGTGCCTGGTTCCATCGCTGGGTACGGAAATAATCGCCGAATTCACTGACATCTTTTCCCCGTCCGCCATGGTCGCAACCATAGATCAGGTTACGGTCTTCGTGCCATTGGTATACCGGAATAAAGAAGTTTTCTTCGCTCAGTGAAACCATGACATCGTTGTAGTCAAGCCGTATTTTAGGTGTGATCGGACCGATATGGGTGAACAGGGCGGTAAGATAAGGAACGATATCGTATCCCTTACGTTTCCGGAATTCGTCTCTGAAGATTGAATTCCATATATAACCATGCAGATTGAAGTTCAGCTCATCGGAGAAGAAGAAGTTCAGTCCTCCTTTGGATTGTTCCGGGAAACGGTCTTCAAATCGCTGGAAGAAGTGTTTGACATAACTTTTTCCGGAAAGAGGGTGCATCGGGTCGAGCGAAGGTTTTTTAGCTACGCTGTATACCTGGGTGACGATCCAGTTTCCTTCCACGGGTGATTGCCATTCTATTTTGTTACCTGTAAGATTTCCGGACAGGTTTATGCCTGAGTTTTCGATGATTTTCCCATCTGTTCCCAATTGGTAGGCGTAGAGGGAGAGTAGCTGGTCGTGGCATGTTTTTGCATACTTATCCTGGATCGTATCGCTTTCGAATTTCAGTTCGGCTCCTGTCAGTCCGGGATTTTCATTGAGGGCGTCGTCTACATAGGAACCTTGTCCCACTCCTAAAGTATAATCGCTGAGGCTGACGGTCATATTCCGTTTCTTTGCTTCCTCCATGAACCATCCGAACAGGTCCCACCATTCTTCTGTGAACAGGGCCGGTTTGGAAGGGAAAGTCAGTCCATAGCTGACGCCTCCTTTGTCCGAATGGGCATAATTTACCTGTAGGCTGGTTACTTTTTTAGCTGCCATCTGATCCAGATGATAGGTAAGATGTTCTTTGGTTAGTGTATCTCCCATCCACCAGTAAAAAGGTACTTCACCATACCCTTTGGGTGGCGTTGCAAAACCTTTCTTCAGGTCTGTCTTAGCGGTGCGGTCCGGATGGCCGGGAGATAATTGTCTCGTCTGTGCAGCAATGGACAGGGACAAGACAGATAGAATAAGGGTAAAAAGTTTTTTCATGGGTGATTAGTTTAGAATATGTATTGAAGCAAAAATAACTATTAATCAGAAGAATAATGTTTCAATAATGATATTAATGTTATGTGTTTTGGCTGAAAAAGCAGAGGGATGCCATAACGAAGGCATCCCTCGATCTGTTTATAGTTGATTTGTTCCGGTATTTGCGATTCGTTCGTTGAGTATCGTTTGTTTGTTGCTGTCCCAGTACTTACAATCGAGTTCGAAGAAGGTGGAAGTATAGGGTTTTGTCAGTTTTGTTTTGATGATGACTACTTCAAACAGATTGCTGATGCTATCCAGTCGGGCTATCAGGTCATCATGCCTGATGCTCGTTATTTCAGTTGCCGGAAGGACATTTCCCATCTCTGTTTTCAGATCATTTATCCCCGGGCAAAAACCTTCTTCCAGAAAAGATAGTTCTTCGTCCTGATAGATATGGGCATACACATGCAAAGAGTTATCCACCATCTTTTTTACTGTGCCCAAAACTTCCGTATAAGGCTCGTTTGCATATAAAGTGGTGATACCTTCCCTGGTTTGTAACGGATAAGCCATATCTGTGATGACAATCCAGTTACGGTGTCCCAGCAGAGGGAGTTTGTCTTGCAGGACGGTTTGCCAGTTTGTTTTGTGTTGGGAGTGGTGGTTGGTTGCTTCTTTTTGGATACACCCTCCACTCAGGAACAAACAAGCGAGTAAGTAGTAGATAATGTTTGATTTACCCATGGCTTTATCGTTTTATGACTTGTTTGTTGCCTTCTTTCAGGTCAAAATGCTTTAACCGTATTTCTTTTTCGCTACCGACGGTAAGGGATTTCAATTGGAGAGAACCGCTTATTACTTCGATTGTGATATCCTTGTCGCTGACGTTGATAGTTCCCCATGAATAGCCATTACTCCAAAAATAATTTCCCGGGCGTGCCGTAATTTTCATACTTTTATCAATGCCTGAATACTGAAAGTCGCTAAGTGCAATGATAGCAGACCAGCTTGCCATGGATCGGGCGTAATGATGACCGCATTCCGGTTCGCTGAATGGATTACGTTTTGCCCCATCATGGCGGTCGCGGATGGACCGGATACAGGTGAGTGCTTCTTTTTCCATTCCTTCGTAAATCATACCTACGGCTGCACAGTATTCAAATCCTGTCATTACCTCAGCAAAATAAGGAAACGGTACTTCCAGACGGCCTTTGGGCCAGGATGCCATAAGTAGCCCGGATTCATTGCCCATCACATATGAACGCATATTGTTGAAATGACGGCTGAAGTCTGATACGTAGTTGTATTTCATGATACTGTTCATGGTGGTCTGAATATGATCTTTGTTTCCGAGATAACCCAGCCCGCATAAATGTGACATATATTGGCCGACTAACTGGTCTACCAGACAGCCGGGGCCTAGCTGGAAAGATGGAATTTTGACATTCGGATTATTCATATCGAGGTATTCAAATGTCTCCGGATCGGTTATTTTGTGTTCATAATATTCGCCGTTGAATAAATTTTTGTCCATCCAGTTACTGCCTTGTTCGAATAAAGTTCGGCACTTTTGGGCGAAGCCTTTATCTTTCATCGCTATAGCCATTTTTTCCGCTGCTTTTAGTGCTCCCATATACCAGAAGCCCATTTGAGGGTTGGGACCAAAGTAATTCACGTCCATAGTGTTGTGTTGCGAACCCTCCATTACGCCATCCTGGTTGCCATCCCACCCCTTTTCAGTCCAAGCGTAAGAAAGTACTTTTTTGATCTGTCCCCAGTTATTTTTCAGGAAATCATTGTCTCCGGAAAGTTGCCATTCGCGGTATATCTTCATGATACAGCCCATTTGTCCATCGGCTGCGACACTGTTTCCTTTATTTGCTTCATTTAGTGGGAGAGAGGCTCTGAAGTTCATCAGGCCGTTCTCTTTAGTTGCGTAATTGAACTCTACGTCACGCATTGTTTTTGCCAGTTCTCCGAATAGATAAGGAGTAGCTGTTTCATAGTTCCAGACATGCGTACAGGAACCGGCGCAGGAACCGAAACGATCCATTACGCCTTCCCAACCCATCATATGACCGCTGGGTAAACGGAATACGGTTTGCGACCGTAAGGTTGCCAGGTTGAATAATGCTGCTTCTTTTACAACAGCCGGATAAGAAGTATTGAGTAAGGCGTTTACGAAAGATAAGGTTTTCTTCTCCAGTCCGGGAATTTGCGGAATGATTGTTTCTGCCGCTTTCCAGGCATCTGTATATTGACGGCTGTAATAATTTCCGACAACTGTGGAGGACCAGGCTTTCCGGTTTGGAAAATTCCAGGTGATATAGAATGTGAATGTTTCCGTGCTTTGCGGTTTTACTGTTTTTTTTACGGAGAGTGAGGCCATCGGGTCTTCATCTTCCTGTTTGTTTCGCTCGGTTAGCATACCGTCGGCACTGAAATCATCCCAGAAGTTCAGGATACCGTTATTCCAGTTGTCGGCTTTCGATGAAGTACGGTAGCTTACTCCACTGGTTGCCTGTGTCGTGAGAGCGACTGTTCCCCAGGCAGGATCATTTTTATCCACTCCGTCTGAATAGAGATAGATTCCTTTTATCCCTTTGTTTTCAACGTATTTGTTTTTATTCTCTTTTACACCGGTTGGGATATAGTCTCCTTTCCAGTCGGTACGGAATTTGCTTCCGTCTTTCCCTATAAAATTGCGCATGGAGCCGCAAATAGCAATTTCCATCGGTTGACTGGTTGTATTGGTCACTTCATAGGAAAGTACGGCAACAGGTAATCCGCTTGCTTCTGCATCCCCCGGAATAAGCGGGTTGAATCCTTTTATCGTGACTTTCACCGGTAGGTCTTTGTCTGATAAATGTACTTGTCCGAACGGATAAGCAGCATCAAATGAAGCCTGTGCAAAGCGAGGTAAGCCATGATGATTTACCGGACGACCTTCATAATGGAGATATTCCTGAGGGTATAAAGGACCGGCCAGTAGAGTGGTGGTGGCTTCCTGATTTTGTGGCTTCGCATAGATTGCGAAGAACGGGGCATTGTTTCCGGTTGTTACCGTACTGTATTTCTTGGCAGGTACATTCATGATCTCCCAATCCCGGAGTTCTCCGCGACCACCCAGCGATACCGTTCCGGTCCCGATGCCTCCTAATGGAAGTGCAATCTGGTAAAGGTGTTCCTGGTCGTAGTTTTTCAGTACCGGCCATTCTTGTGGCTTCCATTCCTGAGATGCAATGGCTCCGGAAACGAGTGTACAAATTGTTAGTAATATTAATTTGTTCATATTTTAAAGTTAGTATAAAAAGCCGATCAGACTTTATTCGGATCGGCTTTTTCTTGTTAATATAATTACCAATTCGGATTTTGCCCTAAGTTAGGATTCTTATCTCTTGCTGACTGAGGAATCGGCCACAGGTAATGTTTACTTGCGTCAAAAGTACGGTTTTGTCCCAGGAATTGTTCTACGGAATAATCTCCAATAGGAGCCTTTTCATCCTTATTGATGCCGTACCCTGGTTCGTTTAGAACTTTTTCTGCTGTTTTCCAACGAAGAATATCAAAGTAACGTTTATGTTCCGCTACGAATTCGTGTCGTCTTTCTTCCCGTATCTTTTCTCTCATTGCTACCTGGTTCCCTGTCAGTTGATCCACACCAGGCAAACCTGCTCGTTCGCGCACCTGATTGGCAGCCCATGCTATCTGTGGGTTTCCCGGATCATATTCATTTAATGCTTCTGCATAGATCAAGAGGACTTCTGCATACCGGTACAGGCTGAAATTAGTCCAGGAGGCATCGGGTTTCACCAGTTCCTGATCATTGTATTTCAGATACATATATCCTGTAATACCGCCTCCTTCATGATTTATTCTCTCGTTTTTATTGTAAGCCGGATGCGGCATATAAGGTTCGTATGAACCGTTCGGACGCAAGCATTCATAACCAGGCAGGAAGAATGTTTTCTTCAGTCGGGCATCTCGGTTTTCCCACGGGTTGTTCATGTCATATAAATCCGATTCAAAAATGGTTTTACCGTCTGTCATTTCGTAAGAATCGACCAACTGGCGGGTCGGACAGAAACTTGCCCATCCTTGTCCGGTAATTCCGGTTCCGGCCGGAGATGCTAAAATCGGTAACATGTGAGTGATTTCATCTTCCTTATATTGGTAAGCCAGAATAACTTCCTTATTGTTATTATTTGCTGCTGATTTAAAAATGCTTGCAAAGTCATCTTCCAAACTGTACAGGTTCATGTCGATCACTTTCTTTGCAGATTGGGCGGCTTCTTTCCATAACTCTGTGCCGTCCTGGTTGTGATGGAATTTTGCGTAACTAGCCATATCCAGGTACATATCGGCTTTCAATGTCAGAGCTGCTCCCTTGGTTATGCGTCCGATATCATCACCGGAATAGGTTTCCGGCAGATATTCGATTGCTTTATTAATGTTTTCCAATGCGTAGTTGAGTACCTCCTGTTTAGGCGAACGTGGCAATGCTGCTTCATCCAGGTCTATCGGCTTTTCTTTGATTAGCGGAATGTCGCCGAAGTGACGTGTCATACGATAATAGCGTAATGCCAGGATAAACCGTGCTTCCCCTTCGAAACGTTTCTTTTTGCTCTCATCGATGTTCATACCTTCCAACCGTTCCAGGAAATAAAGGATTCTGCGGATATGGTCGTATTTCCACTCCTCGGAAAGGTAACCGGTAGCTGCGTTATGTGATCCCTGACAGATATATCCCAGCCCGCTTTCGCCCCAGGCATTGGTCATTAATGAGTTATCACTTTGGCAATCTCTCCAGAAATCACGGGAGTTGGGTAATAATGGGTATAATGCGTTTACACCTGCCAACGCATCAGCCTCTGTTTGCCAGAATGTATTTTCTGAGGCTTGGGAAAGAGGATCCCGGTCCAAAAAGTCCGAACAACTGCCGAATGTAAGGGCAGAAGCCAATATCAATGCTATACTATATTGTTTCATAACTTATTAAAATTGAAGATTAAAACCAAATGAGAATGTTCTTGCCAGCGGATACCATCCACCTTCCGGGTCGAAACCGTCATAGCCTGTGATCGTAGCTAAATTCTGGCCGGACAGATATACTCTCAAATATTTAATATTAACACGTTCCAACACACTTTGGGGGACAGTATAACCGACCTGTACGTTTTGAATTTTCAGGTAATCGGCTGTACGTAACCAGAAACTATTATATCGTGAATCATAATCATTGGATGTGTTTGTCAGTGTCAATCGTGGATAAGAGGCATCCGGATTACTTTCACTCCATGCATCCAGGTGCATAGGGCGTGCATTGTCTGTCAGATAGAAAGCCCACCCTTCGTATCCCTGCAGATACTTTTTCGTATTCAACTTTCCGTACATATTCAGGGAGAAATCGAAATCTTTGTATCCGAAAGACAGGTTCATACCGAAGTTCAGAGGGATTTTCCGGTTCAGCACTACGCGGTCTTCCCCGTCGATAATGTTATCGCCGTTTTGATCTTTATATTTGATATTACCGGGTAGAACATTTCCCTGGTTCGGAGAATTGGCAATCTCTTCTTCGCTCTGGAACAGGCCGATCGCTTCGTAACCGAACGGTAGCTGATAACGGTCGTTCAGATAGGTTACCGTATTATTTTCAATCCATCTTTCAGAATCTCCCATTTCCAGCACCTTGTTTTTGGAATAACTGAGGTTGACGTCGATGCCCCAATGGAAATCACCGTTCCCATCCTGATAACCTGCCATGATATCCATACCCTGATTCTTCATTTTCAGCAAGTTTGAGTAAGGAGCATTTAAGCCGAATTCGCTTGGAACGGGTGGTCTGTACAAGATGTTATCTCTCATGTTTATAAAATAGTCGGCAGACAATTTGATCCGTTGGTCAAACAATCCGAAATCCAAACCGATATTGGTATATTTGGATTCTTCCCATGTGATGTTCTGGTTGACGGCGATGTTATTGTATGCACCCCCTACCAGTTTATCATTGAAGGCATAAATCTTTGGATTATAAGATAATATCTGAGCTGTCGGATAGTAACCTACTTTTTCGGCATCTCCCAGGACACCCCATGATGCTCTTATTTTCAATTCGGACAGCCAATTGTTCGTTTCAATCATAAATGATTCACGGTGCAAATTCCAACCAGCCGAGAAAGACGGGAATACCCCCCATCGGTGGTTTTTGGCAAAACGGGAAGAACCGTCCGCACGTAAACTAGCTTCGAACAAATACTTTCCTTGATAATCATAATTCAATCGACCGAACCAGGATTGAACCGCCACGTCATTGGCGTATTCGTTTCCGTCACCGTCTGCACTACCATTTTGTTTATTGCTGCTACCGGTGTTTAATACGTCCACATTATCAAACGGCATGTTATCCCGGGATGCCCAGAAACCGTCGGATTTATAATATTCCTGCGAGTAACCGGCTAACACTTTAAAGTTATGATCGGATGCGATTTTAAAAGAATAGTCGGTTGTAAACTGTAACTGTGTACGGAAATTGTATGTATTCGTTTCTTTTAGAGAAGATACCCGGTTTTCCGTTTTTGCGATATTGCCTTCTTCATCGTATAAGTAATATGTACTTACACGATTTTTGGTAGTCGTATTATGGGAATAAGTAGCTATATTTCCTTTAATATTCCAGTCTTTCAGAGGAGAATAGGTCACATCGAAGATCGCCATCATTTCTTTATGCCTTTCTTTGGAATAGCCGGATTCGTTTACTCCCGCAATCGGGTTGCCTCCCATTGCCCCACCGGCAGCGTATGAACCGTCGGAATTCCTGATCGGAGTGATCGGAGAGATTCGGGCAGCCTGTGATTGCCATCCTGTAGTACCTCCATTCGGATTTTTGATATTTGTCTGTGTATATTGCAGGCTGGCATGTGCTTCCAGGTTCTTCAATATCTGAAAACGCATATCCGGTTTGAATATCAGACGATTGTAATTATTATTCGGTAAGTTTCCATCCTGATAGTCGTTGGATATGGAGAAACGGTAAGCAATCGATCTCTCTTTACCGGACAACGCCAAATGCGTATTATTGATAATGGTATTTTTCTTATAAATTTCTTTGTACCATTTATTATCTACATACTTACCGGCTCTCAGGTCTTGGATGCCCTGTTCTCCGTAAATAGCATCCTTTCCATCGTTGATCATTGCCTGGTCGTATAGACGCATGAAATCTTCTGATCCGACAAAGTCCAGCTTAAACTGTGGATTTTGTATACCGATATTACTGGAGAACTCCACAGTCGGACGCTCTGTTGCTTTGGCCGTTTTGGTAGTCACCAAAACAACACCATTGGCGGCGCGTGAACCGTAGATAGCAGCAGAAGCAGCATCTTTCAACACGGATACACTTTCTATATCATTGGGGTTCAATGTATAGATATTACCCGGCATGCCGTCTATCAGGACCAAAACACCTGAACTGTTACCAATAGTGGAGGTACCACGTATGTTGATGCTTGCACCGGAACCGGCTGCACCGCTTCCTTTCGATACGACCATACCCGGTACCGAACCGGCCAGCAATTCCTGTACGTTGGTAACAGGACGGGATTTAAGGACCTCATCTGTTTTAACGGTACCGATTGATCCGGTCAGGTTCACTTTCTTTTGTGTACCGAACCCGACCACAACCACCTCGTCGATAGCCTGGGTATCCTCCTTCAGAATGATTTTCAAACTGGTTTGTTTTCCGGCTTTGATTTCTTGTGAAGTATAACCGATGTATGAAATAACGATAATATCATTATCAGATATATTTTCCAGGCTGAAATTGCCATCTACATCTGTGATCGTCCCGTTCGTAGTACCTTTGACAGATACATTAGCACCGATCACAGGCTCTCCGTTATTGTCTTTAACCGTACCTGTAATTTTCCTGTTTAACTGTTGGTTATCATTAACGGCATCGGAATGATTCTTTTTAGATAACAAAATGTATTTGTTGGTAAATTCGTAACTGATATCTGTGCCTTCGAAAGCGTCTTTCAGGTATGAGATCACTTTTCCTGATTTTTCCTGAACACGTATTGTCCGTTCCGTATCAACTTCCCGGTTGCGAAATACTACCAGATAGTCTGTTTGTTTCTCTATTTGATTGATGAGTTGCCCGATGGATATCACATTTGTTTCCAGTTTCATAATGGCATTTTGTGCTTCTGTATTTGTTGCCATCAGTTGAAAAATACAGACGAATAGCATAAATAGCGATACTCTCATGATTCTAAAATATTCTTTAAAGTGTTGATCATGTACAATAAAGAGTGGTAACAAAGTTTTTATTTTCATATCTTTGCTAATAATTAAGTGAATACTAAAAATTTTTGACTTGATGTGTTTACTTGATTGTCAACGGCGGATGTTACAGCATCTGCCGTTTTTGCTTTTAAAAGTGTTTCTTCATAGGCATACTAATTTTAATGATTATACATGTTATCTGCTTAATGTGAAGATATTCTTTTCTTCATCTTTGCTGATTTTGAATTTGTGTATTTTCTGTATCATGTGTAAAATTTGATCGATGCCATCACGTTGACGGAATTTCCCGGTGTATTCCCAGTTGTATATGGATTGATCTTTTACAATGATCTTTACGTCATAATAGAGTTCGAGTTTCTTCAATATGTCGATAAGCGGTTCGTTGATAAAGCTATATATCCCGTCTCTCCATAAGAAATAATCTGCATGGGGCAGGGAGCCTATTTTCATTTGGTTTCCCTTTATTGTCACTTGTTCATCCGGTTTGAGGATAACTCCTTTGGATTCGGCATGAGGAAAATATACTTTTAACCCTCCTTCAAGCAGGCTTGTTTGAATTGTCTCTTTCCCCGGATAACTGTGGACATTGAATTTTGTGCCCAGGACCTTCATTTCTACTCCCTGTGAAGATACGATAAACGGTTTTTCCGGGTTTTTAGCGACATCGAAAAAGGCTTCACCTTCCACGGTTACTCGTCTTTCTTTTCCAGAGAATAAAGCGGGATAAGTTAATTTTGTTTGTGAATTCAGCCAGACTTCAGTTCCATCCTGCAAAGTCAGTTTTACACGTTGACCGGCCGGTACATACAGGGTATTCTCAATGTCCGCTACAGACTGTTGTATATCATAGTGACTGGTGGTAAACCAGTAGGTAGACAAAACCAGTAATGTGATGGCTGCTGCATAACTGGCAGTATGTAATATGATTTTGCGTATCTTTTTTGTTCGGATGATTTTGTTGAACAGTATATATCCCTGTCTGTTTACCTCTTTATTATCTGACTGGTCGGAAAGAGTTAGCAGGGCATGCATGTTTTTATATTCAATGAATTGTTTTTTCAACTCACTGTTAGTTTCCACCTGTCTTAAAAACTGCAATCTTTCTGTAGTATTAAGCTCTCCCTGGAAATATTTTATTATTTGTTCATTCATAATTTTGTCCTTGTATATAGTAAACACCTAAGCATGAAAAATCCGCTAAACGGAAAAATATTTTTTTCTGATTTCTTAAAGACAAAGAATAAATAGTAGTATCGGAAAGTAATCTTTAAGTTCGATTCTGAGTTTTTTATAAGCAATGCCCATTTGAGTTTCAATGGTGTTAATAGAGATATTCAATTCCTGGGCTATTTCTTTTTGTTTTTTACCTTCGATTTTACTCATAATGAATATTGTCCGGCATTTTTCAGAAAGGGTGTCTAATGCACGGGAAATAATTTTTTCTATATCCTGGTCAGAAAAAAGGTTATTATCGAATGCTTCTAATGAATCTAAATTCATTCGTAGGGAAATGGTGTATTCTTCCTGTAGTTTACTGGCTGTTTCTTGTACGACTAATTTGTGACGAAGATGATTCAGGCATTTGTTTTTTATGGTAGTGAACAAATAGGCGATGAGATTCATATGCATATTGAGCATTTCTTTGTTTTCCCAAAGTTCAACGAAGACATCCTGCACAATATTTTCGGCATCTTCCTCTGAGATAACGTATTCTTTTGCAAAATACTTCATCTTTGAGAAATATGAGAGATAAATGTCTTCAAATCTGGTCTCTTCTCTTTGCTCAGGGAATGCCTTTATTTTCATAGGTTAATAACTTTGTTCTAGAAGAACTACTATGTTTATTCAAATGCAAATATAAGTTATTTATGAGATAAGTACCTAATTATGTGGAACAATTCATTTAGTTCCTCAAATTGTATAAAAAGGATGTTTACGTTGTAAATATGAGTATGTATCTTAATAATCAGTGTGTTGATTTTGTAATAATGATATAGTTCTTCTAGAACTAAGTCAGTTTTAGTATTTCAAAAGCTTTTCCTTCCTTTTTGTTGAATAAAGAAAACCTGTTTCCAGAGTCAATTTGTTTGAATATTGACCTGATGTGTTGCCCATCCAGATTTCGATAGTTCTGAGAAGCTGTTTTGATTTCATTGTTTTGCTTCATTTATAGAAAAAGATGAAACCTTCAGAGAAAAAGCTTACGTTTTTTTCAGAATGGGTAGGCTGCCATTTCAAATAAGTGCCGCAGTGATTTTTCATAACTGCGGCAACTACTGCAAATGACTGTAGTTGGTATCTAAAATGGCTCCTACAAGCGAGATCCATATATTTATCTTTCAGCCTTCAGTTATTTCAAGGTGTTGATTTATAAAGTGTTATCCTGAAATGATAATAAAACGTGTCATCGAGGTAAAATATGTACTGTAGCGTCCTGAATTTAGTTGTCAGATTGTATTTCTGCCAACTATTTTCATCCTTCAGGATTATGATCTGATTATCAAAGGGAGGAAGCTCCTGAAAGCTGAAACGTGTATAATGAATAGATAGTTATGTATGTGACGTTACATAGTTATCTATATGCAATTACATAGTGACTAAAATCCAGCCTATAGGGAAACAACTGCTACCTTCAAGGGAATAAGCAGGCAGGATATAGAGAAGCGGCAGCTGCCCTTTAGGGAAAAAACAGGTACATTTCCGGGGAATAAAGTCTGCTTGACCAGGGGTCACCGCCACTTTCATACCAATTTCTAACAAATAAAGCAATAAGTTATTCATAAACGGCAGTATAAAAAAACTCCGGCTCATACTTTTGTTATAATAAGTATGAACCGGAAAATGTGTGGATTGGAAAAGTAGTCGTTATTTATTCATGTTTACGTAATCCTGTTTCAACTTTTTCCATCTGTCTCCTAAACTTTGAATCGTGACAATATTAGGTTTTTTACCTTTGCCGGCCTCGTAAATAAAAGGGCCTTCATAGCCTGATTCTACTAAAGCTGAGAGTAACTCTGTCCAGTCAATAACTCCTTCTCCTGGTAACCAATGTCGTTCGTTTTTACGGTCGTAGTCAGACATGTGGGTATTTTGGATCTTTCCTTTTGTATTTTTCACAAAAGTGACCTGGGGTTCAATTAACAGGTGATTCACATCGAAGCATATTGCTGTATTATCAATGCCGTTAATGATCTCCAGTAACTCGGTGGATGTATTTCCCAGGCATGTTCTGGGAAGATTTTCAACCAATAAAGGAATATTCAGTTCCTTTGCTTTAGCAGCCAGTTCTTGTAGAGACTTCTTACTGGCTACTATCCTTGTTGCACGTTCCTCATTGGAAATAGGCTCTGCACTGGGATGAATGACAAACTTTTCAGGTGCAACGATTTTTGCACTTAATATCATATCATTCATATTCAGTTCTACCGCTCTTTGTCTTAAAGTATCGTTCGTTTGCGAAATATCGTAAGGACCGCCAAATGGCAAATGAACAGACCATATCACAATTCCGGCCTTATCTGCCCGATTTTTGACTTTTATGGCCCAGTCTTCCATCTCCTCCTGCGTTTTTTTAGCAGAATAAGGCCAGTCTATTTCCAGATACGGCAGATCGTTTTTGGCGAGTGCATCCATCTCTTCCTGCGTCATTTCAATAAATACGTCATCGTTGGCCGAACCCGCTTTCCAGTAGTCTAGTGGAGATGACTTTTTTTGACTGCAGCTCATCGTGAGAAAGGCTGTGGCAGCTATTATCAAATGTATCTTTCTCATTGTTTATCAGAATATTAATCAGTTGAGAATAATTGTCCATTGTTGGGAGCGTGTACCGCTGGCAGAAGTGACGGTAAACGTCTTCGTCTTTGAAGACCAGTCACTGTATCCATCTAATGCCGGTGAAATGTTAGCTCCTGAAGAAAGCCCGCAGGTGAGGAAAATACTGGATAGATCCGTTCCTGTTTTCACAGAAATGGTTACAGTTCCTTTCTCTGTATCGATAATCGGATTTTCTGAGATGATATTTCCTTTGTTTCTATCATAAGCATTCACTAATAATATTTCTGTTTTATCGAAGTTAGGTGCATCCGGAATTTCTGTTTTTTCGCATGCGGAAAGGACAAAACAGGTTATAATGGCTATTATATATTTTAATTTGTTCATAATGATACATATTTATGTTAGACAATTGCTTAGTAACCAGTATTTTGTTTGATGGCACTCACTCTGATAATCTCCTCATAAGGAATAGGATGGAGATAAAGGCGATCGTCCCAACTTCTGGTGTCGACTGTCTCAACAGTAAATTCAGTTGGTGAAACGAATTTGAGTCCATGAAGTTTACCTTGTGTCTGTGCACCGATTCTCCATCGGCGAACATCGTAGAATCGATGATCCTCAAAGGCAAGTTCCAGACGGCGTTCTTTCCGGATCAGCTGACGGAGTTTTTCCTGATTTGTTTCTGTATAGGCAGGTAACCCGACGCGTGCCCGAATTTCGTTTACGGCTTTTAAGGCACCTTGTATGTCATTAGTCTCTACACGGGCTTCTGCTTCATTCAAAATAACTTCGGCGTAACGGATCATGATCCAGTTCGTACTATGATCTTTGCCCGAAGCACCTGCATATGGATAATTATAATTGTCATAATCGATCCATTTCCATACGTTATAACCGGTTTGTGAAGCATCGCCTTTGTCGGGGGTATCCATTAAGTAATGATCTACCGTAACGGGGCCTTTATCTCCTTTGAAAAATATTTCCGATCCGTGGAAGACTATATTAGCGTAAAATCTTGGTTCCCGGTTTTCATATATTTTGGAGGTATTGACATCAAACACTTCTCCGTTATCTTTTTGTGAGAATGCGGGAGCAGGTGTTCCGTCTTTCAATTCAAACTCGTCTACCAAATCCTGTGTCGGTCCGATGCCGCCCCAACCTCTGTCTCCATAGGGATTATTTATATAGCATACCAGATTGAAAACCATCATATTGTTATATACGTCCGGGTTTTTGAATTGTAGGTCGAATATGATTTCCTTATTATCCTTATTCGTTATCCACCAGATGGAACGATAATCTTCGGGTGTTGTGCCGGGTATCAATTCATAATCCAGTTGTCTGACAGCTTCGCAACTCTTAATGGCATCGGCATATCGTTTGTCATATAGTTCTGCTCTCGATTTTAAAGCCAGGGCTGCACCTTTAGTTGCTCTTCCCTTGTCTTTGCCGCTCCACGTGTTCGGAAGTAGTTCGATCGCTTTATTCAGGTCGGCAATGATAAAGTCATAACTTTCTTTTTCTGAGCTACGTGGAATTTCCCAGTTATCTTCCATCGTAAGTACTTTATCAAGAAGTACTACTCCGCCATACCGTTTAACAAGGTCGAAGTAAAACATGGCCCGCAGGAAATGGACTTGTCCTGTCAATACATTTTTTTCATCTTCTTCAATACTAGACTCTCCTATTCTTTCGAGAAAACGGTTACACTTACGGATTTTCTCGTAGTGATCGTTCCAGATGTTATCGTTCGGATCGGTGGCACTCACCAGATTATAATTAAACAAGTAAGTACTGGCACGAAACTTATCTCTTTGAGCCGAAACGGAGTTGTCTGTTCTGTTTTCTTGCTCCAGACGTGTGTCCAAATAGATTATTGAATATAGATTATTTACATAATAATCGACTAATATCGGGTCTGCCCAGAATGCATCATCTCCAATCTCATCCAAAGGAGTTTTATCCAATATGCTGTTACAGCCATACGACAGGAATGCCAGCAGGAATAAAAGTGATAATTTTATATTTTTCATACTGTGGTAATTTTATTATTAGAAGGTAATATTTACTCCAAGTGTATAATTCTTCATCTGAGGATATGCCGAACCATCCATACCGGCATCTGTTGCGTTGTCGGTACGTAACTCAGGGTCCATGTATTTGATGGCAGAGATTGTAAACAGGTTCTGTGCACTGGCAAACAGTCTCAATCCCTGGATCATAGCTACATTCTTCAGGAGATACTTTTTGAAGTCGTATCCTATTTCAATGTTTTTCAGGCGCAGGTAAGAACCGTCTCGTTGCCAGAAAGATGAAGTATAGTTGTTATTGGGATTGCCGCCATAATACAGGCGTGGAAACTCTGCATCTCTATTCTCCGGTGTCCAGGTATTGTTTATATGATGTTCGAACAACGTACTACCTTTACCTTCTGAATAGGGATGTGCCAGAAATCCGGTGTAACCATAAGTTGTAAGCCCTGCTCCCTGAAAGAATAACTGGATATCAAAACCTTTGTATTCACCGTTCAGATTTAGACCGAATACCAGTTCGGGGAATTTGCTTCTTCCGATAGCCACCTTATCTTCTGCATCAATAATACCATCACCGTTCTGGTCTTTGTATTTGATATCTCCTGCTTTTGCTTTACCGAATTGTGGTTGCGGAGAGTTATCTGCTTCTTCGTCGGACTGGAATAATCCTAAAGCCTCATAACCGAATTGCTGGTTCATCGGACGTCCTGTTATTCTTGTGTTAGGGTTATTTTTCTGTCCGGCGGGTTCCAGCAGGTCTATAACCTTATTTCTGGCCCATGTCAGGTTTCCTGTTACCGAGTAATTGAATTCGCCTACCGTATTTCGGTGAGAAAGATTCATGTCAATCCCGCGGTTATCAACCGTACCTACATTGGCTGCCGGTAGTTTGTAGCCTAAGATTCCCGGCATATCAGTACGTTCACGTAAGATGTCGCGGGTAATTTTATAGAAATAGTCGGCTTCCAATGTCAGCTTACTGTTGAAGAAGGAAGCATCCACACCCACATTGAACATTTCTGAAGTTTCCCAGGTAATGTTGGGGTTCGGGAATCTGTTTTCCGTATATCCTATGGCAATTTCGGGCGACTGACCGCCGAACACAGCATTATCTCCGGTTCCATAAGCAGACATATATCTGAATCGCCCGATATTGTCTGTGCCGGCTTTACCCCACGATGTTCTTATCTTCAGGTTGTTGACAATGTGTTCTACCGGTTCCATAAAAGGTTCCGATGATATTCTCCAGGCTGCAGATACGGATGGGAAGAAACCATATCGTTTGGCTTTAGGAAATTTCTCTGAACCGTCTATACGTCCGTTTGCTTCGAGCATATACTTTTCTTTATAGTTATAGGTCAGACGGAACACGGATCCAACTTTTGCATCTTCCTTGGCCTTGCCGCTGTTGTCTTTATCTTTGTCGGGTCCCGCAAATAGTTGATGGATAGATGATATTTGATATTTATACCGGGCAGCCCAGAAGTCATCTCCCTGTCCCTGTGATGTCGTGAATACGAATAAGGCACCTAACTGGTGATCTTTTGCAATCGTTTTGTTATAACTGGCTTGTGCCTCAAAGGTATAAGACTGGTTTTGTTCAAATGATTCTTTCAGGTCGGCTCCTTCTTTGTTAGGCGAGCTACCGTCGTATTCACCCAGTATCTTGTTCCAGATATAGAAATTGACGGGGCTTGTCCATGTTTTTGTTTTGTCGAAGTCCTTGTCGTAGGCGAAGATACCTTTTACATTTAATCCTTCTACACCGGGTATTTTTAAGTCAAGAACAAAGCGTGTGTTCAGGATGCTTTTCCTGTCATGGCTATAACCGCCGTCTGTAACCAATCCGATCGGGTTGTATCCTAACGACACCTTTCCCAGTTTGCCGTCAGGGAACCGCCCCGGGTCTGTCTGTGGATTACGATACATATTAGAGAAGATAAAAGAGGTACTTTCTGCAATTGTATTTCTATCTTCCTGTCTGTATGCCATGTCTGCCGATAAGGTAAGCCATTTGTCAATGATATTGGCGTCTATATTGGCACGGATATTATAACGTTTGAAATCAGTAGAAGGTGTATTAGTACGTGTATCTCCATATAGGGCGTCCTGATTTACAAAACCGAATCCTACGAAATATTTTACGCTCGAATTTCCACCGCTGGCTGTCAGGCTGTGTTGTTGTTGCCATGCTCTGGGCAGCAGGACTTCTTTGGTCCAGTTGGTGTTCGGGTATCCGTAAGGATCTGAGCCGTCTCTGAACTTTTGCAATTCGTCTTCCGTATATACACCATACATACCCGGATCATTGCCCATGCTCATTTCTTTGTTGCGCCATGCATCATTCATAAGGCGTGCATGATCGTAAGAACTGGCTATTTTCGGCATGCGCGTCGGGACTCCAAAGCCACCTTTGAAGCTATAATTGACAGATGTTTTTCCGGTATTCCCGCGTTTGGTGGTAATCAGGATAACCCCGTTGGCTCCGCGTGCACCGTAAGGAGCAACAGCAGATGCATCTTTCAGGACCGTCATACTTTCTATCTCGCTGGGGTCGAGCTGACTCATGCTACGTCCGACTATTCCGTCCACAACGATCAGCGGATCTGACGACGTAGGAGAACTTGAACCGCGGATAATGATTTTAGGATTCTCATAACCCGCTTCACCACTACTTTGTTGTACCAGCAAACCACTGACACGTCCGCCCAGCGAAGATGATAAGTTGGTAGAAGGCAATGACTCCAGACTCTTCACCTTTACAGTAGAAGCGGATGCTGTTACCGTCTGCTTTTTCTGGACACCGTATCCTACTACTACGACCTCTTCGATCTTTTGCGTATCCTCAAGCAGTTTGATCGAAAAAGAACTCTTATTTCCTACAGCTATTTCTTGGGTAAGATAACCGATATATGATATCTGCAATAAAGAGTTTTCAGGTATGCTTAAAGAGAAGTTACCATCTACATCGGTAATTGTTCCGATAGTGGTTCCTTTTACAGATACGTTTGCTCCGATAATTGCTTCACCGTTCTCGTCGGTAATTATGCCGTTAACTGTTTTTTCTTTTTGCTGTGAAGCCTGAACCTCTGCTTTTGATTCTTTCTTCATCAGCATAATGTTGCTGCCCTCCATTGCATAGACGATATCGGTATTACCGAACGTCTTGTTTAGGATCTCTGCTACCGTTTTGTTGTCTGCATTGATCGTTACTGTTTGATTCAGGTCAACTTCATTTTTATTATATACAAACAGATACTCTGTCTGTTTTTCTATTTCCCGGATAAGATCTTTTGTAGAGATACTATTGGCAACAATGGAAACTCTCGCAGTCTGTGAGGAGGCTTCCGTTGCAAATAGTCCGGAAACAAATACAAAGAGGCACATAAAGGCTAGTTTCATAATACGAAATATGTGTTTAAATTGTGGTTTAAGCGGGACAAAAGAGCCCCTGTACAAAATATTTTTCATACTTTTGTAAACTGTGTTAGTTAATACTTAGATATTTAAGGAAAGAAGTCGGGTATTGACTTACTCTTGGCCGGAAAGTGTTGGAGCACTTTCCGGTTTTTGTTTGTTCATGTCTTTTATCTCATAGGCTAACTGTTTTTGTGATTAATTATTTAATGATTATCAGATTCAAGTCATTGTCTTTCGTATAGGTAAACTTATTCTTTAATTGAAGAACTTTCAATACATGCTCTACACCGTCTTTGGTACGGAATTTTCCAGAGTAACGGTTCCTGAGCAATTCCTTGTTTTGTACATCAATCTTTACATCATAGTATAATTCAAGTTTTTCTATCATTTTACCTACAGGTTCATCATAGAAGCATATTAGTCCTTCTTTCCATAAGAAATAAGTGTCGTGTTCTATTATTCCTTTTTTCAACTTACCGTTTTCTATATAAGTACGGGTGTTGGGCTCCAACCTGACGGTGGTGTGGGTGTCTGACGACGAAACTTCGACAGAGCCTTTTAGCAAAGAAGTTTCAAAGTTAGAAGAAGCGGAATATGCTGTGACATTGAATTCTGTTCCTAATACCCTGATATCATATTTCTCGGTTTTTACGGTAAAAGGCTTTTCTGCATCTTTAGCAACATCGAAATAACCTTCTCCGTCCAATATGACGTTGCGGCTGTCGGCTGTAAATCTGTCGGGGAAACTAAAAGTAGTCTTTGCATTTAGCCAGACCTTTGTTCCGTCTGTCAGTGTCAGCTCGGCCCGTTGTCCAGGCGGAACAAAAATTGTTTGCATATTAGCCGGGTCTGTTGTTTCCTCATTTATAATAAATGAGTACACGACGGTAAAAGCGATGAAGAAAATGGCAGCTATTTTAGATAATTCAATGGCTATAGTCCGTAATGTCCATTGCTTCTTGTCTGTCACTTTGTTTTCCTGAATAGTGGAATTCGCTTCCTGCTGCCAGATAGATATATCATATAGTTTACGCAGGGCAAGAAACTCTTTCATGTTTTTCTTGTCGGTATCCAACCAGCGGGCAACCTCTTCTTTTTCTTCCGGAGTTGCATCACCTGCGATATATTTATTTAATAATTCCTGGTTCATTCCTTTACTTTTGTGGGGATGTGTTTCATGCCCCGTTATTATTAAAACGATTCATTGAGTGATAACCCTAGTGGAGTATGAGAAATTATTGGAAAAAAAAGTAGAAATAGAAGAGCGGCAGGTAATCCTTCAGATTTTCACGCAGAGGCTTTAAAGCCTTTGTGATATGATACTCAACGCCTTTAACTGTAAGTTGGAGTTCTTCGGCTATTTCTTTATTTGTTTTGTTTTCGAAGCGGCTCATTTCAAAGACACGCCGGGTCTGTTCTGGCAGAAGAGCTAAAGTTGCTGTGACAATCTGCTGCACTTCGGTAGAGAATATGTCTTCGGGATTACATGCTTCCAACGTAGAGATGCGGATATCCAGTTCCCTTTGTCTCATATCCGTCAAGGTGCGAAGTGCTTCTGTTTTGACAGCTTCATGTTTCAGGTGGTCGAGCGATTTGTTTTTTAATGTCGTCAATAGCAAGGCTTCAATATGTTCTATCTCCTTTTCCTTCAATATTTCCCATAATTTAATCAGGACGTCCGATACAATATCTTCGGCGATACATTCGTCATGTACATAGGATTTAGTGAACAGAAAGGATTTTCTGTAGAATTTAGTATATAAAGTGTTGAAGTTATGTATTTCAGTCCCGATCATTTATTTCCGTTGTATTCACAATAGTCATTGGAAAACAAAAGTAGGGAAAATATGGAAAATATAATTCTATTTGATGAAATAATACGTATTGAATTTTTGAGGAAAAGAAAATAGTAGCATAATGAAACCGGCCCCGGCAAGGTTTATAGTCAAATAAAAGAGTGTTGTCGGCGATAAGTTGAGAGGGAATATGTGTCCTGTTGAGTGCAGGACGCGGTATTCGGGGCCGGCTTCATTACTACTATTTTAGTATTAATTAAATGTATACGTAACTCTCACGAGTTAGTTCGTTCAATCTTTTTCAGAAAGGATCGGCCGCTGCCGTATCCCGGATGGTTGTTTCGGTGTAGTGGCCGGTGGCAAGAAGCATGGAACAACTTGCCACGGCGTTTACACTTATAGAATCCTGTCGGAAGGTTGTTTTTTAGGCCTCTTAACCGGATGTCGGGGTTGTGAGGGAGACTGCTTTCCTTCCTTGGCGGTAACTGTATTTCTTCTTGCAATGCCGGACTGTCTGCTCTATCAGACGAATCGTCCGTACATCCGGGCACCAGTGCATCGGCATCGCAACAAAATACAGTTACCCAGTGATTCTAAACCATAACCAAAACATAAAATAAAACTTACATAATGCTGCTTGTAGCATCTTCACCGTTACCCTGTATCCAGTCGGTAACGGATACCTCTTTCAATGTAAGAGCCTCTCCGCTGAGAGTTAATTTGTAGAGGTATTTATGTCCTTTTTCCCACATCGTCTGTGCAGGTATCTTGTACTTATATGAATTCCCGTTGATTATGAAAAGAGCTTCGATGTCTCCTTCCGCTATGGGGGCCGTTGTCGGAATCACCCTGATCTGTTGGGTTTTGCAATATTCCTTACCTAATGTAACCGGTTCCGGCAAATTCAGACGGGTCGAGGTGCTGCAACCGGCTATTTTAGTGATTCGTCCGTTTCTGATGTCCATCATACCTTTGCATATCAGGGCGCTTCCTCCGGCTTTATTTCCTATCTGTATGGCACTTAGCTGATAGCTTTCATTTTCTCCTTCCGGCAGATTCACCTGGAAAGAAATGAGCGACAGCGCATGTTCCATATTCAGCAAGACCACCGGGGAGATGCTGTTTACTATTTTTTGGCCGAGAGCGTGTGTGCCATACATATAGTCGCGGGTTTGAGTGGCATCGGGCGACAGCTTCACAGGAATGCTTGCTGTTCCGAGCTTCATCTGCGGCTGATATGGATAATAGGCATACACGGTGGCCGGGTCAAAATTAAGTGTGACTTCCGGCGTTTGCCGCCAGGAGATTTTATTACTAATTAAATTTGCTTCTGCTTTTACATTTATATAATCACTATCCTCGTCATAAAGTCCGCCATCGCTTTCGCGTGTAATCAGCAGTCCTATTTCCGAACCTTCTTTGAATTCCTGTACGAAATTCGCCGATTTAGTAGTTAAAATACGTGTAATAATTTTTAATGGCTTTTCTTTCGCGCTAATACTCTCAATGGCTGAGAAATTGCTCTCGTGCGAACAACCAGCCAAACCCGAAATCAGTGTAATTAATAGTAATAAATTTCTCATACTTTTATGCTATTTTTGTATCAAATTTCATATTGCAAATATCCGGCAGTTTGGGGAAAGAGAGGGATCATACGGTATAAAACCACGATGAAATGGTATAAAAACGCATGGTGCAAATAATCCAGAGGCGTCAAATTGTCTAAATAGAGTGCAAATCAACTAATTGAGGGACCAAATTGTTTATACTAAAACGAGGGGAAAGAATATGCTGGACAAAATACAGTTTTTATTGAGTATGCAAATAATAGGCCTGTGCGTATTAGGAGGCATTATGATGCTATTGAGGTCATTTGGTAACCGAGCACGACTTATTTTGGCATGGAGTATGATTATGTGGGCTTTGATGGCTGTAATCAGAATTTCCGTTAATTCTTATGTGGATGAAGCAAAGGAAGCGTTCCATCCCGACGTTCTTATTGCAAGCTGTTTTGTGACAGCCTGCCTTGCTAGTTATGTGATTGAAAAGCTACGTCCCGGTTTCCTTACTTTAAGGCGTTTTTCGGTTTTTCTTTCGCCTGTTATAGTAGGTGGTTTATCGTATCTTACTTATCGTTTATCGGGTGGGGAGATCCATGTTTTTTATTCGATAAAAGATGTTTTTACGCATTTTAATCTGGATGTATTTCTGCGGCTATTGGTCTTGGCGCTTACTCTTTTTTATATGATTGTGCCGATATATCTGGTTATAAAATATGCCGATGAATATACAGCTTATTTAAGTGAAAATGTGTCGGACCCTGAAAACTATGACCTGGAGTGGTTGAGGCGGACAATGATCGTGTTGTCTATCTTGTATTTCCTTTATGTTATTTTGTTGCTGACCGACCGGACGATTCTTTATGTCGTTATTAAGTCTGTTATGCTTGTAGTATGGTTTTATTTCTTCTATAAGGCTTTATTCCTTAAAAATATCCGGCTTGAGCATTCCTTTAAGAACGGGTGGGATCTTCCTTCGAATGATGAGGAAGAGGATGATGATGACGAGGAACAGCGGGGTGCCCTTTTCAAACGTTATGCAGAAGAGGTGAATACTTGGTTCGAGCGGGAGAAACCTTATCTGAATGATGACCTCCGGTTAACTGATCTTCAACGGGTGTTCCCTATCAGTCGTTCCTATCTTTCGCAATTGTTTAATAAGGAATTGGGAATGTCGTTCTCCGATTATGTAAACCAGTTCCGGGTGGAGGAGAGTAAGCGCCTGATGGATGCCGAGCCGCTTGCCAGTATCCAGGAGATTGCCGAACGTTCCGGTTTTCATTCCATGAGTACATTCCGCCGTGCCTTTATTAAGCAGACAGGAATTGTTCCTTCCGAGTACAAGAGGGGATAGGTTGTATTATCGGTTTTACTATATAACGGTCTGAGAGAAGTATCATATATTATGATATTATAGTCGCATATATTATGAAAATGTTGTATCATAATATATGATATTTTGTTATCGTAATATATGAAATAAATATGTTGTAGTGTACGGAACTATTTTTTACTTTTACGTCCTATTAAAAATACGTTTACTATGAATAACACTACTACTGCTGCCCGTCCGCATATCGTTTGGCTGGACGCACTTCGCTTCGTTGCTATCCTGATGGTGATTGCCTGCCATTGTACGGACCCTTTTAATGCCTCTCCGGAGTCGCGTGCCAATCCTGATTTCAATTTCTGGGGATCAGCTTATGGATCAATGCTGAGGGCCTGTGTGCCTCTGTTTGTGATGATGACAGGTTTCTTGTTGCTTCCGGTGAAGCAGGAGGCTTCGGTCTTTTATAAGAAACGTATTCCGCGTGTCTTTTTTCCTTTCCTGATCTGGTCAGTGCTGTTTAATCTGGCTCCATGGTTTATCCAATGGGTAGGAGGGAGTCCGGAACTGGTGACAGACTTTTTTCCTTACGCACCCAATCCTTCAGCTTCTTTGGCCGACGGGTTGAAAGATGTCGCTATGATACCGCTCAATTTTACCGTTTACGCAACGCCGATGTGGTATATTTATGCTTTAATCGGATTGTATCTTTATATGCCTGTCTTTTCTGCCTGGGTGGAAAAAGCATCCGAAAAGGGTAAACGCTGGTTCTTATATATTTGGGGAGCTTCGTTGTTTATTCCTTATCTGATGGAGTTTGTTTCTCATTATCTTTTCGGAACTTGTTCATGGAATGCTTATGGCCTGTTCTATTATTTTGCCGGTTTTAACGGGTATTTATTGCTCGGGCATTATTTAGGGAAAGGAAATGACTGGTCGGTCGGCAAAACACTGGCTGTTGTTGTTCCTTTATTCCTGATAGGCTATCTGGCCACTTTCATTGGGTTCAGATATATGACATCGGACCCGAATGTGAGTGAGGAAGGGATGGAACTGTTCTTTACTTATTGCTCTCCGAATGCGATGTTGATGACGGCGGCCATATTCCTTCTGATGCAAAAGGTCCGTATTACTTCTCCTTTGATTTGCCGGGCGTTGGCTAATCTGACGAAACTGGGGTTCGGCGTTTATTGCGTACATTATTTCTTTGTAGGGCCTTCTTATTTACTGACGCTTTGGCTGGGTATTCCTATTCCGGCAATCGTTCCGGTATCGGCTGTCTTTACGCTGGCAGCGACCTGGCTGTTTGTCTATTTATTGAGCAAACTGCCTTACTCCAAATACATTATCGGGTAAGGCGCTTCAACGGCCCGGCCGGCCTTTTGTGCAAATGATGTTAAAAGCCGGTCCGGGGAGTATATCGTATCTATATAACCACTACTTTTGTGTTGTAAAACATATTTATAGAATATGTTTAGGCAAAGAGATCGTTTTAAATAATTAGTATTGCGCTATGAAAAAGTTAGCAAGAAAGTGTCTCAGCTACCTGGAAGTTTTGGGTAGATATGCGATGCAAAAGTATGGAATAGAATAAAATGAAGTTTTTCAGTGTTGGGGATATCCGGAAGGGTGTCCCTTTTTTATGGCTGATAATAGCCATAAGGTATTAACTCTTCTCTGTTTTTTATCTCTTTCAGGTAACAATCGTCGAGCAGAGTGATTCGGTTCGCTATTTTGTGTACTTCCCTGAAATTGTGGTCTGTCAGAATGATTCCGTGGTTTTGGGCGCTTTCGGTCATCAGTTTGCGTATCTGTTCGGCAACAACGGGCGAGACGCCGCTGAAAGGTTCGTCCAGCAGGATATAAGGGGCCGGACTGAAAAGGGTGGTTTTGATTTCCAGGTAACGTTGTTCTCCGGTTGATATTTCACAGATACGGGAGGTCCGGATGCGAAATAGTATTGGGTCTGCGAAAAAGCGTTTCCTGTCTTCCGGAGCGATACAAAGTTCTGCTATCCGTGACACTTTCAGATGTGAGGGAAAGGAGGGATGCTGTGGCAGATAGGCAAGCAGTCCGGAGCGGAAAGCCGGCCCTTTTATGACTTTTCCGTCGATGCGGATAAACTTCCGGTCGGCTTTCAAGGTGCCGAAGATGATATTTAGCAAGGTTGATTTGCCTGTCCCGTTTCGTCCGAAAAGGGCAATAATATCTCCCCGGCAACATTTCAGGTAGACGTCTGCCAGTATGGTCCGTTCGCCGAACGATTTAAGTATGCTGTCTATTTCAAGGCCTGTGTACATAGCTCGATGATTTGATTCAGTAGATTACAGCAGATGAACATGACGATAAACGTAACGATCCAGAGTTGATACTTGCCGATTCCCTGATTATAATAGAAAAAATATTCTTCTTTGCGTGTCAGTTCCTTGTAGATATAGTCGAATCCCAGTCCGACCGTAGGAATGAGGCGAAACCAGAGTTTGACGGAATCCATAATGTTTCCGTTATATAGGATAATGGAAGTAATGGCGCCCATAGATGCAAAGAGAAAGCTGACCAGGACACTGAATTTTAATGTACTGAGGAAGAATGTCCGGTAAAACCGGTATTGTGTTTTCCATCTTTGCAGGCTATCCATAATCGATCGGTTTTAAGAGGATAACTGATTTTCCGCTAAGATATTCAAATCCGGGGGAATTGAGGTGGGATTCTTTTTAATAAAGTATAAAAAGGGATGATTTTATTCACCCCCCTTTGTTGGCTTATAACTGGTATATTGAGCTAATTAATTGTTTTTTATTAAGAATGTGCTGAACATCCCTTTATGATCACTGGGCCATATCCCGGTTGGCTTTATGAACTGATCTTCAGAATCATTCTCAATAATTTCTCCTTTCAATATATTCTGGGACGGCCCTACGATGACTGCATTGTCCAGGCTCAGTGATGGATCGGGATAATAATAAATGAAATCTATTCTATCCCTTTCGTCCATATCAGGCAGCCAGACCAGCTTATTCAGGTCTGCATCTTTATTTCCGGCTGGGAATGTAAATCCGGGATGTGTTACTGCATCAGGATATATTTCGCGGTAAACATCTTTGAATCCAGCTTCATATAGTAATACGGAGCAGTCCCAGTTTATAACCAAACCGTTATGATCTCTCATATCCTTGGTATTTTGTTGCCAATCCAGATGCGACGGTTCGTTGAAATCGCCGCCTAATATGACCAGGTTACCTTTTTTAATTTCTTTTCCGGCATCTTCCAATAAGGCTTTGACACCTTCATCACGGAAAGAAATTCTATTGGCTGCCAGTACAGAGTCTGCATCATTTACCGGTGCCGGCAGTTTTTTCCAGGTTGTACCGCTGTAACCCCGGGGAAGATAACATTCATAATGTGTCCAGTCCCAATGTACGGAATATGCTATCAGTTTCTTTGAACCTAAACTGATTGTCGCTTTACAAACAGGATTAGGCCTTGATTCATCGGCAAGTGTGAAGCATGAACTGACTTCATCCATTTTGACCTTTGACAAAACGCCCATCGTCTGTTTAAGATTTTCTCCATAATACTGTTTGCCTCTCTTTTTCAATTCACTGGTGAGATAATCCATGAAGTGTTTTTCTTTTTGGCTGAATATCTCACAGAGGAAAGCAATGTCCGGATCTGTTTGGTCAATGATATCCACAATACCCTTAACTCCGTTGGGAACGGTTTCCCCTTGTCCCCATAAATTTAATTGCAGTACTTTCAGAGTATCGTTTTTTTCTGTGACACTGTAAACGGAGAAGGGCAACATGGAAATAATGATCACCAGGCTTATAATGCTTTTCATTTTAGTATCCACATTATTTTGTTATTATTATCAATCCCTTCATATTGTGATGCAACAGCGTTATCCACGTTTTCTTTGTTGTAATCGAATTCTTTTGTAGGATACATCCACCGGACCGGAATTTTATCTTTTTCCGCATTTCGATTGGTAAGAGGATTGATCGGCAAAACCGGATAACCGGTTCTTCTGTATTCATAATATGCGTCGAAAGGATATTGCATATAATAAGTAAGATACTTCTGAACAATGATTTGTTTAATCTTGTGTTCCGTATCGCCTTGTAGCATGACAGGTTCACTGTTCAGGTAAGTGCCGATATAGTCTTCCGTAATTATTTTGCCATAGTGATATTTTTCGTCATCGGGCGTGTTTTCTGCGATGAATGTCATTGAAGCCTTGATGCCAGCATTATAATATTCCGTCGCATTTCCATTGATCCAGCCTCTCAGTATAGCTTCTGCCAGAATGAAACATTGCTCTGCATAACCGACACGTGTATAAGGTTCACCGGCCGGAATATCGGTATATCTTAAATTGATTGCCGAATAAGCCCCTTTGGCATAATCCGATTTTATATCCGAGAAATCAGCTACCGGATCAAGACCGATATAGGCATCGGCATTGTCTGGTTGCAGCCCCTTTTCTGTCATTGTTTTAGCCGGCTGGGCAAAATAGAAAAGGCGGTAATCGTTATATGCCTTTAACGTATCTATGACAATGCTGGAGATTGTTGCATAAACATGATGTTTGGATGTTGCTTTATTGTATGGGTACAACTGTCCGGATTTATCGGAAAATACCAATTGGAGGTTGTCTTTGTTAGATTCCATCAATGGTTCATTGTTGAAGATCCGGGCAAAACGTTCTTTACAGTTTAATTCGGGATCGTTCTCCTTTTTCGACAAATACATCAGAACTTTTAGCCGGAATGCATTGGTCACCTTTTCCCATTTGGAAACATCACCCTGGAATACCGGATCTCCTTCAAATGAGTTGGCAATAGAAAACAAATGGGATGCTGTTTCAAGATCGTCCAGGATTGTTTTCATCACTTCTTCCTGGGAGTCATACCGTGGCTTTGTATTGTTAGATTCTCCCTGGAGGGCATCGCTGAGAGGTATGTCACCGACTTGCATGGACAAGTAGAATAACTTATATGATTTAGCAAATAAAGCCAATGCCTCATATGCATCTTTGTATTCTTCTTTTGCCAGTTCTTTCATCTTGTCAGCGTTGATGAGCATAGTATATCCGGAAAAACTGGCTCGTCCCAGCACATTATAATTATAGTCATGCAAATATTCCAACCAAATCATTTGTTTGGCTAAACAAGCATCCTGAATAAAGTTCGCAGCATATCCGTCAGGACTGACTATATCCAGTATTACTGAAGTTGCTAACAGAGAAGATGTTGCTGTTTCTACGGTATTCGGATTCGTATTCAAGTGATCGAAATTGGAGCAACTGGATATCATCGCGCAAAGGATGAAGTATACTATTGATTTTATCTTTTTCATATTCAGTATCTTTTAGAAATTAACCTTTAAATTGCATCCTATCATTCGTAAAGAAGGAGAATTCAGATTCTCTTTCGATTTGTC